>Ga0163216_100018_pt1 | contig 675802 bp, 517 predicted proteins | sample SynspAceP_FD_167610 | JGI IMG/M metagenome (GOLD analysis project Ga0163216, IMG submission 167610) | Saline lake microbial communities from Ace Lake in Antarctica - Synechococcus sp. Ace-P (Illumina Assembly) | ecosystem: Environmental > Aquatic > Non-marine Saline and Alkaline > Saline ...
TAATTTTTGTTCCATAGTTGTTGTTACTTTCCAAGGCATAATAATCTGAATTGGTGTTCAGATTATACGTCCAAAAGTGTAAACTATGTCTATTTAACTTTGTAAAGGATGTCCCTTTACCGTACCCTATTAATACTTCAAATACAACTGGGGGGCGTTGGGTAACTGGCAATTCAACTTATACAAACCTTAAGTATAGAAAGCAAGAAAATTCTAGTTTAGCAGAACCTGTTTATTTCAGGAAGTCAGGGGAGAAGAATGTGATGTCTAATGAGGGTTTCTTTAATGCCTATGGAGGTTTTGAGGCCATCAGTGCAGATCTAGATCCATACACAGAGCTATTGGCAGCGAAAAGGGCGTTTACAACTGCTTCTGGGGTACGAAAAAGTATTCCTAGTTCCAATCTTAATCCTAAAAGGCAAGCAAGAAATGAAACGATAACTTATTACACCGCAGAGGAAGCCGCAAAAATTGGGGTTTTTGATAAAATAAGGAACTATACAAAAAATAATTTTGACTTGAATATTAATGGAACCTACGATGTAGGTTCAGTTTTAAAACATTACGATTCAGATTTTACCGTTATGACTGCTAGAAAACCACACCATGTTTCCCAGATGGACGTATATTCTTCTGATGGTAGAATGTATGTTTATGCTGATCCGCTTTACAATTATTTAAAAGAAGAGGTCACTTTTGCTGTTAACCAAGGAAGTATAACAACTAATAATATAGGTTATTCAAATGGAAAAGATAACGCCATTAAAAATGGCAATGGGTTGGATCATTATTATGACAAAACGATCACACCTGCTTATCCAACCGCATTTTTATTGTCTTGTATTTTAAGTAGTGATTACGTTGATGTGGATATGGTGAAAGGCCCTTCAGATGAAGATTTGGGTAATTATACAAAGTTCAATTATACTACCATAACGAATGATTTTAGGTGGAGGACTCCATTTGAGGCAGGTAAAGCGAGTTACAATGAGGGATTTCATACCAAGTCAGGATCAATAGATGGAGATAATAAAGCCACTTATGTCTACGGGAAAAAGGATTTGAAATACCTTCATTCTATTGAGACCAAAACTCACGTTGCTGAATTTATATTAGGGGACCGAGAAGATTCATATTCATCCGAAGGCGAATATGGAGGAATTAATACCAATCATTATAGTCAGCGATTGGAAAAAATAAATTTATATTCAAAAGAAGACCGTTTAGAAAACGGAGAGGATGCGGTACCTATAAAAACTGTTCATTTTAAATATAATTATTCGTTATGTAACGGAGTCGACAATAGTGTTAATAATGGAGGGAAATTAACCTTAGAGAAGGTTTGGTTTACTTATGGGGAATCCTATAGAGGAAAATTATCTCCTTATGTATTTAATTATGAAGAAATAGGTGGTGTGAATACACCTGTAGGATATGATACTAAATCGGTGGATCGATGGGGGAATTTTCAACCCAATGTGATTGACTATGCTAATAATGCGTCAGGACACCCCGGAAATGCAGACTATCCTTTCACTAATCAAGATATGTTGAGTTCAGTAGGTCCTTTTGTTGCAGATCAACACGCTTATGCATGGAATTTAACATCGATAGAATTGCCATCCGGCGGCCTCATAAAAGTAGAGTATGAAGCAGATGATTATGCCTTTGTGCAAGACCGAAGAGCGATGCAAATGTTCAAAATTAAAGGAATATCAAGTACTGGTCCACAGGGTGGAGGCACATCAGGAAATAAATTGTATGATGTTACCGGAGCTCATGCATACATCACTGTTAAACTACCTGACCATTATCCAACCTTGAGTCCCGATAAATTCTTAAAATCATTTTTTACAGATATAAACCAGTTGTATTTTAAGGTATATGCCAATATTGATGGAGAAAACGATAAAGAATATATTTTTGGGTATGCTGAAATAGATAGGGACTACTACCCTAATTCATCGAATGGGAATGAATTTACATTTAGAATAAAAAAATCAGACGGCTTTCATCCTTTTTCAATGGCCACATTTAATTTCGTAAAACGCCATTTTCCTGAGATTGCCTATCAATCTCCGAAAATAACAGATCCGGGAGTGCTTCAAATTTTTGACGCATTAATCGCAGGGTTAAGGTCCATTCGTCATTTGGTAACAGGTCTTGATAATGATCTAAAAAGGAGAGGAGTTGGTCAATATATTGATCTAAATAAATCGTGGGTGCGATTGGATAACCCAACTGGAAAGAAGAAAGGCGGAGGACATCGAGTGAAAAAAATTACTATGAATGATAATTGGAATGCAATGGCACAAGGTTCGCATAGTAATTCAGAGTATGGTCAGGAGTATGATTATACTATGCAAGATGATTATGGAAATATAATGAGCAGTGGAGTAGCTGCTTACGAACCCATATTAGGAAATGAAGAAAACCCATTTAGAAGAGCTCGATTTTATGATAAGAAAAAGCTACTGATTCCAGATGAAGAGTTTTATATGGAGGAACCCATGGGTGAACTTTTCTTTCCTGGAGCATCAATTGGGTATCGTAAAGTGACAGTTAGAAATTTAAGCAATACCGATGTGAAAAAAAATGCAACAGGAAAAACAGTGCATGAATTTTATACCGCCTATGATTTTCCGACCTTAACTGATGAAGTAGTTATTAAGGTTGCTCGTAAAAAGCCAAATTCCATCCTTAAATTATTGAAGTTAACTGGTAAAGATTATGTTTCTACTTCTCAAGGTTATGTGGTGGAATTGAATGACATGCATGGCAAACCCAAAGCCAAATGGGAATATCAAGAGAATGATAAGTCTCGTTATTCAGGAGTAGAATATAAATACAAGCAACTTTCTTCTAAACGAATAGCAAGTAGAGATTTAGTGATTGATAAGACTGGAAAGATTAGTGAGAAGTATATTGGAGTTGAAATGGATTTAGTGGCAGATACAAGAGAGAGTTTAACTTCTAACTACAATAACTCTACCAATTTTAATGCTGATGGATTTGCTGTAGGAATTATTCCACTTTTAATACCTTCTTTATGGCCTTCTTACGCAAAAGAAAGTGTTCGATTTAATTCGATAGTTTACAATAAGGTGATAAAAAGGCATGGATTATTGAAGGAAACAATTTACTACGATCAGAAATCACAGATTGGAATAACAAATAATTTATTGCGTGATGCTGAGTCCGGTGAGGTATTACTGACTCAATCTGTAAATGCATTTGAGGATCCGATCTATTCATTCAGTTACCCAGCTTATTGGGCCTATGACCATATGGGGCCTGCTTATAAAAGTGCTGATATTTCCATCAATGGAACAGACAACTACAAGCAAGCAGAATACTTAATGGTAGGGGATAATGTAGCTTTTGTTTCTAATTCAAGTTATTCTTTAGCTTGGGTATCGTCAAAATCTGCCAGTAACGTAAAATTTATCGATAGAGAAGGAAAAACTGTAGCTCCTGCGTCTTCGGAGGTGGTTAGAATAGTTCGACCAGCTAGAACAAATCAGCAGGCACAGACAGTGGGAAGCATTACGAGCAAGGAAAACCCAATGCGAGATTCAGATAGTGATGGTAAGGTTGATGAATTATCCTTTAGTCAAGTACTACAAGCAAATGTGACCCAATATACTGAGCAAGCTTCAATCTTTTGTAATTGTGGAGACCTCGAAGTGAATGGTTCAGCGTTTAATCCTTTTGTAAAAGGAACACGAGGTATTTGGAAGCCTTGGAGGGAGTTTAATTACATTTCAGATCGAACTCAAACCAGGAGGAATGATAATGTGAGTACACGGAATGATGGAGTTTTTGAGCAGTTTACTCCATTTTGGACAGCCAATTCAACTGCAGGATTTGACTGGCAGCCCAACTATGATAATTGGATCTACACCGCTGAGGCTAGTATTTTTAACCCCTATGGAAATGAGTTGGAAAGTAGAGATGCGCTAGGCAGGTATTCTTCTGCTACGTTTGGTTATAAACATTCCCTGCCAACAGCAGTGGCGAAAAACGCAAAATACCAGCACATTGCTTTCGATGGGTTTGAAGATTATGGAACAGAAGATTGTGGGGATGATCACTTCAGTTTTGAGCAAGTGGCTGCTCCTCAGAGCATAAATGATATTGAAGCTCACACTGGAAAGAAAAGCATAAAGGTTGGAGCGAACTCTTCTTATACCTTAAGAAAAGTAATTGTTGAATGTGATAAATAATGATATGAAAAATAAAGGGTTATCTATACTGTTGATATTGTTGTTTCAAACATATGTAGTCTGCGCCCAGTCAGACACCTTGAATGTTAAAAGTGAGCCAATCAATTCAATTTTTCTTTTTGAAGGGAAAAAGTATCCATCTTGGGAAGAGAGTCCAATGAAAGGAAAGGAATTTCTAATTCGCAATAATGAATTAGAAAGGAATACCAAAGACAAGAACAATGCGAAGGGTCAAAATAAAAGTTTTCTCTCTGGTCCTAGTTGCCCTAGTTTTGTAAATTCTTTACTAATTGCCACAGGTTATGATGAAGGATCTACTATGCCTATGAGTGTTAGTAGTGGATCTGTGCCAGACATTAGTTGGATGTTGGTTGGTCAACCAACGACTTCTAACCACAACATTCCAAGACCAGCATTTGCAATTGAAATCCCAAAAAATTCAAATAATGATCCTGTATGGCATGCTCCATCAACAAATAGTAAGTGGATCTCTGATCATGAAGTTGCTCAAGATACTCAAAAAGGGAAATTTTCTTTTGAATATGAATTTTGCTTAGAAAGTGGTTTTCAAAATCCTGTATTGGATCTTGATATAAGGGCAGATAATTTCTTTGATATTTTTCTAAATGGGGTAAATATTAACTGCGCGAATCAACCTTGTACTTATCCATTAAACAATCCTGATCAGCCCAATAACGCTCCTTGCGGGTGTGACAATACGGGTAACGGGAATACATTTTCAACAAATATTAGTAATCCTGTTAATGTCATTGTTAATAATCCAAGCTTATTTTCTTCTTCATCAGTCAACGTTCTTAGAATAGACATTTATAATAGTGATAGTTATAAAGGATTAATGGTAGACGGTAACTTAACAACAACAGGAAATTCCATTAAAAATTACGATTGCTGTGCTCCTAAAAGAACGGTTTCAGGATTTGCATGGTTTGATCTAGATAATGATGGTACTAAAGACGTAGCTGAAAGTTATATTGCAAATCAATTAGTAATTATTACCGATAATAATGGCTATAGCAACAGCCAAGTGACTGATGTTTCTGGCTATTATTACTTTAATGCATTGCCAGGGTCAGGTCCATACGAAGTAACGGTTTTTCCACAATCAACTTGGTTTGTTAGTATTCCAAGTTTGACAACTCAGTCAGTAACAGTAAACCCCAATCAAATGATAGGAAATATAAACTTTCCTATGAACGAATGTTTAAATCCTAAAGAAATTAAGATTGTTCCAACAAATGTAACATATTGTTTAGGGAAACCAATTGGGTTTAATTTAACTGGTGATGTGTCAACTGCCTCCTCGATTTCTTGGGATTTTGGAAATGGTCAAACTTCTACGATCCGAAACCCAACTGCTATTTATCCAAATTCTGGAACTTACACAATATCAGTAATTGCAGATTATATTTCAGGATGTGGGCCAATAAGAGAAACCAAAACAATCGTGATAGCTGATTATGTTTTTTGCACTTCCTGTGATGAATGTATCGGTTCTTTTGCACCTGAAGCAGGAGCTAAATATGTGGTCAGTGCCTGGGTAAAGGAATCTGACTTTTTAACCAAATCAACATACACCAACGCTGGAATTGCATTTTATTTTGAAGGCAGCAATATTCAATCTGTTACTTATAAAGCTTCTGGGCCAATAATAGAGGGATGGCAGCAGATAGAAACAGAAGTTGATATTCCTGATGGAACTTCAGCAATTAATGTTGAATTAAAGAATGAGGGTTTAGGAGATGTATTTTTCGATGACATCAGAATTTTTCCATTCAATGCGAATCTAAAATCATTTGTTTATGATCCCATAACGATGCGACTGACGGCCGAGTTAGATGAGAATAATTATGCGACTTTCTATGAATACGATGAAGATGGGAATTTGATTCGTGTCAAAAAAGAGACCGAAAGAGGTGTCAAAACAATTCAAGAAACGATAAAAAGAATTAAACAATATTAATGAAGTATACGCTAACATTTACATTATTTATTGTAGTTAACTGCTTATTTGGTCAGTCTTTATCTGAGTCGTTGAAAAAGGCGAATGACGTTACTTCCCAACTGAAGAAGTTTTCTTACGAGGTAAATTATATTTCATTTAGTCGTTCGGGAGTCATCGCTGAAAGTAAAATGAAAGTAGAAAAGGTAGATGAGGTCATCTATACTCGAATGGATCAAATTGATTCTTATGTATTGGATTCTACAAGTGTACTAATTGATCATTCAGACAAAGTGGTCTTATTAAATATCGGAGTCAAAAACCTTACAGTAAACCAGAATATAACCAAACAGTTGGAGATGGTAAAGGAGTTAGAACGGAAGGCGGAAAAAGTGTCCTCTCAAATAAGAGGGGATATTATAGAGTATACGCTCGTATTCACTGAAAATGAGTTTAAACAAGTGCTGTTGACATTTGAGAAATCTACCGGGTTTTTTAAAAGCATGAAGCTAGATAATAGAGATCCGATTTATAATTATAAGGATACTGAAGAGGAACCGGCTGTTTCTTATGAAATTACGATTAAAAATTACAATACGAATTTAAGCAAGTTATCAAAACCTATTAGTGAAATACTAGATCTCAAAGAGGGAAGGTATTTTTTAAAACCCAAGTATTCAACCTACCAATTTGACAACAATTATGACTGGTATTAATTCAATTAGAGGCCTATTTTTGTGTGTTTTTATTCTGCTAGTAAATCTAGTACAGGCAAAAAATGAGCACAATCTAAGTATAGCGATAAGTACACCATTTACTAATGGCAATAATGTTCAGGTGCTTGATAGTAAGTATTCTAATATTAGTTCAAATGGATTTGTTGGTTTTTTCGATAAAAAAATTGAAGGGCTAATCAGGTTGAAAATTGATCCCACAACGTTAAAAAACCAAACTGGACTATTTTCAAAAACAGTATCAATTAATGTAGAATATGATCTTTATAATGCATCTTCACCAACAAATTTTACGGCACATAGTCAAACAATAACTCTATCGGTGAGTTATAATCCAAATGGGGTAACCAAAGGAGAAGCACTATACAGAATACCAAATGCTTACCGAGTGAAAGCGACAGTAAATGGCAACGTTTCTAATCCTTCAGGCCTTCAATTGAAGCTTTCTGCGGAAATCAATACAACTAGATATTATGACTTTACTAGAGATTATTTTAACAGCAGCAATATTTACTCCAATATTAATACCAATGATAATACAATATTTCAGGAACCATTTATAATTGACGCTGCCAATCGGTTAATTGTAAAGTGGGATCCTGTAGATGGAGCAGAGGAGTATGACCTAGAGTGGGTGCATATCAACAACCATCCTGAAACAGGTACGACTAAACTTCCTAAAATTGATGTAAAAATCAATACATCTATTTTTAAAGAACGGGCAACTCGAATTTCCACCAAACAAGAAGAGTACAGTGTTCCCATGCTTTTTGATGAAGGATATCTACTTTTTAGAGTAAGAGCAAAAGGAAAAATAGCAGGAGATGGATACAATAAATTGTATGAAAGTAACTGGTCAACGGATAAACTGACTTTTACCAATGTTGATGAATTTTCAAATGGTAAATTTACAGTGGGTGCATCACAAGCTCACGAAACCAATAAAAACTGGAATTATCAAGCAGTATTTACTGAAAATGGAAATAACAAATACAGTGTTTCATACGCTGATGGTTCAAGTCGTGTTCGACAAGCCGTTGTCAATCAAAATGACAAAGATGAATCTGTAGTTATGGAAACGTTCTATGATTTCCAAGGACGACCTGCAATTCAGTCACTTCCGGCACCTACAGGTGATCCGACGTTGAAGTTTTACCCGGAGTTCAATATGTATAATTCAACTGAGCCATACAGTAAAGCGTTTTTTGATAAAGATATTTCGGGTTGCGAAAATGCTACAGAGGCTTTTAAGTCAGATCTTTCTGGTCCATCTGCAGGGAAATATTATTCACCCAATAATCCTGATGCAAGCTTATCAGAAAATATGTACGTCCCAGATGCCGGGGGGTATCCTTTCACACAAACACTGTATACCCCTGATAAAACCGGTCGAGTTCGATCAAAAACCATTCCTGGTGAAAGTTTCAAAGTGGGATCTCAAAAAGAGACTACCTTTATGTATGCCATGCCATATCAAGAGGAATTGAATTTATTATTTGGTTCTGATGCAGGATATGCCCATAAATACAAAAAGAATGTGACGGTAGATGCCAATGGTCAATCCAGTATTAATTTTATCGATCCCAACAATAAAACAATTGCAACGGTACTTACGGGCGCTTCTCCTACTAATTTGTCTGAATTGGAGGCTGGTTCTCCACCTGCTTCTTATCGAGTTGACTTGCTTTCAAAAGCTAGAAAAAATGATGCCGTAGGAATGTTAGAGCGGTTAGATTTTGCTGCAGGAATTAGAGAACTCTCCCGTGTTATACCTATTACCGAAGCCTCTTCCCCTAAATTTTATTATGAAAATAAAGGAGCACAATTCGACAACAGTTGTTATGATGACCTAGGAATATTAATTAAATCTTTCTGTTACGATTGTGTTTTTGATTTAGAAGTGAGTTTGAAAGACAACTGTGATGTAGAATATTTAAGTGGCATAGGCGGCGCTGGAAAAACTACTGTCAAAATAGGTGAGGGACTTCCAGATAGTTCAATATGTGGAACTATTGATAGTGAAGCAGTTTTTCAAGAAATGGAATTAACGGTAAATACGAGTAGTTTACCAGCCCTAAATTTGACTCCTGGGACATACAATTTAAGAAAGGTCTTGAAAATTAATCATGAAAAATTAGATGCGTATACCGTTAATTTTCTTGCTCATAATGAATGCCTAAAGACAAAGGAAGATTTTAAAAATGAAGAATTAGTTAAATTACAATTAAGCACAGATTGTGAATACAGTTGTGATTCATGTCTTTCTAAATTGGGAGGAGATTATGAAACCAATAGATACAATGTTGCCCACAATGCTCAATGTGATCCTTGTTTTACGGAATTTGAATTCAATTTATTAATAGAAGGGTGTTTAGAGAATTGTATTTCAGATGACTCAAAAGAATGTGAGAATGCATACCAAACCATGCTGGCTGATATGAGTCCTGGTGGGCAATACGGCTTAATTTCTGAGGGTGGAAATATTGGCTCGGACGGTGTGATTAGTCCAATCATTGGTGAGGTAATCCCTCAAAAATTTCCATTGTCTATTTTTAATGATAACAACGTTCTACCCAGAAGGGAAATAGAAGAAGAGGTTGTTAGTACTTCTGGGTCAATTGAGCTTGTAGTGCCAAGTTGGAGAAAACCAATTGAGATTAATGCTCAAGGGAAAAGAATCGTTGGGGCAACTCCTACTTTGTACCCAGATAGGACAGGAGAGCCCTATAGAGTATACTTGACAAAAAATGATGATGATAGCTATTCTCCGCCTCAACAGGAAGGAGAGGTGGTGCAATACGATGGTGATAAGCAATCTTATTTTATCTACCCACATCAATTGCGGAATGTGAAAGACTTTTTGGATGTGTGGGATCCATCTTGGGCTAAATTATTGGTGCCTTACCACCCAGAGTATGGCTATTATCAATATTGTGTGATCATGCAAGCATCAAACAATTTTGATCAACATCTTCGTAATTTAACGGAGATGGACGACCTTGACCCCGCTTACAGAACGGCATTTGATGGGTCACATATTAACGCTAATTTCTTTTTTAATATCGATCCTTTTTTTAAGAAGGCTGGATCAGATGCAAATCCTTACCCTAGTGTTGAAGTTGACCTTCTTCGAATTGCGATGAAGTATCGATTGCAAAATTATACCAATAAACACTCAGTCTGGCAATTGGCATTTGCTCAAGAAAACTGTATTGACATGAATTGTACCGACTGTCAAATACCTCAAAACTCGGAGCCTTCTTTGCAAATTAATGATGCTTCTTTACATGCGTTTCGAACTCTCTACCTGTCTTTAAAGGCAGAGTTGATGGCGCTGCATCGGCACCTTAAAGTAATAACTCAACCTGTTCCAATCAGTAATCCAGATGTTTATATTTTCCCTTCCTACAACGATTGTATTGGGAATGAAAATTTCAACAAGCATAAATATGGTTTTTTTAATTTCGATGCCACTTTTAAAACTTCAAATATCTGGGCTTGGCAAATTCTTTTTGCTAGTTATCAATACAATAATGGTCGTATATCCCAATATTTTTATTATTCGCAACCTTGTAACTTTGGTACATTCGAACTATACAGCCATAAGGACAGAAGATTTGACAATGGAGCTTCTCGGATGGGTTCAGATGCCTTGGTCAATGAGGTAAGTGGTCAAATAGATCTCTCCGATTTTGGAAACTATGCTAATGATACATCTAGTGCAAAAAATAACCGAGTATTCGATGATTTACAGAAGAAACACCAAGTACAGCGGTATTTGCAGTGCGGCCAATGCCCAGTAGCTTATGATTTACAGGTGCTATTAAATGGAATTATTACAAATGAAATTTTTTCACTTACTAGTTCCAACATTCCTTTAGATAAATGTAATATCCCTGAATTGACCAATGAGCTCAATTCACTATTTCAATCTAATGGTGAGCAAAAAGATTTGGATCCAGCTAGTGATTTAGAATGGATAGGAACAGGAGGAAACAATGCTGAAATATTTGCTTCAATTGGTGATTGTAATATACATTTAGAATCACTGAGTGGTTACGGTATTTCTTATGATGAAGTAACCAATATATGTTGTATTCAAGCAGGAAACAATCCTGGGGAATTCTTTTTTACCATCTACTACGATGATCCCGCGAAGCCCGGCAGGGAGGTAGATACTATTGTTGGTGGAACTATTGAATGTTTGGATTTTGTAAATTGTGACTTTGGCGATAAATGTGTGGTTGGGAAACAAGGCTATATGTTACAAGATTTACTAAACAATCTGGTGACTGTTCAAACCTGTGGGTCTTTCCCTTGCTCCCAAACTGACTTTGTAAGAGGAAATGTTGAATTAAACTCTTCAGTTTATAGGTCTGTTAATGACCCTGAATTAGAAGGTTATTTGATAGGGAGGTCTACATATCCAGCTGTAAGTCCATCACCATTTCTGTATGATGGGGTAGCCCAAACTGCAACTACTTTTGAAGCATCCATCGGTGGGTGTCCGCTTTATCTTCAACAAGCTATCGGTGATCCAAACCCACATATTGATTGGGACAACATAAATTATTTTTATGACATTCAACCGGATGAGTCAACTATCTCTGATAATCAATATTTTATAAAGGCGTCAACGAATAATGGAGAAACTTACCATTTGATTGGAAATTCTTGTCTGATGGCCAGAGAATGTACTCCTTACCTTGACGAACCATTATTACAATCCAATAATGTAGTGGATAATAAAGATTGTAAGGAAACTGAGCTATTTTTTGAGTTGAAGAATTATTTGGAGTCATACACTTATTTTGCCAATTTTTCAGGAGTTCAACAGGAGATTTTATATGGGGGAATACTTCCTAATTCTGAAACACCTTGTAAGATATTAATTACTTTAATGGATAATCCATTTAGTGGTGGATTGATAAGCCAGCCTGCAAAGAATTTGTCAAACGTGATAAATATAAAGGGGTGTTACATCAAAAGTGGACAAAATGATAACAAACAATTTTTTGCGACCGTTGAATTCAATGACCATACTTATGGTGAGATTTCAATTAATTACAATTGTGGAGATGTTATGACTTGTGCAAACAAAACAATGAAAAATACACAAAGTAAAGGTTGCGAATATGGTAATGATTTAAGTTTCATTGAGAACAAGTTTGAAAGCTACATTAACCTAGAAAAGAATAACCTAACCTTGATTCCTGATAATGCAGGGAATGGTGGTAAGTATTTATTAGATAATTACATGCCAGATTGTCAAGTTTATTTATATCAAGGACTTTATTATAATCCTAAATTCACTTATGCTCATAGTGGCACTACTGGATTACCATTATCTTCACAATATCTGGATTACGCTTTTGTTGATGTTGTTGATATAAAGAGCTTAAGAAATTTTTACGTGGTTGAGAATCCGAATGCTTTAGGAGAATTAAAAATTGCATACGCTGTTTGTGAGCTCAATAATGGAGATGTGGTGCAATTTAAACTTGAGCTGGTAGGAAAGTGTTCTTTTGGAAATTGTGCGGGGTGTATTAATCCCAACTTGCTGTATAATGGTGATTTCGAAGAAATTACAACAGTTGATGAATTGTATCTAGATATGAACCCAAACAAAACTAGTTCGCTTCCTGAGTACTTTTCTTATTTACCATATGCTTTTCCAAGCAATTCGGCAAGTATTAATTTTTCTTTGGGAACTTATCAGAATTATTTTTATCAGATGGCCTTAACGAAAGGCGCTATAAACGCTTTTTATTATGGACCAGATGGGAATTTTGAGAATTATTATCATTGTGTTCCTTCAAATTTGGGTCTTCATTCCATAATTTCAGAAGAATCTAGCTTAGATATGAAAGGAAACTTTTTACTTATTCAAAGCAATACTTTTGTTTCGACTCCTAGTCAGAATATTTTAATTTGGGAACAGGAAGTTAATGTAGAACCCAATCAGTCTTATTTAATTGAATTGGATGCTTTTATACATTCTGCTGGTGTAGTCGGTTGCAAACAGAGTTTTGATGTAAAAATAGTTACACCTGCAAATACCACAGTCCATAAAATAGAGAAAATTAACGACTTAATGTATTCTTACATGGGTAGTCAAAAATACTTAGTAAGTTGTGCCAATAACCCAGGTTTGGATATCTGGTTAGCGAAAAAAGAGGAAGGATATCCGTTAGACTGGTCAAACATAAAAATTCCTTTCAATTCATCTTCTAATAGTCTAATTACTATTCAAATTGAAATTAGTACTGGAGTTAATGACCCTAATTATGTCCCAAGTGGTCATCCAAATAATTGCTCAGATGTATTTTATTACGGATTTGATAATATTTCTGTAAGAAAAAGATGTATTCCTCAACCTTCTGAGTTTTGCCGACCATTAACTCAGCAGCAAGATCCATTTGAAGTGGTCATCCCATCTTGTGAAGACGAGATGGAAGCTACTGCTGAATATGCTGCAAACGTGCTTTATAAGCGTTATGTAGACAGTGTGAGTCAAGATTTTAAGGAACGATACATTGAAAAGTGCCTCAATACTTATGAAGATCTTACAATGGATCATATAGAAGGTGAGCAACAGTATACCTTGTATTATTATGATCAAGCAGGAAATTTGGTTCGAACCATTCCGCCTAAAGGAGTAAAAAAGTTAAGTCCTGATGATTTTGATAAAATAGATGAAGATCGTTATTACGGTAATAAAACCATTTTTACCGAACATGAAATGGCGACCACTTACGCCTACAATTCGTTGGGGCAATTGCTGCAGCAAAGTGTGCCGGATCATGATGATTTAGATATCTTTAAAACTAAATTTATAGAGAACGCCGATTCTAAAATTCCAACAGATTTTACAGTTACCGACATCAGTTTTAGCAGTACTCAAAGTGGGGTAATGGTGGGTTATAGAGGCCTATTATCAGCGAATAAAGGTGAAATCTATGTGACCAACAATGCAGGAAAATCGTGGCAAAAAGCCAATAATACGGGGCTCAGTGATTATGAATTTATAAGTTCAGAAAAACACATAGTGGGTGAAGATGGACTGCTATTGTATTTCACAGGTGGAGATTGGATAAAAAGAAAGTCACCAACAAATGAACGCTTAATATACAGCATGACTACTTATGAGCAGGATGAAATAATTATTTTCTCTGAAAGTGGAAACAGTTGGTATGGCTCTGACTACGGACAAGCATGGAGTAGTAAAAACAATAATTTGGCCTCCAAGTTAAATGGAAAAATAACATCATACGAAATAGATTTAGCCTCCGGAAAAGGGGTTGCAGTTAGTAATCAAGGGGAAGTGTTTTATACTTATAACCTTGGAGATACTTGGTCGAAGGGGAGTATGGTAAAAGCTGGTGATTTGACTACTATTTCTAAAATTGATGGAAAGTATGTGATAGCCGGAAAAGGAGGAACAGTACTAGAAAATAACAACGGGAATGGATTGACAGACAAATCATCTGGGTTAACTGGTGAAATAATTAAATTGTTCGCCAATACTGCACTTGATTGGATAGCCATTTATAAAGATCCATCAACGGGTAATTCAAGGGTAGCAACTACAGCAACCGCAGGTGTCAGCTGGTCTACAAGTGGAATAAATGATGTGGTAGATTTCTATTTTACAAATGCCAATAATGGCTATTTGTTAACCGAAAGCGACGTATATACCACCACTAATAAGGGTAAAACATGGAGTGCGCCTGTCGGTGCTACGAACGGCAATTTAGATTATTCATCAGTTTATTCCGTAGGGACTAATTATTTTATTGGAAAAACAAATGGAGTTATTCTTTATAACGTTCCGGGATTTAATGGAACATTGACGGTTTCTTCTGGTTTGAATATCAAAAAATTCTCAATTGATATGGGCAGCAACAGTAGGGTTGCTTTATTGGAAAATAATGGAATAGGAGAAATCTACTATTCAAATAACAGTGTTAGTAATCCATCCAATTGGACATGGACACTGCTAGCTGGAGGATTTAGTTCAGATAATTTTGTGGATATACATTTTCCGGGCTCAAATAAATGGTTTGCATTAACCGATAAAGGGAAAGTGATATATACTTCAAATGGAGGAATTTCTTGGTCTACAAAAAGTAACCTAGCAGACGTTTCTGCTCCTTATAAGAGCATTTATATGGCCTCAGCAACTACCGATGGTGTAATAGCCGGTGACGATGGGCTAGTGCAAACCACTCAAGATGGTGGCGCTACTTGGAGTAATTTAACTTATAACGTAAAATTGCAAGGGTTAAATGACGTCGCTATGGACTTGTCTGTTTCTAATATATATGCTGCCGGAGCCAATGGTACAGTCATCAAATCTTCTAACTCTGGAGTGAATTGGGAATTGTTAGCTTCTAAAACCATTCATAAATTATCAGATATTGAGGTGAACTCTGGTGCAGGACTGTTTGGTGGAGACAATGTTGTTGGACAAATAAGTGGAGGAGCAGTTGTTGCTGCAACTTCTACTTCTTATATGGTTGAAGACATAATGAAGAACGGTTCTACTTATTATATTTTGCATAACAATGGATTAGAAACAGGAACGTATGGAAGTTTAAGTTCCATTGCTATGCCGAATGAGTCTTTTAATGCCATTATCAAAGATGGAATAGATTTAATTGCGATTGGCGATAATGGAGTGGTTTACGAATCTGCAAATAATGGTGGCGCTTGGACAATAGGGAATGAGTTTAGTCCTCCAACATTAAGCAGTGTATTTTCATTGAATTACAATAAGTGGTTTGCTGGAGGAAAGGATGGATATCTGATCACTAGTGATAATGGTGGGGATACTTGGACTCCTTTTACAAATCAACCAACCACTTCAGCATTCATCACCGGAATTTATTTTGCAAATTCATCTGTTGGAATTCTGACTTTAGATAATGGAAGTGCCTTAAAATACGATATAGGTGGAACCAATAAATGGCCTCTTGCGGAAACAACCACTGGCACTCTTGCCGATGGTGGAGGTTGCGCTATCAATGATATTGCCATGTTGAATTCTCAATATGGAATGGTCTTGGGCAAATGCAACATTTATGAAACGACAGCTGGAGTAAATGCGGATTGGAAAAACATTACTTACTCGAATTCGCTAACTAGTGGAGAATTGAAGAGTGTAGTGATGGTGGATAGAAATCGCGGATATGCAGCTGGTAACAGCGGTCGATTTGTTGAAATAAATAGAGTTAATGATGATTTAGTCGCAACCGACAAAGGAAATAAGTTTGCAGGTAATAATATCGCTGAAATTTATTTCGCAGATCGCGTTAGAGGATACGCAGTGACTGGTGAAGAATTGTATATGACAACCAATGGAGGGGATAGTTGGAGCTTCAAAGCCAATATTGGCGGAACTAATAATCTCTCGATTAATAACATTGTGTTTTCTGAATTAGGAGTGGGTTATTATGCAGGAGATGATGGGGCTTACGGAACCATCACCGACTTCTCAGAATACTTTTCTGATCGATTCTATTACGATAAATTAGGCCGATTGGTGGCTTCTCAAAATGCCAAACAGTTTAATTTGAATACTGCTAACGAGAACATTTACAGCTACACTATTTACGACGAATTGGGACGAATTGCTGAGGTGGGTGAAATTAACACCGCAACAGCTGTCACAGACAATATAGTCAATGCACAATTGGACCAAGATTTATGGGAAGCATGGTTAGCCGGAGGTACAAAAAGCCAAATTACGCGAACGTATTATGACAATCCGATGAGTTGCTCATTGCCAATTACGCAAAATCGATTGCGCTCAAGAGTGGCCTCCATCACCTATCAAGAAATAAATACTCCGAATGATCCGTGTATTTATGACAATGCCACTCACTACAGTTATGACGTTCACGGAAATGTAAATACGGTGGTTCAAGAATTTCCGAGCTTAGACCATTTGGAGCAAAGGTTTAAAACAATCAATTATGAATACGACTTAATTAGTGGAAATGTACTGAAGGTAAGTTATCAGCCGGAACAGACTGATCAATTTTACCATAAGTATGAATACGATTCTGACAATAAAATAAAAAAGGCATTTACGTCTACCAATGGATATACTTGGACGGAAGAAGCCGCCTACGAATATTACAGACATGGCCCACTAAAAAGAACCCAGCTTGGAGAGTGGGAAGTGCAAGGACTAGATTATGCATACACCATACAAGGGTGGCTAAAAGGAGTGAACTCCAATAGCATGGTTTCTTCTAGAGATATTGGCCGAGATGCAACTGCCTCTGCACTGAATAGACAAGATGTAGCAAAAGATGCTTTTGGATTTAACTTGGGTTATTTTAATGGTGATTACACTCCAGTAGGAAGCCCAGCAGAAAGTTTTGAAGCCGACATTAATGGGTCATACATTGGTAGTACCATGAAAGATTTATACAATGGAAACATCGCCTATATGACTACCGCATTTACAAGCAATACTGCCGATGGCAGTGGCCCACAAGCAATGGTGTACAGTTACGACCAACTGAATCGGATCAAAGGAGCTACTTCTTATACTGATATGGGTCCAGATAATGTATGGGGAAGCACCAGCCCAACTGGAAAATACAATACTTCTTATACGTACGATGCCAATGGAAACATTGAGAACCTGAACAGAAACGATGATGCAGGAGATCTTATGGATGAGTTCAATTACATTTATCAGCATCCAGATCAAGCTGAATTGGGGGTAAACGATTTAGGCGGAAAAAAGACAAACCGATTGTTGGCTGTTCAAGATGGCACATCATCTGACCCAGGGCTTGATGATCTAAAACCAGGGCAAAAATTTAGCAGTACTGATCTTGATGTTAATAATTATACATACGATGCGATAGGTAATTTAATAAAAGACGAACAGGAGGATATAGAGGAAATTACTTGGACGGTCTCTGGTAAAGTAAAAACAATAAGAAGGGCTGTAAAGGAGGATGTTGGTAAGCCTGATTTAGAATTCTTTTACGATGGAACTGGCAATAGAATAAGAAAGTTGGTAAAGCCAAGAGACTACGCCACAGGTGAGTTATTAAATGAAGATACTTGGGTAGAAACCATGTATGTTAGAGATGCCTCAGGCAATGTAATGTCAACTTACAATAAAACCTATGCTCCAAATACTGCAGTTGGCGAAGATGTCTATACCGAAAAGTTAGAGCAGAGCGATGCACACATTTATGGATCGGATAGATTAGGGGTTTACGAACGAGATGGCGATATCGCGCATAGAGATTTTACAAGTGTACTGAAGGATGGATTATTTGATGGCAAAGAGTTCGGAGAAATAGTTAATCCGCCACAAACCGATGCATTGAGTTTATCGAAAGGCGATCGAAAATACGAATTGAAGAACCATTTGGGCAATGTATTGGCGGTGATAAACGACAATAAAAAACCAGTGTTTACTAGCATAGAAACCACAACTACTCTATTTTCTGAGGATTTTAGGAGAGATCCTGGAGAATGGCAATCTTATGGAGATGCAGATCTAGAGATAAATAGAGAAGTGCTAGTAGTAAACGTAAACGAACGTAATGCCGGTATAAAAAGAGATTTAGGAATCAATTATTCCTCTAGCTGCACCTATCGTTTGTGTTTTGAATTTGCAGAGCCGTTGCCCGAAGGTCTTTCCTTTGTAACGTTGGATGAATCTGGAAACGTATTGGGATCGTTCGAGGTAAACTCCACGGTAGTGTGTTTTGATATTGACGGACAAACAGTGTTCTCAGTTGGTTTTATATTAGCAGAACCCGGACAGTTTGGTTTAATAAGCGCAGAGCTCACCAAAACCTGCACCTCTGGTATTTACAGCCATTACGAAGCCACTGTGTTGCAGCGAAACGACTACTACCCCTTTGGTATGCAAATGCCAGGAAGATCCCTCTCATTGGGAGAAGGGTATCGATATGGCTTTAACGGTAAGGAAAAAGATGATGAAGTTTCGGGTGCAGGAAATCAATATGATTATGGTTTTAGAATCTATAATCCAAGAATTGGGAAGTTCTTAAGTGTTGATCCTTTAACTGGATCTTACCCATGGTATACACCTTATCAATTTGCTGGTAATAATCCAATTAAATTTATTGATTTAGATGGATTAGAACAGGCTCCAAATAAAGGGGATTATGTTCCGCAAGTCGAATCATTTAATTTAAATGAATTTGTTTCAAATTTTGTTGGATCGTTTATAGGTTCTGATATTAAAAAGCCTGAGCTAGATGGAACAGAACAGGTTAATCAAAGAAAAGTTGAGGAGTTTATTGCAAAGAAAGAAGCAGCACTAATTAGAGTTGAAGATGCTCAAGATGTTATTTGTAGTGCAACAGAATTTGTTCTTGAGTTAGGATTAGGTATTCCTGGAGTTGATATTGTTGGAGATCCAATATTAGCATTATATTATTCATATGAAGGGGATTATGTTAATGCAGGGATGTATTCAGCTGCTAGTTTTATTCCAGGGGCTAGTGGATTGGCTAATAAATATCTTGCTGTAGAACTTTTAGAAAAGAGCGTTAAATTTGATTTTCTTATTACTGGCAGAGTACGTAATTTTGTTGCGAATAGTATTGATAATCCAATTTTGAAAAATACGTTCACTGAATTGTATCGCCCAGGTGCTACAGTTGGAACAGGAAGCACAGCTTCGGCTGTTATAAATGAAGGAGTTGATGGGGTTCATTATGGGAAAGCCTTGGAGCGAATAACTCAATTGAAAAATTTGCTTGGAAATAAAGAGAAGTATAAGGACGTCATTTTATCTGATACTGATAAAAAGATTGCAAATTTTATGTTAAACGATTTAAAAGATGCAGTTAAAACTGCTGAAGCGGCTAAGTAATTGGTTATTAAATGAATGATTTATTATTAAAATTAAAAAAGGAAGTTCCTGAATTTTGGGAATACGAAGAATTTGATAATTTACTGACAGTGGATTTTGATAGGCTGGGCAGTTTTATATTAAAACTATTTTCAAATTTATTAGAAAGTAATACAATAAGCGAAAAAGAAAATGTTGAGAAAGTAATTATTAAGATTTTTGATTTTTTGAATAGAATGCATTCCAGTAGGGATAATAATTATTTGATTTTATTAAATGTTTGTATTTTTGAGAGTTTGATAAGTTCTAATAATGGTTACTTTGTAGCGAAAAAGTATATGTCTGATGAATTATACAATTCTTTCTTGACCAAATTTCCATTTTCAATTTATAAAAATAGTTGGGATGATTCTGAGTATTATACTGAAGAAGAGTTTGATGAGTTAATTAAAAGGATTGCGAGTGATAAGGAATAGGATAGTCACATAATTACAGCACCGAGAAGCAGGATGTGCTCCAACATCAGCTCCGCAGGATGTTCGTTAAAACTAAGAAGTTCCGCAGGCATTTGCACCAGCTCCGCCGGATGTTCTAAAAAGCAGAATGTGTTCCGCAGCGGTTTCCAACCCTGCGGCAAAACAAGAGCATTAAATCTACTCAAGTACAATAAATTATACTGAGATAGAGAATATATCAACACTTGTGATTTTGAGTAAAAGTTGGAAGTTTGTGGATTAAAAGACCATTTTCACGGGCTGCAAGTCCTCACAAAAAATACAGTCATAGGAAGTCATCCGAGCTATCGGTAAAAGGCATTTGTGCTTTATTAAACTACGTGTTGGCCTTAGGAAGATTTAAAGGGGGATTTGGCAGATTTGGCAGTATTTTACAAAATGCTTGATTGTAAGAATAATGTGTTGTGATACTAGTTTTTTTCTAGTAATTTTATTTTCCAGATTGCTCTACTCAAACTGAACCCATTATGATTAAAAAAAGATGCTACCCCTTATTGCCCATTCTTTTATTGCTTTGTTTTAGTGTAGGAAGTCGATTCGCTGTGGCGCAGCAATTTCAATGGCTTAAACTAATGGGCAGCACTCAACAAATAGATGTGAGAGATGTGGTTCAAAAAGATGGGTTTGTATATGTTACTGGAGGTTATTTAGGCACCGCTACTTTTGGGTCCACCGTTTTTACTTCTCAGTCTTCCCTTTCTATTTACTTGGGTTCTGATATCTTTTTGGCCAAATACGATACGCTTGGCAACCTGATTTGGGCCAAGTCGTTCGGTGGTACCGAGCGAAATATAGGACAGAAAATTGCAGTAGATGCAAATGGAGATATTTTTTTATTTGGATTTTCGGAAGGAGTTGCCTATTTCGGTCCACTTAGTATAACCATAGGCATACACAGGCCCAATAAAGATCAATTTATTCTAAAACTAAACCCATCGGGTCAACCCATTTGGGTTAAATCAATTAGAATTAGTCAGTCTCCTGTCACTCAAGTGGGGCCTGATGGACATACTTCAGCGCTGAAGATTAGCAAGCAAGGAAGGTTGTACTTATGTGCAAACATGTGGACTACTAGTGATTTTTTTACTCATAATCTATATTATGATGGACAAAATACATTTTTGAACAGTGAGCAAGGGAGCTTTTTATTGCAGATTGATAAATTAAATGGTTCACTAATTCATAGTAAATTAATTGGATTCCCTTTTTCTATGTATTTCAAGTATAAATCGAGGATGGGAGGAATGGCTATTGATTCAGCTGGGAATGTGGTGATCACAGGAAATTATACTGGTATATTTACTGTGGATAGTACTAATTCACCTTTTTCCTCATCTTATATGTTGTATGTGATTAAAATCGACTCCTCCAATACAGTTCAGTGGATGAAAACGTCAAGTTCACCCAACTATATTTCACCTTATCCCAAGGTTGTTCCAATGGATTTGCAGATAGATCAATCCAACAATATTTATATAGGTGGGAACTACCAAAAATATTTTTCATTCGATGGGTTAAACCCACTAAATCTAACTGATGACATTAATCCGTTTATATTAAAACTAACTCCTCAGGGGAATGCCACTTATCTGAAAACATTTAAAACGGATACTTCTAGTGTTGAAGAAACCGATCGGATCTATAGATTGGCGGTGGATCAAGATAATAATTTGTTTGGAATAGGTTCTTTTAACAACAATATGGTTATAGAAAATCAGGTATTGCAATCCTATGGTGGGCAAGATGCATTTGTGGTTAAATTGGATTCAATGGGCAAAAAGTTGTGGGCCTTAAATGCTGGTGGTAGTCAAAATGATGCAGCCAATGCAATTGCATTAGATCAAAATGGATTGGCATACGTTTCAGGAAATTACAACGGCCTTGCTTCATTTGGTAACACGGTGGTGAACAGTATTAATTCCGCTGATAATGGGTTTGTTACTCGTTTGGGAGAGTGTGGCACGTTGAAACCTTCCATAACCCCTTTAGGAGACACCACTTTTTGTGGTCCTGGTTCTGTACGTTTAGTCACTTCAAACGGAGTCGGTTTTAAATATCAGTGGTTAAAGAATGGCGGAATTTTGCCAGGAGAAACATTTTCTAATTTTCTAGCCATAAATTCAGGGAGTTATGCTGTAATTGTGAATAGAGATGGTTGTATTGATACAACACAAACTATTGCAGTTAAAGTAGGAACTGCCCCTCCATCGATTAGTTTGAATTTGTCAGATTCTGTGTGCGCCAATGCACCCGCTTTTAATCTCACTGGTGGTATGCCTCTAGGAGGAACCTATAAAGGAGCTGCTGTCATCAACAATCAATTTTATCCTTCATTGGCAACGATAGGTGCTAATGCTGTGCGTTATGTAGCTGATTCGGTAGGTTGTGCAGATTCATCTTTTTCAAGTGTTCATGTAAAATCGGCTCCAACTCCAGTCATTAATGGAGTAAAATCTATTTGTATAAATACTAGCGGAGTTGCCTACAATACGAATTCTTCAGGGCCAATTTATAGTTGGTCTGCTGTAGGAGGAACGATTACTTCTGGCCAAGGAACAAATAGCATATTAGTAGATTGGGGAGGAGCCGGAAATGGACAATTGACCCTTCAAGAAACCAATGCAGAAGGATGCTTGGCTGAAGTACAAGAAATGATCACTGTTGTGAATCAGCAATTTGCTGGAAAAATAATAGGTGAAGATTCGGTATGTGCGAATGATAGAAATAAAAATTATTCAGTGGCAGCACCAAGTTTGTTCTACAATTGGAGCATTACTGGCGGTGTAATTACGAATGGTCAAGGCAGTTCTCAAATTAATGTTCAATGGAATACATCTAGTCAAGGGACGCTTGCTGTGAGGTTATTCAACAGTTGCGGAAGCGATACTACTTTTTACGATACGATTAAACTGATTCAAAGTCCAACTCCAACTATAAGTGGATTGAATACTTTGTGTTACAATGAGAGTGCTGTATATTCAGTTCCAGCTTCTGGCGGTTCTTATCAATGGGTGTTGGGTACTGATGGCAATTTGATTTCTGGACAAGGAACTCCGCAAGTTGAATTGGGTTGGAGCACTTCAGGTAATAAACAAATTAAATTAATAGAGACTTCACCTCTAGGCTGTGTGGATTCTACGACCTATACAGTTTTGGTACACCCTGAATCTGCCACCACGCTCAACGCTTCAATTTGTCAAGGAGAAACACATTCTTTTGCAGGATTGAATATAGGAATCACAGGAACTTATTATGATACTTTGGTAAATGGAAACAATTGTGATTCAATTGTTCGACTCAATTTAACAGTTTTGCCAACTTTTGCATCTTCATTTAGTCAGTCCATTTGTTTTGGCGAAAGCTTCAATTTTAATGGCCAAGTTCTAAGTAATGCTGGTTCATATTTAGATACGATGTCAGCAATCAATGGCTGTGATTCCATTATTACTTTAACCTTATCGGTAGATCCTGTTTCCCAAACCAGTTTGAATGAAACCATCTGTTTCGAAGAAACGTTTGATTTCAATGGTCAATTGCTAACTGCAACGGGTAATTATTTGGATACATTAATTGCCGCTAATGGGTGCGATTCCATTATTGCTTTGACTTTAACCAAGCGACCTTATTTGATCGATAGTATAGATGTTTCTATTTGCGATGGAGCAAGCTATGGTTTTAATGGATTACAACTTACTCAGAGTGGAAAATACCTTGACACAATTTTGGCTTCCACAGGATGTGACTCTATTGTTCAACTGAACTTAACCGTTTTAGGTAAAGCTAACAGCAGCATAACAGCATCTATTTGTCAAGGAGATTTTTATCCATTCAATGGACAAAGTTTGACCGCTACAGGCGTTTATTTAGATACTTTGGTGGCATCCAATAGTTGCGATTCTGTAGTTCAATTGAATCTAACTGTTTTAGGGATAATAAACAACAATGTTACAGCAGCAATCTGTCAAGGAGATGCTTACTTTTTTAAAGGACAAAATATATCAGTTGCCGGAAATTATAGCGATACTTTAAATGGGTCAAATGGCTGCGATTCAATCGTGGATTTGACTTTAAGTATATTGCCAAATTTTAGTGATACTTCTATGGTTTCTATTTGCAATGGAGGGAGTTATACATTTGGTGGAATCCAACTTTCACAAAGCGGAAGTTATGTAGATACAGTGCCAGCTGTTAATGGTTGCGATTCTATTCTTCACCTGGATTTAACCGTTTTAGGGAAAGTGATTACAAGTGTAAGCTCCACCATTTGTGAAGGAGATTTTTATTTATTTAATGGTCAAAATTTAACAAATACGGGTATTTACAGTGATACATTAGTAGCAGCATTTGGTTGTGATTCTGTTGTTAACCTCAATTTAAATGTATTGCCAGTGACTAGAGATAGTTTATCAGTTTCATTGTGTTCAGTAGCCAGTTATAGTTTTAATGGCAAAGCATTAACGAATAGCGGTATTTATTCAGATACATTGACATCCAGCAATGGTTGTGATTCCATTGTAAGATTGGATTTGGTGTTAGACAGTGTAAACGCTTCAATAAGTCGATTAGGGTACGTTTTAACAGCCAATCAAGGTGGTGTTAGCTATCAGTGGTTTGAATGCAATCAAGGATTTGTGCCCATTGTTGGAGAAACTTTTCAAACCTACACAGTGACCAAAAATGGTTCTTATGCTGTCAGTGTGCAGCGTAATAACTGTGTTGATACAACAGATGCTTGTGAAACATATGTTTCTGTGGGAATCATGGAATCAGAATATACGCAAAGAGACTTTGAGGTGAGTCCGAACCCAACCAGAGGGCAGTTGAAGATTACTTTTTATGAAAATGAATTGACAGCCATAAGGATTTACAATTCATATGGTCAATTGATAAAAGAATTTATCCCCAAGTCGTCAATAGTGGATGTAGACATGAGTTCATTTTCTAATGGACTATATTATGTTCATTATAAGCGACAAATAAAGAAAATAGTGTTGTCGAAATAGACTTCAATTGATAAAATGATTGAAAAAGTATTTGATTTTTAAACGTTTAATTGTAAGACTAATGTATAACGAAAATTATAATTTTAAAACTGTATTGCCCTACTAAACAGAACCCATTATGTTAAGAAAAAGATGCTACTCGTTTTTGCCTGTTTTATTATTACTTTGTTTTAATATTGTTAGCCATTTTTGTGTTGCTCAGCAATACCATTGGCTCAAGCTGATTGGCGGTACTCATCAAATAAATGTTCGAGACATTGTTCAAAAAGATGGGTTTGTATATATAACAGGCGGTTATAAAGGTGCTGCCACTTTTGGCTCTACTGTTTTTACTTCAGTTTCACCTGTTAATTATACTTCAGGTTCTGATATCTTTTTCGCCAAATATGATACTTTGGGTAATTTAATCTGGGCAAAAACGTTCGGTAACGCAGACAGAAATATTGGTCAAAAAATTGCAGTTGACACCAATGGAGATATCTTTTTGTTTGGTAGGTCAGATGATATCACTTACTTCGATAATTTAGTCTTGCCAGCCACCCATGTGTCAAACAGAGATCAATTTTTACTTAAATTAAATTCAAGCGGACAAGCAGTTTGGGTTAAAAATATTAGTATAAGTTCAAGTTTTTATAATTCTATTATAGATGGATTTGAAGGCTTTACTTCGTCAATTAAAATTAGCAATCAAGGGAGGTTGTATTTAAGTTCCAACTTTGCTTGCTCGGATACTTCTAAAATTAAAAGTCTATTTTATGACGGGCAAAATACAATGCTTAATACCCTAGAAGGGATTTATTTATTTCAAATTGACAAAGCAAATGGAGCTCTAATTCACAGTAAATTAATCGCAAATCCGAATCCAAGAATTATCGTAGATCAATCGAGACTAGGTGGGATGACAACTGATTCAGAAGGGAATGTAGTAATTTCTGGATTTTATTCAGGAATAATGAAAGTCGATAATTTTACATTACCTACCCTAGTCTATCCTAATGAAATGATGTTTGTGGTTAAAATAGATTCTTCAAATACCGTACAATGGTTGAAGACATCTCAAACAATTTATATTTCGCGCAAACCAGATCCAAAGGTTAGGCCTATGGATTTGCAGGTAGATCAATCCAATAACATATATATTGGTGGAAAGTATGAGACTTATTTCTCCTATGGTGGGGTAGCTGCATCTGGTGTAATTGATGATATTAATCCATTTTTGATAAAATTGAATCCTCAAGGTAATCTCATTTATTTGAAAACATTTAAATCTGATACTTCTACTATTGAATGGACCGATTGGATCTATAGATTGGCGGTTGATCAAGATAATAATCTATTTGGCATTGGCACTTTTACTAACAATATGGTTTTGGAAAATCAGGTATTGCAATCCTATGGCGGGCGTGATGCTTTTATTTTTAAATTGGATTCTAGCGGGAATAAGTTATGGGCCATGAATGCCGGTGGTGGGAGTGATGATGAAGCCAATGCGATTGCATTAGATCAAAATGGATTGGCGTACGTTTCAGGAAATTACAATGGCCTTGCCTCATTTGGTAATACGGTGGTAAATAGCATTAATTCATCTGACAATGGATTTATCGCGAAGTTAGGGGAATGTGGTACGTTAAAACCTTCCATAGCAGCATTAGGAGACACCACTTTTTGTGGTCCCGGTTCAGTGCGGTTAGTCACTTCAAACGGAGTTGGTTTTCAATATCAATGGTTAAAAAATGGAGGCATTCTACCTGGAGAAACGTTTTCAGATTTTCTTGCAATTAATTCAGGGAGTTATGCTGTAATAGTGAATAGCAATGGCTGCATAGATACTACTGAAGCAATTATGGTTCGTATTGGGACTGTTCCTCCAACGGTTAGTTTGAATTTGTCAGATTCTGTTTGCGCCAATGTACCCGCTTTTAATCTTACTGGTGGTATGCCTTTGGGAGGAACCTATAAAGGAGCTGCTGTCATTAACAATCAATTTTATCCTTCATTGGCAACAATAGGGACTAATGCTGTGCGGTATGTGGCAGATTCAGTAGGTTGTGCAGATTCATCTTTTTCAAGTGTTCTAGTAAAAACAGCTCCTACTCCAGTTATTAATGGATTGAAATCTATGTGCTCAAATACCACAGGTGTGGCATATAGCACAAATTCTGTTGGTCCAATTTATAGTTGGTCTGCTGTGGGTGGGACGATTACTTCTGGCCAAGGAACAAATAGCATTTTAGTTGATTGGGGTGGAGCAGGAAATGGACAATTGACTCTTCAAGAAACCAATGCAGAAGGATGTCCGGCTGAAGTGCAAGAAGTAATCACTATTGCAAGTCAGCAATTTGTTGGAAAAATAGTTGGGGAAGATTCAGTTTGTACGAATAATAGAAATAAAAATTATTCAGTGGCAGCACCAAGTTTGTTCTACAATTGGAGCATTACAGGAGGTGTAATTACGAATGGACAGGGCAGTTCTCAAATTAATGTTCAGTGGAATACCTCTACTCAAGGGACGCTTGCTGTGAGGTTATTCAACAGTTGCGGGAGCGATACTACTTTTTACGATACGATTAAACTGTTTCAAAGTCCTACTCCAACTATAAGTGGATTGAATACATTGTGTTACAATGAGAGTTCTGTATATACAGTTCCGGCTTCTGGCGGTACTTATCAATGGGTGTTGGGTGCTGATGGCAATGTGATTACGGGACAAGGAACTCCGCAAGTTGAATTGGGTTGGAGCACTTCAGGGAGCAAACAAATTAAATTAATAGAGACTTCACCTTTAGGCTGTTTAGATTCTACGACCTATACAGTTTTGGTACATCCTGAATCGGCCACCACGCTCAACGCTTCAGTTTGTCAAGGGGAAACACATTCTTTTGCAGGATTCAATTTAGGAGTCACAGGAACTTATTATGACACTTTGGTAAATGGAAATAATTGTGATTCAATTGTTCGCCTCAATTTAACTGTTTTGCCAACTTTTGCATCTTCACTTAATCAGTCCATTTGTTTTGGGGAAAGTTTCAATTTTAATGGTCAGGTAATTAATGCGCCAGGATTATATTTTGATACGTCAGTAGCTATAAATGGGTGCGACTCAATACTAACTTTGAGTCTCTCTGTTTTGCCAATAAGTGATAATTCTATTTCTGCAACGATCTGTCAAAATACTCAATATTCATTTGGAGGTAAATCGCCAAGTACTGCAGGGAGTTATAAAGATACCATTCCATCAATCAATGGCTGTGATTCCATTATTACTTTAACCTTGACGGTAGATCCTGTTTCCCAAACTAGTTTGAATGAAACCATCTGTTTCGAAGAAACGTTTGATTTCAATGGTCAATTGCTAACTGCAACGGGTAATTATTTAGATACATTAATTGCCGCTAATGGTTGCGATTCCATTATTGCTTTGACTTTAACTAAGCGACATTATTTGATCGATAGTGTTGATGTTTCTATTTGCGATGGAGCAAGCTATGGGTTTAATGGCTTACAGCTTTCTCAGAGTGGAAAATACCTTGATACACTAATGGCTTCAACTGGATGTGATTCTATTGTTCAACTGAACTTAACCGTTTTAGGTAAAGCTAACAGCAGCATAACAGCATCAATTTGTCAAGGAGATTTTTATCCATTCAATGGACAAAGTTTGACCGCTACAGGCGTTTATTTAGATACCTTGATGGCATCCAATAGTTGCGATTCAATTGTTCAATTGAACCTAACAGTTTTAGGGATAATAAACAACAATGTTACAGCAGCAATCTGTCAAGGAGATGCTTACTTTTTTAAAGGACAAAATATATCAGTTGCCGGAAATTATAGCGATACTTTAAATGGGTCAAATGGCTGCGATTCAATCGTGGATTTGACTTTAAGTATATTGTCAAATTTCAGTGATACTTCTATGGTTTCCATTTGCAATGGAACGAGTTATATATTTGGTGGAATCCAACTTTCACAAAGCGGAAGTTATGTAGATACAGTGCCAGCTGTTAATGGTTGCGATTCTATTCTTCACCTGGATTTAACCGTTTTAGGGAAAGTTATTACAAGTGTAAGCTCCACCATTTGTGAAGGAGATTTTTATTTATTTAATGGTCAAAATTTAACAAATACGGGTATTTACAGTGATACATTAGTAGCAGCATTTGGTTGTGATTCTGTCGTTAACCTCAATTTAACTGTATTGCCAGTGACTAGAGATAGTTTATCAGTTTCATTGTGTTCAGTAGGAAGTTATAGTTTTAATGGCAAAGCATTAACGAATAGCGGTATTTATTCAGATACATTGACATCCAGCAATGGCTGTGATTCCATTGTAAGACTGGATTTGTTGCTAGACAGTGTAGAAGCTTCAATAAGCCGTTTAGGATATGTCTTAACGGCCAATCAAGGTGGTGTAAGCTATCAATGGTTTGAATGCAATCAAGGATTTGTGCCCATTGTCGGAGAAACTTTTCAAACCTACACGGTGACCAAAAATGGTTCTTATGCAGTCAGTGTGCAGCGCAATAGCTGTGTTGATACAACAGATAATTGTGAAACGTATGTTTCTGTGGGAATAATGGAATCAGAATATACGCAAAGAGACTTTGAGGTGAGTCCGAATCCAACCAAAGGGCAGTTGAAGATTACTTTTTATGAAAATGAATTGACAGCCATAAGGATTTACAATTCATACGGTCAATTAATAAAAGAATTTATCCCAAAGTCGTCAATAGTGGATGTAGACATGAGTTCATTTTCTAATGGACTATATTATGTTCATTATAAGCGACAAATAAAGAAAATAGTGTTGTCGAAATAGCCTTCAATTGTTAAGTTGATGTGGTTTTCTTTAATCTTAAGTAGTGATGAATTTAAATGTGATTGATTACTTTAGAAAACTTTTCATTCACTAAACATCAATTTCTGTATGTTAAAAGCTGGATCTCTTCTATATTCTATATTTATAGCATTAATAATAAGTGCGATTGCATCAAGTTTTATTTTGATTAATTATTATCAGAATCTTAGAATTGCGCAGAGTGAAGGTAATATACAAGCGATAAGTAGGATTGAGTCTGCGATGAATTTACTTAAGGTAGCCTCTGTTCACGAAGTTTCAAATGAGACAATAAAATTGTTTGAAGACGATATATTCCCTACTAGTATTCAATTGCATCCCTGGGGAGCTTATTTTTTAGCAACAGCAAAAACCAGTTTCCGACAATCAAACTTTCAGCAATCTACCTTACAGGGATATCGAAATGAAGCTCCATTTGCAATCTATTTGGCAGAAAATAATATGCAACTTTCTATATCTGGTGATACGAAGCTGGTAGGTACTGCTTTTCTACCTTTAAAAGGTGTTAAGCGCGCATATATTGAAGGGCGAACATATACCGGAACAAAGTTAATATATGGAGAAGAGAAACGGAGTAATAAAGAGTTGCCAAAACTAAATAGAGATTTATTAAACTATTTAAAGCAGAACTTAATGGATGGAATTCCTAATGGAGTTGATGAAGTTGTTACATATTCAGGTAGTCAAGTATCAAAAGTTCAATCATTTCAAGATTCAACTTTTTGCATTTACTCTATTGATCCAATTCATTTATTATTAGATAGTCTAAAAGGTAGGATTGTTGTTAAATCAGAAGTAAGTATTTATATTGATAATCAGTCTTATATTGAAGATGTAATTTTAATTGCACCAAAAATAGTAATACAAGCTGGATTTATAGGAACAGTTCATTTGATTGCATCTGACTCGATTGTTGTTCAACCATTAAGTCAATTAAAGTATCCGTCTTCAATTCTACTGAGCTCAAGCCATGAGGAATCTGCTATTGTTCTCGGTGAAGGGTCTAGTATAGAAGGTGAAGTAATTTTAGAAGGAGATGAGAATAATCTCAATAATATGGCAATTATTGAGATCTCTGAAAATGTAGAAATTATAGGCAATGTTTTTTGTTTTGATAAGGTTGAATTAAAAGGTAATGTAAAAGGAAGTGTAACATGCAGAAAGTTTTTATTACGCACAAAAACCTCAATTTACGAGAACTTTATTCTAAATGGAAGTATAAATAACTTTGAATTGCCTAATAAATATCTAGGAGTACAATGGGACAATACAGTAAGAATAAAAGAAACTATTAAATGGGTCAATTGATAAATACTAAATTAAAGGCTTTTACATTAATTGAGTCAATCGTTTCATTAACCTTAATAAGTGTAGTCGTTGGTATTAGTTTGTTATTAATTAATAAGGTGGGCGTTGATGATTTTGATATCCAAAAAGCAAAATTGCTTTCTGAACAGTATTATTCTGAATTAGAAATGGGGATTATTGATGGTAAACAAATTGAATTTGTAAGGGATGATTTCACCTTTGATATACAAGCAGTAAAATATAATCAACTAAAGGGTTTGTATGAGGTGAAAATTAATGTTGGAAAAAATGGTAAGGTACTTTACAAATCTAAAAAACTTTTAATTTTAAATGAAAATTAAAGCGTTTACAATAGCGGAATTAACTGTGGCACTAGCGATTTCAGCAATTGTAATAAGTGTTGGGTATTATTCATTCAGAATTATTGGAAATACTGTTGAAATGAAAGGAAGCAATCTTAGTCAAATTGAAGATTTGAATGAGTTTCGTTTTTTATTACAATATGACCTATTTCAATACCATGATTGGATTACTCAAGATGGAAGTGTATTTTTTTCTAAGCAAGGGAGTTGTGTATATACTTTTGGTAATGAAAAAATAAATAGAAATTTTAATGGAAGTGATGCTGACTTTGAGTTTAGTTCAGTAATACTTTCAAAACAGTCTGAAGGAACTTTAGATTATAAATTAATATTGAATGATTTCGGTAAGGAATACATTCTATATTTTCAAATAAGAAATAATTTGGTTTTTGGATCGGTCAACTAGATTGATAAAAATATTTTGAACGTCAATAATCTTTATTGTAGTTGTTATTTATATTCCAAATTCATTAACCATATTCTTTTTTAAAATGATTTTCTTTCTAATACTCTAATTCACTAACCTTCCTAAATATGCTGTTTTCCAAATCATTTAATTTTACAATCACGTTTGGAAATTCAAATGAACTCTTAGGAAGTCTCTTATTTAAGTTTATTCATCATGGGTTTAGATTTACATTAGATTTAAAAATCATGATAAAGATGAACACAAGAAAACTGATAACATCGCTTTTATTAATAATGGTAACCGGAATTACTTTAGCTCAGAATGCTTCTTATTCCGAGATGTATTTATTTGAATTTGTTGGTGAAGTTACTACTCAAGGGGAAAGGCCAAATAATGTGTTAATTAGAGCAATGGATGGAGATACTTGCTTTTCCAGTTACTCGACTAGATCAAATGGTAAATTTGCTTTTGCTGGAGAGGCTGAAAAGCATTTCATTTTACAATTTGAAAAACCAGGATTCAAAACCAAACAATTGATCTTGATTTTAGATAATATCGAACATTTAAAGGGCCAAATAAAGACTTTCAAATTTGAAGTAAATCTGACCAAAACTAAAAAAGGAGAGTCTGACGAACAAGAGTTATCCCTAGTAGATGTTATTGAGATTAGTAATAGCGGAAATCAGTTTATCTATAAAAGCAATCGGAATAGGAGTGAGTATCTTTTTAAGAGTGAACAGCTGGCCAATCATTTATAGGTTAATTAGGAGTATAAATCATTTCACGAACAGATAGATTTTTATTAAAGATAGTCACTTAGATGATTTTTTTATTGTAGTTCTAAACCTCGTTTAAGTCATTCTAAAAAATATAATCCTAAACAGAATGGATGCTTCATTCAAAATGGAGTTTGTAAAAAATCACGATTAGGAGATTGTGCCGCAATAATTATAGATCCTATTAATACAAGCCTTTATTTAAAGTAGTTCATTTAATCAGAAGCGATCCGTTGGGAAGCAGAAAGTGGACAGTAGGAAGTTTGTCATTTCTCGAAAATTTCTTTGGATGTAAATTTATTTTATAATTTAAAAACAACAAATATGAAAAATCAATCGCTAAACTTTAAATTTTTATTGATCACGTTTTCTTTACTACTACTTACTTCAAAATATGCTTCTGCTCAATTATTAAATAGTCATGAATTTTTAGGAACTGTATTTATAGAAGATGAAAAAGCCAAGGATGTTACAGTGAAAGTATTCGAAGGGAATAAGTGTTTCTCTGACTATCAAACAAGATCGAATGGTAAGTTTATTTTTACTGGGGAAAATGAAAAACACTATACCCTCCAATTTGAAAAAGAAGGGTTTGTGACGAAAAGAGTCATAATAGAGACTTTTTATACTCAAGGGTTAACAGATGTAACTAAGACCTATAAATTTGATATAAGTTTAGAAAGAAAAATGCCAGAAGTAGATGAAAGTTTATATGACTTCCCTGTAACAATTATCGAATTTGATTACGTTAATAATGAATTTATTTTCAATGAAAAGTACACCAAGAGTAGGTTAAAAACTATTTTCTCAGCAAAGAATAATCAAGTCGTTATATATTAATATCAATTCATTTTTTAGGACTTTAAAAGCATAGAAAATCTGATAATTAATGTAAAATTATGAATGAGCAGTAATCTATTCTGAGAACACATTTGAATTCCATCCATAGTGGTGGTGTATTTATTAAAAAAAGCCTTCCTGCTGGTAACTATATCAGCAGGAAGGCTTTTTTTATGCGGATCAATAACCTTTAATTCCATTAAATTTATCACTACCAATTAGTTTTCTGGTCTTGAATAGCCGTTCTATAAATTGATTATAAATGAAGGGCAGCCCAGGAAAGCCTTTCTTTATTGCCTTTAATTCTTCTCGTTGGGTTGAAGTGTTGATTCTATATGAAATAGGAGATTTCTTATTAGAGCAAAGGACTCATAGCTACTGCTAAGATTTAATAACAAACTGTTAAGTACATTCTAAGGGTATTGAAATATACTCTTTGCTATCACTTCCTAATGTTCTTGTATGAATAAAACAAAGAAACCCCTAAGCTCTTAAAAATGGGCTTAGGGGTTGATATTAATTATCTTATAATAATAAAATATATGTAATTGGCTTTAATTCTAATAGATAATAAACTTCTTCTCTATACTTTTTTCTGGAGATGCTACTTGAAGAAAATAAGTTCCTTTTGGAAGCTTTCTACCTTCCAAAAGCTCGATTTTTAAATAATTGTTATTTTCAGGAATTGAAATTTGTTTAGTAATTATTTTTTCTCCCGAAGTGCTGAATATGTTTAAACTAAATATACCTGCTTGTAGGTTTTTTATTTCAACAAAAATACTTCCCCCATTACTAGGGTTAGGGAATAATACTATGGATTCTGTATTCTCTATCCTATAATTTCTATTTTGAATGGCTATTGGATCAAACTCTTCAAAATTGCCATCGTAGTCCGTTTGTCTTAACTTTAAATAGTAGGTTTCACCATTTACAGCTAGATCATCGATCACCGTATTGTAAACTAAATTTACACTGCTATTTCCTGCACCTACAATGGTTTCTATTTCCTTATAGTTTGTACCATCGATGGAGTAGAAAAGCGTAAAGTAATCGTTGTTGATTTCAGAAAGAGTTTCCCATCGAACCGAAATTCTATTAGAAAATAGAGCGCTGGCCTCAAAATCAATCAAAACTATCGGCAACGCATTTCCGTTACCTATCGAACAAGGACCAGGATCACATCCCGCATTACTTCCGAACATGATGGAATTATCTTTGGCTTTTATTTCTTTATCCGACTGAATATTCCCTGAACCCGAAACAATCACATTGTCTTTGGCCTCCACTTTTTTATTGACTACTATATTTCCATCGACTATTGCATACACATTGTCTCCAAATTTCATCTCGCCACCTACAATTATCACTGCGCAACTTTCTAGTACAATCTTAGAATTATCTTTCAATTCTAACTTGCCACCTATTCTTAGAGTGTCACAACCTTCAACAGTTAGGATACCATTATCCTCTACTTTTAATTCACCTTCAATGGTCACATTTCCAGATATTTTAAGTTGACCAGAGTCTTTTATCTTTATTTTGTGTTTACTCCCCCCTGAAGGATCTATAACAGACCCATCGATTGTGTAATGTCCAGATCCATTGATTTCAATGTCAGTGTTAAGTATGATATCGTTATAAATTTTAACTGCGTCCCCTTTCTGAGGAATCCCATTCGCCCAGCTTGCATGAGAGTCCCATAAGCCATTAGATGTTGAATTGTTTTGTGAATAGACGTTACTGTGCACAAATTGCATAAATACTAGAAGAATGATGGTTAAACCTATTCTACTACTCACTGTTTTGTAATTGATTAATTTCATGTTTGTGGATTTGTTAAATTAAAATTTTGGACAAGAGGTTGTTCTGTATTTTTTAGGTCTGTTCTTTGGTTTATTAAACGTTTGGACATAAGAGATTTCATGTGAATTTAAATTGATTCCCATCATTGAAGAAGGATATAGATCATAAGAATAACCGATTTGAAAATGTTTGCCTTTGACTCCGAATATCATTACCATTGATTCGGAATTCGCATACCAAAGACCAAAAACAAATGAATTTGCTTCTATATATGCACCAAAGTTATACTTTGTGAAAGTGCCTTGTTTGCTGATGATTATGTTTGGAGAAATGCTATAATCACTACTTCCATTTAATTGATATTTTGCTCCTCCATGTAGGGTATAGCCTCTTTTTAGTTTTGAGGTTCCATTCTTATTAATAAGACCTGTTTCTGCCTGATTAATATGATTAGCTGAAAACCCACCATAGTATTTTTTAGAATAAATAAATACTCCACTAGAGGCGTCAAAGTAAGAGGTTGCTTCTCCAACTTTTTGTTGACTATTGTATACTATTCCTTCTCTAGAATCAATCATATCCTCAAAAACTAATCTATTCCAGGCTACATTCCTTTGAACAAATCCTGCTTTCATTCCGACTCTTAAATAGAGGGTTTTGCTCAACTTAATTTCATGGGCATACACTCCGCTGAAAGCAGTAGAGGTAAGCATTCCATCTCCCGCTTTGTCACGGTAAACATTTACACCCAGCCCATTATTTTGGGACGATAAGTTTGTCTCAAAAGTTACATTTTGAGTGATAAAGGAATTTTGGATTTGAGGCCATTGATTCCGATAGTTTAAAGTCAATTTTGATTCTTCTTGAATTCCTGCTAACGCAGGATTTAGATATACTGATGTAGTATAAAATTGTGAAAAATGAGTTTCTTGTGATTCAACAGCAGTTGAAAGAAAAGTCATTACTAAAACAAATAGATAGATGTGTTTCATAAGTTATCGATTTAAAGCAATACAGTTACGGTTCCAGTTTTCGAAATCCGTTTGCCAGTAACTAGTTCTTTGGCAACTAGTGTGTATACATAAACTCCATCGGGAACTGGTTGTCCTTTGTGCGAGCCATCCCATTTATATGCGATGTCGCTAGATTCGAAAATTAATTCCCCCCAACGGTTAAAAATTTTCAGTTGATATTCTTCAACATTAATCCCAACTGCTCCAAATTGATCGTTTGATCCGTCATGATCTGGCGTAAATGCATTGGGCAGATAAATAGTTGTTGGTCTTTCGAATTCAATTGTATTAGATATACTTTCAATTCTTCTAGAGTCATCTTTGATTGCGACTACACGGAATACTTCTTTTTCATTTGAGTAGCTTGGCTTATTTTGGGCACTCCCCACCTTAACAATAATAAATAATGCCAGTAGAATTAATTTGGAGAGAATAAAAGAATGACATCTTGCTGTACTCATTTAGCATTGTTTAATAGTTAACAATGTAATTTTACGACTAGAATGCGACTCTAAGAAGAAGGAGTTTCCCAACGCAAGGGATTTACCAGCAACCGTATTGCTTTATTTTTTAGACTGATTTTTAAGGGAAAAAATGATGGAATTTTATGCTTTATAACCTTGAATCAATACTTGGAAACCTTAATTCAATTTACTAGAAATTAATGATCTGATCTCGATCGTTCTCTGGTACGATCTTAATGGTTTCCCACTTATTGAATTTATTTAAACGCTGTATTTCGTAGTGTTTAACTCCACTGTCCCATTTTTCATATCCAGTCCACTTAATGTTACCTGTATGATCATCGATTTGAGTTGATTTTAGAAGAATTGATGTTCCAGTGTTCGTCAACTCATTTTTATTTAAACAAGTATTGATTACTTCAACTTGATAAAAGTATCGCTCTAGGTCAACTGAAGTGTTTCTATCATTGTAAGTCGTATCAGTTTTGGAAACAAAAGTAATTGGAGTAAAATTTAAGTTATCCATTGATCGATAAAGTACATAGCCCGTCGCAAATTCAGGAGCTACTTTTACTGCAGTCCATTCCACTAAGACAGAACTGTTGTCCTCCACAGTAGCTCGAATAATATCTGATGTCTGTAAATGAGAGATCCCGTCCATTTTTATGACTGAGGTATCGCTGTATGAACCTTGGCTTAGACCGTTTGGGCCAATTGCTTTTATTCTGTAACTATAATTATCCTTGCAGTATGCAGCAGTGTCTATAAATGCTAACTGGGTAGAATTTACAGTAGCGATCACTTTGGATGTGTTTGTTGCCACTTCAAATCTTGAAACTTCATAGAAATCGATTTTGGCGCCCTCGTAATTGTTCCATTGAATATTAATTGCACTCTTATTTAACTTTTTAGCGCTCACATTGATGGTGCAATGAAAAGGAACATCATTAAACTTTAATTCTTGTCCACATTTATCTTGTGACACTATCTTGTAACAATAAATTAAGTCAAGTGTATTTAATGATTTGTCAATATAACTGATTTGATTCGGATCACTAAAAGTATGAATGGCTTTGAACGAACTATCTGAAGATGATTTACGGTATAGAATGTTTTGACTAAAAGCAATGTCTGTATTCTTTTGCCATTCTATTATTACTTCATTATCATTCAAAACAGAAACTCTATTCATAGATGTTTCAGAAGGAATAGAATCAAATACTTTAATGAGCGCAGGCTTTTTGATGATATCACTGCATCCATTCTCTACTTTTACTGATAGACTTATGTCATAAATACCTGCCGAGAAGGTTTTGCTTACTGTAGGGGTTTTCCCAAATGTTACACCATTTTGTTCCCAATTGTAAATTGGTTTTGAATTAGAGGTAGATTCTCCTAAAATGGTGCTTTCAAATTGGACATCTAACTGATTGCAACCTTCTTCATTGTTGATTGAGAAATCTACTTCAGGTGATTTTTTTATTTTAATGTAGATAGTATCGCTTATTGGACAAGCACCTTCAAAACTATAGATGACGGTATCGATTCCTGCTTTAGCTTTATTTGGGTCAAATATGCCTGTGAAAGGGTTACTAATTCCTGCACCGTACCAAACTCCTCCAGCTTCTTGAGAATTAAGTTTTATGGATTTTTCATTGCTACACATTGGAGATATGGGTGTGATTTTAGAGTTGGGTGTATGAAGAACAATTAAGCTGTCAAATCGTGTGCTGTCTATACAGCCTGCTTCGTTCTCAGTAGTTAAAGAGATAGAATAAGCCCCTGGTTGAGTAAATGTATAAATTACAGAGCTGTCATTTATAGTCATAGCAGTTCCTAGATCCCACTTCCAATTATTGGCGTTGCTGCTATCAGCAGTAAATTCTACTTTAAATGGAGCACAACCTATGGAATCTTTGATCTTGAAACTCGCCACTGGTTGGTCATTAATGGTTATTTGGGTTGGCATTGTATAGACTCCACTACATCCAGATGAGTCTATGGATTTGAGCGTTACGGAATAATTGCCATGGTTGTTGTAGGTGTAGGATGGGTTTTGCAGGGTTGAAGTATTTCCATCTCCAAAAAACCAGTTCCATTGAACGGCGTCAATTGAAGAGTCAGAAAATTGAATGGGACTTATGCCACAAACAACAGAGTCAGAAACTGAAAAGTTAGCAATAGGTCCTGGGACGAAAACTTCATTTCGGACTTCTAAGGTGTCAATACAGCCATTATTATTTGTTACAATTAACGATACATCATATTTTCCTGGTTGGTTGTATATTTTTAGTGGATTCTTAGCGGTAGAATTAGTGCCATCACCAAAGCTCCATTTCCAAGAAGTAGCGGTATTTGAACTGTCTGTAAAATGGACCATCATTGGAGCACAGGTGCTATTGTATGAAGTAGTATACTTGGCAGCAATTGATGAAACTTGAATGGCATTTTGAAAAGTGGTCGTGTCGTAGCACCCGTCTATACTGTTTGTAATTAATTGCACAGAGAAAATCCCTTCATTTTTATAACTATGAGTTGGGTTTGTTGCAGTAGAGGTATCTCCATCGCCAAAACTCCAGAAGGAGTGGATAGAGTTTGATGACTTATTACTGAAGTTAACAGCAAGCGGCGCACAGCCAGATGTGTCTAATATTTCAAAATCTGAATGAAGAGTTGAAGGAGTAAATACTTTAGTAATAGAATCAATGCAACCGTTTTGCGCTGTAACTTTTAGTGAAATGTTGAGTGAACTGTCTTGTGTGAAGAAAGAGTAGTGATTTTGGGTATTTATTTTTGTGCTATCAACTTTCCATTCCCACTGATTATTATTTGAATTTGTGTCAGTTACAGAAATTTGAATAGGGTAGCAGTTGGTTAATTGTTCAATTTTGAAGTTTGCTTTCACATCTTTTACCTGAACCGCAGTTGGATGAGTGAAATTGTTTTGACAACCCTGTTTTGAAACACTCAAGCTAATTTGGTGGATTCCCGCTTGGTTTAATTTTATTGATGGAAATACACTGTGACTTTTAACCCCATTTCCGAAATTCCATTCGTAGGCGTCGGCATTGATGTCTTTTGGAACAAATAAAAATAGTTCGTTTTTGCAATTTACCGTGTCCACTATAGTAAATTCCGCAGTGGCACCTTTAATTTGAATAGAATCTAGTTGATGAATGATTTCGCATCCAATGGAATTTTTGCTGATTACTTGGATTGGGTAAGTACCTGCCGCAGAATAGGTGTGCATGGTCATTTGCGAACTATCCGAACTCCCATCTCCAAAAGACCATCTATAGGTAGCAGAAGAGTCACTTGCACTAAAGAATAAAGAATCTCCAACACAAGCCGAATCTGGGAGACTAAAATAAATCTCATTTTTCGGGAAATTTAAAATCCGTATACTGGAGGATGAACACCCCATGGTGTCATTTACAATAAGTCGAATTGGATGATTTCGAAATGAATACGAGAACTTTTGATTTAATGAAATAGAAGTGGAGTCGATACTATTTTCAAAATTCCAAGTCCATTTATTTACATTTAAAGAGGTGTTGTTAAACATGACTGAAGCACTGTCGCACCCATAGGAAATACTTGTGGTAAAGGTGGCTAAAGGCCCATTTACTGTTATATAGTTATTCCAAATAGTGGTGTCTTTACCCATTGGGTTGTCAGTAATTAAGATTACGGTGTATAGTCCTGGTGTTCTATAAACGTGCATTGGATGCTCCAATATAGAAGTATTTCCATCTCCAAAATCCCAACTCCAAGTATATGCATTGGTGTCAGGATTGCTGAATCGAACCATTTGTGGAGCGCATTTCTGAGTAATAAAACTCCGTGAATGGATCGTATCTTGACTATTTGTGGTGCCCGATCCTTTACCTGATTTTGGTGACTCACCCGCTACTAAACAACTTTTAAAGTCAATATAATTAGGAAAGTAAACACTCTGCATGCAGCCTTTTGAGGTGAATAATGTTAAGGAGATGTCATAGATGATGGTGTCAGGAAATTGATGAGTTGGACTTTGTAAAGTTGAATACGTTCCATCTCCAAAGTTCCACAACCAGCTAGTAGCATTTTCCGTAGAATCGGTCAACTGTATGATTCCCTGCTGACAGTCAAATCGCAATGTGGTTATTTTAGGAACTATACTATCTATTTGTACAGTAGCGTAGTTTTCGATGTAAATAGGGCATCCATTTGAACTAAAGGTTTTAAGGGTTACAGTGTATGTGCCGGGATTGTTGTAGGTATACGTGGGATTTCTAATCATTGATGTATCTCCATTCCCAAAATCCCAGGTCCATTCCTTTGCGCCCAGTTGATTGTCTGAAAAGTCAAGAGGGAGTGGCAAACAACCCATTATAGTGTCACTCAAGTTACCTGATAGCGTATCATCAAAAGCAGTAATAAAGTTAGTGTATGTAATGGAATCAATGCATCCTGAAGTAGTCTCAATTATTAATGAAACATCAAACTTGCCGCTTGAGTGGTAGGTATGAGAAGGGTTCTTTTGTTGTGATGTGTCCCCATCACCAAAGTTCCAATGCCATTTATTTGCGTTTGAGCTAAGGTTTTGAAAATTAATAGTAAGCGGAAGGCATCCCCAAGTCTTTTTAGTTGAGAACTGAGCTTTAATCGTCTTTATGTCAATGGATTTAGTGTAGGTATTGGAGCACAAGCTAGTATCCGTTACAGTTAAAGATACGGAGTAGTGGCCTGATTGATTATATGAATGCGATGGATTTATGACATTGGAAGTAGTATTGTCACCAAAATTCCATGTGAATGAATTTGCACTTAAATTGGTTGTTGTATTCATAAATTGAACAACTCCATTCTTGCACAATGCAGCAGTGTCGTAGCTAAATGAAGCTTGACTACCACCCTTCACATTAATAAAACTGGTTTTAGTTAATGAGTCTACACAACCATTACTGTAGCTGGTCATCAAGGTTATTGAGTAACTTCCTGAACTATCAAAGTTGGCAATGATGCTATCTCCGCTGAATGCCCTTTTGTCTCCAAGGTTCCATTGGTAAGTAGAACCTTGGATGGGGAGCTTTTTATAAAAGCTAACAGTTAATGGTGTACAACCCGAGTTAATTGATGAGGTGAAATCTAAATTTGGCTTATTGTGAATCTTAATGTGGTTGACCTTTTCTAAAGTGTCTGAGCAGCCGAACTGGTTAATGGCGATTAAACGTATTGAATAATCTCCTGCATTGTTATATTTATGAGTTGGATTTTGAATGCTAGAGGAGTCTCCATCACCAAAAAACCAATGCCAGCTAGTAATTGAATTGCCATGGCCATTGAATGAAAATAGCTGTGAAGTATCACATCCTACACTGTCATTGACAGTAAAGGAAAACTGAGGCGAATTTTGAATTGTAATGGCTTGATTGGCTTGTTTGAAATTACTGCATCCCAAACTATCAGATACCATCAACTTTACCATGTAATTTCCTGAAACAGCATATGAATAGGTGGGGTTTCTTAGGGTTGAAGTATTTCCATCCCCGAAATCCCAAGTGTAGTTTATTCCAACAGTAGATAGATTGTTAAAACTTATTCGATTTTGATTCAAACAGCTACTATTAATAGAGTAGTTAAAGTCAGCAGTTGGGATGTCATTTACGGTAATAGCATTTTTTAGAACCAAGGTATCAGAATGACCCAAGGCATTTTTGGCAATTAAAGTAATGTCATAGATTCCTTTTAAAGAATACATGATGGATGGTTGAGCTGCTAATGAGGTGCTTCCATTTCCAAAGTCCCATTCAAAATGAGTGGCATTTAAAGAGGTATTGGTAATTGAAACTGATAGTGGTGCACAACCACTATTGACAGAAAGTTGAAAGCTAGCTAAAGGAGATGAACCCTGCCCAAAAGCTGCTGAAGTAATCACACTAAAAAATAGAATAAAATTTAATTTGTATTGGTGCAAGCAGTTCATATCACTCAAAATTTAATATAAGTCAATATTAAGAGCAGAGTAACTTAGAGTGGTTAGGACAATTTCCAAACGTGATTATTTGGCTATCTAACGATGGTTTACTTTTATTGAAGATTTTAGAAGGACAATTAAGAATGTTATTTCATGTTGGAAGTGAGTTAATCCGAGTGAAAATTGTCATTAATTATTTATTTGACAGGGAGTTTGCATTTGTAATCGAATGAAACCATAAACTAATCGGTTTAAAATAGCCTGTAGTCTAATTCTATTCATTGGATTAAAAATTAATGCTCAACTTCGGACAACTATAAGTCTTTTCTTGCGTAAGAGATTAATCAGCAATACCTCCGGTAAGTTTATGATATTAATAGATGAAGTCTTCAAAAATAAAGTGCTTAGTTGCTCTTTATGCGGTATTTATGTGTTTGATTTCGAGAAAGGATATAATGTCTATATCAACACACAATACACAAAGCTAACTGGATACACTCTAGAATACATCAATAGTCTTGGTTCCGATAAATTCATGGACTTATTTCATCCAGAAGATCAACTTCTATTAGAAAATCACATGTCTAAAGTTTTTGCATCTATAGATGGAGAAGCTTTAGAAATCGAGTATCGGTTTAAAAAATCAGATGGAACTTGGATGTGGTGCTTATCTCGAGACTCCATTTTTGAAGTGAATAAGGCAGGTAAGAACGCTCAGTTTATCGGATCGTTCATAGATATTACCAAAGAGAAGGAACGAGAAATTTCAGCTCAGTCTTTAAAAGAAAGAATGAAATTAGCTGTTGAAACTGCTTCAATGGCTGTTTTCGAATCTAATCTAATAGAAGATAAGGTAAATTGGGAGGGAGATGTCTTTAGTGTATACGGATGTGGTCCAGAAGAAATCGTGTCTTTTGCAGATTGGGCAAAGTTGGTTCATCCTGAAGATGTTGAGTATGTTGCTGAAGTGCTAGAAGAAGGTGCTAAAAACCAAGAAATTCAAAAAGTTGTGTTTAGGATTATAGATAAAACGGGTAGTATCCGCTTTATAAAGTCAACTGTTAAAGTGATAGTCAATGAAAAAGGAGAGGTCATAAAGCATATTGGGACCAATACGAATGTCACTGAAGAAAAAATTAAAGAAGAAGAAACTTATTACACCAACCAACGGTTAAAATTGGCCATGGAAACGGCTGCACTTTTGGTTTATGAAACAAACCTTACTGATGATTTCATTAGTTGGGAAGGAGATGTTTCAAAAATATACGGCTGTGGGGTAGAAGAGGTCTCAAAATTTTCAGATTGGTCTGCTTTTCTATATCCTGAAGACTTAAAAACAGTTTCAGAATTAATTAAACAGGCAGCTGAAACCCAAATCAGTCAGCACACTATTTTTAGAATTAAAGACTCGAATAATCAATTAAAGTATGTAAAAGCATCCATATCTGCATTTACTGATGAAAGTGGTAAAATTGTAAAGCTGATTGGGACCAATAGGGACGTCACTCAGTTCAAAGAAAATGATAAACTTCTTTCTGTCACTAGGAAAGAGTTGGTAAAGCTCAACGAAACTCTTGAAAAAGAGCGGGAACAAATGCAATATTACTTTGATACGATTCCTTCTGTTATCATTCTATTAGATACTCAGGGTAAAGTAGTAATGGTAAATAATGCTGCATCTGAGTTGTATGGTTACAGTAAAAAGGAGATGATTGGCCTTGACTTTTTGCACACATTTATTCCAAAACGGTTAATCGAAAAAACAATCAAAATATTTCAAGATCTTTTAGCTAAAGACGAGCTTAAAGACAAATACTACACAGAAAATTGGGCTCTTTGTAAAGATGGAACTGAACGTTTTATTGCATGGAGGAATTCGCATATTTACGATGAAATTGGCAATGTAACCGGAACAATTAGCACAGGGGATGACATCACTTTAGAAACAAGGAAAAAGCAGGAGGTTATCTTTTTAAAAGAGTTTTCTGAATTAGCAATTGAGTCTTTCGATTTAAAAGCAATTCTTTACAAAGCACTTGAAAGTATTTGTGCTTTTACGAATTGGCCCATTGGACATATTTTTCTTCCAGATCAAAATAAGGAAACGCTTACTCCATCTGATATTTGGTATACAGATGGTAAAGAGGATTATAATGGTTTTGTTAAGGCAACAGACAACACTGTTTTTTCGAAAGGTGAAGGAATTTTAGGAACTGTTTGGGAATCACAGAAAGCAATCTGGATAGATGACTTGGAGAAAGAGAAAGGAATTAAAAGGGAAAAGCAAGTAAAAATGCACGGTTTAAAAGGGGCTTATAGCATTCCAGTGCCTGTTAGAGGTGAGGTGGTTGCTGTGTTAGAATTCTTTTACAAGAAGACCAAAAATGAAAGAACTGATTTATTAGAAGAGTTTGTCAACCAGCTGCAAGAGCAGTTGGTCATTATAATTGACCGATACAATGCTCAGGAACAGCTGAAAGATGCAATGCTTCAAGCAGAACAAGCCAATAGGGCTAAAAGTGTTTTTTTAGCGAACATGTCGCATGAAATTAGAACTCCAATGAATGCTATTTTGGGACATGCGCAGGTCTTAAACCGTGAAAAAGATATTACGGTTAATCAACAAATGAGTATTACAGCAATTCATAAAAGTGGTAACCACCTGTTGGCTTTAATTAATGACATTTTAAACTTGTCGAAAATTGAAACTGGTAAAATGGAGCTGAGATACAATACATTTGAGCCAGTAAGACTGATTCGAGAGTTAAGTGATATTTTTCGTTTTGAATTTAATCAAAAGGGGTTGGACTTAATAATTGAAGGAAAGAAGAACCTTCCTGTCTATATCCAAACGGATGAAAATAAGGTAAGGCAAGTTTTGATTAATCTTATAGCCAATGCAGTAAAATTTACGAATCAGGGGAGTATATTAATCAACATTTCTATAATTGAGGGCGATATTTCCATTGCTGTGACTGATACGGGTATTGGAATTCCGGAGAATGAATTGGACACTATTTTTAAATCCTTCACTCAAGCCAGACAAGGAATGCTAAAAGGTGGAACCGGTCTTGGCCTTTCAATTAGCAAGAAATTAGCTCGATTAATGAAAGGAGATTTGACGGTGAAAAGTACACATGGCAAGGGCTCTACATTTACGTTTACATTTCCTTATTTAATTGGTGAAGAGTTGTTTATTGTAAAAAATGAAACATTTAAAGAGGTCGTTCACATTAAAAAAGGTCAACCAACAATAAAGGTCTTAGTAATCGATGACATTGCAGAAAATAGAGAAGTTTTAGATTTATTGCTTGGTTCCATTGGGTTTGAGGTTAAATCAGCAGTCAATGGAAAGGAAGGTTTGGAGCTATTTACAAAATGGTTGCCCGATATAGTGCTAATGGATATGGTAATGCCAATAATGGATGGCATTGAGGCGACTAAAGAAATTAGAAAACTTCCGAAAGGAAAGTCTTCAGTAATTATAGGAGTAAGTGCCAGTGCATTTGATGAGGAAAGAGACCTATTTATTAATTGTGGGGCAAACGACTTTGTACGAAAACCATTTCAACTTTCGGAACTTCTTCAGAAAATAAAGAATGAAACAGGTGTGAAATATGAATACAAGCAAATGGTTGAACCAGGTCAAGAGCCTCCAATAGGGAAGGCCAGTCCTGTCATGATTACTGATCTGCCAAAAGAAGTGAGCACCAGAATTAAAAAGGCAATCATAGAAGGTGACTTAGAAGCGTTGGAAATTATTTCTGATGAGATAGTTGCTTCACATGTAGAAGTTTCAGAGTTGATTAAAAATCGTCTAACTTCTTTTGATTTAGAAGGGATGGAGGAATTATTTAATACTGCCCAATGATAAATAAAACCGATAAAGAAGACATATTACTAGTTGATGACAATCCAGAGAATTTAAAAGTACTGGCCAGTATTTTAAAACCTGAAGGTTATGTTATCCGTTTGGCTATGAATGGGGTAAAGGCACTAGAAAGCATAAAAGCAAAGATGCCTAAGTTGATATTGTTGGATGCTCAAATGCCAAAAATGGATGGCTATGAGACGTGTAGAGAGTTAAAAAAAGACGAAAAATTAGCTAAAATTCCAGTTATTTTCATCAGTGCTTCATCAGAGGTTCTAGATAAAGTAAAAGCCTTTGAGGTTGGTGCAGTGGACTACATTGAAAAACCATTTCACATGGATGAGGTAATTGCAAGAGTTGGAACGCATTTAACAGTTAGGAAACAGAGTGAGCAATTGCAAGAAGCATTGACAAAAATAAATGAAACTCAGAAAAGGTTAATCCAGTCTGAAAAGATGGCTGCGTTAGGTATGTTATCAGCTGGGATTGCTCATGAAATCAACAATCCTATAAATTTTGTAAATGCAGGCGCTGCAGGAATTGAGTTAGATCTTATTGACCTAATGAGGCTATTGGATATGTATGATGAGATTGATCTTGAGAAACATTTTCCTAATGCCTTGAAAAAAATAGAGGATTTTAAAGCAGAGATAGACTATCATTATATTAAAGATAATATAATGATTACAGTCAATGATATCAAGACAGGAGCTGCCCGAACCCAAGAAATTATTAATGGCTTAAAGCGATTTTCAAGGGGAGATAGTGAAATCAAATACAAGGTAAATATCAATGAAGAAATATCGAGTAATATAAAAATTATTCAAAGAGTCTCTAAAAAGAAAATTTTATTCATTTTGGATTTACAAGAAGACATAGAAATTTTCGACGGGTTTCCTGGTCAATTGAATCAACTCTTTATGAATTTAATAATGAACGCCGAACAATCTATTAAGAGTAATGGCGTAATCAAGATCGCTACTTTTAATAAAGAAAATGGAGTGGAGATTATGATTTCTGATAATGGTTGCGGAATACCTAAAGAATTGGGCGATCGGATTTTTGACCCCTTTTTAACAACTAAAAAAGTAGGAGAAGGCACCGGGTTAGGTTTGTCCATCAGTTTTGGTATCGTAGAAAATCACAACGGAACCATAACCTACTCAAGTGAAGTGGATGTGGGTACCGTTTTTAGTGTTTATTTACCTTATAAATAATAAGGTGCTCTTCAATAGTAAGATAAATTGGAAGATGCGTGGTGAAAGTTCTAAAATAAATGACGAAAACGTTTAGGATAATAAAGAAAATCAAATAGGTTATTCCAATCGAATCAATTAAGATTTAAAGAAACAAGGCAATTCATTGATTAAAGTGAATATGGATAAGTTGACAAAGTATAATATATTGTATGTAGATGACGAAGAGAGTAATCTTCGAGTTTTTAATGGTTTGTATAGGAGAAAGTACAATATAGTTACCTCTACTTCAGCCGAAGAAGCGTTGGTGTTATTTGATCAAAGGGATTTTGATTTAGTTATTTCGGATCAGCAAATGCCGAAGGTTTCAGGACTGGAATTTTTAGGTATCATTAAGGAGAAGAATCCCCAAATTCCCACTATATTGTTGACCGGATATACCGACCATGATGTGCTCAAAGAAGCATTCAACAAAACAGGTGTGCACAAATACATCAATAAGCCTTTTGACCCCAATAGCCTCTCTACAATTATGAATTTGGCGATAGAAGGTTATTTGTTGACAAAAGAGAAACAGCAAATACAAGAAGAACTTTTTAAAAGCGAAGATCAATTTCGAGGGATATTTAATTCCATGGCAGATGTTTTTGCTCGGACAAATTTTTCAGGAGAAATAGAAGTGATGAGTCCATCTTCGATAGACCTTTTTGGCTACACAGCGGAGGAGTTAATTGGTCAAGACGTAGATATTTTGTATGCCAATCCAGAAGAGAGAAAAGCCCTAATTTCTAAACTTAAAAAGTTAAGAATAATAAGAGGCGCAGAAACAACAATTGTCACTAAGAGTGGAGAGTTGAAACTCGTCTCTATTACAGCAAAGCTCTATTTTGATAAGGAGAACAATCCTATTGGTATAGAAAGTATTTCAAGAGATATTTCAGAAATAAAAGAGATGCAACAATTACTAAAAGAGCGAAATGAACTCCTCAATGAAACTCAACGATTGGCAAAGATTGGAAGTTGGCATTATGATATCGCCACCAAAAAGGTATCCTGGTCAGATACATTTTCCCTCATATACGGGATTCATGATTTCAACCAAATTGATACTACGATAGATGGATATATTGCTTTTTTTCATCCTTCCGAGCAGCAGAGGGTAAAAGAAACAATACTAAAAGCGTTAGAAACCCATGAAAATTTCTCATTTGATGCGACTATCCTCAGACGAGATGGAAAAGAGCGGATGCTGTCAAATTTTGTAAAATTAGAAACCAATGAGGAGAATCGTTTAATAAGGGTAACTGTAGCTTCTTTAGATATTACTGAAACTAAAATAAGGCAAAAAGAATTAATAAAAAGTGAGGAAAAATTTAGGGTCTTAGCAGAAGAACTACCGATTCAAATACTAAAAATAGATAGAAAATTAAATGTTACGTATGCTAATAATCTAGCAAAAACCAATTTATCTTCTTTGAAAGATGAAAAGCTAACCATTCATTCATTTTTCCATAAGGAAACCCTCTTGGTACTATTGGAGTCTATTCAAAATGTAATGAATCGTGAAAAAGAATCCTATGTAGAATTTGAAAGCAAAGATAAATGGTATGCTTTAAATATATCCTTGAGTAAGGAACCAAGAGGGATAGATAATATGCTATTGCTTATCTATGACATAACTGAGAAGAAGCAAAGCGAGCGGGTTCTAAAAAATATGAATGAAGAGTTAGAGCGAAAAGTAATTGCTCGAACTAAAGACCTTGAAGAGGCAAAGGATACCATAGAACTTGCCTATAAAAAGGAAAAGGAATTAAGCCAATTGAAATCACAGTTTGTATCTACAGCTTCCCACCAGTTTAGAACACCGCTCACAGTGATTCAATCAAATATTGGATTGCTGGGAATGCAAATTGATGAAGCGGGTCCGGAGTTTAAAATAAAGTTTGATCGAGTGTATCCAAGAATTATCTCTGAGGTTAAAAGAATGACCGACTTAATGGATAATGTTTTAATCCTAGGGAAAAAAGAATCTGGGAAGATAAAACCAAATTTTCAAATGATTGATATTCAGTCGATGGTTCAGTCTATTTTACAAAAATACAATGAGATTCAAATGGATGGTAGAGAAATTGTGTTAACCAGTAGTGGCCCCGTGTCGATGTATCATATAGACCCTGAACTTTTCGAAAATGCATTTTCAAACCTCATTTCCAATGCATTCAAATATTCGCAATCCAAGCCTGCTCCGTTGGTTCACCTAAAGTATAAAAAGGGACTTTTGACCATTACTGTGCAAGATTTTGGTATTGGAATACCTAAAGAAGATATTAGTCATGTTTTTGAGCCATTTTACAGAGCTGGTAATGTTAGTGATATAAGTGGTACAGGATTAGGAACCTCAATTGTTATGACTTATTTAGAATTGATGGATGTGAGTATTGATATAGAGAGTGAATTAGGTAAGGGAACAAAATTTACTATTAATATAGAAAAATAAAGGTATGAATCGAATAGTAATAGTTGAGGATGAGTTGAATATCAGAGAAACATTGCAGGAAATTTTAGAATTTTCAGGGTACGAGGTGTTTGCGGCTAGTAATGGTAAATTAGGTTATGAATTGATTTTGGAGAAAGAACCAGATTTAGTATTGTGCGATGTAAATATGCCCGAAATGGACGGGTTTGCATTGTTGGAGGCTATTAATCAGAGATTTATTGATAAGGTGATGCCATCTTTTTTATTTCTTACTGCTAAGGTAGAAGTTAAAGAAATTAGATATGGAATGAATTTGGGTGCAGATGATTATATTCTCAAGCCTTTTGATACTGTAGAGTTATTGAAAATTATTCGATTAAGGTTAGTTAAACGAAATAAAATGTTGGGGCAGAGCAACAACAAATCTGCTATTCCTTCTAAGTCGCTTTTTAACAAATTAACTATCCCTTCCGAGGAGGGTCTTGAATTGGTACCTTTTAATAAAATCATACAATGTACCGCGGATAGGGCTTATTGTTATTTTTACTTGGAAGGAGGGAGAAAGTTATTGGTTTCAAAACCCATGAAAGAATTCGAGGCTATTTTAATTTCGAATGGATTCTTTAAAGTTCATAAATCCAATATTGTAAACCTTGAGTTTGCTGTTAAATACGTTCGTGGAAAAGGGGGGTATTTAGTACTTTCAGATGGATCCAATGTCATTGTTTCGTCTCGAAAGAAAGATGAGCTTTTACAGTTGTTGGGGAATAAATAAGCTAAACTATCTAAAATCGTACTTTGGGTAAGCTAAAGTAGTCATTCGGAAACCTGCTCACTGTCAATATTAAGAAGCATCCTATTTTTGTATCGAATAATAAACTACTCGATATGAAAAAGATTCTAATTGTAGAAGACGAATCAGCTATAAGAGAAACAATCTCAGAAATACTTCAATTTTCTAACTATGAAGTTATTAAAGCCCAAGACGGAAAAGTTGGATACGAAAAGGCAATTGAGACCTATCCAGATCTGGTGATTTGTGATATGATGATGCCAAGGATGAATGGGATTGATACCATTAAGGCTTTTCGAAATCACTCTTCTTTAAAACACATTCCTTTTATCTTTTTGAGTGCAATGAGCGAACTGTCCGATATCAGAAAAGGAATGAATTTGGGAGCAGAGGATTACCTGACAAAGCCATTTCAGCCAAAGGAACTTTTAGCAACAATTGCGCTACAATTTAAGAAAGTAAGGAAAAATAAGGAACTCTATACATCAACTAGTAGTCACCAAACTGAAAAGGAGCTGGCAGACCTTAAGTATAGCTCAGCGATAAATGAGCAAAAATGGATAGACTGCTTGAAGTCAGCAGCAAACATTCAATGCGTTATCTTGCCGAAATTTGCAGAATTAAATGAATCTTTTTCTGAGAATTTTATTTATTTCAAACCCAAGTACAGTGTTTCTGGTGATTTTTATTGGGTTCAAAATTTTGGAGATTCTAAATTGATAGCTGTAGCGGATTGTACTGGTCACGGTATTTCAGCATCACTTTTAACAATTTGTTGTTACAATGGATTAAATCTGGCGGTAAAGCACTATGGCTTAAGAAAACCAAAAGAAATACTAGAAAAAGTCAATGAGCTTGTGTTAAACTTTATGCAAGAGCACGGTAGATCCCACAATGAGGTCGGAATGGATATTCTAATTTGCGCCATCAACAAGAAAGATAAAACAATAAATTACGCTGGAGCGAAAAGACCATTATATATTGTAACCAATAACTTGGATGCAATGCCAAATAAAAAAGTCATAAAGTACAATCAAAAACAAGGAAAACCATTACACAGAATAAAAGGTAGTCTTTTTACGATAGGAAGTACGAATAAGAATGTTAAATTAACTGAGCAGACCATAAATTATCAATCGGGTGATATGATTTACCTGAGTTCTGATGGATATGCAGATCAATTTGGAGGTGTTTCTGATAAATGTTTTAAATCGATAAACCTGATCCAGTTATTGATGTCAATTCAAGGAGAAAGTATGAAAGAACAGAAACACATTCTAGCTCAGAATCTCAATCAATGGAAGGGCGATAGAGAACAAACAGACGATATAACTATAATGGGAATAAGGCTCTAGTCGTATGAAAATTGGAGTATGCTTTTTAATTCTGCAAGTAAAGATTCCGTTGTCTAAATAGTTCAATAAAAAAATTGAACTATTTATTTTAGCTAGTTCGACTAGTTTGGTCAATAATCTTTTTGAGAATATTTTCGACTTCCATACTTGAAATTTTTAATTGTGCCAACCAAAATGAGATTTTATCCAAATTGTCGGGCTGCTCTTCCATTAAATTTACAATTTCTAAAATTCGTGTAACCGGAGCATTTAACACATTGGATTGTGTCCAAGCAATTTTACTTAAAGTTGCATTTTGAGTTTCAATTGTCTTGAGTTGTCTTACAGTTTCTGAAATGTCATTTGACTGCACAATTAGCTTATTCTTTGCTCCATTATTAATCTTTCTAAAATAGATGTCTACATGGATTTCATTTCCATTACTTAGAAAGTGGGTAAAGTACTTGCTATTCAACGCTTCTTCTTTAGAAGTGAATTTTTTGGCGATAAGAGCCTCTTCTTCCTCTGGGTGTAATTGATCAAATGTCATTTTTAGAAAATCATCCAATAAAAAGCCATACTTTTTCTGAGCTGCAATATTTGCATGAAGGATTTGCAGTGAATTAGAGTCTAAAAGCCATGTTGGTTGTGGGTTAAAGTTGAAAATATTTTCATAATTCTTCTTTTCCTCTTCAAGCTGATGAACGAAATCACTTCTATTTAAAGCAAAAATAATCGTTTTATGAAGAATGACTGGATTTATTTCATCTTTTACTAAATAGTCATAAACTCCCAATTGAAGACTCTTATTCACAAGGCCTAAATCTGAATATCCGGTGAGAATAATGATGGGAACATGGAAATTATAGGATAAAAGCTTATTTATCAAATCAAGTCCATTTATGTCAGGCAGGTGTAAATCCAACAATATTAACGATACCTCTACTTTACCACTTTGCAAGCACTCTATTGCATTTGCAAAAGTTGCAACATGTATAATCTCTATGAGGTTAAATTTTTCATGTAAATATTCCTCTATTAATACTAAGTCTCCCAAATTATCTTCGATAATGAGAACTGTCAATTTTTCTGAAAAATCATTTATTAGTTTCATAGTTCTATTCGGAAAGTGTGTTTAATTGTAACCAAAATTGCTCAATTTTCAAAATTGCGTCCAGAAAGTCACCTACATCTAGTGGTTTTTTTACATAGCTGTTGCAATGATTTCCATAGGCTTTATCTATATCTTTTTGATTAGATGAAGTGGTCAATATAATAATCGGAATTTTTTTTAATGAAGAATCTTTTTTTATTTCTGCCAAAACTTCATGCCCATTAAAAATGGGCAAATTTATATCTAATAAAATAATATCGGGTCTTTTTGCTTCTGCATATTTTCCTTTTCTATAAAGAAAGTCAATAGCTTCTTGGCCGTTCTTAGCAACACTAATTTCGGTTTTTATTTTGCATTCTTGAAAAGCCTCCAGGGTAAGTAAAATATCTCCTTGATTGTCTTCTACTAAAAGTATATGTGCTGGTCTAATCTTTTTATTTTTCATGCTTTTTTGTTTTTGGAATAGTGAAATGAAATGTTGAACCTGTCTTAAGTGCTGATTTTAGCCATATTTTTCCGCCTACTAGCTCAACGTGTCTTTTCGCTATTGAAAGGCCGATTCCCGTTCCTTCATATTCTTCTTTGTTGTGAAGTCGTTGAAATATAACAAATATTTTTTCGTGAAATTGAGGGTCTATACCTATTCCATTGTCTTTAATTGAAAATGTCCATTCATTATTATTCTCTTTGGAATTTATCTCAACGATTGGTTCAGTGTCAAGAGCGGAGTATTTGAGTGCATTGTCTATTAGGCAGTGGAAGACCTGAACTATAGCTGCTTTGTAGGTAAATAAAGTAGGCAGATCTTTATATTTGATTGTAGCAGAACTCTCTGAGATTAGCGAGCTTCTAAGGTTTGTATATTCAGAAATCACTTCGTTTAGATCTACATCTTCTTTTCCTTCAGTTGGTCTACTAGCTCTAGAGTATTCCAATAAATCGAGAATAATCTGCTTCATTCTTTTTGCACCATCTGCTGCAAAATAGATGTACTGATTTCCTTTTTCGTCCAGTTGGTCGCCAAATTTTCGTTGCAATAAATCCATAAAACTAGATACCATACGAAGCGGCTCCTGTAGGTCATGTGAAGCCACAAAGGCAAACTGCTCCAACTCTTCATTGGAGCGTTCAAGTTCGAGTGTGTACTGTTTTAGTAATTCCTCACTTTTAACTTCTTGGGTGATGTCTGAGGAAATTCCAATGATTCCTGACAGGTTATTGTTTTCATCATAGATTGGAGAATTGGAAATTCTTACCGGAAAATTTGTTCCATCTTTTCTTTTTACATAAAATTCGCCCGTCCATGTCTGCCCTTTTCTCAGAACGTCTAATATATTATTGGCTTCTTCTTGATTGGTCTCTAATGGAGTTAAATTTATAATGTTCTTTCCTATTGTTTCTTCCGCTTTCCAACCATACATATTTTCTGCAGTTTTGTTCCAATAATTCACAACCCCCTCTAAGTTGGTTGCTATTGCCGATTGTCCAATCATACTCAATAAATTAGCTTTGAACTTGTTTTCTTCTTCCGCTTTTTTTCGTTCTGTAATATCAAGTATAACTGCTAGATATCTTCTTTTGTCGTTTTCTGTTACTAGCTGCAAATGGACTTCAACTGGGTATAAACTTCCGTCTTTTCGCTGGTGATTGGTAAAAAATACTATTTTGCTTTTCTCATTTAATACTAATTGACTTACAAGCTTTTTAAAAGATGCCTCTGTGAATTCTGGTTTTATATCAAGTGGAGTTAAAGCTTTTATTTCCTTTTCTGAATAACCTAAATTAAGGAGTGCGCCCTTATTCACAAAGCTAAATTTAAATGTTTTCGAATTGAAAATGTAGATCTCGTTCAAACTATTTTCTATAGTAGCCTGTAGATCATTTTTTTCTTGTTCCGCTTTTTTTCGTTCTGTAATGTCAAAACGAATAGCTAGAAATTGTAGCGGTTTATTTTTTGCATCTAAAAAAGGAACAATGGTCGTATCTACCCAATAATAGGAGTTATCTTTTGCTCTATTTTTTATTTCTCCCCTCCATACCTTTCCAGATCCTATTGTGTTCCACAATTGGTTGAAAAATTCTTTGGGATGGTGTTTGGAATTAATTAGTCGATGTGTTTTTCCAATAATCTCTTCTTTTGGAAATTTTGAAATTTTGCAAAAGTTGTCATTTACTGATGTAATCACTCCTTTGCTATCTGTAAATGCAATGATTGCCGACTGGTCTAATGAATATTTATAATTCTCTAAAGATTTTAAACTTTTCTCTAATTCAAGTCTAGCTGTTTTTTGCTCATGAATATCCTGATAACTGCCATAAATTTTAGTGACCTTGTTCTTCGCCATTTCTTTTTTCCCAATGGCTCTAAACCATCGTTGATTCCCCTTAGCCGTTTGCAGTAGGATCTCTTCGTCAAACTCAGTACCCTCGTGCATTAAACAATCCAATGCGTTTTTAATTCGTTCTTTACTTTCTCCGATATGTAGTTCGATGCCACCATTTAAAGTAGGATTGTAATCACTTTCCACTTCCACTATTTCGCGTAGCATTGGAGACCAATATATGCTGTCACCTTCTTGGTTGATTAGATCCATCTCCCAACTACCTATTCGGGCAATTTGTGTCGTTTGATTCAGCAACTCTTCATTTTGAGTCTCCTGAGTAACATCAAGTATGATCGAGTTAAATAGGATGGTGCCATCAGTTAAAAAGGTGGGTGTTCCATTTCCTAAATGTGTTCGAAGTTCCCCAGAGGGCATTACATACTTATACCGACAGGTCCATTTTGTTTTGAACTCAATGGAATCAGATATACTCTTTTGGACTTTTTCAAACTCTCCGCCGGCCTTGATAGAGTTCCAAACCAATTGGTTGTCTTGAATCACTTCATCACAAGAAAAGCCCCAAACTGTTTGTGACCCTTCCGTCACATATTTTAAACTGTCTGTTCCATCTGGTTTTATAATGTATTGAAATATGACACCTGGTAAGTTGCTGGCTAACGATTGAAGCCTAATTTCAGATTGCTTTCGATCGTCAATATCTTGAAAGCTGCCATAAACTCGTGTACATATACCATCAACAAATTCAGCTTTTGCCGTGGTCTGCACCCAAATCTCTTTATTACTAGAATTGACAATAACCGCTTCAATAGTGTATGGTTCTTGGGTTGCAATACATTTTTCAAAGTTTGATCGAGCCAAATGGCGATAATCCTCTTTGTAAAAGTTAAAAGCGCATTCCACATTTGGGACAAATGATTTGGGGTTGGTTCCAAATATTTTATGAATTTCATCTGACCAATAAACAGTATTATTTACTGTATCTACTTCCCAGCTCCCAATTTTAGCCAATTTACCAACTTGTCGATTTAATTCTCTTAAGTTCTTTTCTTCGGTAATGTTCTTAGCAACTGCGTATACAATACCTTGTTCTGGTGAGGACGTTGATGTCCAACTCAACCAGACTACATTGCCTTCTTTTGTGATGTAGCGGTTTTCAAAACTTTGTAAATTTTCACCACTATAAAGCTTCATTTGATTGTCACGCGTTAAGAATCGATCATCTTCATGTATGAATGAGTTGATTGGTCTCGATCTTATTTCCTCTAAGGAATATCCAAGTATTGCCAAGCCCGCTGGGTTGATTCGTTTTATGTAACCATCAAATCCTGCCATGCAAATCAAATCGGGAGTAAAGTCGAAAATTTGGGCAAGTTCTATCTCAACTTTCTTTCGGCTCAGTTCATTACCGATTGTTAATTCTAATTTTTGAAATAAATCAATGTATTGAATCAGAGTCGATTTAGTTTTTTCTGTTCCCAATAAAAGTACACCTATCACCACATCTTTATGTTTTAAAGGGACTCCCATCATGGTTTCAATACCGGACTTATTAGCAGCTGAATTCCTTTCAAAAAGCCATTTACCTTCAACAATTCCCCAAACTTTTATCGTTTTGTTTTTCCAAACATCTCCCGGCAATCCTTCTCCTAGGGCGCAAGATGCGACTTGCCTTGTTGCTTTGTAAAAGTCGCTACCCACTTTGCCTTTTGAGTGATTTGCTACACGATTGATACTTTTAAAATCAATCGAAGGCAACCATATCTCAGCGAAATCAAATTCTCCAAACCTAGAAATGAGTTCGCATGTTTCTGATAAACATTTCGTTAGGTTGTTGTCAATGCTTTGGTGAAAAATATCAATGATTGAATTGACAAGATCGGTTTCTCTCTCTTTATTTTTTTGCTCAGTAACATCTCGTTCGATAGCAATCCAATGCGTGTACCATCCTTTTTCATTGGCCACTGGAGTAACAGTAAAGTTGACCCAGAATTCTGCTCCACTTTTTTTATAGTTGAGGGTGGTTATTTCGTGAGATTCATAATTTCTAAGCGCTTGTCCTAGTTTTGCCAGTTCTTCTTTATCGGAATTAGGTCCTTGGAGTATTCGTGGGGTCTTGCCGATAACTTCTTCTGCTTCATAACCTGTCATCTTTGTAAAAGCTTCATTAACGTAAAGGATCTTAGGTCCTGGCTCGTCAAAGGGTTCCGCCTCAGTGATCAAAATGGCATCGTTCGTGTTTGTGATTACACTTTCAAGTAGTTTTAGTTGTTGTTTTTCTTCAATCTCTTTAGTGATGTCTCTAGAATTTACAACGATACCATTTACCGCAGGATTGTCTAACATATTAGTAAGCACCGTCTCAACCCATCGCCATTCATTATTTTGATTTTTAGCACGATAGAGTTCCATGACAACTTTATCTTCTTTGGCTACTTTTTTTAGACCGGACAGGGTCTTTTCAATGTCTTCAGGATGAATAAATTCAAATGCATCTCTACCGATGAATCCCTCTGGCGGTATACCTGTAATAGCAGTACTTGAAGGGCTCATATAAGTGTAACGTCCTTGTAAATCTATTATCGCGTAAAGGTCCATACCTTCTTGAACCAGGGCCTTAAAACGCTGTTCACTTCGCGATAACTTTTCTTCCTGTTCAATACTTTCTTTGGCATCTCGGGCCACACAATAAGTTAGGTTTGTTGCACTATCCCATCTTGCTGACCAATGATTGTAGGCAATGCTTCCATCTTTTTTCCTGTACCGATTGATGAATGATTTTGTCTGCTCACCACTCTTAATTGAATTAGTTTTATCATTGGTTTTTTGATGGTCTTCTTCTAAAACTAAATGGAGGTAAGGTGTACCAATTAGTTCCTCAGGCGTGTATCCCCATAGATTTATAGAGGTGCCACTCACAAATACAAAATGCCCTTGTTTATTAATGGTGCAAAAAACATCTAATGATGCATCAATTATTTGGTTGGCTTCAGACTTTTGCTTTACTATTCGAGTGATATTTCTTGAGAGGCAAGCAACTCCAAAAAGTTTGTCACTCTCATCTAATAAGGGGTCAAAAGCAACTTGACTGTATTCAATTTCATTCTTTTTCTCATTAAAGAAGTGTTCTTCTATTTCAAAGTTTTCCCCACCAAGTGCTCTAGTATAATAGTTTTTCCATTTTTTAATGTCTTTCTCACCAAAGCTATCAATAAATGCAGACTCATCAAGCTTCCTTGCTGTTCCTGTCATCTCTTTCATAAATCTTAAATATGCCTTGTTGGCATAAACCAATTTATATTCAAGGTCAACGACCCAAAAAAGGTCTTTGCTTTGATCTAGAAATTGGCCAGGCAACTGATATTTATTCATAAAGTAGTTTTTAAGAAAGGGATTGAGCGTAATTATGTAGATACATTTGATGCATCTCTTAATGAATGTCCATTTAATTGCTAGGGAGTGACCCGTAAATCATCTAATTTAAGAAAATTATTGAAGCAAAAGCTAGTGAATTTATTAATATTGTTGGCGCGTAAAGAGATTTCTCATAAATAGGCGATCTTCTTATAGTGGTATGATTTTATTTTAGTTATGTAGTAGAAGTAGTGAAAAGAATAAATAATTAAAATCAATTTGACAGATTTAGGTAAAAAAGAGAAATGAAAGATATTTAAGTATTGATTGATAAGAGTCGGTAAGTGAATTATTGGAAATTAGATTTTAAATCTTTGAATTTGAATTAAGTTCATTCATATCCTTAAATTAAAACATGAATATTATGTCCAATTGGTTTCTCAAGTTTGTGAATTACTCTTAGATTAATGTAAAAAGAAAAACCCTAACTAGTTGAACTAATTAGGGCTTTTCTGAGGTGGTGCCAGCTGGAATCGAACCAGCGACACAAGGATTTTCAGTCCTTTGCTCTACCGACTGAGCTATGGCACCTTTTCGCGTTAGCGGTCGCAAATGTATAAATAAAATTCTAATTGGTGAAAGATTAATTTCAACTATTTTTGCTTGTACTAAATTTACCAAATGAACCTAATAATTGATGTAGGAAATACGAAAACCAAAATAGCTGTTTTTGAAGGAAGAGTGATGGTTCACCTAAAAGCAGTGTTTTCTTTTCAAGTGAATGATTTAGAAGAAATATTTCGAGACTTTTCTATTCAATCTTATTTCTTATCGTCAGTAAAAAATGAAGATGAATTAATTCTTAATTACTTAAATAGTAATTGCAAATTAGGTGAAGTTTTTAGTAGTTCAACACCCCTTCCATTTAAAATGGATTACGAAACTCCAAATACTTTGGGTTTAGATAGAATTGCACTTGCAGCAGCAGCTTTTTGCAAGTATCCATCTGTAAATTCTTTAATAATATCATGTGGAACATGTATTACTTATAATTTGATTAGTGGAGAAGGAGTATTTAATGGGGGTGGAATTTCTCCAGGAGTACATATGCGCTTAAAAGCGATGCAGCATTTTACTGATAAACTTCCACTAGCGGAATGGAATGGGAGATTGATACCCCAATTAATCGCTAAAAATACGAACGAAGCTCTGCTTTCAGGGGCGGTAAATGGGGCTTTGTGTGAATTAACAGAAGTAATAAATCGGTATAGACAAACGTTTACACGTGAACTTAACATTATTTTAAGTGGTGGAGATGCTAAATTCTTTGAAAAAGGACTAAAAAATAGCATCTTTGCGGACTCAAATTTTGTGCTTTACGGACTCAATGAAATACACCACTATAATTCTTAAAAATTTCCTACTTTTAATACTCCTTTGCCTTTTTAGTAAAATTGAAGCGCAAACAACTACAAATTCTGTCTATTCAAGGTATGGGATAGGTGAAATGAGGAAATCTCAATTCAATGCAAACTTTGGAATGGCGGGTGCAGGAATTGCTCTAAGATCATCAAAGCTGGCAAATGCTGCGAACCCTGCCTCATTAACTAGTTTAAATTTAATTGCTTTTGAAGTAGCTATTAAAAGTGATAATTTTCAATCAATCAGTGGTGTGCAAAGTATTAAAGGGAACAATACTTATTTGAATCACCTCTCTTTATCAATGCCAATTAAAGATTGGTGGGGATTGTCATTTGGAATTACTCCATTTAGTAGTGTTGGTTATGAATATTCATACAGCAGCATTGAGCCTTCAGTTGGAAATGTAGAATACAGTTATTTGGGATCTGGTGGCTTAAATAAAGTTTTTTTATCTAATGGTTTTGATGTTGCAAAAGGGCTCTCTGTAGGATTAACAGCATCATTTATTTTTGGGGGAATTGAAAAAGAAAATAAGATTGTTTTTAAGGACACCACTTTTGCATTTAATAGTTCGGATAAGAATAGAACTTCAATTAGCGATGTCAACTTTGATTTTGGAGTGCAATATGTAAAAGAACTCTCCGACAAATACACTGCAATTGCAGGTGTTACATACTCTTTAGGTACAGAATTGTCCGGTAGTAAAACACAATTGATTAGAACGGTGAAGGGCGATGGATTGACTGCTGTCTACTTAGATACAATTAAATTTGTGAACGCAGAAAAAACAGTAATCGACCTGCCTTCAACTATTGGCCTTGGAATTAGCTTAGAGAAGAAGGAAGCTTGGAGTGTTGAATTGAATTATTTAAATACATCTTGGTCATCAATTAAACCGATTGGTCAGGAGGATTATGTAAATGGGCAGTCTATTATTTTAGGTTTTAGGATTTTACCAAATGATAATTCTTATTCAGATTATTTAAAAAGAATTACTTTTAGTTTTGGTGGACGATTGTCTAACTCCTATGTTAAACTAAATAATGAAGAGATAAATGAATATGGCATCAATTTTGGTTTAAGCCTACCGTTCAAGAAAAGTATTTCGTCATTAACGTTTGGAGTGGAAGCCATGAGAAGAGGGAAAGACGCCAGTAAGTTAATTCAAGAAGACTTTTTAAATTTTAACTTAGGAATAACAATTAACGACAGATGGTTTATAAAACGCAAATACGATTAAATCTCAATACGAATAAAATGAAAAAAATAATTACGTTTCTTTTTGTAGCAGTTCTTGGTTTAAATATGGCCAGTGCACAAGACTATGGTTCTACACCTGATAAGTGTAAAGAGAATTTATCATTATACAGAAGTTACTACACTCAGAAGTCATATAATGATGCAGTAAAGTATTGGAAAGTAGTTTATAAAATTTGCCCAGCAGCAAGTGAAAGGAGTTATGTAGATGGCTCTAATCTAATTGAATTTCTAATAAAAAATGAAAAAGACGCAACTCAGAAAGAATTGTTAATTGACTCTTTGTTCTTGTTGTACGATAATAGAATTGTTCATTTTGGAAAGGAAGGTTATGTTTTAGGTAGAAAAGCTACTGATATGCTAAAGTACAGACCGGATGATGTTGCCGCAATATTGGCAACTGCTCAAAGGTCATATGACTTGCAGGGAGACAAAACTGAAGCAGGAACTTTAGTTACTTATATGCAAGCTGCAGTTTTATCTGAGAAAAAAGGGGAAAAGACTGATGCGGATATTGTCACAACTTATACCAATGTAAGCAATGTAATTTCAGCCAATGCGAGCAACCCTAAGACAGGTAAGTATTATGCTCAAGCTGAAGAAAGTATTTCTGGTTTGGCTGGCCCATATCTTAGTTGTGATGTTTTAGTCGACATGGCTAACAAAAATTATGAAGCCAATAAGGATAATGCTACATGGTTAGAGAATACTGCGAATTTATTGGATAGAAAAGGGTGCTCAGATAATGAGATCTTCTTTAAGATTGCAAAGAAAATGCATGCGATTAATCCAAATGCAGTTTCTGCTGAGAAAATGGGAATAATGTCATTGAAAGGTAAGCAATACAATGATGCTGTGAAATTCTTCAACCAAGCATTGGAATTATCTACAGATCAAAATAAGAAAGCAGATTACTACATTGAATTGGCTCAAACCTATTCAAGTATGGGTCAATATGCACAAGCTCGCACCATGGCCTTAAAAGCTGCAGGAGCAAGAAGTGGATTTGGATTACCATATATTATCATAGGAGATATGTATGCATCAAGTACTTCTTGTGGCGAAGGTGATGCTTGTAAGCAGAAAGCAATCTATTGGTTAGCAATTGAAACTTATGCAAAAGCAAAAGCAATTGATGGTAGTTTAGCACAAACAGCAAACAATAAGATTGCGACTTATAGTAAATATACTCCGAATAAGGAGGAATGTTTCTTTATTGGTGTAAAAGAAGGTGATACAGTTGAAATCGGTTGTTGGATAAACGCTTCTACTACAGCAAAATTCTAAGTGAGAAAAATACAAAATATCAAGCAAATTATAATCCCGATGGTTCTCGCCATCGGGATGTTTGCTGGGTGCAAAAATAGTATAGAAGACATTACGTCCTTTACCGAAATGGATGATCTTCCCATAGAAACTCGTAAAGAGGTAAAGATGTATTATAGTCAGAATGGTGAAGTAGCTGCATTGTTAACAGCACCCCTAATGGAGCGATATGCAAACGAAGAAGAATATACCATAATGAATCAAGGAATTTATGTAGAAACATATGATTCCTCCATGAATGTTACATCAAGTATAAAGGCTGATTATGGTAAAAATTTACCAAAGTCAGGGCTGATGGAGGCGAAAGGAAATGTTAGGGTAGTGAATGAAAAAGGGGAAGTTTTGAATACCGAAGAGTTGTTTTGGGACAGTAAAGACGGAACTATATATACTGAAAAGTATGTAAAAATAACCACCAAAGATGAGATTATTGAAGGTGATGGCTTGATTTCAAATCAGGATTTTTCAGAGTATAGAATCAAGAAAATTAGAGGAATAATAAGTTTAGAAGATGCACAGAGTAATTAATTTTTTAGAAAAAATGTGGTTGATGTTGGCAGTAGTAACACTGGTACTGGCAGTTTACAAGACATTTGCCAGTACGATAGAAGATGCCGCCTATTTTTATGTGTTTTGTGTGGTGTCAATTATCTTTTATTTTTTAAGGAAAAGACAACGTGTTCACTTCAATGAACAGCAAAATGACAAATCTAATTCCGAACAATAATTGCTATATTTGAATAGCATCAAATACCAATATGGATAGTTACGTCTGGGGGATTATTTTTTTAACTTTAGTGTTGTCTGCCTTCTTCTCAGGAATGGAGATTGCGTTTGTTACCGCCAATAAATTTAAAATAGAGCTCGACTCCAAACAAGGAGATGTGCTTTCTGCAATTTTATCAAAATTTCTAAAACATCCTTCCAGATTTATCGGAGCAATGTTGGTTGGAAATAATATAGCTTTAGTTGTTTACGGCATATTTATGGCTCAAATTCTAGAGCCTTTAATCGGAATATATGTCCAAAGTGAAAGTTTTATTTTACTCATTCAAACGGTAGTTTCTACATTAATCATCCTAATAACAGCTGAGTTTTTACCGAAAGCAGTCTTTCGAATTAATCCAAATTCCATCTTGCGATTTTTTGCAATTCCAACTGGTTTGCTATATTACATTTTATTGATTCCGATGTTCTTAATAATTGGTTTGTCTGAACTGATTTTAAAATATGTCTTTAGAATGGAGAATGTTACTGAAGATTTAAATTTTGGTCGAATTGATTTAGAACATTATCTGCGTGACGCAACAGATCGAAATGATCAAGAACAAGAAGAGCTTGATCATGAGATTCAAATTTTTCAAAATGCACTTGATTTTTCAAAAGTAAAAGCAAGGGAGTGTATGATTCCTCGAACTGAAATTATAGCCCTGGAGGTAAATGAGAGTATGGAAGTGTTAAGAAATACTTTTATTGATTCTGGGTTTTCTAAAATTTTGATTTATCGAGATAATATCGATAACATCATTGGATATGTTCACTCATTCGAATTGTTCAAACGTCCGGAATCTATTAAGTCCATTTTGTTGCCTGTTTTAATTATTCCTCAATCAATGTCGGCCAGTCAAATTCTAGAACTATTTATTAAACAAAGAAAGAGTGTAGCAATAGTGGTAGATGAGTTCGGCGGAACTGCAGGAATTTTGACCATTGAAGATGTGATAGAAGAAATCTTTGGAGAAATCGAAGATGAACATGATAAAGAAGAATTAATTGAAGAAGTTCTTTCAGAAACAGAATACTTATTTTCTGCTCGATTGGAAATTGATTATTTAAATGATACGTACAAATTAAATTTACCTGAAGGCGATAATTACGAAACTTTAGCAGGTTTAATTATCTCCTATTATGAAAGTATCCCCAAGGCAGACACGAAATGCAGGATTGATAAATATGAATTAACTGTACTGAAAGTCAGTGATAATAAGATAGAGTTAATTCGAATAGAAACCGCTAAAAGTGAGGATTAATTTCTTTTTATAAATTCCATAATCAATCGTATATTCGCATCCCATAATTTTTAACGTTAAGTAATGGCAGTAATTGGAAAAATTAGAGAGCAATCTACTCTCGTTTTAATAGTAATCGGTGGAGCAATTGTTCTTTTCGTATTAAGTGATATGTTTGGATCAGGAGGGTCAGTATTCGATCAAACTAGAAATGTAGCCGTTGTAGACGGTGTTAATGTATCCGCTCAGGAGTTTCAAAGTCAGGTACAAGTGGCCACTGATAACTATCAGAAGAACCAACCTGAAGAACAAATTGATGAGAACACTAGAGATGCAATCAGACAGCAAGTGTATGATCAAATGGTGAATCAAATCATTTTGACGAAAGAATTCGAACAGTTAGGTTTAGAGGTAACCACTAAAGAATTGTTTGACATGGTTCAGGGAAACAACCCTCACCCACAGGTTCGTCAATCATTTACTAATCCTGAAACAGGACAGTTTAATCCTACAGATGTAGTTCGGTTCATTCAAACGTTAGATCAAAATCCTGAAGTGAAAGGACAATGGATTCAGTTTGAACAAGCATTAAAGAAAGATAGAGAGTTAGAAAAATACAATACTTTAGTTACTAAGGGACTTTATGTAACTTCTGATGCAGCAAAGGCTAAGAATGTAGCTGCAGGTAAAAACTTTTCAATTAAATACGTTGTAAAACGTTTTAATGAGATCAGCGACACTTCGATTACTCTTTCTGAAAGTGAATTGAAAGATTACTACAACGATCACAAAGAAGACTACGAACAAGAGGCTTCAAAGAAAATTGAATATGTAACATTTAATATTCTTCCTTCTGAGCAAGATGAAGCATTAGTTAGAAAGTGGTCAAATGATATGTATCAAGAATTCAAGAACACAAAAAATGATTCTTTATTCTTAATGAATAATTCTGATAATGGATATGATCCAAGATATTATTCAATGAAAATATTGCCAGTAGATATTGATACCTCGTTATTCGCTCAGGAAGCAGGATTTGTAACTCCTCCTTTTGAAAAAGATGAAATGACTAGAATTCAAAAATTATTGGATGTTAAGATTGGTCCGGACTCAGTAAAGGCTAGACACATTTTAGTTGGATTGCAAGATCGTAAAATTGAAGAGGCTCGAGTAATCGCAGATAGCTTATTAGCAGTTTTAAACGCAGGAACACCATTTGACACTTTGGCGATTAATAGTTCTGATGACGTTGGCTCAGGCGCTAAAGGTGGAGACTTAGGTTGGTTTACTGAAGGTATGATGGTAAAACCATTTGACGATGTAGCATTCAATTCTCCAATTGGAAAAATTCAAAAAGTAGAAACTCAGTTTGGAGTTCATTTAATTGAAGTGACTGAGAAGACAGACGATGTAAAGAAAATTAAAGTTGGCGCATTAAGTCGTGCAGCTGAGCCTGGAAAAGAAACATATGCAAACGTTTTTCAAACAGCGAATGGATTTTCAATCAATACAGCTTCTGATGAGTGGGATAACGTAATTAATGCTGACAACATGCTGAGAAGAGCAGGAATTGTTGGTGTAAATGATAGAGAAATTAGAGGAATTGAAGGTTCTAGAAGCCTTGTTACTTGGGCAAATGAAGCAGAAGAAGGTTCCATCTCTGAGCCATTTGATGTGAAAGATGCTTACGTTGTTGCTAAATTAGTTGAGATAAACGAAAAAGGAACAGCACCATTTGAGAAAGTGAGAGCTAGAGTTGAGTACGAGGCAAAAAGAGATAAAAAGGCTGAAAAGTTCATTGAAGAAATGAAAGGTTCACAAAATTTAGCTGAAGCCGCTAGTAAAGTTGGTGCTCAGGTTCAAGAAGCAAGTAACATTACTTTTGAAAATGCAAGTATTGCTGGTGCAGGAAACGAACCAACTGTTGTAGCTAAGATTACAACACTTCAGCAGGGACAAATGACGGCTACTCCAATTAAGGGAAAGAATGGTGTTTTTATGGTTCAAGTGACTGCAGTTAATGAGCCTGGTGATACAGATATTCCAACTATGAGAGGCGCTGTGGAAAGAGGTTATGCTACAAGAGTTACAAATAGACAAGGTATTGAAGCTTTAAAAGCAAAAGCAAAAATTAAAGACAATAGAGCGAAATTCTTTTAGTAGAAATTCTAACTAAATATTTAGACGGCCATATCAATTTGATATGGTCGTTTTTTTTGTCTTAACATAAAAGTTACAAGAAGTTTGAAGGTTCATTTTGGTTAATACTAAAGTAACAAAAAGTTGCCTTTGTATCTTTGAATTATATTCTTAAATACTGATAGTTAGCATTTTTTGTATTTATGTATCCTTTGTATGACTTAAACTATTCTTAAACTAATTATAAGATTAGATGAGAACGAAATGACAGCTGTATTTTTAGTTTTGGGGTTAAATAAATAACTATAAAACCAAACTAAAATGAAATTAATTAAAGGAATCGCTCTATCTGCATTAGTGCTGTCTTTTTACGCGTCTTGTAAAGAAGATGAAAAAGAAGAGCCAGTAGTATCAGGAAACCCTGTTGAGTTAAAGAGTCACTCTGTTACACCTTCATTAATGAAGTTATCGCCAGAGTTTTCATCTGTTGAAGTTTATCCACTTATTTCATCTGAAGATAAGTTGGTAAATACACCAAACTTTATTTATGGCTCCATGGCTGACGGTGCAGGATTGATCAAAAATACTGATGGGACATTTACACTGATAAACAACATTGAAGCTGATTATTCTATTGCAAGAATTACGCTTGACAATACATTTAAACCAGTTGGAGGAGAATACATATTAAATGCAGTTGCAACAGCAAGCACTGCCCAGTGCTCTGGTTCATTAATTACTCCTGCAGAACATGGCTTCGGACCGCTTTACCTTTCAGGTGGTGAATGGGGTGGTTCATCTAATGGTGTGTTTGTTACTGATCCATTTAAAAGTGCAGGTTCTGCATCTTCTCCTGAAATGTTAACGGCAATGGGAGAATGGTCTACTGAAAACGCTGTAGTTATTGGAAAGGATGCTTACCCAGGGAAAACGGTTGTTTTTATTGGTGATGATCATGCTGATAACACAGTTCCTTCAGGTCAATTGGGAATGTATGTTGGAAATCGAGGTGATTTATACGGAGGAAAATTATACGGTCTAAAGGTGACTTCATCCAATATAAATTATGAAATGGACATGGCAGAAGGTACGTCTTACGACATGGAATTTGTTGAATTGCTAGAAAAGGATTTGGATAAGTTAGATGTAGAAGCAAAACAAAAAGGCGTAATGGGTTTCTCTAGATTAGAAGATATAGATTGGAGAAGAGGTGATGCGAATGCACAAAGAGAAATATACTTTGCCGTAACAGGAAGAAAAAAAGCTGACCTAATAGGCAAAGGAACTGTTTATGGTAGAGTTTACAAAGTAGAATTGAATGACAATGATCCAACTAAAGGAGGTAAAATTACTTGTGTATTAGATGGAGATAAAATAGGTGGAAAAGCGAAGATGTTCCATTCTCCTGATAATATTGTTGTGACTGAGAATTATGCATACATCCAAGAAGATCCGAACGGATATCCGGATAATGCAGACAAGAATCACTTTGCAAGCTTATATCAGTATAACTTGAATACAGGAGTAATTAAAAAAGTGATGGAATGCGACCAAAATAAAGCAGAGTCTTTAGGTTATGGTGTTGCATCAACAGCATGGGAAATCACTGGAATGATTGATATTTCAAACACGGTAGGAAAAGATAAGACATTCTTAATGATTACTCAAAACCATGGATGGGAAAAGACAGGTGGAGAAACTTTTACTGATCCATTGGCTAACTCTGATATAGCTGGAAGTTCAAAGGAAGGAAGTGTCATGTATATCGTAAAAGGATTAGCTAGATAAATATAAATTATGATGTATAGTTATATAAAAACTATAACAAGAAAGGCTTATTTAATAATAAGCCTTTCTTTGTTGTTATTGGCCTGTGCTCAAAAGAAAGAAGAGCAATTAACTTCCCCAAATACATTAATAGAAGAGTATTTGATTTCTCAATTGGATAGTGCAATTTTCTATTTGAAAAAAGTGAATAATTCGGTTTCACTATCTACTGCACAAATGAATTTTATCAATGCTCGAATTTCTATTAAGAGAGCAGAACCAATACTTTCATTTACTGACCAGGAGCATTACAAGACGCTTTTTCAACCCAATATATTGAAGGTAGTGGAAGAAGATGCTACAGATATAAAGAAGATCGCACCGAAGGGTTTTCAAGTGCTGGAAGAAATATTATTTACAGATTCCATTGATTGGAGTGGTGTAGCATATCAAGTTGACTTTTTGAGCAATAGATTAAAACTGATTCAAGCAAACACCTCTTTAGACTATTTTAAATTACATCATTTTTTATGGTTGTTGAGAGATGAGTTTGTTCGAATAGCAACTACAGGAATTACAGGGTTTGATTCACCAGTTCTCGGTCAGTCTTTAGAGGAGTCGACAGTTATTTATAATGAGATGAAAAGGCTAATTGTATTTTATGAATCTGCTTTCAAAAGTGAAGAATTATTCAACGAGTGGTTAATTGAACTGGAGGCGAGCAGTAAAGACTTAAATGCAAATTTTGATCTGTTTGATCGATATAAATTTATTCAAACGCATACCAATCGGCAGTTTGAGATGTGGATTAGAACAGTAAAAGATTGGGGAGTAGAGTTTCCATTTGAGTTGGCAATTTCGAATAGTGCGCCTTCCCTTTTTGATTCAACCACATTTAATGTTGGTTATTTTTCAGATAGAGTTTGGGCGGAGATCACGAAGGAAAAAATTAATTTAGGCCGAAGACTTTTTAACGATAGTCAACTTTCTATTGATGGAAGTCTAAGCTGTAGCTCCTGCCATCAAAAAGAAATCGGATTTACTGATGGGTTGACAGTTTCTGAAAATCAAACACGAAATAGTCCAACGATGACTTATGCAGGTTTCCAAAAGGCATTTTTTTATGATGCTAGAACTGGTAATCTAGAAGGTCAAATTGTCGATGTAGTGAATAATCAAACTGAATTCCACTCTTCTATAGAGAACTTAATTGAAACAGTTAAAAGCGACTCCAATTATATCAATCAATTTGGTAAAGTTTATGCAGCAGAACCTTCAGATTTATCTATTAGAAATGCGATAGCGGCATATATAAGAAGCTTAGCACCTTTTAATTCTCGATTTGATCAATCAATTTCGGGTAAAAAGGAGACATTAACCGTTGAAGAAGTAAATGGATTCAATTTATTTATGGGGAAAGCACAATGTGCAACGTGCCACTTTCCCCCATTGTTTAATGGAACAGTTCCACCAAATTTTTCAGAAACTGAAATGGAATTATTGGGAGTGCCTGAAAAGAACGTGACTTCAAACGCTAAAATTGACGATGATCTGGGTCGATATAACCTGTTTAAAACGGAAGAGCGCAAGTACTTTTTTAAAACCCCAACTATTAGAAATGTTGCATTGACTACGCCATATATGCACAATGGGGTTTTTGAAACATTGGTTAATGTAATGGATTTTTATGATTTGGGCGGTGGAGCTGGTATCGGTATTAACATGGAACACCAAACATTACCTGCAGAACCTCTAAATTTGACTGAAGAGGAAGAAGCCAATATTATCGCTTTTATGAAAACACTTACTGATCAATAAAAAAAGGAGTGAGCAGTTATGCTCACTCCTTTTTTTGTCACGAATATTGTCGTGTTCTATTTAACCACACCTAATTCTTTTCCCACTTTAGTAAAAGCAGCGATCGCTTTATCTAAATGAGCTTTATCATGAGCGGCTGAAAGTTGTACTCGAATTCTAGCTTGGTCTTTAGGAACTACTGGATAAAAGAACCCAATCACATAAATACCATTTTCTAATAATTTATCTGCAAATACTTGAGATAGTTTTGCATCGTAAAGCATAATTGGAACAATTGCAGATTCTCCATCCTTAAAATCAAATCCAGCTGCTTTAACTCCAGCTTTGAAATAAGCCACATTGTCCATCAATTTATCTCTAAATGCAGTTGTTTCTTCTAAGATATCAAAAACGGCTATAGAAGCACCAACAATAGAAGGAGCTAATGAATTAGAGAATAAATAAGGTCGAGAACGTTGACGTAGCATCTCGATAATTTCTTTTTTTCCAGTGGTAAAACCTCCCATGGCACCACCTAATGCTTTACCTAGCGTACCAGTGATGATGTCGATTCTTCCCAATACATTTCTGAATTCAGCGGTTCCTCGTCCAGTTTTACCAATGAAACCGTGAGAATGACAATCATCCACCATAACCATAGCATCGTATTTGTCGGCTAAGTCACAAATTTTATCCAATTGAGCAACATATCCATCCATAGAGAATACGCCATCAGTTACGATTACTCGGAAACGCTGGTCTTGCGCTTTTATCAATTGATCTTCCAAATCAGCCATATTGTTATTTTCATAACGATATCTAGCCGCTTTGCACAAACGAACTCCATCAATAATAGAAGCATGGTTCAGTGAGTCTGAAATTATTGCATCTTCAGGGCCTAATAATGGTTCAAAAACTCCTCCATTGGCATCAAATGCAGCAGCATATAAAATAGTGTCTTCAGTGCCACAGAATTTTGCAATTCGTGCCTCCAATTCTTTGTGAATGTCTTGAGTTCCACAAATGAAACGAACAGAGGACATCCCAAAACCATGAGTATCTAAAGTGTTTTTTGCTGCTTCAATCACTTTTGGGTGAGAGGATAATCCTAAATAATTATTTGAACAAAAATTAAGGACTTCATCGCCATTTGTCAATCTGATAACTGCATCCTGCGGAGAAGCGATCACTCTTTCTTTCTTGAAAAGTCCTGCTTCTTTAATATTTTCTATTTCTGATTCTAAGTGTTGTTGTATTTTTCCGTACATGTTTTTTATTTTGTGTCCGTTTCAAAATTATGCAATAAAAATCGCCAACTCAAATTCTTGAATTGGCGATTTCTTTAATCTCAATATGTGTTTGTTTTTATACTGCTCCTTGAGCAATCATAGCATCGGCAACTTTTACGAAGCCTGCAATATTTGCACCTTTCACATAATCAACAAATCCTTTGTCATCACATCCGTATTTTACACATTGTTGGTGAATGTCTTTCATGATGTTGTGTAGCTTTTCGTCTACTTCTTCTGCTGTCCAGTTATATCGCATTGAGTTTTGGCTCATTTCTAAACCAGAAGTTGCAACACCACCAGCGTTAGATGCTTTCCCCGGAGCAAAGAAAATTTTTGCTTTATGGAATTTTTCAACTGCTTCTGGTGTGGATGGCATGTTCGCACCTTCAGCTACTGCGATACAACCATTTTTAACCAATTCTGCAGCTTCTTTGTCGTTCAATTCATTCTGCGTAGCACAAGGCAATGCAACATCGCATTTGGTTCCCCATGGACGTTTTCCTGCTATGAAATCTGCTCCAAACTTGTCAGCATACTCTTGAATACGACCTCTTCTTACATTTTTCAATTCCATGATGAACGCCAATTTCTCTGCGTTGATCCCATTTTTGTCGTAAATGTATCCTGATGAATCAGACATAGTCACCACTTTAGCTCCTAACTGCGTTGCTTTTTCACAGGCATACTGAGCTACGTTTCCTGAACCAGAGATAGTCACTACTTTGCCTTCTAAGTCTTCTCCTCTTGAACTTAACATTTCTTGTAAGAAATACACGCAACCGTAACCAGTAGCTTCTGGACGAATCAATGAACCACCATAGGAAAGTCCCTTACCTGTTAATACACCTGTAAATTCATTTCTGATTCTTTTGTATTGGCCAAACATGTAACCAATTTCACGACCACCAACACCAATATCTCCTGCGGGAACATCAGTGTTTGGGCCAATGTGTCGGCACAATTCAGTCATAAAACTCTGACAGAATTTCATCACTTCATTGTCTGATTTCCCTTTTGGATCAAAATCAGAACCACCTTTACCACCACCCATAGGAAGGGTCGTTAAACTATTTTTGAAAACTTGCTCAAATGCTAAGAATTTCAATACACTAAGGTTTACCGAAGGATGAAAACGCAATCCACCTTTATAAGGTCCAATCGCACTATTCATTTCAATTCTAAAACCTCTATTGACTTGTATTTCTCCTTTGTCATCCAACCAAGGTACTCTAAACATTAATACGCGTTCGGCTTCCACCATTCGCTCCAATAAGTTTCCTTGTTTGTATTTCGGATTGCTTTCTATAAATGGAATAACAGTTTCCGCTACTTCATGAACCGCTTGCATGAACTCTAGTTCATGAGGGTTCTTAGCCGATACATTTTTTACAAATGCATCAATTGCTTTTTTGTGAGATTGGCTTGTGCTCATTAAATTATATTATTGCGTTTAAACGGGTTTTAAAAATCAAATGTAGAAAATTTCAATTGGATGTACTAATTACATATAATTGGAATATAAATCTACACTATTTGCTAAATAATCGGTTTAAATTAATTGATAAATCTTTCCTGGTAATGATTTTATGACTCCCTTGAATTCAAGATTTAACAGTGTTGCAGTTGTTTTACTCATTTGAAATTCAGCTTTTATACTAATTAAATCGACGCTTTCAGGTCCTTCTTTTAAAATATTTACTATAACAGTTTCTTGATCATTAAGTTCTTGAAAAAGACTGGTCTGTTGGATTATCTTGTTTCCATCAGTTTGCCAATTCATAATGTATTCAATATCTTTCACAGATTCAATTAACGCAGCCTTATTCGCCTTAATTAATTTATTACAACCTACAGAATACTCATCTCCAACTCTTCCTGGCACGGCAAATACATCGCGATTATATCCGCTTGCTAATTCTGCTGTAATTAAAGAACCGCCCTTTTCTGCTGACTCCACCACCACAGTAACGTCTGAAAGTCCGGCAACAATTCTATTTCGTTCGGCAAATTGTTTGTTAAAAATCTGTCCCCCATGCCGGTAATCACTTGCTACTCCACCATTCTGCATCATCTTTTGGGCGGTGTTATTGTGTGCTGCCGGATAAACACTGTCTAATCCATGAGCTAAAATTCCTATGGTTTGTAAATTATTTTTTAAGGCAGCTTTGTGGGCCGTAATGTCTATTCCATAAGCGAGTCCGCTGACAATAAGCGGCCGATGTGGCACTAATTCTTCAATGAGTTTTTCAGTAAATGCTTTTCCACTAATAGTTGCTTTTCGAGTGCCAATAATGCTGATTACTTTCTCACGATTAAAATCTACATTCCCTTTGGTATATAAAATGACTGGATTGTCTTCACAATGAATTAGACGCCTGGGGTAATCTTTATCTAAATAGAACAATGCTTTTACATCATTTTGTTCCATAAAGCGAATCTCCTCTTCTGCAAGTTTTAAAACATCCGATTGCAATATGGATTTCACCATTTTTTCACCTAGACCAGGAATTTTTAGCAATGCTTTTTTGCTTTCCTTAAATACAGCTTCAGCGCCTCCAGAGTATGCAATCAGCTTTTTTGCTTGAATAGGTCCTACACCTGATAAGAAGGTAACGGCTATTTTATATTTTAAGTGATCGTCTAGCATTCTTTTCGGTTATTTTTTTTAATTTGCTTACTGAAAATTGTTTTGTTCTTTTGCTGATGAAAGCTACCAAAAAATTGAGAATGAAACTATTCTATAATTCATTAAATTAAACTCATGATAAAAACAGCAATCGGTATTATTCCTGCACGCTATGGATCTACTCGGTTTCCCGGAAAGCCATTAATAGATATTCAAGGAAAATCAATGATTCAGCGAGTTTATGAACAAGCAAAAAAAGTAAATAGTCTGTCGAAAGTTATTGTGGCAACAGATGATCAGCGTATTTATGATGCAGTGATTGCTTTTGGTGGAGAAGTGGTGATGACTTCTGAAAATCATCAAAGTGGAACTGATCGATGCAAGGAAGCGTTGAATAACAGCGGCGGAAATTTCGATGTTGTGGTCAATATTCAAGGAGATGAGCCATTTATAGATCCTGAGCAAATTGCTCAAGTTGTTCAGGCTTTTAGTGATGAGAATACGGAAATTGCAACTTTGGTTAAATTAATAGACGATTCGGAAGAATTATTTAATCCAAATAAACCAAAAGTGCTCATCGATGAAAATGATTTTGCGATTTATTTCAGTCGGGCAGTTCTTCCTTTTCAACGAGGGGTAGATCAAAAAGATTGGATTGATAATTTTAATTACTACAAACACATTGGGCTGTATGCTTATCGTTCAGAGGTGTTGGACGAAATAACACAAATCAGTCCTTCTCGATTAGAGCTCGCCGAAGGATTGGAACAACTGAGGTGGATTGAGAATGGGTATAAAATTAAAGTAGCTATTACAGAGACAGAGTCGATTTCAATTGATGCACCTGAAGATTTAAAGTTAATTTTGTAGTTGAAATTTACTTATTTTTTTTACTTTCGTAGTCATGAATAGAGGCCATATAGAACAAAGTATTTCTGAATTGTTGTATCAATTTGATTGTGTGATTATACCTGATTTTGGTGGGTTTGTTGCCAATTATTCTGGTGCGAAAATTCAATCTGTTCAAAATACTTTTTCGCCTCCATCAAAACGAATCTCATTCAATAGAAATTTAACCATCAATGATGGTTTATTGGCAAATTATATTGCCAACCAAAATGCGATTACCTTTATTGAGGCTCGAAAAAATATAGATGAGTTTGTTAATGCCATTGTAACTGCTTTAGGGAATGGAGAAAAGGTTAAAATTGACAAAATTGGTTTACTCTATTTAGATGTTGAGAAAACGCTTCAGTTTTTACCTGATTACAGCACAAATTATTTACTGGACTCTTTCGGAATGTCTAATTTCAAAGCAATTCCAGTTGTTCGACCATTGATGGAAGAGCGGATTCAAAAAGAAATTAAAGAACGATTGGTGGTTGTAAAAGCACCTGCAGAAGAAGAAAACAAAAGACGTTTTGGTTTTTATTGGGCTGCTGCTGCCTCTGTTCTTGTTTTTATGGGAATTGGTTTTACTGCCCATAAGTACCAAATAAATAATGATTCTCCTGTATCTTATGCTTCTTTCGGATTAGATTATACTACACCGGTTTATAAATTTCATAAAGTAGAGAAGTTTTCTGACCCTGAATTTAACGACACCTTTAATTGGAATGTCAAAGTAGAAAAGGAGAGTGCCAATAAGGTCTTAGAAGTTGCTACAAGTGCTCTAAATTCTATGGACATTGCTAATCTTCGATTTCATGTAATTGGAGGTTGTTTTTCAAGCGAAAATAATGCAGATAAATTGTATAAGCGATTAAAAAAGAAGGGATACGAAGCTAGAATGGTCGGAACTTTCAAAGACTTACACACAGTAAGCTATGCTAGTTTTGCAACAAGAGAAGAAGCGGTTGCTTTATTAGATGAAGTAAAAAACACAGAGAATACTGCTGCTTGGTTGCTTGAAAAATAGCCATTGACTTTTCCCACATTTCAGCTCGCAATGACTACCTTTGCCTCCCAAAAATAGGAAGCATGAAAGGTCGATTTTCAAAAGAAACATTTGCACAAACGTCTAAAATTGTTCTACCAAATGATACCAATACGTTGGGAAATCTAATGGGTGGTCAGTTGTTAAATTGGATGGATATTACTGCTGGAATCTCTGCACAACGTCATTGCAATAGAGTAGTGGTAACGGCATCTGTAAATTCAGTTTCATTCAATCAACCAATAAAATTAGGCGAAATAGTGACTATTGAAGCTAAAGTCAGTAGAGCGTTTACTTCTTCTATGGAAGTCTTCTTGGACGTTTGGGTAGAAAGTGGGTTAAGTAGGAAAAAATCGAAGAGCAACGAGGCGATTTATACTTTTGTGGCAGTTGATCAAAATGGAAGCCCGATTGAAGTGCCAGAATTAATTCCTGAAACAGAGTTGGAGAAAAAACGATTTGACGCTGCTTTAAGAAGGAAACAATTGAGTTTAATTTTAGCCGGAAAAATGAATCCTGAAAAAGCAACAGAGTTAAAGGCGTTATTTGTACCTGCCACTGTAGAGCATTCTGAGAAATAAATTAGTCTAGCTTTAGCAAGTCGTAAACTTGTTCCACCACATAATCTTCATCAATTAATTTCATGCACTTGAAGTGACCTTTAGGGCATTTGTCAAAACCTATTTTAGAGCAAGGTCTGCAAGACAACTCTTCAATTTGAATGATTTTATTGTATTCCTTTAAATGAGGTGGCAGATATGGATACATACCAAACTCAGGAATGGTGTTTCCCCAAATCGATATAATTTTCTTTTTAAATGCTGCTGCAATGTGCATTAAGCCAGTGTCGTGAGTTATAACTAAAGAAGATTGCTCCACCAATGAAGCAGATTGGTGCAGACTATAAATGCCACAACCGTTCAGTATTTTTTGATCCAACTTATCTTCAACAAATTTGGCGACACGTTGATCGTTTTTTCCTCCTAACAATACAATTGGCAATTCTACCTTACGGCAAATGTCTAAGATTTTATCTACGGGCAAACATTTAGTGGCATGTTGGCCACCAATTGCAAATGCAATGTATCCTTTTTGGAAGCTTTTTGGTAAATCTTTCAGATTAATTTGATCTTCTGAAGGGATAAAATAATCCAATCCTTTCTGATCATTCTTTATTCCAAGGTTCTTGGCAGTATCAATGTATCGATCAACGATGTGAACGTCAGGTAAAAGATTTTTCTTAAAATTGACCATCATCCATTTCTCATAATTCAATTTCTCAAATGAATAAGACTTACCTGAAATGCTTGATTTTACTCGAGAAGATCGGATGTTTTTATGCAAATCTATTATGAAATCATATTTTTCCTTTCTTAGTTCACCAGCCACTTCCGAAATCTTTTTCTTAATGGAATATACCTTTGAGAGGTGCGGATTGGCTTCTAAAATAGGGGCGTAGGCTTGTTTAGTGATGTAATGGATTTCTACTTCACCTTCCAGTTGTTCTTTCAAACAGCGAATCACCGGAGTTGTAAGTACGATGTCTCCGATGGAACTAAATCGAATGATTAGAATTTTTGTTTTTTGAGCCATAATTGAAAGTGCCAAATTAAATTATTTATTCTGTTTAGGTTCACTCAATCTTTATCAAAACGCTAAATTTGTTCACATGATTTTAACGGATACACACACGCATCTTTATTCAGAAAAATTTAATGAAGATCAACAAGAAATGATTGAACGTGCCATTTCTAGTGGGGTAGGTCGATTTTTTATGCCTAACATTGATCAGTCTTCTATTCAAGGAATGATGCAACTTGTTGAAAAGTATCCTAAAAAGTGTTTTCCTATGATGGGATTGCATCCTTGTTCGGTAGGAAAAAATGTAGAAGAAGAGCTAGAAATCGTCGAGCAACAATTAAAAGCACATCATTTTTATGCGATTGGTGAAATTGGGATTGACTTGTATTGGGATAAAACTTTTTTACCGCAGCAAGAGTATGCCTTTCGAAAACAAATTGAGTGGGCAAAAGAAATGAAGTTGCCGATAGTAATTCATTGTCGAGAAGCTTTTGATGAAATCTTAGCGATACTCGATGAATTAAATTCTGCGGATTTAAGAGGAATCTTTCATTGCTTTACAGGAACTTTAGAACAAGCCAATCACATCATAAATTATGGCGATTTTTACTTGGGAATAGGAGGAGTGGTTACTTTTAAAAAAGCAGGTTTAGATAAAGTGGTAGAAAAACTAAATATAGCGCATCTTGTTTTAGAAACGGATTCGCCCTATTTAGCTCCCTCTCCTCATCGGGGCAAAAGAAATGAGAGTTCCTTTTTGTTGAATATTGCAGAAAAGGTAGCAGATTTACTTGGTTTGCCATTGAAAGAAGTGGCCAAAATAACGACAGAGAATTCAAAAAAAATATTTGGGATATGAGCGATCAACGATCAGTTTTACTAATCTATACAGGTGGCACAATTGGTATGATCCATGATCCCAACACTGGAGTTTTGAAACCATTTAATTTTAAGCAATTGTTTGCCGAAGTGCCGGAATTAAAAAAGTTCGATATACGAATTGAGTCTTTTTCTTTTGAAACTCCAATTGATTCATCCAATATGAATCCAACAATTTGGTTAAAATTGGCTCGAATTATTGAGAAAAATTACGAATTGTTCGATGGATTTGTAATCCTACACGGATCTGATACTATGGCTTATTCAGCGTCCGCATTGAGCTTTATATTGGAAGGATTAAATAAGCCGGTAATTTTTACAGGTTCCCAGTTGCCCATTGGAACTATACGAACAGACGGAAAAGAAAATTTGATTACAGCGATTGAAGTCGCTACTTCATATGCAGGTGAAGTTCCTGTAGTGCCCGAGGTGGCTATTTATTTTGAGTATACATTATTCAGAGGAAATCGAACCAAAAAGATCAGCGCAGAAAATTTTGAAGCTTTTGATTCTCCCAATTATCCAAATTTGGCAGAGGCCGGTGTCCACCTGAAATTTAATTTGCAGGCAATCACACCTTTTGATGCAGAAGCAAAATTACAGGTAAGAGATACCTTTTGTCAAGAAGTTGGGTTTTTAAAACTATTTCCAGGCATTACTCAAGCGTTTGTTCGCAATGTTTTGCATCTAGATGGTTTGCGGGCCATAATTATAGAAACCTTTGGAGCTGGAAATGCACCTACGGAAAAATGGTTAACTGATTTATTAAAAGAAGCCATTGACAATAGAATAATCATTTTGAACGTTACTCAATGTATCAGTGGGAAAGTGGACCAAGAAAAATACGAAACAGGGTCGCATTTAAAAGAAATAGGTGTGATAAGTGGAAAAGATATTACCTTCGAGGCAGCGATTACCAAATTAATGGTTCTATTGGGAGATAAATCATTGTCAAATTCAGAAATAAAAATACTCATGGGTGAAAATTTAAGAGGTGAGATTAGTGTTTAAGCTGATTTGTTAACTTAATGATAATCTCAAATTATTTTTAGGACAAGAGGAATTTTTTGTAATTTGGCGAGCTGAATAAAGCGTTCTTATTTAAAACGTAGATTGGAGAGGTGGCCGAGTGGCTGAAGGCGCACGCCTGGAAAGCGTGTAAACGGGTGACTGTTTCGGGGGTTCGAATCCCCCTCTCTCCGCTGAAGTTTTATTTTTTAATATGTAATTAATCAATTCAATAGATAATAATTAGTCAATTTAAACTAGATTTTAACAATTCAAATCATGAAAAAACTATTTGCTTTAGTAGCCGTAACGGGTCTTTTATCGTTTGGAGCATTTAACAAGACATTTGCTCAAGAAGAGACTGCAGCTGAAACAACAGAAATGACAACCGATTCTGCAATGGCTGATGAAGCTCCAGTAGAAGAAGTACAAGAACCAGTAAAAGAAGTAGCGCAAGAGCCAGAAGTGGTAAAAGCTGAGCAATCATTCCATCAAGTGTTAAAGACCAAATTTATTGAAGGTGGTCCTGAATTTATGGGTATCGTATTGTTATGTTTAATTTTAGGTTTAGCGATCGTTATTGAGCGTATCATTTACTTGAATATGGCAACTACAAACACTGATAAATTATTGAAGAATGTAGAGAATGCATTGAATTCAGGTGGTGTTGATGCTGCGAAAGAAGTTTGTAGAAATACTGCAGGTCCTGTAGCTTCTATTTTCTACCAAGGTCTTGACAGAAGTCACGAAGGTGTAGAAATGGTAGAAAAAACGGTTGTTTCTTACGGAAGTGTACAAATGGGATTGTTAGAGAAAGGTGTTTCTTGGATTTCATTGTTTATTGCTCTAGCTCCTATGTTAGGATTTATGGGTACTGTAATCGGTATGATTGGCGCATTTGATGCGATTGAAGCAGCAGGTGATATCTCTCCATCATTGGTTGCGGGTGGTATTAAAGTAGCACTTTTAACAACAGTATTTGGTTTGATCGTTGCAATGATTTTACAAGTATTCTACAACTATATTGTTGCAAAAGTAGATAGTATCGTTAACGATATGGAAGATGCATCGATCTCTTTAGTAGATCTTTTAGTGAAGCACGAACTTAAAAAATAAGAAATTATGTCAGCAGGACTAAATAAAATATTACAAATAGTACAGTACGGTTTATTGGGAATCAGTGCTATCCTAGGATTTATTTTCTTGATGGGTGGTATATCTGAAGATGTTATAATCTACTGGTGCTACGCTCTATTAGTAGTTGCTGCCCTAGCTGCGCTTGGTTTTTCAATCGCAAATATGGTAGGTAATCCAAAAAGAGCAAAGAGCTCCGTAATAGGATTGGGTGCTATCGTAGTCGTTTTTGTTATTGCTTATGCAATGGGTGGAGATGAGATTTTACCTGAATATGCAGGTTTTATTTCTGAGCCTTCTGCGTCCAAGCAAGTAAGTATGGGCTTAATTGCTTTTTACATTTTGGGAGCTGGAGCAATCGCAACTGCGGTATTTGCAGAAGTATCAAAAGCTTTTAAATAGGCAACAATATTCATTCAAGAAAATAGTTAAATAATTATGGCTAGAAGAAACGCACCAGAAATTAACGCAGGATCGATGGCAGACATCGCTTTCTTGCTGCTTATTTTCTTCTTGGTAACAACAACCATGGATGTGGATACTGGTTTAACTAGAAAGTTGCCACCTATTCCAGAGGATATTGAGAATCCACCAGAAGTTAAAATGAGAAATGTATTTCAAGTTTTAGTGAATGCCAATGATGATTTGTTGGTGGAAGGTGAGCCAATGTTGGTAAGTGAGTTGAGAAAGAAGGCAAAAGAATTTATAATTGGAGATGCTAGCAATTCCAATATGCCTGAATTTAAAATGACTTTAGTGCCGATTTTAGGCACCATTCCAGTTTCAAAACAAATCGTTTCATTGCAGAATGATAGAGGAACTTCATATGAAATGTACATCAAGGTTCAGAACGAATTAGTAGGTGCATACAATGAAGTTAGAAATGAATTTGCAATGCAGAAATTTGGCAAGAGTTATGTGGATTTAGAGAAATTATCTGAAACATCTGAAACTGCAGCGATGCAAGCAGATGCTGTTAAGGATGTTTATCCACAACGAATTTCAGAAGCTGAACCAAAGAATATAGGAGACCAATAAAATGTCAAAGTTTAAGAAGAAAAAATCAGACGGACAACCTGCTATATCTACGGCTTCATTGCCTGATATCGTATTTATGTTATTGTTTTTCTTTATGGTAACTACTGTAATGAGAGAAGTAACATTAAAGGTTGAAATAAAAACTCCAAAAGCAACCGAAGTTGATAAATTGGAGCGAAAATCATTGGTGAGTTATATTTATATAGGTGCACCAATTAAATCGCTTCAAGGAACTTTTGGAACAGAACCTCGAATTCAATTGAATGATGCTTTTGCGACTAAAAGAGACATTATTCAGTTTATTGAAATTGAAAGGGAAAGTAAAAACGAAGCTGAACGACCATTTATGACCTTTTCTATGAAAGTAGATAATGATGTAAAAATGGGAATTGTAACTGATGTGAAACAAGAATTGAGAAAAGCAAATGCTTTAAAAATCAACTATTCAACTGGTAAAACAGATAAGATAGTAGATTAAAATAATCTAGTTAAAAATGAAAGCCGTTTGACTGTTAAAGTCAAACGGCTTTTTTTGTTTTTAACAATTCCTGCTATATATTGGAGACCCAAATTTAAAGTCGAAATACCCAATGCTTTTCTACTTTTGGTATATTTATAAAATGAATAAACTACTTATCATAATCGCCGCTATTCTAACTTTTGGCTGTAACAATTCTGCTCCTAAAATTGAAAAATTAAAGTCAGAGGTAGATGCTGAGAATGTTGTTTTTCAGAATGCGGACATGAAAATAATCAAATTAAACAGCCCAACGAATGAAAGTTTGCGGGGTATTTCTGTGGTCGACGATACTATAGCTTGGTTTAGTGGTGCAAATGGAACTATTTTAAAAACGATTGATGGAGGTAAAACGATAAATTTTTTAGTTCCACCTTACAAAGGCGATACTGCCGACTTTAGAGATATATACGCATTTAACACCGACTCTGCGGTCTTGATAAATTCTGGATTCCCCGGTGTAATTTATCGAACGAATAACAAGGGAAAAAAATGGACTAAAGCATTTAATTTCCCTGCTGATCAAATCTTTTATGATGCGGTTGAATTTGCAGATGAGCGTTTTGGAATTGTTTATAGTGATCCTGTGAATGGCAAACATTTTATTCTTGTCAGTAGTAATTTTGGTATTAATTGGATGACACCGCCTTATCAAAATTTGATCCCTTCACTAGAGGGAGAAGCTGCTTTTGCCGCTAGTGGTTCTAGCATCGCTTTTACACCTGACAAACGAGCCTTTATTGGATTAGGAGGGCCAAAAGGTAGAATACTCACTTCTAAGTTACCATATCAGGATTGGGAAGTCATCGAAACCCCAATCTTTCAAGGAGCTCCAACACGAGGTATTTATTCCATGACTTTTAAAAGTATGCAAATAGGTGTTGCGGTGGGCGGGGATTATACCCTGCCAGACACGGTGATGGTTGAGAATTCAGTTTATACCAATGATCGTGGAGTGACTTGGCATAACCCAGAAACTCCATTGAGTGGTTACAGGTCTTGTGTTACCTATTGCAAGCCCGTTGATAAATTTATTGCAATTGGAACCAATGGGATGGATTACAGCAAAGATAATGGGGTCAATTGGATTCGAGTGCCTGACTTTAATATAGGGTTGAATGCAATTCAGTTTGTAAAAGGAAAAAATGTGGGGTATATGATAGGAGGGAAAGGTCAAATTTATAAGATTACACTTTATTAGAACTAAAAAAGGAGCTTCAACAATGTTGAAACTCCTTTTGGTCTGTATAATTTTAATCTAGGACTAAACGTATTTTTCTCCTTTTTCGATTCTTATATCAGTTACAAATTCTTTAATTTTTTGCTCATCTTCTTTTTTGCATACTAAAAGGGTGTTGTTAGATTCTACTACGATATAGCCATCTAGTCCTTGTAATACTACCAATTTATCTTTTGGCATGCTTACAATGCAATTTTGACTGTCATAAAGCATTACATTTTTACCTATTGATGCATTGAGGTTTTCATCTAGTTTTAAATGAGTGTAAATAGAGCCCCAAGTGCCTAAGTCAGACCAACCTATGTCTGCAGAAATAACAAATACATTTGGTGCTTTTTCCATGATTCCATAATCAATGGATACGCTTTTACAAACCGCATAAGTATCTTTTATAAAATCAGCTTCTTCGTTTGTGTTTAATTTGGAATATCCCTCAACAAATAAAGAGTTTACTTCACTTAGGTGATTTTCAAAAGCGGTAATAATACTTTTGTTATTCCAAATAAACATACCTGAATTCCAACTAAATTCCCCGCTTTCAACAAACTGCTTTGCCAATTCTACATCTGGTTTCTCGGTAAATGTTTTTACCTTTTTAACTCTACTTTTTTTGTCTGTGCTATCGAATTGAATGTAACCGTAACCTGTGTCTGGTCGAGAAGGCTCTATACCTAGAGTTAATAGTGCATCGTTTTTAGATACATAATCTAAAGCCAAATTTACATTCTCAATAAATTTGTCTTCTTTCAATATTAAATGATCCGCAGGAGCTACCAATACATTTGCATTGGGATTAAGTGACTTAATCTTATAACTTGCATAAGCAATACAAGGTGCAGTGTTTCTTCTCGTGGGTTCGCATAAAACTTGTGAGGCATCCATCCCTTCGCATTGTTCCAACACTAAATCTCTATAATCCTCATTGGTTACAACTAATATATTTTCTTTTGGTGCAATTCGTTGCAAACGATCATATGTTTGCTGAATCAAAGTGCGGCCCGTGCCTAAAATGTCAATAAATTGCTTCGGATATGATGATCTGCTCATTGGCCAGAATCGGCTTCCAATACCGCCCGCCATTATGACGCAATAGTTATTCTTGTTCATCTCTTTTATTCATTTAAGCAGCTAAATTACCAATATTTAAAAAGACAAATGGTTATAAAAAGTAAAATCGGAAAATTGTACTGTTCGTCGGTTAGTCGATACGTTTAACTTCTGCCATTGGACTGACTAGATACATTTTATTACTGGAAATTTCTAAACATAAAAAGCGTTTTCGTTTCTGTTCCTTTTTAATGAATCGCCTACCAGTACTTAATTCAAATATGGTTTCAATTGGAAGTTCTTCCAATACTGTAATTGGATCATCATCGTGAGAACGCAAAGCTTTCAGAAGCTCAATGTCGCTGCAACTTGAAGCTTTAGGATTATTAATGTGCGCGATAATGTTTTGTTCAAGTTCTTTTGGAAATGTATCGTTGCCGATGAAGTGAGAAAGCATTGTGGTATAGATATTTTTCCATTCTTTTCCATGTGGTTGCACTTTTTGTTGGTGTTTAATCCAGCAAACTCCATGTGCAATTTCATGAACTAAAGTAATTAAGAAAGCATATTTATTCAAATCGCCGTTTACGCTAATACGCGCAGGCTTTCCATCAAAAGCTGGTCGGAAATCGCCTAGTTTTGTGGTTCTTGTTTTCTTAATGGTTAAATGCAAACGATATTCATTGATCCATTTTATACACGGAGGTACAGTATTTTCAGGAATGTATTTTAAGAGAACTTCTGATGCGGTTCGCTTAGCCATTAGCTAAAAATATTATAGGTAATTAAACTTGCAAAATAAGCCAATGCACCCATGTAAATAACTTGAATTAATGGCCATTTCCAAGAAGCAGTTTCTCTAGCAACAATTGCTACTGTAGCCATGCACTGCAAAGCAAAAGCATAGAAAATAAGTAAGGAATAGCCTGTGGCCTTTGAATATACTTTTTCACCAGTTACTGGATCTTTTGCTTGATTCATTTTCTCCTTTAAAGAAGTCGTATTATCAGCATCTCCAACAGAATATATTGTAGCCATTGTTCCCACAAACACTTCTCTTGCTGCAAAAGAGGTGATAATTGAAATTCCAATTTTCCAGTCAAAGCCTAGAGGGCGAATAGCAGGTTCTATAAATTTACCCAACTGGCCGGCATAACTTGCTTGTAGCTTTGAGCTGGCGCGCTGCTCTTCCATTGTTTCATTGTTGATGTTGGGCTCTAATAAACCACTTTCATATTTCTGATCGATTTTCTCAAATGAATCTCCTGGACCATAAGAAGATAAGATCCATAGAATAATGGAGATGGCAATGATTATTTTTCCAGCTTCAAACAGGAATACTTTTACTTTATTGACAATGGTGTATCCTACATTTTTCCAACGAGGTGCTCTGTAAATCGGCATTTCCATAATGAAATGACTTGACTCGTTAGTTTTGACGAAGAACTTCATGAAAAAGGAAGTGCCTATAGCTGCTATAAACCCCAATAAGTAGAGTGCCATCATTACGATTCCTTGAAGATTGAAAATCCAAATAGAAGCATTGGAAGGTATAATTAGCGCAATGATTAAGGTGTAAACAGGGATTCTAGCAGAACAACTGATTAATGGAGTGATAAAAATAGTCAGTAACCGTTCTTTCTTATTACTAATGGTTCTTGCACTCATAATAGCAGGAACCGCACATGCGGCTCCACTAAGCAGTGGAATAATTGAACGCCCATTTAGCCCAAACTTCTTCAATAAGCCATCCATCATGAAACTGATTCGCGAAAGATAACCGGTATCTTCTAGTATGGAGATAAAGGCAAAAAGTGCAGCAATTTGTGGAATGAATATAATAATTCCCCCTAACCCGGCAATGATACCATCAACTAGTAAATCGTTTAGAACGCCCTGAGGTAGGCTTTCTGCTACCCAATTACCGAAAAATAAGAAGCCATCTTCTATCATTTGCATCGGAAACTCTGACCACGAGAATACGGCTTGAAAGATCAAGAATAATATAAATAGGAATATTACATATCCCCAAATTTTATGGGTGAGTATTGCGTCTAAACGGCGGGTTAGGTTATTGACCTTCATGTCGCCTTCGGCAGTTACAGCTTTGGCTACTATTTCACGAATTCGTTGATTTCTTCTCTGCGCATTATCTATTGGTTTCTCTCCTTCTATAATGCTAATAAAAGGAGCCCTTTCTTCTAGAACGAATTGGGAGATGCTGTCTTTTAATTCTTGAACTCCTTTCCCTATTCTTGCATTCATCGGAACAACGGGAATACTCAATGTTTTAGATAGGTAATCGACGTCGATGGTTTGCTTGTTTTTTTGAACAATGTCCATCATGTTCAGAGCTAGGACAACCGGCAAGTTTAGGTCGATTAGCTGTGAGCAAAGCAGTAGGTTTCGTCTTAGATTACTTGCATCAGCAATCACAACAATGATTTCTTCTTTATTGTCAGCTCTTTTCTCATTTAGGAAGTCAAAGGTCACTCGTTCATCTTCTGAACGAGGACTCAAACTATAAGTTCCCGGTAAATCAATTACTTCTGCAGTTAGATTGTCGCTTATTTTGGCTTTACCACTTTTCTTCTCCACAGTGACTCCAGGGAAGTTTCCAACTTGTTGGTTTAAACCAGTTAATTCGTTAAATAACGAGCTTTTTCCCGCATTAGGATTTCCTACAAGTAATAGCCTAATTTTCTTCTTCTTTGATCCCACGTTTTCTAAGCCCACTTTTTCTACTTCAGTTGTGAAACAATTACCTCTTTGGCATCTGATTTTCTTAAACTCAATAAGGAACCATCGATACTAATCATCATTGGGTCACCTAATGGTGCGATTTGTTCAATGTGTGCAATTTCTCCAACCATACAACCCATGCAGAGTAGTTGTACTGAAAGTTTTTCATTATCAATAGATTCTATTTTAACGAAATCGCCTTTTCTTGCTTCTGAAAGTTGGATTAAATTGCTCATTTATTTAGATTGATTCTAAATAGCTAAATTAGGTGTTTTTGTTTGATTCAGCTATTAAAATGTTGAAAAAATACCCCGTTTCATTCAGTTTCAAATTTAAGAGTTCTATTGAATTTAAGAGTTCGAAGTTAGTTCCAATCTTATGATAAATAACTGTTAAAAACACTTTAGGAGACTTTCCATAAAAAGTATTATTTTAAGGGTCTCAAATTTTCATATCATGCCTTTAGATAAATTATTGCGAATCCTTGGACTCCTGATGATGGTATTTGCTTTTATTAGCGGAGTATATGTTAAATTTTCTTCAAATGGAGGTGAATGGAGCCTAGATAGTGGCTATTCTTTCAAAATAGGTCTATTTTTGATTGGAGCCGCTATGTATTATTTGGCGCGAAAAAAAAGTAACTAAAACAGAACTATGTCAAAGATTGCACTTATTACCGGAGCAACTTCAGGAATTGGAGAAGCCACTGCTATTGAATTTGCAAAACACGATTACAACTTAATCATCACAGGAAGAAGGGCAGGAAGGTTAGTCGAATTGGCTAAAAAACTAACTAGTGATTATGATGTTCAAGTAAAAACATTGGTTTTTGATGTGCGCATAAATGACTCTGTGGTTGAATCTATTCATTCATTGCCTGAAGATTGGAAAAAGATTGATGTGTTAGTTAATAATGCCGGATTGGCGAGTGGATTAGATCCAATTCAAAACGGTGATTTAGAAGATTGGGACAAAATGATTGATACCAATGTCAAAGGATTATTGTATGTTTCTAAAGCTATCATTCCAATGATGATTGCCAACAAAAAAGGCCACATAGTAAATATTGGTTCAATTGCTGGAAAGGAAGTCTATGCGAACGGGAACGTATACTGTGCTTCCAAACACGCCGTGGAAGCATTGACAAAGTCGATGAGAATTGATTTATTGAAAGAAGGAATCAAAGTGACTTCAGTAAGTCCTGGTTTGGTGGAAACAGAATTTTCACAAGTACGCTTTCATGGTGATACTGATAGAGCCGCAGAGGTATACAAAGGGTTTGAGCCTTTAAGTGCTGAAGATATTGCTGAAACGATTTGGTTTATAGCTTCTCGTCCTGCTCATGTAAATATTAATGATGTGTTGATTATGCCAACTGTTCAAGCTTCGTCAATCTATATTAACAAATAACTATTTATTGAGTCAGCTGAATTTTTAGTTTTTCCTGCTCTTCATTGAAATTCAAATAGCTTTTGACTTTGACTAATTGCTGGATCAATTCCAATTGTTTTTTGACAAACTTCTGATGTGCTAAAGATTTTGGTTGAAAAGGGCGATGCAAACTGGCACTTACCAATTGGTTGATTTGTTTGTTTAACTCTTTAGTGACTGCATTAAAGTAGGTATTGCCAAATCGTTCCCATACATAATTAATGGCAATGGAATTGGGATGAACCATGTCTTCATTGAAAAATCGATAATCACGCAGGTCATCGATGACTAATTCATAAGCTGGAAAGTATTGCAAAGTAGACTCTTTCTGTTGCAACTGTTGAATGGCGACTTGCAATACACTTTTGCTCCATTGATTTTCTCTGAACCCATCGCGTAAATGACGGACTGGACTTATGGTAAAAATGATGTTTAACGCTGGGTTAAATGCTTTTAAAGAGGTAAATAGGTTGTGATATTGAATTGTAATGTCTTCAACCGTAATAAGTGATTTATTGAATTGTGTAGCTGGGAATTTGTGACAATTGGCCACTAAGCGGTTATCTGATTTTAGCCAATATCCCCATGCACTTCCAAAAGTGATGATAAGGTGCTTTGCTTTTTTTAGATGTAAATGCGCTTTCTCAATCTTGGAATTTATTTCTAACAGAATAGAATTTTGATCCATCCCTGAATACTGACTATGGTGGTTCCAACTTTGCCACAACTCATTTTGGTAAATTAAATCCTCTTTGTTGTATGTTTTACAATCAATTGTTTCTTGAATTGCATTCGCTATTGCTAAAGGATGATACAAAATTCCAAATGGATTTTTTAATACTTGAAATTTATTTGAAATCAACTTATCAGCGATGTGTTCCGAAAAGCAAGAACCATATAAAAGGATCTTCTCTTCATGGTGAACCTGAACTTTTGAGGCAGATATAGGAACAATCGTCCGAAAAGTATTTTGCTCCATCACCTCACCTTATTTATTTGCAGATAACTGTTCTTGTTTCGGTTTCTTGTTCAGCTGCACTTTTACCAATTTTGCATTCATGGCAGTTTGAAATGCCAAGAAGGCTGCTTTGTGCGACTCTTCAATTGGCTTTGCAGGAGGAAATTTTTCTGCTAAGTGGTCCACTTGTTTCCCATTTTTCCAGAAACGATAGCAAACGTGAGGGCCTGTCGCTAAACCGGTACTTCCAACATATCCTAAAATGTCACCTTGCCGAACTCGCTGACCTGATTTCACATTTCGCTTGCTCATGTGCAAATACTGAGTCGTGTAAACGCTGTTGTGTTTCACCTTCACAAAGTTTCCGTTAAATCTAGAGTAGGCCGATTCTACAACCACACCAGTTCCTGTGCTCATAATTGGAGTTCCAGTGGGTGCAGCGTAATCTGTTCCTAAATGCGCTTTCCAACGTTTCTGAACCGGATGAAATCTTCGTTGAGTATATCTAGAACTTAAACGACTAAACTTTAATGGAGATTTTAAAAATGCTTTTCTCAAACTCTTAGCATTTTCATCGTAATAATCGCCGCCTTCTTCTGTTTCAAAAAAGTATCCGTAAAAATCGTCGTTAAAATGATGAAATTGAGCCGCCTTTACTTTTCCAATGCCAATTACTTCACCATCCACCAACTTCTCTTCGTAAACCACCTTGAAATAGTCGCCTTTTTGGATTCGGTAAAAGTCAATGGACCAAGCATACACTTCTGCTAACTCTATAGCTAAAGAAGGGCTGCCACCATTGTCTTGAAGACTTTCATAAAGCGATGAATTAATCACTCCACCCATTGTCTTTTCAACAATTTCAACTGGTTTCTGCTCCATTCTAATGTTAATGGAATCACCGATGTGATAAATCACATAGTCGATTGCATTCGGTTGGTAAATAAAGTATTCTGCTTTAGCAGTGCTATCTCTACGCTGAAGAATGGTGTATGGTTTGCCGACTTCTATTTTACGTACATCGAATACATCGCGTGAAGCTTTTGCCAACGCATCAATTTCAGCGTACGGAACGTTGTACTTCAGTAATATGTTTGAGAGAAACTCATTACGCTGAACTTCTCCACGCACGATATCAAATGAATCAGCTAAAACGCCAAATTCAATGATGGGTTCAGGTTGCAATGTGTCTAAAGGTGCTATTTCTACAGTCCCTTCATCATAGTCAATCGTCTGGCTCTGATAGATAAACAGAGAGACCGTGATTGCTAACAAGAATGTTAGAATTCGAGAAATGATACGGAACTTTTTTTTCATCGATTAATTTCCTTTTTTCAAAAATACGTTTTCTTCTACCCAAGCTTTACCCCAAGATTCATGCTCTTCAGTTGACCATAATTCAGGATAAAAAATGCGTTTTTGAAAGCGAGGAGGTAAATATTTCTGCCAATTGGTGCCTCCTGTAGCTGCAATGTCCTCTGGTGCTTTGTGCAAATAACGAACTGCAGATTTGTAATGCATCAGCGGCCAATTGATATTTACATTTACATCTAAAAATCGCAATTCATTTTTTAGAGCTTCATTTTCCTGATCTTCCTTCGGTAGCTTTTTGAACAAATGCCACAGGTTGGTATACTTGAATTCTTTTGCTAATTCTTTGAATTTCTTGTTGTATTTTTTCTCAAATTGCAATAAGGTCAATGTCTTTTTTCCTGTTGCTAATTCTGTTGCACCTTTTAACCAATAGATGTGTTCGTACATTTTATCAATGTTCTCATCGGTTAATTCGCTATCTATAAATAAATCTCTAAAGTCTTTGTCTACAAGGTTTCTGAAATCTGTAGAGCAAATCTCAATCATTCTGTATTGTCCGGATTGGAATCCACTTGCTGGAAGCAAAGCCATTCTAAATTTTAAGAATTGCTCTTTCTCCATTCCATCAATCATGATCTCAAATGATGCGGTCAATGCTTTGAAATAGTTGTTGATTCTGCGGATACGCGCAGATAAAAACTGGGCATCAATGTTTTCTTTTTCGGCCAGTTGATTGTATTCGTGTAAACTAAGTTTGAAATACAACTCAGTAATTTGATGGTACATGATGAAAATTTCTTCATCAGGAAATGCTGTTCTTGGTGATTGCAAACTCAATAAAGTGTCCAGATGGATGTAATCCCAATAGGTTAAATAGTCTGAATAAATCAATCCATCCAAATAGGCGCCTAAATCTTGACCCATTACGGCATATTTGTCTTTCAGTTGTTGCAACTGATTGATGATTTCTTCGCTAAATTCTGATGATTGTTGATTCTTGCTCTCCTCCATTGCACTCTTCTTGTTTCAACAAAAATACCTGCTTTAAGTGAGACAATCACTCTTTTTTGTGGCAATTATAAACAATAGGATGTGAAGCAAAAAAAGAACCTTCAACTGTTTTGTTGAAGGTTCTTTTGGATTAATCTAATTTGGCAACTGGGTTGGCTAACCCACTGTAATCTTCTAATTCCATCCGGATAGATCCGACTAATATTTTGGCTTTTGCCAATACTGGAATTTTGTTTTTATCATTCGTAATGTAAACGGTCAAATCTTCCTCGTCTTCAAATATTCGACCAGTTTGAACTACTGGATGAAACACCATACAGTCGAATTTTCCTTTGTTTACTTTAACTTTTTCAGTTCCTGCATATTTAATTTTTAAATCATAATACTCTTCATCTACGAAAGCAGGAATGGTGAAAATGTCTCCTTTTTTCGCTTTTGTAAAGTCGATGGTTCTAGCAAAGTAAAATGCTGACAGCATGTCTTGTACACCAATTGGAACATTATATTCTTGCGCCTTTTGGTTTCTCACCAATTCCTTATGTTGAAAGAATTGGTAATCCTGAGCTTTGCTATATCCACCTTCGTTGATTCTTCTCACAAACACCCAAGGAAAAACTCCATCTACGTCCATATAGGTTTCGTATTTGTCCCGAACTTTAAAAAACCAGTCAAAAGTATTGACACTAATTCCAGTTCCTACCATGTGGTAAATTTCACGTCCGTTTATTTTTTGGGGCGCTTTTTTTACTTCTAAAGTAGCTTCCCCTGCAGTCATCCAACCGTAATTAACAGAATATTTTAGTTTCTCTCCTGGTTGGAAAGTCTGGTGTTTTATTGTTCTAAATTGTGCGCTATCTAAATCTTCTTGAAAAAGACCTTGACGCTGATCTGTGGTGAAACCTGCAAGGCTCCCCAAGATGTATACCGCTGTAAATCCAATTAGCTTTTTCATAGTTATGTATTTTCTAACTATATTCCAATATTTGTGCCAGATGCTTATGGAGTTCATTGTGTGGGTTCTAAATTCAATTTGAAAGCCGATTTGTAAGTGCTATTCAACTATAAAGTTAATCCTTTGTTCTTAATTGAAGTAAGAAATCAATTAAAACTAAGAAAAAGATAATATTGGAAATTCCTCAAAAATACGCTGTTTGCCGTATATCCTTTTTATGACGTTTCTATGAAATTTACAATCTATAATTAGTGATTGGTTAAACTAAAACGAAGAAAGGGCTTTTACAGATTCTGTAAAAGCCCTTTCTTTATAGAGCATTGTTAGCCTCGGCGACATATCGTTGACTTCGGCTCCGCTCAGTCAGCGATATGCAGTGCTTTATTATTAATGTTGACTTCGGCTTGGCTCAGTCAGCGAGAGGCATTGGTTGGGTATTGTAAATTAGCGGTGGCTGAGCGGAGCCGAAGCCCAGCTAATTATATCACTATATTCACAATCTTCTTCGGCACAATAATCACCTTTTTAGGTGTCTTACCTTCCAACCATTTTTGGGATTCTTCGTGCTCCATTACCGTTTTTTCTATTTCCTCTTTCGATAAATCCACAGGCAATTCTAACATGAACCTCATTTTTCCATTGAATGAAACTGGGTATTTATGAGAAGACTCCACTAAATACTTTGCGTCAAATTTTGGAAATGCTTTTAAGGTTACACTTTCATTGTTTCCTAATTTCTGCCACAACTCTTCAGCAATGTGAGGAGCATAAGGAGTAATTAAAATCACCAATTGCTCCAAAATGGTTTTGTTGTTCGATTTTAAATCGTTCAATTCGTTTACACAAATCATGAAAGCACTCACCACTGTATTGAAAGAAAAACGCTCTATATCATCTTCTACTTTCTTGATGGTTTTGTGCAATACTTTTAATTCTTCTTTGGTTGGCTCTGCATCCGTTACGCTGAAGTTATTTTCTCCATCGTGGAACATGCGCCAGAACTTACGTAAGAAACGGTGAACTCCTTCAATGCTGTCTGTATCCCAAGGTTTAGATTGCTCCAATGGCCCTAAGAACATTTCAAATAAACGCAAGGTGTCAGCACCGTAGCTATTTATAATAATGTCTGGGTTAACTACATTGAATTTCGATTTTGACATCTTTTCAATTTCGCTACCGCAGATGTATTTTCCATCTTCTAAAATGAATTCGGCGTTTGCGTATTCTTCTCTGGAAGTTTTGAATGCTTCAATATCTAAAGAGTCATTAGCTACAATGCTTACATCGACGTGCATTGCTGTGACATCTTTTCCTTCAATTAATCCTTTAGAATAAAACTTTCCATCCGTTTTGTCTCGGTAAATGAACTTACTATTCCCAGTAATCATTCCCTGATTAATCATTTTCTTAAACGGCTCATCAAACGGCAAAAATCCTTTGTCGTTTAAGAATTTAGTCCAAAAGCGAGCATACAATAAATGACCAGTCGCATGTTCTGCTCCACCCATGTATAAGTCTACATTTTTCCAATAATTCAAGGCCTCTTGGCTAGCAAACTCACCAGTGTTATTTGGGTCTAAATAACGAGCGAAATACCATGAAGAACCTGCCCAGCCTGGCATGGTGTTCGTTTCAATTGGATGTCCTTCTGCAGTTTTCCAATTTTCTGCTCTTGCCAAAGGTGGCTCCCCATCTTCGGTTGGTAAGTATTTATCTACTTCAGGCAATTCCAATGGCAATTGACTTTCGTCCATCGCAGTTGGAGTGCCATCTTTATAATAAATTGGAATGGGTTCACCCCAATAACGTTGTCTGCTAAATACGGCATCTCTCAAACGGTAATTGGTTTTTCCTTTCCCAATTCCTTTTGCTTCCATCGCTTCAATTGCTTTTACAATGGCAGCCTTTACTTTCAATCCATTTAAGAAATCTGAATTGCAAATAATACCTTCTTTGTTGGCATCTGCTCCTTCAGAAACGTCTTGTCCTTCTATCACCGCAGGAATTGCCAACTTAAATTTGGTTGCAAAATCCCAGTCGCGCTGATCACCACTTGGAACGGCCATCACTGCACCAGTTCCGTAGCTTGCCAAAACATAATCTCCAATCCAGATCGGAATCAATTCTCCTGAAAAAGGATGCTTGGCATATGCTCCAGTAAATGCGCCACTTACTTGTTTCACATCCGCCATTCTTTCTCGTTCAGAACGAGCTGCAGCTTTTATTTGGTAAGCTTCTATGGTTTCTTTTTGCTCAGCTGTAGTAATGTGATTGACTAACTCATGCTCTGGTGCAATCACCATAAAACTTACCCCAAAAATGGTATCAGGGCGAGTGGTAAATACATCTATTTTTTCTTCGTGTTGATCAATTTCAAATGAAACCAAAGCACCAACCGATTTTCCAATCCAGTTGCGTTGAATTTCTTTAATCGCATCTGTCCAATCTACTTTATCTAATCCAGTCAACAAGCGCTCTGCATAAGCAGTAATTCGCATGCTCCATTGTTGCATTTTTTTACGTTCTACAGGATGGCCGCCTCTTTCAGAAACACCGTCTTTGATTTCATCATTGGCTAAAACTGTTCCCAAAGCAGGGCACCAGTTCACGAAAGAATCCGAAAGGTAAGTCATTCGGTAATTCATCAAAATGGCTTGCTGTTCTTTTTCGTTCATCGCATTCCATTCTGCTGCAGTAAATACAGCTTCTTGATCGCCATGAGCTTTTGCTGCTGCATTTCCTTCTTTTTCAAATAAAGCCACCAAGTTTTTGATGTCGTCAGCTTTATCTAATTCCGTATTGTAATACGAATGGAACAACTGCAAGAAAATCCACTGTGTCCATTTGTAATAGTTGGGGTCAGAAGTTCTCACTTCTCTGTCCCAGTCGTATGAAAATCCAATTTGATCTAACTGCTCGCGGTACCTTTTTAAGTTGGCCGCTGTTGTAATAGCAGGGTGCTGTCCCGTTTGGATGGCGTATTGCTCAGCAGGTAAACCAAACGCATCGTAACCCATAGGGTGCAATACATTAAATCCTTTGTGCTTTTTAAATCGAGCGTAAATATCAGAAGCGATATAACCGAGTGGATGCCCTACGTGTAGCCCGGCACCTGATGGATAGGGAAACATATCCAACACATAAAATTTCTCTTTAGTGTGATCTATTTCAGTCTTGTAAGTCTTGTTTTCTTGCCAGAAGGTTCTCCATTTGGCTTCTATTTCACGAAAGTTGTAATCCATCTTTTATAAAGCTTTTGAAGCTGCAAAAGTATCAATAAAGCCCTGAAGTAGAAACTAAAAAAATACCTGAAAGTAGGTAGATAAAAATCCCATTTTCCAATGAAAGGGATTCGTGGGCTTAACCCAACATTTGTATCACTACAGAAAACAATTTAAGATGCATGCAATTTCAAACGCAATGAGGCCAAAAAGTATTCATCCATTATGGAAGAAGTTGATTCTTTTTTCAATCAAATGGAAACAATATTATTGGAGGTATTTAAAATAGCTCATTGCAACATTCTCTATTTTTTAGTTTCATTAATCGGTTTTTGTACACAACATTAACCTCGTATTCAGTTTGGTCGACTGAATCATCCTTTTTACAGTGTTAGAGGAAATGAAATTGCATGCACTTAAAACCAAGTAAGGTTTTTTGAAATTTTATTAGGAATGCTGTTTGTTTTTATTTATCATTGTGATATCAAAATGATATTACTATGAAAACAGAAAAGAACGTTAAAGTATTAAGTGGCTATGTTGCCCTAACCATCTTGTTGGTTACTCTATTGATCATTATTGTTGGAATTGCAATCACTAAGAATCCAGTATTTTTGGCTTTGATTCCTGTTGTATTATTTCTAGCTCCTGGTTTTTTCACCGTTAATCCAAATGGATCCAAAGTGTTAGTCTTGTTCGGTGCATATAAAGGAACCGTTAAAGAAAATGGATTTCATTGGGCCAATCCTTTTTTCACGAAAGAGCGAATTTCATTGCGTGCACGGAATTTTGACAGCGAGCGGGTAAAGGTGAATGACAAAGTGGGAAACCCAATTTTGATCAATGTGATTGCCGTTTGGCGGGTGAAGGATACGTTTAAAGCCGCTTTTGAAGTGGATAAATACGAGGAGTTTGTTCGTGTTCAAACGGATGCTGCTGTAAGAAAATTGGCCGGTTCTTATCCGTATGATAATTTTGATGAAGATCGAGCTGAGTTGACTTTGCGATCAGGAATGGATGAAGTAAATGAAGCGCTAGAAAATGAGATTACAGAGCGATTGGCAATGGCTGGTATCGAAGTGATGGAAGCTCGTATTGGTTATTTGGCATATGCTCCTGAGATTGCAAGTGCCATGTTGAAACGTCAGCAAGCAGTAGCGATTGTAGCTGCTCGAAAGAAAATTGTAGAAGGTGCTGTAGGAATGGTAGAAGATGCATTGGAGCAATTGTCGCGTGACAATATTATTGAATTCGATGATGACAAAAAAGCCTCGATGGTGAGTAATTTGATGGTAGTTTTGTGCAGCGATAAAGAAGTAATGCCAGTGATTAATGCTGGGACTTTGAATTAAGAAAATAGAAATTAGACCGCTTCGCTGTTAGATTCGATAGCTATCGGATTTAGAGAAGAGAAAAATAGAATTGAATGAGTAAGAAAAAAACGTTTGCACTGCGGATAGATCCGGAGCTTTTCAAGCAGATTGAAAAGTGGGCCGACGATGAGTTTCGTAGCGTAAATGGGCAGATAGAATGGATGATTAGTAAAAGCTTGAAAGATGCCAAGCGGCTGAAGTCCAAAAAACAAAATGAAAGCGAAGAGTAGCCTCTTCGCTTTTTTTATGTTGGATTAATCGCAATTTCCATCTACATCACAGCTGTCTCCTTTAGAAACAATCAGCTCTGGTTTCTCTGTTTCAAATTCGCTCCAAGCTTTGTTTAGCGTTTCTAAAAATGCTTCTGTTGGCTGAGCACCTGAAATAGCATATTTATTATCGAATACAAAGAAAGGAACGCCTCTTACACCAATGTTTTGAGCTTCCATTTCATCTTGCTTTACTTCGTAAGAGAAATCGTCTGAGTTGAGCATCCCTTCAACGGCGCTTTTGTCTAGTCCGTTTTCTGTAGCAATTGCAATCAATGTAGCGTTATCATCTATGTTTTTACCATCTTCTAAGTGCGCTTTTAACAATGCTTCTTTTAGTTGGTCGCCTAGTCCTTTGCTTTTTGCAAAGTGCAACAAACGGTGTGCGTTGAATGAATTAGCCACAATAGCTTTCTCAAAGTCAAACTTCAATCCTTCTTCATTTGCCATATTTACCACGTGTTCTACCATACCTTTAGCTTGTTCTAATGGCATTTGTTTGGCTTGTGCCAAATGCTCAATTGCATTAATGTCTGGCTGAGTAACTATGTTTGGATCCAATTGAAAGCTTTTCCAAGTTACTTTCATTTTTTCTGAATTAGGGAATTGCTTTAAAGCAGCTTCAAATTTTCTTTTTCCGATGTAGCAAAAAGGACATCTAATGTCCGACCATATATTGATTTCCATAATTCTTTCAGTTAAAATATTCTACAAAATTAAGATGATTTTTAGAGCTAAAATGTAAACTAAGCGACGAGTTAATTCTTGTTTTATTTGATAGTTTGTTAACTGCATTGACTTGAATCACCTAAATAACTACTATATTTATTTTTCTAAAAATTTAACAAAATCACCAAGTGAACAACAGAAGCTGTTTCGTATTTTTTTTATGTTGTTTTCTAACAGTAAATGGGGCTTTTTCTCAAGATAAATTCTCAGACAATTTGAAGTTGAGCGCAAGCTATCACAGAGGGTATAGTTTGCCTGAGTATTCTAATTTCTTATTGATCGCTAATCGACCTATTCAGTCGTTTGATTTAACCTTGTCCAAACAAACAGTTGGTAAAACTTCTTGGGAGCAAGTGTTTAATTATCCGGAGTATGGATTGTCTTTTTTTTATTCGACATTGGGTAATCAAGCGGTATTTGGGAATGAATTGGCATTGACTTATTTCTTTAAAATCTACATACTAAATCGCGATAAATTCCAATTGTACAATCGGATTGGGATTGGGTTGGATTATGTCACCAAGCGTTTTGATTTAGAAACAAATCCAACGAATGTGGCAGTTGGTTCTCATGTTAATATTCATTTCAACTGTCGTTTTGGAGGAACATATTCTTTGTCGGAGAAGTTGAATTTTAATGCAGGATTGTCGTTTGATCATTTGTCCAATGCGAATACAGCAGAGCCTAATTTGGGAATCAATTACCTGACGGCATTTACAGGGTTGTCTTATTATATCGGAAATAAAACCGAAAAGAAAAGATTGGAGCTGCCAGAGCACGAACTTAAAAATAGCTGGTATTTGTTTGGGAGTATAGGTGGAAAGCATTTGCAATCGTTGTCGACCAAGTATTTTTTAGTCAATTCACTTTCCTTAGAATATGTGCGAGAGTCGTATCGAATTCTTCATTTTGGAGCCGGGTTAGATTTGTTTTACGATTCTTCGGTGCCTGCATTTTTAGAGAAAGAGGGTCGAGAGTTTCGTCAGCGTGATTATTTTCAAACAGGAATTCATATTTCTCAGACCTTACGATATAATCGATTTAGCCTAAGTTTACAAGAAGGGATTTATATTGGATTGAAGAATGAAGTGGTACAAAAGACGATGTATAATAGAGGAATCATTAAGTATAATTTATCCGACAAGATTAGTGTTCGGTTAGCGATGAAGTCTCATTTGCACATTTTGGATTACCCGGAAATAGGAATTGGAATTAAATTATAAGGATGAGAAAGTTAGCTGTCATATTATTTTTTGTGGTGAGTTTGCTTTCTTGTCAAAAGGAGGAGCAAACAGTGAAGTTGATTCAGTTGTCTCCCTTTTCAAAAGTGGTGTTGAATAGCACGTTTGAGATTAGTTTACAAGAGGATTCCTTGTATTTTATAGAGGTAATCGGCGATGAGAAATTAATTGATTTTGTGGAATACGAAGTGGTAGGAGAAGAGTTGCGATTGTCGAATGCTAAAAAGTACAAATGGCTACAACCAACCAAAAATAAAATACGAATTGTGATTCATTCGTTGCCATTGGCAAAAGTAACGTCAAACGAAGCTTGTAATATTTCTACCGTAAATCCGATTACCTCAGAGGAGTTTGGATTAGAAGTTGGAGGAAAGTTGAATAACGCACAGTTGGAATTGAACTGCAATGTGTTCTTTTTTTGGAATAACTTTCCGTGTGGTGGCAAATTAGAGTTGACAGGGCAAACAAATCAAGTGAAATTGTGGACAGACGCATTGTATACCGTTGATGCACGAAACCTAAAAGCTGGATATGGAAATATTATTAATCGTTCCATTGGCGATATTCAAGTTCAAGTAAACGATCGTCTGGATTACAGTATTCACAATAAAGGAGATATTAATCTTTACGGCAATCCTCCGGAAATTTATGAGATAGAGACTTCTTCTTCGAGCGGGAAGTTGGTGAGGGAGAATTAATTTTTAGTCCGAGGGCAGAAAAGGGATATTTTTAAATTAAATCATTTGGGAGGTTTTAAAACCTCCCAAATGATTTTTGTTATTTATTAAAAGTATTGAATTATTTAATCAATTCTGCCATTTCCATCAATCGGATAAATTCCGCGCGATAGCCTTCATCATCTTCACCTTTTGATTCTTTTGCAATATCAATTACCTCTTTAAGTTGGAGGTCTCCTTTAAATTTTGAGTCTCTCAATAGGTATCCAAATGCAGCAACAGAAGTTGAAAATCGAAAGTCAACCGAAGCTTGGCTGAAGCTCAAATTTTCCTGATAAAGTACTTTTGTAATCAATTTTGAAACATCCTCTTTCGGATCTTTATACCTGAACTTAACGGTTAGTATTTCATTCATTCCTGTCGAATCATTGTTAGTGTTTTGATACTTTAAAGGGTCAATTGACACTAATTCTTCTTTAGAATTTGTAGGTATTATTTCGTAAAGTGCAGTCACCGTATGACCAGAACCCAATTCACCGGCATCTTTTTTGTCATCATTAAAATCTTCTGCGTTTAGTAATCTATTCTCGTACCCAATTAGTCGGTAAGATTTTACAGTTTTTGGATTGAATTCAATTTGAAGTTTAACATCTTTTGCTATGGTCAATAATGTGCCTCCTAATTCAGTAACCAATACTTTTTTGGCTTCTAATAAGTTATCGATGTAATGGTAATTTCCATTTCCTTTGTCAGCTATTTGTTCCATCTTGGAATCTTGTAAATTCCCTGTTCCAAATCCGAGAACCGAAAGAAAGATGTTATCGTTTCTTTTTTCTTCAATTAGCTGGATTAATTCTCCTTGGTTAGAGATTCCAACATTAAAATCGCCGTCAGTGGCCAATATTATTCGGTTGTTTCCATTCTTAATAAAATTGTCTTTTGCAACTTCATACGCCAATTGAATTCCTTCTCCACCTGCGGTTGAGCCACCCGCTGACAATTTATTGATGGCGTCAATTAATTGTTCTTTTTTGTTGCCTTTGGTGGCCGGAAGTACTAATCCTGCTGCGCCTGCATACACTACAATTGATACTTTATCGTTCTCGTCCAATTGATTAATAAGCATTAGAAGTCCTGATTTTAATAAGCCGAGTTTGTCTGGAGAGCTCATAGATCCAGATACATCTATAAGAAAAACAAGGTTATTGTCTGGAGCTTCTTCAAGTGCCACTTCTTTTCCTTTTATTCCAATTCGTACTAGTTTTCTTTTTGCATTCCAGGGGCAATCAGCATATTCCGTTGTAATGGAAAATGGTTCGTCCTTCTCAGGTTGCGGATAGTTGTAACTGAAATAATTAATCATTTCTTCAATTCTCACCGCATCTGCTGGTGGCAACATTCCTTCATTGATGTATCTTCTTACATTGCTGTATGCAGCTTTATCTACATCAATACTGAAGGTAGAAAGTGGCGTTAATGAAACTCTATGATAGCTATTCTCCACTATTTGATTATAAGATTCATTAGAAGGAGGCAGGCTTGTGCTTCCAATCACTTTTACTCCATCAATGTAGGTGTGGCTTCTGTCAGATCGAGAGCCTCTAATGTTTAAACCAGAACCACCATAGTCTCTTGAGTAGGTTCCGTCTACAGTTTTGGCCACGTTAGCAGCCGACCGAACGGCCATGCTTTTAATCTCTTCTGAATAGACTTTTGTTCCAGTACTTGATTTGTCTATTTCAACTAATGGTACTTTATAAGCAACAACTACTATTTCTCCAATGGCTGTTCCTGGCTGTAATTGAATGTCTTTGATAGCTATTTTATTGGATTGAACCTTAATCTTTGTAATCTTTAAGGATGTATATCCAACATAGCTTATTTCTAGTGAATAGTTGCCTGGTTTTATCTGTTTTAAAATGTACTTGCCATCGAAATCTGTAGATCCTGCTGCAACTTGGGCGGATAAAGAGTCGAGTAATACGACACTGGCAAATGGCAGTGGGTCTCCATTGTCAGCGTCAGTGATTGTTCCTCTGACACTAGAGTAATTGTTTTGTGATTGAGCACAAATTGCACTTAAGAATAAGCTGAGGTAGATGAGATATTTCATGGCTTTTGATTTTAAGTGAATACTTTCGATTTGCATCGATTACTTAAAAGAAAGACAGAAATAGTTGTGAAAGCGCTGCTTGAAGGATTGAAGTAAATTCTACTTCGCTATAAAATCCTTATTCGTTTGGTTAATGATTTCAAGAATTTCTTCTCGTCCTCTTGCTGTAGTTGCAGACGATGAAATCATGATTGGCAATTCGTCCCAAGATTCGAGCAATTCTTTTTTGTAGGCAGCTATATTCTTACCAAAAGCAGAACCCGAAAGCTTATCCATTTTCGTGTATACGATGATGAAAGGAACGCCCTTGGTTCCTAAAAACTCCATGAATTCTAAGTCTATTTTTTGTGGTGGAATTCTGCAATCAATCAATAAGAAAACATACAGTAAATTTTCCCTCTCCAGCATGTATCTGGTGATGAACTGATCCCATTGCTCTCTAGATTTTTTTGATGCCTTTGCATAACCATATCCTGGTAAATCTACCAAGTACCATTCGCTATTGATGATGAAGTGGTTGATTAGCTGAGTTTTTCCTGGTCTCCCAGAAGTTTTAGCCAGACTTTTGTGGTTGGTAATCATGTTGATCAGTGATGATTTCCCAACATTTGAACGTCCAATAAACGCGTATTCTGGTTTTGTTGGTTCAGGACATAAGTCAACACGGGTGTTGCTCATTACAAATTCGGCTGTTTTGACTATCATGGAGTGTGGTTCTTGTAATTTGTTAATCGATTTCTTTGGGGTAAAGTTACCGCTTTAAATACCTTTTTATAAACCACAATTCGAATACTGGGTCTATAAATATCAAATGATCTGAATAAGTGTCTATAATCTCCTTTTTTTCAAGCGCATCTTTTACCCTAGTTACATTACTTGAAGAGCCAAGTTTATACTTACTTAAGTTCTCGGCTGCATGAAAAGAAGTGACGCCGTCTGTTAGGGCTTCTAGAAAGTTGATTTGGCTATTTGATAATCCTTCAATTTCACGACTAAAAAGTATAGCGTTTTGAGACAATAAATCATTTACTGCATTGTCGAAATCATTTTCAGAGACTTCATTTTCTGTTCGGTACCAAATTAATAGGGATAGCTGTTGAACATAATAAGAGTGGTTGCTAACGTTCATAGCTATGTTAGTTGCAATTGACTTACTGATGGTTTTCTTGGTTTTTTTAAATTGTTTTTGGATAAATTGAACCCAATGATCGGTGCTTATTTTTTCGAGAAAAATAACATCTCCAAATTTATAGAAAGGCATGCTTTTGTTTTCAAATATGTCAATCATCATATGTTTTTTACTCCCATATAAGCAGTAACTAACGTGTTTGTGCTGTTGCCAACTTGCTCGTAATCGTTGCTGAAATAATAAAGGATCGTTAAACCTACTGAGGTTTTGAAATTCATCCACACAGATCGCAATTCGTATGTTCTTTTTCTTGGCAATATTTTCCGCTAAATCCAGTAATTCCCGGTAGTTTTTCTCTATCTCTTTTGTTTCAAATGAAATGTCGAAATCGTTTGTAGGGTCTATTCCGAGGGATATTTTTGGACGAACATTCTTGAAAAATTCTTTCGCTGTGCTTATCCAATCTTCCCACTTTGTAGCAGTTTTCTTTATTACTTCTTTTGAGAGTTCTGTGTAGAATTCTTCCTCATCTTGAATATGAAATAAATCAATGAAGCAAAAAATGAGCTTTTTGCTTTCTATTTCACTTGCCACTTGTTTGATTAAGGATGATTTGCCCCATCTTCTAGGTGAGATTAGCATCGTACTCAAGCCTCCCTTTAAGTTGGTTGATAACCGATTTTTATCCTCGCTTCTGTTTACAAAGTGAGCGTCTTTAACTAATTCTCCGAATTCGAATGGTAGTCCCATTTCGTAAAGTTATACAAATTCCATCAAAGTGCACATCTTTGTGTGTCGCATCTTTGTGTGTCGCATCTTTGTGTGTAAACAATTCTCTAGTTACACTTTTCTGCTTAACCAAGCATCCAATAGATTGTTGAATTCATCAGGATGTTCCATCATAGCAGCGTGACCGCATTTGTCGATCCAAAATAATTCAGAATCTGGTAACTTTTCATGAAATTCTTCAGCAACTTTCGGTGGGGTGATGGTATCGTCCTTGCCCCAAATTAGGCAAGCTGGCATTTTGAATTTTACCAAATCTTTTTCCATATTGTGACGAATCGCTGATTTCGCCAATGCCAAAATTCGAATCAACTTATTCCGATCGTTAACGATTTTGTGCACTTCGTCCACTAATTCATCTGTGGCAACAGCCGGATCGTAAAAAGTAACGGCTATTTTTTGTCTTAAATATTCTTTGTCTTCACGTCTCGGAAATGATCCGCCAAAAGCATTTTCATATAAACCCGAGCTTCCAGTTAGTACCATTGAGTGAACTCTCTCTGGATGTTTTAAGCTATAAACTAAAGCAATGTGTCCGCCAAGTGAGTTTCCTAAAATTGTGAAATTGCTATAGTTCTTAAATTTTACAAAATCGTTAATGAAGTCAGCCATAGCGCCCACGCTTGTCTTCAATAGTGGAGAGTCGTACAATGGCATTAAAGGAACAACAACCTTGTATTTTTTTGAGAATTGATCGATGACATCATTGAAATTACTCAAAGCCCCAAATAAGCCATGCAAAATAATAATAGTATGGCCTTCACCTTTTTCTAAAAATTCGTATTTCCCTTCCTTTATGATGGCGTTTTCGTGACTCATAGCGCTTTCTATTTTTTCAAATGTAATATAATTTAATTTCTCAAGAGCTGCAAAAATTGTGCGGTATTTAACAAGTAACTGTTGAAAATAAAAGCAGCGGATTTTACGCTATTCCCACATTTAACACACCTTTGCTAGTTCAGTATTTACGGGGCTTCTAAGCGATTTTCAAGGCTGTTTTGGTTGAAAGTTATCAACAAAGTGGTAGAAAGTGGTAGATTGTGGTAAAATCTTTTTTATTTTTACACATTAAACCACAATAGCTTTAAATAAACCCATTTAATGGCAAACTTCATTGGCGAATTTGAGTGTAAGCTCGACCCGAAAGGGCGTTTGATGTTGCCGGCAGGCCTTCGTAAACAGTTGGATCCCGCCGCCCAGGAGAAGTTTGTCTTGAATCGTGGGTTTGAAAAATGCTTGGTGCTTTATCCCAAAAATGAGTGGGAAATAATCAGCACAGAAATCAATCAATTGAATCAATATGTGAAGAAAAATCGCGATTTCATCCGCTATTTCTATAGAGGAGCTACGGAATTGGGGTTAGATAGCACGGGAAGAGTTTTGTTTCCAAAACGGCTATTGGAGTATGCGGATGTTGCGAAAGAAGTGGTGTTGTTTGCTTATTCGAACCGAATCGAAGTTTGGAATAAAGACATTTATGATGGTTTGCTGACAGATGAGCCGGAAGATTTTGCGCTATTGGCTGAAGAAGTGATGGGAAACAATAAAAAGCAGGAGGGTGATGGAGGAATATCATAAACCAGTTATGCTTAGTGAAAGTGTTGATGGTTTAGATATCAAGCCGGACGGAGTTTATATCGACGTTACTTTCGGCGGCGGTGGACATTCCAAAGCAATACTAGAGCAACTTGGTGAAGATGGACGATTGTTCGCTTTTGATCGAGATCCTGATGCGGCTAAGAATAAAATTGATGATGATCGATTTGAATTAATCGCGCAGGATTTTAAGTTTTTAAAGAATTATCTGCGGTTTTATAGAGTAAGCGAGTTGGATGGTATTTTGGCTGATTTAGGAGTTTCCTCTCATCAATTTAATGAAGGAAAGCGTGGGTTTTCCATTCGGTTTGATGGGCCACTCGATATGCGAATGGATCAGAAGTCGCCATTGACTGCTGCAAAAATTATAAAAGAGTACGGAGAAGAGGAAATAGCGAACATTTTATTTCAATATGGAGAATTGAGAAATTCTCGAAAGATAGCACAGGTGTTGGTTTTAGCCAGGGCGGAAAAGCCAATTAGAACCATTGAAGATTTGAAGAAAGTACTTCAGCCATTGACGCCTTGGGGCAAAGAGAATCGTTTTTTGGCTCAAGTGTTTCAAGCGTTGAGAATTGAAGTGAATGGAGAGTTGGAGTCGTTGAAGGCGTTGTTGGAGCAGTCTGTAGAAATGTTGAAGCCTGGTGGTCGATTATCAGTGATTACATATCACTCTTTAGAAGATCGATTGGTGAAGAATTTCATGCAGAAAGGAAAATTTGAGGGGGAAGTGGAGAAGGATTTTTTTGGGAATAGATTGACGCCATTTGAGTTGGTTAATCGAAAGCCGATCGTACCATCAGCGGAAGAATTAGGAGAAAATAATAGATCGAGAAGTGCAAAGCTAAGGGTTGCAAAAAAGATAGAGAATGAACCGGTTTAAGAAAAAGGAAACAGAAAAAAAGGAAAAGCCAAAGACGCCCGCTTCGGAAGGAGTGAAAGGGGTGAGAGGGGTGATGTCCGGAAATTTTCTTTCTGGAACAAACGTAGTTTCTTCTCTGCCTTATGTTTTCTTCTTGACTTTCTTGGGACTTTGTTACATCGGAAACGGGTATCATGCCGAGAAAACGATTCGAGAATTGTATAAGACGAACAACGAAATAAAAGAATTGCGATCAGAATACATCACCACAAAGTCGGAATTGATGTACATCAGTAAGCAATCACAAGTGGCAAGAGCAACTGAGAATATTGGCTTAAGAGAATTGACTGAGCCGCCAATGAAGATAGTAGTAGAAAAGAAAGACAAAAAGATAAAAAAGATTGACTAGCGAGAAAGACATACAAAAGGATATTAAGTGGCGGGCTTACCTCGTGTACTTTGCCATATGTCTATTTGGCCTAGTCATAATAGGAAAAGCTTTATCGATTCAAATATTTGAAGGTGCTGAGCTGAAAAAGAAAGTGGAGAGTTTAACCTTGGTAGATAAAAGCATTGAGGCTGTTCGAGGAAATATTTACGCTTCTGATGGTAGTTTATTGGCGACGTCTATTCCCATTTATGAAATCAGAATGGATTTAAATACAGAGGCATTGACCGATGAAATTTTTGGTGCTGGAATCGATTCTTTGTCTTATCAGTTGAGTCATTTATTTAAGGATAGAAGTCCATCTTCATGGAAGCAAGAATTAGTGAGAGCTAGAGCTAAAGGTGCACGATATCATTTGATTAAACGAAATGTGCGTTATACTGAATTGAAGCAGATGAAGAATTTTGCTTTGATGAGAAGAGGCCGATACAAAGGAGGATTTCTAACGATTCAGAAAAACAAAAGAGAGATGCCTTTTCAAGTGTTAGCAGCACGAACAATTGGTTATGAGCGTGATGGGGTAACACCTGTTGGGTTGGAAGGTGCATACTCAAAAGAGTTATCAGGAATTAATGGTCAGCGGTTAATGCAAAAAATTGCCGGTGGTGTTTGGATGCCGGTTGGCGATGAAAATGAAACAGAACCGCTAGATGGATACGATGTGTATTCTACCATTGATATTAACATTCAAGATGTAGCAGAAAGTGCGTTGTTGAAGCAGTTGGAAAAGCAACAAGCGGATCATGGCTGTGTGGTGCTCATGGAGGTAGCGACAGGAAATATAAAAGCGATTGCGAATTTGAAAAGAAATTCGAATGGCAATTATTACGAAGGCTATAATTATGCGATTGGTGAAAGTACTGAACCAGGCTCTACGTTTAAGTTGCCTGCTTTAATTGCTGCGCTAGAAGATGGGTATGTTGATTTGGATGATATAGTTGATTGTGGAAACGGAAAGTTGAATTTGTATGACAGAACCATGTATGATTCAAATTTTGATGATGGTGGCTGGGGTAAAATTTCAGTAAAAAGAGTGTTTGAAGTATCATCGAATATTGGGATGGCAAAAATTATTCGTGGAGCTTATTCAAAGAATCCGCAAAAGTTTGTGGATCATTTAAAGTCGATGAGTTTGGCGGAGCCTCTGGGAATTTCTATTGCGGGTGAAGGGAAGCCAAATATAAAAAATACAGATAATAATTCGTGGTCTGGAATTACATTGGAGTGGATGGCACATGGGTATGAAGTCTTGCAAACACCATTGCAAATTTTGACTTATTACAATGCCGTTGCGAATAATGGAAAAATGGTTCGTCCAAAGTTTGCGGATAAAATCAAAAAAGGACGATCTGTAATTAAGGAGATTGACACTGAAGTTATTAATCCGGCTATTTGCTCGAAAAGTACGATTAGCAAGGTGAAACAAGTATTGGAAGGTGTAATTGAAAACGGTACTGCCAGAAACTTAGGGAATGCCAACTATAAAATTGCTGGAAAAACCGGAACTGCTCAAATCGCTAACGAGAGCTACGGGTATAAGTACGAATCGAAAGTGAGTCACCAAGCTTCATTCGTTGGTTATTTCCCTGCAGAGGATCCTAAGTATACCTGCATAGTGGTGGTAAATGCTCCTTCTCGGAATGTATATTACGGAAACTTAGTGGCTGGGCCAATTTTTAAAGAAGTTGCTGATAAGGTTTATGCCAATAGTTTAGAGATTCATAAGCCATTAGGACCTCAGAAATTTTTGGCTGCTTCAGCCATTCCATATTCTAAAAGTGGGTATGGTGAAGATGTAAAGCGTGTGTTTCAAACCATGGGTGTAGAAATGAAAACAAGTTCTGCCAATCCTGAATGGGTAACCACTTCTACGCAAGAGAAAACGGTCACCTTAGAAAAAAGAAAAGTCATCGAAAACTTAGTTCCGAATGTAAAAGGAATGGGAGTGATGGATGCGGTGTATTTGTTAGAAAATGCAGGATTAAAAGTTCGGTTTGTTGGACGAGGTTCAGTGAGAAATCAATCCATACAAGCAGGCACTAGAGCTTATAAAGGAAGTGTAATCGTATTAGAGTTGACATAAATGAAATTACTAAAAGACATATTATATAAAGTAGGAATTCTAGAAGTTCATGGAACTACAGCTATTTCGGTGTCTGGTATTGCCTTCGATTCTAGAAATGTGGAAGATGGTGGAGTTTATATCGCTCAAAAGGGGTTGAAAGTTGACGGGCATGATTTTATTGCTTCAGCTATCTCAAATGGAGCAACCTCTATTGTATGCGAGGAATTACCAACTGATCGACCTGATGAGATCACTTTTGTGAAAGTAAAAAGCACACATGAAGCATTGGCTTTTATGGCTGCCAATTTATACGATAATCCTTCTGATAATATACAGTTGGTAGGAGTAACTGGGACTAATGGGAAAACGACAACGGTTACATTGCTTTATCACTTGTTCAAAAAGTTGGGTTATAAAGTGGGTTTGCTTTCAACTGTAGTCAATTATATTGATGATAAAGTAGTGAAGGCAACACATACTACACCAGATGCATTGAATATAAATAAGCTTCTTGCAGAAATGGTAGCCGATGGATGTGAGTATTGTTTTATTGAGGTAAGCTCGCATGCAGTAGTACAAAATAGAGTGTTAGGATTGAATTTTAAAGGTGGTGTTTTTACAAATATTTCACATGATCACCTTGATTATCATAAAACCTTTGATGAATACATTGCGGCCAAAAGAGGATTTTTTAATCAATTGGGTAAGGATTCGTTTGCGCTATCTAATAAAGACGATAAGCGTGCTGAGGTAATGCTTCAAGAGTCTAAAGCGAAGAAGAATTACTATGCTGTGAAAGCTGCTGCTGATTTTAAATGCAAAATCATGGAGAGCAATTTTACAGGATTGCTTTTGAAAATTGACGATCAAGAAGTGTGGTGCCCGATTATCGGGAGGTTCAATGCCTATAACCTAACTGCCGTATATGCTACAGCAATTTTGTTGGGACAAGATAAGTTAGAGACGTTGACTGCACTAAGCAGTTTGCGACCTGTTGAAGGACGTTTTGAATATATCCGAGTGAATGACATTTCGGGGATTGTGGATTATGCGCATACGCCTGATGCATTGGAGAATGTATTGAAAACCATCAAAGAAATCCGAACTGGAAACGAGCAAGTAATATCAGTAGTTGGTTGCGGTGGAGATCGTGATAAAACCAAACGACCATTGATGGCAGGAATTGCAGCTGAATTATCGGATCGAGTGATATTAACTTCTGACAATCCAAGAACAGAAGATCCTCAGCAAATTATTGAAGAAATGAAAGCGGGATTAGATCCGGTGAATAAGAAAAAAGCAAATTCTATTACCGATAGAAAGGAAGCAATACGAATGGCTTGTGCTTTAGCTAAAAGTGGTGACATCATTTTAATAGCAGGTAAAGGTCACGAGAATTATCAAGAGATAAACGGAGTGAGAAATCATTTCGATGATATGGAAATTTTACAAGAGACGCTAAACGAATTAAACGCTTAAACTATGTTGTACTATTTATTTCAGTATTTAAATGAATTGGATGTTCCGGGAGCAGGTGTGTTTCAGTACATCACATTTCGAGCAGCAGCTTCTGTTATAGTTTCTCTATTGATTTCCATGGTTTTTGGTAAACGAATTATCGAATACATTAAAGTGAAGCAGGTGGGTGAAACCATTCGTGATTTAGGTTTGGAAGGTCAAAATCAAAAAGCTGGAACTCCTACTATGGGTGGTTTGATCATTTTGGCGTCTATCCTAATTCCAACTTTGTTGTTTGCCAAACTGCATAATATTTATGTGATTTTGATGCTTGTCTCTACTGTTTTACTAGGGGCAATTGGTTTTGCAGATGACTACATCAAAGTATTTAGAAAGAATAAAAAAGGATTAGCAGGGAAGTTTAAAATCGTTGGTCAAGTGATTGTCGGTTTGATTGTGGGGTGCATCCTATATTTCCACGATGACGTGGTGGTGAAAGAAAAGGTATTTGATGAAAACGCGCCAGCACACGTACAAGAATTGATTCACAATGATATTGATAAGTCAACTACAGAGAATTATTATTGGAAAGAAACCAAATCATTTGTTACGACTATTCCTTTTGTAAAAGACAATGAATTCGATTACGCTTGGTTAGTTGAGTGGGCCGGAGAAAATGCAATGGATTATGCCTGGTTAGTCTTTATTCCGATAGTAATTGTCATAGTTACGGCTGTTTCGAATGGAGCCAATATGACGGATGGATTGGATGGATTAGCGACTGGAACTTCTGCGATTATCGGCGTTGTACTCGCCATCTTCGCATATGTATCTGGGAATACCATTTTCGCGGATTACCTCAATATTATGTATATCCCAGACTCTGGTGAACTGGTAATATTTATCGGTGCTTTTGTTGGGGCGTGTATTGGATTCTTATGGTACAACTCTTATCCTGCTCAAGTATTTATGGGTGATACTGGTAGTTTGGCCTTGGGAGGTATTATCGCTGTTTTCGCTCTAGCGATTCGTAAGGAATTATTAATTCCAGTTTTCTGTGGGGTGTTCTTGGTAGAAAATCTATCTGTAATGATTCAAGTGGCTTATTTCAAATACACGAAAAAGAAGTTTGGAGAAGGTAGGCGGGTATTTTTAATGGCACCACTGCATCACCATTATCAGAAGAAAGGATATCACGAAGCGAAAATTGTTTCTCGCTTCTGGATTGTAGGAATTATGTTGGCTATTCTCTCTATCGTAACACTTAAGTTGAGGTAAGATGAAAAAGCGACTAGCTATTATAGGAGCAGGCGAAAGTGGAGTTGGGGCAGCTCAATTAGCACTGAAAGAAGGATTCGAAGTGTTCGTTTCCGATAAGAGTAAGATTAAAGAAAAGTACAAAAGCGTTCTTAATAAGTTGAAAGTTGAATGGGAAGAGGAAACTCATTCGGAAGATAGAATTCTATCAAGCGATGAAATCATTAAGAGTCCTGGCATTCCAGATACTGCGCCTTTAATTAAAAAGGCACAGGAAAAAGGGATCCCAGTTATTTCTGAGATTGAATTCGCCGCACGATATTCTAAGGCGCACCTTACATGCATTACAGGTAGTAATGGAAAAACGACGACCGCCTATCTGATGTATCATGTATATCAGAAAGCAGGATTAGATGTTGGTTTGGCCGGGAATGTAGGTCAAAGTTTTGCGAAGCAAGTGGCTGAAGGTGATAGAAAATATTTTGTGTTAGAGCTCAGTAGTTTTCAGTTGGATGGGATGTTTGAATTTAAAGCAGACATCTCCGTTTTATTGAACATTACACCTGATCATTTAGATCGGTATGAGTACAAAATGGAAAATTATGTGGCTTCCAAAATGAGAATCCTCCAGAATATGGACGAAAACGGTTCATTCATTTATTGGGCAGACGATGAGTTTATCCCCAAGGCAATGAAGAATTATTCTATAAAAGCGAAATGCTATCCATTCAGTGATACACAAGAAATTAAAGAGGGCGCAAGCCTAGATAAAATAAACGAGAAATTACAAATTAACATTAATAACCAAACATTCGAGATGTCAATACACGATTTAGCACTACAAGGGAAACACAATCTGTACAATTCGATGGCTTCTGGTATTTCAGGAAGAATTCTTGATCTCCGGAAGGAATTGATTCGAGAGTCATTGTCAGACTTTCAAAACATTGAACACCGCTTAGAGCATGTGACCAATGTTCACGGAATCGAATTTATAAACGATTCGAAAGCCACTAACGTCAACTCAACTTGGTATGCTTTAGAAAGCATGGGAAAACCAACAGTTTGGATCGTTGGTGGAGTGGACAAAGGAAACGACTATTCAATGCTTTTTGAATTGGTAAAAGACAAGGTGAAAGCCATTATTTGTCTAGGTACTGAAAATCAAAAAATAGTGGATGCCTTTGGCGACAAAGTCGAGGCAATTGTTTCAGCCAAAACTGCGAGAGAAGCAGTAACAAAGGCATATGAATTAGCAACCAAAGGAGATGTGGTATTGTTGTCTCCGGCATGTGCAAGTTTTGATTTATTTGAGAACTACGAAGATCGTGGTCATCAATTTAAAACTGCTGTAAGAAGCTTATAATTTTATGCAAGCATTATTCAAAAATCTGAAAGGCGATCGAGTAATATGGGCAGTGGTGCTATTTTTAGGCATTCTGTCGATATTGGCTGTATACAGCTCCATCGTTTCTCTGGCCTATAAATATCAAGATGGAAACACTGAATATTTTTTATTCAAGCATGGTTTCATTCTGATCGTAGGTTTCGGATTGATGTATGCTGCGCATAAATTAAACTATAAATATTATTCTCGAATATCTCAGATAGCCATTTTTATAGCGATTCCCTTGTTGCTATTTACATTGCTAACTGGAGCTAGTATCAACGATGCGAGTCGGTGGTTGGTCATTCCGGTAATCAATCAAACCTTTCAGACGTCGGATTTAGCGAAGCTTGCCTTAATCATGTTTTTAGCTCGTATGCTTTCTAAAAAACAAGATGTAATTAAGGATTTCAACTCAGCATTTGTGCCGATAATGATTCCAATTTTGATGGTGTGTGGGTTGATATTACCTGCTAACTTCTCTACTGCTGCTATGCTATTTACTACTTCCGTAGTGATTATGTTTATTGGTCGGATTAATTTGAAGTACATCATTTCAATGGTTGGAATTGGAATCGTTCTATTGTCGGTTTTTATCGCAATTGTGATTAATTCGAATTACACAGGTCGGGTAGAAACATGGAAAAATCGGATTGAAAATTTTATGTCTGATAGTTCAGAAGGGAATTATCAAGCAGAGCAATCTAAAATTGCAATAGCCACTGGAGGGCCGTTAGGAAAAGGGCCGGGTGGAAGTACGCAACGTAACTTTTTGCCACACCCTTATTCGGATTTTATCTACGCAATTGTAATTGAAGAGTATGGAATATTAGGTGGATTCACCTTATTGCTAATGTATTTAATTCTCCTCTATCGAGGGATTATCATATCCATAAAAGCGCCCCGAACGTTTGGGTCGCTCTTGGCTGTTGGACTTAGTTTTAGTCTCGTGTTCCAAGCCATGATAAATATGGCCGTCGCCGTGAATTTATTTCCGGTAACAGGGCAGCCACTCCCAATGGTAAGTATGGGAGGAACTTCTATTTGGTTTACTTGCCTCGCTGTAGGAATTATTCTCAGCGTAAGCCGAAGTATAGATGAAGAAGATAAGGAGGTCGCCAATGCATAATCCAAAAGTCATTATAAGCGGTGGAGGCACTGGTGGACATGTTTTTCCTGCCATTGCCATTGCGAATGCGTTAAAGCAAATAAATCCATCTGTAGAAATTTTGTTCGTAGGAGCAGAAGGGAAAATGGAAATGGAGAAAGTGCCTCAGGCGGGCTACACCATCGTTGGATTACCAATAATGGGATTGCACAGACGTTTGACCGCACAGAATTTGAAATTCCCTTTCAAACTATTGGCAAGTATGCTCAAAGCGCGAAAAATAGTTAAAGATTTTGCACCTGATGTCGCTGTAGGAGTTGGCGGTTATGCTAGTGGTCCAACGCTAAAAGCGGCTATGAATAGAAATGTTCCTTGCTTGATTCAAGAGCAGAATTCATTTGCTGGAGTGACAAATAAGATCTTGGGTAAACAAGCAAAAACAGTATGTGTCGCATACGATGGCATGTCTGCTTTTTTCCCAAAAGAGAAAATTATTTTGACTGGAAATCCAGTTCGACAAGATGTAGTGAAGTTGGAAGGAAAACGACAGCGAGCTGTTGAGTTTTTTGGATTGGATCCAAATAAAAAAACAGTGTTGGTTGTTGGCGGAAGTTTGGGTGCAAGAAGCATCAATCATGGCATTGAAAAGATGATTGATCGATTTGAAGAAGAAGGCGTTCAATTAATCTGGCAAACCGGAAAATTATTTGCTGAAAGAGCTCAAAAGGCAGTTTCAGGTAAAGAGTCAGCTGGCATAAAAACAATGGAGTTCATTACGAAGATGGATTTGGGATATGCCGCTGCAGATTTGGTAATTTCTAGAGCAGGAGCAATAGCCGTTTCTGAATTGTGCTTAGTGAAAAAGCCAGCTATATTGGTGCCACTACCATCTGCTGCTGAAGATCATCAGACAAAAAATGCCATGGCATTAGTGAATCACAAAGCTGCAGAACTAGTAACAGATATAGATATTGATAATCAATTAGAATCAACGGTTTTTAGACTGATTTCAAATGAAGAGGAGTTGGGGAGATTGAGTTTTAATATTGCCAAATTGGGAATGAATAACTCTGCTGAAATAATTGCGAACGAGGTATTAAAATTAGTGAAGAAATAATGGAAATGAATAACATACATACTGTCTATTTTGTGGGCGTTGGCGGCATCGGCATGAGTGCTTTAGCGCGCTATTTCCTGACTCAGGATAAAGCAGTATGGGGTTATGATAAAACACCTTCAGCCTTGACCAATCGATTAGAAGAAGAGGGTGTGAAAATTTGGTTTGATGCTGATTTGAGTGACATACAACAACTCGATAAAAGCAAAACGTTGGTGGTGTATACGCCTGCGATTAAAGTAGGGAATGCCCAATTGGATTATTTCGAATCCAACGGATTTAAAATGTTCAAACGGTCTCAAGTATTGGGATTAATTTCAAGTGCTTATAAAACGTTGGCGGTTGCAGGCACACATGGAAAGACTACGACCTCTTGTTTGTTGGCGCATGTGCTGAATGATTCTGCGGTTGCGATCAATGCTTTTTTAGGTGGAATTTCTCGTGATTTTGATAGCAATTTAGTTTTGAATGACGAAGCGCGCTATTTTGTAACAGAAGCCGATGAGTACGATCGGTCATTTCTACAATTATCTCCTGATATTGCCATTATTACATCTCTGGATGCCGATCATTTAGACATCTATGGTACACCTGATGAGATGGTGAAAAACTACCAAGATTTTGTAAGAAAAATCAAGCCAGGTGGAACGTTAATTACAAAATTAGCTTTAGTGCCATCCTTGAGTTTTAGAGACGACATTCAAGTGATCACCTACGGGTTGGAAGGCGATGAAGAATATAGTGCTCATCAAATTGAGGTAAAGGAGGCGAAGTATCACTTTGATGTAATTACGCCTGAAGGAAGTTATACAGATTTGTCTTTAGGATTGCCTGGACGACACAATGTAGATAATGCGGTTTCTGTGATTGCGATTGCACATTTGTTGGGTGTTAAAGAAGAAAGTTTGAAAGCATCTTTAAATAGTTTTAAAGGTGTTCAGCGTCGATTTGATGTGCAGTATAACGATGGTAAAAAAGTATATGTGGATGATTATGCGCATCATCCAAGTGAAATAAATGCTTGTGTGCAATCCGTACGAGAATTGTTCCCAAATAGAAAATTGACGGCAGTTTTTCAGCCGCATTTATACAGTCGCACGCGTGATTTTGAGGAAGATTTTGCGTTGAGTTTATCACAGGTTGATGAGTTGATTCTATTGGATATTTATCCGGCGAGGGAATTGCCTATTGAAGGTGTGACGTCTGAAAATTTATTGAAGAAAATCACTATACAGCATAAAGAAGTGTGCTCTAAAGAGCAATTGATGGACACATTAAAAAGTAAAGAAATAGAAGTGCTATTAACCATCGGTGCAGGTGATATTGACCGTTTTGTTCAACCCATTAAAACATGGATAACCAATGAATAAAACAGTAAAAGTTGTCGTGTGGTCCTTGATGGGGATTTCAGTTTTAGTACTGCTAGGTTTTGTAGAAAAAGCAAGAGATTTGCAAACTTGCACTGCAGTGAGCATCCAAATTGATCGAAGTGAACAAAACTTTTTTATTGATGAAGAAGATGTGGAAGCAATGATTCATGAAGAAGTAAAATCGGTAATAAATCGACCATTGGTAGAGTTAAATAGCCATCAAATGGAGTTTCAATTGAACAGTCACCCTGCAATACAGAATGCAGAAGTGTTTAAAACATTGGATGGAAAATTGTCTGTAAAAGTAAAGCAAAGAGAGCCAATTGTTCGTGTGTATTCAAGCAATGGAGACAGTTATTATATCGATAAGTTGGGCAGAATGATGCCTTTATCTGATAAATATACTGCGCGGGTTTTGGTGGCTAATGGGTTTGTATACAGTCCATATAGCACTTATGTTATGTACGACTTTTCAAAGAAGCTGCCAGATTCTATTGCTAAGAAAACATTGATTGATGAAGTGTTCAAATATGCCACTTTTATCAATAATAATCCGTTCTGGAGAGCGCAGATTGAACAGTTGCATGTTAATAAAGAAATGGATATAGAGTTGATTCCACGTGTTGGAAATCATAGAATTGTATTTGGGAACGCAGATGACATCGAAAGTAAGTTTGAAAAGCTTATTGTGTTTTACAACAAAGGGTTGAGTAATACTGGGTGGAATGAATACAGCGTTATTAATTTAAAATTTAAAGACCAAGTGGTCTGCACAAAACGATAATAGTATGGAGTCTTCTGACATAGTTGTAGGGTTGGACATTGGAACTACCAAAATTGTGGTCATGGTTGGTCGCAAAAACGAGCATGGGAAGTTGGAGGTTCTTGGTATGGGCAAGTCTGAATCTCTTGGTGTTACAAGAGGTGTAGTGGCCAATATTGAGAAAACTGTACAATCTATTCGTCAAGCGGTGGAAGAAGCAGAGCAAAAAAGTGGTGTAGACATAAAAGTGGTGAATGTTGGAATAGCAGGACAACACATTAAAAGTTTGCAGCACAGAGGTATTCGTGTTCGAAATTCATTGGATGATGAAATTGGACAAGATGATATTGATTTGTTGATTAATGACATGCATAAATTGGTAATGCTTCCAGGTGAAGAAATTATCGATGTATTGCCACAAGAATTTATAGTAGATAACGAGCAAGGAATTAAAGATCCTGTTGGAATGTCAGGAATCCGTTTGGAAGCCAACTTCCACATCATTACTGGACAAGTAGCAGCAGCGAAGAACATTTATAAATGTATTCACAAAGCTGGTTTAGAAGTACAGGATTTGATTTTGGAGCCATTGGCATCTTCTGAAGCAGTATTGAGTCAAGAAGAGAAAGAAGCTGGAGTTGTGTTGGTGGATATAGGTGGTGGAACTACTGATGTCGCTATTTTTCAAGATGGAATTATTCGCCATACAGCTGTGATTCCTTTTGGAGGAAATGTGATTACAGAAGACATCAAAGAAGGCTGTAGCATTATTAAAAACCAAGCCGAATTGTTAAAAATTAAGTTTGGGTCAGCGCTGTCTAACGAAAGTCAAGACAATGAGATTGTTTCTATTCCAGGTTTAAGAGGAAGAGAACCAAAAGAGATATCAATAAAAAACCTAGCAAGTATTATACAAGCTAGATTGGAGGAGATTATAGAGAATATCTATTATGAAATAAAGAATTCTGGGTACGAAAACAAGTTAATTGCTGGGATGGTAATTACAGGTGGTGGAGCTCAATTGAGACACATTGGTCAATTGTTTGAATACGTAACTGGAATGGATACCAGAATTGGTTATCCGAATGAATACCTAGCAAAAGGAAATGCGGATGAAGTGACAAGTCCAATGTTTGCAACAAGTGTTGGATTAGTGATCAAAGGATTCCAAAAACTAGAAAAACAAAAGAATAGAATTAGCCGATCTACACAGGCAGAGCCAGATCCAGCAACTGTAAGACAAGGCGATAAAATAAAAGGCGGTTTCTTTCAGAATATTTTGAACAAAGGGAAGCAGTTTTTTGAGGAAGAAGATTAATTATTTAGAAAAAGAATTTTAGCAGAACAATAAAAACCATAGCATTATGAATTTTGACTTACCAAAAGATCAATCATCGATCATCAAAGTAATTGGTGTAGGCGGAGGCGGAAGCAACGCTGTTAACCACATGTACAAACAAGGGATAACTGGAGTAGATTTCATCATCTGCAACACAGATCAGCAAGCGCTAGACTTGAGCCCTATTCCTAATAAAATTCAGTTGGGTGCAACGCTTACTGAAGGTAGAGGGGCTGGCTCTAATCCGGAAGTCGGAAAAAACTCTGCGATTGAGAATGTCGACGAATTGAAAGAATTGTTCGCCAGCAATACTCAAATGGTATTTATTACCGCTGGTATGGGTGGTGGAACTGGTACTGGAGCAGCACCAATTATTGCTCAAACAGCTCGTGAAATGGGTATTTTAACAGTAGGTATCGTTACCATTCCGTTCTCCTTCGAAGGTAGAAGAAGAAAGATTCAAGCAGATGAAGGTTTGGAGTCTTTGAGAAATAATGTGGATACTTTACTGATCATTTGCAACGACAAATTGCGTGAGATGTACGGAAATTTGAAAATGTCTGAAGCATTTTCTAAAGCAGATGATATATTGACAGTTGCAGCAAAAGGTATTGCTGAAATTATTACTGTTGCTGGGTACATCAACGTGGATTTTGAAGATGTGAAAACGGTAATGAAAGATGGTGGTACTGCAATTATGGGATCTGCAAGTGCTGAAGGAACTGATCGTGCGATACAAGCGGTGACGAAGGCTATGGCGTCACCATTGTTGAACGATAATGAAATCAAGGGTGCGAAGTATATTCTGCTAAATATTACTTCGGGCGACGATGAAATTTCTATGGATGAAATTGACTCAATTACAGAATACATACAAGAAGAAGCAGGCAATACTGCTGATATTATTTGGGGTAACGGAATTGATGAAACGTTAGGAGCCAAAGTAAGTGTTACGATTGTGGCTACAGGTTTTGGGTCTAAAAATGCGATTGATGTAAATTTTAATAAGGAACCTAAGAGAGTAGTAAGAAGTTTGACAGACGAGGTTCCAACTAACATTACACAGCAAGTTAGAGGTGAAGAAAAGAAAGAAGAAGAGCTGAAAGAAAATCCAAGTGAGCCTTTCTTAAAAACTTCTGAGAATCAAGTGAGTTTTGAATTTGAAATTAAAAAGCCTGAGCCAAGACAAATGCCGACTCCTGAGCCGGAAATGAAAAAGCAATCGCAGCCAGAGATTATTCGTCATACTTTAGATGAAGAAATGGATAGCGCCGATGATGATTCTACTCAAGAGGAGACAACTCAACGCAAGACAGTGAGTGATGAGGAGCAAATGAGACGAGCACATGAGCGAATTTTGAAACTAAAGAGTTTGAATTTGAAAATGAAAACGCCAGGAGGAATTAACGATTTAGAGAATGAGCCTGCATACAAGCGCAGAAATATTCGATTGGATTCTACACCTCACAGTTCAGAGTCTAACGTTTCTAGGTATACCTTATCTGAGGATGAAGACAAGAAAACAACATTGAGACAAAACAATTCTTTCCTACATGACAATGTGGATTGATGTAGACTATTAAATTCCAATTAGATTGACCGTTATTTAGTTGAGTTAAATCACCTAAAAATAATTGAATGCTAGTCTAACGTCTGACAGCGTAGCGGTCTTTTATCTTCTTAAAATAATATTTAGAAGCCATTCTACCTCATTTTAGTTGAGATGGGATGGCTTTTTTTTATCTTTGTGATTCATAAAAATAGAATACCATGACTTTAACTGAACAAATCAACAACGATATAAAAGTAGCTATGAAAGAGCGCAATCAGGTTAAATTAGCTGCATTGAGAGCAATTAAATCTGCCTTATTGCTAGCTGCGACTGAAAAGGGTGGCGGAAAAGATGCTGAGGCAGAAGAGGTGCGCATGTTACAAAAGCAAGTAAAACAGCGCAGAGAAGCTGCTGAAATATACACCACCCAAGGAAGAGAAGATTTGGCAAATGACGAAATAGATCAAGCCATTATCATCGAACAATACTTACCAAAGCAAATGAGTGAAGAAGAATTGGTAAAAGAAATTACTGCAATGATTGGCGAGACTGGAGCTTCTAGTGCGGCCGATATGGGAAAAGTGATGGGAGTTGCTACAAAGAAATTAGCGGGCAAGGCTGATGGAAAAGATATTTCAAGAATTGTGAAAGGAATGCTGAGTTAGCATTTTCGATCAGGAGAGCTAAAAAATACAGTTAAAAGCATGGCGTGGGTCATGCTTTTTTTTTGCTTTCATATTCTGTAATTTCTGATCAAATCTTAACCTAAATAACAATAAATAATCTAAAGTTAAATCTGGAAGCTATTGGGCCTAAAAGTGCAGCGGTCTAAAATTTAAGAATGATCTACTTATTCAACTCAAAAAACAACTTTTCATTAAAAATTTCTACCGTTCGGTGATGGCCTCTATCAAAAAGTGGTAACGACTCAAAAGTTCTAGTGTAATAGGGAAACGGAGGTTCCATTTGATTCATTTGTGCATCGTACACAACCAAAGCTGGAATTCCTAGATTTTCGGTTCGTGTAAAGTCAGCAATCAAATAATACTCATCAAAGGAATCAAACGTAACAGGATTTAAATCTTTATCTAATAATACCCCATTAAACTCACCATTTAGTACATTAGGTGTATTGTCACTATAAAAGTAATAGACCTTGTTCGTATATTTCATTAGCATGCTAAATGCCGAAGTAATGCTTTTGTTTTGTTCTTGTTGTTCTGCCTTTATTTCTTCATACTTTTCATCTAGCCCCATTTTTTCTAATAATTCAAGCTGTTTATCGGCAGTATTTAATCGAACCAATAGGGCTCCAGTTCGAAGATTGATTATGGCCTGTTGGGCAATGTCTTTTTTCTTTCGACTATCTTTGGTCAAATCGTCTCCCTTATTTTCTTGTGCAAAAAGGCAAGAGCATATCATTAGCAATATTAGAATTGAAGTTAATTTTTTCATCGTGTTTATTTTCTACAGTAATATAGACAATGAGTAACGTTTTTACGTCTACTATAGTTTAATTCTTGCTAAAATTAAGGATTTACAAAAAGGCGTTGTATTTGATTATTGAAAAGTCAAACCAAAAAAGATATAGTATGAAACCATTTAACTTATTAAATCAAAAGTCACTAGTATTATCGTTCATTATAGCCATTGTATTCTCTTCTTGCTCAATGGTCAAGTCGGGGGATGTAAATAATTTTAATCGTGTGAAGTATCACCCGCATATGAAGGGAGTAAAGTTAACCAAGACTGATAAAGTGAATCAGAAGCCTTCAATTGAATTGACTCAAGCTGAAATTAAAGAATATCATACCAAGAAATTGGAGAGAACAACAGTTAATGAAAATCAGCTTGTTCTGAAAGGGGCTTCTGTAAGTAAAGGAAAGAAATCAATTGCAGAAAATAAAACTTCAAAAGCATCGAAAAGAAATGCTGATAATACAGAAATAATCCAAAATGAAAATAGGTTAGATGATTTTTTACCTTCAATTGCATTGAGTGGTTTAAGTAATTGGACGGACTTATTGCCTGTGAAAAGAGCAATGTTGAATCCTGCACCTGTAGCTAGCGATTCGGCGATTGGTGGTCTAATATGGTTATTATTAGTGATTTTATTAGTGTTGGTCATCTTAAGTATTCTAGCTGAACTAGGTGGTGGAGTTATTGGAACACTTGTAGCTGTATTGCTGATCCTGTTAATATTAAGTTTATTGGGGATTATCTAGAACTGCCTTTTTAGTTCGATCAATATATATAAAAGACCTTGGAAGTTTCAAGGTCTTTTTTTTGTTCAATAACTATGTGCAATTGATTGGTTTTGTTATATTTGGTTGCAACAACTAAATCAAAACTAAATCCATGCTAAAACTGATTCTGCTCCCACTTTCCTTCTTTTTCTTTTTAAACTGCTTTGCGCAATATACGGCCGCAGATTATTATGATGATAATTTAGTCATTCAGAAAATTAATCACTACGAAAAGAACAATCGAATTGATTCTGTTCTCATTTTGATGGGCGAGCTAAAGGGACAGTTTTCGGCGTACGATATAAAACATTGCAATCAATTACTTCAACAGTATGACGAATTAGAAATCCAAAACTTGGATTCTTTTTACTTAGTAAGATTGCATAATAAGTTGAAAGAAACAAATCTTAATCCAACTCCACCAAATAAATTAGCTATAGAAAATTTTTTGAATGTACTTATTAATGAAGACAGGGCACTAGTAAAATTCTGCGACAATACTGTTTTAATTGGAGAGATTACCCATGATTCAATTCTGAAAGTAAGAAGAAACATTACTGCTAGATTTGATAGTGTTTGCAATGCAGTTGGAGGTTGGCCAAGTAGTTATGAATATTCAATAGCTAGAAGTCTCATATTACTGATTGTGCATAATAGTTTAATAACTAAAAGTAAATTGGATGAGTATTTTTCCGCTGCTGCAGAACTTTGTGAAAATCAAAGAGAGAATTGGAATGTCGCCCTTAATATTCTTAATGTAAGAAAGCAATATTTCGCATCTGATTTAAGAGGAAAAGTCCCCATTTCTGATACAATAGTTAATGTTTTAGATGAGCTTCCAATTTCAGAGAATGACATTATTCTTCCTTATTTAGTTTATTTTGGTTTTGACCTTTCGCAAAAAGGAAGCTCTGTTTTGAAAATAACCACAAAAAATAAAACAATTGGAGAAGAAATTCGAAATGCTATTCTAAGCTTTAAAGTGGATCCTCAAATGCCTGACGAAATCTTACAACATTTAAAAGATGGAGGTTTTGATTATCCAAAGCCAGTTACTGTAGATCGAATAGTAGTGGAAGTAGATGCCAGAGCTGATAAGAATGTGATCTATAAATTCCAATAATTTCTAATAAATCTCTTCTTATGCGAGTACACATATTGCTTTTCGGGTTTTTACTTTCAATGTATGCGCATGCTCAAAATTCCGTGGTTCAAAAGTTTCTGCAATTAGAGATTGTCAAAGTCAACTATGCATCGGGAAATTATCAAGAATGTATTTCGGTTTATGAATCAGAAAATCTCAATGAGATTCTGCCAACCCGGGATCATTATTTAATAGCAGATTGTTATCAGAAAATGGGTCAAACGAAAGCGGCTCGGAATTTAGTTCATAAAGCTATTGTCAAAGGAGCGAAGTTCGATTGGCTGATTAGTTATCCAGAATTAAAGCAATCCTTTTCCTTCACTGATTCTATTTATTTTGCAAACACCTATCAAGAAGGATTAAAGAAGCAAGATTTTGCTATTTATAGTCAATTGGTTTCCATGTTTGAGTTGGATCAAAGTGCCCGAAGGTTATGGCTAAAGAGAAGAGACAGTTGTAGCCAAGATTTAATGCATCAAGTGGATGCAAAACACAAGAAAATTCTGTTTGAAATGATTCGTGAGCATGGTTGGTTGGGAGGGAATAATCTATTTTTGGATGATTACTTTTTTCCAGTCTTTTTACACGTCACTAGTTTCGATTCAAATATTCAAGAGTTTGATTCTTTGCGTGCTGAGCTGCAAAAGTTAGTGTTATTAAATCAGTTGCCACCTTCTACTTATGCTTTTTGGGTGGATCGATATTTAGTGTTCAACCTAAAACAGCCCCAAAAATATGGCACCTTTTGGAGAAGTAGTGAGGAAGGTAAAGTATTGGATGAAGTACAAGAACCTGAGAATATAGATTCATTAAGACAGTCGATCGGTCTTTCTACTTTGCAACAATACAAAGCCTATAATTCAACTGTAATTCTGCCTGTGTGGTATAAACCGTAATAGATAGAATACTCTATCCACAAAAAAAGAGCCCCAAAATAATTGGAGCTCTTTCTATATAATTTCAGTCGGTTGGGAGAATTACATCATTCCACCCATTCCGCCCATACCACCAGGCATTCCTTGCGCACCACCTTCTTCAGGGATGTCAGCAATAACACACTCAGTAGTCAATAACATGCTTGCGATAGACGCTGCATTTTCTAATGCTACACGAGATACTTTGGTTGGGTCAATTACACCTGCATCGAATAAGTTTTCATAAACCTCTGTTCTTGCGTTGTAACCGTAATCGCCTTTTCCTTCTCTCACTTTCTGAATCACGATTGATCCTTCACCACCGCAGTTAGCAACGATTTGTCTCAATGGTTCTTCAACTGCTCTTCTGATAATGTCGATACCTGTTTTTTCGTCTGCATTGTCGCCTGTTAAGCCATCTAATGCTACTAAAGCGCGAATGTATGCAACACCACCACCAGGAACGATTCCTTCTTCTACAGCCGCTTTTGTAGCAGCTAAAGCATCATCCACTCTGTCTTTCTTCTCTTTCATTTCTACTTCAGAAGCAGCACCAACATAAAGAACAGCTACACCGCCAGCCAATTTAGCCAAACGCTCTTGCAACTTTTCTCTGTCGTAATCAGAAGTGGTATTTTCTACTTGAGCTTTAATTTGAGAAACTCTAGATTGAATATCTTCTTTGTTTCCAGCTCCATTCACAATAGTTGTATTGTCTTTGTCAATGGTAATTTTTTCTGCTTGACCTAAATAAGATAAATCAGTGTTCTCTAATTTGTAACCTCTTTCTTCAGAAATTACAGTACCACCAGTCAAAATAGCGATGTCTTCCAACATCTCTTTTCTTCTATCACCAAATCCTGGCGCTTTTACCGCAGCAATTTTCAGTGATCCTCTGATTTTGTTTACCACCAATGTAGCTAAAGCTTCACCTTCTACATCTTCAGCAATAATCAATAAAGGTCTTCCTGATTGAGCAGATTTCTCAAGTACAGGTAATAAATCCTTCATGTTAGATACCTTTTTGTCGTATATCAATACATAAGGATTGTCTAAATCAGCGATCATTTTCTCTGTGTCTGTCACAAAGTAAGGAGATAAATACCCTCTATCGAATTGCATTCCTTCTACGATTTCTACAGTCGTTTCAGTTCCTTTTGCTTCTTCAACAGTGATTACACCTTCTTTTTTCACTTTAGCCATTGCCTCAGCGATCAATTTTCCAATAGAGCTATCGTTGTTTGCAGAAATAGTAGCGACTTGCTCAATTTTCTGAATATCATCACCAACTGTTTGAGAAACTTTCTTCAATTCAGCAACGATAGCCGTTACTGCCTTGTCGATTCCTCTTTTTAAATCCATTGGGTTAGCGCCTGCTGCTACGTTTTTCAACCCTGCAGTTATGATCGCTTGTGCTAAAATAGTTGCAGTAGTTGTTCCATCACCTGCATCGTCTGCAGTTTTAGAAGCAACTTCTTTTAGCATTTGAGCACCCATATTCTCCACCGTGTCTTTCAACTCGATTTCTCTTGCCACAGATACTCCATCTTTAGTTACCTGAGGTGCGCCAAATTTCTTATCAATAATTACATTTCTACCTTTAGGGCCTAGCGTTACTTTTACAGCGTTCGCTAAAATGTCTACACCTCTTTTTAGTGCATCACGTGCTTCTAAGTCGAATGTTATTTCCTTTGCCATTTCTTTTAATTTTTATATTTAAACAATTGCTAAAATATCAGATTCTCTCATAATCAAGTAGTCTGTTCCTTCTAAAACCAATTCTGATCCAGAATATTTGCCATAAAGTACTTTGTCTCCAACTTTTACAGTCATCGGTTCTTCAGGTTTTCCATTCCCCACGGCTACTACTACGCCTCTCTGTGGTTTTTCCTTAGCAGTATCAGGAATTATAATACCTCCTGCCGTTTTCTCTTCTGCTGCAGCTGGTTCTACAAGAACTCTATCTGCAAGTGGTTTAATGTTTACTGACATATTTTGTATTTTAAGTGTTATTAATTTGATGTAACCGCTAGGTCATATTTTGTGCCAATGGTATTTTTCCTAAAAATTGACAGAGTAGGTGAGTTTTGGGCATAAAAAAAGTGTCAGAATATGACATTCTGACACTTTAAATAAATTTTACTCGTTCTTTTAAATCTTACTCCGCTTCTTCTGCTGGAGCATCATTTCCACCTGCAGGCATCGGCGCCTCTTCTTGTAAAAGAGGTGCTTGCTCAGTTGGAATTATAATTTGGTTGGCTTCATTGGTCAATTCAGACTCTGTTTGCTCAACTGAAACGGTTGTGTGATCATTAAATGTTGCGGATACGACACTTAGCACTACTAGTGCAATCGCCAATGTCCAAGTCGCTTTCTCAATAAAGTCTGTCGTTTTTCTCACTCCCATTACTTGGTTAGAAGATGAAAAGTTAGAAGCAAGACCACCTTTTGGATTTTGTACTAGTACTACTAGAATCAAAAGGATAGCGATGATTAAAATCAATACGGATATAATTGTGCCCATTCTGTTTTTATTTATTTAGGTTCTTCACCCAGTTTATTAATTTGGTTTGCAAAATAAATTCTTTTTTCTGGATATTTCAAGGCTAATTTTTCATAAGCTGAAATTGCGCGTTCTTTATTGCCTTGTTGCGCATAAATTTTTGCTAATGTTTCAGTTACCAAGTCATCGTCTTCCTTCACACTTAGCCTTGCCATGTTGGCTGGAGAATAAAATTCTCGTTTAGGACGAATTTGTGGTTCGGTTTTAATGAATTTACTGATTAAATCGTCTTTTTTAGGTGCAGGAGTCTCCTTTTTTACTTCAATTTTGGTCGGATTATTAAAAAGTCCCAACCATTCGTTAAAGCTATGTTCGGTTGAAGTGGAATCAACTGAAGATTCAGTGACATTTTCTGCTGATTCTTCTTCCTCGTCTATTTCATCTGCTTCCAACAATAAAGTACTGCTTATTGCCGAACTCAAAATCTGTCGCTCTAAGAATAGGTCTTCTTCTGTTTTTTCTTCTTTTATCGAAGTGGCTGTAGTATCCACTTCCTCTAACGGTGAAGGTGGTATGGAATTAAATACTTCTGGCTCTTCATGCACTTCTTCCTCCATTGGTGGAGTAGCTATCGGTGGGATTGGTTCCTGAGGAACAAAAGCAATCGGCTCAACGAAAGGTGCTGGTGGAATTGCAGCAGGTTCAGGAATTGGCAACTCTAAAATTGGTGCCGCTTCAGGAATTGCTGGAACGTAAGGAGGTTCTACTTCAACTACTGGTGGAACAAATTGTTGTTCTGGTTCTACAGTTTCAATTGCAGCCGGAGCACTATTTTTTTCTAAAATTAATCGATGCAAAACTTTTCTGTCGGTTGCATAAGCTGCCGCTAATCGCAATTGATTTTCATAAGCGATATTTCCCGAATTGTGCAGTGCTTTCGCCAAAACTACTTGTCCTGCTTGGCAATAAGGATATTCAATTGAAAATTGTTTCAGCAATTCAATGGAATCCTGTTGGATATTCTCAGGGTGTTTTACAAATGATATGAATTCGTTTCTGTTCATTACCAATTACTCACTGATGCATTAAAAATATCTTGAGTCAATTTATTATTGATGGATTCAATGAGTTGATCTTCCACGCTGGATAGATTTTCAGTAGATGAAAAATCTTCAAATTGAGTGAATGATTTCTCAAAACTTTGTGTTTCGTCAATAGTGTTTGTAAACTTAACATTTACAGTCATATTTAACCTAGTTTGCGCTGCGATTTCATTTCCCTGTATTGCCAATGGGACAGCCTCGTATCTGGTAATGGCTCCTTCAAATCGCAAATCACCTGCTTCTCTCACTAAAGTTAAATTTGTTTGAGAAATAAATACATCTTTTAGCGCTTCTGTAAATTTTTGGCTCACAGTAACCTGTGCAATAGGGGCATAGTTCGGAAACAAAGCAACCGATACCGTTTTTACTTTTGGATCTATAGAAGCTCCCGTGAATGAATAACATCCGCAGAAACTGGCCATAAATACTATCGCCATACTTAAAAATATAGATTTTAGTGTTACTCTCATAAGTCTGCAATATTATATTCTTTTATCTTACGATAAAGCGTTCTTTCTGAAATTCCCAATTCTTTCGATGCATTTTTACGTTTCCCGTCATACTTTTTTAAGGCACGTTTGATTAATTCTTTTTCGGTGTCCGCAATAGATAAAGAATCTTCCACAATCTCATGATTGGATTCTTCGGTCTCCTCATCGTCATAATCTGCAGTAGAATTATTTTCAACCGGTTGATTGTATTGCTGAATTCGGACTGGTAATTCTGGTTTTTCAGGCGCTCCTTCATCGTCATATAGTCGCTGGATAATTTGAGCGCCTTCCTTACTATTTACAAATCCATTTTCTGAATTCAAGGCTTTGTAAACGAGCTTTTTCAAATCGGTAACGTCTCGTTTCAAATCAAACAACACTTTGTACAAAATTTCTCGCTCATTCATGCCAGCCTCACCGTCTTCACTTTTGTATATAGCCGGCAAATGATGATTGTCGATGGTCGGCAAGTAATTTTTTAGAACAGTTTCATCAATGTCTTTCTTTTTCTCAATAACCGAGATCTGTTCCGTCACATTTTTCAACTGACGAATGTTTCCAGGCCATCTAAAGTTTTCCAGCAATATTTTAGCTCGGTCAGTTAATTGAACAACAGGCATTCTATATTTTGAAGCAAAATCTGCTGCGAATTTCCGAAACAATAAATAAATGTCTTCTTTTCGCTCGCGCAATGGAGGGATTAGAATCGGAACAGTATTTAATCTGTAATACAGATCTTCTCGAAATTTATTGTTTTTAATGGCTTCCGGTATGTTTACATTGGTAGCCGCTACTATTCGAACATTCGTTTTTTGGGTTTTTGAAGACCCCACTTTTAAGAATTCTCCAGTTTCAAGCACTCTTAACAAGCGTACTTGTGTTTGCAAAGGTAATTCAGCTACTTCATCCAAAAAGATGGTACCACCATCAGCCACTTCAAAATATCCTTTTCTGGCTTCATTGGCTCCGGTAAACGAGCCTTTTTCGTGTCCAAACAATTCAGAATCTATTGTTCCTTCTGGAATAGCGCCACAGTTTACTGCAATGTATTTATTGTGCTTTCTGGCACTTAATTGATGGATTATTTGAGGCATATTTTCTTTTCCAACACCACTTTCTCCTCCAACCAATACTGATAAATCTGTAGAGGCTACTTGAACAGCAATGTCAATAGCTCGAAGTAAAACCGGAGAATTTCCGATTATACCAAAACGTTGTTTTATTTGATCTACTGTCATTGTTAATTATTTACTACTGTACCTAATAAAGTCCCTGTTGTGCAATCTTCAATTAACACATTCACATAACTCCCAATTTTATAATCTCCTTTTGGAAAAACTGCCACTGCATTCTGAGGAGTTCTTCCAAACAACTCCTGATCAGATTTCTTAGAAACACCTTCGATTAAGACTTCATAAGTTTTACCAACCATTTCATTGTTTCTGAAATGCGTATTCTCTCGATGCAATCGAATGATTTCTTCCAATCTTCTTTGTTTCGTATCTTCTGGAATATCGTCTTCAAATTTCCGCTGTGCCACGGTGTTTGGACGTTCAGAATATTTGAACATATATCCTAAACCATATTTCACATAACGCATCATTTCTAAGGTGTCCTGATGATCTTCTTCCGTTTCTGTACAAAATCCAACAATAATGTCCGTAGAAATTGCGCAACCAGGAATGATTCTATTGATGGAATCAATTCGTTCCTTATACCATTCTTTGGTATATCCACGATTCATCAACTCTAAAATTCGAGTACTTCCCGACTGAACTGGCAAGTGAATGTAGCTACACACATGGTGGTATTTCGCAATCACATGCAATACATCGTCGGTGAGGTCTTGTGGGTGAGAAGTTGAAAATCGAACCCTTAATAATGGACTAATTTGAGCAACCTGCTCTAATAATTGTGCAAAATTCACACTCTCAGCTTTCTCCTCTTCAGATAAGTTTTTGAATTCTTTTTTCAATCCGCCACCATACCATAAATAAGAGTCTACATTTTGTCCCAATAAAGTGACTTCTCTATATCCATTACTAAACAACTGTTGCGCTTCATTGATAATACTTTCCGGATCTCTGCTTCGCTCTCTTCCTCTTGTAAAAGGGACCACACAGAAAGTGCACATATTGTCGCAACCTCTGGTAATGGAAACAAAAGCGGTAACACCATTTTCATTCGTTCGCTTTGGTACGATGTCTCCATAAGTTTCATCTTTCGATAAAACAACATTTACTGCTTTTTGTCCATTGTCTACCTCGTTCACCAAGTTGGGTAAATCGCGATAAGCATCTGGACCAACGACTAAATCTACCAGCTTTTCTTGATCAATTAATTGAGATTTCAATCGTTCAGCCATACACCCTAAAACACCGATGATCATTTTAGGGTTGTTCTTTTTTATGGTATTGAAATTAGAAAGTCGTTTTCTAATTGTTTGTTCAGCTTTATCGCGAATGGAACAGGTGTTCAATAAAACCAAATCAGCTTCCGCTAATTCTTTGGTGGTGTCAAATCCATCTTGAGATAGAATTGAAGCAACGACTTCGCTGTCCGCAAAATTCATTTGGCAACCATAGCTTTCAATATATACTTTTCTGCCAGAGTTGCTTTTTTGTTGATTTTCCTGTATTAAAGCTTCACCCTGCCTACTCTCGTCTACTTCTTTAATTCCTTCTTTCAGCATTTCTTGAAAATTATTCTTTTTTGGATGCTCAAAATTAGCCATTTTTTAAAAGTGTGACAAAATGACATATTTTTTAAGATAATTTAATTTTGGGGTGTTTGATGATTGTATTGCATTAAAAATTAGCGACTTGTAAAATAATTAGAAAATTGGGCTTGTGAATACTTTTGTTAGCTAATTGTTTTATCTTTTTATTTGTATCGAATTTTTCACTTTATAGATTTAAAAAATCAAGAATGGCCAAAAACTTAGTAATAGTTGAATCACCCGCAAAAGCAAAGACAATTGAAGGATTTTTAGGGAAGGACTTTGTTGTGAAATCGAGTTTTGGACACATCCGTGATTTACCTGGAAAAGACATTTCTATTGACATAGAGAATAATTTTGAACCCAAATATGTTATTACAGATGACAAGAAGAAAATAGTTGCTGAATTAAAGAAATTAGCTAAATCTTCAGAAATTGTATGGTTAGCAACGGATGAGGATCGCGAAGGAGAAGCCATTTCATGGCATTTATTAGAGGCGCTAGAATTAGATGAAAAGAAAACCAAGCGAATCGTATTTCATGAAATTACAAAAAGTGCCATCACTCATGCGATAGAAACGCCTCGAGCATTGGATAAAAATTTAGTCGATGCTCAGCAAGCAAGAAGAGTGTTGGATAGATTAGTTGGATATGAATTGTCTCCTATATTATGGAAGAAAATTAAACCATCATTGTCTGCTGGTCGAGTACAATCAGTAGCTGTTCGCTTAATTGTAGAAAGAGAGCGTGAAATCATGAATTTCAACGGAACTTCCTCTTATCGTGTGATTGGGAATTTCTTGATTGATGGTAAAACACTATTGAAAGCTGAATTGCCAAAACGATTCACTAAAAAAGAAGAAGCACATGCCTTTTTGGAAGCTTGTGCTAAATCAGAGTTTAAAATTGCTGATTTAGAAACAAAGCCAGCTAAGAAATCGCCAACTGCTCCTTTTACAACGTCAACGTTGCAACAAGAAGCGAGTAGAAAATTAGGTTTTTCAGTAAGCCAAACCATGATGGTGGCACAGCGATTATACGAAGCTGGGAAAATTACATACATGAGAACGGATTCTGTCAACTTATCAGAAACTGCTTTGAATGGAGCTAGAAACGAAATTGTTTCAGCTTATGGTAAAGATTACGCCCAGACTAGAAAATATTCAACCAAGTCAAAAGGTGCGCAAGAAGCTCACGAAGCGATTCGTCCAACAGACTTTTCAGTTCATGAAATTGGAGGAGCAAATCAAGAATCGAGATTGTACGATTTGATCTGGAAAAGATCTATCGCTTCTCAAATGAGTGATGCTCAATTGGAAAAAACAACTGTAAAGATTGATGTTTCGAAAGGCGATCAAGATTTCGTTGCCAAGGGTGAAGTGATCAAGTTTGAAGGTTTCTTGAAGGTATATTTAGAATCTACTGATGATGAATCAGACGAAGAAAAAGAAGGTGTATTGCCACCAATGAAAGTCGGTGAAAAGTTGGGGATGAAAGAAATTTCTGCAACACAACGATTTACGCAACACCCACCAAGATACCAAGAAGCAAGTCTTGTTCGGAAGTTGGAAGAATTGGGTATAGGCCGTCCGTCTACTTATGCACCTACCATTTCGACAGTTCAAAAAAGAGGCTATGTAGTGAAAGAGGCTAGAGAAGGAGTCGAACGAAAGTATGTACAAATTCTACTTGACACTAAAGGATCAGTAGACGAAGAAACAAAAACAGAAACAACAGGTGCAGAAAAGAATAAATTGTTTCCAACCGATATTGGAATGGTTGTGACAGATTTCTTAGTAGAGCATTTTGAACGAATCATGGATTATGGGTTTACTGCAGACGTAGAAAAACAATTCGATGATATAGCAGATGGGGAACGGAAGTGGAATAAGATGATAGAAACATTTTATAAAACTTTCCATACCAATGTGGTTGATACATTAGAAAATGCAGACAGAGCAAGCGGAGAAAGAGAGCTTGGGAAGGACCCAAAATCAGGTAAAAAATTAATCGTTAGAATCGGTCGTTTTGGTCCTATGGCCCAAATTGGTGATTCCGAAGACGAGGAAAAACCTCAATTTGCTAGTTTATTGCCAACGCAGAATCTAGAAACCATTACTTTCGAAGAAGCATTAGATTTATTTAAACTTCCACGTGAAGTAGGTGAATATAATGGCGAAATGATGGTGGCTGCAATTGGTCGTTTTGGACCTTATATCCGATACGGTAAATTATTTGCCTCTATCAAGAAAGCTGATGGCGATGATCCGATGACTATTACTCAAGAAAGAGCAGAGGAAATTGTGAAAGCTAAAATTCAAGCTGAGATAGATAAATATATTAAGGTATTTGATGAAGATCCTGATGTTCAAGTGTTGAATGGTCGATATGGTCCTTACATTAAGCACGGCAAGAAGAATGTAAAAATTCCGAAAGATGTAGAGCCAAGTTCATTAACATTGGAGCAGTGTTTGAAATTGTCAGCCGAAGCGCCTGATAAAAAAGGTGGTAGAGGAGCTGCTGCAAAGAAAACTACAGCTAAAAAAGCACCTGCCAAGAAGGCACCTGCCAAGAAAAAGCCTGCAGCTAAAAAGACGACTCCTAAAAAGAAAAAGTAATGGATTACTTAGATTTTGTGGAAGGTGTTCAGCTGGAAAAAATAATTGGTTCTGATGAGTATCAGATGGATCACTTGAGGAATACTATTCGCATTCGTACCACTGAAAATAAAGGTGCTTTTGAATTGTTGGCAACTGATAAAATAGCAATTTTAGGAGTAGAGGAAGAGAGAGGGAATCCTAAGAATGCTGGTGCATCAAACTCTCCTGACCAATTTAGAAAGTATTTCTACAAACTATTTAAAGGAGTTGGTTTTACAGATATCGTAGACTTAGGAAATATAAAACCCGGGAATACGCTCTCTGACACTTATTTTGCTGTTTCTGAAACAGTAAGTAATTTGATTAAAAATGGAATTATTCCAGTAATTATAGGTGGTACAAAAGATTTGACTTTCGCCAATTTTCAAGCATATAAAACATTGGAGCAAACTGTTAATTTAACAGCGATTGATTCAGCCTTTAATATCGGAGACACTGCTGCACCAATTAATTCTACAAATTATTTGAGCAAAGTGGTGTTACATCAGCCTAACTTTCTTTTTAATTTTAGCAATATCGGTTACCAAACCTATTTTGTGAGTCAAAATGAGGTGGGTTTAATTGACCAACTCTATTTTGATACGTATCGATTGGGGTTTGTTCGTTCTGATATTCGGGAAAATGAACCAATTATTCGAAATGCTGACTTTGTTAGTTTTGATATTTCTTCTATTCGTCAATCAGAGGCTCCTGCATGTGCAGCTGCTACCCCAAATGGGTTGTTTGGCGACGAAGCGTGTCAGTTGGCACGATATGCCGGATTAAGTGATAAATTGACCTCTATCGGATTTTATGAGGTAAATCCTACGCTTGATTTTCATGGACAAACAAGTCATTTGTTAGCACAGATGATTTGGTATTTTATGGACGGCGTATTTAATCGGAAGAAAGATTTTCCCGCTTGTAATAAAACCGAGTATGTTAAATATACTGTTGCAATGGAATCTCACAAAGACGACATTGTATTTTATAAAAGCGAGAAAAGTGACCGTTGGTTTATGGATGTTCCCTACCCAAATGCAACTGGAAGTAAATACGAAAGACATTTGTTAGTACCTTGCAGTTATTTAGACTACCAAGTTGCTTGTAATAATGAGCTGCCTGACAGGTGGGTTCAAACGTTTAAGAAGCTTCGATAGGCTTTTTTCAGAAATAAAAAATCAAGAGAATCGTTAAAAAAGTATAACAACTTACAAATTTTAGGTATTTTAGTGCACCAAAATCTTTGTTAAAAAGAAATTTCATCCTATGAAGAAACTGTTACTTAGTGCGTTAGTTATTTTTACTACTGTGAGTTATGCACAACAAGATCCGCAATTCACCCAGAACATGTTTAATAAGCTTGCTGTAAATCCAGGATATGCTGGTGTCAACAATGCTTATTGTGGTACTTTATTATCTCGTCAACAATGGATGGGATTTGAAGGTCGCCCACAAACCAACCTTTTTAGCTTTGATGCAAAAATTCGCCCTTTTGATCGATTCAATAGCGGTGTTGGTTTAACAGTTTGGCAAGACGAATTAGGTCCTGAAAAAACGTTTTCAGCGAAGTTGGCATATGCTTTTCACAAGAATATTGGTAATGGATTGTTATCTGTTGGAATTGATGGAGGTATTTACAACAAAACTATAAATGGAAAGTGGATCACCCCTGGGTTTCTTGGTGATGGTTCGGAAGATCCTTCTATTCCTCAGGGTGAGGCATCAGATTTATCATTTGATATGGGTGTCGGTGCATATTATACCACTACTGATTTTTATGTAGGAATATCAAGTACTCACTTAACAGCACCTGTTTTGAGTGGAAAGGCAAAGCAATCTTCTTTTAATAATTATACACTAGCTCGTCACTTTTACATAATGGGTGGGTACAATATTAGCTTTAGTAGTCCGTTTGTATTAAAACCGTCTATTTTTATAAAGTCTGACGTTTCTTCAACTCAAGTAGATGTAAATGCGATGTTAGAGTACAATGAATTTGTTTGGGCAGGATTGTCATATAGATATGAAGATGCAATTGCCCTTTTAGCAGGAGTTAATGTTCCAATGATAGATGGATTGAAAGTTGGGGTTTCTTATGATTATAACACCTCTATTTTAAATGAATATAATAATGGTAGTTTAGAATTTATGCTAGGGTATTGTTATCCAATCAAGAATCCACTTAAAATACAGCGATATAAGAGTGTTCGATTTTTATAAAAAAAAAGTATACATTTGAAACCTTTTAAAAAAAAGAGGGTATAATGAACTCTTCAACCAAGGCTTTGTAGTAATAGCCTTATTAGTAAATAGAAAAAAATGAAAAAGTTAGTCATATTAGGAGCGGTTATAGCTTTGTTTTCTTCTTGTAGTCAGGAGAACGGCGAGCTTATAGGAGTGCAAGGACGGGAGATTTTTTATCAGCCTGTCCCATACGGCATGTTATTAATTCCTCAAGGTAGTTACACAATGGGTAACGACGATCAGGATATAACAAGTTCTGCTGTTGCGCAAACAAAGGTGGTTTCTGTTGCAGCCTTTTATATGGATCAAACAGAGATTTCAAATAATGAATACCGACAGTTTGTCTATTGGGTTAGAGATTCTATCGCTAGAAAAATTCTAGGAGAAGAAGTTTCTGAAGATTACTTGCATACTGTAAACGGTTATGGAGAAGATATCGATCCACCAATCATCAACTGGCAAATGAAATTCCGTTGGGATGGTGAAGAAGAACGTGAAGCTCTAGAGGTGATGTATTTGCCGGATTACGAGCGTTTTTACGGCCGTAAGGAAATTGATACTCGAAAGTTAATGTTTGAATATTCTTGGATTGACTGGCAAGCTGCGGCATCTAGAAAAAATAGAGAGCAAGGTAAAATTGATCGTTCTGTATTTATTAAGAAAGACATAATAAATATTTACCCTGATACATTGGCTTGGGTACACGATTTTACTTACTCATTCAATGAGCCAATGACGAATGCTTATTTCTGGCATCCATCTTATGATGATTATCCATTAGTAGGAGTGAGTTGGAAACAAGCAAGAGCTTTCTCAATATGGAGAAGTGAATTGTTAAATAATTTCTTGGATCAAAGAGGTATGACGACTGTTCAGTATTTTAGATTGCCTACTGAATCTGAGTGGGAGTGGGCTTCAAGAGGTGGTTTAGATAACAACCAATATCCTTGGGGTGGGCCTTACATTAGAAATACAAAAGGGTGTTTCTTAGGAAACTTTAAGCCTTTGCGAGGTAATTATGTGGATGATGGTGGTTTAACTACAGTAGCAGTTAATGCATACAACCCGAATGATTATGGTTTGTTTTGTATGGCAGGTAATGTAGCTGAGTGGACTAGTAACGCATTTGATGAGGCATCATACAACTTCGCACATGATTTGAATATGGATTATGTTTATGAAGCGAAAGAGTCTGATCCTCCTTCATTAAAGAGAAAAGTTATTCGTGGTGGTTCATGGAAAGATGTTGCCATGTATTTGATGAATGGTACAAGAACATACGAATATCAAGATACTGCAAAATGTTATATTGGATTTAGAAACGTTATGTCCTACTTGGGAAGAGGAACTAACGACCAATTATAATATTGTGCAAAGAATTTACACTAACTAATTATTATTTATCAATTTTTTTTAAACTACTTATTTAAATATTATGGGATTTGTTGAGTTTTTATTTGAGACCAAGAAAGGTAAAAAGGTCATGGGACTTTTATACGGTATGGGTGCTGCAGTTGTAATTATTGGCGCTTTATTTAAAATACAACACTGGCCAGGAGCATCAGGTATGCTTATCATTGGGTTGAGTGTTGAAGCATTAATTTTTGCAGTATCAGCTTTTGAGCCACCACATATGGAAGTGGATTGGACTTTGGCATATCCTGAATTAGCTGGAATGGAAGATGACGCATTAACAAAACCTTCTAGAAGAAATGTAGGTGGTGGAAGTGGTGATGCTGTTTCTCAAGAATTGGATAAAATGTTAGTTGAGGCTAAAATTGGACCTGAATTAATAGAAAGTTTAGGCCAAGGATTTAAGAATTTGTCAGACCATACTTCACAATTGAATAATATTTCTGATGCTTCTGTAGCAACGAATGAATTTGTAGATAAAGTTAGATCTGCCTCATCAAATATGGGACAATTGTCTGACTCTTATTTGAAGGCATCTGAGAGTTTAACTGGTATTTCTGTTTCACCGGAAGCTGGTAATTCTTACTCTGAGAATTTAATGTCAATTTCTGCAAAATTGTCTGAATTGAACAATGTATATGAGTTGCAATTGAACTCTGCTAGTCAGCACATGGAAGTGACTAACAAAGCGTTTGAAGGAATGAGTGATTTGATCTCAAACTTGAATAATTCAGTTGAAGACACTCAGAAATACAAAGAGAATATAGCTGAATTGTCTAAAAACTTAGGCGCATTGAATAGAGTATATGGTAATATGCTTACTGCAATGAATGTGAATGCTTAATTATATTGAGCGTAATTAATTATTTACAAACAGACATTTAAAATACTTTAAATAACATGGCAGGAGGTAAGTTGCCACCACGGCAAAAAATGATTGGAATGATGTACCTAGTGCTTACAGCACTTTTGGCACTAAACGTTTCCAAAGAGATTTTAGATTCTTTCGTAATCATCAATGATGGTTTAGAAAAGACAGTTATTAATTTTAAAAGCAAGAATTCCGATTTATATGCGGACTTTGAAGCTTCTTATCAAGAGAATCAGAAAAAGGTAAAGCCTTACTATGATAATGCGCAAGAAATCAAAGTTGTGGCTGATGCTGCCTCTGATTATATTGATAGAATCAAAGTAAACATTATCGCTTTACTTGAAAAAATGGATACCGCTTCTGTTATTGGTCCTGACCAATTTGGAAATGATACTATTTTAAACTTAGCACGCATTAGTTCTAAGGATAACACTGATGTTGGAACTTCTATCATGATTGGTAGTGAGCCTTCTACTCCTAAGACTGGAGATTTATCTGCAACAGCCTTAAAAGGCAAATTGGATGATTTTAAGATGGTTGTTGCGAGCAAGGTGGATACATCTTCTGCAATTTATCAATCGTTGATGAAGACATTTGACTTCAGCAATAAGAAGGAAAGCGGTGGAACAGAATCAACGTGGGAAGCGTTTAATTTCTATGGTGTGCCTGCTGCAGCTTCAATCACTTTATTATCGAAGTTTCAAACTGATATTAGAAACTTTGAATCGGATGCAATTAAATATTTGTATTCTGAAGTAGATGCAGCTTCGTTTAAATTTAACAAATTAGAGGCAGCGGTTATTTCTCCTTCAAATTACATCTTATTAGGAGATACATTTAGAGCAGAGATTTTCTTAGCTGCGATGGATTCTACTAAAAATCCAAAGATTGTTGTTGGAAAAGAAATCGTTCCAGATGGAGAAGGTTTTAAATCTTCAGGTGACTCTTTGAATGTTAGAATGGTCGACGGTAAAGGTTATGTAAAGATAGCAACTCGTTCGGAAGGGGAATATACCTGGAAAGGTGCAATTAATTTTGAGGCACCAGGAGGAAAGATTATTCCAAGAACGTTTGAGACTACTTACATGGTTGCAAAACCAAGTACGACTATCTCAGCTACAAAAATGAATGTATTCTACATGGGAGTTCCGAATCCTGTTTCAATTTCGGCTCCGGGTGTTCCTGCAGAATCTATTCGCCCATCTATAACCGGTGGAGGTGGTAAAATCACTAAAGGTACTGGTGGCGATTGGATCGTTACTGTTTCTTCTCCTGGTGATGTAAAAATTACTGTGAACGCTGAAATGAATGGGAAGAGTAAGATGATGGGCTTCATGGATTTTCGTGTGAAGCAGATTCCTACCCCTAAAGCATTAGTATCAGGAAAGAACAGTGGAGCACTTTCTCCTAGAGTATTGGCTGCTGTATCTGGCATATTTTTAGATATGGATGGTTTTGTTTTTGATGTTAAAGTTGATGTATTGTCTTACGAGTTTAGTTATGTGGTTGATGGTTTTACCAGCACCATTAAAGTAAACGGTGGTAATATCACAGAAGACGTAAAAGATAAATTACGAAGAGTAAAAAGAAACACAACAGTTTCGTTTGAGACTATTAAAGTGAAAATGCCAGACGGTACAACACGATTCTCTACGCCTGTAGTGTTTAAAATGATATAAAATTATAATTATGAAAACTCATTTAAAGTCATTAGCGGTTTCATTTTTGATCTTGTCTGGCAGTGCTACTATGGCACAAGACGTCTTGGATGGGGTATATATTAAGGAAAATACACCTACTAGAAAGGTAATTCCTTATACCCATGTAAGAGAAGCAGATGTATTGTATACGAAGCGTGTTTGGAGAATGGTCGAGTTGGCTGAAAAGCAGAACTATCCAATGAAATTTCCAAATGAGCCTATTAATGAATTGGGCTATGTGAGAATGAGTTTGATTGATGTAATGAAGCAAGGTATTGATGAAGGGACTATTCAAGCTTATGATTCAGAAATTTCAGGTTTTACTGTTAAGTTGACTCAAGCAGAAGCTGCTGATAAAATGCAGTACACTGAGATTGTTACAGATTATGATGAGAACGGTTTTGAAACACAAACTGAATTGCCCGTTGCTTTTTCTAGTGCCGATGTGGTACGTTATGAAATTAAAGAGGATTGGTTTTTTGATCGTGAACGTTCTGTGATGGATGTTAGAATTATCGGTATTGCACCAATTTTTGTAAATCCTAAAGATCAATCAATGGTTAGACCATTTGTTGTTTATTTCCCTGAGGCACGGTATGTGTTTGCAAATGCGGAAGTATATAGTTCAGGTAATGATGGTGCTAGAATGACTTTTGATGATTATTTCTGGAAAAGAATGTTTAGTAGCTATGTATATCAAGAGACGAATGTTTATGACAACAGAAAGCTTAATTCCTATACGACAGGTATCGATTTATTACTAGAATCTAACAAAATAATGGAAGAAATAGTAAATTTTGAGCACGATATGTGGCAATACTAATTACAAGAATACACTAGAAAGGGAGTCCAATTGGACTCCCTTTTTTATTTCCAGTAATCTTTGTAAAATTCTTTCAAGCTACTTTTATGAATGATATGACCTCCCTTATAGGTGAGTATCGTTCGATTAGTTTGTTTATAGATAGATAATTTTCTGTTGAAGGTTGTTTGGTTTTCAAGAATGTATTCATCAGTTTCTCCAAAAACACAGTACACCTTCGCTAGGTTAAATTTCTCACTTTCCTCTAGTTCATCGGGTATTAGTGAGCCCCATAAAATGAGCTGACCAACCGATAGGAAACTTTGATTAAACCATCGGCATAATGTAGCCACTCCTTGAGAAAAACCGAATAGTGTGATTGTACTGTTCTCAAAACTTCCTAATTTGAATTTTTCAACTATTAAATTGATGTAATTGACGTAATCTGTTATTGCATCATCTCTTTCGTAGGAAGTCATCCAATTTGCACCGATTCTTCCATTTGTTCCTTTTAAGTAGAAATGATTGTTTGCTTCAGGTGCAATAACAAAAGTGTCTTCTAAATCTCTGAATTTTTCTAAAAAATGTTCAGCCGATTGGCCGTATCCGTGAAAAACAATCCAAATCGACTTTGTGTTCTTGTCTAATTGTCCTAAAGTGTAAATGTTAGCTGTTTTAGGAACTATTAGTTTCTCTGTTGAAATACCTTCTTTCATCAATCTAGTTTTAATACTTTTGCGGCATGGTTGGAATCAATAAAATTACATTAAGTTTTGCAGATCGTTTTTTGTTTAATAATGTCTCATTTATTATAAATAAGCAAGAAAGAATCGGTTTAGTTGGAAAGAATGGAGCTGGAAAATCAACAATGCTCAAAATTCTAGCTGGTGCTCAAACACCTGATTCTGGTAATATTTCAACTCCATCTGATTTTTCATTGGGATATCTTCCCCAAGATATGGAGTTTGAGGAGGGAAGAACAGTTTGGGAAGAGTCTTCTACTGTTTTTGCCAAACTGACTGAAGTTCACTCTAAAATTGATAATATCAACCATGAGTTAGTAGTAAGAGAGGATTATGAATCTGACTCTTATATGAAATTACTCGATGATTTAACTCATTTAAATGAAGAGTTGATATTAATGGATGCGGGGAATGTAGACGCTTTAATTGAGCAACTCTTGTTAGGATTGGGATTTAAACGTTCCGATTTTACACGTCAAACTTCTGAATTTAGTGGAGGATGGAGAATGCGAATTGAATTGGCAAAGATTCTTTTGACCAATGCTGATTTACTTTTATTGGATGAACCTACCAACCACTTGGATATTGAGTCTATTCAATGGTTGGAAGACTTTATGAAGACTTATGATGGAGCAATTGTATTAATTTCTCACGATAGAGCGTTTCTAGATAATGTAACCAATCGGACAATTGAAATTTCTATTGGACGTGTTTATGATTATAAGGCACCTTATACAAAATACATTCAGCTTCGACAGGAAAGAAGGGAACAAGAGATAGCTGCTTTTAATAACCAACAGAAGCAGATCAAGGACACGGAAGAATTTATTGAACGATTTAGATCTAAGGCTACTAAGGCAGTACAAGTGCAGTCTAGAATTAAGCAATTGGATAAAATTGACAGAATTGAAATAGAAGAAGAGGACAATGCGGCCATGCGTTTTTACTTTCCTCCTGCACCTCGTTCGGGAAAAATTGTTTTGGATATCAATGATGTGGGTAAAGCTTATGGTAATAAACAGATTTTTGATCATGCTAGTTTAAGCTTAGTAAGAGGTGAAAAGGTTGCGTTTGTTGGTAAGAATGGTGAGGGGAAGTCAACCATGGTGAAACTATTGGTTGGGATGGAAAAGCATACTGGGACTATTACAATCGGACATAATGTAGAGCTGGGTTACTATGCACAAAATCAATCTGAGATGTTGAATGGAGATAAAACGCTATTTCAAACCATTGATGATGAAGCAAAAGGTGATATGCGAACCAAAGTTCGTGGACTATTGGGATCATTTTTGTTCGGAGGAGAGGATGTAGATAAAAAAGTCAAGGTGCTTTCTGGAGGTGAAAGAGCCCGTCTAGCCTTTTGTAAATTGCTTTTGGCTCCAATTAACTTATTGATACTTGATGAGCCTACAAATCACCTTGATTTACGTTCTAAGGAAATATTAAAGGAAGCATTGATCGCTTATGATGGGGCAATGATAGTTATTTCTCACGATAGAGATTTTCTGCAAGGATTGACTGAAAAGGTATATGAATTTAAAGATGGGAATGTAAACCAACACATTGGAGATGTTTATGAATTCTTGAGAAACCGAAAAGTTGAGTCTTTCAAAGAAATCGAGAAAGGAGTTGGAAGTAAGAAGCCAGAAGTAAAGATTGAACAACCAAAACAAGAATCTAATCAGAATCTATTTGAGCTAAAGAAGGAGTTGAAAAAGGAGTGCAAGAGTTTAAAAAATACGGTTCAAAATCTAGAGAAAACCATTGCAGCATGCGAAGAGCGTGCAGAAAAAATGAATGAAAAATTACACGATCCCAACTTTTATAAAGACAAAGAATACGATCAAGTATTAAAGCAATGGCAGGATAATAATGGAGAGTTGGAGATTGCTATGGAGAAGTGGGAAAGCGCCCAAGAAAATTATGACAAAAAAACAGCCGAACTTGAAAAGCTCAGCTGAGTGTAATATTTTTTAAATTTAGTTTCCTAATTCAGAAAGGAACTTTATTCGCATCAATCTTAATTCTTGTTCTGAATACACACCTTCAAATTCTTCTACAGCATCTTCTATGGAGTCGGTAGGAGTTTCACGGAAATAATCAAAGATTTCTTCTTGGTATTCTTCATCTAATAGTTCACCAATACAGTAGTCTAAGTTGATTCTAGTTCCTGAATGAACGATATGCTCAATGTCTTCTAGTATTTCATCGACAGACTTTCCTTTTGCCGATGCAATGTCTTCAAGTGGTAATTTTCTGTCAACACATTGAATAATATAAACCTTCAATCCTGATTTGTTGACTACAGATTTAACCACCATGTCATCTGGACGATCTATTTCATTTTCATCCACATACTTTCGAATCGAGTCGATAAAAGGTTTTCCAAACTTTTCAGCTTTTCCTTGTCCAACACCAGTAATGTTGGTCAACTCCTCAATTGTTATGGGGTATCGGGTTGCCATATCCTCTAATGAGACATCCTGAAACAAAACGTATGGCGGCAAGTCTTTTTCTTTAGCTACCTTTTTACGTAAATCTTTTAAGATTGAATACAATTGGTCATCACCGGCGCCACCGCCTTTTGAACCTCCATCTACTTCTTTCTCATTGTCATCCTCACTGTAATCATGAGGTTTTACTAAATCAACCTTACCAGGCTTCTTTGCAAATTCTTTTCCTTTCTTACTCACTTTTAAAACGCCGTAATTTTCTATTTCTTTAATTAAAAAACCATCTATAATGCACTGTCTTATAATAGATTCCCAATGCTTTGGATCGTCACTAACACTTCCACCTTCACCATATAATTCATGTGTCGTATGGTTATAGGTTTTGATTTCACTAGTTTCCTTTCCCGCGATAAAATTAGAAATATATTTTGCTTTAAATTTCTCTTTTAACGCAAAAATTGTTTGAAGAAGAAGGGTTACTTCCAATTGCCCGTCGTACTTATCTTTTGGGTTTAAACAATTGTCACAACTCCCACAGTTTTCATCTGTATATTCTTCACCGAAATAATGTAAAAGTTGTTTTCTTCTACAAACTGCAGTTTCTGCATAAGAAACAGTTTCAAATATTAGTTGTCTGCCGATTTCTTGTTCTGCAATTGGCTTTCCTTGAAGGAATTTTTCCAATTTTTCGATGTCTTTGTACCGATAAAAGGCGATACATTTCCCCTCTCCATCATCTCTTCCTGCTCGTCCGGTTTCTTGATAATAACCTTCCAAGCTCTTTGGAATATCGTGATGGATCACAAAACGCACATCTGGCTTGTCAATTCCCATTCCAAAGGCAATAGTAGCTACAATTACATCTGCATCTTCCATCAAGAACATGTCTTGGTGTTTAGCTCTAGTAGTCGCATCCAATCCTGCATGATAAGGCAATGCTTTGATTCCATTCACTTGTAGCGTCTGGGCAATTTCTTCAACCTTTTTTCTACTTAAGCAATAAACAATACCAGATTTATTGGCGTTGCTTTTTATAAATCTTACGATTTGGCTACCTACTTCACGTTTAGGTTGCACTTCATAGTATAAATTTTTTCTATTAAAGGAGTCTTTAAAAACCTTTGCATCTTGCATGCCTAAGTTTTTCTGAATGTCCTGTTGCACTTTAGGAGTCGCAGTTGCTGTTAGAGCTACAATAGGCACTCGGTCAATAGCTTCTATTATACTTCTAAGTTTTCTATATTCCGGTCTAAAATCGTGTCCCCATTCAGAAATACAATGCGCCTCATCAATTGCTACAAAAGATAATTTGATTTGCTTCAAGAATTCTATATTCTCTTCTTTTGTCAATGTTTCTGGAGCAACATACAAAAGTTTGGTGACGCCTTCCAATAGGTCACTTTTTACTTTGGCTGTATCAGTCTTATTCAATGAAGAGTTCATAAAATGAACGACTCTGTCATCAGAAGAAAAGCCCCTCAAGGCATCTACTTGATTTTTCATCAATGCAATTAGTGGAGATACTATTATTGCAGTTCCCTCAGACATTAATGCAGGTAGCTGGTAGCACATGGATTTTCCACCGCCGGTTGGCATGATTACAAAAGTGTCATTTCCATTCAGAATGTTTGAAATGATCGATTCTTGTTTGCCTTTAAATTTGTTGAATCCGAAAAACTTTTTCAGCTCCTTGTTTAAGTTCAATTCCTCAAGGGTTTGCATGAAATATCTATTTAGCTATTTTAAATTACTTTTGCTTCACTAATTTACTATGAATTACAGTGTAATTTAGTAAAATTTGAAATAAATAAAAAAATAAGGGCTTGAAATCTGAAACAGAAGTAAAAAGAATTGCAAAAGAAGTTTTAAAGAATGAAGCCGATGCGCTCTTAAAACTGATAGATTACATTGACGACGACTTTGTTAAAAGTGTTGAACTCATTTATGAATCCAAAGGAAGGGTGGTGATTACCGGCGTTGGAAAGAGTGCAATTATTGCACAAAAAATCGTGGCTACGATGAATTCCACTGGTACTCCTTCAATATATATGCATGCCGCCGATGCCATTCACGGAGATTTGGGCAATATTCAGCGTGATGATGTGGTGATTTGTATCTCTAAAAGCGGAACAACACCAGAAGTAAAAGTGTTGATTCCTTTAATTAAAAATTTCGGCAATAAGATTATCGCGATTACTGGTAACATGACTTCCGTTTTAGCTACTTCAGCCGATTTTGTGTTAAATGCTACAATTGAAGTAGAGGCTTGTCCCAATAATTTAGCACCAACCACAAGCACAACAGCTCAATTAGCTTTAGGAGATGCTTTGGCCGTATGTCTATTGAATTTGAAATCGTTTAGTTCGACAGATTTTGCAAAGTATCATCCTGGTGGAGCTTTAGGGAAAAAATTATATTTAAGAGTGGGCGAACTTGCTGATTTGAACGAGAAACCTGCCGTAGAACTAACAGACAGTTTAAAGACTGTGATTGTTGAAATAACTACTAAACGACTTGGAGCATGTGCGGTAGTAGAAAATGGAAAAGTGAAAGGTGTAATTACAGATGGAGATCTGCGGAGAATGCTTTCTGAGTCGATTAGTTTTGATTCGATCACTGCAGCAGATATTATGTCTAAAAATCCCAAAAGCATCGATTATGATAGCTTAGCTGTGGAAGGCCTTAAAGTAATGAAGCTTCACAATATCTCTCAATTAATCGTCCTAAAGGAAGGCCAATATGCAGGATTAATTCACATTCATGATTTGATTCGTGAAGGCATACTATAATTAATACTAATCGTACTCGGGGTAATAGATTATCTCTTAAATTTGCCGATTCTATGGAAGGCAATCAATCACCGTATGACGAAGAATTTTCAAAACAAGGCGAAATGTCTTTTCTTGATCATTTGGAAGTACTTCGTTGGCATTTAGTAAGATCTGTAATAGCGGTGTTGTTGTTTATGACACTTGCCTTTGTTTTTAAGGAGTTTGTATTTGATACAATCATCTTAGCACCTCAAAAAAGCAACTTCCTAACCTATCGACTTTTTTGTGATTTATCGCATTTTCTGGATTTCGGTGATAGACTCTGCTTTAATGATATTTCCTTTAGTTTGATCAATATTTCAATGTCGGGTCAATTTACTACACATATTTTGGTTTCTGCAGTGGCCGGAATTATATTGGCTTTTCCCTACATTTTAATCGAAGTATGGCGATTTATTTTGCCTGGTTTAAAGAAAACAGAAAGACGGTCGGCCATGGCGTTAGTCTTTTTTGGATCTCTATTATTTATGAGTGGTGTCCTTTTTGGCTATTATGTCATCAGTCCGTTATCTGTTCAGTTTTTAGGGAATTATACCGTGAGTAGCACTGTGACCAATTCCATCAGCTTAAACTCTTATATCAGTACCTTAACTTCGATAACTTTAGCTTGTGCTATCGTATTTCAATTGCCGATTATCGTTTATTTCTTGTCTAAGATTGGAATCCTTACTCCACAGTTAATGAAGACTTATCGAAAGCATTCAATTGTAGTTGTATTGATATTGGCTGCAATTATTACTCCTCCAGATATTACAAGTCAGATATTGGTAGCGATACCTTTAATAATACTTTATGAAGTCAGTATCTTGATATCTAGAATGGTTGTTAAAAAGGAAGAAAAATCAGCTTAAAAATTACCCTACATGAGTGAATTAGTAAATGAATTTAACGCTTATCGCGAAAAAATGAATGAGAAGATCCTGAGTGCCGATAATAAGGTAATCAAGCGACTTTTTAATTTAGATACCAATACCTATGCTGAAGGTGCTTTAGATGTGAAGACCAAAGAAATGTTAGGTTTGGTGGCTTCAATGGTATTAAGATGTGATGATTGTATCAAGTACCATTTGGGTAAAGCACGTGATAATGGAGTCACAAAAGAAGAAGTGTATGAAGTATTCGCTATCGCAAATATTGTGGGTGGAACGATCGTAATTCCACATACAAGAAGAGCAGCTGAGTATTGGGATGAATTGGAGGAGAAATAAACATCAACTACTTTAATTTCTTATTTTTACCGTTTTCGAATTACTAATGCCACGGAATTTTTATAAAACTTTCTTTTTTTTAGTCACTACTATTCTGTGTATTCATGGACTCTATGCCCAAAAAACCATAGTCAGTGGAACTGTGATTGATGTTAAAACAAAAGAACCAATGCCTTTTGTCAACATCATTTTCAAGAATACCAAATCAGGAACAACTACGGATATCGATGGAAAATTTAGGATAGAAACTTATTATGCTTCCGATTCTTTAACGGCTAGTTTTATCGGGTATAAATCGAACACAAAAAAGGCACGTCAAGATCAAACTCAAGTGATCAATTTCGAATTATCTACAGGTGGAGTTGAGATAGGGGAAGTAGTGGTGACCTACAGTGGGAATCCTGCACATAAAATCTTAGACCGTGTAATTGATAATAAGGCCATCAATAACCGGGAAAAATATGATGCATATGAATACGAAGTTTACAACAAGGTTGAATTCGATTTGAATAACATTAGCGATGAATTTAAGGATAGAAGGGTTTTTAATAGTCTACAGTTTATTTTTGATTACATCGACAGTACTACAAGCGATAAGCAATACTTACCGATGTTCATGACTGAATCTTTGTCGGATTATTATTATCGAAGAGATCCAAAATCAGAAAGAGAAGTCATAAAAGGAACCAAAGTTTCTGGTGTTTCTAATGAAAGTATTTCTCAGTTTTTGGGAGATATGTATCAGAATGTAAATGTATATGAAAATCACATTGGAGTTTTTGGAAAATCATTCGTTAGTCCAATCGCTGATTTTGGAAAACGATTTTACAAATATTATTTGATTGATTCCATGGTGGTGGATGGGAATTTTTGCTACCAAATAGAGTTCGTTCCTAAACAAGCTCAAGAACCTGTTTTTTCTGGAACTATGTGGATTAATGATACCACTTATGCGATTAAACGAATTGAGGCAGGGATAAACGAAAAAGCGAATATCAACTTCATTAATGGATTTACGGTGGAGCAACGGTATAAGAAAGTGAATGATGAATTCTGGATGCTTTCTAAAGATAATTTAATTGTAGATTTTACCATTACCAAGAATTCTATGGGGCTGTATGGTCGGAAGACGACCACCTACAAAGATTTTGTAATGAATAAACCCCGACCTGATGAAACATTTGACGGAGTTGAGAAAGTAGTTGTTCAAAAGGGAGCGAATGAAAAAGGTGATGATTTCTGGGACAAAAATCGGCACGATACTTTATCTGAGAATGAAAAAAACATCTACCTCATGGTGGATTCTGTAAAAAACGTACCTGCATTTAGAACCTTTATAGATGTGATTCAGTTGGTTTTTACAGGTTATAAGGAAGTGGGTTTGTTTGAAATAGGCCCTTATTTTAATGCCTATAGTTTTAATAAAGTAGAGGGTCATCGATTCAGAGTTGGCGGAAGAACAAGTAATAACTTCAGTACTCAAGTAATGATTGATGGTTATCTGGCCTACGGATTAAAAGATGAACGGTTTAAGTATGGAGGTGGGGTGTTGTATTTTCTGTCGAAGGAGCCACGGCATTCAGTTAGTGTTAATTATTCATTGGATGTAGAGCAATTGGGATTAAGCCAAAATGCATTTAGTGAGGACAATATTCTATCTTCAGTATTAAGAAGAAATCCAAATGATAAGTTAACTGGTGTTGAAGAAATAAAAGTGGGATCCGAGCGATTTTGGTTCAATGGATTTTCCAATACATTAACTGTTACCAATAGAACAATGCGACCATTGGGGAGTATCCAATACAATCAAAAATTAGACAATGGCACTACTGTTCCCGTTGGGAGTATCCGAACAACGGAAATCGGATTAAAAACACGATTTGCTTACCAAGAAGCTTTTGTGGCAGGAGAGTTTGATCGAATTAGTTTAGGGACCGAATTTCCGATTGTAGAATTAAATATGGGGTTTGGAATCAAGGGAATTTTCGGGAGTGATTACGATTATACAAAAGTTGCGCTATCAGTTTCTGATAATATCAAACTAGGAACATTTGGTAAAACAGAAGTAAAAGCACAAGCAGGTAAGTATTTTGGTACTTTACCATTTACACTACTAGAAATTCACAACGGTAACGAAACCTACTTTTTTGACAATGCAGCATTTAACCTGATGAATTTCTTTGAGTTTATCAGTGATGAATATGTTAGTTTGATGGTAACACATCATTTTGAAGGATTTTTCTTGAATAAAATTCCTTTGATGCGTCGATTAAAATGGAGAGAAGTAGTGACTGGTAGAGCCGTGGTTGGAAGTTTGGAAGATAAAAATAAACAAACGTTGGAATTACCCAGAAATATGTACGAGTTAACTGGGCCTTATGCCGAAGCGGCAGTTGGTATTGAGAATATTTTTAAGATAATTCGTGTAGATGCGTTGTGGAGATTAACCTACTTAGATCATCCGGATATTGCTAAATTTGGAATTAGAGCCACCTTTGAAATTCAGTTCTAGAAATTACACTATGAAGTTACGAGCAGAAAATATTATCAAGAAATATAAGAAGAGAGTCGTTGTGAAAGGCGTTTCTGTAGAAGTAGAGCAAGGTGAAATTGTTGGACTCTTAGGACCCAATGGAGCTGGGAAAACTACCTCCTTTTATATGATGGTTGGCTTGGTAACTCCCAATGAAGGTAGAATATTCTTGGACGACGAAGACATTACTTCACTCCCAATGTACAAGAGAGCTCAACGTGGTATTGGTTATTTAGCTCAAGAGGCATCTGTTTTTAGAAAACTATCTGTCGAAGACAATATAAAAGCTATTTTAGAGATGACGAAACTTTCTAAAAAGGAGCAAGCGGATAAATTAGAAAGCTTATTGGATGAATTCAGTTTACATCACGTTAGAAAAAATAGAGGTGATTTATTGTCAGGTGGAGAGCGAAGAAGATGCGAAATAGCACGTTGTTTGGCTACCGACCCAAAGTTTATTTTGCTTGATGAGCCATTTGCAGGAGTAGACCCAATCGCTGTTGAAGACATTCAAGGAATCGTGGCCAAATTAAAAGAACGAAATATCGGTATTTTAATTACTGACCACAATGTGCAAGAGACTCTAGCTATAACCGATAGAGCCTACTTGCTTTTTGAGGGTAATATCTTGAAAGCAGGAACAGCAGAAGAGCTGGCTGCGGATGAACAAGTTCGAAAAGTCTATTTAGGTCAGAATTTTGAACTCAAAAAGCCTAAAGTAAATTAAGCTTCTACAATATTAAATTCATAGCTTTCCATCAATTGGTTAGCCAATATCTTTTTACAAGCTTCTTCAACTTTAGCAGATGCAGTTGCTTTATCAGCAGCATCAATCTCTAAAGAAATGTGTTTGCCAATTCTAACATTTTGAATTTCACTTAGGTTTAAATTCTTCAAGCTTGAAGTAACTGCTTTTCCTTGTGGATCTAATAATGCTTTTAATGGCATGATGTCTATTTCGGCTCTAAATTTCATGTTTCTTTGAGATGGAGTTATTAATAACTGATAATATGATGTACAAAATTAAAATAATTGGGACAGCAATAAAATAAAATACTGCAATAAGTGCGATAGAAATGCCAACAAAACTAAATTTTAGTCGATTGTCTTTCCATTTAAACGATTTAAACTTCAATGCAAATAATGGAATTTCACTGACCATCAATAAGCTCCATATAATTATTCCTACTAGAATAAATAATGGATTAGTCATTAGGTTCAAAACAGAGGCATTAAAAATAGAATTTGAATTCTCGGCTTGCCATGCGATTAATGGAATTGATAACCAGAATAATGCATTTGCAGGAGTTGGAACTCCAATAAAGGAAGACGTTTGTCGTTCATCTAAATTGAATTTCGCTAAACGATATGCAGAAAAAATAGTCATTATAAAGGCGGCAAATTCAATATGAGGAATATTTATTTCAGAATTGATTAACAATTGATAAACAATAACTGAAGGAGCAAATCCGAAAGAAACAACATCGGCCAAGCTATCGTATTCTTTTCCAATTGGGGATGCTACGTTTAATAACCGAGCGGCCAAACCATCAAAAAAGTCTAAAAAGGCAGCAGTGAGGATTAAAATTCCTGCTTCTGCCAATTGGCCGTTAAAAGCTAAAACCACCGATAAGCAACCTGAAAATAGGTTGGCTGCAGTGATAATATTTGGGATACTTTTTTTCATTTCAATTTTAAAGATGGGACAAAAGTAAGGATAAAGTGAGGTCGCATTACAATTTTGAATGTGCTTTTAAAGACAGATAATAACTAATTAACGAATAAAAGAAAGCCGATTCATAGAAATACTTATTTTTGAGTAATAAAATGATGAATTTGCTGTTATACAGCATTCAATTGTTTTACCTCTTTACTAAGTCTATGAATAATAAAGTCTCGCTAATTATAGCCGCATTTATCTTATCATCTGGCCTTTATGCCCAAACTAGAAAATACAGTAATGAATTTTTGAATATTGGTGTTGGAGCAAGGGCCTTAGGAATGTCAAATGCATTTACAGCAAGAGTGAATGATGTAACCGCTGGATATTGGAATCCCGCAGGCTTAACTCAAATGGAAGGTGATTTTCAAGTCGGACTTATGCACTCAGAGTATTTTGCTGGAATAGCGAAGTATGATTACGGTGGCTTCGCTACACGAATTGATGAGAAAAGTGTTTTAGGTGTTTCTGTGTTGCGTTTTGCCGTTGACGATATTCCAAACACTACCCAATTGATCGATCAAAATGGGAATGTGAATTATGCAAATATCAAATCGTTTACAGCTGCAGATTATGCCTTCTTGATTTCTTATGCGCGAGAAATGGGCATCACTGGATTGAGTTTGGGTGGAAATGTGAAAGTGATTTATAGAAATGTAGGTGATTTTGCCAACGCCTATGGTTTTGGACTTGATTTTTCGGCCCTTTATAAAAAAGATAATTGGGCTTTTTCAGCGGTAGCAAAAGATATCACAAGCACATTTAATGCTTGGAGCTATACATTAGACGATCAAACAGAGAAAGTTTTTATAGCCACTGGTAACGATTTGCCAGAGAATGGGCTTGAAATTACTTTGCCACAACTAATTTTAGGAGCTGGACGGTTGATCAACTTTGGTGAAAAGTTTTCTGCTTTTACTGAGTTAGACTTAGGGGTCACTTTTGATGGAGAAAGAAATGATTTGATTAGTTCTGATCCCATCTCGATTAGTCCTAGATTTGGATTGGAATTGGCTTACCAGCAATTTATATTTTTAAGAGGTGGTATCGGAAACTTCCAAAAGGAACAAACGGTATTGGGTGTAAGTCAAACTACTTTCCAGCCTAACTTTGGAGTAGGGGTGAAATTTAAAGGATTTTCTATCGATTACGCATTAACAGATATCGGAGACCAATCCGCATCATTGTATTCTAACGTATTTTCTTTGCGAATAGATTTGAATAAAAAGGGTAGCTAGTGAAAAGAATTTTACTGTTTTGTGCATTCATCTTTTCAATTACAAATATCATTGCACAGTCTTTCGGCAATGAATGGATCAACTATAACCAAAAATATTACGAATTTAAAATAACTGCCGACGGAGTTTATAGAATCACCTATGCCGATTTGGCAAGTGCAGGCGTTCCTATCAATTTGATCAATCCGAAAAATATTCAGTTGTTTGGAAGGGGTGTTGAAATTCCATTGTTCATCAATGGAGAGTCCGATAATTCATTTAACACCGCAGATTATATTGAATTCTTAGCACAAAAAAATGATGGTTGGCTCGATTCCAACTTGTATGATGGAGTAAGAAATCAACCCAATCCCTATTATAGTTTAATTACTGATACGGCTTCCTACTTTTTGACTTGGAATACCAGTACTACCAATTCTAGGTATCAAGTTGAATCAGACAATAATTTCACTGGATATTCTCCAATTACCTCTTTTAAGGTAGAAAAACGAACGACATTTAATACCAGTTATTTCGATGGAGAAACAGTTCAAGGTGATTTAACCAGTCCGCGATATGTGCCTACTGAAGGATGGATGAGTCGGGTAATTAGTAATTCAGGACAGAAAACTTTTAACACTACTGTCAATAGTGAAAAAGCAGTTTCAAACGGATTGGCAAGAATAGAATTTGTGGTGACGGGACAATCTAATTTTGGTCCTATCCAGAATGGAGATCACCACTTGGAGGTGTCTTTCGCCAATCAAGTTTATGATACTACATTTGAAGGCTATCGCTTAATTCGAAAAGTTCAAACGGTTTCAGCTACAGACTTAGACCAAACTTCTACAGCTTTTTCATTTAAACAAATTGATGATTTGGGTGCAGGAAGCGACCGAATGGCAATTGGTTTTGTAAATATTTATTATGACCACTTGCCTGATGCTGAAGGGAAGGCTTATTTTGAATTTGATGTGAAAGATGCTGTTGGTGCCTCTAAAAGCTATTTAAGGTTGACCAATTTCGCTGGTTCTGCGAATAATTATATTTTCGATCAAACCAATAAAAAGAGAATTGCAATTACACAGGTGGGTAACGAATACCGTAGTTTAATCCCCAATGGAGGATTAAAAAAATGTGTCGTTTATTCTGAAAATGCCGTTCAATCAGTTGGTGCAATCCGTCCCGCGGGAGAGAATGGATTTTTCAACAACTATTTTGCATTAATTCCCGATTCTGCATACTTAATGGTAAGTAATTCAGAGTTAGCAAATGAAGTTTTCAATTATTTCAATTATCGACAATCTAAAAACTTTAGACCTTTTGTAGTAGATGTGAATCAGTTGTACAAGCAATACGGTTATGGAATTTCTCAACATCCATTGGCCATTCGGAATTTTATGAATGAGTTGATTGTCAAGAAGAACGCTCCACCAAAATTTTTATATTTTATTGGAAAATCAATCAGAGCAAAATTTGTAAGAGGTAAACCATTGCTTTACAGCTCTAATTTGGTACCGACAATTGGAAATCCTGCTACTGATAATTTATTTACTTCTGGATTGGGGAGTAGTGGTTTTGAAGTAGCCATTCCGACAGGAAGGATATCTGTGAGAAACAATGCAGAATTAAAATCCTACCTAAATAAAGTCATAGAGTATGAATCTGCAACGACAGCAAGTTGGATGAAAAATGCACTGCATTTTGTTGGTGGAACTAGTTTATTTGAAACGCAACAACTGGAAAATTATATGATCCAGTATGCCAATACATTTACAGATGTAAAAATTGGAGGAAAGGTCAGTACATTTAAAAAAACAACTTCAGCTCCGATCCAAACAACCTTGTCAGATTCGATACAGAATTTGATCAATACAGGAGCGAGTTTAATGACTTTCTTTGGTCATGCCTCCAATACTGGCGGGTTTGATATTAATATTGATGAGCCTCAAAATCTGAAAAATAAAGGAAAGTATCCATTTATCTTAGGCAATGCCTGCTATACAGGAGATGTTCATCAAGAGGGAAATTTGAGCACCTCTGAGGATTTTGTATTAATCGCAGATAAAGGAGCAATCGGGTTTATAGCAACAGTAGATTTAAGTTATTCGGCGAGTTTAAATGTTTTCTCTAGTGAGTTTTATCGACAGTTCTCTGATAAGAATTACGGGAAAAGTATGGCTTTTTGCATGCAGCAGGCCGTCAAGTCTGTTGGTGCTGCCTCTGATCCTAGTTTAGAAAGTGTATTATTAGAGATGAGTTTGCATGGCGATCCTGCATTGGTGATGAATTCTCCAATCAAACCTGATTTTAGAATTTCAAAATCTAGTATTTCATTTAATCCTCGTGAAGTGACTACTGAGGTTGATTCTTTTGTGGTAAATATCCTGTTGGAGAATATTGGGAAAGCCATTACCGATTCATTAACTATAGAGGTAAATAGAAAGTTTCCTGGCACTAATGGTGATACTTCCTATATTTTTAAGCTTGAACCACTGTTATTTAAATCAACTTTTAGCTTAAAAATACCAGTGAATGTTTTAAAAGGGGTCGGAGAAAATCAGTTTTCGGTAATCCTGGATCGATACAACGAAATAGATGAGTTGAGCGAAATAAACAACCAAGCTTCTGTTAGTTTAATTATTCGGTCAGGCGATTTAATACCTATCTATCCATATAACTATGCGGTTGTTCCTAAACAAGGAATTACTTTAAAAGCTTCTACTGCATTCGCTTTTGAAACAGGCAAAAACTACTTGATTGAAATTGATGTTAATTCAGATTTTAATAGCCCATCAAGGCAATCAACTTCAGTTTTTTCAACTGGTGGTGTGGTAGAATGGTCGCCATCTATATTATCCAATATGCCTGATAGTGCTGTTTATTTTTGGAGAGTAAGCAAGACGCCTGACAATCTTGGTCGATACTTTTGGAAAACTTTTTCTTTTCAGTACATAAAAGATAAAAGGGGTTGGGGGCAAGATCATTTTGATCAATTGAAAGTGAATGATTTTCAATTTATGAATCCGAACAATTCCACGAAGCAGTTTGATTTTGTCGATAATGTGCGTCAATTGTCATGCGTAAATATTGGAAATCCACCCACAACAACCATTCTAGGGAACATTAAATATTCTGTGGATAGTGAGACAAGAGAGAAAAATGGATGTTCAATAACCCCAACATTTATGGTTGTGGTTTTAGATTCTTTGTCCTTTGACTCATGGGAAACACCATATAATGGGCAAAATGCGAATAGAGATTATGGGCAAGCCAATATCAACGGAAGTTGTCGTTCTCGTTCTGAGGCTTATTTTATGTTTAGAGCCAATTCTGCCATTCAGTTGCAGTCGATGCGTAAGATGTTGTTAGATAGTGTTCCAAATGGAAATTACATTTTAGTTTATTCCTGGTATAATATCAAATATTCAGACATAAATGTCAGTAATCCTGCTATTATGCAGACATTTTCAGCATTGGGAGCAACTAAAGTGACTGGGATCTCAGATTCTATTCCATTTATTTTTGCAGTAAAAAAGGGTAAGCCAGCAACCGTTAAAGAAGTTGTAGGTGACAGTATCAATCAGCAAATAGAATTAAAAATGACTCTGACAGCAAGTTCTACTTTTGGTGATTTAACATCCAAAATTGTAGGGCCTGCAATGGCATGGGATAGTATAGTTTGGATCACTAAAAGTTTGGAACTAAATTCTCGTGATAGTTCTGCATTAACGGTGAGTTCCCTGGTGAATGCAGAAGCAAATGGGGTTGAAATTTTTTCAAATCTTCCCAAATCTATGAGGAGATTTGAAGTGAAAGGTGCAATTGTTGCTGGAACTTCTCCGTTCTTACGCATGCAAATGTCGGCTAGTGATGTTCAATTTCAGACTCCTCCTCAGTTGGATTTATGGCATGTATATTATGAACCGGTTCCTGAATTGGCGTTAAATGCAAATGTATTTTTTGAGGTAAATAAAGATACTTTATTGGAAGGGGAATCTTTTAAATTGTCTGTGAATGTTTCCAATATTAGTGAGTTCGATATGGATAGCGTTTTAGTGAATTATCAATTGGTAAATGCTCAAAATAAATTAGTTTCACTGCCTTCTGTACGAATAAAACCATTGGCAGCAGGAGAGTCTTATCAGTTATTAGTGGAGGTTCCTACATTAGGTTTTTCAGGGAATAATACCTTGTTAATTGATGTAAACCCGTTGGACGATCAGCCTGAACAGTTTCATTTCAATAACATTGGACAATACGGATTTTATGTGTTAAAGGATAATATCAATCCATTGATGGATGTTACTTTTGATGGAAGACGAATCATAAATGGAGAGTTAATCGGACCTGAACCAGAAATAGTGATTCAGCTTTCAGATGAGAATAAATATTTATTGTTGAACGATACTTCCGATTTTGCAATCTATTTGAAAACACCAAATCAGAATGAAAAACGGGTCTATTTTGGAATTCAAAGTGATGGATCTCAAATGGATTTTAGAGAAGGAACATTGCCTCAAAATAAAGCCAAAATTGTTTATCGTCCGAAACTTTATGAAGATGGAACATACCAATTACGGGCTCAGGCGAATGATAAGAGTGGTAACCTTTCAGGGAGTACTGATTATTTAATCACTTTTGAAATTGAAACCAAAGCATCCATTTCGAGATTAATGAATTATCCAAATCCATTTACTACATCAACTCGATTTGTTTTCACTTTAAGTGGAACAAGAATTCCTGATTTTATGCAGATTCAAATCATGACCATTACTGGAAAAATAGTTAAGGAGATTGATTTGGCAGAATTGGGTTCTATTCATATTGGACAAAATATGACTGATTATGCTTGGGATGGTACTGATGAGTTTGGTGATCGATTAGCAAATGGTGTTTATTTGTATCGAGTGAGAACAAATTTAGACGGTCAATCTATTGAACATCGTGATTCTGGTGCAGACAAATATTTTAAGGCAGACTTTGGTAAAATGTACCTAATGAGATAATTTTATCCCATTTTTATCGTTTAGTCAAAAATAAATTATTCTAAATGTATGAAATTAAGAAGTGGGTTAATTAGCATTTCTCTCCTGTCTATTCTTTCGAGCACAGCTCAAGAAAGCAGCAAGGCCAAATTAGTATTTAATGGTGTTTCATTGTATACTGGTGTATTATCTCATCAAGGCCAGGTGGGTTCACTTAGCGATTTTAAGAAATTGGCTAAAGGGTCAGAATTACTGGAAACGGATCTTACTGGATATGATGTGAATTCTTTGTTTTATGGAAATGAATCAGGATCAATCGGAGGTGTGAATGTTCACTTTAAGTTTGTAAATGATCAGAAAGTAGATCAAAAAATATTCTCTTCAATGCGATTCGGTATTTCGTTAGCTGATGGAAGAAACTTATCAAAGAGTTACTCAAAATCAGAAGACTTTAGAGTAGATACTTTAACTTCCAGTCGTTCTGGGGAAGAATACTATGTTGATTCTACAGCCTCTCAAAATTTGTACTTAGATTATAGCCAGTCTCAAGTTTTTTTGAGTGCAGCCTACCTTATCGGGTCAAATCCTGAAGAACGGTTTTCATTTTTCACAGGTGTTGGATTAATGAGCGGTATTGCAATTGATGCTTCTACTTATATTTCAAAAAGTAACAGCAGTTATACTGAGAATTCGCGTTCTATTAATGATGAGCTAACTAGAGAATATAATTCCAAGTCAGAAGATGAATACTTTAAGAATAAAATGGCTTTTACAATGATCGCATCAATCCCGATAGGAGTAGACTTTAGAATAGGTACGGTGAGAAAGTTTTGGAAAGGCAGTCATTTGATGTTGGAATATCAACCTAGTCTTTATTATTATTCGATACCTGAATTAAATACAAGTACAATGACCACGGCAAGTATTTGGTCATTTACTTATAAATTTCAATTTTAAGATATTGATTTTTATCACACAAAAAAAAGGAGCTTCAAATTTTGAAGCTCCTTTTTTGTTAGTGTTTGAATTGGATTATTTCATGATCTTTTTCAAGATTCGCTCATTTCCATTTGACAGTTCAAGTAAATAAACACCTTCAGGCAATTCAGTGGTATTTATCTGAATACTTCCGTTGTTATTGATTTGATCAATCGCTGTTGGCTGTCCCAATAGGTTGTACAACTTTACATCTAATTTGCCATTGTAGGAGCTATTAATGTTTAATTGGTTATTCATTGGGTTAGGGAAAATGCTGATGCTTTCGTTTAAAGAAATTTCTCCTAAAGAGGTTACAACATTTGCTGTGATTGGAACAGTGATAGATCCTTGTGATCCCGGAAGACCAGTGTTAAATGATAATGTCTCAGTTAATGCACCAAAAGTATTTGCAGTAAGCTTAATTGGAAATACAAAAGCTTCACCTTCGTTTAACGTTGCTGATGCTCCGATAGCAGGAGAAAAACTTAAATCAGTTGTGTTTGACAACGTAATGTTCGTCAAGTTTAATGTTGTATTGCCTGTATTTACAATGATGTAATTGAATAATGTATCCGTGTTAACTGTGCCAAAACTAATGGTTGGTTGAGTAATGTCTATGCTATTAATAGTAGGTGCAGAAGAATTAGTTACAAAGTTGGTGATTCGATCTACCAACTGTGGGTAATCAATAAAAGGGTTTCTATTTCCTTGAACTGCAAAAACATCGTCATTTCTTCTTTGTTCGATAGCATCTGGTGCAAAAGTAGCATGCCATTGCTTTAAAATATTCTCTTGAGAGGTGAAATGGTTGCCATAATTCTGATACCTAATCACAAAATATAGCAACGATCTAGCTGCAGTTCCTTTTTGAGCATCTCGTGGTTCAAACATTGAGCTGTTGTAGAAAGAGCCGCCGCCAGTTGCAGTTCCATTAGTTACTACACCAAAAGGATTGTTTCCTCTATTGCTATTTGAGTTGTTTGTCGTTGGGTAAAGGTGGAATAAATCACTTTTCATTGGTTCTGCCGAGTTAAACTGACTTTGCGGATAAGTGTGCTCCGTGTTGAATTGTGGAGAACCGTTTTGTGCTGCAGAACGGCTACTATAGTTCGTTATCTTAGTTCCAGTGTAAACACACTCTAATGTATTTACAGTAGCATTTTGCCCATTTGTTTTTTCGTTATCGATGGTCATAAACATCGCATCTCTAGCATTATTATAACCCAAGGAAATGTAACCTTGACCTAATCTTGTTTTTAATGCTGTCTTCAATGCCTCTTCTGATGTGTTTTCAGTAGTAGAATAGTAGGTCTTAGAATATGTTCCTTGACCCATTAAATCAACTCTAGTGAAACCACTGTTAGCGGTATGTTTTATAATCATCTCAGAGTTGTGCAGAATGTTGTGTTTTGGGCTGAATCTTACCCAAACTGCTTTGTTCCCATTGGCTGCAATGGTAAAACTGCTTTCACTTACTGAAAAAGGTGTCGTGTTGTAGGTGTTGTAAAATTTGATCTGATTAACAGTAACTGGAGCCGCTGAAGTATTCGTAATAGTCAATTGAAGGCTGTCTATAGAAATCTCATTAACCGTTCCAAAATTCAGTTGAGACTGATTAACGGTTAATACTTGTGCAGTTGAAAAAAAAGGAATACAAATCGCAAGGAGTAATAATTGTTTCATTTTGTTATTTTAATTTACTGCAAAAGTAAATATTTATAACTTTACAAAACTTCAAAAGCCAAATGACAAAGATTAAGAATACGTTACTATCGATATTAAGCGGCTTATTATTGGCATTCGCTTGGCCTGAAACTCCTGGAATAACCTTTTTGATATTTTTTGCTTTTGTTCCATTGTTGATTATGGAGCATAATCTATCACAGAGTGCCGAAAATAAGTCTGTAGCCATTTTTGGACAAAGTTATCTTGCCTTTTTTATCTTTAATCTCATTACCACTTGGTGGATTTATTATGCCTCTTTACCTGGCGCAATAATGGCAATTGTATTCAATTCATTTTTCATGGCTGCAGTGTTCTTCTTTTTCCATTTGGTGAAAACCCGAGTTGGTAAAAAAGAGGGCTATATTGGCTTTATCATTCTTTGGATTGCTTTTGAATACTTGCATTTAAACTGGGAATTGTCTTGGTCGTGGTTAACTCTTGGAAATGCATTTGCAAATACGCCAGATTGGATTCAATGGTATGAATATACCGGTCATCTGGGAGGTTCGTTGTGGATCCTGGTGGTAAATTTATTGGTGTTTTTTGTATTCAGAAATATTGCAATTCTGAAGCAAAGCATGATGCAGCAAATCGGAGGAATTGTTGTGTTGCTGCTATTTCTTATCGGTCCCATGTTGTGGTCGATTCAGATCAATTCAAATTATGAAGAAAAAATTGACCCGGTTGAGGTAGTAGTAGTTCAGCCCAATATAGATCCTTATACAGAGAAGTTTGGTGGGATTTCAGAGTCGGATCAAATCGATCGAATTTTTGAGTTGGCTGAACGAGAAGTTGATGAAAATACCGATTACATCGTAGCTCCCGAAACATCATTTCCTGCGAATTATTGGGAACATGAGTTGGACTTTATATATGGAACTGAACGTGCGCGAGAAACCATTAAAAGATTCCCACAAGTTACTTTTGTAGGAGGCTTGTCAACGGCAAGATTATATACTGAAGGCGAAGAGTATCCTTTCACCGCAAGAAGTTTTGGAAAAGATAGCCCCGGAATGTATGACATTTATAACGCAGCTTTGCAAATTGACAGCACTCCACAGATTCCATTGCATCGAAAGTCTAAATTGGTGTTGGGAGTAGAGAAGTTGCCATTCAGAAAGTATTTGAGTTTTATAGATAAATTCTCAATTAAATTAGGAGGAGCCACTGGTTCTCTGGGATATCAGGAACATCCGACGAACTTTGAGAGTGCAGAAAAAACAGTCATTGCCCCAGTAATTTGTTACGAATCGGTTTATCCAGAATATGTAGGAGAATACATCAGTCAAGGGGCAGAATTGATTTTTATTATCACAAATGATGGTTGGTGGGAAAATACAGCAGGATATAAACAGCACATGGCTTACGCTCGGATACTAGCTATTTCATACCGTAGAAGTATAGCTAGAAGTGCAAATACCGGAATTTCTGCATTCATTAATCAGAAAGGAGAAGTGTTTCAAAAAACTGCTTGGTGGGAGCAAGCGGTGATTAAAGCACAGTTAAATAAGAACGATTCAATTACCGTTTATGCAGACTATGGCGACTTGATTGGCAGGTCTGCTGCGTTTGTTGCACCTTTATTATTGCTATTGGCTTTTGTACGAAAGCTGAGCGTGAAATAAGACCCGAATTAAAGAATGAGTCAATTGAACTTTCGTTAATTTTGTATCGCATTAGAAAAGAAGAATAAAATTTATAGAACTATAATTTCAATATAAAGAAAATGGAAAAGTACGATGTAGCAATAATTGGATCAGGACCTGGTGGATATGTATGTGCCATAAGATGCGCGCAACTAGGGATGAAAACAGCACTCATCGAAAAATATGATTCGTTAGGTGGAACTTGCTTAAATGTAGGTTGTATTCCATCAAAAGCATTGTTGGATTCATCTGAGCATTATCACCAAGCAAAACATCAATTTCCAGAGCATGGAATTAATTTGAAAGATCTAAAAGTAGATTTCAAACAAATGATTGCTCGCAAACGAGGTGTCGTTGAGCAAACTGTTGGTGGCATCGACTTTTTAATGAAGAAGAATAAAATTGATGTCATTCACGGTACAGGTTCATTGGAGAGCAATACAGTGATTAATATCGAAGGGAAAGAAGCAAAAAAGATCGAAGCAAAAAAGATCGTTATTGCAACAGGTTCTAAGCCTGGGTCACTCCCATTTATCGAATTAGACAAAGAGCGAGTGATCACTTCTACTGAAGCATTGGAGTTGAAAGAAATTCCAAAAAAGATGGTCGTTATCGGTGGTGGAGTTATCGGATTGGAATTGGGTTCAGTGTATGCAAGATTAGGAACTGAAGTTTCTGTTGTTGAATACATGGATGGAATTATTCCTACTATGGATAAAACTATGGGTAAGGAATTGCTGAAGTCAATGAAGAAAATCGGAGTAGAATTCTACTTGAGCCATAAAGTAAAATCTGTAAAGAACGAAGGTAAATCAGTAACCGTAAAAGCAGACAATAAGAAAGGCGAAGAAGTAACTCTAGAAGCAGATTATTGTTTGGTTTCTGTTGGTCGAATTCCTTACACTAAAGGTTTAGGATTAGATAAAGCAGGTGTAAAAGTAGACGATAGAGGGAGAGTAGAAGTAGACGGACACTTAAAAACCAATGTAGAGAACATCTATGCGATTGGTGATGTAGTGAAGGGTGCAATGTTGGCGCATAAAGCGGAAGAAGAAGGTATGTTCGTGGCAGAGCACATGAATGGAGAGCATCCACATATCGATTATAACTTGATTCCAGGAGTAGTTTACACATGGCCAGAGGTTGCTAGTGTTGGACAAACAGAAGAACAATTGAAAGAAGCCAAAATAGAATACAAAGTAGGTTCATTTCCTTTCAAAGCAAGCGGAAGAGCAAGAGCGAGCATGGATATCGATGGGTTGGTGAAAGTGTTGGCAGATAAAACGACTGACGAAATTTTAGGAGTTCATATGGTAGGGCCACGTGCTGCAGATATGATTGCTGAAGCAGTAGTAGCTATGGAATATAGAGCTACGGCAGAAGACATAGCTAGAATGAGTCATGCTCACCCTACTTTTACAGAAGCATTAAAAGAAGCAGCTTTGGCAGCTACTGATAATAGAGCAATACATATTTAAGAGAACTATTTTTCTATAAGAATGTTTGAAAAGCGTTGTGAGTGAGAATTTACAACGCTTTCAATTTATAAAAAAGAGAAGATGGATAAAACAGGAGTGTTGGTAGTTAATTTGGGAACACCAGATAGCCCAAAAGTAAAAGATGTTCGACCGTATTTGAGGGAATTTTTAAATGATCCAAGAGTAATTGATATTCCTTGGTTGGCTCGTAAAATTCTAGTGAACTTAATCATAGTGCCCTTCCGTTCGTTTAGCTCCTCGAAAATTTACAAGCAATTGTGGACAGAAAAGGGTTCGCCATTGTTAATTTACGGAGAGGAAGTGAAAGAAATGCTGCAAGATAAATTGGGCGATCAATTTGGTGTTCACTTGGCCATGCGGTATAAAAATCCAAGTATGGATGATGTAATGGCAGAGATGCGTTTACAGAATTATACCAAGATTATTGTGTTTCCGATGTTTCCACATTATGCTTCTGCTAGCACAGGTTCTGCAATAGAAAAGGCGATGAAAATCATGAGTAAGTGGTGGGTCATTCCTGAGGTAACTTTCATCAGTCAGTATTGGGATCATCCTGGGTTTATCAATGCTTGTGTGGAGCGTGCAAAGCAATACGATTTGAACGAATACGAGCATTTCTTATTCTCTTACCACGGTGTCCCAGAAAGACATGTAGATAAGGTGTATTTGGATGGTTCGCCATGTGCGGATCACAATTGCGAGAACGAACTGACAGACACAAATAAGTATTGCTATAAAGCAACTTGTTTTGCAACTACTCGATTAATTGCTGAACGACTAGGTATTCCTGAAGACAAGTATACCGTTGCTTTTCAGTCAAGATTAGACAATAAATGGTTGACTCCATTTTCTGATAAAGTAGTGGAAGAGAAAGCAAAAGCAGGTACAAAAAAGATGTTGGCCTTTAGTCCAGCATTTGTGGCTGACTGCTTAGAAACTACGGTTGAAATCGGTATTGAATACCAAGAAATTTGGGAAGAGCATGGTGGCGAAACATTGCAATTGGTGGAGAGCTTAAATGCGCATCCAGTTTGGGTAGATGCTATAAAGGATATGATTTTAAAGCGAGTTTAATACTCGCTTTTTTTTTGAGTTTGCAGATGTAATTGTAGGAACGTTGCATGCAATGTTCCTACAATTACATCTAATCATTCATCACTTCACCTTCAGGACGTGTATGCTTCCAGCGTTTGTGGCTCCACAACCAATAGGCTGGTTCTTTGATAATTTCGGCTTCTAGTAATCTTGTATGCGCTTTTGTAATCTCACCATATTCCATTTTGCTGGCGTCTTCACATATAGTTTGGTAAGAGATTTTAAAATGGCCTCTTTTTAATCGGGAAATGTGACCATAAACCACGGCACAATGGTGAGTCACGGCAAATTTTTCTGCACCAAATTGAACACCTGTTTCTTGGTTCAAGAAATTCATCCAATAAGCACGTTGGGTTTTTCTAGGAGATTGGTCTGACCCAAAAATGACCATTACATTTTCGGTTTTCTCTTTTTCCATCAAATCCTTCACTTCACTACTTGGGAGTAAGTTTAGTCCAAATCGAGAACGACTTGCTTTTACTTTTTTATCAAAAAATTTATTCAATAAAGGCGTAAAAAGTGCGATGGGTTTGATATTAATTGTAGGTCCAACAGCAACTGCAAAGAGCTCCCAGTTTCCGTAATGCCCACCAACTAATACCACATCTTTTCCTTGCTTGCCAAAGTTGTTGATGATCTCTACATGTTCAGAACCCATTCTCTTTTGAGCTTCTTCAGAAGAAATGCTAAATCCTTTGATGCTTTCTAAAATCAAATCGCAAAAATGGCGATAAAATTTAAACATGATTGCTTTTACCTCTTTAGGACTCTTTTCTGGGAATGAGCGTTGGATGTTTCCAAAAACAACCTTTTTCCGATAGCCAACAAGGAAATAGATCACTACAAAAATGAAATCTGATATTCGATAAATCACCCAGAAGGGCAATAATGAAATCGGTTTAATTACTAAATAGTATAGCAGTTTGCTAAGCATTCCTATGGTGTTAAAGGATTAAGCCAACAAATCTAATCTAAATTGATTAGTTGTTCTTCTTTTCAATGCCAATTTGTACCAATTAAAAACGGATTGTTGGATGAATTTAAAACTAATCGTACCTGCTTGTTGTTCTTTCATTGCATAAATTCGAGTTAAATTTGCCCCCATGTATCATTCTTACCAAAACGATTTATTAGCAGAATTGACCGCCTCAAAGTTGATTCAGTTGGCACAGCAGTTCGATGTTTCTGCTGTCCTAGATTCCAATGGATATGATGATAAATATGGGAAGTACGAATGGATTGCTGCATTTGGTGTTGAAGCAGAAGTAGAATCCAATTCCAATTCATTTGCCGCTTTAGCGCTGTTTCATCAGAAGTACAAATGGACTTTTGGAGGATTTGGGTATGATTTGAAAAACCAATTGGAGAACCTTTCTTCCAATTATCAAAATAAAACTGGCTTTCCAGATCTGTATTTTTTTGCTCCACAATACATTTTTATCAAAGAACGCAATAGTTCTGTGGTTCAATTGCTATCAACGAAGAAGCTTGAAGAGCTTGAAATTGAGGAATTGATTCGTGTAAAGACGGTGACCTCAATACAAGAAAAACAATCGGCAAGATTGCAACCAAGAATATCCAAGTCGGATTATTTAGAGAAAGTGAGGTCATTGAAGAATCACATTCAATTGGGGGATATTTATGAAGTGAATTTCTGTCAGGAGTTTTATGACGAACAGGCTGTTATCAATCCATTCCAAGTAATGGAAACCTTGAATGATCAATCGCCAATGCCGTTCTCTACCTTTTTCAAGAAGAATGAAATCTACCTGATGGGAGCAACTCCAGAACGTTTTTTGTGTAAACGTGGTGAAAAAATTATCGCCCAACCCATAAAAGGAACGGCCAAACGAGGAGCTACCGAAAAAGAGGATCAGGAATTTAAGACTGTTTTAAGACACGATTTAAAAGAACAGAACGAGAATGTAATGATCGTGGATTTGATGCGTAACGACCTCTCTAAAATTGCCAGTAGAGGTAGTGTTGAGGTAGAGGAGTTGTTCGGAGTGTATACCTTTCCGCAAGTTCACCAAATGATCAGCACGGTTACAGCCAATAAAAGTCCGGAATGTACTTCGTTAGATGTGATTGAGGCAGCCTTTCCAATGGGTTCTATGACTGGAGCACCTAAAGTAAGAGCAATGGAATTAATCGATGAACACGAAGTTTCACGTCGAGGTTGGTACTCTGGTTCAGTGGGTTATTTTTCGCCGGATGACGATTTCGATTTTAATGTGATCATCCGAAGTTTGCAATACAATCCAAACACCAATTACTTATCGCTGACAGTAGGTGGCGCCATTACAGCTAAGGCTGATCCTGACAAAGAATACGAAGAGTGTTTGCTTAAAGCGAAAGCCATATTTAATGTTCTAAATCCCAATCAACATGTTAGCTAGACTGAAGGCATTTATAGAAGAGAAAGAATTGTTTACCCAATCGGAAAAACTACTCATCGCGGTAAGTGGTGGTGTGGATTCTATGGTGTTGTTGGATTTAATGCGTCAATTGGAATACAACATTTATGTGGCGCATTGTAATTTTAATTTAAGAGCGAGAGAGAGTGACCAAGATGAAGAATTGGTGAGAGCGTATTGCGAAGAGCACGAAATTCCTTGTTTTGTCACTTCATTTTCTACAAAAGAAATTGCTGCAGAGCGGAAAATTTCCATACAAATGACGGCGAGAGAGCTGCGTTACGAATGGTTTGCAGAATTACAGCAAGCGCACGGCTTAGATCGATTGATAACCGCACATCATTTAAATGATCATGTAGAGACCTTTTTTATACACCTTATTCGTGGGAGTGGTTTGAGAGGTTTAAGTGGAATGCCGTTTAAGACTGCTCAAATTGCCCGACCACTTATTTTTACTACTAAACAAGAAGTTCGGGAATACGCCGAAAAAAAGAAAATTTTATATAGAGAGGATGTTTCCAATCAAGACGATAAATATTTACGCAATAAAATTCGATTGGAGATCATTCCTCAGTTGGAGGAATTGAATCCGTCATTTATTCAGAATGCTCAGAAAAGTATGCACCTCATTCAGGAATCATTGAATCTGCTAGAAGCCGAGGTCAAGCGATTTACTTTAGTTGGAGTGGATGTGAAAGGAGAGGACTATAAAATTGATTGGAAGAAGTTGCAATCGTCTATTTCCCCTCAGTTGCTCGCTTTTGAATTGTTAAAACCATTTGGATTTAATTCCTCTCAAATAGAATCCATTGTGTTGCCTCAAGAATTAACAACAGGAAGTATTTTGGAATCAGAAACACACACTCTTTTGGTGAATCGACAAGAATTAGTGATTGCGCCAAAAAGTGATCGGGCTGTTGCTCGTGAAACGATTCAAACTTTGGTATTTGAGAATCGGTGGTTGAAAGGCGAATTGATTTCGCGAGAGGAGTTGACTGATTTTCCTGATGGAAAGACTATTGCAGCTTTCGATGCAGATAAAATCGAGCTGCCAGTAATTTTGAATGGATGGAAAAAAGGAGATGCATTTCAACCTTTTGGAATGAAAACATTTAAAAAACTGAGTGACTTTTTTATTGATGAAAAGCTCTCTATTTTTCAGAAGGAGAAAGTGCAACTATTGCGATCCGGGAAGGCTATCGTTTGGGTGGTTGGACATCGGGTAGACAATCGTTTTAGAATTGACGAGAACACAATGCAAGTTTGGAAAGTTACTGTGAAATGAATATTCAACAAACCATAAAAGCTGAAAAATACTATTTCATTCTTGGTGGGATTTTTATCGCCTGCTTAGTGAGTGGTAATCTCATCTTTCAAAAGTTTTTCTCTTGGGATTTTATCAATTCCTACACTTTTGAGTTGTCGGTTGGTATTTTACCCTATCCGCTCACTTTTTTAATCACTGATTTAATCTCAGAGATTTATGGACGAAAACGCGCCAATTTTGTGGTGGTGTCAGGGTTGGTGGCTACTTTGTTTATCTTTTTGTTGGTATTGTTAGCCGATGCCGTTCCTGCTACTTCGTGGTCACCAGTTGATGATGCCACCTTTTCTAAAGTTTTCGGATTGACTGGAGCAGCTGTGACTGCTTCTATGATTGCCTATCTGTTAGCTCAATTTATAGACATTCGGATTTACCATTATTGGAAAAAGAAGACCAATGGCAAGCACTTGTGGCTGCGGAATAATTTCAGCACCATTACTTCACAATTAGTTGATACCGCTAGTGTGTTGACACTGTTGTGCTTGTTTGGCTCTATTGAGTGGGTTCGATTTAATGACCTTTTGATCAATGGGTTTTTGTATAAACTCCTAATAGCGTTGTTAGATACACCTATTTTATACTTATTGGTTTATCTATTCCGGAATAAATTTGGCTTAAAAGCAAATGAAGAAATTGGATTTGAAATTGAGAGTTTAGAAAAATAGATTGTATTCAGATATAAACACAAAAAAGCCCTTGCTAGAATTTCTAACAAGGGCTTTTGTATTTTAATGAAAGCTAATCTTACTCAGCTAACACAATTATTTTATCGTGTTTTACCTCTAAAACTCCACCGTCTATTTCAAAAAATTGCTCATCTTTAGAATTAACTTCTACTAATTTGATGTTCCCTTTTTTAAGCACAGCTACCATAGGAGCGTGACGATGTAAAATCCCAAAAGAACCATCAATACCAGGAAATGATGCTGATGTGATGTCTCCTTTATAGACTTGTTTATCTGGTGTTACTATTTCTAATTGCATAATTTCTAGTTATAACGATCGTCGAAAGTGAATTGTAGAAACAAATTTATTATTTGTTCTCAGCAAGAATTTTCTCACCTGCTTCAATAGCTTCTTCGATGGTTCCTTTTAAGTTAAATGCTGATTCAGGGTATTTATCCACTTTACCATCCATGATCATGTTAAATCCTTTGATGGTATCGTTAATGTCTACTAATACTCCTTTCAATCCTGTAAATTGCTCTGCAACGTGGAAAGGCTGAGACAAGAAACGCTGAACACGTCTAGCTCTAGAAACGATTAATTTATCTTCTTCAGACAGTTCATCCATACCTAGAATCGCAATAATATCTTGCAATTCTTTGTATCGTTGTAGAATCTCTTTTACCGCTTGTGCAGTATCGTAGTGCTCTTTACCAACAATCTGAGGAGTCAAAATTCGTGAAGTAGAATCCAATGGATCAACCGCTGGATAAATTCCTAATTCAGCAATTTTTCTTGACAATACAGTAGTTGCATCCAAGTGAGCAAACGTAGTTGCAGGAGCAGGGTCAGTTAAATCATCTGCAGGAACGTAAACCGCCTGTACAGATGTAATAGATCCTGATTTAGTTGAAGTAATTCGCTCTTGCATCGTACCCATTTCAGTAGCCAACGTTGGTTGGTAACCTACTGCAGAAGGCATACGACCTAGCAATGCTGATACCTCAGAACCTGCTTGTGTAAATCTAAAAATATTATCGATAAAGAATAGGATATCCTTTCCAGCTTCTCCTTCTTCTTTGTTTCCATCTCTGTAATACTCAGCCAAAGTTAATCCTGAAAGTGCTACTCTAGCTCTTGCACCAGGAGGCTCATTCATCTGACCAAATACGAAAGTTGCTTTTGACTCTTTCATCAATTCCATATCAACTTTAGACAAATCCCATCCGCCTTCTTCCATAGAATGCATAAAGGCATCGCCATACTTGATAATTCCTGATTCCAACATCTCACGCAACAAGTCATTCCCTTCACGAGTTCTTTCACCAACACCTGCAAACACAGATAATCCACCGTGTCCTTTTGCAATGTTGTTAATCAACTCCTGAATCAATACTGTTTTACCAACACCAGCACCACCGAACAAACCAATTTTACCACCTTTTGCATAAGGCTCAATAAGGTCAATTACTTTAATACCTGTAAATAAAACTTCTGTAGCTGTAGATAAGTCTTCGAACTTTGGAGGGTTACGGTGAATACCCATACCATTGCTTTTGTCAAGATTCCCTAATCCATCAATAGCATCACCTACTACGTTGAATAAACGACCTTTGATTTCATCTCCAATAGGCATTTTGATGGCTGCTCCAGTTGCAGTTACTACTGCTCCTCTTTGCAAACCTTCTGTAGAATCCATAGATACGGCTCTAACTACACCTTCACCTACGTGAGTTTGAACTTCTAAAATAACTTTTTCGCCATTCGTTTTAGTTACTTCCAATGCATCTAAAATGTTAGGAAGTACGCTTCCTTCTCCATCAAAGCTAACATCCACTACTGGTCCAATAATCTTAACGATTTTTCCGCTGTTCTGAGACATTTCTTAAAATTTGGTTATCTAAAAATGTAAAATTTCTTCTTTGAAATTTAGGATGCAAAAGTAAAATAAATTGACAAGTTTAGGAAGCATTGTTGATATTTTTATTTTGCTAATTTTGAGTTTAATAATTGGAACCAAATTTTACACAAACTAGAGGAGCAGAGTGAAGGTATATCGAGGGATAGAAAATTTCAAGCCAGTTCAATACCCTGTAGTGACTACAGGCACTTTTGATGGGGTACATTTAGGGCACCTAACCATCATAAATCGGCTAAAAGAAATCGCAAAAAAGCAGCATGGAGAAACAGTGTTATTAACATTTTTCCCTCATCCGAGGATGGTTTTGCAAGCAGATAACGACCTAAAACTAATCAATACTCTGCAAGAAAAGATCGAATTGTTGGAGAAAGCCGGTGTCGATCACTTAATTATTCAACCTTTCACCAAAGCATTTTCCAGAATGACTTCGTTGGAGTTTGTGCGTGATTTAATCGTCAATAAAATTGGGACAAAGAAACTGGTAATCGGATATGACCATCATTTTGGTAGAAACCGAGAAGGCTCCTTTGAGCATTTAATGGAATTTGGACCATTGTACGGTTTCGAAGTAGAAGAGATTCCAGCTCAAGATATTGACAGCGTCAACGTGAGTTCTACAAAAATTAGAAGAGCGCTAGAAAATGGTGATTTAAAAACAGCCAATGAGTACTTGAGTCATCCATTTTCACTCAGTGGAGTAGTGGTTGATGGAGAAAAGATGGGGCGAAAATTAGGTTACCCCACAGCAAATATTAAAATAGAAGAAGACTTTAAGTTGATACCGGCAGATGGAATTTATGCCGCTCGAATAATCACCAAATCTGGAAATTATAAAGGCATGCTCAATATTGGAGTCCGTCCAACAATTGAAAATGCTGATGGAAGCAGAACCATCGAAGTTAATATTTTTGATTTCAACGAAGAGATTTACGGAGAGACCATTACGATTCAATTGATAGAACGAATTAGAGAGGAAAAAAAATTTAATTCTTTGGATGAATTGATTGAGAATATGGGAATCGACAAAGCGAATACCCTTAAAATTTTACAATGAAAAAGTGGGTGCTAATTTTCTTTCTTTTTAGTGCAGTTGTTGCCTCAGCTCAAACTGATGTATATCGATCTCAAGCCGAACGTTTTACAACTTATTCAACCATTTCAAAAGGGTTAAGTAATCCAATGTCAGTTGTTCGATTGGATTTAAGTCGATCGAAATTAAAAGAAGTACCATCTGATTTAGCTCAATTTAAAAATTTAAAATACCTCGATCTTTCGGGAAATAAGTTGGAAGCAATTCCGGATTTTATATTTGAATTGCCTTACCTTTTAGAATTAGATGTTTCTCAGAACAAGCTGATTGATTTGCCATTTTCGGTAGAGAAGGCGGGTCAGTTAAAAATATTGAAAGCGGGCAATAATCCGTTGCAAAGCATCCCATATACTATAAAAGGTGCGCAAAGTTTAGAACAGTTGGACTTGATCAATACCGAAATTCAAATTTTTCCTTCGGAGTTGAAGGAGTTGAGAAGTTTGCAGTTATTAGAGTTGAGAGGAATCAAAATTGAGGACGATCAAAAGAAATTGATTAATGAATACTTGCCCAATACCGAAATCTATTATACCAATGGTTGCAATTGTAAGTCGTTTTAGGTTGCATTAAACGATAAACAGTTCACTTCCAGATAGTGATTAATAAATAGTTGGTAACTAATCTAATAGTGTGACCACTTGCGGGGTCGGAATTCAATAATAAACCTATGTTATTAATGATGTGTGAACCCTACAGGTTCATTGTGTCGTGGATGTAATTCATTTTGTAATCCGTTTAAATTTCTCTTTTTCATCCTTTAGGGATAACACCTCATAAGCTTGATCGAATCACGAATTTTGATTCCTAGTGCAAAAATCAAGCTTCGTAGGAGTGAAATTTTAATAGCATTTAATTATTAGGGAAGTAGTGAAAGCCCCATCGGGGTGACATTTTAGTTAGAAAAAGTTTAGTCATAGAATAATCAATTGAAATACAATTATTAGTGTAATATTTAAGTGATTATCTCGTTCTTTTGCAGATTAATAAAATGTAATAACCAACCTATGAAACACCTGATATTCACAATCACCTCAATGCTTTTTAGCATTGGGGTTTTTTCACAGCAGTTCGATTTTTATTTGAACAATTCCACTGAACAAACTCTTGTTGACGTTTTCGAGAATGCCAACAGTTATGATTTTGTTGGTCGTCAAAGAATCAATAATACAGTAGTCCCTTATCGCCTAAAGATTTCTAAGTCTGGTACATTTATCTCGGATAGTTTATATTCCAATGATCTGAGTTCAATGTTTACAGGAATTATTAATTGGAAAAACTACGAACTGATGACTCATTCGGGAGTTAGAAAAGGGGATTCCACCTGTGTGATATTAATAGATAGCTTAGGATTTAATAGAATTATACAATTGAAAGATGGGGATAAGCAATTTTTTGCAGAGCACTTTAAGCAATTGGATGATTCTATTTTTGTTGCATTGGGATATTTTTATGATAGTACACCATTTCCAAATGCGGGATTATGGGTGGTGAATATGCTCGATACATCAATGAATAAGTTTGTCAATTTATCAGATCCACAAAGTCCTGGTTATGAAAATGTCTTTGATATCATTCAACTTAACAATAAATACATAGTTACTGCAATTGGTACTTATGCGGGACCCCCTGTTTCTTGGGGTAGTTCTGCAGAAATAATACAATTAGATCACAATTTTCAAGTGGATACTGCTTTTGATATTTCACATTCACATTATACTCCTGGCTATCGGATGTTTTCATTTAATGCTTCCTTAGCTAAAATCGACGAAGAAAAATTCATGGTTGCTTCAAGAGCAGGAAACCCCAGAGGTACTTCAATGCAAAATGCAGAAGATTTAGCTGTAATTTTAATGGATACCAATTACAATGAGCTATCCCTTAATTTTTATGGCTTACCTGATTCTAACGCGGTATAAGCAAATCGTAATTTATCCAGATATGATACCCTTCCTTATGTATTTGTTGGCGGAACAGAAAATTTTGTAGTTACATTCGGAGGATATGGACAAGATACTACCTTATTTATGCTGACTAAGGCTGATTTAATGGGTAATGAAATATGGACCCGTTATTACAGCAACAATACTTATTTGTTTATGTATAAAGTGTTGGCCACTTCTGATGGCGGAGCCATTATGTTCGGTTCTTCTTATGATCCTGCTGGGCCTGATGGTTTTGAGCAAGATGTTTGGATAGTTAAAGTCGACAGCAACGGCAATTATCAAACAACAGGTATTGCTGATCAACAAATCCCATCAACTGATTTTGTATTTTATCCCAATCCGGTTGGTGATGAGGTGCACTTTCGTCAAGTCAATCAGTTGAGAAATTACAATCTGGAGTTGTTTGATGTCTCAGGAAAGAAGGTGATAGAGAAGAAGTTGTCTTCAAGCGATGAAACCATTAATACTGCGAATCTTAAATCAGGAACTTTTATTTATCATTTAACCGATCAAAAAGGCAATTATGCAAGTGGGAAGTTGATTAAGAAGTAGATCGTTGGAACTCTTCACGTAAAAAAACCAAGCTCCGTAGGAGTGAAATTTTAATAGCATTTATAAAAAAACGCCGGAAGATAATCTCCCGACGTTAACAATAGTAGTTTTAAAATCTTAAAATTTCAGGGTGACACCACCTAAGAAATTAATTCCTGCTTGAGGGTAGTAGAAATTTTCAGTGATCACATCACCATAAGCGTAAGAGTAGGTATATCCATTTGAACTGTATTTTACATCCAATACATTGTTCACTAATAAACTAAAGTTCATTTCTTTGAACAATACATTCTTCAGGCTGTAGCTCAGTCGAATGTCATTCACAAAATATTCATCAATCACTCGATCAGGGTTAGAGGTGTTGTCTAAAAACTGACGACCCACATATTTACTCAATAAAGCAATCTTAAGGTTCTTTATTGGCTCGTATTGTAACTCAGAACCTGCGATCATATTTGGAGAAAATGAAATGTCTGCATCTTCAATTGGAGTTACAATGGTTTCTCCAGTGAGGTAATCCGCAACATTGTCTTCGAAACTTTTAATCTTGTTTTTACTGAAGGTAACATTTCCATTCCAAGTCACTTTTTTGCTCAACTTCATCCCAACGACTACTTCAATACCTGTTCGGTAGCTTTCCTTTACGTTCTGTCTGATTGAAGAACCTACATCGTTCAATGCACCAGTGAGCACCAATTGGTTTTTGTAATCCATGTGGAAAAAATTGGTGTGAACGAAAAAGTCTTCCGTATTTACTCGGTAGCCCAACTCAATGTTGTTTAGCTGTTCGTGTTTTGGTTTTTCTCCAACTTTGGCATCAATAAAATCACCTCTTACCGGTTCTCTATTGCTAACAGAATAAGAAACATAAGTAGATGTAATGTCATTGAATTGGTAGTTCAATCCCGCTTTAGGGTTGATAAACTGAAAGTCTTCCTCTACATCAATTGGACGTTGATCGTTGTCAATTCCATAAGTGCTGTAGTCAATCAATCGAACTTGGATATCTCCAAAAGCAGTCAATTGGTCTGTGAATTTATATTCTGCTTTTAAGTAACTGTTGAAGTCTGATTTCTTACCAACGTTGTCATAATAACGCTCTCGAATGGAGCTGTTGGTTGCAACACCTGCCCAAATAATTTCTCCATAATGTCCACCTTCATACTTATTGAATCCACCACCAAGTGTTAAGTTCAATTTGTCAGTGGCATCGTAGTTTAAGCTGTAAGTCAATCCGCCGAAGTGATTGTCCAACCACCTTCTTCTAATTAAATCAGTAGAAGAAATAGTGTCTGCACCTACAACTGCATCTTGTAATCCATAGTCCACAAAATCTTCATCATCCTTGAATTCTTCGTAATAACCTAATCCGCGGGTATAATGGAAATTTAGATTTGCTTTTAACTTAGAATTGAGCTCTCTAGAAATCAACAATTGATAATGGTCTTGATTGTAATTGTCCGTTTGGTTGTCGTACAGATAGTTGTTGTAAGTTCTTCCTGAATTCAACAAGTTGTCTATTCTTTCTTGAGAATAACCTTCGTTGGAAGCGTGGGTTAACATATCGTCTACATTATTTTCTATTCGAGATTGAGGAGTTCCATACCACGACTGGTACGTTTTTTCTTTTCCTCCAAAGGCGATGGCTTTTACGATGGTTTTCTTTCCATAATAAGCACCCGATAAGTAATACGATTGCAAATCCGAGCTAGCTCTATCAATATAGCCATCAGAACGAATTTTAGACAAACGACCTTCAAATGAGAATTTGTCATCGATTAATCCAGAACCCATCTGAACACTGTGCTTAAACGTGTTGAAAGAGCCAAATGAATTGGCGATTTCACCATACGCTTTCGGCTTTAAGGTAGTCGTTTGCATGTTAATACTCGCACCAAAAGCTGCTGCCCCATTGGTAGAAGTTCCTACTCCTCGCTGAATCTGAATGCTCTCAGTAGAAGAAGCTAAATCTGGCATATTTACCCAAAATACTCCGTGAGACTCTGCATCATTCATTGGAATTCCATTGACAGTCACATTGATTCGAGTACCATCGCTTCCTCTAATACGAAGGCCGGTATATCCAACACCTGCTCCAGCATCTGAAGTGGTGACAATAGAAGGAGTTTGATTCAATAAAATAGGTAAATCTTGACCCAAATTATTTTTCTCAATGTCTTCCTTGTTTAATTCCGTGAAAGTTGTAGCTGAGTTAACCTTCGCTCTAGTGGACGAAACCACAACTTCTTCCTGAAGAAAAGCGGTCTCATTCAGTGTGATGGTTAAAGCGGTGTCTTTGTTTAGGTTGAATGCAATTTCTTGTGATTCATAACCTAGGTAGCTAATGATAATAGCGTATTCTTTTTGCTTTAGATTTTGTAGCGCAAAGTTTCCTGCTAAATCTGTGGCAGTCGCTTTATAGCTGTTTTCAATTCGAACGGTTGCTCCGGGAAGTGATTCGTTCGTTGTGGAGCTTTTTACGGTTCCGGTGACATTCAATTGTGCCATTAATATGCTAGGAAATAGCATCACTAATGACCAGTACATTTTTTTCATTTTGTTTAAGTATTACTAATAAGTTTTAGCATTCCCCTGGGAGGCAATGCAATAAAAAATTTATAAGTAACCCTTGATAGAAATAGAACGCACACAATTATGGCCAATCATGTGTGTGTTTGTTTCAAATCCCTGCGCCCGCATTACCGGTATCAGGTTCAAAGGGTATAATCTCAGCCCTAACTTATTTCCTTACGGAACTGGGCACCCCAATCGAGACGCTGCAAAATTAGAAAGTTTATTTGAAGAAGCTAGTTCTAGCTAAAGTTTTTAATTGCTAAAAGTGCATTCGATAATCTAGCATAGCCTTCTCCACTGATTATAGAATAGTTGAAGTTGTGTTGACGTAGCTCTTTTTCGTATAAATCAAATAGTTCTTGACGTTCATCCAACGAAGGGTTTTCGCGCAACTCATCTGAAGTCCATTCTAGGTCGGTGTTCATGAGTAGGTACAAATCAAATTCCTGATTGGCGATATTTTCTTCGATCCAGGAGTCGACTTGACCGTATTTAAAGAGTTGCCAAATTTTAGTGACGATTAACTCAGTATCTGCAATAAGTGGTCGTTGTTTTTGATTTTGAATCAATTCCAACTGTTTCTTTGCAATATTGAGAACATCAGAAGAGTCGTAGTGATTGGAATCAGATAAGTATACTCTCGCATATTCAGGAATAAAAGTAACACCAAAGTGCTGAGCTAGTGCTTTGGCAAGTTCAGATTTACCTGTGGATTCAGGACCTAGAATTGCAATTTTTAGATCAGTTGTGTTTTCCATTTTTGATATCCTCTTATGGCAATGATAGTATAAATCAAGAAAAGAAAAGAAGTGAAGTATAGTTCTTTGTAGAAGTACATGCTTATCCCTACACCGTCAACGATGATCCAAATGAGCCAGTTCTCAATCTGTTTCTTGACTACCATAACAGTGGCAATAATCGCAAAAACAGTTGTGAAACTATCTATAAACGGGAGTGAAGCATCTGAATAGTTAGAAGCAATGGCGCCAAATAGTAAGGTTGCCACTCCACCAATTATAGAATGCCTCAAGAAGATTTTGTTGGGAATTGATTTTACCTTTTCTTCAACATTGTTTTTGTTTGAAGACCACATTGCCCAACCTACAAATGACATGACAATGTAGTAGAGGTTAATTATGCTATCAAAATACAATTGATAGCTGAAACAGATATAAACATATATTGTCGAGCTAATTAGTCCGAATAAAAAACAAACCTTGTTCTCTTTCGTAGCAAAATAAATGTAAAGTAGAGATGTGACAACACCTATAATTTCTAAGGTAGAAAAGTTTGAAACTTCAGAAAGGAAATTCTCGAAAATGGACATGTTTGGTAGTTAGTTCTTTTCGCTTTTCTAATGTATTGATTGGGGAGTATAAATTAGTTGAATCACTGATTGAGCTTGCTTATTCCTAAAGCTATATCATTCAATAAGGTTGGAGTTTTTTCCAATGCGTTTCCTACAACAACGATATCAGCTCCTGCTTTCAATGCGTCTACAGCTTTTTTTGTGGTGGTTAATCCACCACCTATAATTAAAGGTGTGTTGGTGTTTGCTTTTACTGCTTGAATCATCTCTGCTGGAACAGGAGAATTAGCTCCACTTCCGGCATCTAGATAGGTCAACTTCATTCCTAGCATTTCTGCTGCCATAGCTGTGCTCGCTGCTATTTCAGATTTGTCTGCAGGAATCGGCATAGAGTTACTAATATATGAAGCAGTGGTGATTTTTCCGCCATCAATTAATAAATAAGCTGTTGATAAAATTTCTAGGTTCGATTGCTTTAAATAAGGTGCAGCGGTCACATGTTGTCCAATTAACATGTCTGGGTTTCTGCTAGAAACTAATGAGAGGAGAAGTAATGCGTCTGCTTTCGGATTGATTTGGGATTGATGACCTGGAAAAAGGATGACAGGTATTGCTGAATTGTTTTTGATAAACCCAATTGTTTTATCTAAATCTCCACCGGTTAGAAGACTTCCACCAACGAAAAAATAGTCCACATCCAAATCATTCGACAATTGAATCAACTTCAATAAACTTTTAGAAGTAGACTTGTCTGGATCTATAAGAACCGCCAACTGCTTTTTCTTTTTAGCTGTTTTTTGAATGATCGTTTTGTATACTTCTCTTTGATTCATAAAGTGAATTTCAGTGCAATATTAATCATTCATGGTATAAACTAGATAATAGTTTTCAAAATATAGGTATTTTAAGGTGTAATTCTGCATGAAATTCTCGTCAATTAATTGAGCAATCACTTTATTTTCGGACTTATTGATTGTTTTAACAAAGATATTTTCCTTCAAGAATATTTTTTTTCTTCCGTACGCTTTAAATACAGCTTCCTTCGTACACCATAGTATGTGGTAGTCTTCTAATTTAGAAGTAATAAAACTTAGTTCACTATCATCGAGGTATTTGTGGGCGATTGTTGCAATGCTGTTATTTTTAATCTGTAAATCAATTCCATTTGTTTGATTTCCAATATACATTGCGCACATTCCTTTGGAATGCGAAATAGAGACAAATTTGTCTATGGTTGATAAATGAGGTTTCCCGAATTCATTGTAATCGATGTCGCATGTTTGTTGGGGTAGTAGAGCGTTCAAAAGTAATCGAGTCGATAGCCATTCTATTTTTCGATTAGTACTATTAATGAGGTAGAACTTTTCTAAGTTAAAATTGAGGGCCTCTACTTGAGCAATGAGTTCATCAATTGTCTCTTCAAATTTCCAGTATCCAATAAGGCTATTTTTTTGTGGAGAAAACGAATGAACTAAAGCCATTTTTGATTGTTATTTTGGTGCTCTTGAATTTCAAGAAATTAATTAGGAACTTTGTCTTCCATTAAATTTAAAATAATAAAAGAATGAGTGATACAAAAGTAGAATTCTTGCCTTACAAAGTAAAAGATATTTCTTTAGCTGACTATGGTAGAAAAGAAATTAGATTAGCAGAAGCTGAAATGCCAGGTTTGATGGCTTTGAGAGAAGAGTACGGTGCTGAGCAGCCATTGAAAGGTTCTCGTATCGCAGGTTGTTTGCACATGACTATCCAAACAGCTGTTTTAATCGAAACTTTAGTGGCTTTAGGAGCTGAGGTAACTTGGTCTTCATGTAATATTTTCTCAACTCAAGATCATGCTGCTGCTGCAATTGCTGCCGCAGGAATTCAAGTTTATGCTTGGAAAGGTTTAACTGAGGAAGAGTTTAACTGGTGTATCGAACAAACATTATTTTTTGGAGAAGAAAGAAATCCATTGAATATGATTTTAGATGATGGTGGAGATTTAACCAATATGGTGTTTGATGAGTATCCAGAGCTAGTTGCTGCAATTAAAGGATTGTCTGAAGAAACAACTACTGGTGTTCACCGTTTGTACGAAAGAGAAAAGAATGGAACTTTAGTTATGCCTGCAATCAATGTAAATGATTCAGTAACTAAATCTAAGTTTGATAACAAATACGGTTGTAAAGAATCATTAGTAGATTCTATCAGAAGAGCAACAGATGTAATGATGGCAGGTAAAGTTGCAGTTGTTGCAGGTTACGGTGATGTAGGTAAAGGTTCTGCGCAATCTTTAAGAGGTGCAGGAGCAAGAGTTATCGTTACGGAGGTAGATCCAATTTGTGCTTTACAGGCTGCAATGGACGGATTTGCTGTTAAGAAAATGGATAGCGTTGTTGGCGAAGTAGACATCGTAGTAACTGCTACAGGAAATAAGAACATTATCAACGGAAGTCATTTTGAAAAAATGAAAGATAAAGTGATCGTTTGTAATATTGGTCACTTTGATAATGAAATCGATGTTGCTTGGTTGGATAAAAATCATGGACATACAAAAGATGAAATTAAGCCACAGGTTGACTTGTATAATGTAAATGGTAATGATATCATTTTATTAGCACAAGGACGATTAGTAAACTTGGGTTGTGCTACAGGCCACCCTTCATTCGTTATGTCGAATTCTTTTACTAACCAAACGTTAGCGCAAATCGAATTGTGGAAGAACAGCAAAAATTACGACAATAAGGTATATATGTTACCAAAGCATTTAGATGAGAAAGTAGCTTACTTACATTTGTCTAAGATTGGTGTAGAGCTAGAGGTGCTTTCAAAAGATCAAGCTGATTATATCGGTGTGGAAGTTCAAGGGCCATATAAGCCAGAGTACTACAGATACTAGTAGAAAAACGATTAAAAAAAAGGGTCAGTTGAAAGTTTCAGCTGACCCTTTTTTAATTGTAAATTCTTAGAAAGTTCCCATCAAACGATGTGGTATATTCTTTTAATCGGACAGTCGCAGGGCCTTGACTTGGGAATCCTGAAAAGATTGAAAATACTGAACTGCAACAATTATCTCTTAATGTAACGCCTGAATTTTCCATTTCCACAATACCACAAGTACTGCTTGGTGCATAAGTGCAGTGACGATCGTAGGCTTTAAATTCATCTTGATTTACACGATAAACAACTATCCCTCTGGACCCTCCTGTTACATTTACTGATCCTGAAGGCACTGTTAGATCAATAAATTCAGGGTCTTGTAAGGATATGTATATGTTGACAGCAACATTCGGAATATTCGAATTCAAAGTATTGTCTTTACAACCTATTGTTAGAAGTGTTAAAAAGAATATTGTAATCCGAATACTTTTTAATATCATTGTCAACTTTTATTAGTGTTTTATACAAAAATAGGATAAAAGATAGCCATGAAAACTAGAAAGAAATATTTTTTTGCAATCGCAAGCATCATTTTTGTTTTGATGTGTGTCTTACCCCAGACAAGCGCTGCACAAGCTAAAAAAGTAGAACGTACCGTTGAGAAACGACAAGAACAACTTAAAAAGCAAGAAGAAATTAAAAAAGAAAAATCTGTTGAACAAGCAGAGGCAAGGAGACAGAAACACATCGATATCCAAACCAAAGAGGTTCAAAAACGGATGAAACGAAGCAAAAAAAAGTCGAAAAGAATTAACGACAATAGGAGGGAATCTTTCTTGAGTCGTTGGTTTCGAAAATAAAAGGAGACAATCTCCAATCGTTCTTTCAGAAAGTATTAAAAAATGCTAAAAAGATGCATCGGAAAACTTTGAAATGTTTTTCTTTATTGTATATCTTTACGGCACTGTAGTTTTTTAAGACCAATAGATTTAACATAAATTCAATATTATGCTAAGAAAATTATTCTTTGCACTTGCCTTGGTGGCTGGTGCCTTTTCTTATGGGTATTCACAAGTGGGTTCTGGTTCACTTCAAGGTACAATTACTGACTCTGAAACGGGTGAGCCACTACCATTTGCTAGTGTAGTAATCGAGAACAGGGGAAATCAAATATCAGCGGGCTCCTCTGATTTTGATGGAAAATACTCCCTTCGACCTATTCCTCCTGGTACCTATGATTTATTAATTTCTTATGTTGGTTATACCACACAAAAGATCACTGGTGTAATCATTAGTTCTGATCAGTTGAAGAAGCAAGACGTAAAACTTCAATCGGGTATCCAAATCGGAGAAGTTACTGTTATCTCCTATAAAGAGCCATTGGTTGAAATTGATAAAGGTGCTACTGGGACAAAAGTAGGTGCTGAAGAAATAAAAAGTATGGCTGTTCGTTCTGCTGCTGATGTAGCTAAAACTGTTGGAGGAGTATACTCCAAAGATGATGGTACGAATGACTTGAATATTAGAGGTTCTCGATCAGGTTCTTCTGATACCTATATAGATGGTGTAAAAGTAATTGGTTCTACTTCTTTACCGAAGGATGCAATTGGTGAAGTATCAGTTATTACTGGTGGTGTGCCTGCGCAGTATGGTGATGTTACAGGTGGTTTGACTATTATTACTACAAAAGAAGCGATTAAACAAACGTTTGGATCAATTGAGTACCTAACTTCAGGATATAAAACAGGAGAAAATAAAGTTTCTGGTTTGGATAGTTATGGTTTTAATCTTGTTGGTTTTTCTATGGGTGGCCCGCTTTTTCCAAAGAAAGATGAAGCAGGAAAAGTAGTTTCTGCTCCAGTTGGGTATTTGCTATCAACTGAGTTAAGTTCAATTGTTGATCCAAGAGGCTCAACTCAAGATATATACAAAATAAAAGATGATAAGTTAGCTGAATTGGAAGCTAATCCTTTTAGATTCCAAGATCTTGGAGGTGTTGGTTACAATGCTGAATATTTGACAAGTAATGATTATGAGAAAGTAGGTTTTATGAAAAATACTGCTCGTAAGCGAATTAACGTTTCAGGAAAGTTGGATTTTAATACCTCAGAGACTTCTAAGATTACTGTTGGTGGATCTTTTGATTACAATACAAGGAATTTAGACTTAAGAAATAACACTGATGTATATTCTTTATATAATTGGAAAAATAATCCACAAGAGATTCGAAATGACTTTAGAACATTTGCTAGATTTCAGCAGAGTTTCAAAAATGCAACTGCAGAAGAAGAGTCTGAGTCAGCATCATTAATTAAGAATGCATTCTTTAGTGTACAAGTCGATTATACAAAAGCTAACTATGTGCGTCAGAATGAAGATCACCAAGATAATTTCTTTAATTATGGTTATGTAGGTAAATTCGAATCTGAATTTGAACCTTCATATGGGCCATTGCAGATCAGAACATTGTATGACAATGATGGAAATGAAGTTACAACAATACAGGGGTATTTTCTTAATGGTTTTACTTCACCAATTGATTATAAATTTACACCAAGTGACGTTAATCCTTTATTGTCAAACTACAATGTAGATGCATATAAATATTATGGGGATAGTATCAATACGGTAATTAATCTTGTAGGAAACGGGGGATTGTCTAATGGTAGGATGCCAAACAATATATACAATATGTGGAGTGCTCCGGGAGATGTTGAGGATAATTATAGAAAGACTGAACGCGACCAATTTAGAATTTCGGGATATGGATCTGCTGAAATTAAAAATCATGAACTATTAGTAGGTTTTGAATACGAGCAACGTATTGAAAGAGAATATAGATTTGATCCAAATAGTTTGTGGAATCTAGGTAGAAGTGCTGTTAATGTGCACATTACTGAAATAGATACTTCTAGTTATGTAATCGACAATTCCTATCCTGATTTTCCACGTATTGCTTTTGAGAGAAGATACAATGCAGATAGTAGAACGGCATCAGCGATAAATATGCGAAATGCATTGGGTCTATCGCCTAGTGGTAAAGATTTTATTGACTTTGATTCTTATGATATTAATAAATATGATATAAAATGGTTCGGTGCTGACGAATTAATTGATCCTTCTAAAAATACCAATATGACATACTATGGATATGATGCATATGGTGATAAAGTGAATAAAGCTACGCTTAATGATTTTTTTAATGGATCTGAAAATTTAGATGGGAATAGTTTTAAAACAAGATTGATTGCACCTTATCAGCCTATATATGTTGCTGGATACATTCAGGATAAATTTAAATTTGATGACTTAATTCTAAGAGTTGGATTCAGGGTTGATCGTTTTGATGCAAACCAACCGGTTCTTAAGGATCAATATTCATTGATACCAATACGTACTGTAGGATCCATTCGTGAAACAGAGGGTGGTAGTAATATTCCTTCAAATATTGGTGATGATTTCGTTGTATATACTTCTGATGGGAATAATCCTACGGTAAGTAAAATTACTGGATATAGACAAGGAGATAATTTCTACAATGCGAACGGTGTTAGAATTAATGATCCGAAATCAATTTACTCCATTGAAGGTATTGCGCCTTGGGTGCAAGATTCAACTAAATTTGGCGTGAGTCAAACAGAAGCATTAGACGAAAATTCATTTAATGATTATACTCCCCAGGTAACTGTAATGCCAAGGATTTCATTTTCTTTCCCTATTTCAGATGAAGCAACATTCTTTGCAAATTATGATATCTTAACTCAACGACCTACAACAGGAAATCAATTGGAATTGATTAATTATTTGTATTTGAATAGTATTAGTTCTAATACGATTACCAATAATCCAAACTTGAAACCTGAAAAAACCATTAACTACGAGTTAGGATTTAAACAAGCGTTGAATAAAAATTCAGCTTTAACTATTTCTGCCTTCTACAGAGAGCAGCGAGATATGATTCAAGTTAGAAATTTAGTCGGTGCTTATCCAAATGACTATAAGACTTATGCGAATATAGATTTTGGTACGGTTAAAGGTGCCACATTGTCTTATGATTTTAGACGAACCAGGAATTTAAAGTTTAGAGCGAGTTATACAATTCAATTTGCAAATGGTACAGGTTCTGGCTCTACATCTGCTTTTAACTTGATTAATAGTGGTCAACCAAACTTGAGAACTATTTTACCTTATACATATGATCAACGTCATGCAATTACCACGGCAATAGATTATAGATATGGTTCAGGAAAGAATTACAATGGTCCCGTTATCAATGGGACGCCTATTCTTGAGAATTTTGGAGTCAATTTAACTGCTATAGCAGGATCAGGTACTCCTTACACTGGAAGAAATGTGGCTACCGGATCTCAATTGTTCTCTGGAGGTGGTAATTCGAATGTTGTAGGTGATGTGAATGGTAGAAGATTGCCATTCGTATACAGATTAGATGCAAGAATTGATAAGGATTTTATGATTACTTGGAAGCCTGAGTCAGAAAGTCAAAAGGCAAAAACTTCTAATCTAAATGTTTATGTTCAGATACTAAATGTGCTTGATAGAAGCAATGTTAGTAGTGTATACGGCTATACTGGAAATGCTGAAAACGATGGCTTTTTAGCTTCAACATTATCTGCGAACCTAATTTCAGAATCAACAGATCCTGAATCATTTAAAACGCAATATAACATTAAGTTGAATAATGCTTATAACTATGAATTACCTCGTAGAATAAGGTTAGGTATATCACTTAGCTTTTAATATATAGAAGACTTCTAATTGGATTAATATATACAAATATGAAAAAGATAATTAAAAATATAGGATTTGGTTTACTTTCCATCCTGATTTCTACTTCAGCTTTTGGGAAGGAATATGAACCTGAGGGGCAAAAAACCAATAACAATAATCAAAATGTTAATCAAACACCTGGTTTAGCCGCAAACTGTACACCTTCAAAAAGAGTAATTTCATTGAGGTATAACAATGTAACTACACCTATTTTGTCCAATGGTTTATTATGGCAAAATAGAGCTAATGGTGTAGCTGGATATGAAGTGCCTGCTGCATCTGGGAATTTTGCCCTATATTCAGGAGGTTTATGGTTAGGCGGAACTGATGTTAACGGACAGTTGAAGGCAGCTGTTTCTACCTTTGGGAATGGAAATGATTTTTGGACAGGACCATTAGATACTATAGGAAATGCTGAGATTTCACCTGCAGTTTGTGATCAATATGATCGATTTGACACATTAACTAAATCTTCGGTTAAAGAGTTTGTAGCATATTGGAATGCACTTGCGACCCCTGATCCAAGGGATGATGAAGCATTTAAAGGCTATGTAATTCCAGATCCTATTAAAATTTGGCCTGGTAATGGTGATCCTAGATTAGGTCAGTCTATTCGACTTGCTCCTTTTGTGGATGTGGATGGTAACAAGCGTTATGAGCCAGAGTTATCTGGTGATTATCCTAAATATGATTTGAATGGAACAGTTGATTGTAGAGCACAACGTGCAAGTAGAAGTTTAACCTCAAGTAGACCATTATTCGGTGATTATACTATATGGTGGGTGTTTAATGATAAAGGAAGTATCCATACAGAATCGAATGCTCCTGGTATTGGAATGGAAGTCCATGCGCAAGCCTTTGCTTTTTCAACAAATGACGAGATTAACTCCATGACATTTTACAACTATGAATTAATCAATCGATCTACTTTTACTTTAACCAATACTTATTTTGGTAGCTGGGTTGATCCAGATTTAGGTTATGCTTTTGATGATTATGTAGGTTGTGATGTTAATCGTGGATTGGGATATTGTTATAATGGTGACGAAGATGATGAAACAGCCGGCGGTCAGAATGGTTATGGATCAAACCCACCGGCAATTGGGATTGATTATTTTGAAGGACCTTATCAAGATTTCGATGGATTGAACAACAATTATGGAACTGGTCCTGGAGAAGCATTGAATGGTTTAGGTTATTTTAATCCAAATGAACAAAATCCTGATACAATTCCAGATAATGAGCGTTTCGGTATGAGGAGATTTGTATTTTATACTGCTGGAACAGCTGATAATGGTGACCCTTCTGCATCTGCTCATTATTACAACTATTTGAGAGGTATTTGGAAGAATGGTCAGCGGATGAGTCATGGAGGAAATGGTTTTAGAGGTGCTGGAGTAGAGGGTATTCCAACTGACTTTATGTTCCCAGGTGATTCAGATCCATTGTTATGGGGAACCAATGGCGTTACTGTCTCAAATACAAATTGGACGGAGAATACTGCTAACGGCGGAGCGCCAAATGCTGTAGGTGATAGAAGATTTTTGCAATCTGCAGGTCCTTTTACTTTAGAACCTGGTAATGTAAATGATATAACAGTTGGTGTTGTTTATGCAAGAGCACTTTCAGGTGGTCGATTGGCATCAGTACAAAAGTTGTTTGATGCTGATGATAAAGCTCAAATTTTGTTTGACAATTGCTTTAAAGTTCTCAATGGTCCTGACGCTCCTGATATCAATGCTCAAGAGTTAGATAGAGAAATTATTTTGTATTTATCAAATCCTACTACTTCTAATAATTATAAAGAATTATATGTAGAAGAGGATCCTAATATTATTACTCCACAAGAGATGATTGATTTAGGGTTGTTTTATGATAATAAATACCGTTTTCAAGGATATAAAATATATCAAATGAAAGATGTAGATGCTTCTGTTGGTGATATTAAGGATGACAGTAAAGCTCGACTGATTTATCAGGTTGATATCAAAGACGATATTACTACTATAGTTAACTATGAATTTAATGATGAAATTAAAGCGAGTATTCCAACTGTTGAAACTGAGCTTCGAAATGAAGGAATTAAGCATAGTTTTCAAGTAACTAATGATTTATTTGCTTCAGGCGACAATCGTTTAGTAAATTTTAAAACTTACTATTTTCTTGCTATAGCTTACGGGTATAATCAATTTAAGCCTTACGCTCAAGATGTTGCGCCAAAACCTGGTGACTATTTTGGAGCAGATTATACTGGTCAAATAAAACCATACTTAGCAAGTAGATTGAATGGTAGAGGCGGTTCAATACAGTCTGTTTCTGTGATACCTCATAAACCATTTGCTGAGAATGGAGGAACAGTGGCTAATTCTAATTATGGAGATTTGATTCCAATAACAAGATTGCAAGGTGGAGGGAATGGAAACTACGCCATAGAATTAACAAAGGCTACTTTAGACAGAATTGGATCTACTACAAATGGTGATTATCCTGATACGCTTAATTATAAATTAGGGAAATCTCCAATTGAGGTTAAAATTACTGATCCTTTAGAAGTGATTGAAGGGAAATACTTTTTGAAAGTAAATAGACCAAATGTATCAGATACCATAGTCACAGCAAACTCCACTTGGGTGCTTTATAAATCAGACTTCTCTGATTCTGCTACTTCTGATAATACGTTAAAAATTAATAATGAGCAATTGACAAGATGGGGAATCTCTGTATCTATGTTTTACGGTTCTAATCCAGGAGATCCTGCTTTGGTAAATAGTAATGCCAATGGTTACATTACTTCAAGCATCACTTACGATGAGCCAGGTAAGGAATGGTTAGGTGGAATTCAAGATCAAGATGGATACAATTTTTACAATTGGATTCTATCTGGTCAAATAGCTGCATCAACAGATGATCCAGCGTTTAATAGATTTTTTAATGATAAGCTAAGATTGAATTCTAGTTCATTTGCTGATCCAAATGAGGATTATGAAAATATATTGGAAGGTATCATCGCTCCATATACACTAACTCAGTATCGAACAGGGAATACTACTGATGGTATTGTTTATAATGCACCGGGTGCTTCTTTGGCTAGTGTTAATGACTACAATGAACTTAGTTTCTTGAATTCAATATCTATTGTATTTACTAAAGACAAAACAAAGTGGACAAGATGTGCAGTTATTGAAATGCAGGAGGAAACTCAGAAAGCACAAGGTGGAGCAGCTAGGCATGCGCTAAGAGCATCCCCATCTGTAGATAAGGATGGAAAGTTTGCAAATCCGGCTGATACCGCTTCTGTTTTCCCAAATGATCCTAATTACATTAGTGCAACTGGTATGGGTTGGTTCCCTGGGTATGCTGTAAATATTGAAACAGGTGAGCGTTTGAATATGGCATTTGGAGAAGATAGCTGGTACGGAGGTGACAATGGGTCAGATATGTTATGGAATCCAACATCAACTGAGAGGTCTGGAGTTGCTTTTGCTGAAAACCTTGTTTGGGGTGGTAAACACTATATATATGTTTTCAGAAAGTCAAGACCTGAGGAGTTATTGTATGATATAATTCCTAGTTCAAGATATCCATCTTACGATGCTGGAGCAAGTTTTGTTAAAACAATGAAATCAAATAGTGCATTTAACAAGGGTGTTGCCTGGGCAAATTGTTCATACGTTGCAATTCCAATGTTGAATAATGGTCAAGAGTTGCTTTCAACAGATGTAACCATTACTGTTAATGTTACTCGTCCATTAAGTAATTTTTATACTCCTCTAGAAGGATTAACTGGAAAAAACACAAAGTTGCAGAATGAAGGTCGTCCTGTTTATGAATTTAATACGAATGGATTAGGGGCCTTGTCTGATATTCAATCTTATGAAAAACAAGCGCTAGACCAAATTAAAGTTGTTCCTAATCCGTATTATGCATATTCAGCTTATGAAAAAGGACAATTAGACAATGTTGTGAAAATTATAAATCTTCCTGATGTTGCTAATATTAAAATTTACAACCTAGCTGGAACGCTAATTCGATCGTTTTCTAAAGCTACTAATAATGTGCAGTTCATCGATTGGGACATAAAGAATGCTGCTAATATTACAGTTGCTAGTGGTGTTTATATTGTTCATATCGAAGTGCCAGGTGTTGGAGAAAAGGTTATAAAATGGTTTGGTGTAATGCGACCAATTGACTTAAATAATTTCTAATTCATATAATGACTTCTATTTATATACTTATGAAAAAATTAACTAAAATATTGCCAATATTCCTCTCAATACTTGCCTTGAGTCCTTCAGCTTTTGCTGGGAATGAGGATAGAGCAGGTGAAGCAGGATCTCCACAAGTGCTGACAAATCCATGGGGCAGAAGTTCCGGATTTGGTAACGCGAATTCGACTTCAGTTCGAGGTCTAGAAGCAACCAGTCTGAATGTTGCAGGTCTGGCTCAAATTGAGAAAACAGAGATTTTGTTTGCAAGTTCCAATTACTTGAGTGGTTCTGGAATTAGAATAAATGCTTTTGGTTTAGCTCAAAAAGTGGGAGAATCAGGTGTTTTGGGATTAACTGTAAATGCGATGTCGTTTGGAGATAATGAGATTACTACTGTTGAAATACCTGAAGGTGGTATTGGTACTTTTAGCCCTTCTTATCTTACAATTGGAGTATCATATTCAAAAACATTTTCAAATAGTATCTATGGAGGTTTAACAGTTAAAATTATAAATGAGGCATTGCCAACTGTAAATGCTACCGGTGTTGCAATTGATGCAGGGGTGAAATATGTTACTGGTAAATATGATCAAATTCAATTTGGGATTACTTTAAGAAATGTTGGTCCACCTATGAAGCAACAAGGAAATGGTTTGTCTATTCGTACAAGTTTGCCTGAAAACGAAACTGTTAGAACCTTAAGTCAGCGCTCAGCTGAGTATGAAGTTCCTTCACAAGTTATGATAGGTTTATCGTATGATTTCTTTTTATCGGGAGTTGATACCATTAAGAATAAATTAAGTTCTTTGCACCGATTGACTGTTGCTGGAAACTTTACCTCTAATTCATTTACTAGAGACCAAATTAACTTTGGTGTTGAGTATGCATTTAGAGAAATGTTTATGTTGCGTGGTGGATATGTCTATGAAGAAGATGCATTAGATAAAGAACTAACTCGAACAGCACTTATTGGTCCTACAGCTGGTGCTTCTATTGAGTTTCCTTTAGGTAAAAGTGGAACAACTTTAGGATTTGATTATGCATATAGAGCAACAAGAAGCTTTAATGGAATCCATACTATAGGAATTCGTTTAGGTCTATAGATTAGAATAATTAAAATATTTTATATTAAAGAGGATCTCGATTTATCGGGATTCTCTTTTTGAATTTATAATCGTACACAATTATGTCAAACGTTAGCTATTTTACTGAAGAGGGATTGCAAAGATTAAAGGATGAATTAAAACAACTTAGGAATGTTGAACGTCCTAGTATTTCTAGACAAATAGGTGAGGCAAGAGATAAAGGAGACTTGTCTGAAAATGCAGAATACGATGCAGCAAAGGAGGCGCAAGGTTTATTAGAAATGAAAATCTCTAAACTAGAAACCTTGATTGGAAATGCTCGAATTGTAGACGAGACTCAATTAGATACTTCTAAGGTTTTGGTTTTATGTAAAGTGAAAATTAAAAATATCGCTAATAAATCTGAAATGGAGTATACTTTAGTTTCTGAAAAGGAAGCGGACTTAAAGGCTAAAAAGATATCTGTTGATTCTCCTATTGGTAAAGGATTATTAGGTAAGAAAGTGGGTGATATAGCCGAAGTACAAGTGCCTTCTGGATTAATGAAGTTTGAAATTTTACATATAAGTAGATAAAATGAGTACAATTTTTTCTAAGATATTAGCAGGTGAAATTCCATGCCACAAAATTGCTGAGAATGAAGAATTCTTAGCTTTTTTAGATATAAGTCCACTTGCTAAAGGACATACTTTAGTAATTCCTAAATTAGAGATTGATTATATCTTTGATATGTCTGATGAAGATTATCAAGCCTTGTGGTTATTTGCTAAGAAGGTGGCAAGAGGAATTAAAGCTGAGATCTCTTGTAAAAAGGTTGGTGTGGCAGTAATTGGTCTTGAAGTCGCTCATACTCACATTCACTTGGTTCCGATTAATGCAGTAAGTGATATTAATTTTGCTGCTCCTAAACTAACTTTGGATCAAAGTGAGATGGAAGCTATAGCAACTAAAATAAGCAAGGCAATTTAATCTAACCGATTCTATCCGGGTTTTGTCGTAAAAAAGCATCCCATCCAGAAGAGCCTCCTGTTTTCTTAATGGGACTATTTGATTGAAAGTAATGACAAACAGCTACTGCTAATGCATCTGTAGCATCTAAAAACTTTGGATCAAATTCATAAGGAACGTGGTTTTTTAACATGGCTGCAACTTGTTCTTTCGTAGCATCTCCTCTTCCCGTAATTGATTTTTTAACTTTTTTAGGTAAATACTCTTCTACAGGAATGTCTCGAGATAATGAGGCTGCAATTGCTACTCCTTGAGCTCTTCCCAATTTAAGCATGGATTGTACATTTTTTCCAAAAAATTGGGCTTCAATAGCCATTTCATCTGGTTTGTATTCCTCAATTAAATGAATGGTGCGTTCAAATATTTTTTTTAATCGAACTTGATGATCACCTAATTTGGTGAGTTGAATCACGCCCATAGCAAGCAATGTTATTTGTTTATTCTTTATGTGAATAATTCCATAACCCATCACATTCGTTCCCGGATCGATGCCTAAAATAACCTTATCTTCCACTATATTTGTATGAGGTGAATAGAGTAACAAAGCTATATAAAATAATTTTTCCCTTTTTGTTTCCTTTGATTGGATTGGTCATTATAGCTATCATCTATTTTCAACTTTCTGATCGAATCGAATCATTAGATTTTTCAAATATTTCAGTAACGTCCATTGTTTTTCCGTATCTAATAGGGAGTTTTCTTTTAATGTTTTTAAATTGGGCGTTAGAAGCAATTAAATGGGGTACATTGGTTGATCTATTTCAAAAATTAAGTTTTAGAACTAAACTAACCTCTGTTTTTATGGGACTGTCAGTTGGGTTTCTAACGCCTAACAGAGTGGGAGACTTTGCGGGAAGACTACGATATATTCATCCTGAAAATAGGCTACAATCCATCCATGCTAGTTTTGTAGCTTCTATCTATCAAACTGCAGTTACCATATTGATTGGTGGCTGTGGATTAGTCTACTGGATGAATCAAGCGGTTTTTTCATTTAGTCAGGAAAAACTAATCTATTTTGTCTCGATATTCACCGTTTTGAGTTTTGTTATTCTTGTATTTAGAATGAAACTGTTGATTTTAATTGTTTTGAAAGTAAAATGGTTGACTAAATTTTCTGATCGTTTCAATTGGTTCATAAATGTAGATAAGCTGGTCTTGCAGAAAGTCTTTGTTCTAGCACTTGTTAGGTACCTTGTTTTCATGCTCCAATACTTCTTAATAATAAAAGCTTTTCAAATAGAGGCCCCTTATATTTTGGTGGTTTCTGCAATATCCACGATATACTTACTGACTACTATTATTCCTACCTCCACTTTATCTGATTTGCTTTTGAGGGGTGCGGTGAACCTTTTGATTTTTGGAACTTTTATCTCTTCCGAAGAGGTGATTTTGATTATTGCAGCTCTGGTGTGGGGAATAAATATTGTTATACCTTCACTAATTGGGACTGGCTTATTTATACTTAATCGCTCTAAATAATGGGAGGAATTCTATTTTATTATGTAATTGTCTTTTGGTATGTATTCTATACCCTTAGAAATTTTATGGCATTTAGAGAAGAAGATTCTCCTCCAAAATCATTTATAAAACCTGAAATGGTTTCAGTAATAATTCCATTTAGGAATGAAGAACATCACCTGCCTGCATTACTTGACTCTTTGCAAAAGCAGTCTCACTTAAATTTTGAGGTATTATTAATTGATGACGATTCAAAGGATCATTCTTTTGAGCGTATTAATGAGCTATTGAATTCTGATAACCGATTTAACTATTATAAATTAATAAAAGGGTCGGGCAAGAAAGCTGCGATAGAATTTGGCGTATCACTTTCAAAAGCAGCCATTATTTGTACTACTGATGCTGATTGTGCTGTTCCTGAAGGTTGGTTGGAAGAGTTGTCTCAAGTATTTTGGGACGAGAATATAAAATTGGTAGGAGCACCTGTCGGAATGAAATATAGCAATTGGTTTGAAAAACTTCAAGCGCTAGAATTTGCAAGCTTGATAGCAAGTTCTATAGGAGCAGCCCAAAATAAAAAACCGATCATGCTCAATGCAGCAAATATGGCGTTTCGGAAACAATTATTTGTAGAAGTTAATTCTAAAATGAAACAATTGCCTACTCCCAGTGGCGATGATATATTTTTATTGCAGTATTGTTTAAAACATTTTCCAAATGGGTTCCGATTTGTTAATAGCAGTGGCTGTTTTGTGGAAACACTACCAGAACCAAGCTTTGCACATTTTATAAATCAACGTAGAAGATGGGCTTCAAAATCAAAATATTATGTTGATAGAGAGATAAAAATAGTTTCGTTATTGGTGTTTTTTACGAATGCTTTTGTTGTTTATAGTTTTTTTCAGTTTGGTTTTAGTGATTACAAACTAGCTTGGCTTTTTCCATTGCTATTGAAGGGGTTGATTGATTATCTTCTCCTAAAGAAATATTTAAGTAGTATTCAACAATTGAATCTGTTAAACTATTTCGTGCTCCTTGAAATTCTTCACCCTTTCTATATTATTTTTGTAGCCATAAGTTCTCAATTTGGACAATTCAGCTGGAAAAAACGAACTTATCCCATTTAATGAAAGACCAAGAATCAAAATCATTATTTCAATTGTCTTTGTTCCGGTTACGCAGGAATCCAGTCGCTATGTCTGGTGTGTTCGTGATTTTGATTTATTTGGCTGTTGCAGTTATAGGCCCTTTTATTCGAAAGGATTCTACACCCAAAGCAAATGATCAATACTTGGAGTTGTCCATAAAAAAACCAGGATTTTCAGTCCAATTCTTTCAAGCTTTTAATCAACCTTCTGATGAATCAATTCTCCATCAATGGTTATTTGGTCGTGAAAAAACAGCAGTTACTTTTCCCATTTATAGTTATGAACTCAAACAAGATTCAATCGCTGTAGAGCGATTTACTGGTGATGATGACAATAATGGAGAAGTGTTAATGTATGCTTATTCTGATCTAGTTAAAGCCAATCAGCTAAATATTAAAGAGGAAAACCTTTCTAAAGGAATAGAAAAGGAATTGATTTATCAAAATACATTTTGGCTGGGAACCGATCGATATGGTCGTGATTTATTGAGTCGGTTAATGGCCGGAACATGGGTTTCCTTTACTGTTGGAGCCATTTCTATTTTTATATCATTGATTATCGGAATTACTTTGGGAGCAATTGGTGGATATTATAGAGGCAGGGTTGACGATTTTATTGTTTGGTTGATCAATGTAGTGTGGAGCATTCCAACACTATTGTTGGTAATCGCAATCGCATTGGCATTGGGAAAAGGATTCTGGCAAGTGTTTGTGGCAGTTGGATTAACAATGTGGGTAGAAGTGGCACGTGTGGTCCGTGGTCAAGTCATTAGTTTAAGAGAGAAGGAATTTATAGAGGCTGGAAAAGCGTTGGGTTTTAGCAATTCGAGAATCATTAAAAATCACATTTTACCCAACGTAATGGGGCCGGTAATCGTGATCTCTGCGGCTAATTTTGCTTCTGCAATATTGGTAGAAGCCGGTTTAAGTTTCTTAGGACTGGGTGCTCAACCACCACAAGCGACATGGGGAAAAATGATCAGCGAGCACAAAGGCTATGTCATCACTGGCGATGCTTATTTAGCATTGTTGCCAGGTGTCGCAATTTTCTTCCTGGTTTTTGCATTTGTACTGTTAGGGAATGGACTCCGAGATGCATTGGACACCAAAGCTTAATCCTTAGAAAAGTAAAAGTGCAGAAATGTATACGATTAATCCCAAACCCATCATCAATAAAGTATAAGGCAAAATTTCTTTTGCTTTCAGACCGGTTATTCCCAATAATGGGATGGCCCAAAATGGTTGCAACATATTGGTAATTTGATCGCCATAAGCCAAAGCCAATATACTTTTTGGCAGATCCACACCAAGGGAAAGTGCTGCTTGTACAATTATGGGGCCTTGCACTGCCCATTGTCCGCCACCGCTAGGAACAAAAACATTGACAATTCCAGCACTGATAAAAGTGAAAATCGGAAATGTAGTAGAGGTGGAAATAGAGATGAAAAAATTTGAAAACTGATCAATCAATCCTGAGCTATTCATGATGCCCATGATTCCAAAGTAAATCGGGAATTGAATAAGAATTCCTGCAGCACCGCCTATAGCTTCATCTATTGCCGACAAGAATGTTTTGATCCGCTGATGAAAGAGGATGCACAATCCAAAAAGTAGAAAATTGATGTAATTCAAATTGAGGAAACCCCAACCCGTTTCATCGAAGGAAGAAATGGCACTGTAGAAAGAGTATAGAATAAATACCCCTCCGATGATTGTTGCAAATAGTCTAGAATTGTCAAATCGTTCTGCACCCTCACTTTTTTCATTAACCATTTCTTTATCCTTCGAAATAATTAATTGGGGCACTTTTTTATTTTTCGACTTTTTACCGATCCAAAATAATCCAATAGGAACTATTAAAAGTACGCCAATAGAAGCGTATAAGTTCATGGAAGAAAAAACAGTTTGGCTAAAATCGATTTGCTCTGGTAAGTTGATTAACTGCTCTGGTGTGAGAATGTTTTGCATCAATTCTTTTAAATGACCTGTTTCTGCGACTTTCGTTAAGGAGGAACCTGAAAATCCGCCATGCCAAACCATTAAGCCTACATATCCTGCAGCGCCAATCAATGGATAATTTATCGGAATGTTATTTTTAGTAGCATATTCTCCTACTTTTCGTGCGAAGATGGCACCGAAAATCAATGCAAATCCCCAATTAAAATAAGCCATGATAATGGTAAAGAATGTGACAATAAAAGCAGCTTTTGCTGTTGTATCACAATATTTGACAAAGAAATGAATCAGACGGTCAAAAGGTTTACTCAATGCCAAAGTATGCCCCAACACTAGAATAAGCATCATTTGAATGGCAAATACCAATAACCCATTGTTCCAAAAACCGGTTTCAAAAAATTGCAATAACTGAAGACTATAATCTAAACTAGTGGTATCGGTGGGTGTAGTATATATCAATGCGATTCCATACGTAATCACAAATAGTAGGATGGCTATAGTAAATGGAGTCGGTAAAAAATAATTGAAAAAACGGCTGTATTTTTCTGTAAAACGCATGTGAATTATTTTGAATAAAGATAGCGACTAAAACTTGGATTGAATAAATTAGAGGTTTCAAATTTACTTTCCATGCAAGCAACAAAAGCACAAGATCGAATTTCGGAATTAACCAAAGAACTTCATCTACATAATTACAATTATTATCAATTAGATCGCCCGACGATAAGTGATTACGAATTTGATCTAATGTTGAAGGAGCTACAAGAATTGGAAGAAAAGTTCCCAGAATTGGCCGATCCTCACTCCCCAACTAAGCGCGTAGGTGGAGAGATTACTAAGAAATTTAAAACAGTTGTGCACAAATACCCGATGCTTTCATTGGGCAATAGCTACAATCGAGAAGATTTAACCGACTTTGACGAACGGGTGCAGAAGTTAGCCGGCAGAGAAGTGGAATACGTTTGTGAATTGAAATACGATGGTGTGGCCATTGGAATTACTTATGTCAATGGAAAATTGCAGCGTGCGGTTACTCGAGGAGACGGGAGTAAGGGCGATGACATAACGGCGAATGTGAAAACGATTCGAAGTATTCCATTGACCTTGCAAGGTGAAAATTATCCTGCTGATTTTGAAATTCGTGGAGAGATCTTTTATCCCCTTTCAGTATTTCAACGCATTAATGAAGAGCGAGAAGATGCAGGAGAAGCAACTTTGGCTAATCCGAGAAATGCGGCCTCAGGAACATTAAAAATGCAAGATTCGAGTGTGGTAGCTCAACGAACATTAGACAGTTATCTGTATTATGTGTTGGGAGAAAATCTGCCGATGGAGACCCATTTCGATAGTTTAAACAAGGCGAGAGAGTGGGGTTTTAAAGCTCCACCAAAGGAAAAAAACATGATTGCAAAATGCAATTCCATTGATGAGATTTTTGAGTTTATAGATTATTGGGAGGAACATCGCCATAAATTGGATTTTGAAATAGATGGGATTGTCATCAAGGTAAACGATTATCATTTGCAAGAGGAATTGGGCTATACCGCCAAAAATCCACGTTGGGCGATAGCGTATAAATACAAAACAGCACAGGCGCGAACCATTTTGGAGGAGATTACTTACCAAGTGGGGAGAACAGGAGCGATTACACCAGTGGCTAATTTATCGCCAGTTCTATTAGCTGGAACTACCGTAAAGCGGGCTTCTTTGCACAATGCGGATCAAATTGAAAAGTTAGATGTGCGGGAAGGTGATACCGTATTAGTTGAAAAAGGAGGAGAAATCATTCCAAAAATTGTAGGTGTGGATCTGACTAAAAGACCTGCTGATAGTCAACCGAATCAATACATTACGGAATGTCCGGAATGTGGGAGCGAACTGAGAAGAATAGAAGGAGAAGTGCAGCATTATTGTCCCAATGAGTGGGCGTGTCCACCACAGATAAAAGGGAAAATGGCGCATTTTATTTCTCGCAAAGCCATGGATATTGATGGATTAGGAGAGGAGACGATTCAGCAATTGTATGAAGTTGGACTGATTAATAATATCAGTGATATTTATGATTTAACTGTTGAGCAATTATTACCGTTGGAACGAATGGCTGAGAAGTCGGCGAATAATTTAGTAGATGGCGTGGAAGCATCTAAAAAGATTCCTTTTGAACGAGTTTTGTTTGCCATTGGGATTCGTTTTGTTGGAGAAACTGTGGCTAAAAAATTAGCGAAAGCACTAAAAAATATTGAGATAATTCAGCAAGCGACTACTGAAGAATTAGTGGCTGTAGATGAAATTGGAGATAAGATTGCCGAAAGTGTGATTCATTTTTTCTCGGAGGAAAAAAATAGAGAGTTGATTCAGAAATTAAAAGACAAAGGACTTCAATTTGAAATAGTAGAAGCTGAATCCACTCAAGCTTCCAACAAATTAGAAGGTCAAACTTTTGTGGTGTCAGGTGTGTTTGAAAAATTCTCAAGAGACGACTTAAAGCAAGCCATCGAAGACAATGGTGGAAAAAATGTGGGTTCTATTTCTGCAAAAACAAATTATTTGATCGCTGGAGACAAAATGGGACCGGCAAAAAAGGAAAAGGCCGAAAAGTTAGGAGTGAATATTATTTCTGAGGATGATTTTATTGAGATGGTTGGACTAATGTAAAATGACAAGAGTATATCTATTCATATTGACAATGTTGATTTGGTCATGTAACCAAAATCAAAATTCTTCTGATGAATCCTTGGAGTTGGAAAAGCATGAAGTTCAGGTTCCAGAAAGCTCTGAAAAGATGGATTCGATATCTGTCGACACAGACAGTCTCAATGTAGTGGAAACGATTTATAAATTGACACGCAGTCAGGAAGCGAATATTGAAAATGATTCTGTGACTCTGCTGACAGGTCAAGTTTTCTCAAGCCTCATTAGTCATAAGTACATAAGACTATCAAACTTTTCAGGAACCTACATTTATGTGTATTCCGAAAAGGACAATTATCAAGAACCGATTTATTCCGAAAGACTTGGTTGGATGAATTTTGTTTCAGATTCGATTTTTGACATTAACGGCGACAAAATCATTGACTTAGCAATTCATTGGTATCCTTCTTCAGGTTGTTGTTTGGCTGATATTTATGACTGCTACATTTATGACGAAAAGACCGACCAATTTTCAGAAAAAGTTGAAATACCTAATCCGACTTTCTACCCAAAACGCTCTCTGACATTCAGCATGACCTATGGGCACCCGGGAGAAACCGAGTTTTATGAATTCAAATGGACAAAAAATAAGTTAGACACTTTGAGTTCTTATGAATGGAATGGCAGAACACATGAACACATAATTCTGACTGATTATAAATTAGGAAAAAAAACTGACTTGAACGAAATTCCAAATAAACTTGAAGTGCTTTATGGATTTGAATGGTTCATGATGAGATTAAAAAATGTAGAAGAAAAATAATAAACACTAGCCTCAACAATGGCTATGTAAACAGGCTACGAGAACGTTTTAAAGCCGCACGGTTTCTTAGCTAGAAACGATAGGTTAGGATTTCACCAAACATCCCTTCTCATCCACATCCAACTCATCATTATCAATTAAATATTGAGCGATTTTAATCACATCATCCTTTTTGTAGCGTCTGATTTTATCGGCTAAATCTGATAATGTAATTTTACCGGATTGCACTATTTTGAATACTTCAGATGTGATTTCTTTGGTTTGAAGTTCACTTAACTCCAATTTGTTTTGCTCCAAACAAACATCACAGATGCCACAGCGGTGTTTGTTCTTTTCACCAAAATAATTCAATAAAAATTGGGAACGGCAGGTGGTCTCTGAGTTGACGTAGTCTATTACCGCCTTCATTTTTTTGAAGGCATTTTCTTTTAGTGCGGTGTAATTTTCTTTGGAGATTCGCAATGCAGCTTGCTCCAATCGGGGCATGGCCAATGTTAATTGTGGTAAACTGCTTTGTTCCACATAATCAATCACTTCCAGTTGATGCAATTTTTTCAATAACTCAACAACTTTCTTCGAGCTCGTTTTTAGCTTTTTAGAAATGTCAAACTCATTGATTTTTACATAGCCATCAAATAGGCCTTCGTAATTTCTCAATAACATTCTCACAAATCCATCATAGTTGATATTCGACACTTGAAATTGATACAAATCATTTTTGGATTGGGTAATCATTATTTGAGATGGAGAATGAAATCCTTCAGAAAGAATAAGGTAACCTTCTTTTTCCAAAAACTTTAATGCGTTAAAGGCATCAATTGGGCTAAAATTAAAGCGATGACTAAATTCGATAATGTCAAAATGAACGGACATTCCTTCTCCAGAGCCCGTTGGGATTTGCAGGTAATTGGCTAAAGCTTGGTAGCAGTTTTTTATAAACGGAATCTCTGGGTAATTCTGTGTGATTCTTTTCTTGAGTTCATCTGTCATTGCGGGTTTAGTCAACAATACTGCGTAAGCTTTTTTCTCATCTCTACCGCCCCGTCCCGCTTCTTGAAAATAAGCTTCTAGGGTTTGAGGTAAATCCAAATGCACCACAAATCGAACATCTGGTTTGTCGATTCCCATCCCAAAAGCGTTTGTCGCAACAATCACTCTGGTTTCGTTTTTCATCCATTGCTCTTGTTTTTTGCTGCGCTCTAGGTGTGTTAATCCTGCATGATAATAATCTGCAGAATAACCATTTCGTTGCAAGTATTGAGCAATTACTTGAGTCCGTTTTCTACTGTTGACATAAACAATTCCTGTACCTTTTACACCTTGTAGAATCTTTTGCAATCGACCATACTGATCTTCTTCTTGCTGAATAATATAGGCTACATTTTTTCGCTCAAAACTCTTTTGAATCAAGTGATTCTTCTTAAATTCTAATTGCTTTTGGATGTCTTCCACCACTTCAGGAGTCGCAGTGGCCGTCAATGCCAATACAGGAACATCAGGTAAGAGCGTTCTTAGGTTTGCAATTTTTAAATAGGATGGACGAAAATCATAACCCCATTGGGAAATACAATGTGCCTCGTCTACTGCTATTAAATTGACTTTCATTTTCTTTACTCGCTCTTGGAAAAGCTCTGTTTCCAATCGTTCAGGAGACACGTATAAAAACTTATAATCCCCATACACCATATTGTCTAAGGCAATGTCAATTTCTCGTTTGCGCATTCCCGACGTTAATGAAATTGCTTTAATTCCCCTGCTGTTCAAATTTTCCACTTGATCTTTCATCAAGGCAATCAAAGGAGAAACGACTATACAAAGCCCTTCTTTGGCAAGTGCTGGAACTTGGAAACAGATTGACTTTCCTCCACCAGTTGGCAGCAATGCCAAGGTATCTTTTCCATCCATAGCGGCTTGAATAATATCCTCCTGCTTTTCGCGGAAGCTACTATATCCCCAATATTTAAGAAGAATTTGATGAATAGTCATGGCTAAAAGTTATTGTATATAAAACTAAAGTTTTAATTTAGAAGTCTCAAATTTTAAAACGAACTGAAATGAAAAAAATAATTGGTCTATGTTTCGCAAGTATCTTGACTTTGCTAAGTTTCGGTCAAAATGAAATGACTGAAGCTCAACTAAAAAGTATGATGAGCAGTATGATAGGAGATGTAAAATATAAGGATTCTTATGTTTTTACTAAATCCATTGTTTACGCTACTTCAGAAATAACCGCTACTGGTGCAAAAAAGAACACCGGTAAGATGGAAATGTTATTCTCCGACAATTGGGAGGAATTCGGTATAGTAATGCTGGAAGAGAATGGGAAACCGTCCAAAGAGAAAATGTCAATTTTGATGGATATCCAAGGAGAGGCCATGATCACTCTAATGGAAGATAAGTCAGGTGACCGATCAGGTGTAGCAATGAAGTTGCCTAAAGATGGCGTAAATATGATTGGAGTTGAAACGTCAGCTAAAGAAAATGGGTCAATTACTAAAACGTCTCAAACAAAAGTTATTCAAGGATATACATGTACAAAATACGTCGGTGAATCTGAGGATACGAGTTCGGAGTTTTGGGTAGCCAATGATTTGAAAATGAATTTTACTGATGTCTTCCACCAGTTATTTAAAGCCAGAAATACTGGATTTGATCAAATGCCAGAGGGTGCTATTATGGAAGCGATTTCAACAGACGAAGATGGAAATAAAAGTAAGTTAGAGGTGGTAGAGGTGAATCCTAAGAAGATAACCAAGTTTTCTCCTAAAGATTACAATGTGATGTCAATGGGTGAAATGATGATGGGAGAATAAATAATATTCGAAATAAAATTAAAACGCCGTTCAAGATCTTGAACGGCGTTTTGTTTTATTATAATTTCTCCATCAATACGCTGTACAATTCATGCATGGCTTTTATGTCTGCTTTATGAACTTTTTCATCTGGGCTGTGAACACCGTCTTCTGGTGCTCCAACAAAACACCAATCGATTGGATAGGATGAACGCTGTAGCGCATTGCCATCGCTTCCGCCTGCACTTTCTACCTCCAACTGAAATGGGATGTCTGTTTTTCTAGCGATTTCTAAAATTCGATTTAAATATTTTTTTCTAGGTAAACCAGAATCACGCAATGAAATGGCCACACCTTCCCCGTGTTTTACGGCATCAGTCACCCAAGTGATGTCGGAAATAAGTGCTTGACGAATTTGGTATTTTTCGAATAAATACTTGCCCAAATAACCGACACTGCCACCACCAGTTTCTTCCCAACAACTAAATGCAATGGCTCCATTTTCTAATGTTTCTGCTACTTTTAACGCATTCCAAACACCTAATCGGTTATCTAAGTAACAAGTTTCGATAAAATCATCTGACTCTCTGAAATCGCATTTAAAAGTCAAGTTAGTGCCTCTGTCGATCGTTCTATGGAAATCACAACGTATTGTTTTATCGTCTTCAGTTTCTTCGATGATAAGTTTTGTCTCTATCTCACCTTGACTGTCGCTACCGACCAATACAGTGTCTACAATAATTCGAGGACCACCAATTTTAATCAATTCATTGTCGTAGCCAACGGTAAAGCCGATTGAATCTATGTGTGCATAAATGGCCGTTCGAGGTTTACCGAATACTAGCATCAAACAATCCTGAAAATCGTCACCTTGGATAATGGTTGGTTGCACTTTCCAGTTAGACTGATTTTTTTCGATGTAATTCAATAGAAACTCTTTCATTGGAGATTCATCACCTGAGGCTGCTCTCACCGAGCACATTTCTTGAAGTAGTGTTGTCATTTTGATCAAATAAAAAAGTCCCGAACTTTGAGTGAATCTCAGAACGGGACTTGTGTGAAATAAAATATTTTTTAGTTGTTCAGCATTACCGGCATCACCAACATTAATACGTCTTCGTTGTCGTCTTCTTTTTCAACTGGGGTTAAAATCCCTGCTCTGTTCGGTGCAGACATCGCCAAGTTTACTTGCTCAGAACGCATATTGTTTAACATTTCCATTAAAAAACGTGAGTTAAAGCCAATTTCCATGTCTTCTCCATCATATTGACAAGTTAAACGCTCAGTTGCAGAGTTTGCAAAATCAACATCTTCTGCTGAAATAGTCAACTCACTACCAGTCACTTTTAATCTTACTTGGTGAGTTGTCTTACTTGAGAAAATAGAAACTCGTTTGATTGCATTCAAGAATGATGTGCGCTCAACCGTTAATTTGTTTGGATTTTCTTTTGGAATAACTGCTTCGTAGTTCGGATATTTTCCATCGATCAATCGACAAGTCAATTGAGTGCTAGCGAAAGAAAATAAAGCATTGGTGTCGTTGTATTCAACAGAAACTTCGTCGCTTACCGTACCTAATACATTTTTCAATAAGTTCAATGATTTTTTAGGCATAATAAACGATGCACTTTTATCACTAACAGCATCCGTTCTTGAGTATTTTACCAATTTGTGTGCATCAGTGGCAACGAAAATACTTCCTTCTTTAGATAATTGGAAAAACACACCTGACATCACAGGTCTCAATTCGTCGTTACCTGAAGCGAAAATTGTTTTCTCAATTGCGCTTGCCAACATAAAAGCTTCTAATTTCATCACTGAAGGAGCTTCAATTGAAGGCGTTTTAGGAAACTCTATCGCATCTTGTCCAGTCAAATTGTATCGACCGAAGTCAGAACTAATCTCAATCGCGAATGTTTTTTCGTTGATTGAAAAAGTTAATGGCTGCTCTGGAAAAGCTTTTAAAGTATCTAAAAGTAATTTCGCAGGTATTGCGATAAGCCCGCTGTCTTTAGCCTCTACTTTTAATTTAGTAGTCATAGTTGTTTCAAGATCAGAAGCTGAAATGGTAATTTCGTTTTCGTTGATCTCAAACAAAAAGTTATCTAAAATAGGCAATGAGTTATTGCTATTCAAAACTCCTGAAATAATCTGAAGTTGTTTAAGCAATGCCGAACTGGAAACAATAAATTTCATGTAAATAAATTATAGTGATTGACTTGATACAAATTTATAGGTTTCGGTAAAATTGACCTCGAAAACTTACAATTACTTATCAACAGCCAAGCTGTCTACGGTGTCAAAAGGTTTTAAGATTTGGTCGAACAAATAATTTTGAATTACTAATGCACGACCTTCATTCATAGAGCTTTGGGCGTACATTCTTTCATTGTGATGTTCTAATTTCCTACCTTTTAAGTCTTTTGCAGTTTCTAGCACTGGCATCCAATATGCTTTTAAGGTTTGCGTTTCCCCATTCATGCGTTCAAGAGTCAATAAATATTGAGGAGTTGTTCTAAAAATAGAGTCGATAGCCTCTTTTTCCGTATTGACATCTTCGTATTCATAGGCCATAGATGATGCTTTCTTAAAGTACGGTATGGCAATCTCAGGGGATAATTTAGTCTCGGCTCCAGTTGTTAAGTTGGTGTATCTAAATTGGTTGTCTCCAAAATGTTCAAACTTATATTCTGGATGCTCTTTTGAAGGACTCTCGATAGTAATGGATTTAATTTCCTGGGCGGGCATTTGCAAGGCAATCGGATTTTTCCAAAGCGATTCTTTAGTGAAAAATCGACTAGATAAATACCCAAAATTGCTTGGTAAATGTGTCACCATAGGTCGACTAGACTTTTTGCCATCCTTCTCCAATAACATATAAGTTCCCATGTTGCTTTCGGTAGCCATTCCTACATACCAAATTTTATGTGGTTTTTCACCTGATTCAGCGGTGTAAATGTCAACTTTAACAGCTGAAGTACTTAAGAATTTAACGACAGCTGCCATCTCAAAATCAGATACTGGATTCAATACTTCAATTTGATTGAAGGTTTTAAGGATTAGTTGAATGGCGTCCGGTCGTGCAATTAAGTTTCCATTGACGGTCCAATTATTTTTTTCTCTGACTAAGGTTGCAGATTCATTAAGACTGCTGATCTTAAATTTTACCACATTTGCCGTATCTTTTATGGCAAAGTCGGTATATTCCTCACCTATGGTTGCCTTTTTGTCCTTAGTTGATATATAGAAAGCTAAACCGCCTAAAATCAGAACGACACTTAAAAGTAATAGTGTTCTTTTCATGCTTTTTAATTTTTGGTGTATTTCCTTTTTCTAATCAAGAAAATAATTCCTCCCATTAGAAGGATGATGAATATAGGGCCTGCAATGTTTATTGCTTGCCACAGAAAACGGTCTCCTTTAATTTTCTCTTTGTCCAACAATCGGATGGAGAGTGTTTTTGAGTTGGTTAGCATTAATCCTGAATCATCAACCAAGTAGTTGACGCAGTTTAATATAAAGTCCTTATTTGCAAATAGCTTTTTAGTAAAACGGTCATAACCTAGAGCGTAGTATTCTTTGGTGCTTTCTTTAACGTAGTTCTCAATCATGTCTCCATCAGAAATAACGATCATTTTATTTGGGTCGCTTTTTTCTTTGTATTTCATTAATTCATTGCTCGCCATTCTCGAAGTCAAACGATTCTTGAATACAGATTCAAATTCCCCTTCCAATAATACGGCGGCAGGCACATTTCGCTGATTGTATTGTGCTTTTTGTGGTTCAAATTTCACCATATCCAAACTCACTCTTGTTGGAGCCATTACTACCTTAGTGTAGGGCGAAGTTTCCAGTAAAACGGTTTTCTTAATCTCTGGATTTCCAACCAAGTCAATGGAGCTAACGAATTGTCCTCTAATCGCATCTAATCCCTTCGTGATTGGATGGTTGTTTTGCTGTAAGAACATCGGGAAGAAATTCCAAGGAAAGAGGTCCGTTTTGGTTTGATTACCAATCATTCCTGTTACGATTGGTATGGGTGCTGATTGTATGTCTTGTATTAAATCTTTATTGATTCTTACTCCATACTTAAACAATTGATCATCTAAATTTAAGTTGTTTCCCACAGCCATGAAAACATGATTGTTCTTACTGCTTAAACTGTCCATTTCAGCTTTTACCTGATCGATGATCCACAACACTTTTCCACCATGCATAATGTGCTGGTCAATTAAGTATTTGTCTTTTTCAGAGAATGTGGTATCCGGCTTCGCGATGATTAATAATTCATACGTATTCATCATGTAAATGCTATTGGTATCCGATCCAAATCGATCGCTCAACGCTTTTACATTTCCATTAAGATTCACCCTTGACACATCGTAATAATCCTCTAATGTAGCCGTGATGTCAGCTGTGTGAAATTTATCCAACTCTCCATGGCCTTCAATAAACGCGATGTTTGGCTTTTGGACAGAGATTATTTTCTTGATCGCAGCTGCTATTTCATACTCTAACGCTTCGATGGATTGATTTAGCATGACTTCAGGTGCTGCACCCGTAGAACTCTTTAGTAATTGCAAAGGAGTTTCTTTTCCTCTATAAGAAACCAATGCACCTGGCCAAATCAGTTTATTTGAGATTCCACTTTCTTCCTTTATTTCTAAATCCGTTGGGCGTAACCCAATTTCATAAAGCAATTTATAGATTTTGTCCCGTTCTTTTTCGTCAGGATTTTCTGATGGATTGATAAATTCATATTCTATTTTTCCATCAGAATACGCTCTAAATTCATCCAGCATTTCTTTGGTTTCATCTCTCAAACGTTTGAAACCTGCAGGGAAATCTCCTTCTAAATAGACTTTGAAGTAGATTATATCTTCCAATTCTTTAGCCAACTGTTTGGATGGAGCAGAAATTGAATACCTCTTTTCAGAAGTTAAATCGAATCGATAGAAAAAATAAGACCCGATATAACTAAAAAGACCTATTATAGCGATCCAAATCAATAAATTGACAAGGTCAGTTGCTTTGTTGCTTTTAGTTTTATTTGACGTTTTTTTAGACATATTGGTTACCATTTACGACTAGATAAAACAGTTTTAGTAAGTACGATGAATAATGCAATCAACCCTAAAAAGTAGATGGCATCTCTCGTGTCAATCACTCCTCTACTCATGGAGTTGTAATGCTCGTTGATTCCTAATTTTAAGATAAATAAATCTACGCTTCCCAATAATGCTAAGGAACTGATAAAATCAAATCCGATGAAAATAAAGAAGCACAAGAAAATGGCAATAATGAAGGATACAATTTGATTTTCAGTGATGGACGATGAAAAAATACCAATAGAAACGAATCCAGAAGCCAAGAAGATTAATCCCAAATAGGAACCCCACATGGCACCTAAATCAATATTTCCGGAAGGACTTCCTAAATAGTACACGCTAGCAAAATAAACCAAGGTTGGCAATAACGCGACGATTACTAAAATAACTCCCGCTAAATACTTCGCAATGATTATTTGAACATCAGTTAATGGTCGAGTCAATAAAAACTCTATGGTTCCAGCTTTTTTCTCGTCTGAAAACGAGCGCATGGTAATGGCAGGAATTAAAAACATAAACACCCAAGGAGCCACAGTAAACAAAGTATCAATGCTTGCATAACCGCTGTCCAATACATTACTGTTTCCTGGGAAAATCCACATCATTAATCCAATCGTCGTCAAGAAAACCAAGATGACAATGTAACCAATAAGCGAACCTAAAAAACTTTGTATCTCTTTCTTTAATAGGCTTATCATATAAAAAAGGGGATTTCAATCTGATTAAAGGCATCAAAAATAACTATTTTAAAAATTCTCATGCGTTAAAGAACCTTAATAATAGTGAACCGCTGCCTGCCTAAAATGAATACTTTTTCTTTTGAGAACATTATCTTTGCCGGTTCAATAAAAAAAGGAATGAAAATACTAAAATTTGGAGGGACGTCAGTAGGTTCTGCTGACCGAATGAAGATGGTGGCTAAATTGGTTAGTCAACCTGATAAGAAGATAGTTGTGTTGTCCGCGATGAGCGGGACAACCAATAGTTTAGTGGAGTTTGCCAATTATTTGCATCAAAAAAATAGTGAAGTAGCCAACGATTTATTGTTGGGACTAAAGGCAAAATATATAATAACCGTTGACGAACTTTTCTCAACTCCAGAATATAAACAGAAAGGGGAGGAGTTGATTACTTCTCATTTTAATTATTTGATGCAATTTACATTAGACTCTTTCACCATTTTTGAGGAGAAGGCAGTCTTGGCGCAAGGCGAATTGATTTCCACTGCTTTGTTTCATTTGTATTTACAAGAAACTGGAGTAAAGTCAGCACTATTGCCTGCTCTTAACTTTATGAGAATTGATAAGGAAGAGGAGCCAGATAATTATTACATCAAAGAGAATTTACAACGTGAATTAAATCAATACGAAGAGGTGACCTGTTTTGTGACCCAGGGTTTTATTTGTAGAAATGCCTATGGCGAAATTGATAACTTGAAACGTGGAGGAAGTGACTACACGGCATCCATTATTGGTGTTGCAGCCAATGCAACTGAAGTTCAAATTTGGACGGATATTGATGGAATGCACAACAATGATCCTCGTGTGGTGGATAAAACTCGTCCGATAGAACATTTGTCGTTTGAAGAGGCGGCAGAGTTAGCTTATTTCGGAGCAAAGATTTTACACCCTTCAAGTATCCGACCAGCTAAAGAGGCCAATATTCCGGTGCGATTAAAAAGTACGATGCAGCCTGAAAATAAAGGAACATTGATTTCTTCGGAAGCAAAAGGAACAGGGATAAAGGCAGTGGCGGCAAAAGATGGCATTACTGCGATTAATATTAAGTCTGGCAGAATGCTATTGGCTTATGGATTTTTAAGAAAGGTATTCGAGATTTTTGAGAGTTATAAAACGCCGATTGATATGATTACGACATCTGAAGTGGCAGTGTCAGTGACCATCGATGATACAAAAAATTTAGAAAAAATTATTGCAGAACTGAATCATTACGGAACTGTAGAGGTGGACGAAGACCAAAGCATAATCTGTATTGTTGGGGATTTTACGAGTCCTAAAACTGGTATTGCACATACTGTTTTTGAAGCTTTGAAGGAAATTCCAATTCGAATGATTTCCTATGGTGGAAGCAATCACAATATTTCTATATTGGTGAATAAAAGCGAAACTAAAAATGCGTTGCAAGCACTGAATAATCATTTATTTTAATGGAGATGACGCAATTTAATGTCGAACAATTTGAGTCTTTTGAGACCCCTTTCTTTTATTACAATGAAGCATTGTTGTTGGAAACGTTGAGGGTTTTAAAAAATGAATCAGACAAACACCATTTTCATGTGCATTATGCCATGAAAGCAAATGCGAACAACCGAATTTTGGAGCATTTGAAGCAGGCAGGTTTAGGCGCTGATTGTGTTAGTGGGAACGAAGTTTTAAAGGCGGTAGAAATCGGTTTTAAATCCAACCATATCGCATTCGCTGGTGTAGGGAAAAGCGATAAAGAAATCAATATTGGGTTGGATTACGATATTTTCAGTTTCAACTGCGAATCATTGCAAGAGCTAATTGTGATCAATGAGCTGGCAGAGAAGCGCAATCAAATTGCAAGAGTAGCATTGCGAATTAATCCAAATGTAAATGCAAAAACGCATCATTACATTACCACTGGACTGGAAGAAAATAAATTTGGAATCAATCCTTGGGAATTTGAAGAAGTGCTAGAAGTACTTGCAAAATGCAATCATTTAAAGTTAGTGGGTTTGCACTTCCACATCGGTTCTCAAATCACCGATTTAGATGTATTCAAGAGTTTATGCCTTCGTGTAAACGAAATTCAAGAGTGGTTCATTAGTAATCAGATTTTAGTGGAGCACATAAATGTTGGTGGTGGATTTGGAATCGATTATGAAAACGTAGACGAAAATTCCATTCCTGATTTTGCGGCCTTTTTTCAGCTTTTTGCTGATTTCTTGGAAGTAAAGCCAAATCAGCAAGTGCATTTTGAATTGGGCAGAGCTGTGGTTGCGCAGTGTGGTTCCTTGATTTCAAAGGTGCTTTACATTAAAAATGGTCAGAAAACCAATTTTGCTATCTTAGATGCCGGAATGACGGAGTTGATTCGACCGGCATTGTACCAATCGTATCACAAGATTGAAAACATTAGCCAACATGGGATGGAGCATTCTGAAAAGTATGATGTCGTCGGCCCAATCTGTGAATCTTCTGACTGCTTTGGCAAAGCAGTAGTAATGCCAATGACCAAACGAAATGATTTGATTGCCATTCGAAGCGCTGGAGCTTATGGTGAGGTGATGAGTTCGGCTTACAATTTAAGAGACAAAGCAATTGCTGTTTACAGCAGCGACTTAAACTAATAAAATGATGAGAAAATTCCTTTTAACAATTTCGACTGCACTATTAATTTCTACCGCTTTTGCTCAAGAAGTGGTGCGGACTTTTTTAGAAGATGAAAACCGAGTGCCGCGCGAACGATTTGTGGACATGCAGCACTTAAAGCTGGAAATCAGCTTTGAGCCAGAAAAGGGATTGGTAAAAGGGAAGGTAGAACATCAATTTACAGTGCTTCAAAAATCCGTAGACCACATTGAATTGGATGCCATTAATATGGAAATTAAATCCATAAAAATGGGCGAAAAGGAGCTAAAATACGACTACAACGATAAAATTATTTCGATTCAGTTTCAATCTCCTTTGGTTTGGAAATCCAATCATACAATCAGTATAACTTATGAAGCGACTCCAAGAAAAGGGTTATACTTTGTAGGTTGGAACGATCCAAATAATTTGAGCAAAAAACAAATTTGGTCGCAAGGACAAGGAATTGATAATCGCTATTGGATTCCAATGTTTGACGATATGACGGACAAAGTAATCAGCGAAATGGTGGTAACCATGCCGGAGAAATACCAAGTACTTTCCAATGGAAAATTGAAGAAAAGTAAAAGTCTGAAGGGTGGAAATAAGTTGTGGAATTACGAAATTTCTCATCCACACGCACCTTATCTAATCATGCTTGGAATCGGAGAGTATGAAATCGAAAAACGAAAAGCAGCTTCAGGTGTTGAGATGAGTTTGTATTATTACAAAGGAGAGCAAAATAAAGTAGAGCCAACTTATCGTCACAGTGTGGCCATGTTTGACTTTTTTGAAGAAAAATTTGGCGTGGCTTATCCTTGGGAAACGTATGCTCAGATACCAGTACAGGAGTTTATGTATGGCGCCATGGAAAATACGACAGCTACTATTTTTGGTGATTTTTACTTGGTAGATAGCAGTGAGTTTTTAGATCGAAATTACATTCGTGTGAATGCGCATGAGCTGGCGCATCAATGGTTTGGAGATATGGTAACCGCCAGAACGACCACACATGCTTGGTTGCAAGAAAGCTTTGCCACTCATTTTGATATGACGTATCAAGGGGTCGCTTTCGGAAAGGACTATTTTGATTTTGTAAGAAGAGGTTATATCGAGCAAGCATTGAGCGCATCAGAAAAAGATTTGAAACCGATTGCTCATTCTCAAGCTGGAACTGTTCGTCATTACCCAAAAGGCGCTTTGGTGTTGTATATGTTGAAAAATGTAGTAGGAGAGGAGCAGTTTTTTAGCACGATCCAATACTATTTGAAAAAGCACGCATACGGTACTGTTGATACGGAAGATTTCTTGATTGCATTTCAGGAAAATTTGGGACTGTCGTTGGATTGGTTTTGGGAACAATGGGTGTTGAAAGGTGGCGAGCCACATTACAAAGTCAATTTTGAAGAATTGGAAAATGAGTATCGTTTTGAAGTAAAACAAATCCAAGAACGAAATGAATTAGTGGGCTTATTTAGAATGCCGATTCAATTTGAAGTGCACTTTAAGGACGGCTCGAAGACGGTGAAAACAGAATGGATCGAAAATGAAAGCCATTCAGTTTCATTGGCAAAAGAAGCAGGTAAAGCAGTCGACTATGTGTTGTTTGATCCGAATAATGAAATTATAAAGGCTGTTACTTTTAATAAGACTCAGGGACAATTGAAAGCACAAGCAGCAAAAGCACCAAATGCAGTTGATCGGTACGAGGCATTGTTGCAATTAAGAGGAGTTTTGTCACCTTCTGAAATCGCCGCGATGTTTGAGAAGGAAACGTCAACTGATGTGAAATCTGAGTTAGTGATTCACTCCATGATGGATTTATCTGCGAAAGAGAATTATGAAATTTTTTCGAATGCTATGAAATCCGAGGATGTAGAAATTCATAGAACGATTTTGACCAATACGATTATTATCGATGAATCGCGAGAGCCTTTGTATGTGTCATTATTGACTAGCGCTTCGAATGGAGTAGCTGAGAAAGCCTTGGATTTATTGTGTTTTTACCGACCAATGGATGTTTCCAAATACCTAGAGTTAACGAAAGATAGAGTTGGAAATAGAAGTAAGAATATTCGTATAAAATGGTTGGAATGGAGCTATTTGACCACCCGAAATGAAGCACACTTAGGTGAGTTGGTGAGTTATTTGTCCAATTCTTATGAGTTCATTACACGAACCAATGCGGCTTCTGCTTTGGAGCGAATGAACACCATCAATGAAGAAGGTATTGGATATGTATTGGAAGGGCTTTTCAGTGCAAACTCTCGTTTGAGAGGGCCATTAAATGGAACGGTCAATCACTTTTTCAGTCAGACGATGTATCAACTAATGATTCGCAATGAGATTTTGAAAAAGGATTGGACAGAAAAGGAATTAAATACGTTGAAAAAGTTTTTGGTGCATTAAAAAAAATAGTGGATTAAATCACTTTAATCGTTTCATCACCGACCTCAATAATGTCGCCAGGTCTAACTTTTAATCTTTTTCTTAAATCGACAACTCCATTGTATTTTACTTCACCTTCGTCAACGATTGCTTTGGCATGGCCACCTGTTTCAGCAATGCCTAAAACTTTTAGGAGCTTTATGAGTTCTATATATTCGGTGGTGATTTTAAATTCCATTGATTGTTATTTATTTTGTAAAGCTATGCAAACTTTAAAAGTTGGTTTCTTTTCTATTCTAATCTTCTGTAGTATTTTTTTGATGGGGCAATCCAATCAATCAGATTGTAGAAACAAAACCAATGTGTTCACTTATGGGGAAAAGGCAGAGTATACCATTTATTACAATTGGGGCGCCATGTGGGTCTCTGCTGGCAGTGTCACATTTAGAGTAGATTCTACTGCTGTAAACTCCAAACCATTTTATAAAATTTCAGGTGTCGGACAATCTTTCAAAAAGTACGATTGGTTGTATAAAGTACGCGATAACTATGAAGTGATCGCTGAGGTTGCTCCATTTCGACCCATTCGTTTTAAACGAGATGTGAAGGAAGGCAGTAATGAAATTTATGAAGATTACGTGTTCAATCATAAAACAGGGAAAGTTATTACACTAAGAAAACCAGATAAAAAATCTGAATTGGAAAAGGATACAGTCGATTTTTCAAAATGTGCATTTGATGTGTTGAGTATGATTTATCATGCTAGAAATTTAGATTACAGCAAGCTGAAAGTAAACGATGTCATTCCGATTACTATTTTCTTGGACAATGAAGAACATTCGTCTTACATTCGTTTTTTAGGGCGTGAAGAATTAGAAGTGAAGGGCATGGGGGTTTTTAAAACGATCAAATTTAAACCGTTATTAATTGAAGGAACTATTTTTAATGCCGGCGAAGACATGACGGTTTGGGTAACCGATGATGCCGATAAAATCCCCTTATTGATTGATACACCCATTTTAGTTGGATCTATTAAAGCAAGAATCAATTCTATTGAAGGACGGAATATTCAATTAAAGTCAAAGATTCGGGATTTGGAGTGAGTTTTTAATTGAATGAGTTAATGATCGAATAAGTGAATAAGTCAATTTGATAATTGTTTAGGAATATTTAATTTTAGTAGACTAGAATGTTTTTAAGTTATTAATATAGCTAATGTTCATGCCCTTGTTATCCAGAGCTTTTTGAGTTTACATTGAGCTGCGTCGAAATGAAGGATAGGAAAAGGATGATATAATTATTTGACTTAGAGTCCACTGAGCGGAGTCGAAGTGGGCTCTAAGTCCAGTATTTAGGGCAGTCGAAATGAATACTTGGACAAATAATAACTAAGTTGAATGCAAAAAAATCACATCGTTTTACAACGACATGATTCCTTCTATACCTTCTAATTTTTGATACCGTTTAATGACTTCATCAGGGCTTAGCATCAATTCTTTAATAGTGATGCTCGTGAATTTTCCTCCAGAAGATTGACGCAAATTTATGATAGCTTCACTGCCAAATTCCTTTCCTATCAAAGCAATTTTTTGATTGTCACTAGGAACAATAAATTTGAACATGTAAACACTCGGCCAACTGAAGTCCTTTTCGAGTTTACTTCTTAAATTGTCGTAATCTGTATCCATCCTTTAAATCAATGTGATTTATTTTATAGTAGAAAATTATGTCCAACATTCAGCGATAAATACCGATTGTTAAAATTAATAGTCCAATAAGCTTTTCACCTAAATTGGAGGATATAATTTTTAAATTCGGTATTACTCCTCTGTAGCAAGTTGTTCAACAACTTCCAACATGCTTTTCAATAATTCTTTTTTCTCTTTTTGCTTTTCTCTATCTATTCCTTCAGAAAGGATAGAAGCACAATGCTGAATCTCTGCTACGGTGAATACCCCATCAAAGTTCTCTATCACTGTCAATGCTTCTAAGCAAATCATGTAATCGCCTTTTACCGCTTTGGTTACAAACAGGGTTAAATGTTCCGAACCATCCAGTGAAGACTGCCAAAAGGCAGAAATTAAGAAGTTGTGGAAGTGTTTCAGCCGCTGATTGTTTAGTCCGTCTATTAAATACGGTACTGCATCATCAGTTTGTAAATCAAACAACAGTTGAATGATTCCTGCCTCTATGTCTGGGTTATCAGTCTCAGCAAGTAATTCTAATACAGTGGGTAAGATTTCTGCTTCACCTTCTGTTCTAATACCGTCTAGTGCTTCTATGACGGTGTGTTCACTATTAGAAAGCAATTGAGTTTTTAAAAGCTCTAACTTTTTGCTTCCTGATTTTTCTTCTTTCATGATTGTTTTTAGTTAACGAATAGCCGTTACGCTTATTTAATTGATATAATTACTATTGCCAAATATAGCACTTCCAATCCGTACCATGTTCGATCCACATGAAATTGCTAAAGAATAATCTCCGCTCATTCCCATGGAAACCACTTTGAACCCATTGTCTGCGCTAAAATATTGTTGTTTTATTTGATTGAAAAAATGGTTCAACGAAAGAAATTCTTTTTTTATTGTATCCTGATTTTCTGTGTTAGTTGCCATACCCATCAATCCTACAATTTTAATATTAGTTAATTCAGAAACCTCGTTCTCCAAAATTTGAATCACTTCTGTATCGTCTAAACCAAACTTGCTTTCTTCTTTGGCGATGTATACTTGCAACAAACAGTTAATCACTCGATCATTCTTTTCTGCTTCTTTATTGATTTCTTTCAATAATCGAAGACTGTCTACCGAATGGACTAATGAAACATAAGGCGCGATATATTTCACCTTATTGCGCTGTAAGTGACCGATCATGTGCCATTCAATGTCTTTTGGTAAAGCCTCGTATTTAGAAGTCATTTCCTGAGCTTTGTTCTCGCCAAATATTCGTTGTCCGGCTTCATATGCTTCTAAAATGTCTTCGTTTGGCTTTGTTTTAGAAACTGCTACCAATGTGACATCAGGGCCAACTTTCTCTTTATAGGAAGATAAATTCTCTGCTACGCTCATTATTTGCTATTTTCTATGCTATAAACAGTTAAACCGCTTCTTAGTTTAGGTTCTATCCAAGTACTTTTTGGCGGCATAATTTGATTGGCATCAGCAACAGCCTTTAGTTGCTCTATAGTAACAGGATAGTGTGCAAAAGCCACTCTCGCTCGCTTTTGATCAACTTCTTGTTGCAGTCTGCCCAAACCTTCCAAGCCACCCATAAATAACACTCTATGGTCTGTTTTTAAGTCTGTGATTCCTAAAATAGGTTCCAGAATGTTTTTAGAAAGAATGGAAACGTCTAAAACGTCCACAGGATGCGATTCGTTGAAACTTCCATTTTTTGGCTCCAAGCAATACCATTCTCTATCAATGTACATACTAATTTCATGCACTTGCTTTGGTTGGTAATGATCGCACCCTTTTGCAGATACCTTAAATTGTTTACTGATTGCTTCGATCAACGAATCTTTTGAATGGGTTCCAATATTGGTAACTAGTCGATTGAATTCATAGATCTTTAAATTGCTTTCAGGAATAAATATTCCCATAAAGTAATCCGTCGGAGAGGGTTTTCCTTTATTTTCTGTTGCTTTTTCCTTTCCCAAAAGGGCAGAGGAAGCTGATCGGTGATGGCCGTCGGCAATATATACTGATGGTAAATGAGCGAATGCTGCTTGTATTTCGGCTACTTCTTGCTCATTGTCAATTACCCAAAAGGTATGACGCACTCGATTTGTGGTTGTAAAATCATACTCTGGCGAATGCGCCAATTTCTGCTCTGAGATTTCATCAATCTTTGGCTCATTTGGATACGTAAAGCACACCGGCTCGGCATTGATCTCAACAAAATCCAGGTAATTCTTGAATAGCTTTTCACGTTTGGTTATGGTTGCTTCATGCTTTTTGATCACATTGTTGTAATAGTCCGAAACACTTGCGCACGCTATAATTCCAATATACGGATGCCCATTCTTGATTTGACGATACAGGTAATAAGCTGGTTTTTCGTCCTGCTTAATAATTTCCTCTTCTACAAATTGATCGAAACGAGTTTTTACCAGCTTAAAACGAGCAGCAGTATTTGCTTTTGTACCCGCTTTTAAAGTGTGTTCAGGATTGATAACATGTAAAAAAGTAAAAGGATTTTCATCCAATTTATTTTTTAAATCACCTTTCTTATAGGATACGTATGAACGTGATGCTACTAAATGAACTTTGTCGCGCACTGGTCGAAAGGCGCGAAAAGGAATTACTTCTGCCAATTGTTAACGGGTATAAAATATAAAAATAAGGGAACCAGTATTTAAACTAGTTCCGCTTTTTTAGCCATGATTAATTCTGCCAATTCAGTTCCAATTCTGTCTTGCGCTTCCACTGTAGCAGCACCTATGTGAGGGCTCAATGAAATTTTATTGTGGTGTAATAAATCAACGTTAGGTTTTGGTTCGTTTTCAAAAACGTCTAAACAAGCATGCGCTAATTTTCCATTATCTAACGCTTCGATTAATGCAGTTTCATCAACCACACCGCCTCTTGCAGCGTTCACTAAAATCGCTCCGTTTTTCATTAAGTCAAACTGAGCTTTTCCTATGATTGGTTCTGCTAACGCAGGCGTATGCATACTGATGAAGTCGCTGTTTTTCAATACTTCGTCCATGGTTGAAGGAGCAACTGCAACCGAAACTGTTCCGTGTCCTTCTATAACGATACTTACATTGGTAGATTCCATACCTGGAGCAGAAGCCATTACTTTCATTCCACAACCTAATGCGTATGAAGCTACTGCTTGTCCAATTCGTCCAAAACCAATGATTCCCATTGTTTTGCCTCTTAATTCGATGCCTTTAGCATACGCTTTTTTCAATCCTTTGAAGTTTTCAGCACCTTCAATTGGCATTGCACGGTTAGAAGCATCCAAGAATCTTACTGCTCCAAATAAATGAGCCATTACTAATTCAGCTACACTCTGACTAGAAGAAGCAGGTGTGTTGAACACATAAAGGCCTTTACTTTCTGCATAAGCTACATCAATATTATCCATTCCAACACCACCACGTCCAATCATTTTTAGTTTTGGACAACTGTCGATTACTTCTTTTCGAACTGTGGTTGCACTTCTAACCAAAACTACCTCATAGTTTTCATTGTTGATTGCATCAATTAATTGGTCTTGAGGAACAGTTTCAGTTACTACTGTATAACCGTAATCTTCTAATAATTTTTTGCCTGATGGAGCAATTCCATCGTTTGCTAAAATTTTCATTTTTATTGTTTTGGGTGTCTATTTATATTAACCGTTACTTTTTTCGAATGCTTGCATTACATCCACCAATGCTTGCACACTGTCTAGTGGCAAAGCGTTGTACATTGATGCTCTGTAACCACCTGCCGAACGGTGACCTTTAATTCCACTGATATTTGCTGCTTTCCAAGCTGCATCAAAAGCTTCACTTTTAGATTCGTCGACCAATACAAATGTTGCATTCATGTTTGAACGATCTTCTTTTTCTACGATTCCTTTGAATAATGGGTTTCTGTCAATTTCAGTGTATAACAACTCTGCTTTCTGATTGTTGATTCCTTCAATCCATTTCACACCACCGTTCTTCTTTAACCACTGTAGGTTAAGCATAGAAACATAGATCGGATAAACAGGAGGAGTATTGAACATTGATTCTTTGTCGATATGAATTTGTAAATCCAACATAGAAGGAATATCTCTTCCTGTTTTGCCTAACAATTCATCTTTTACAATATATAATGTAGTTCCTGCAGGGCCCATGTTCTTTTGTGCTCCTGCGTAAATCATATCGAATTTAGTAACATCAATTTCCTTACTAAAAATGTCAGATGACATGTCGCAGATTAAAGGAACATTTGATTGAGGGACACTTTTGAATTGTGTTCCATATATTGTATTGTTTGAAGTGTAGTGTAAAAAGTCTGCATCACCAGGCACTTCAAACGATTTAGGTACAAAGTTGTAATTCTTGTCTTTACTTGATGCAATCACATCTACTGCTCCAAGTTTTTTTGCTTCTTTGATGGCTTTAGCGCTCCATACACCAGTGTCGATGTATGCGCCTTTACCGTCTTTTTTCATCACATTTATCGCTGACATGTAAAAACCTAAACTCGCACCGCCTTGTAAAAACAAAACGCTATAACCACTAGGCACATTTAAAAGTTCTTTAACTAGCGCAACTGCATTGTCCATTACCTCAATAAAATCCTTACTTCTATGAGAAATTTCAAGAATTGAAAGATTGAGGTTATTGAAATTGATTACAGCCTCAGATGCTTGTTTTATAACTTCTTGTGGCAGGATGCAAGGTCCTGCACTATAATTGTGAACTTTAGTCATTATGAGTTGTTTTTATATTTCCTTCAAAATTGCAAATTATTTTGCACAAAGCGAATTAGAAAAGCCATTTAAGGATTAAATAATTATAAATTTTACATCTTTTATTTTTTTATCAAAAAAGTAGTGTAAAAAATAGATTATTCATATCTTTGCGTCCTTAAAATTTTTAAAGAGGAATAAGATGAAGAACGATATCCACCCAGACAACTATAGAATGGTAGTATTTAAGGACATGTCTAACGACTATGCCTTTATGACTAAATCAACTGCTGAGACAACAGAAACAATAGAGTGGGAAGATGGAAATGAATACCCAGTTGTTAAATTGGAGATTTCTTATAAATCTCACCCATTTTACACAGGTAAATTACAATTGATCGATACTGCAGGGCGTATTGATAAATTTAATACGAGATACAAGAGCTTCAAAAAGAAGTAATCTTCAAGTTCAACATAATTAAAAAGGCTTCGAATTTTTTCGAAGCCTTTTTTGTGTGTCTATAAGTGAAGTTTTACAATTTAAAAATGATTTGAAAGAGTTTCTATTTTTTGAATAGTAATGTTTTCCATGCATCAACAGTATTGCTCTGACTTAGCAAATGTTTAGCTGCTTCATGCAATTCTGTTTCTCTGAAATCACCTAAGTTGTTTTGCTTCCCAAATGTGCTGATCTCCTCTTCAGAAGGCAAGGCTTCTATATTACCTAGCATTCCCAGATCGTTTCCGGTTAAGGTTTCGCTATTTTTAATGTGATTTGGGATATTGTCAAATCCAATTCCTAAAGTAGTAATGGGTTTGTCTACTTCAAAAAGGGCATCGTGATTGGCACGAACATACCAGTTTGCTCCCATTCTTCCAACTAGGTCAATTTTATGCTGATCAATTTGTCCATTCGTGTCCAAAATACTTTCGTCGATGTGCATTAAAAGTACTTCGCAGATAATTAAGTTTCCAGCACCACCTTGGTCACCCAACTCTATTACCTGTTTTACTTTACATTCCATCTGAACCGGAGATTCTTTTACTCTAGCCGGTCGAATCATCTCAGATTCTACTGGTGTGAATCCAGCTTTTACAAACTCATTTACACCCTTTGGGTAAGCAGAACTAGAAAGCGACATTTGATGAACGATGTCATGATTCACAATATTGATCACTACTTCATCCACTTCCTTTACATTGTTGTAAGTGTCTTTTGTAGTATTGGTTCGTCCACTTCTTGCTGGTGAGAAAATTAAGATAGGAGGATTCGCACTAAACACATTGAAGAAACTAAACGGAGATAAATTGGGATTGCCGTCTTTATCTATAGTGCTCGCAAATGCAATAGGTCTTGGGCCTATCGCAGATTGTAAATGTCTTTGTAATTCAGGAACGGTGACTTCTTTTGGATTTATTTTGATCATAGATTATTATTTTTCTGAATTCAAATTTAAGGATATCGAAATGGCTTTGAAAAGTTATTTTTAATGGAATAATTATTTTTTTCAATACCACTATATTTTATTTGAAAAAAGGTATCTTTGCCCTCTCGTTTTTAAAGGAGATTTTATTGGCGGATGTGGTGAAATTGGTAGACACGCTAGACTTAGGATCTAGTGCCGCGAGGCTTGGGGGTTCGAGTCCCTTCATCCGCACTACAGGAATGGTATAAAGCGAAGGAAATTCCTTCGTCTTATGCCATTTTTAATTTAAATACATTTTAAAGATTCTATTTACAATGGACGTAACAAGAAAAGACATCGATCAGTTAAATGCAGAAATTACGTTAAAGCTAACGCCTGCAGATTATCAAGATAAAGTAGATGCTGTATTAAAAGAACACAGAAAAAAGTCGACTATTCCTGGATTTAGAAAAGGAATGGTTCCAATGGGTGTGATCAAAAAACAAGTAGGAACAAGTGTTTTAATAGATGAAATCAATAAAATTTTGTCAGATGAGTTGTATAAATTCATATCAGAAAACAAAATTGATATGTTGGGTAATCCAATTCCAAAGCAACAAGATAGAATTGACTTTGTAACGCAAACTAACTTTGAATTTACTTACGAAATTGGAATTGCTCCTGAATTTAAAGTAGAAGTTTCTGACAAGCATAAATTCGATAAAGTAATTGTGAAGATCGACGATAAATTAATCGATCAGAACGTAAATGAGATTGCTAAGCGTTACGGTAAAATGGAAAACGCTGAAGTTTCTAACGCAGACGACATGCTTTATGGAAAGTTTGTGGAGTTGGATGACAACGGAGATGTGAAGGATGCGGGAATATACAACAGCACTGTTTTGAATATTGTAACTGTTGCTGATAAAGACACCGTTAAAAAATTGACAGGAGTTAAGCAGGGCGATACTATTAAAGTGAATCCTTCTAAAATGGGTGGTGCTAATTATGTGAAGTCTTGGTTAGGTGTAGACGAAGCTGAGGCGGCTACAATAATGAGCGACTTTAACTTTACAGTAGAGAAAATTAACAGAATGGCTCCTGCAGATTTGAACCAAGAGTTTTTCGATAAGCTTTATGGTAAAGATTTAGTGACTTCTGAAGCGCAGTTCAGAGATAAGATTAAAGAAGAGTTAGAGAAGAGTTTTAATCAGAATGCTGATCAATTATTGAATAGAGAAGTTCAAGATACGTTGATCGAGAAGACTAAAATTGACCTGCCAGATGAGTTCTTGAAAAAGTGGTTGATGGTAGCTAACGAAAAGCCAGTTACTAAAGAGCAAATTGAATCAGAATATGATCAATATGCAAGGGGATTAAAATGGCAATTGATTGAAAATAAAATCATAAAAGACAATAAGTTAGAAGTGAGCCGTGATGCAGTGGTAGAATACACTAAATCATTAATTCAGCAACAAATGGCTGGGATGGGGCAAAACTTTATGGATGATGCAGAATTAACAGATACTGCGAATAGAGTGTTACAAAATCAAGACGAAGCACGTCAGATTTATGAGCAACTTTATCAGCAGAAATTAATCGAGTTGTACAACAACAATTTTAAGATTAAAGAGAAGTCTGTTACTTATGACGAATTCGTTAAATTAGCAGAAGCTAAAAAAAAAGTAATAACGCGTTAAAATAAGAGATACTATGTTCGATAATAATGAGTTTAGAAAATTTGCTGTAAAAGGCAAAGGCCTAAGTGGAATGCACGTAGATAATTATATTGATGCATCAATGACACCTTATATTATAGAGGAGCGTCAAATGAATGTTGCTCAAATGGACGTTTTCTCACGACTGATGATGGATAGAATTATCTTTCTAGGTACAGGAGTAAATGATCAAATGGCAAATATAATTCAAGCACAATTGCTTTTCTTAGAGTCGGTAGACAACAAGAAAGACATTCAAATCTACTTGAATTCACCAGGAGGATCTGTTTATGCAGGTTTAGGTATTTATGATACCATGCAATACATTGCGCCAGACGTTGCTACAATTTGTACAGGAATGGCTGCTTCTATGGGAGCAGTTTTATTGTGTGCTGGAGCAGAAGGTAAAAGGACAGCGTTGCCACACTCAAGAGTGATGATTCACCAACCAATGAGTGGAGCGCAAGGTCAGGCAACTGATATGGAAATTGCAGTGAAAGAGGTGTTGAAGATGAAGAAGGAATTATATGACATCATCGCACACCATTCTAAGCAGCCTTTTGAGAAGGTTGAGAAAGATTCTGATCGTGATTATTGGATGAAAGCGGATGAGGCTAAGGAATATGGTATGATCGACGAAGTGTTGGTTCGGAAATAGTCCTCAGAAAAAATAATTAACTTTGGAGCCGCCTCGACAAAATCGGGGCGGCTTTTAATTTCAGTAAATTAAACTATGGCAGAGAAACAAAATATACATTGTTCATTTTGTGGAAGAGATAAAAAAGATACACACGTATTGATCGCAGGAATCACTGGACACATCTGTGACAGTTGTATTTCCCAAGCAGAAGCAATTGTAAAGGAAGAATTAGCACCAAAACAAAATTCTAAACCGGCGTATAATAATCTAAAGCCGAAAGATATTAAGACCTATTTAGACGATTATATAATCGGACAAGATGAGGCCAAGAAGGTATTGGCGGTTGCTGTATATAATCACTATAAACGATTGGATCAAGCCGTTACTGATGATGAAATTGAGATTGAAAAATCAAATATTTTATTGGTTGGTGAGACAGGAACTGGGAAAACACTTTTGGCCAAAACAATCGCAAAATTATTGAATGTTCCTTTTTGTATTGCCGATGCAACTGTATTGACAGAAGCAGGGTATGTTGGGGAAGATGTTGAAAGCATTTTGTCTCGTTTATTGCAGGCAGCAAACTATGATGTAGAAGCGGCTCAAAAAGGGATCGTATTTATTGATGAGGTAGATAAAATTGCACGTAAAAGTGACAATCCTTCTATTACAAGAGATGTTTCAGGAGAAGGTGTTCAACAAGCATTGCTGAAATTGCTAGAAGGAGCTACAGTAAATGTTCCACCACAAGGAGGTAGAAAACACCCAGAACAAAAAATGGTGGCGGTTGACACTAGAAACATCTTGTTTATTTGCGGTGGTGCTTTTGATGGCATTAATAAAGTCATCGCAAAGCGATTGAAAACAAACGCTATTGGTTATAAAAATAGAAATGAAGACGAAGAAATAGACATGGATGAGTTATTGAAATATGTAGCTCCCCAGGACATTAAAACGTTTGGATTGATTCCTGAATTAATCGGTCGTATTCCGGTCTTGAGTTATTTACACCCATTGGATGCAGCAGCATTGAGAAGAATCTTAACAGAGCCTAAAAATGCAATTGCCAAGCAATTTACCAAGTTGTTTGAAATAGATGGAGTGGCATTAACTTTTGAGGCTTCAGCTTTGGATTACATTGTAGAGAAAGCAGATCAATATAAATTGGGAGCAAGAGGATTGCGTTCGATTTGTGAAGCGATTATGCTAGATGCTATGTTTGAAATACCAAGTGATAGCAAACAAAAAGAATTAAAAATTACCAAAGAATACGCAGAAAGTAAAGTTGATAAATCAATTCTGAAAAAATTAAAGGTAGCTTCTTAGCTACCTTTTTTTTTGCCCTTTTTTTTCAAACTATAGGTACTTCTTTATTCAATATCTGTCGCTTCTTGATGCAGAATAATCTCTTCAAAGCATCAACTATGTCTATAAAAGGCTCTCTCTAAACTTGTAATTTCCCTTTAAAGCATTCCGGTCGAAGTATAATATATACTTAATTCCATGTTATATGGACTAAATACTAATTCAAAACCCCAAGATACCAGTTCGTTCATTGAATTTCAGTTATTGTTAGTCAAATTTATAATGAAATATTTTTTTAACTAACCTAACCTTTATTCAGATGAAAAAGATGATTAACTGCTGGCGACATAAGACCAGCCTATTACTGACCCTGTTATTATTTCTATCTCCTCTCATTGGAAATGCTTCTGCCCCTCCTATATCTGGGGCGACCTCTGTTTGTGAAGGAGATATTGTAACTTACACTTTTCCCTATAGCTCAGGGAATATCTATAATTGGAGCGCTACAGGAGGAACAGGTATTGCCGCCATCAATGTTGGTACTGGCAATGCCACTTTTACTGTTACCTGGGGATTAGCAGTTGCTGGACCTCATACTGTTGGATTGCAAGAATATTCTGGAGGTGCTTTGGTCTCCAATATTACGCTCAACGTTACAGTAAATATTGCACCATCCCCGCTCATTGTGTCGGACTTTGACAGTGATTGCGTCACTGATCCTGTTCGTCGAAAGGACTCTCAGGGAGATCAAAAACCCCCTTCATTTGAATGTGAAACGGTTTGTGAGGATAGTCCGGTGACTTATACTACTGCAAATGTCGCAGGAAATACCTACCAATGGAATGTGATTGGAGCCTACACTTCAATCACAGGAGCAACCACAAATACATCCACTGTAACTTGGGGTAGCCCTGGTCAGGCTTATGTTGTTGTTACTGAAACCACACCTGCAGGTTGCACAAGAACAGATACAACCTGTATTATTATTGTGGATAAACCCATTGCTAAATTCGAAGTTGATAATGGCGGATCAGTTTATTCTTCACCAACTATTAGTGGAGCAAACACCATTGAAATTTGCTTAAATAGCACCGTTTGCTTTAATGATCTTTCTGCAGGAGCAAGTAGCTGGTCTTGGAATTTTGGAAATGGAAATTCTTCTAATTTGCAAAACCCTTGTGAAACATATACAACCCCCGGCAATTATTTGGTAACACAAATTGTTGAAAATGAATGTCATTGTAAGGATACTTCCTATATAAATATAAAGGTAAAACACGAAGAAGGTCCTGAAATTGTTTGTCAAAACGTTGTTTGTGATAATGGAACATTCACCTATAATGCAAATCTGCCAACTCCATGTGTCGGTGGATACTACAAATGGATTATTTCCAATAATGGTACAATTACTGGTGCTGCTGGCGGTGCTACAATTACCCCTCAAACGGCGGATGGTATTGATGTTACTTCTATAGATGTGTTTTGGGGCTCAGGTCCTACAGGAACAATTAGCCTAATGTTAGTTGGTTGTGGAGGTGTATGTGATGCTTATACAAGTGTAAATATTCCGATTATTCCAAATGCCATTGACATCGAAGGAGATGAAGTGGTTTGTGTGGGAGAAGCAGGATTTTTTGAAGTTCCTTGTTTTCCTGGAACCATTTATACTTGGAAAGTGAATGGTGTTGTAGTGGCCGAGACAGGAAATGAATTGTGGTACGAATTCTTCGCACTTGGAAACAATACAGTAACTGTCGACTATGACAATAGTTTTCTAAGTTGTAGTGGTAGCTCTAATACATTTAATGTTAAAGTTTTATCTCCATTTGAAATCAATGGGCCTTCAAAAGTATGTGCTGGTAGTTCATTAACAGTAAACGGACCTGCAGGTAGTCAATTAACTTGGGTTGTAACCAATCAATCTGGTACCATAGTGGCTTCTAGTGGCGTGGCATCTAGTTCATACAATGTACCTGGTACTTTGATGCCTGGTACATATACTGTAACTGCTCAAGATGTAAGTTCTCCACGTGATTTTTGTAATGATTACGCAGTGCATGGATTTACTGTAATTGCTAAACCTCCGACTCCTACGGTAATAAATGGACCTTTAGTAGTTTGTTTAAATGAAGCGTCAATTTACACAGCTAGCCCAGTTTCTTCTGATTATTATTTAGAATGGGAAGTAAATAATGGTGGAACTGTGACCACTTCGAATGGAAATTCTGTTACAGTAACATGGATTGCTGGAGTGAAAAGTATTACTCTACGCCATGTATCAAAGCAAAGTGATTGCCCTTCTGATGGATATGTGGTGACAATTAATGAGAAAACTCCTCCAACTATTAATCAGTCCGACTTCACAGGGCCAACTACTGTTTGTGCAAATACACCTACTGCTTTTCCAATTGGTTACAGTATGCCTCTTTTACTAGATGGCTATAGCTGGTCTATTGTTCCAGCAAATGCTGGTAGTGTAGTGAGCGGTCAAGGAACACCAAACATTTCAGTAATTTGGAATAACTATTCAGGGCCTGCCTCAGTAGTCTTAACTCCTACAACTTGCAATACGTCAGGTGTTCCAGTAGCATATAATGTTAATGTTACTAATCCAATAATGAGTATTAGTGGTCCATCTGTTGTGTGTCAAAATAATGGAGGTAGTTGGACTTCGTCCTTCACCATAGGAACACCTGGTCCGCATACTTGGACGGTTCAAAATATAGCAACAGGAACTACAGTTACTTTGCCTGGAACTGGAAGTGTGATCAGTTATAATTTCCCAACAAGTGGTTCTTTTGTAATCACTGGAACTGCTACAAATTGTAGTTCTGTTCATACAGTAACACAGAATGTAACGGTAAATCCTGCACCGGTTGCGAATTTAACTTACTCAGGTGATAAGAATTGCATTGATAATAATTTAGTAAATTTCTTTGTGAGTGTCCAAGGAACAGGTCCATATACCTATACTTGGTATCACAATGCTGCTGTTATTCCTGGAGTATTTGGTACAAATCATACCATTGGAAATAATCCTGCTGATGCTGGAAATTATTCCGTTGTAATTACAGATGCGAATGGTTGTACTTCTACAACAAATATTGTTAGGGCTAGAAGATGTGGCCCACCGCCAGTTTGTACTAATCATGGATCAAGTATTTCATTTATCTATAATGTTTATCAGAATGCTCCAAGTCCTGGATGCGATGTGGTAAGATTTAATGCTACAGCTTTAGGTTTGACACCTACTCAAGTGAGATGGAATTTTGCTGAATTAGGAACAGCCACTGGGTATATGCCAACGTTCCAATTTCCTGCGAGTGGAGTATATCCTGTAACTGTAATTGCCTCTTATGGCGCACCACTTTGTGATAAAATTTACACATTTGATGTGGTTGTTCCTGTAGTTGCTAACTATGAGTTAAACATCAGTTGCCCATCGGGAAATACATTCCTGGTTAATCTAATCAACACTACTGACGTAGTTCATGGCCCATTGTCATTATTCAACCATTCTTGGACCGTATATGACATGACAGCTGCAACTACTTTGGGGACTACTACAAGTCAAGATTACCTTAACGTACCTGGATTAATTGGCGGTCATGTGATTCAAGTAACACTTCAAGAAACAAGAACATACACTTGGGGTGGACAAACAATCAATGCCTCTTGTACTTTTGTGAATACATTCACAATGCCATTGAATGCAAATGCTGATTTTTCAGTTGTGAACCCAGTGGTTTGTGAAGGGAATCCTTTGTCATTTACAGATTTGTCTACTGGTAATATTGTAAGTTGGGATTGGAATTTCGGAGATGGCTCTGGAATCTTAACTCAAAGTCCTGATAAGACTTATACTACTCCTGGTTCTTATTCTGCTAACTTAATCGTTACTGATGAATTTGGTTGTACAAGTACAAGCGCCAATCAAACGATTACGGTGAAAGGAAATGCTTTGTCAGGAAATATTACCGTTTCTCCTGCGATGCCAATGTGTCCTGGAACAGTTGCAAATATTGTATTTTCAAATACTACATCTCCATCTTCCGCGCCTTATAATTATTTGTGGAGCGATGGAAGTACAGCGGGAACAGCTCTAATGAGTTCTACAAGTACTACTCAAACTTCTACTCATTACCTTGGTGTAACCGATGTGTATGGATGTTTCCAAAACTTTGGTCCCGCAACAGTAGAGGTAGTAGAAATACCAGATGCTATTATTACAGGATTAGATAAGTATTGTACTGGAGACGATATAAACTTGAATTGTAATTATGGAGGTGAGTATGGTTATACTTGGTATGTTTCTATAGGTGGTGCACCCTTTACTTTAGCAGGGTCTACTAGTCCTCAACTTGAAATAGCAGGAGGACTTCCTATTGGAAATCATGTATTCAAGGTAGAGTTGAGCACTACTACTCCTTGTACGAAAGAATCGTACTTGTTTCCTGTAGAAGTGTTTGGATTACCTTCCGCACCTATTATTTCTACAAATCCTGTACCTGCTTGTCCAGACAGTCCAGTACTATTAACTGTAACTAATCCAGGTTTATACAATAGTATTTCTTGGACAACAGGAGATGTGGGAGTATCAACTTCAGCTTTAAGTGCCGGAAAGTATTATGCAGTTGGTACTGATGTAAACGGTTGTTCAAACTATAACTTTGCAGAGGTGCATGAGTTGCCAAACTTCTGTAGTTTCATGTGTGGTTGCTACGCTGATTGTATTGAGCAAGGAACTACCTTTGAATTTCCTGGAATTCCAGGAACTTATCAGAATTGGAGATGGGAGCGATTTGATGGAGTAAATTGGACTACAATTGTCTCTGGAACAGGTGTTGTAAATGACCTTTCCATTGCAACTCCAGGTGCTTATACTATTCGATTATACGTTGAAACGTTGGATGGCTGTGATGGTTATTCTTGCGAGGTTGACTTAATGTTGACTGCCTGCAGTGATCCATGTGAAGGAGATGTTCGAATCGAGTATGTGAAGTGTAATTATAATCCTGATCAAGGTGTAATTTACGACATTGGATTTAATATAAATTTTGCTCCATTTGGAAAAAAATGTGATAAGTATTCTTATCAAATTATTCCACCTGTAGGAAGTGTGTTGAGTTCACCAAGTAATATCACACCTTACGGAAGTTTTGTAAATGGTAAATGGATAGTTGGTTCAAACTATTACCCAGGAGGAAAAGTTTGTTTCGATATAATCATAACCAATGAATGTGATCAATCCACTTGTTCGTTCACTGTTTGTTTTGATGTGCCTAAGTGTGGAGATCCTAATGCTAACGCTAGAAGAAAGTCCTCAAATGACATTGAAATTCAGGAAGGGATAAACAACAGTCAGAAAGGAGAAATTAAGTTCTATCCAAACCCATCAAATGGAATGTTGAAGATTAGTGTACCTGAAATAGGTAATTATGACATCTCGATTTTTGATATTACGGGTAAAGCGGTATTTAGACATACGCTAAATGTTGAAAATCCACGTGATTTTGAATTTAATTTACAACACTTGCCTTTAGGACCTTACCACATTCAATTTATTGGAAACAAATTAATTAAAACAGAGACACTAATTATCATGAAATAATCAGCAATTTTAGGTTTGTCGGGTGGGATGCATTTGTATTGTATCCCACCTCATCAATCAAGATGATTATGATGTGTTTTTATAATTAATTTAGATTTAGAATACCGCAATTACAGTAACTGTAATTGCGGTATTTTTTTATTCTAACTGCTGCTAACTTCATTATACTTTCATTTCCAATAACTTTTTTTAAATACTCAACTACTTTTTTCTAAAAGCAAATAAAAGCTAATGGCTTGACTGTTCAATATTTCAAATTTTAAATGTAAATTTGGTTAAAATGCTATTTACTAAACCTACCCCACCCAATGAATATAGTAATAATAGACAATGACGATGAGACTCGCGACTCTCTCTCTAAACTACTCCGATTATTTTGCACGAATATCAATATTATTGGGAGCTCAGATTGTCCGCAAAAAGGCTTAGAAATTATTCAAAGCTCAGACCCAGATCTAGTATTTCTAGATAGTGAAATACACAGAAGCAATCATTTTTTTCTTAATAAAAAACTCAGTAAGAAAAGGTTTCATACCGTTCTTTTATCTTATAGAGAGGCTACTCGAGACAAGTTGGACCTATTAAAGTCTAATGCAATAAGGTATTTATACAAGCCAATTGATGCGATTGAGCTTGAAAAATGCGTAAAAAGTGTTCGTTCTCAGCTAAAGCAACAGCTTTACCCTGAATACATCGACCTTAAGAAATATAAGAAGATAGAGAATGACCGAATTGGAATCCCCACAAGTAAAGGAACGTTGTTCATCTCATTTGATCAGATTATTTATTTAAAAGCAAGTAATAACTACACAGAAGTAATTATTGAAGAAGGGAAGCCAATTTTAGTTTCAAAGACGTTGAAATCTTTTGAGCGACTATTGGAAGGTACTTTTTTTATGAGGGTGCATCAAAGTTATCTCGTAAATCTAGAAAAGGTAGTTGAATTGCAGCGTGTGGACGGAGGAGCACTTGTTTTAAACAGTAATGATAAGATTCCAATAAGCAGGGCCCACAAACAACAAATTAAGAACAGACTAGAAGAGGCGTGGAAGATTGTGTGATGTATTTTTTTAGAGAAAGAGTTTAATCTGTATTATTTTTAAAAAAAGTATAATCAAAACTATTTCCGCTCATACGTCTCAAAAGTAAAAGAATACGCATGCTTTTCGTCTGCTTCGTGCTTTTCAGAATCAATCAATTGCCAATCATTCAAACTGAATTCGGGGAAAAAAGTATCGCCTTCTAATTCGGTGTGAATTCTAGTGAGGTAGATGCGGTCAGCCATCGGAAGGGCTTGTTTGTAGATTTCACCACCACCAATAATCATTAATTCTTCTTCTCGATTTCGATCAGCAATTCGAATGCCTTCTTCCAAATCGTGAACTATCACGGCACCTTCAAATTCATAGTCGGTGTCACGAGTTAGAATAATATTAACTCTATTTGGCAATAATTTCCCAAAGGATTCTAGGTTTTTGCGACCAGTCAAAACGTGGTGGCCTTTTGTGGTTCGCACGAAAAAGCGCATATCATCTGGAAGTGACCAAGGAAGGTCATTATCACGTCCAATTACATTGTTTTCAGTAGCTGCGGCTATTAAAGAGATTTTCATAGTTGTATTGTCTAGGATTCGACTCCGCTCAGCCTGACTAAGGATTTGCATCAATCGAAAATGGGTGTAAAATTAAGAATATGCTTTTGTTGAATTAAGGTATTTCAAAAAGAAATGGAATAAATTATACCGCTACAGCCGCCTTAATGTGAGGATGTGGATCGTAATTTAACAATTCAAAGTCTTCAAATTTGAAGTCAAATAAATCGGTTACGTCAGGGTTTATTTTCATCGTTGGTAACGGTCTAAGCGCCCTGCTCAATTGCAAATTGGCTTGATCAATGTGATTGGAATATAAATGTGCATCACCCAAGGTGTGTACAAAATCTCCCGGTTTTAAACCACAAACTTGAGCAACCATCATCGTCAATAATGCATATGATGCAATGTTAAAAGGCACTCCTAAAAAAGTGTCCGCACTGCGCTGATATAATTGGCAGCTTAACTTTCCATCTGCTACATAAAATTGGAAAAAAGCATGACAAGGAGGAAGCGCCATGTTTTCGATTTCGGCTACATTCCAGGCATTCACAATAATTCTACGAGAATCAGGGGTGTTTTTGATTTGATTGATGATGTTGGCGATCTGATCAATGTGTCTACCATCTGCTGTAGGCCATGAACGCCATTGGTAGCCATAAACAGGCCCTAAATTACCATTTTCGTCTGCCCATTCGTCCCAAATACTAACTCCATTTTCTTTCAGGTATTTGATGTTGGTGTCACCCGAAAGGAACCACAACAATTCATGTAAAATAGACCTTAAGTGGACTTTTTTAGTCGTTACTAAAGGAAAACCTTGGGATAAATCATAACGTGACTGGTGGCCAAAAACACTAATGGTTCCTGTTCCTGTGCGATCACCTTTTTGAGTTCCATGGTCTAAAATATGCTGAAGTAATTCGTGGTATTGCTGCATGATAAATTGATTTGACGTTGGCCAAATTTAAACAATAGTGCGGCGAAATACCACACCTTTCTTTTATAAAAATCGAAAATGAACGGGGATAAACTACAGAATTACTCCCACAATTACAGCCGTAAATAGTGATGCCAATGTTCCTCCAATCAACGCTCTAATTCCGAATTTAGACAAGATGCCTTTTTTGTTAGGAGCCAATGCCCCAATTCCACCAATCTGAATTCCAATACTTGCGAAATTGGCGAACCCACATAAAATATAAGTCGCCATAGTGATAGATTTTTCTTCAGCAAACATTTGTGCGGCTTTCATTTTACCTAAAGAAACATAAGCCACAAATTCGTTCAATATGGTTTTTTCACCAAGTAATTGCCCCACCAATACCATGTCCTCTTTAGCGACACCCATCAAGTAGGCGATAGGGGCAAAGCTGTAACCAATCAAGAATTCAAATGTCAATCCTCTAAAAGAGGTGCTACTTGAAATGAGTTCATTCAATCCGGTGTAGTGGCCGATCACATCACACAATAAATAATTACCCATTGTAATGAATGCGATGAATACTAACAGCATAGCACCAACATTTACAGCCAGTTTAATTCCATCTGTAGTTCCATTGGCGATTGCTTCTAGCGCATTTCCACCAATTTTATCGCTACTAATTTCCATGGTTTCATTTACTTTTTCAGTTTCTGGAACCAGAATTTTTGCTGCTACAATAGCTGCAGGAGCAGACATCACTGAAGCTGCTAGTAAATGCTTGGCAAAGTAAATTTGTTGTACCGGATCATCTCCTCCAAGGAATCCAATGTATGCGGCTAAAACCCCACCGGCGATGGTCGCCATTCCACCAGACATTAAACTCATTATTTCAGAGTTGGTCATTTTGCTGAGGTAAGGTTTTACCAAAAGTGGAGATTCAGTCTGTCCTAAAAAGATGTTACCAGCTGCCGCTAAACTTTCAGCACCTGATAATTTCATTAGCTTTTTCATGATCCACGCAAAAGCATAAACGATTTTTTGTAAAATTCCCCAGTAGTATAATAAACTAGTTAAAGCCGAGAAAAATATAATTGTTGGCAATACTTGTATAGCAAAGTTGATGAAGCCTACTTCTATTTTTTCGGTAATGAATGAGCTAAAAAGAAAGTTGGTTCCTTCGCTGGTAAAGGAGATTATTTTTACAAAAAATCCACTGACTACATCAAAAATACGAGCCACAAAAGGAACCTTCAAAACCAGTACAGCAAAAATAATTTGCAACCCTATTCCTTTGCTCACTAGACTCCAAGAAATTGCTTTTCTATTGATACTAAAAGCATAAGCCAATAACAATAAGACAATCATTCCCACGATACCTCTCAATAAAGATTCCAAGCTGAATCCTTCTGAAAGCTTCATTTGGTAGTTGTTGTTTGTCAATTGATACTTTTCTGAATTTCCTTTACTGATCAATTCAATCACATTGTTCTCCAATTCTACTACACGATAATTCGTTTGTTTTAATTGGAAGGAATCTACTCCGTTAGAATCGGTAGAGAATAAAGTAGATTGATTTATGGTGATGTTGCCATCAAGTAGGTTCCATTTTCCTTGATATTCAAGTCCGGATTTGTAGGCGGTCAGTTCTTTCTGTTGATCCACTTTTAGCGAATCAAATTTGGCGTTTTCTGCTTTAGAGATCCAAAGAGAAAGCCCATCAGAAGAGGTGGTTGCTTTAGGAACATTTCCTTCGCCACAAGCAAAGGTGAAAAATAATGGAAGTAGCAAAAGCCACTTAAAAGCGTTTGATATCTTCACAACTTATTTAATTAGTGGAGCTGTTTCGTTTGGTGATTTCATCACGAATCCGAGAAGCAAGTTCATAATTTTCATTCTCTATTGCTTTCTCTAGTTTGCCATTCAACTCTTTGATACTAAAATCAGCTAAGGAAGATTTCTTCTTTTTTGGTGCGGTAGGTGTTGTCTTTTGTTCTGGTGATATTGACGTAGTTGCGCCTTCAGTATTTTCATCATCTAATACGATGCCTGCTGAGGTCAATATAAATTCAAAGGTAAATATAGGACATTTAAATCGCACAGCTAGTGCAACTGCATCTGATGTTCTGGTATCTATTTCAACTTCTTTTCCGTCCTTATCACAAATTAATTTGGCATAAAAAACGCCTTCAACTAGGTTGTAGATAATTATTTCTTTGATGGAAATTCCAAAAACATCGGCGAAGTTTTTAAATAAGTCGTGTGTGAGTGGTCGAGTTGGCGTCATCTCTTCTAACTCTATGGCAATGGCTTGAGCTTCGAAACCACCAATAATAATCGGCAATCTTCTTTTTCCTTCTTGCTCTCCAAGCACCAGCGCATATGCACCAGATTGTGTTTGACTATAAGATAATCCTATAATGTCTAATTGTATTTTCTCCATTCTGCCCATACCTTATCCTTCACTAAAGATATAAATTAATAAATGGGAAGACAAAAATTATCTTCCCATTTATTGATATAAAAATATGCTATAAAATTAGTGATTTGAAGCGTTAAATGCTTTCGCAGCCGCTACCAATTTTGGAACCACTTCAAAAGCATCTCCTACAATACCGTAGTTTGCTGATTTAAAGAACGGAGCTTCAGGATCATTGTTAATAACAACAATGGTTTTACTTTGGTTAACACCAGCTAAGTGCTGAATAGCACCTGAAATTCCGATTGCAATGTATAAGTTTGGTCGAATTGCTACACCTGTTTGACCAACATGTTCGTGGTGAGGTCTCCAATCCATATCGGCAACTGGTCTTGAACATGCCGTTGCTGCACCCAATTCTTTCGCTAATTCTTCAACCATTCCCCAATTCTCAGGGCCCTTTAGGCCTCTACCTGCAGAAACTACCTTCTCAGCCTCTGTTAATGGAAGATCTGCAGATTCTTTAATGATTTCTTTTACTTTCACTGACGCACTTCCCACTTCTGGGCTAAATGTTTCTACTGTCGCAGATCCACCCTTTGGAGATTTGTCCACTGAGTTCGGCAATAAAGAAATGACCTTCTTTTCCGTATTTATTGTGATGTGCGCAAATGCTTTTCCTGAGAATACAGCTTTTTTTACTGTAAATCCATTTGAAGTGGATGGATAATCAATCGCACCACTTACTAATCCAGCATCTAATCTTGCCGCCACTCTTGGCGCAATAGCCTTTCCTGAAAAGTCGTGTGAAAAAATAATGACATCAGCTCCTTCAGCTTCTGCACCTTTTATCACAGCTTTTGTGTAAACAGACGGATCAAAGTCATTGAATTTTGAATCGCTGGCATGAAGTACTTTTGTAGCTCCATATTCTCCCAAAGAATCAGCATCAGAGCATTCGCCCATTACAATAGCTGTTGCATTTGTTCCTAAATCTGCTGCGATTTTACTTCCATAAGCTACTGCTTCTAAAGCAGATTTATGAATTTTTCCGTTTGCAGTATTTGCATATATTAAAACAGACATATCTTTTTGGTTTAAATTACTTTGGCTTCGTTGTGAAGCAATTCGATTAACTCAGCCGCATTATCAGCGTCGATGTAATGACATTCCCCTTTTGAAGGAGGCAATTCATAATTGGCAATAGTGGTTGCAGCATTTGCTCCAGATCCTTCTACTACTTTCAATGGCTTAGTTCGTGCAGCCATAATTCCTCTCATATTTGGAATACGAGCTTCTGCCATTCCTTTTGCAGCACTAGCCACAAATGGTGCAGTTACTTCTACTACCTCAGTTCCACCTTGTATATCCCTGTGAATAGTTGCTGTAGTTCCTGCCATTTCTAATTTTGACGCTAACGATACGTAAGGAAGATCCATCAATTCAGAAATCATTCCGCCCAATTGAGAGCCATTGTAATCAATGGTTTCTTTACCTAACAATACCATATCAAAACCTTCTGCTTTTGCATAAGCTACAATTTCTTTTGCTGTTTGCAACGCATCTGTTGGGTTTACATTAATTCGAACCGCTTCGTCAGCTCCGATAGCCAACGCTTTTCTAATAATTGGTTCGTTTTCAGCTAAGCCAACATTAACAACAGTTACACTACCACCGTTTTGTTCTTTCAATTCCAACCCGCGAACCAAGGCATACCATTCATCATAAGGGTTTACAATGAATTGAACACCGTTTGTATCAAACGCAGTATTGTTGTCAGTAAAGGCAATCTTCGCCGTGGTATCCGGGGCCTTACTTATACATACTAATATTTTCATCTTCTTATTGTTATTGAGTGAATTATTCTAATCTTTATTGGACAACTTTACAGATGTTTTGTTTAAAAATAGGAACCATTTTAAATCTAAAACATTTATTGCCTCACAAAACTAATTTAAAAAAGAAAGAAATAAAAATGCTATTCGTGCATAATAAATTTAAAATTATTATTTCCACCTCTTTTATGCTTTGTCAACCACGTATTAATTTTCTATTTTTGCAGGCGATTTAATTTGAAGCAATACCTTATTTATATATAGTATGAAAACATTACAATTTAGAGAGGCACTTAGAGAAGCCATGAATGAAGAGATGCGCAATGACAATACCATTGTGTTGATGGGAGAGGAAGTTGCTGAATACAACGGGGCTTATAAAGTGAGTCAAGGTATGCTTGACGAATTTGGTCCTGAAAGAATTATAGATACTCCAATTGCAGAATTGGGTTTTGCAGGTATTGGAGTAGGAGCAGCTATGCATGGTTTGCGTCCAATTATCGAGTTTATGACATTTAACTTTTCTTTGGTAGCGATTGATCAGGTGATTAATGCTGCTGCGAAAATGTACCAAATGAGTGGTGGACAATACAATGTGCCTATCGTTTTTAGAGGACCTACTGGTTCTGCAGGACAGTTGGGAGCTCAGCATTCTCAAGCATTTGACAGTTGGTTCGCCAATACTCCTGGTTTGAAAGTAATTGTTCCTTCTAATCCAAAAGATGCAAAAGGATTATTAAAATCAGCCATTAGAGATAACGATCCAGTTATTTTTATGGAATCGGAGCAAATGTATGGCGATAAAGGTGAAGTGCCAGAAGGTGAATATGTGATTCCAATCGGAGTGGCAGATATTACTAGAAAAGGTTCTGATGTTACTTTGGTTTCTTTCGGAAAGATTGTAAAAGTAATGACCCAAGCTGCTGAAGAATTGGCAAAGGAAGGAATCGAAGCAGAAACCATAGATTTAAGAACAATTCGTCCGATTGATTACGATGCAGTGATCAATTCTGTGAAAAAAACCAATCGTTTGGTGATAATCGAGGAAGCTTGGCCGATAGGAAACATCTCTACAGAGATTACTTACATGGTTCAGAAAAAAGCTTTTGATTTCTTAGATGCACCAATTCAGCGGATTAATACTGCTGATACGCCTCTTGGTTATGCTGCTGTATTTGTAGAAGAGTTTTTACCTAATGTTTCTAAAGTGGTAAAAGCAGTAAAAGAAACGATGTATTTGAAGAAATAATTCAAATAAAATATTGAAATAAGTCAATCTTCTGGTAGGATTGGCTTATTTTTTTTGTAAGAAGTCGTTTAAAAGTTTAAATTCGTTCTTTTTTGAAAAATTTTAACAATAATTAATATCGTATGGGAGATTTATTACTATACCTCGTTCCTCTTTTAGGAATTCTAGGTTTGATTGTCATGGCTGTAAAATCAGCATGGGTGAATAAGCAGGAAACTGGTGACGACAATATGCGTGAGTTGGCAAAATACATTGCTGACGGAGCAATGGCTTTTTTGAAAGCAGAATGGAAAGTGATGGCCTATTTTGTAGTGATTGCTGCAATTTTATTGGCTTGGTCAGGAACAATGACAGATGCCGATCATCCACAAACACATCCAGTAATTGCGATTACATTTATTTTAGGTGCATTCTTGTCTGCATTGGCAGGGTTTTTAGGAATGAAGATCGCAACAAAATCAAATATTAGAACCACTCAAGCGGCTAGAACTTCATTGCAGAAGGCATTGAAAGTTTCTTTCACCGGTGGTACTGTAATGGGATTAGGTGTTGCTGGATTAGCAGTGTTAGGTCTTGGTGGATTATTCATCGTGATGTTGGCCATGTTCGGGCCTGAAGGTATGATGACCGATAAAGGAAGTTACATTTTAGCGATTGAAGTATTGGCCGGGTTTTCTTTAGGTGCTGAATCCATTGCATTATTTGCAAGAGTTGGTGGAGGTATTTATACCAAAGCTGCTGATGTAGGTGCTGACTTAGTAGGTAAAGTAGAGGCAGGAATTCCTGAGGATGATGTAAGAAATCCTGCAACTATCGCCGATAACGTTGGTGATAACGTAGGTGATGTAGCTGGTATGGGAGCAGATTTATTTGGATCTTATGTCGCCACTATTTTAGCAACAATGGTTCTAGGTGTGGAGATTAAAATGACAGATAATTTCAATGGAATGTCTGCGATTTTATTGCCAATGGTGATTGCCGGTTTAGGTATCGTGTTTTCTATCCTAGGATTCTTATTTGTGAAAATCAAAAGTGAAGATGGTAATGTGCAAGGAGCATTGAATAAAGGAAACTGGTTATCCATGATTATGGTGGCTATTTCATCTTACTTCTTAGTCGATTATTTATTGCCGGCTACAATGGAAATTAGAGGTGAATTGTTTACTTCTATGCAGGTGTATTACGCCATCCTTACAGGATTAGTAGTAGGTGCTATAATGAGTATCGTAACTGAATATTATACCGCAATGGGTAAAAAACCAGTGAACTCTATCGTTCATCAATCCTCTACAGGTCATGCTACCAATATTATTGGTGGATTGGCGGTTGGGATGGAATCTACTGTGATTCCAATTTTAACATTGGCTGCTGGTATTTACATTTCTTTCGAATTCGCAGGATTATACGGTGTGGCTATTGCAGCATCTGGTATGATGGCGACTACTGCTATGCAATTGGCAATTGATGGATTTGGACCTATTGCAGACAATGCAGGTGGAATTGCTGAGATGAGTGGATTGCCTGATGAAGTTAGAGGTAGAACGGATAATTTGGATGCCGTAGGTAATACAACTGCTGCTGCAGGAAAAGGATTTGCAATTGCTTCTGCTGCTTTAACAGCGTTGGCGTTGTTTGCTGCATTTGTTGGTTTGTCAGGAATTGACTCCATTGATATTTATAAAGCAGATGTATTGTCAGGTTTATTTGTGGGAGCAATGATTCCATTTATTTTCTCTGCATTGTGTATCGCTGCTGTGGGTAGAGCTGCAATGGACATGGTGAACGAAGTTCGTCGTCAGTTCAAAGAGATTCCTGGTATCATGGAATACAAAGCAAAACCGGAATATGAAAAATGTGTTGAGATTTCAACGAAGGCTTCTATTCGTGAAATGATGTTGCCAGGTGCAATTGCTTTAATTGTTCCAGTTGTGGTTGGTTTTACATTTGGTCCTGAAGTATTGGGAGGTTTATTGGCAGGTGTTACTGTTTCTGGTGTATTGATGGGAATTTTCCAAAACAATGCAGGTGGAGCTTGGGATAACGCTAAGAAATCATTCGAGAAAGGTGTAATGATTAATGGTAAGATGGAGTACAAAGGTTCTGATGCACATAAGGCGTCTGTAACTGGAGATACTGTTGGAGATCCATTTAAAGATACTTCTGGTCCTTCTATGAATATCTTGATTAAATTGATGTCAATCGTATCTCTTGTAATTGCTCCACATATTAATGCAGGTGGTGGAACTATCCATGCTGATCACACAGAAACTTCTATAGTGGTTGAAGAAGGTGTTACTGGAACTTTCCAAATTGCTCCCAAAGCTTCAACTATAGTTTGGGAAGGACAAAAAGTGGGTGGCACTCACAATGGAAATGTATCGTTTGCTGATGGTCAAATTATTTTAGAGAATGGAAAACTAACGCAATTAGATTTAGAAATTGATATGCGCTCTATCACTAATTCTGACATTCAGGATGTTGAGGATAACCGAAAATTAGTTGGTCACCTAAAAAGTGATGACTTCTTTGGAGTAGAAACTCACCAAATGGGAACGATAAGATCAGTAGAAATTCACGAATCTTCTCCGAATAATTATGAAGTTGAAGGTGAGTTGACTTTGAAAGGAATTACTCATCCGATTGGTTTTCCTGTATCTGTAGATAATGAAAGTGGTAAGTGGGTTGCTTCTACTACTGTTATCATTGATAGAACTAAATATGACATTAAATACAAGTCAAAGTCATTTGACAATACTTTATTAGATAATTTTATTTACGATGACTTTACAGTTAAGGCAATTGTAAAGGTTGCTGTGAAATAAAAAGTTAAATTTTTTTTAATTGAATTAGCCCTCTCGAGTTTCGAGAGGGTTTTTTTATGGGTTTTCCGTTTATCATTCTAGTTTTCTGGTTTAAAGGATTTTTTTCCTTTCATAACAAATCTGTTTGCAAAACTTAGAACTTGGTTTAAATTGGTAAAAAATCCAACCAATATGAAAAAGATAATTTTAACTAGTATGGCAATGGTGCTGCTTTGTACCATACATGCTCAAACCAATGATTCAGAAATGAAAGGCGATCCAAAGTTAGTATCTACTCAAGCAGAATTGAATGACCTTGCTGCTAAAGAAACTGGGAAATACAAATATTCAGTAGAAGACTATTTTAAGAAACCGAATCAATCTTCTTTTCAATTTTCGCCTGATGGGAAATATGTTTCCTACAAACAACGGGAAGAAGATGGGAAAGTACATGTGTTCACTAAAAATACTTTAACTGATAAAATTGTTAGAGTAATTGAAGAAAAGGAAGAATTGATTCGAGGATATGGCTGGGCCAATGAAAATCGATTGATTTATATTATGGATAAGGGTGGTGATGAAAATTTTCATCTTTTTGCGGTTGATATTGATGGAAAAAATCAGGTAGAATTGACGCCTTTTGATGGGGTGAAAGTGGATATTTTAAGTGAGTTAAAGGAGCAAAAAGACTTTATGATTATTCTGATGAATAAGGATAATCCACAGGTATTTGAACCTTATAAAATCAATATTAAGACAGCAGAACTGGAAAAGTTATATACCAATGATGATCCAGAAAATCCTATTAGTGGATATGACTTTGATAAGGACGGCGTTCTAAAAGGATTTACGAAACAACAGAACGGAACAGAGTATGTGCTAAATTATAGAACTGCTCTAGATCAACCATTCGAACCGGTATTAACGACCACTTGGAAAGATGATTTTTATATTATCGACTTTGATTATACTACAGAGAATCCAAATGATGCGTATGTAATGACCAACTTAAAAAGCAATACCAAAGAGATTGTACTGTATGATTTTGCGAAGAAGGAAGTGGTTAAGAAAATCTATTCCAACCCAACTTTCGATGTGAGTGGAATGAGTGTTTCACGGAAACGAAACTTTGAGGTGGATTACTATTATTATAATGGAGAAAAGTACCATATCGAACCCATTAGTGAAACGGCTAAAAAGTTAAATGGAAAGTTTAAAAAGCAGTTTGGCAATAAGGACTTCTACATTTCAAGTAAAACGGATGAAGAGGATAAGTATTTAATTTATGTGACAAGTGATAAATTATATGGAAAGTACTTTACTTATGATGTAAAAAAAGATGCTTTCAAAGAGGTGTTGAACTTAATGCCACAACTAGTAGAAGACGATATGGCTGAAATGCGTTCCATTAAATTTACGTCTAGAGATGGGCTTACTATTTACGGCTATCTAACAATTCCAAAAGAAGTAAATGAAGGAAAGCTAGTGCCTATGATTGTGAATCCTCACGGTGGACCGTATGGGCCAAGAGACGATTGGGGATACAATCCGGAGACACAACTTTTTGCGAGCAGAGGTTATGCGACCTTGCAAGTAAATTATAGAGGTTCTGGAGGTTATGGAAAAGAATTTTATTTGGCAGGGAATAAGCAGATTGGTCGTAAAATGTTAGACGATTTGGAAGATGCCGTTGCTTATGTAAAAACATTAGAAATTATCGATGGAGATAGAGTGGGAATATATGGAGGTAGTTATGGTGGGTTGGCCACTTTGGGCAGCTTAGTAAAAACCCCAGATTTATATACGTGTGGTGTAGATTATGTCGGAGTATCAAACTTGTTTACCTTTTTCAAAGCCTTTCCACCATACTGGAAACCATATTTAGGTCAGGTGTATGAGCAATGGTACGATGAGAATGATGCAGCAGATATAGAAATTATGAAGCAAGTTTCACCAGCTTTGAATGTAGATAAAATCACTAAGCCGTTGTTTGTAGTTCAAGGAGCCAATGATCCAAGAGTGAATATCGATGAATCAGATCAGGTGGTGAAAAATATGCGAGCAAGAGGCATTAATACACCATACATGGTGAAATACGACGAAGGACATGGATTTGGTAGAGAGGAAAATCGAATTGATTTATACAGTACGATGATGGGCTTTTTTGCCGAACATTTAAAATAAGCTTAAATCTGTACAACTAAAAAACGCCCGACTTTAAATTTAAAAGTCGGGCGTTTTTTTTATTTTAAATGGGATGACTATTCAAACAATCCATGAATTTCTCCATCTATCTTTTGAATAATCTTTCCTAGATCTTCGCTGTTTTCTATAAAGTTATTGTCGTCTACATCTATAATAAGCAATTTGCCTTGCGCATAAGTGCTTATCCAAGCTTCGTATCGTTCGTTCAATCTTTTTAAATAATCCAATCGGATGCTTTCTTCGTATTCTCGTCCTCTCTTTTGGATTTGGTTCACCAACTTAGGAATTGACGCTCTTAAATAAATTAAAAGATCTGGAGGTTGAATAAATCCTTCCATTAATTTAAATAAGCTAAAGTAAGTTTCGAAATCACGAGTAGTCATCAAACCCATAGCATGGAGATTGGGAGCAAAAATATAGGCATCCTCAAAAATGGTTCTATCTTGAATCACTTTTTTACCAGTTTCTCTAATTTCTAATACTTGACTGAATCGAGTATTTAAGAAATAGACCTGAAGGTTAAAAGACCACCGTTGCATGTCATTGTAAAAGTCGTTCAGATACGGATTTTCATCGGCATCTTCATAATGGGCTTCCCAGTTGTAATGCTTTGATAAAAGAGATGTTAAGGTTGTTTTTCCAGAGCCTATATTGCCTGCAATTGCTATGTGCATATATTGATATTTAAAGTCCTACTAAAGTACAAAATTCAGAGCGATTTCATTCGGAAATGACCTACCTTTTGTTTGGTAAATAATGGTAAATATAGAGTTTTTCATTTTTTAATAAAAGCAGACGGTCTTTGCTGATTTTCGCGCTTTTTGTTTTCTCTAAAGGCAAAATCATCGGAGAGGCAACCAATTGCTTTGGGGAGTATTGAAAAAGAGTATCGTTGGTTTGGAAAATTATATTCTGATTTATTACTTGTATTTCATTCGTAGTTTTGATGGATAACACTTTATCAAATGTGGCAAATTGATCAAATATAATTACACTTTCATTCGATAAATGAAGTGCTACTGTTGAATTTTGTTCAATCAATGTTTTTGGGTTGATTTGGTTGCCAGTCCACTGGCTCAGATTGATGCTTTTGTTTGTTACCGTTAGATCTTTGCCTAACTTAATGAGTTTTTGTTGTAATCGATCAAATAACCACAATCCGTTTTCTTGAGAAGAGCAGGCCAATGTTACTCCATCATAACCCAATCGATCTAAAGCGATAGGAGTTTCCATTGCGGTCAAAAAGTTATCTAAGAAAATGATAACCGAGTAGTCGGAATAAAAAACTAAGATTTTGTATGGATTAGTGACATCTATGGAGCTGATGTTTCCCAATCTATTGTTGCTGTATGTCCCTATTGAATCTCCTTCAGGATTGTATTTTATAATTGTATTAAAATCGAAAATATAACTATTACCTAAATTGTCTGCTGCTAAACGCGCATTTTTAATCGGAAGTTGAACGGTTGCTATAAGTTTGTTAACTTGACCTGACACGGTCAATCCCAAAAGGAAGAATAAAATGAAGACTGTATTTTTCATGCTAACGGTTGTATTCCAATATCTGTTCCACATACGTTCTTTCGTTCGCTAAACGTGGCACTTTATTCTGTCCACCCAACTTTCCTTTGTCTTTTAGCCAATTAAAGAACGTGTCTGGTTTCATTATTTTTACCAACGGTCTTTTAAGTGCCATGTTGCCTTTTCGTTTGGCTGCATAATCTGTATTAATTTCTTTAAGTGTATCGTCTAAAGTGTCAATAAACAGTTCTAAATTATTAGGAGGCGTAGTAAATTCAATCAACCACTCATGACCGCCTGCTTCTTTATCTTCAAGGAAAATAGGCGCTGCAGAGTATTCTTTTATATTCGCATTCGTTGCTTCGCAAGCAGCGTTCAATCCTTTTTCAGCATTCTCAATGATCAACTCTTCGCCAAAGGCGTTGATGAAATGTTTTGTACGACCAGTAACTCTTATTCTATAAGGATCTTTTGAAGTGAATATAACGGTATCACCGATTTTGTATCGCCACAATCCGGCATTTGTCGTAATCACAATTGCATAATTGACACCGAGCTCCACTGCGTCTAATTCGAGTGTCTTTGGAAACTCATTTTCCCACTCACTCATTGGAATAAATTCATAATAGATGCCATAATCAAGCATCAATAATAAATCCTCACTATTTTTTTGGTCTTGAATTCCAAAGAAACCTTCCGATGCATTGTAGGATTCTAGGTAATGCATTTGATCTGATGGAATTAGTTTTTTGAATTCCTTGCGGTAGGGGGTAAAACTAACACCTCCATGAAAGAATACTTCTAAATTTGGCCAAATGTCCAATATGCTAGACTTACCAGTGCTTTCTAAAACCTTGTGCAATAAAATTAAAGTCCAAGAAGGAACTCCAGATAAATTAGTGACATTTTCATTGACAGTTATTTCTGTCATCTTGATTAACTTTTCCTCAAAATTGTCCAAAAGGGCAACCTCTTTTCCCGGAGTTCTTAAATATTCTACCCAAAATGGCAAATTTTTAATAATAATGGCTGATAAATCACCATGATATGAGTCATTCTGAACATTTATAGATTGACTACTTCCACCCATCATGAGTGCCATTCCATCAAATACATTGGTTTCAGGGTAATTGTTGCAATACAAGGAAAGCATATCTTTCCCTCCTTTATAGTGGCAATCTTCTAATGCTTCTTTTGTAACTGGTATAAATTTGCTTTTGTCACTTGTTGTGCCAGATGATTTTGCAAACCATTTGGTTTCAGATGGCCATAAAATATTTTGTTCTCCATTCTTTAATCGATCGATATATGGCTTGATTTCTTCATAGGATTGAACGGGCACTCGATTGGCGAAATCCGCTGGTGTTTTAATGCTGGTGTACCCGTATTTTTTACCCCATTCTGTATGTCTTCCATTGTATATTAAATTCTCAAACCATTCATTTTGAACTTCGCTAGGGTATTTCATGAACAGTTCTATCTGATGCATCCTTTTCTTCATTATCCAGGACATCAGCGAATTAATAAGAGCCATTTATTTTAGTTTTTATTTGTGGCTTAAAAATACTTGTAAAATCTGACTTTCAATTCATCTATTTCGAAATAAGCATAAAAAAAGCGTTGCAATCATTGCAACGCTTCCTCAAATTGTTCAACTAAAACAGACTAGTAAAATCGGATATCGAATGGGACCCTAGTCATAATTCCCTTTCGAGAAGAAACTTCTTCTAAACTCTTGTAATATTTATAAGTGCTGCCTAGATTTTCGCCTAAAATGTATGCTTTTGCATCCATGCTAAAATCTTCCATTATTTGTTGAAATGGCTCTTTTTGTCTAGGTAATTCTTTGATTTCATATGCCTCTATTCCTGCTAAAGTAGCTGCAGATTTTAATGCATCTTGCAAGCCACCTATCTCATCTACCAATCCTATTCTTTTGGCATCCATTCCGGTCCAAACTCTTCCTTGTCCAATTGAATCAACGTCAGCTTTAGAAATTCCTCTTCCTGCAGCTACTTTCGTGATAAAGTCATCATAAATGGCTTCTACCATTTCTGTGATCGCTGTAGTTTCTTCATCGTCCAATGGTCTAAATGTATTGATCATCATATCTGAATGCTTGTTGGTGCTTACACCATCTACATAGACTCCAAGTTTGTTGTTGATTAAACCCTTAAAGTTTGGAACCACGCCAAATACTCCAATAGAACCGGTGATCGTGTTGGGTTGTGCAAAAATCTTATTTGCCCCGCAAGAAATATAATAACCACCAGAAGCAGCTAGGTTCCCCATGGAAACAACTACTGGTTTTTTAGCTTTTGCTAGTTCTAAAGCTCTCCACATCACATCAGAAGCTAAGGCGCTTCCCCCCGGAGAGTTCACTCTTAAAACAATGGCTTTAATGTCATCGTCTTTTGCAGCTTTTTCTATAGCTTCAACTATCGTTTCGCTTCCCATGATTTCCGCATTACTTTTGCCACCTCTTATTTCGCCAGCAGCGTAAATAATGGCAATTTCATTTTTCGAGCTTTTAACTTGGTCGCCATCCTCATCTTCAGAAGCGTTGTCTTTTCCTGCTGCTGATTTGTATTTTGAAAGTTCTATCAATTTTGGCTCGTCTTTATCTATTCCAGATAGTTGTACCAATTCTTGCATCACTTCATCTTCATATTTTAATGCATCCACCAATTTGTGCTTCACAGCATCAGCAGGAAGTCGGATTGAAATATTGTCAGCAATAAGATTTAACTCTTCTACTGAAACACCACGAGCGGAAGAAATACCAGATGTCATTTCACCCCACACCGAATGAACCAGGGTGCTCATTTGTTTCTTATTGGATGGGCTCATTTCATTCATCAAAAATGGCTCAACTGCACTTTTAAATTTACCATGGCGAATCACCTGCATGTCGATCTCTAGTTTTTCTAGTGCATCTTTGAAAAACATAATTTGGCTAGTCATTCCCTGAAACCTTAAATCCCCTTGAGGGTTTAAGTATACTTTGTCGGCAACTGTGCTAAGGAAGTAAGCCGATTGAGAATAGCCTTCGCTGTATGAAATAATGAATTTTCCACTTTCTTTAAAATCTATCAAGGCCGCTCTAATTTCATCAATTACAGCCAATCCAGTATTTAATTGACTTAAATTTAGAAAAATTCCTTTTATCTTATCATCCGTTTTAGCTTTCTCTAAACTTGATTTAATTTCATTTAATCCCAATGTTTTTTTGGTTTCAAAGCTATTGAAGTCAAAGTTTTCTAATGGATTTTTAGATGCTCTATCCATAATCTCTTCATCCAATTTTATGTGTAAAACAGAATTGTCTGAAACGAAAGTAACGGGCGAACTTCCAGCTGATGCCACAATTCCTCCAATAATTAAAACAAGAAGGAAGATAGAAATGATTACAGTCAATAACATTCCTAGCATTGACGCAAACATGAATTTGAAAAATTGTTTCATAAATTTATGGTTTCAGTTGAATTATAAATGAAAGGTAAAAGTACCTTCTTTTTAAACGATACTTTTGCGAAAATACATTAGTGGTTAGTCAAAATGATAAAAGGAAAAAAGGTGCTCAATACTTGTTATTTGCAATTGGGAAGCAATGAAGGCGATTCTTTAAATACCATGAAAGCTGCTGAGGAATTTATTCAACAATTGATTGGAGAAATTGTCATAAAAAGTAGCTATTATCAATCGGAACCTTGGGGGAATTCAAACTTAAATTGGTTCTTAAATAGGGTGATTCAAGTGCGAACGGTGTTGTATCCATTTCAATTGTTAGAAGTGACTCAATTGATTGAAAGTCGCTTAGGAAGAGAAAGTAAAGGAGGTATAGATGGGCGGTATGCAAATAGATCAATGGATATTGATATCCTTTTTTATGATAATTTTATCATTCGTAGTAAACAATTGACGATTCCTCATGATAAAATTCCACACCGAAGATTTGTTTTAAAGCCCTTTGTTGAAATTTTTCCTCAATATATCCACCCTTGTTTGGATAAGAATGTGAGTTACTTGCTTGATAATTGCCAAGATAACTTAAAAGTAGTAAGAATGGATTAATATTTGAAATGCACGAAAAGAGAAAAATTGGACGTAATAATTCGTGCTTATTTTTTTTGTGTGATTTAACAATATTAACTAACATTGTATCTTAAAAATACAAGGAAAAGAAAACTTTAAAAGATGAAAAATACAAATACCAAGGCATTTGCTTTAGTTCTCACGGCTTCAGTTGGTTTAATGGCATGTAACCCATTAAATAAGATGTCAAAAAAGGCAGAAGAAGTAAGTTATTCAGTGACTCCAAGTCCATTAGAATTACACAACGATAGTATTGAAATTAACGTTTCAGGTAGTATTCCTCCACGTTTCTTCAATAAAAAAGTGTCTGTAAACTTTGTTCCTAACTTTAAATACGATGGAAAAGAGACACAATTCAAAACAATTACACTTGTTGGTGAGGACAGTGAAGTTGAAGGTATGAAAATCAACTTTGAAAAAGGTGGAAATTTCGCTTATACAGACAAAGTTGCCTATGTAGAAGGAATGGGTGTCTCTGAATTGTTTATGGTTGCTACGGGTGCCTATAAAGGAAAAGAAAAGTCTTTTGATCCTGTAAAAGTTGCAGACGGTACTATTTTGACACCAATGATGGTTCAAAATGAAGACATGCCTGCAATTGGTCCTGATAAATTCAAAAAAGTTGTTCCACAGGAATACAAGGCGACAATCAACTATTTAGTAAATAGTTCAAATGTTAGCTCTTCTGAATTGGCTGATGCTGATATTAAGGACATGGCTAAATTTATCAAGAATGGTAAAGAGAAAGGTTTTGTTTTTAAATCTACAAATGTTGTGGCATGGGCTTCTCCTGAAGGTGAGATCTCATTGAACGAAAATTTAGCTGATCAAAGAGCTGCTTCAGGTGCAAATGCTGCATCAGGAATGTTCTCAAGAAATAAGGTAAAAGCTGCTAACGATAAAGCATTCTATACTAAGACTGGTAAAGGTGAAGATTGGGATGGTTTTAAATCTGCAATGCAAGCGTCAGACATCAAAGACAAAAACTTAATTTTAAGAGTTTTGGAGATGTATGAGGATAAAACTAAAAGAGAAGAAGAAATCAAGAATTTGGCTGAAACGTTTGAAGTAGTTAAAGAGAATATCTTACCACAATTAAGAAGATCAGAAATTACAATTACTGCTGAATTGAAAAGCATGTCTGACGAAATGATTTCTAAATATGCAGAAAGCAAGCCTGACACATTAACTGCTGAAGAGTTGTTGTACGCTGCTACTTTAACTAAAGATATGGATAAGAAATTAGCGATTTACAAATCAGCTGAAAGAGTTTATCCAAATGATTTTAGAGGATTCAACAACGCTGGTTATATTTATGCAATGCAAAATAACTTAGAGAAAGCAAAAGGTGAATTCCAAAAAGCTGCTAAGTTAGCTCCAAGTGCTCCTTCTGTAAACAACAACTTAGGTATGGTTGCACGCTTAGAAGGTGACAATAAGAAAGCAATGGAATATTACAACAACGCTTCAGGTGCTGGGGATGCTGTTAATACTAACAAAGGGTTAATCAACATTAAGCAAGGAAACTATGCTGAGGCTGTAAGTAACTACGGAAGTGCAAAAACTTTCAACGCTGCTTTGGCTCAAACGTTGAACAAAGATTATCAAACAGCTTTGAAAACTTTAGATGCTTCTGATGCTAGTTCTAAGGCAATGGGAATGTATTTGAAAGCAGTTATCGGTGCAAGAATGAAAGATAAATCAATGATGGTAAACAACCTTAAATTGGCTGTAGCAAAAGACCCTTCATTGAAAGCTTACGCTAAAAATGATGCAGAATTTTTAAGCTATAAAGATGATGCTGAATTTAAAGCAGCAGTGAACTAAGAAATAAATAAACAAATATTAAAAAGGTCCTTTCAACTCAGTTGAAAGGACCTTTTTTTTGTATAAAATTTGTGTTTTTTGTCTTGTGGGGTCTTGAAAAAATCTGTAAGACTAATTAAATTTTTTACTGAATTCATACATCACAATTCCGGCACTCACAGAAATGTTTAAGGAATGCTTAGTTCCTTCTTGTTTGATTTCAATCACTGCATCTGATTTGTTGATGACCTCTTGAGCTACCCCATCTACTTCATGACCAAAAATAAGTGCGACTCCTTTTTGATTGGTTAGGTAAGATTCTGGTGTCTGGCTTTTTTCTGCCTGTTCTATAGAAAGTATTGAGTATCCTTTTTCTCTACACTTTTCAATTGCCTTTGTGGTGGTTTCGCAATATTCCCAATCGACAGACTCAGTAGCTCCCAAAGCGCTTTTGTTGATTTCTCTATGTGGTGGAGTTGCTGTAATTCCACATAAATAAATTTTCTCAATTCGAAAGGCATCCGAAGTTCTGAATACAGATCCAATATTGATTAAGCTTCTTATGTTGTCAAGAATAATTACAATGGGTCTCTTTTCAGTGGACTTAAACTCCTCCACCGTTAATCTATTTAGTTCCTCGTTTTTTGTCTTCTCATTCATTTTGCAAAAATACAACTATTTCGAATTTCCTAAAACTGTGAAAAACTATTCATAACCCATCGTTGAAATTGTTAAGTGAACGCCCTGAACTTCTTAAATTAGCATTGAAAATTTAAGAAATTGAGTAAAACAAAAAAGTCTGATAAGCCAACAGTTACTCCTTTGATGAAGCAGTACAACCAAATCAAAGGGAAATATCCTGATGCTTTATTGTTGTTTAGAGTAGGAGATTTTTACGAGACATTTGGAGCAGATGCGATAAAAGCCGCTGGCATCTTAGGAATCGTATTGACAAAACGCCACAATGGGTCGGCAAATGAAATAGAATTGGCTGGGTTTCCTCACCATTCCTTAGAAACCTATTTACCTAAACTAGTTCGAGCCGGTCAGCGAGTGGCTATTTGCGATCAATTGGAAGACCCAAAGCAAACGAAAACAATCGTGAAACGTGGCGTAACGGAGTTGGTGACACCTGGTATTTCATACAGCGATAAAGTGTTGGATCACAAATCAAACAACTTTCTAGCTGCAGTTCATTTTGCAAAAAAGAATACAGGCATTTCATTTTTAGATGTTTCTACTGGTGAGTATTTAGTAGCAGAAGGTTCTATTGAATACATTGATAAATTGTTACAAAGTTTTTCTCCTGCTGAAATTGTATTTCAGAAAAAGGACAAACGCTTGTTTGAAGAAAGTTTTGGAACGAGTCATTACACTTATCCGTTAGAAGATTGGGCGTTTACTTTTGAATTTGGTAATGATATTTTACTGAAACATTTTGAAACGAAATCGCTTAAAGGTTTTGGAATAGAGGGCTATGAAAGTGGTGTGATTGCAGCTGGTGCCGTTTTGCACTATTTGGCCGAAACTCAGCATAAGAAACTAAGGCATGTTGCAGCCATTTCAAGAATAGAAGAAGAACGCTATGTTTGGTTGGATCGATTTACCATTCGGAATTTAGAATTGATTCGATCACCACACGAAAATGCAAAAACACTGATTGATGTGATCGATGATACCATTTCGCCTATGGGTTCTCGGATGCTGAAGCGATGGGTGGCATTGCCCTTGAAAGATATTCAGCCCATTGAAGAACGATTAAATGTGGTGACTCATTTTATAGAAAATGAAGTAGATGCACAGCTTGTAAAACGAAACTTAGAACAGGTTGGTGATTTAGAACGATTGATTTCAAGGGCTGCAGTTGGAAGAATTAATCCTAGAGAAGTAGTTCAGTTGAGTAGAGCTTTGGATGCGATTAAACCCATCAAGTCATTATGCACGGCATCTAAAGACAATGCGCTAAAGAAGATTGGCGAGCAGATGAATCCATGTGATACTATTTTGGAAAGAATCAAAAAGCAAATGGTTGTTGATCCTCCAGTAGCACTGGCTAAAGGAAATGTAATTGCTGAAGGAGTGAATGCAGAGTTGGATGAACTGCGCAAGTTGAAGACGAGTGGGAAAGATAGTTTGCTGGCTATTCAGCAAAGAGAAGCAGAGGCGACAGGAATTTCAAGTTTGAAAATTGCGTTCAACAATGTATTTGGGTATTATATAGAAGTCAGAAATGCTCAAAAAGATAAGGTGCCTGAAACGTGGCATCGTAAACAAACTTTGGTAAATGCTGAACGATACATTACCGAAGAGTTGAAAGAATATGAAAGCAAAATTCTAGGAGCTGAGGATAAGATAAATGTGTTAGAATCTAGGTTGTATAATGACTTGATTTTGGCATTGTCAGATTATATAGTGCCCATCCAGTTGAATGCAAATTTGATAGCTCGATTGGATTGTTTGCTGGCTTTTTCACGAATTGCGATAAAAAACAATTACACTCGTCCAGCTTTAGATGATAGCAAAGCATTAGACATTAAACTAGGCCGACATCCGGTGATTGAAAAGCAATTGCCATTAGGTGATGAATACATTGCCAATGATGTCTATTTGGATGATGTGACGCAACAAATCATGATGATTACTGGACCCAATATGTCTGGAAAGTCGGCATTGCTGAGACAAACTGCATTGATAGTGTTGATGGCTCAGATAGGATGTTATGTGCCCGCAAAGCATGCCAAAATAGGAATAGTCGATAAGATATTCACTAGAGTAGGAGCCTCTGATAATATTTCATTGGGGGAATCTACTTTTATGGTAGAGATGAACGAAACAGCTAGTATTTTGAACAATGTGTCTGATCGATCATTGATATTATTGGATGAGATTGGAAGAGGGACGAGCACTTATGATGGGATTTCAATTGCTTGGGCAATTGCTGAATATTTACATGAAATAAAAGATTTGAAACCAAAGACTTTGTTTGCAACCCATTATCATGAATTGAATGATATGGCGAAACAATTTAAGCGGGTGAAGAATTATCATGTTTCTGTTAAAGAGATAAATAACAAAATTATCTTCATGCGAAAATTAGTTCCTGGTGGCAGCGAGCACAGTTTTGGTATTCATGTGGCAAAGATGGCTGGAATGCCTCCAAAATTGATTCGAAGAGCGAATGAAATGCTTACGCAACTGGAAAAATCGCATGAGCAAACTGGAAATGGGAAGCCAAAGGTAAATATGCCGGATGCTACAGAAGATTATCAGCTCAGTTTTTTCCAATTGGACGATCCTGTTTTACAGTCTATAAAGGAGGAATTGATTCATATTGATATAAATACGTTGACTCCTGTGGAGGCATTGTTCAAGTTGAATGAGATTAAAAAAATGGTTGGTGTAAAAAAGTAGATTTTTTCGTTGTGAATCTGAAAAAAATATTACTTTTGTCGTCCACAACAAATAAGGCAACTTGTTTGTAAAGGGAGTTCTTAAAAGGATTTGATTCGAAAGAGTCTAAAAATAATAAGCGAGAGTAGCTCAGCTGGTAGAGCACGACCTTGCCAAGGTCGGGGTCGCGGGTTCGAATCCCGTCTCCCGCTCAATGATTCCTAAGTCATGCTTAGGAATTGTTTTTTTATTGTCTGCCCGGGTGGTGAAACTGGTAGACACGCAGGACTTAAAATCCTGTGATCATTGCGATCGTGCGGGTTCAAGTCCCGCCCCGGGTACATTAAAGCCTCTGACATTTGTCAGAGGCTTTTTTTGTTTTATTGGGTTATGATATCGTGCGGGTTCATGCCGATAGCTATCGGCAACCGCTCTAGTTAGTAGAAGTATTTTATGTAATAGAGTTGTTTCTTTTTTTTGTAAGGTATTGAAATAGATAGCGCTTGTAGCGGCAATTATCAGTACTCTCTTTGATGCTTTCCCAAAAGGAATTTAGCTAATTAAACGCTTTCTTTATTCCTTGGTATTTAAGGAGTGTCCCCCCCTCCTAGAGTTTTCCTTTCTCAGTGACTTTTCTACTTTCAAATAAAAGATCCAAAAGGTGCTCAAATAAACTGAATACTTCACAATTATTTTATCCCAGTTCCCAGCAGGTTAAGTCTTTTTGAAAATTACAACACAGCTTTTTAGTGCAGTATTTTTGTTTTATGCCAACAATCTAATTTGTACATTTATATCACTAGTAGGAATCGCCAAATGATTTACAACAGGATTGAATTTTTGGTGGAACCTATCAATTTCAAAAGCCAATTATTACTGTAAAAAATAAGATGTCCAATTTTCCTCAATTAATAGCTAGTATTGAAAGTTTGCATAACCAACTGCAAGCTGCAGCTGCAAATGCAGTAAATAAAAGTTTGACGATAAGGAATTGGTTGATTGGGTATTATATTGTAGAGTTTGAGCAAAAAGGGAACGATCGAGCCGAGTATGGAAAGAGTTTGTTGAACAAAATTTCGAAACAAATTAATTTGAAAGGCCTTACTGCTCCTGAATTATCAAGGTGTAGACAGTTTTATATGGTATATCCTCAAATTATTGGGACACTGACCCAAAGATTTGCAAATCTAATTCCTCAAAACATTCTTGGGACAGTGTCCCAAGAATTGAATTCAAATAATCTTACTAAGAATGCATTGCAAATACCACCTGAAAAGTTAATTGAGAATTTAGCATTTTCGCATCTGTCAGAACTTTTAAAAATTGACAACTCATTGAAGCGAATATTCTATGAAATAGAATGCATTAAAGGAACATGGAGTGTAAGAGAATTAAAAAGACAGATAAATAGTTTGTATTTTGAGCGCAGTGGTTTGTCACGGAATCCTGAAAAATTAGCAGAATTAGTTCAACAAAAAACAAAACCTCAAACAGCAATTGATATTATAAAAAATGTTTACGCCTTTGATTTTCTTGACATTTCTACCAATTCGATTATTGAAGAGTCTGATCTACAAACTGGGTTGTTAGATCATTTACAACAATTTATTTTAGAACTAGGACATGGGTTTTGTTTTGAAGCTCGGCAGAAAAGAATTTTAATTGGTGAAAACTATTACTTTATAGACTTGCTTTTTTATCATCGAGTTTTAAAATGCCATGTTTTAGTAGAATTGAAAATAGGAGAGTTTACACATGGCGACATAGGACAATTAAACACTTATCTAAATTATTTTAGAAAAAATATTGCAGAGAAAAGCGATAGTCCTGCTATTGGAATTCTGTTGGTAGCAGAAAAAGACCAAGCTTTGGTAGAATATGCAACCGCAGGAATGGATGAAAATCTATTCATTCAAAAGTATATGTTACAACTACCAGATACGAAAATATTAAAAACTTATTTAGAAAATGAATTGGATAAATTCACTAATCCCCACCCACAAAAATGAAAATCGGCATCCTTTGCAACAGTAAATTGTGTTTTCCCTCTATCCAGTATTTGATGCAAATGGGCCATCAAGTGTTTATAGCCATGCCTCAAGTAATAGCTGAAGACCATGCCGAGATAGAAAATTTTGCGATGCATTTTAGGATTCCGATCTTAAGCGTAGATCAGAAAAAGTTGACAGAAGAGTTGATTTTTTGGAAAGCTACATCTGAACTGGATTGTTTATTCGTGATCACCTTTCCATATATTTTTTCTGCTGAGTTGATCGACTCCATCGGAGTGGAGATTATCAATTTTCATTTTGCACCCTTACCTCAATTTAAAGGAGCACAACCAGCATTTTGGCTAATTAAGAATGGAGAAAAAGTAGGAGGGATTGCTGCACACCTTATTACTGCAAAGATTGATGGCGGCCCCATTTTGCATTTCGAGCGTTTCCCAATGAGCACTGTAGAAACCTATGGTGGTTATATGACAAAGATGTCCTCCTTGAATGTGAAAGTGATACAAAAGGTATTGGAGTTACTTGGTAAGAAGAATTGGAAAAAACAGCTGAAAGTTCAAAAACAATCGGAAGCAGTGTATCATGCAAAGCCACAGTTTAATGATGTTAGGATTGACTGGAATAAAATGAAAGCTGCTGACGTAGAGCAATTATGCAGGGCTTGCAATCCATGGAATAAAGGGGCAATCACAACATTGGGAAATGTTCCGATAAAGATAGTAGAAGTAGAGCTTGTTCAAGGTGCTCGTTTTAGTGAGTTGCCGGGTACAATTGTGTGTATTGGTAAAACGAACCAATTGGCGGTTTGCACTTGCGATGAGCGAGCACTTCTTTTGAAAATAGTCTATGACGAAAGTATGGGATTCTATAGTAATGATAGACTAAGTGAGTTGGGATTTAAGCCTGGCGTGCGATTGATTTAAAAAGTAAGAAATAAGTTTTAGGATTAAAGTGATCAAAAAATAGGGGTTTACCCCTATTTTTTTTGGTTTATAGATGTCGCATCTTTGAGTTTCTAGTCTTACAACTAGTTCAATAAAAATGATTCGTTCTGATATTTTTAAAATATGACAACATTATTTTTTAGGTTCCAGATTTTTTAATTTACAAAAACAAAACTATGAACAAAGCAAAGAACAGCTTACAAGAAAATTTAGAGGAGATATTAGCAAACCTGCCTGAAGAATTTCATGCAGATATTAAAAAAGATATCGACGGAATGTCAGATGGCGAAGAAGAATCTTTAACTGGAGAAGATGAAGTAGCTGCAATTAAGGCGGAATTGGTTGCAAATCCGGACGTTGATGAATCGGCGGCAGCAGCTGAATTAAAAGACATAAAAGCACCAACTCCAGTTTCACCCGCTAGCGAAGCAGAAATTGAAGAACAAAAAGCTCAAATGTTATCTGAGGCTAAAGCACAAGCTTCAAAGTAAATTTTATATCAAGTTAAATCTAATTATTAATTAATAAAATAAAACTATGGATCCATTTATAGGAGAAATTAAGATGTTTGGAGGAAATTTTGCTCCAAGATCATGGGCATTTTGCGATGGTCAATTATTACCAATAGCACAAAATACAGCGTTATTTTCAATTTTAGGAACTACTTATGGTGGTGACGGAAGAACTACATTTGCTTTACCAGATTTGAGGGGTAGAGCTGCTGTGCATGCAGGGCATGGTCCTGGCTTAACTGATAGAAGATTGGGCTCTAGAGGAGGTACAGAAATAACAACGCTGAATGTTACAAATATGCCTTCACATACTCACATAGCATCTGGAACAGTAAAAGCAGTAGGTGCTCCTGGTAATCAAAGGATACCAACTGGGAATAACCTAGCAGGGACTGCAGGTGATTTACAGTATTCTGATGCAGGACCTAACGCCAGCATGGCTGCAAATAATGTAGATGTAACAGTTGGGAATGCAGGGGGGCAGCAACCCTTCAACAATATGCAGCCTTATGAAGTAGTAAATTATATTATATGCTTGTTTGGAGTTTTTCCATCTAGGAATTAAGATTGTTCTTGTTCAGTATTGAAAAGCAGTTAGTATGTATACACTAACTGCTTTTTTTGGTTAAAAAGATTAAAAGGTTTTTAATGATGCATATGTTGGCGGTGCTTCGGATTAAATAAGAAACCTTGCAGGTTTATGTTCGTAATGCCTTCTTTTTCAATTATCAGATAGCGTTTATTAATAGCAATATCTATAAAGACTTGTAATGAGTCAGAATTTGGCCAATCGACAATTATGCTGTCAATTTTAGTATAATTTCCTATGCCAACTTCTTGTTGCAATGTGTTGGAACCAAAACTACCACCGGAAGAAACAACATGATAAAAAGACTGCAAAGTATCTCCTTTGCTGGCTAAAATTTGAATTCTTGCACCAATAGCATCTTTGCTGGATGTGGTTCCTTCTAATTTTAAAGTAATCCAATTGTTATTATTTCCAGGGTTTTGAAATAGGGCATTCTGAAATTCATCTCCTTCGTATTCTCCACCCATTTCAGCTAAAATATCCTGATCACCATCATTGTCAATATCCCCGAAAGAAATACCATGCCCTTTTTGAATGTGGCCAACTCCTAGTTCAAACGTTTGATCAATAAAGCCTTTCCCTTCTTGGTTAATTATAATCCTATTGGGATGGATTCCCATGTAATCTGGTTCTCCTGTACCTATGTAAAAATCCAACCAACCGTCATTATTTACATCACCAAAATTGGCGCCCATCGTACTTAATGGAAAATCTAACCCCAATGCTTTAGTTTGGTTGGTAAATGTTCCGTCACCATTGTTGTGGTATAGAAATGCTCTGCTTGTAGAATCAATAACTCCTGCAAAGTGCTTAGCTGCAGAGGAAGCAGAACTTCCATTTCCATATTCAAAACTGGAGACAAATAAATCCAACCACCCATCGTTGTTATAATCCCAAAACCAGGGTGTAAAGCTCGAAATCGGGTTGCTTACACCCGCTGTTAATGTGGTGTTCTCGAATTGAGGTATCCCGTCTTTATTATTTCCTTTATTTTTTAAAAGGTAGTTGGGTCCATTGTGGTTTGAAACAAAAAGATCCATTAACCCATCATTGTCGTAATCGCCAGCACATAAACCTTTCGTAAAAGCATTGATATTTGCTCCACTTTCTACTGAAACTTCATTGAATTGTCCTTTTCCGTTATTGATGTATAACTCATTCGGTTTACTAACCTTAGTATTCACCATAGACTCATTCCCAATATAAATGTCCGTCCAACCATCATTATTAAAATCTGCACAAACAGCAGTAGCAACAGGCATAAACGAAAGTAAACCAGCTTCAACTGTTACGTCACTAAAGGTCCCATCTTTGTTGTTTTTGATAAGAGAATTGGGATATCGACCATTTAGTCGACCCCAAGAACCTCTTACAATTAAGAGGTCTTTCCATCCATCATTATTATAATCCAATGGGTAAATATTAAAACCCGAAGTCAAACCTTCTAGTTTTGCAGATGCGGTCTGATCCGTAAAGCCACTTGTTCCATTGTTTACATAATATTTTAGATTGTTGGTTGAAAGCAAACCTGAAGTCATGATGTCCAATAAGCCATCGTTATTAAAATCTTCCATCACAGCCCCACCTGCTCCCGAGGTTTCGCCGACTCCTAGAAGTGGAGCAATGTTTATAAAATTATCTGACGGATTTTTATCAGCCATTAAATCAGATTGAATTAACCATTCTTCAGGAACTTCTTCTGGGTATTCGCCTACTGTTTGATAAGCGACGTTTAAAAGCCACTTGTATCTCCAATCTTCCGGGTGTATATTTAGCAACTTTTTGTAAATCTCAATTGCTTTTCTGGTATTATCCTGCAGTTCATAAATTCCATTTTCCTTAATTGGAAGAATGCATGAATTGTGGTTGTGTTTAAGAATACAATTTTCTTGTTCTCCCCATCTTAAATAAGCTACAGCTAATTGCTCGTTGTATCTTGTGTATAGTTCATCGGATTCGTCATGAATTATTGTGGAGAGCTTCTCTAAAATGTCAATAGCTTCATTCGTTTTGCCTACTTCTAACAATTCTTTTGCTTCAGCCAATTGAGTGGTGGATGGTTTGTAAAAAATATAAGCTATTTTTTTGTGCCATTTTATTTTATGGGTTTCATGCTTGTGATTTTCATCCCACCTATAAATACTATCCAATAAACTAACCATAGCCTTGGTGCCGGGTTCTAAATCATAAGTTGTTACCCAGTCCATAGATTGAAATTCAGTATTGGATGTTCTCGTTGAAAACCAATAAATACCGAATAATACTGTTAATATAGCGAGTACAGAAAGAGTGTTTTTTCGTGTCATAATTTTATTATTGAGAGTGCCTTAAATTATAGATTCAAATCTATAAAATATTCTTACTCATAATTTTAAAAGTAGCAAAGAAAATGCTAAAATTGCTATTTTAATGCTGTAATGAGTTTTTATCACAAGAAGTTAATTCTAATCATCATACTCGTACTCGGAATTGCTGTTTCATTCTGGACGGGTTCTAGATACCCACAGTTGAATACCAAAGCTTTAATGGGTGCCGATAGCCCTAGTATGGGAATAAGTTTTGATGTGGTGAAAGAGGTTCAACCCGAAGATTCTATTCTTGAAAAAGTAGTTTACAACACTATTAATTGGATGGACACCAATAAAAAGGGGATGACTTTCGGTTTTTTGTTTGGTGCGGCCTTTATCTTATTGTTTTCCTTGCTTAAAGATATCGATATAAAAAATAGATTTCTAAATACGGCCATTGGGTCTATTATTGGAGCTCCTTTGGGAGTTTGTGTCAATTGTGCGGCTCCAATAGCTAAAGGGATGAAGGACGCTGGAGCAAAATCGGAAACAGCTTTGGCTACTATGATTACTTCTCCTACCATGAATATTATTGTATTGTCGATGCTTTTTGCTTTTTTACCAATATATATGGTGTGGTTGAAGATAGGGTTTACCTTGGCTTTGATTTTTATTGTTATACCCTTAGTAGCGAACTTATTTAAAGAGAAGAGCCCTGTTATTCCGAAGAATTCAACTGTACCTATTCCTGCCTTTAATCTAGAGAATGATCCTTCTGAAAAGTTACTTCCTCACACTTGGATGGAGGCCTTAGGCTGGACATTTAAATCTTATTTAAAGAGTTTGTGGTTTATAATAAAAACTACACTTCCTTTGATGATATTGGCAGGATTACTTGGGAATCTTCTAATCAGTATTTTGCCTTTAGAAGATTTGGTTGATTTGGTAAAAAATCTTTCTTCAACTGAGAAGGTTGTTTACATGATGGCGATAGCTTTATTTGCGACCTTTCTGCCTGTACCAATTGCGTTTGATGTAATTATCACTACTATTCTTTGGTCAGCAGGACTTCATACTCGTTTTGCAATGATACTTTTATTCTGTTTGGGTACTTACAGCATTTATTCAAGCTTTGTTGTAGCTAAGTCATTCTCCTTTAAATTGGCTGTTCTGCTTTTCTTTGTCGTAGCAGTTTTCGGGTTTACGGCCGGAATCTTTGGGCATTATTTCGAAAAGGAAATGGGCGTTAATTATCGGATGGAAAACTATGCGGTATTAAAAGCATCGGATGCTCCAATGAATTATATTCGAGTTCATGATGATATTGATAGAGGGCTGACTTATGAAGAGCTAACTCCATTTTTAAATGAGCGAGAAGAAAGAACTGAGGTTTTTCAAGAAGGTTCCGTTCGGTTATTCCGGACTCCATTTTTAGCTAAGAATAAATCAAAAGAAAAAAATAAATTTAGGTCTATTGAAGGCCTTGAAAAGGGTCTTGTAGTGCCTTATCAATTTTCTGTAAAAGAAGTACATGAGCCCTTTGCAAATCCCAGGAGTATTGCTTCAGGCGATGTGCACAATGATGGTTATCCGGATCTGCTGATAAGCTCTGCGGAAGACCTCTATCTATATGCGAATATTAATGGTAAGGAGTTTAAAGCTCAAAAGTTGATCAATTTAAAGGAAAAGGGCGTTTTTAATGCTGCTTTGGTTGACTTCAATAATGATGGTTGGTTAGATGTTTTTGTTAGTTCATACCGTAATGGGAATTATATTATCGTCAATGATTCAGCTCGATTTAAGACGAATTCAATAATCCGTCTGCCACAGTTGAAAGAGATGATTCTAACCATCTCTCCTGGTTTTGCAGACGTAAATAAGGATGGATTAATAGATATCGTATTGGGCAACTGGTCGATCGGTTCGCTGGGAGCAGCTGATTACGCGATGAAAGAAGCCCGAAACTTTCAGTTAATTAATCGAGGGGGCTTCAAATTTAATCTTGAGCCATTGATTGGTGCTGATGGGGAGACCTTAAGTTTGCTTTTGGCTGATTTTAATGATGATGGAAATACGGATGCAATTGTGGGAAATGATTTTAATACACCTGATTTTTACTATTTAGGCGCTAAGCAAGGTGGCTTTGAAAAGGTTAATGATCCCGAAAAATTAGTAGAAAAATCGACGTTAACGACCATGAGTGTGACTACTGCTGATATTAATAATGACTTAATTTCTGAAGTTTTGCAAGTTCAAATAGATCGTATAACGCCTGGCACAAGGACGATGGATATTAATACGATTTGTGAAGGAATTCAGGATAATTATTCAAAGCAAAAGTGCATTGAAATATTTGAGCTTCAACAAACTTTTCTAAAATCAACTGTTACTAAGAATTATGAGATTTGTCCAAATGAATATAATGCAGATTGTATAGCTTCGGAGTTAATTACTTCGAATTCACTAAGAGGTAGAAGTATTGTTCAAGACCCATGTTCTTACTTTGGAGCCCATTGGGCCGATTTTAAATATGTTTGTGAAATACAACAACAAAATAATCCCCCTTATCCAAGAGTAAAAGAAGGAACTTACCAAGATAAAGAGCAGGGCGGTATTTTCTTACAGAAAGATGCCAATGGGTTTTTTAAAGAGAAGACGAAACAGTATAATTTGCTGAAAACTGGTTGGGGCTGGAATAGTAAATTTTGCGACCTAGATAACGATGAATGGCAGGATTTATATATTGTAAATGGTTTTACATTTCAGAATAGCCAAGAGACGAATATTTTTTATAGAAATATAAATGGAACTTCATTTCAAGAGCAAACAAAAGATGTCGGCCTCATTAATTATCTACCAACTACTGCTTATACTTATGTTGATTATGATTTGGATGGAGATGTTGATATAATTTCAGCTACCTCTTTTGGGCCTATTTCTATCTATGAAAATAACTTCCATGAAAACAATTCAATCGCATTTAGTATTGAGGATTATAGCGGAAATAGAAATGGAGTAGGCGCTATTATTACCATATATTATGGGGAGGGAAATCATCAAAAAAGAGAAGTTCTTTTAAGTGGCGGCCATAAATCGTTCGATGAAACAAAAGTATATTTTGGGCTAGGAGCGCATAAACAAATTGAGAAGGTAGAAGTAAAGTGGAGGTCAGGAGAGTCAAACATTATCAACCAACCTTTGGGTGCTGGTTCTATGTATACCATCGTACGAAACCATAATTAGTTTGGTAGGGATTCAATGAATTGAACTACTTCTGTTTGATAGCCAAATATTTCAATATCTTCTTGGTATCTGTTTTTTACTTTTAAAGCCAATTCTTTTGTGTAATAGTCTTTCGTTTCGGAGCGATGTGATTGATTAAAATGCCCAAGATCTGGAAGTTCGAATCGGTCTGAGATGTGTTTCCAATCTTCATTTAATTGTTCGTATTTGCCAATGAAGTCAACTGCTAGTTGATCTTTAATAACCAAGAATTTGTGTTGTGATTTAAAATGTGGATCAGATAAATGATCAGGTGTGTTGCAAACAAAATCTACAAAATCTAGAAAACTAATATCTTGGGGAACCGATTTGCCATACTTCCAAAAGTTTCGATTGACATCTTTCATTTTGGTTTTTTGAATGAAACAAGAAACTAATCGATCTAAAGGATTTCGAACAAAGCTAAAAGAGTAATAGGCGCTTTTTGGGATTGATTTTATAGGAATGAAATTCCATGCCGCTTTGTGTGCACTAACTTCGAAAGGTAAGTTTATTTTAGCTGCAAGAACTTCTTTAATAGAGCGATTGGCTGCTTTTGGTACTGGCACATAGATCAATTTTAAGGCATCAATTTTAATTGCTTTCGGTTGGTTTAATGCATACAAATATTGCAGGTATCTTCCTGGAAGAATCGAAGAAATTATCTTTTTTTGATTAGTTGTTAGTGTCAAGTAAAATAAGGTGTTAAGAAATAGGCCGAAAGTTAAGAAAGCTTTTCTATTAACTCCTCAAGCCGGAAGAGTTGTCAATTCATTAAGCCGATGTGAAGGTATCAACTAATAGTAAAAGATATATAAATGGTTGATAATTGTTTATCATAAAGGTTTTTGTTTCATAGTGTCTGCTAATTTTTAAGAATAATGTTTTTAATTACTTAACTTAAAAGGTAAGCAGACTAATGAATCAAAATGTGCTGAGTTTAAAAGGAAGATGTATATATTTGTTATGGACGTATGTCTTAATCAAATAATTTACAGTCAAATAAATATGCTTGGTAAACGAGCTTACTAAGATCTTCTCAACGTTATTAAAGTTAAAGAATGGCGGTTAACGAATTAAAATACGAATACAATCCAAAATGGTCAAATGAATTCAAAGATAATGGGTTTGTTGTTTTAAGAAATGTAATCTCTTCTCAAACTTTAGCAATGCTCACTAATTATTATTGGTTTTTGATGCGTCATCAAAAGTTGGAACGATTTCCTACTTCACTCGGAAAATATGGGGACCTTTTAAGTGAAAGTTTACTGGTTGGATATCAGAAAATATTTGAAGAAATAATCGGTTGTTCACTGTACCCGAGTTTTTCTTTTATGCGATTGTATTATCGCAATAGCTTATTGGACAAACATAAAGATAGAGAAGGGAGTGAATTTGCAGTTTCAATAGCCATAGATTACGATACAGAAGACATTTGGCCATTATATTTGAAAGATTTAAATGGAAAAGAGCACGATTTGAAACTAGATAGGGGAGACCTTGTTTTGTATAGGGGTTGTGAGTTGATACATTGGCGAGAAGCATATCAAGGAAAAAGTTCTCTTCAACTATTTCTATTTTATGTAGACACCGAAGGACCAATGAAGCAGTTCAAATTCGATACTCGAAAACAACTAGGAGACCCCTCGATGATTTAATGTAAATAGCAGGAAAAGTGGTTTTAAAGTTTTTTTACTGCTTTGACAGTTTGAAATTACAAAATAAGGATAAGTTTAGTATTCTGAAAAATAGTATAAATGAGTAATATTGATTTAAATACAAGACTCTCAAGAAGTTTGGATTTGCTTGTGAGTGAGATGGATGGTAAAATTGTGATGATGAATATTGAAACAGGCGCTTATTATGGTTTAGAGGGTGTTGCAGCGGAAATATGGACATTTTTAGAGAATCCATCTGATGTAAAAGCTGTTTGTACTCATTTACAAGGGAAATATGAAATAGATGAGAAGACTTGTGAAGAAGAAACAATTGCCTTTTTGAATCAAATGGAGCGTAAAAACACAATCATAATTGAATAAATATTGATTTTATAAATGACAACTTACAAAACCTTACGAGGGTAATAACCTCTGCTTGCTAATCAACTTAACTTTATAGTTTTTGGACATTTATACTTACTCAGCCTTTGGATTAACTATTCGAACCAATTTTGAATTGTGTTCAATACCTAATGCAGAAGAAGTAGGTCTTTTTGATTTAACGATTATAAAAATAGATCGATTGCTAAGGATGCCAATTGGGTTAGAAGACTCTCCAATTCAAAAACAAACTCCTAAAGGCATTCAGTATCATGTAAATGATATTGCAACATTTTTAATAAGAGAAGACAATCAAATAATTATTAGTCAATACACTGATCAAGATCAGCTGGTGGAGTGTATTTTAATGAAAGGAGTAATGGCGGCCTACTTTACATCCAAAGGTTATTGTGTGTTTAACGGATCTGCAGTTTTAGTTAATAATAAGGCTCAATTGTTTATGGGGACTCCCGGGATTGGTTTTTCATCAGTTGCAGCAGGTTTTCATAAATTAGGCTATTCAGTATTAAGTGATGAGATTATCCTACTTAAAATGCAGGGGAATGACTTCTCTTTGATTCCTTCCTTAACCTACACGAAGTTATGGGAGGATATGATAAATCAGTTTGGTTTGAAATTAAAAGCCAAAAGTAAAGTGCGGCAGAAATTACCGAAGTTTTATATTGATTTACTTCCTGCTCAAGTTAAAAAGTCTTACCCCATTTTGAGTATTGCTATATTAGAAATCAACTCTACTGGCATAATGAACCTAGAATGCAATCGGCTAAATACCTTTGAGCTTATTGAGAAGTTGGGCAAACATGTAAATAAAGGAGTGGGGGATTTTTTAGATAATAGAGTAATACAATTCAATACACTAAACACTTTAGCAACCAACCTTCCTAATTACAAAATTACTCGACCTAAGGCAATAGGTGATGTTGGAAAATTGGTTGATTTTATATTATCAAAAAATGATGAGTAAGAATATGGTATGGCTAAGTTCTTACCCTAAATCTGGAAGAACTTGGCTGAAAATAGTATTGGAAAGTGCCCTAGTAAACAATGGAGGGAAGGTAGATATTAATGATTTGAAGTTGACCTCTGCCTTTACATTCAATAGAATATCTTTTGATGCATACTTTGGTGTACCTTCTTCGGATTTATACCAAACAGAAATAAACTCATTGAAAAGAAAGTACTTGTTGGATACTTTTAAAAACGTTAGTGAACAAAAAATAATACTAACCCATGATTTAAATGAAAAACTTCCAGAAGGACTCTTATTCCCTGAAGAAATTACTGCGTCAGCCATTCAAATTGTTCGAAATCCCTTGTCCATTGTAGGGTCATTGGCTAATTATTTAAAACTTACAATAGACGAAAGCATAGATTATCTAAATGGTGAGTTTCACGCTAAGCGAGGTAGAGACTATTTATCCACTACTCTTGTAAGAAAATCGGAATGCAGTTGGAGTGATTATGTTAGTTCATGGATTGAGAATAAGAATTACCCCACCTTAGTATTAAGGTATGAGGATTTAGTGCAAGATCCATTGAAAACTGCCACAATGCTTTTTGATTTCTTGAATCATAAAATTGAACCACAGACGATCTTAGATGCCCTTGATAATTGCAGCTTTCAAAATTTATCAAAAAGTGAGCGTTTAATTGGTTTTAATGAAAAGCCTGCAACGGCTCAAACTTTTTTTAGAAAAGGAAGTATCGACAGTTGGAAAGATGAATTAAATGCCTCTCAAGTAAAAAGGGTGATTGATGTAAATAGTGTGATGATGGAGAAATTTGGTTACGGCTTATGAGTTTAATATACGGTGCTATAGGGTATGAAAAGTTATCTGAGAATAGTGATGCTGAACTTCTAAGAAAAGAATTAGTCGACTATCCATCTGATGAATTTGATGCTTTACATGACGACAACTGCTCTGTCGGACTTTTTAGTATTCGGCTGAGAAAGGAGCCGTTTCCTCGAGATCGAATTGTACAAAATGAAAATGTAATTGTAATAGCGGATGCTCGATTGGATTATAGGGATGAGCTAGTCGATAAAATGAAGATTGAAGGAATTAGTGTTGAAAAAACTTCAGACCCCATACTCATATTAAAGGCTTTTGAAAAATGGGGAGAAAAATGTATCGACCACTTGGAGGGAGATTTTGTTTTTCTAATTTATCACAAGAAGTCAAAAGAGATTTGGGGTGCAAGAGACCCAATTGGGTTTCGACCACTGTTTTTTGTTCAGCAAAAAACGCAGCTTTTGTTTTCTACTAGTTTAAAAGGATTGCTATCCATTCCATCTGTTTCCACTAAAATGAATGAGGATTTCTGGCTAAATAGGATGCTTTCACTAGATTGTTGTCCATCAGCAAGTCCACATGAGGCGATTCATCAAATCCCAATAGGGCATGAAATTACTTTCATGCAAGAAGGGTTTGATATAAAACGATTTTTTTGGTGGAAACGTAAAGTGAGTAAAGTAAAAGGAAAGAACTATGAAACAGAACTAAAAAAGATCCTAGAGCAAGCCGTTGAAACTAGATTGTATCCTGATTATGAGGTGGGAGCCCAATTAAGTGGTGGGCTAGACTCCTCTGCCGTTGTTGCAATCGCATCAAAACAATTGGCAAAAAAAAATAACGAACAAAAATTATGGACTGTAAGCTCGGTTGCCAACGAACAAAAAGGTCACCCAAGAGATGAAAGGCCATGGATTTTATCTTTTACTCCTCATTTTAAGAATGTAGAAAGTGCCTTTTTTACGCCTGATTTGAATTCGACGTTGTCTGCTGCTGATTATGGATTATTAGCCTTTATGCGATTTAGAAGATGCCCTTCTTTTTTAATTGAACGAGATTTTCAAAAACACTTAGAAAGCCAAAACTGTAAAACTATTTTAACCGGATGGAGGGGAGATCATTATATTACAAGGCATGCCAATTATTCATGGAACGAGATATTATTAAATGGTGAGTTTGGGTTTTTAATTAAGAACTTGAATAAAGCTAGTAAATGGAGAGGAATCTCTTCCTTTAAATTGGTAAAAAGACTTCTAAAAAAGAATAGACCATTTAAGGGGCCATTTGCAGACTCTATGGAATTATTTAATGAAAGCTGGGTAGATAAAAATAAGGTAAAAATAGAAGAGCAACTAGCAAAAGGAAAAAAGTGGGCAAGAATGGATATGGAGTGGGATTTTAATCAAACCTTACCACAGGGTGGCAAAGAACTGCTCTATTATATGGAAGATGTTTCAATCATAAACAAAAAACCCACCTATACTTTGCATCCGCTTTCAGATCGCAGAGTGATCTCTTACGCATTAAATTTACCGGCTCAAGAGTATGAAAAAGATGGAATGGATAGAAGCTTGTTTCGAAGAGCAATGAAAGATGCACTACCTGAAAGGATTAGAATGAGAGTGGATAAAGGGCTTTTTGATTATAAGGAGAAGGAGCAGCTAAAAATCATCATGAATAATTTATTTCAAAAAAATAGCAACTTATTGGAGCAGTCAGCTCTATCTCAATATATTAATTTAAGGGCTGTTTTCTCAATAATAGAAGATTATTTAGAACGGAAAGAAAGTTTTGTTACATTTAAGGTAGCACAATCGTTAAATATTATCGGTTATTTGCTTTACTTTGTGCACGTAAACAAATATAAAGAAACGACAAATGGAAAAAGGAACTAAATCTGAACAGAATTCGACAGAGATTAATAATAAGAAAGCGTGGTCTACTCCTGAAATAGTTGATTTGAATATTGGTGAGGCGACTCAAAACGTCGCATTTAAAACTGCTTCAGCTCCTGATGGAGGTCCATCTTTTGCTGATTACAATAGTTAAAAGAAAAAACATTCCACTAAACATAAATCATTTTTCGTTCAAGCAATTGATGTAAAAAAGTAATGGTTTCCTTTTGACACGTTTCTGCATCAATTGAAAAGTCATTTAGTAATTTGTCGATTATTTTTTTCGCTTCAATTGGTTCGTCAAGAAGTTCCCAGACTGCTTTACCAATTGGATTCATTCCATAGTATTTACCATCTTCGATAGACATTAAAGCAAGAGAGTCTTCTAGGTTTGCTTCCAAAAGAGTATCCGATTTTTTTATAATCGTGTCTATTTCAATTTTCATAATTTATTATGTATTAATTGGATTCAAAAGTAAGTAAGAATTTTATTTTTTAAGAAAAATAAAATATAGCGATCCCTTATCGCTACCTACAAAAATTTAATTTCCAGAGTCTATTCGCAATCAATTTTATTGAGATAAAAGTTGAATCAATTTGTAGTGAAAAACTAGATAATGAAATGCTTTTTATCATCTTTGTAATGCTGTGGAAAATAACTTGATATATACCTTCGTTTTTACGCTGTTTGTTCTTTGGTTCATACTATGTATTATCTATACCATTTGGCCAAAGTTTTTAGGTGATTTAGGTAAATTGTTACATCGTTATGGCTGGATTAGACAGTGGGCAATGTATACGAAGCAGTTAAGCAACGATGGTTTTAACATAGTGTTTATTTCAGACGTTTTAGAGAAAAATGAGGCGCCTATTTGGTATAAGGTCGAAGATAATTTCAATAGTTTTTCAAAATTAGTATATCATCCAAACTTTAGAAAAGATTTTTTTATCGCTAAATGCTTGAGAAAGATTACGGCTACGAGAAGAAATAATGTAGGGACAGCAGTTAATTTGAAGGTTTTTCAATACCTGTGCTCCGTATTGACAGCTTATCCAAATAGTAGCAATTCTAATTATAGAAAGGTAAAAATTATGAGATACGAAAAGAATAAAGAGCCAGAAGTAATCATCATTTCAGATTTTATAGCCTTATCATAACAATAGCAGATACTTTCTTTTGGACTTCGATAATTTTGTCGATTGGATTAATTCAAGAGTACTTGGAGAATTTATTGTTATTTATAAAATTTCCTGCTATTCTAAATTACTCATTGGATAGTACCGTCATTCATTCTAAAAGAGCTTCTTTTTTTAAAACTTTTTATAACCCTCCTTTCATTTGGGTTTTAGTTGTCTTGCAGCTTTGTTTGTCAGTTGCTTTGTTGATAACTAGTTTATTTCACCAAGTTTACTTCCTGATTCCTCTAAGTATTTTAGTTATAGATGCACTGACTTTTTTTAGGTTGAGGTATTTACCTTCTTCCTATAAGCCTCTTCAACGAATTTTTGTGCTTGCCTTAGTTATTCATTATTATTTTGAACAAGAGGCTTTGTCCCAACTTTCTATTCTTGTAATTGCAGCATTTTTGAGTTTAGCATATGTAGCGGCAGGTTTTCAGAAGTTAATTAGCAAAGAGTGGTGGGCTGGAGAAGTAATGAGCGAACTATTCATGGAGACTAAATTAGCTCCCTTGAATAAATCTAACCTCCTGAATTTGATGGGATATATGGTCATCTTTTTTGAAATCAGTTTTCCTTTGGCCTTTTATAATTCAGTTTTCCTTTCAGCATATTTAATTATTGGCTTTTGTTTTCACGCTTTTCTATATTTTAAATATCATTACAGCTTCTTTTTTTGGACCTTTATTAGTGGGTATTTTGCTGTAATTTATTTGTTTCAAAATGGGATCCAATTCTATTTTTACAATTTCACCAAATAGGAAAAAGTCTAAAATGTATTATTATACTATTTACGGGTTACATATTCAGTCAGACATAGAAATAGAAGCTTTTCAAGAGGTAGAACAATTTGCTTCCAATGATGAAATTTATAGAATAGAAAGTGCTGAAGTAAATTTTAAAGGGTATAAGTTTATTGATGATTTTGTAATTCGAGAGCAAACCAACCACGGATTTCTTTACGTGATTAAAGATGTAGTCGCATTTTTAATTACAGAAAACCGAATGAAGGTTTTCCCATTGATTGATAATAGAAAAGTATGGCAATCCTATTTAATAGGAGGAGCAATGTCAATCATATTGGTGCAAATGGGATGTTTTCTTTTGCATGGAAGTGCAGTTCAGTCCAATGAGTCAGCTTATTTATTTTTAGGACTTTCAGGCGTAGGAAAATCCTCTTTGGCCGCGGGGCTAGACCAGCTTGGATTTAATATCATCACAGACGACATTTGCGCTATTTCTAAAAGTGATAAAGATTTGTATATTAGCGCTGGTACTAAACAAGTTCGGCTATTAAAAGATGCTGTTAAGTTACTGAATATTAAGAATGTATTACCCTTAGATCATCCGACTGCTCAACCAAAATTTGGGTATAACTTTCCTAGAAAACCAACCGAGTATAAAACTAAAGTGGTCAAAATTGTTGAACTCGTAGTGGATGAAAAAATGGAAGAAGAAATTGAAATGGAGCGAATTGATTCTTTCGGGAAAATTAAACTTTTGAAGGCAAATTTTTATAAAGAAGATCTAGCAAAAACTTTGAAGGCTCATGCGCTTAACTTTCAATTCATGATGCTTTCTGCCAAGGGAATTGAATGTTTTAGAATTAAGAGGAAGCACAAAAATTATGAATTGAATAGCCTGATTGAGTTTGTTCAGCAAAGAATAATCAGGAATGATTAAGTGTTGGTTTTTTTATCGAAAAGAGCCTGTAACTCTTTTTTTTTTAAATTAAACGTCGACTCTGATTCAGTAAGAAATAGTCGATCATTAATTCCACAATCCATTAGTTTATCGTTTATCCAATTCAAAATAGAATTATCCTTTGAGATAGGCACTCCTTTTGGAATTTTAAGTTGAATAGGATGTTCAAAATTAGTGTGATAATGAAGTAGGTTTATTTCACCATATTCGATTTTAGTAAATGCCTCAGTAATGTTTGTTTCTTTCAATAAATGATAGTTATATCCATTTGGCAAAACCTTTACAGAAAGCTCCATAGCTGCGATAGTAGCCGAAAGAACGGATTGTTCTAAAAAGAAGTCACCTTTAGTAGGTTTTAGCTGATTTTGCATTACAAGGCCAAAATTTTTATTCCATTTCTCGAATAAGCCTAACTTTCTTTTTGCCGCAATTAAACCTGCATTATAGTATTGTAGTATTTTTTCAGAGTTGCTAAGCGTAATATAGGATTGCTTTTTTACGTGTGTTAAACGGTATAACTCTTCCCAATAATTGGCATTTTCGTCTTTGCCATTGGTTCCTATTCCTTTTAGTGCAACATGCTGCATTGCAATATCTTCTTTTGCTAGTATTAATTCATCCAAGTTTCCCAAAACTAGTTGATCACTATCACAAAAGATTAAAATGTCTTCTTCTAACTGTTTTTCAAAGTACGCACATGTAATTATTTTGTTGGCAAATGCATACGTTTCGTATTTATCATTGAGGTGCTCGTAGTGGTGTGATACATTCAGTTTATTGAATAATTCTAATGTGTTCGCTGAGATATTTTTTCCTTTCCTTGGTGCTAAGCTATAGATGGGAGAGTCTTTTAAAGTTCCCCCAAACTTTCTAAGACTTTTTGCAAATAGCACGGATTTTTTTTCAAGCATTCCTTTTTCGGAGCAGATCATAAAGGCTACAGAAGGCAGTGTAAGTTTGCTCACTTTAATATTGCTGATTTATTTGTTCCTGAATAATAGCTGACTGTTCATTGAAATTTAAATATTCGAATATAAGGTGAATACGATCTGTATTTCCTCCGTTGGCTGCAGAGTGCACAGCAGCGTTGTTAACCTCGTATGCTTCTCCAGCTTTTAAATGATATTTAATACCATCAACATAAAAGAAGGCTCCTTCATTAGTCTGCAGTGGGATGTGAATTTTATGAGGAATTGATCCTGTTTTGTCGCCGTCTGTGTGGGGAGAAATAAAACTTTTTGGTGAAAGTTTTGCCAACATTACTCGTGTATAAACGCCTTTTTCATAGGCGTAGGGTTTGGTAGCTTCCTCTAATATTGGCAATAAAATAGGCCTGAATTCTTCCCATTTAGTATAGCTGGTATATTGAAATGGAATGGTTTGCTTATTTGAAAAGCGAAGAATTATATGTTGAGTTGAGTTTAATGCACTCTTAGGTCTTTTGTTATAATTTGCATTAAAATCCTCTTCAGTATCCCAGTCTTTGTTGGTTAGTAATTTTAGTTTTTCTAACAACTGCTTTATATTAACCTTGCCCAATTCTCGAATTGAAGCCGTTTTGTTGTTGTTTGTTTCCACTCTTCTGTAGTATTAAAAATAAACTGCTATTTTATCTTGATAAAGAAATAATTAATTGATTTTTTGTGATAAACAATCCTCTGCCATAAGTTCAGTCATAATTTTATTTAATCCTAATTGCATGAAAGCTGCTTTTTTAACTACATCTACCGTTTTTGATTTCCCATTAAACAGTCTTAGATGCATAAGCATTATCGGAGTTAGCAATTTGTAATTCGATGATTTTTTCCATTTTTCTTCATTAAAGATAAGAAAGTCAGGTGAAATATGACTGTTGAAAGGTACAGCTGAGGCGGCAAGTGAGGTCTGAAGCTTTTCAAAATTTTGGCCCAGTTCAACTTTCAGTTCTTTAACACCTAATGATTGAAAAATCGAACTACATTCTTTGTAAAAAGCAACTTCTTTGTTGTTCCAATCCCCCCAAACCTTCTTGTATTTATTTTCATCAATTTTACCTGATTCTGTTTCAATGAGGGAGGAAAGCGATTTTAATTCTTTTGGGATGTTGATTGGGTCTGGAATTCCCATTTTTTTTGCCACCAATAGGGACAAGTGTTTATCTAGGTATAAATTCAGTCGTTTAGCTTTTTCCCAAAATGCTAAACCATGATCTAGGCTAACAGAACTGCATTGGTGAAGGCCGCAGATATCTGATCTATATTTATAGACAGTGCAATTCCCATTTTTTAGAAAGGAGCATTTTAGTGCCGTTGTTTGTTCTTGAGTTACTAACGCCTCTTCATCTCTTGAAAGCTGAAAAGCTTTATTGTAATTACTTGAAGGTAGTATTCCAAAAGGAGTTACCCCTAATTTTTTGTGAATTCTATCTAGAACCAATTGGCTGCCGGTTGCTAAATCGCCACTGAAATCACTTAAAATACTACCTGTTATAAAGTTGGTCAAGCTAGGTTGGTAATCACAGCATTTTGTATTGAATCGTATTAATGACTGGTGGCTGCATAAAGAGCAATTTCTACAATCCACAAACTCTTCGTTTGGTATCTCTAATTCGCCAACCTCTTTCAGTAATTCGTGATATACAATAGAAACATTCTCTTTAAAATACATATGAAAATATAGATTACAGATTTATAACGTGATCCGCCAAATCAACCAGTTTAGAGCGATGTGCAACTATAATAATAGTCATTTTACCTGATAATTGTCCAAGTGCTTCTTTAATCAGGTTCTCACTTTTATCGTCAACAGCACTAGTGGCTTCATCTAAGATTAATAGCTGAGGTTTTCTTATTAATGCTCTTGCTAAAGCAATTCGTTGACGTTCTCCGCCTGATAAACTGGTTCCTCGATCTCCAACTAAAGTATTTAAGCCGTTTGGCAATTGCTGTACAAATTCGAATGCGCCTGCTTGTTTCAATGCCATTTCAATTTCTTCAGTTGTAGCATTTGGCTTTGCCCAAACCAAGTTTTCGAGTATGCTTGCGTGGAATAGGAATGCATCTTGAGGAACAAAAGCAATCTGACTTCTCCATTGGTTTTGGTCGATTTTGTTCAATGGAATTCCGTCAATATGTATTGTGCCTTCTTTTGGTTGCTGTAAAGAAAGTATTAAATCTATTAAAGTGCTTTTTCCAACTCCCGAAGGTCCAAGTAGGGCGGTTGTTTTATTTGCAAGAATAGAAAAGCTGAGCTGATTAAACAATTGATTCTCTCCATAACAAAACGATACCGATTGTACTTTTATCTCGTTTTGTAGTTGATGAAATGCTTGGCCTGTTTCGGTTTGTTCTTCTTTTTCTAACTGATCAATTGTATCCAACGTGGTTTCAAATGAAGGTAGGTTGTTTAGGATTTGTTGAAAATTATTTACCATACTACTCACTTTAGGCAGGAGTCGTGCAAAAATAAAAATGAGCAATAACACTTCTGTAATCGGAATTTCCAAAAGCTGTAATGCGACATAGATGTAACCCACAACGATTACTGCAGCAAGCAATTCAAAGAATAGTTTTGTTTTTCCACTCGTTTTCACAAATAGAATGTTCTGCTTTTCTGAGATCTCACTTTTTTGCTCAAAATCTGTTAAATGAGCCGCTTCTTTTTGGTAGCTTTTTACCAACTTCAATGCACTGAGGTGCTCTAAGATTATAGAATGCATGGCTTTGTTATGCTTTACAGCAGTTCCTCCAAGTTTGTATGTTTTCTTATTGATGGGTTTATTTAAGAGCAGTAGCAACCCAATTGGAATAATGGACAGGATAGTGAGTTGGAACGAAAGCATAAAGGAAAGCGTCAAATACACCACAATGAGGATTAGGGCTCCCACCAATTGCACGCATTGATTGCTTATCGATGAAAATTTCCGAATTTCTATGGTTAGAATTTCTTGGAGGTCACTTTGCTTCATTCGTTGGATCGAACTCCAGGATGAAAATGTAATTTTCCTGAAAAGGATATTCCTCCATTTTAATACAATACTTTGATTTATGATGGTATTATTAACCGTTTGAGCATAGTTCAATAGCGCAAAAAAGCTCATCACTAGGAGGTAAATAATCAATACATTAACTACTGAAATTGAAATGCCCGTAGTTTCAAAAGTTTGGTTGATCAATTGAACCAATTGACTGTTGGATTCTTCCATTTGAGAAATGCCTGCTAGGCTCAATAATGGAATAATAAACAGCAACCCAACACCTGTAGTCAGTCCTTTGAAAATAAGAATCACCAAAGCAATGAGTGCATTCTTTTTTACGATTTTTAGTAAAAGAACCAGATTCCTAAATGCAATTACGAGGCGATTCATTGTTTTTTTGTTGGGTGAATGACGTATCTCCAAAACCAAAAGATTGGCCGTAGCCAAAAGTAGCCGAAAAAGAGTGAATCTGGTAATTTAACGAGCTCAAAATCATTAATAGAATTCAGCTTGAAATAAGCTAACTTATATTGAATGTTACTGCTGATTTTTATTTTGTAATTCAGAATCTTTAGATAGTTTGAAACAGATGTTTTTTGAGAAAAGGAGACTTCTTCCATTATAATTTGTTGAGACGCTAAAACTAATTTTTGAATGATTTCATTCTCCTCATAATGTTTTTGAATTAATGCAGGAGCAGGGAGGTTAAATAGTTTTTCTATCAAAATAAGTCCTTGGACTAAAGGACGATCGACTCCTAAGCCTTGAGATTCTTTTAGTATTTTCTCCCAGTCATATTTTACTTTTTGAGTTAATGTAGCTACTTCTATCAGCCAGTACAATAAAGACCACTGATGTTTTGAACCATGAGCGCATAAGTACAATAACAGATGTGTTTCAGAAAGGCAGTTGACGGTAGTTTTTCCTACGACCATTGGTGAACTGTCTTTTAATAATTCATCGAAGGTGAGTGGTAGGTAATGACGGTTGGCAAATAAACGCCAATGAATTTCAACTTGAATTTTCTTCTTAGGATGAAAGAAGGCCAATTGATTGTTGGATCGTTGAAAGGCTTTTTTCTGTTTTTTGCTTAGTGAATGGAATGGATAAGAATTGATGTAGCCTTGTTTTTCTATTTCTGCAATGCATAATTCTAATTGCTCCTCCTTTATTAGAAGATCAATATCTCTAGAGTTTTTTGCTGCAAAATCATTGTAGATTTGTTTGGACGCTATAGGCCCTTTTAGCGGAATAACCGAAATGGATTGTTTGTTGAATCCTTCGCAGATACAGCTTATTTCTGCGGTAAAGGAGAGCATTCTTACAGTTGCTTTTTTATTTTGGAGACTTAACTTATTACTTTGTTCTGAAGTTGTTGCAATCTTTTGTTCATTAATTGCCTTTTCAATGACTTTAGTTATCCGGTTTTTCTTCGCTAAATCAATTACATTGTCCAATTGATTGGACTCAATTGTTAACCCTTCAGATTTAAACGACGAATTACATATTTGCAGCAATACCTCAATTGATGAAAAGCGATGTATTTTTTTAGTAGTATTCAAATCAATTTATGAGCTATTACTTAAGTTAAAACTGGAATCCAAAATTAATCAATGAGCAAGTTACAGTTTGCAAGTCTACAATTATTTAAATAGACAATAAACTTTCTGTAGGCTCTAGTTGAATAGTTTCACCATTGTTCTCTAATGAATATTGAGCCGCATCCAATACCTTTAGGATGTTTAAGCCAAATCTTCCATCCGATAAAAATGGTTGGTTGTTGTTTATCCCATGATACAGATCTAAAACCAATGTCGATAGTGATTCTTCTGATTCGTAATAAGGATGAGTAATGGTAGAAAAGTCTCTAATTTCGATCTTTTTATGGTCTAAGGTATCATCAAATAAAACAGAATGCTGATCGCTGTTAAAGAGCATTTTTCGTTCTTTAGTTGATGAGTGCCAGGAGCTTTCAAATTCAGCTTTGACATTGTTTGGATAGTAAACGGTCATTACAGCCTTCTTTTTATTAGAATCATTATCCATGTTGGTCATTTCCGCTTTAACAGAAATTGGAGTTTGATCCAATATGTAATTGGTTATTGCCAAGTCGTGTGAAGATAAATCTCCAAAAACGCTTACATCATCCCTAATAATTCCTTTTCCTAATCGTGAAGATTTGATTGATTGTAAAGTGCCAAATTCATCATTAAAAAGGATTTCTTTCAATTTTCTCACTGCTCCTGAATAGAGATAGGTGTAATCAATGATCAAATACTTGTTTTGTCTTTTGGCCAACTCAACCAACTCTTTCGCTTCTTCAAATGAAGGAGTCATAGGTTTTTCTACTAAGACATGTTTATTATTAATGAGGGCACTTTTTACAAGTTCAAAATGAGTTTTTACAGGTGTGGCAATAATGATAATTTCCAGGGAAAGGTCATTGATTAATTCTTCAGAATTGTTTGTTGTTTGGATACTTGGATAGGTGGTATTAATTTCTTGAATCCTTAGAGGGTTGGTGTCAGCAACCGATTTTAAATCGAACTCTTTTGAATTGAAAAAGTTTCTGACCAAATTTTTCCCCCAATATCCATATCCAATTATGCCAGCCTTCATTTGAGTCATATTCCTTTAAGTCCTGCGAAAATACAAGTTTTAAGTTGTGTTGATGTGATTAATCACAGTTATGGTTGGTCTATTTTTGATCTATGAGTCACTTTGAACCACAAACAAACCAAAATCAATTTTGGAGTTTCAAGTAAGGCTTGTTTAATTATTTTGTATGATGCACCTTGACTGTTTCCACTTAGTCGAGGATGATAGGTTGATTGAATCTCAATAGGAAGATTACAAATATAAACGAGTTTGCTGCAGATTTCTGATTCTACTAATGAGCTTTCAATTTTTAAATTTAACTTCTTTAGCGATTCGTTTTTGTATGCTTTTACCCAGTTGACATCTTTCAGTCTCAGTCCTATTGTAAAGCGATTTAAGAATCGATTAAAAGCCGATAGCCACTTTCTAGATTTACTATAAGCCTGATTATCTACTCGATAAAAAGAAAGAAACGAATTGTTTTTGAAGTTTTTGTAGGGTATAAGTTCCTCCAAATTAAATTGATCATCTCCAGGAATCATGATTACATTTTCCTCCACTGCATTTTGATAGCCAGCATGTAAGGATTTGCCAATTCCTTTATTATTAAGGTGATTTATATAGGTGATGTTGCCATTTTTCTTAGTTATTTCCACAATGATTTTATGCGAATTGTCATTACTTCCATCATTTACAACAACGATCTGGCCTCCGTTAATGGAGATAACTTTAAGTGTATTTAATGCATCCTCAATCACTTTTTTTATACTACCCTCTTCGTTGTAACAGAGTATTATGATGGACCAACTTTGGGTTGGGGCTGTTGACATAGCGTTGTTTAATGAAAAGGAAATGAATTGGTTTTCTTTATCCTTTCAAAATTAGAGCAATTCTTCGAATTGCTCTAATAAATTAATTAATATGTAAAAAAATGGATTTCGCTAACATTCAAAATACCTGATTTATGTAGTTTCGTATAATAAATTATTAATTTTTTAGATAAATAATGTGGTCATTTTTGAAGTCATTTATAAGGAAGAAGAAGAACGATAAAAAAATTTCTAATCTCCTCCAACTTTATAAAGATTTGGATACTTATCAAATAGCAGTAAATGGGAACATTGTATATTTTGATACAACAGATGATTTTAGCAGACTTTGGTATCATGCTTCCAGGCGATCAACAGAATATCACGAACCTCATTTATCAAAACAGTTTATTCATCATATTCAAGAAGGCCATGTAGTTTTTGATATTGGAAGTCTGATTGGCTATTTCGTTTGTATGGCAAGTGAGTTGGTGGGAAAGTCGGGAGAGGTTCATGCATTTGAAATTGATAAAAAATGTCTACCATTGATAGAGAAGAGTATTGTTTTAAATAATTACAAGAATGTAAAAATAAATAATGTTGCAGTTTGCGATCGTATTGGGATTGAAAGAATAACACAATCTGATAATATAAAGTTCGGTGAAATGCTTTCGGTAGGAAGTCAGAAAAATTCAATTGAAATAGAAGCAACATCAATTGATAAATATATCGAATTGAGTGGTGTTTTTCCTGACTTAATTAAAATTGATGTTGAAGGTTCTGAATTGAGAGTTCTAAAAGGAATGCAACAGTTACTCTTAAAGGGCAAAGTGAAACTTCTTATTGAAATACATGTAAAAAAACTAAAGCAATTTTATAATGTACATTACAAGGAATTAATTCAATTTTTACATGATTTGGATTATACTATGGAATTGATCCCTGAAGAGAATAAGATAGGTAAAAGGTCATTTGTGGATCAAAATACTTTATTGGAGGACAATTCTTTAATTTATGCTTTTCGAGTAGAAAAATTGGATGGGACATAAACTATGAAAAAACAACTCAAAAATTCAATTAAAGCTTTAGTTATATTGCCCTTCGCAATACTTGGAATTGCTTGGATTTGTATGTTTCCTGCTTTATCACCTTCTTTTCTACTTGGTATCGGTTTTTTATTATTTGGGATAGCAATTAGTTGTCTAATTGGTGGAAAACTAACGAATATAGCACTATTGTTTTCTAGTTTGATGTTCGGTTATTTAGTTGGAGAAGGAGTGTCATATGCTATAGACCCATACGTTAATGCTTCTGGATTCAATAAAAAGTCTACCAAATTTGACCCTATAAGAGGCTACCGTTGGTTAGGAGATAGTATCCGAGGGTTTAGGACGAGAATGGGAGTTGTAGTCTATGACAATCATTTCTATCCCAATAATGAAGGGTGGATTATGAATCAGGATTATACTTACAAAAAGAAGGATTCAACAAGATTCCGATGGATGATTTTAGGTGATTCTTTTGTAGCCGGAATTATGTTACAGACTAATTTGCCCAATCGAACCCAGCAATTGTTAAATGATTCATTGGGAGTAGGAAAGATTGAGATTTATTCTTTTGGAGTTGATGGAGGAGGAATTATGAATTGGTACAATGTCTTTTTTAAAGAGATATTACCCAATTATGAGTTCGATGGAATTATCATCGCTCCTTATGCAGATAATTTGTACCGTGATTTTATGGTAATGATGATCGATACCAATGGTTTTATGGGAAGAATAGATTCAGTCGAATGGTCGGAAGGCGATTCCCCCAAAATGAGCGATTTCAAAGAATTAAAGCCTTACACCAATGTATATTCTGACATTGAGATAGAACATTTTTTAAGTCATCCGTTAAAGCCGTTTGATTGGCCACTCAGGAAACAATTGAAAAGTCAAATAAATAATTGGGGTAGAAAGGGAAAAAACAATACTGCTGAGAATATTAAAACCATCGACCAATTGCAAGATAAAATGGGGTCGATAAAGTTTACTCAATTGGATTCAATAATTTCTTGGTGTCAATCCAATCAAAAGCAACTTGTTTTGGCTTCAATTCCATCTAAAGAGGAACTGAAGAATAATTGGTTAGGCGAAAGAAATCAGCACAAAGTAGAAATGGATATTATAGCTAAAGAATATCAATTAGAATATTTGGATGGCTATGCCGTATTTAAAGACTTGAATGAAGTAGAAATAGACTCTCGTTGGTTAAAGTATGATGGGCATTGGAATCAAAAGGGTTCTGATGAATATGCTACAGAGTTGGCAAACTATCTGATAAGTATAAAACAATAAATAGGGTTATTTTTTTTCTATTCATTCCAAATGACTTTATTTGCCGCAATGAATAGATGCCACTATACATGCGTCATTAATCAGATTTTTAATGGATGATTTTTAGAAATAAACAACTTTCGATTTCCATACTTTTAATGATTGTCGTAGCGCTAACCTTCTGGTTAAGCTCTAGGTATCCTGCGCTCAATGAAAAGGCAATGATGGGAGACCAAACAGCTGTTAGTGGCATTGCTTTTAATGTTGTAATTCCTGTAACTGAAGCATCGGCTTGGTGGGAAAAAATAACGTACAACTTTGTGAACTGGGCTTATACCAATAAACAAGGGATGACCTTCGGGTTGCTATTTGCAGCAGTACTAATGCTACTCATTACCCAATTACGGAAAAAACAATTTGAAAATCCATTCGCAAACTCCTTGTTAGGGATGGTCATAGGGGCACCTTTGGGTGTTTGTGTGAATTGCGCCGCGCCTATTGCTGACGGAATGCATCGATCTGGAGGGAGGTTAGAAACCTCGCTAGCCATGATGGTAAGTTCTCCAACCTTAAATGTGATCATTATTAGTATGCTTATCGCATTATTTCCTTTGCACATGGTGGTGCTAAAGCTAGTTTTTACGCTGGTTTTTGTATTGTTGGTTATTCCGCTTTTAGTTCACTTTTTGGTAAATAAAAAAGCACGGAAATTATCATTCTCCGATCCATTGGTTAAGACTTCACAAGAGATGAAAAATCCTTTTGGTATCGACGATGTAATTGTGGATACCGAAATGACTTGGCTAGCTGCTCTGCAATGGGTTATTGTTAGTTTCTTAAAACATCTATGGTATATCATCAAGATTGCTGTGCCATTAATGCTCTTAGCCGGTTTGCTTGGTAGTGCGGTAATTACTTTTGTTCCATGGGATTTAGTATCCAATTTGGATATTGCTTTGGATTGGGAGTGGTCATTACTCACTATGATAGTAATCGCTATCATAGCTGCCTTCTTGCCTGTGCCTATAGCTTTTGATGTAGTCATTGTAGCTGTTCTTATGGCAAGTGGATTGCCCATCCGATATAGCATGATTCTGCTGTTTACACTAGGAATATTTAGTGTTTATCCCTGGTTGTTGATTAAACGTTCAGTCTCAACACGTTTTGCATGGGCTTTTTTCTTTTCTGTGGTTGCTTTCGGACTTTTTGCGGGTGCTAGCGGACACCTCTATCACAATTGGTATTGGCAAAAACAGTTGCCAAAAATGATTAGTGCTTTGAGTGAATCTAAGCACGATAAGTTGAATAAATTGTCTTATTCTCCAGTATCGGACATTTTAAGTTCTGATGAATTAGATCAACTGAAAAGTAGTGCGGCTATTCCATTAGAGATGTTTAAGGATTCAATAAATGGACTTACTATACATTCGATTCCTTTTGATTCTAATTTAGAAATAAATGATAAATTGTTTACAAAAATTGAGGGTCCCGACTTAGGAATACTTTTACCAAACTCATTTTCTCTACTAAATTTATATGAACCTTTTGGTGGGGCTGCGTCAATAAGTGTCGGAGATGTGCACAAGGATGGCAGGCCAGATCTAATTTTTGCAAGAGAGGAAGGAATTTATTTATATGTCAATAAAGGCAATGGGGAGTTTGCATTGCAAGCGCTTAATACGGATGGAATTGTTGCTCGTTTTTATTCTGCGGCATTTGTAGATTTAAATAACGATAGTTGGTTGGATATTTTTATTACCACATTTAAAGGAGGGAATTATGTGTTGTATAATCAAAGGGGGAGTTTTGATCCAAGCGTAGCGAAACTAGTACCAAATCTTAAAGATGCTGCTCTCACTACTTCGCCATCGTTTGGAGACATCAATCGTGATGGAAAATTAGATGTTTTTCTAGGAAACTGGACATTGGGAAGAAACAACTACCCTCTCTACTCAATGGATGCTTCTCAGAATGCTTTATTAATGAGTAATGAGGATAGCTTTAAGCTACAAGGAATGCCAGGCCTTTCCGGAGAGACCTTTAGTACCATAATTTCAGATCTAAATAATGATGGCTTTGTGGATGTGTTTGCAGGAAATGATTTTAAAATACCAGACTTCTTTTATTTAGGTAATGGTACAGAAAAACTAACAATGGTTAAGCCTGGTGATGGCTTGTATGACCAAATTCCAAATACGACTATGAGCATAAGTACTGCAGATTTAAATAATGATTTAATCCCTGAATTATTTATTGATCAAATTACCAATGCCGCAGATACTGATAAAGACCTTTTTTATGAAGCAGAGCTATCTGACTGTGATGAGATCCGAGATTCGGCCTACAAAAAGTATTGTCAAGAACTAATCCCTATTTATAGAAATTTGACCAAGAGTTCCAATAAAATGGATGCTTCCTTTTGTCCAATAGGTTGGGGAAGTGAATGTTATTCTGCAATACTTGCCTCAAAAATAGTTTTGGAAAAGGACTTAGGGCCAAATAGTAAATTAGCAGACGCTTTTCCCAATGATTTAAAGGAGCTAAAGTGGATGTATAAATACGATAGAGAAAAGAGATTTCCGGTTAATAAAAAGGATCTAATTAACTATTTGCCTCAACAATCAGAAACTAATGTTTTGTTGGTTCAGCAAGAGAATAAAGAATACCTTGATAAGGCAAAAGACTGGGGTGTAGAAAAAGCCGGATGGGCTTGGAATGCTCAATTTGCAGATTTTGACAATGATGAGTTTCAAGATTTGTTCATAACTAATGGATACAGCACAAACCCTAAATGGTACAGTAATGTGTTTTATAAAAATGTTGAGGGAGAAAAGATGGAGAATAAATCCCGAGAAACAGGATTAGATTCAAGGATTCCTTCCAATGCCTGGTGTTCAATAGACTATGATAATGATGGGGATTTGGACATTGTTATGGCTCCTTTGGTTGGTCCTGCGGTAATTTATAGAAACAATACCAATTCGTCTAAAAATAGTATCGCTTTTGAGTTGAACGATGAGGTAGGAAATTATTTTGGGTTAAATAGTCGTATTTATATCTATTATGGTCCAGATGCCTCCAAACATCAAATGCGAGAAGTTCAAATTGCTGGAGGAAATAAATCTTTCAACTCAAGTACCGTTTATTTTGGATTAAATGAATTTGAGAAAATAAGTAAGTTGAAGGTTGTTTGGTCTACCGGAGAGGAAACAGTAATTAATAGAGATTTTAATGCCGGAAGTAAATACATAATTAAAAGAGGAGAGATAAATTAATTTATCTCAATGATGTGTAGATGATGAGTGATAAAATAATAGTGAACGGTTTAGAGACTAAATTGCCTAATCAAATTTGCACTAGATGTGTTCAAGATACTACTGTTCCTGGGATTTCATTTGATAAACAAGGGGTTTGTAATTTCTGTCATTTAGATGATAAAATGACGCAGCTTTTTCCAAATGACGAAAAAGGGGAAGCTTATTTAAAAAACTACTTTCAAAAGCTAAAAGAAAAAAATAAGCATAAGAAATACGATTGTGTTGTTGGCATTAGCGGAGGAAGAGACAGTACATATCTAATTTATAAAATTGTAAAAGACTGGAAATTGAGGCCGCTAGCTGTCCATTTTAATGATGGATTTGACAATCCCGTTGCGGGTGAAAATATGCTCCGGGCTGTTAAAAAATTGGGAGTTGAATTAAGGACGGTTTCTTCCGATTGGCGAGAGGCAAAAGAGTTGAAAATTTCTTTTTTAAAAGCATCCACTCCTGATTTAAATTTAGGGACAGACATTGGAATAGCCTCTTCCCTTTATGGAATCGCCCACAAGGAAAATATTAAATGTATTTTAATTGGTCAATCATTCAGAACAGAAGGAGTTAAACCTTTGTCATGGTCTTACTTTGATGGAGATTACTTGCGGAATGTTCAGAATCAATTTGGGAAGATAAAACTAAAAAAATGGGACGCTAATAGCCCTAATTTTAATCTAGGAATTAAGGAGCTAGTTTATTATTCTCTTGTAAAAGGTATTAGAACCATTACGCCATTTTATTATCACAACTATATTCGAGACGAGGCAGATGAAATTATAAAAAGTGAGTTGGGATGGGTTTATCCTGGGGCGCATTATTTTGACGATTTATACCATAGTTTAATCAAATATGTACATCGTGTTAAATTCAATATTGACTTGAATATGAACAGTGATTCAGCTTTAGTGAGAAGTGGGCAATTAGATCGACAAGTGGCATTGGATAGAGCACACAGTATTTATAAAATTGAGAGTGATCAAATTATTGATTTATGCATTAAACGGTTAGGGATTAGTCGGGATGAATTTGATTCCTATTTAAAATTAAAACCCAAGACTTTTAGAGATTATAAAACGAGTTACAATTATATTCGCTTAGCGAAGTTGCCAATTTTTATCATGTCACGCTTGAATTTGGTTCCTAAGGTAGCTTACGACAAGTATTTTAACTGCGGAAAATAATGTACATATTAGGAATTAACGGAGGAGTTAGAGCAGGATACCAAGATGTATCTGCAGTTTTACTTAAAGATGGGGAGGTAATTTATGCTATTGCAGAAGAGCGCTTAAATCGAAAAAAGCACTCAGCCGGACAGTTACCTTTTTATGCAATTAAAGAAGCGCTTAAGTTTGCAAAAATTTCCATGCAAGATGTCTCATTTGTTGCCACACATGGGAGCACTTGGGGTGAGGAGTATGAAAAAGTAGTGGAAGAATATTTGCGCTATTCATTTGGGTATAGTCCAAAAGTTATTCGGATTCATCATCATATCGCACATGCAGCATCGGCTTATTATGGCTCGGGTTTCGATGAAGCTATGATTTTAACAATGGATGCTTCTGGTGATGGAATTTCATTGCAAAAAGCAATTGGGAGAAAAGGAAAGATTGAAATAGTAGAGCAATTTCCAAGAACAAATAGCTTAGGGATTTTTTACTCCATTATGACGCAGTTCTGTGGATTTACTAGAGATACCGATGAATATAAATTGATGGGCTTGGCGCCTTATGGAGATGCTAGTAGAATAGATTTAAATGAAATTTTAGATGTCTCTTATGGCAAATTTCAATTAAATAATGATTTCATAAAAGAAATAAAAACGGGAGCTCCACAAGGTTCAAGACAGCAAGCGGCATATAGTAATAAGTTGGTGCAGCTATTGGGAGAGCCCAGAATTGCTGTGAATGAGTTAACGCAACATTATAAAGATGTGGCAGCAGCTTCACAAGAACTATTAACGAATGCAATAGTCGCAGTAGTTACTAAATTTCACGCTGAAACTGGGTTGAGAAAAATTTGTCTTGCGGGTGGAGTTGCCCTTAATTGTGAAACCAATAGGCATTTAATGAATTTAGATTTTATAGATGATCTCTTCGTCCAACCGGCAAGTGGTGATGATGGAATAAGTTTGGGTGCTGCATGGTATATTTCCAACGAAATGGGCGTTTCTCCGAAGCCTGCTGGCAATTATTACTTGGGAAATGAATTCAATAATGATCAAATCAAAGTTCAATTAGACTTAATGGGGTTGAGTTATGAGGCTGTTGAAGATGTTGGCGAATGTGCTGCAACTCTGGTTGCAGAAGATAATATTGTTGCTTGGTTTCAGGGTAGAGAAGAGTTTGGTCCGAGAGCATTGGGAGCAAGGTCAATTTTAGCAAATCCGAGAAATGATGAGATGAAACGAGTCCTGAATCACAAGATAAAATTTAGAGAAGGCTTTAGGCCTTTTTGTCCAAGTGTGTTGGAAGAAGATGCGATGGAATACCTTACTGGAAATAAAGTGAGTTCGCCTTATATGACCATTAACTACGAAGTAAAAGATTCTGAACTTATGCCAAGTATTAGTCATGTAAATAAAACGGCTAGAATCCAGACGGTAAGTCAGGAGAACAATGCTTTGTTTTACGATTATTTAAAGAAACTGAAAGAAAAGATAGGAGTAGGAGTAAGCATCAATACCAGTTTTAATAGAAATCAAGAGCCCATTGTACATTCTCCTATTGAAGCCATTTCTGCTTTTTATGGCTCAGGTATGGATGCTATTCTAATTGGAAATTATTTGCTTCAGAAAAAGAAGTGAGTAAATGAATATCAATATTTTTACAGGAATAAACTGAGCTAAATGAAAACCGTTTCTTATAAGAATTCCCTTTCTTTTGTTGTTCTTATTGGAGTCCTGGTAAGTTTTTATAAGTATCAGTATTTCGGAGCTATGCAGATTGATATGCTCCCAATAATATTCAGGGATTTAGATCCAAATTTTTTAAAGAACGATTTTTATACCAATGTTAGCGAAGGGTTTAATGAAGATTTTATCTTTGCTAAGATTGTTGGTTGGTGCTCTCTTTTTATTTCTCTTCCGATTGTTTTCTTTGGATTTACTTTATTGTCCAATGTTGGTATTTCCTTGGTTAGCTTTTTGGCCGCAAGAGATTTGTCCAATAAAAACAACCTAACTGGAATAATTGCCGCCATCTTGTTTGTTACGAGTTCGACTTTTCAATGGGGAAATCGTGACCTAATCTATCGTTCGGAATTAACTCCTGAGCACTTAATAATGCCATTCATATTGTTAGCCATTTGGATGGGAATTAAACAACGACCACTTCTAGTTGGGCTATTTGCAGGTTTAGCAACGTTCAGTCACCCATTAACTGGACCCGGAATAGGAGGTTTGGTTCTACTTCAAATAATAATTACACAGACTTGGTACAAGCAATTAAATTGGAGTCTATTTCTGAAGGTAGCAGCAGGAGGATTAATGGTTTTAGCGCCGCTTGTTTTGTATCTGATTCCATATTTTAAGTCCTTTGAATTTCGAATTTCAGATGAGCTTTTTATCGAAATCATGAGGGCTCGATTTCCTCAGCATTATCTGGCTTCTTATTTCTTTACCCCATTACGAACTTTTACAGGGCTTACTTTTCTATTTGCAACATATATTTCATGGAAAAAATGGAATCAAGAAATTAATCCTCAAAAGGAATATCTTTTCTCAATTTTCCCAATTAGTGTCCTGCTTTTAATTCTATGTTTGATTGGATGGTTGTTCTCAGAAGTTTGGCCAACACGTTTCATGTACACCTTGCATCCTTATCGGTTTCTACTGCTATTAAAAGTTTATGGACTATTGGCATTTGCTTTATATGCCGGCACAATTGTTAGTTCATCAGCAACTATCAAAACAAAAATTAGTACTGGAATAGCTCTTTTTTACCCTCCTTTGCTTTTGATACATCAAGCTATTATTCAAAAAATAAAAAATATCCCCATAGTGTTGTTTATAGGATACTTGGTGTTTTTGTATTTCATAGAATATTATACAAGAAGTGCATATGAGCCATTTGTTTTATTCTCCTGTCTCTTTATGTTGTTTATTTATAGTCGTAAGTATTTTCAAATAGCAGGTGTTATATTGTTGGTTGGAATAGCTATCAATATCACTCTAGTGCCCAAACTCTCATTGCCAAAAGGAATAGAGAAAAGACTTGAACAACGATTTAGGCCTGAAATCTATTCGGATTCAAAGGTTAGTTCAGAAATTGAACTGGCCAAGTACATTAAAAATAATACGCCTGAGAATAGTCTTTTATTGGTAATGCCTAAACAAGGTCGTTTAAGGATTTTGGCAAACAGAGCATTAGTTGTAGATGGGTATTCTATTCCAATGAATGATAAAGGGCTAGATGAGTGGTGGTACCGAATGAATGCTATTTATAATAAAGGATCTAAAAACTCGATTCAGCACATTAAAGAAACATACCCGAATTATCTAAAACTGACTGACTCAGATTTAAGTGATTTGCAAAAAGAGTTTAAGTTTGATTATGCAGTTTTAAGAGGATCAAAATCAACAAGTCATCAAATCGTTTATGAAAATAAGCAGTATAAATTAATAGCGTTTTAGAATTGTAAAAATGGGTGAAATGTTAAAAGTCGGGATGGCGCAATTACTAGTGGAAGGAGGCGAAGCTGAACGCAATTTTGAAAGAGCATTCAAGTTGATCGAGGAAGCAAAAGAGCAAGGGTGCGATTTAGTGATTTTACCTGAAACGATCGATTTCGCTTGGACACATCCTCGTTCTATTGAAGAGTCGCTTCCAATTCCCGGAGAATTTAGTGATTTGTTTTGTCAAAAAGCAAAAGAGCTTGAGATTTACATTTGCGTTGGGCTAACAGAAAGAGTTGATTATGATAGACGCTACAATACGGCTTTATTAATTGACGATAAAGGAGAAATAATTTTAAAATACCACAAGATTAATTTACTAGAGGTAGAGCACCCTTTTTATGAAGTGGGAAATACGCTAAATGTAGTAGATACTCCATTTGGTAAAATTGGAGTAAATATTTGTGCTGATAATTATCGGGACTCAGTGACTATTGGCCACACTTTAGCAAGAATGGGCGCAAAAATAATTCTTTCTCCGGCTTCTTGGACGGTAGATTATTCTATGATTGAAGGAGAAGATCCATATCAAGATAAATGGATAGCCCCCTTATCTCATTTAGCAACTCTTTATGATCTTGTGATCGTCAGCACAACAAGTGTTGGATACATTGTAGGTGGGCCTTATGAAGGGAAAAAGATGGTCGGTTGTTCGCTAGCAGTCAACAAAGATGGGGTAATTGCTATGGGAGTTTTTAATGAATTTGCCGGTGAGCTAGTGGTGTCAGAGTTTGTAGTTCCTACAACTAAATACAAAGGGACGCAATTTGGTGAAATGCTAAAGGAGAAGGGAAATGAATTTGAGGTGGCTCAGAATAATTATTCGAAAAAATAAATGAGTTTGATGGATAAAATAAAGTCTTGGTTTATCAATTTCTCGATTGTGTTTTTCAGTATACTAATCTTGTTAGGAGTACTAGAAGGTCTCTCAAAACTCTATATTGAAAAAGTTGCCAGTGAATCTAAATTTAAAAAATATGCTTCGGTTGAACAATTAAAACAAAGAGAAAATACTTCTATTTCTGCTATGCATCGATACATCGGATATATTCCTACTCCAGGATTTAGCAAAGGAAAAAATAGGCACAATAGTATGGGACTTAGAGGTGAAGAAGTAACTACTCCTAAACCCAAAGGTGAGTTTAGAATTATTTGTATTGGAGGCTCTACTACATATACAGCAGATGTAGAAGATTATAAATTGTCTTACCCTTTCCTTTTGCAAGAAAATTTACAGGATAGTGGATATTCGAATGTAAAGGTGATCAATGCTGGGATGCTATCATACACTACTTATGAGTCGCTGATTAACCTTCAATTAAGACTACTTGATTTGGAGCCCGATTTATTAGTTATCTACCATGCAGTGAATGATGTTCATGCTCGATTAGTTTGGCCTCCTGAAGCCTACAAGGCTGATAATTCAGGTTATCGTCAGAGTATTTATGAGCAAAATCTAAATCACGGTTCATCGATTTGGACTTATTTTAATTTAGGTCGAATTATTCAGGAGAGCGTTATGAATCATGACTTATTACTCGCTAAGAAAAAGAGAGAGGGACATCCTGAAAGTGGAAAAGATTACGAATTGAGATATCAACGAATACTGAAAACATATCCCGATGGAATTTTTAAAGAAGCTAGTGTAAGTGATATATTCAAGATGAATAAACCAACTCATTTTAAGCGGAATATTAATTATATGATTTCCTTAGCTCAATCTGAAGGAGTTGAGGTTATGCTTTCTACTTTTGCATTTTGCCCTGATACAATCAAACAATCCTTGTATGCTTTCCCTGCATTAAATGAAGCTATACATGAACATAATACTGTACTAAAAGAAATCGCTTTAGAGCGAAATGTTCCTCTATTTGATTTTGAGAAAACATTCCCTCAAAGCAGAGAATATTATAATGATGATATTCATGTCAATGAGAAAGGAAGCCGTTTGAAGGCTAAATTGTTTAGTGAATTTATTATTTCAAATAAGCTAGTTGTCAATCAGGAGGATACCTTAAAATAAATTATACAGAAAGACTAAAGTAGATGGTAAACCCCAACAAAACAGAGAGTATTAGGATACTAGGAGAAGTAGACATTACAGAACTTAAGAAAAAGGTACTCGCATTGTCGAGTGAAATTTGGACTGAACAGAATGCAGCTAAACCTAATAAGTTTGGAGTTTTGGATAAAACAGAACACATCGTGTTTCGGTTTATCAACAGTTTTAAGGATCATCGGTTTTACAGTGACAATGCTATCTGGGAAGATTGGAAAGGGGTGATAGCTCCATTACTCGAGGTAACGGCAAAAGCATACGGATATCAAACAGCAGAATTTCCTCGTATTATGCTTGCTAAGCTACCGGCAGGAGCGTCTATAAAACCACATATTGATCGTTCTCCAGCAGCTCAATTTCCGCATAAGATTCATATTCCTTTACTTACTAATCAAGAAACTTTATTCTTCTTAAATGATAAAGGTTTTAACCTGAAAGAAGGGGTAATTCATGAGGTAAATAATCGAATGAATCATTCAGTTGTAAATAAGGGTAATAGTGATCGGATTCATTTAATTTTCGAGGTGTTTAGTACGGTCTAGGGGATTTTTTGTATTTTTGAATCAGTATTTATAGGACATTTTTATGGAAAATAATAGACCGAATCAAGACCACTCAGAACAAAAGATTGATTCTAAGAATAGTGCAGTACTTAAGCCTTGGCATGCTCCTAAATTGGTGATAGAGGATACGGAGAATACAAAAGGAGGAACCTTTACATGCAATTCTCCTGGTGATGATGCTTGGTATTCTTCTTAATATCCCAAAAACTTTCTTTTTTCAGTATACTTAAGGCTGCGTAGCATTCATACGTTCATTACTCAAATGGATTATTTGACTGATTTTTAAAATAGAACGTCATGTATAATTTTGAAAAAAGGGTAAAAATAAATGCTTCAATTTCTAACTTAGAAAGAGCTTTTTAGTTCTTAGTTCAAGATCCAATAGCTACACATTTCATCATCATTAAAAAAAACTAACTTGTTTCGTTTTTAAATGACTTGATGGGTTCGCGCTGACTCAACTTATTAAAATCTCTAATTGTTCAAATAATTATTGTTGGAAAATAAGTGCGTATCAGAAATTCTACCAATTGTGATGATTCAACAATAAAAGAATATTAATTTGGGCAACGGCTTACACAAGAGTTATGAGAAATTGTTAAATAAATATTCATAAAATGGGATTACGTGCTATTATTACATGCTTATTTATATCAATAGTAGTAAATTCATGTACAAATTCTACAACTCCCGAAAGTGTATTAAAAGTTGAAGATGTAGAACCCGGCACTGCCGGTATGGTAAAGGCTTTATCCTTTATTGAGGATAATGTAATTGAATCTCAAGATTTTTTTAACCCCAATGTAATGAAATTTGGCTGGTGGGAAAAATTGACCAAAGATGAAGAATATGAAGTAATAATTTATTACAGAAAGGTTACTGATATTTTAGCATCTGGAGCATTAAAACAGGGAATTCAGCTCATGGATTCGATCCTATCTGAGATTGAAAAAGGGAGCTTGCCTAGGTCAAATAAAACGCTTTTCAAGTTTTACGAATTAATGGGCGTTGCATGGTTGAGGTTGGGCGAAGTAAATAACTGTGTTCAAAATCATGGAAATAATTCATGTATCGTGCCAATTAAAGGGGATGGGTTTTATACTTTACAAGAAGGTCCAAAGAAGGCAATTAAATATTTTAAGAAAGCACTTGAATTAAGAGATGATGCAGGAGTGAAATGGTTAATGAACCTATCCTACATGACAATTGATCAATATCCAGATAGTGTTCCTGAATCGATGTTAATCTCACCTAATTTGTTAGCAAGCGATACCATAATTCCTTCTTTTAGAAATAAAGCGAACCAACTAGGTCTTGGAGTAAATAGTCATGCAGGAGGTGCAATTATGGATGACTTCAATAATGATGGTTACCTAGATGTTGTTTTTTCTGGAATGTATTTAAGTAATCAGTTGGAATATTTTATAAACGATGGAAAAGGAGGGTTTAAAAGCAATTCGACTGAAGCTGGTTTAGAGGGAATTACGGGTGGCTTAAATATTATACAGGCCGATTACAATAACGATGGGTTTCTTGACATTTTGGTTCTTAGAGGAGGTTGGGGTACAAAAAGCGCAGCTGGTTTACAACCAAATTCATTATTAAAAAATAAAGGTAATGGAACTTTTGAAGATGTAACAAAAGTGGCAGGAATACTATCTTTTCATCCAACTCAAACTGCAGTATGGGCCGATTTTAATAATGATGGCTGGTTAGATCTGTTTGTTGGAAATGAATCATATTCAAATCATCATCCAAGTGAATTCTACTTTAATAATCAAGATGGAACATTCACAGAAGCGGCAATTGAATCAGGGTTAGAAATTGAGCTTTTTGTGAAAGGTGTTACGGCGATTGATTATAACAATGACGGTTGGACTGATCTATTTATTTCTTGCATGTCTGATACGAATCATCTATACCTAAATAAAGGGTTGGGAGGTAAAGGAAAAGTTACTTTTAAGGATGTTACCGACGAAGCTGGCATTGAACTGTTATTAAATTCGTTTCCTACTTGGTCCTGGGATTACAACAATGACGGTTGGGAAGATTTAATGGTTTTTTCTTACCAACAGCGTCAATCAACTTCCGAAGTTGCATTGTCCTATTTAGGAGAAAAGGTGAGCTCATCTATACCATCTCTTTTTAAAAATAATGGAAATGGTACATTCTCAAGAGTAACAGAGCAAGCTAAGTTAGTATATCCACTTACTGCGATGGGTTGTAATTTCGGTGATATTAACAATGATGGGTTTTTAGATATGTATGTTGGTACAGGAGCTCCTGCCTACAAAATGATTTACCCGAATAGAATGTTCTTGAGTCGAAAAGGGGATAATTTTGTGGATGTTACAACTGTAGCAGAAGTGGGGCATATTCAGAAGGGACATGGTATCGCCTTTGGAGATTTAGATAATGATGGGGATCAAGACATTCTTGCAGAATTGGGGGGAGCTTTTAGAGGTGATGCTTTTCAGAATGCCGTATTCGAAAATCCTGGTAACGAAAATCACTGGATGACAATTCGTACTAAAGGAGTGAAATCAAATAGAAGCGGGGTTGGCGCTCGAATAAAAGTTATCATAGTTAAGGATGGAAAACAAGGAGAGATTCATTTAACAGTGAATAGTGGAGGTAGTTTTGGGGCTAATTCTTTACAACAAGAAATTGGACTTGGTCAAGCAGATTCTATTATTTCTGTTAATATTTGGTGGCCTGTTTCCAATATTAGACAAACCTTTACAGACGTAGAAATGAATCAGTATTATGAATTAACTGAAGGAGAGAATGAATTAAAAAAGGTGTCGCATAAGGTTATTCATTTCCCCGATTCTTCTGACCAAAAACACAAGCACCATCATTTATAATCGACGATAGTTAAAAGTCCTTCTTGCAACAGTTTTTTAGCAAGCGAAATTTTTTCTTGATTATTTTGCTGAGTATCTATTTCAGATAATTTATAGGGCTCCTCCTGTAATAATTGATCTAATAGCGGTGCGATGAATATGGGAAAGATTAGTTTTTTATTGTGAAATAAAAGGTGAATGGTTTTTCCTTGTTTGTTTAATTGGTGAGCAATATATTTACTTTTCCTCAAAACTGTTTCGCTTGAAATTTGATTGCTACCTAACCAGTCAGAAAGTCTACTTTCATTTTGAGAAGTTTGTTGATGATAGGTTGCTGTATTTAAATTTTCTACGTGGTCGAGAGGATGGTTTGATAAATTAAATGATGCCCACTTTTCTTGGAATGATTTAAGAAAGGTATTGTAGGCTTCTTCACCTTCTAATGGGATGGGAACTCTTTTTTGAAAATCAATATCTTCATTAGCTTGTTTTGCAAAATGCTTTACCAAATCTGACCAAAACAACCCCTCAAAACCAAGAGATAAATGAACGGAAGGCGAATTGCCAGTTGCATACGCCATGTGAGGGTAATTTTTAGGAAGGTAGACCAACTCATTTTCTCGCAGTTGAAACTCAGCTTCTGGAATATCATTAGGGCCGGGAGTACGGGGACCATTATTCACTTCTCTAGGGTAGATGTGCCAATTTTTCTTTCCTGCCAGTTGCACTACAATAACATCATGAATGTCTTGATGTATTCCAAAACCTCTACTCTCAGGTGGTGAAATATATAAATTAGCCCAAACTTTAACAGATAATTCTTTCTCTAATTCTCTGCAATAGATTCCTATTGGTCCATTATTTTTATCAATACTATTTGCAATAATAGTAGCTCCTTTATTAAGGTGTTCGAATAGCTTATTATTATCAATAATATCAGTTAATTGAGATAGCTTATCATTACGATATTCTTTAATGGGGATTTCACTGCCTTTATTTACCAACTTTACCCAAGGATAGCGTAACCGAGCATCAGTGAAAAAAGTATTTAATAGTTCTATTGAAATAGGAAAATGCTGATTAGGTGACTGCTCTTTTTTTAAGTGAAGCCAATTTTTCCCCCAATAGTTTTTAAAGAATAACTCTGTGGGTAACTTGCCTAATAATTCTTGAAACAATTTAGATGTAGCCATTGGTTAATTTGTTAGCATTTATTGATGAAGTCAGTGATGTTTGCCTCATCGAAGAGGTCAAATTCACTATCTAGTATAAAGGGACTGTCAAAGAAATTTTTAAAGTCTAAGATGGTTGGATTCTCTGAAACCAAATTTAAAATTTTATGCTGAGGGATTGCATTTTTAGCCAATTGATCCCAAAGTTGGTACCTTTTAAGCCAATGTAATCTTTCTTCTTCTGTGACCGAGAAGGGCGGTTTATTCGGATTTTTTCCTAAAACTAAAAGCATAAAGTCATGTGAGAATAAGCCATAAATTTGGAATTTATCTATTTTATTGATGCTCTCATTTTTACTCTTAAGCGTATAAAGTGGACCTTGAGATTTATATAATTTTAGAATCTCTTCTGCTCCTGAAATATCAATACCTGCTCTACAAGCCTTCCAGAAAGGAGTGTCATAACGATCATTAAACTTAAATTGAAGAGCAATAAACCACCTCAATCGATCCCAGATTTCCCCTAAATTTTGATTGATTTTCTCCCCTAGGTTATTCCCTTTGTCAAGATTCTTTAAATGCAATACGAGCGCATATATATTGGTGATTACCATGTGTAGAGCGGTGGATTGTAACGCTTCTATAAATCCATAGGCATTTCCGATAGCTGCAACGTTTCCTTTTACAAAGTCAGTGTGTCTGCCTGAACGAAATCGAAGAACCTTCGTCTCTTTTAAACTTGGATTTAAAGTCCTGAATTCTTGCTCAGCTTGATCATCACTGCAAAAAGTGGAAGAATACACGTATCCCAAATGATCCGTGGTATGCATTGGAATGTTCCATTGCCAACCATTATTCATTGTTCTTGCTTCGGTATAAGGTTTAATAGTTCCATTGTGGGCTGCATGTCCCGTAATTGCGCTATCCGTATAAAGGCTGCTCTTGTAATCCTGAAATGGAACTTTCATCGTTTTTTCAAGTAATATGGATGAGAATCCAGAACAGTCTACATAAAAATCGAATTCTAGTTCAACTCCTTCATCGCAAATCAATGACTTGAGACCTCCATTTGTTTTTGTCGTTGTTTGTTTAACTTTTGCATCAATTATTGATATCCCTACTTCTTTTATTTTTTTTCGCAAATACTTTACTAGTAATTCATTATCCAAATGATATGCATATGAATGAGGTAAGGCTAAGGAACGATAGGGCTTCTCCTTATTCCCTGTTTCTATAATGAATGATTTATCATAATTCATTAAAACAGAGTTTAATGAATTATAATTAATATCATCTTTTACATCAAGGCTCAAAAAAGGATTTAAGTTACCTAATGCGTTGTTAGAGAAGCCTTGGTCTTCTTTTCCCCAAAAATATCGAACTCCTAATTTCCATGTTGGTTTCACTTCTGCATAAAATTCAGCCACGTCAAATTTTAATACATCATGCAGCATTCTAAGGAGTTTTGGAGTAGTTGATTCACCAACTCCAATTACTGGTATTTTAGAAGACTCAATGATGTTTATCTTTTTGTCAGGCATTAATTTAGAGAGTGTCAGTGCAGTGAGATAACCTGCAGTTCCTCCTCCAATTATTCCAATTGTATTGATTGATGAATCTTCTGACATTTAATAATTTTTGATGCAATCAAAGCTAAGAATAGAATTAAGTTATTTAAATACTAAAAGCGTTTAATTGTTTCTCTATTTTTGGATTTAAGATGAGCGCAATTTTTGGATATAGTAGGTTCAATGGGGGAGTAGAGGATAGAAGTTATGCCACATCGATGCTGGATAAAATGAATCATTGGAATGCTGATACTAGTAATTTGTGGTTTGACGAATCAACTGTTTTAGGTCATTTATTGCTTAAAAATTCACCACAATCGGCTTATGATCAACAGCCCTTTCCTGATTCAGAAAAAGGGTTGTGTATTACTGCTGATGCAACTCTATATAATAGAAAAGAATTAATGTTAGAGTTGGGATTAATCTATAATGAACTGCTTCCTGATAGTGAGTTGATTTTAAAATCCTATTTAAAATGGGGAAATGATTGCCCTTCACATTTTAATGGAGATTTTGCATTTGCCATTTGGGATCAAATTAAAGACGAATTCTTTTGTGCTAGGGACCATCATGGTATTAAACCATTCTATTATTTCTTTAATGAAAATCGATTTGCTTTTGCTTCAGAAATAAAGGGGTTGTTGGAGTTGCCTTTTGTTGATCAGGAAATTGATGAGTTGTGGGTGGCTGATTATTTGTGCAGAATCTGGTTAGACACCAAGTCGACATTATATAAGAGCATTAAACGATTAGAACCCGCCCAAACCTTAACGGTAAATAAGGATGGATTGCATTTTTATTCTTATTGGAATTTGAATAGCATTGAGGAACTTAAATTGAATTCTGAAGAAGAGTATATAGAAGTATTTCGAGAGAAGTTAGAAAATGCTGTTCATTCAAGATTGGCAACTGATTATAGAGTGAGCTCCGAGCTTAGTGGCGGGTTAGATTCATCTGCTGTCACCACTATAGCGCATCGCAAGTTAAAAGGTCAATCCATCAAACCTTATTCTTTCGTTTTGCCGGAAGGAAGTTCTGAATTGTATCCTGATTTGAATGATGAACGTGAATGGATTAAAATCATTTGCAAGCATGCAGGCATCAATGATAATGGGTTACTCACTGGGGAAGGTGTTGGAGTAATGCCAGCTTTTGATTGGAATAATAGAGTTCAAGATGAACCGCCAAAAGAAATGAACTGCATCTACCGTGATATTTTGTATCAAGAATTAAATGCGAATAACTCAAGAGTTTTATTGTCAGGATTTGGTGGAGATGAAATGGTTTCTCAACATGCAAATGAATACATAAGTGGATTGATTCAGGCCAGAGAATGGAAATTAAGTTGGCATGAAGCGAAAGAGCTATCGAAGTTAAAAAAACGTTCATTTTCTGGAATTATAGTTAGATTGGCAGTGAAAAGTATGTTCAACACAAATTCAAGAGCGTCTAAAAAGATTATTAGGATGTTGACTGGTAAGTCTACACCCCTCAGGAATAAATTGAAACACCGACCAATTCAGCAAACTTTATTCGAGAAATATAACATGGAAGATCGATTTGAGGAATATCAAGATCGGTTTAGAAATTCAGGATCATTTTTAAAAGACCAAGTTAGACGGATGCAGCAGCCTCAGGTAATGTATCGATTAGAAGCCTGTGATATCGCAACCAGATCGTTTAAAGTAGAATACAGATATCCATTGCTAGATATTCCTTTAATTGAGTTTTATTTAAGTCTTCCTATTAGCATGAAAGCAAAAAATGGGAAGGGGAGGTATATTTTTAGAAAGGTAATCCAAGAATATTTACCAGATTCAATTATTTGGCGATCAACAAAAAAAGGTTCTTCCAATCCACAATCCGTTGTGAGAAATGATGTTGATGGTTATAAAATAAATGAACAATTAATGGCCTTGCAAAAGGAACATTTGATTCATAAATACGCAGATTTTACAAAATTAAAAAAGAGCACCAAGGACCAAAAAGGCAAGCAAAAGATTTGGAGACACAGTACCACAGATTTTATGAATTTATTACTTGCAAAAAAAATAGGGCATTAGATAGGTGTACTTTTAGAAGTTATAACATGGAGATATTTAAATCATTTTCAAAGGATAATAGGTTCTGGGAGCAATTGTTGGAAGATACGAATCAATTTCAAGAAGCGGCTTTGTATCTAAATGCACTCCATTTAGACCAAAATTACGATGCTATATTTAAAAGATTCTTTCAAAAATACAATTCGGAAGAAGGAATTCAGGAATTGGCTAAGATTCGAGTATATGTTAAGGGAGTTGAAAAGGAAGTTGCATTAAATCAATTAAAGAATAATCCGCCAGAAAATGAGGAAAATCTAAGTGATTGGGGAGAGTCTTTATTTGAAGGAAAGCCTTGGTGTATTGTATTGGATAAGGTGTCCGGGTTGATAGATGAATTGTCACTCCCAATAGCAGAATGGACTCAATATTTGCTTAGTAAACGACCTCCGGGTTCGCTTGTAATTGAGATAAGTCCTTATATTGGAAGGTATGGTTATACTCCTTTTGGAGCTCATATCGATGTTCCTGGTATCTCTGTGTTGCACCTTCATTTAGGACCAAATAAAAAGGAAATGACCATTTGGGATGCAGACGAGTTTAGGAAGTTAACCAAAAGCGATTCTCATGTTTGCCATGATTTTGAACCTTTTCTATCTGAAGGTAAAACCTATTCAATAGAAGCTGGAGATATTTTTCATTTACCTGCAGGGACCCATTACCATATAGGGAAAGCCGATGAATTTTCAATTGGACTAACAATCGGTTTAAAAAAAGAAACATCACGAAGCCTACTTCAAAAGGCGATGAAGGAACATCAAAAGAGTGGTCAAGAAGCGAATGAATCTGATGTCGTGGAATCTTATAATTTAAAAAAGCAAAGCAATGCCGGGTTTATGAAAACTCCGTTATTGAAAGTAGTTGCTGATTCAGAATTGTTTGGCAAGAAGGTGAAAGTTAATAGTCCATTCCAATTGATATTAAAAGGTAGAAATGAGGGAAAGTTGGAAGTTTACGTTAGAGGAAGGAGTTTTACTACCCCAAATTATTCGGAAGTCATAAGCTGTATACAATTATTGAATCAAGGAGAAGCAATAACTTTAACAGAAGACTATTTTAAACAGGAAGGGATGGAAAAAAGTAAAGTGATGAGTTTAATGACCCAACTTTATAATTACAGAGGGATAATTTTAGTTTAATGAGAAATGGTCTGGTCACTGTAACCAATGAAGAATACTTAGATGGAACAAAGGTCTTGTTTTATTCTTTTTTAGCGCATAATCCTCAATTTGAGGGCGATCTTATTGTGATACATCATGATCTGTCAGCAGAAAAGCAACAAGAGCTCATTTTGTTGTTTGATGTTATCTTTGTTCGGATAGGAGAAGAATTGATACATGCAATAGAAGCTTTAGTTCAAGAAAAGAGAGAGTTAATAAATAGGTATCAGCGATTTTGGAGTCTAGCAGTTTTTAAATTAAATCAATATGAAAATTTACTGTTTTTAGACAGTGATATATTAATAAGAGGATCCTTACAGCATTTGTTTGAAACATCGAATGGTTTTTCTTCCTGTCCAGATCTGAGTTTTTATGAAGGTGTTTCAAGAAGTAGAGTGTCCTTCCAAAAAGTAGAATCTCATTTAAATCCGGATGAAAATATTCTTAAAACATTTAATGCTGGGGTTTTTTCAGTCTGTTTTTCGAAGCTCTCACCGACGGTATATGTTGAATTGCTGGATTTAGTTAAAGGGTCAGTTTTCTCAGGTGTAAAAAGTGGTCATACAGATCAGTATGTTCTAAATATTTACTTTGAGAACAAAGTGAATTGGTTGGATTTAACCAATAATTATGTATTAAAGAAGACTGAATTAATAGAAAGGGTAGGTGGTGTTTCTGCGTCTGAGGCATTGGTTTGGCATTATATAAGGCATCCAAAGCCATGGAAGTTAATGCGAGCAACTAAGAATAAGTTAAAAGGGATACCTATTTCAACATATTGGTCGGAATGGCATAGCACATATCGTTTAGTTTTAAAAGAAAGTAATGGGAAGTGTTTTAAAATCAAAAACTTGTTGAGTGTTTGGTTGTCAAAAATTCTTATGCCGTAGTTGATAGAGTGGATTTGCAGTAAAAAATATGTCTAGCTTAAAGTAAAACAAACTAGAATTCTATTTTTACCAATTAATAATTGATAGAAAGTAAAAGATAAAAATGGCGCATTATTATAATGTATTTGGTTGGAATATAAGTTCAGATTTTGAGCTTTTAGAGCTATGGGAGGGTGATGAAAATACGGCAATTGATGTAGTTATTAAAAGGGCAGAATTATCTGATAATTTGGAAGGCGCAGTTAAAAAAGGAATTGGATTTCAAATAAAACCAAAACACTATTTTCTTGCGATTGAAAAGGTCGCAAAGTTTCATGTGATAGATGGAAATGAAATACTTATTGATATTCATCCCGAGGCTCAATTGAAAGATGTAAAAGTATTTTTATATGCTTCAGTTTTTGGTGGACTTTGTCATTTAAGAGGAACCCTTCCATTACATGCTGGGGCAATTATGCACAACGGGGATGCATATTTATTTACTGGAAATACCGGAGCAGGGAAATCAACAACTGTCGCGGCATTGCAAAAGAGAGGCTATGCTGTTTTAACGGATGATTTAGCACCACTAAAATTTAATGCTTTAAATCAAGCAACCCTATCTCAAGGGATTTCTCGAATCAAATTGTGGGGAGATGCTTTAGATCAAATTTCTATACCATATTTGCCAGAAGATCAAATAAGAGATGACGTAAAGAAATTTCATACTCCTGTAAATAAGAAATTAGAAGAGAATGAATTTTTAGTTAGAAAGATTTTTGTGTTAGAACCTCATGGTAAAGAAGAATTAACTTGCACTGAGCTAAAGGGGAAAAAGAAAATTGTTGAAGTGATGAAGCATACTTTCAGAACCCAATTAATTGAAGGATTTGATCTGAAAAAAAGTCATTTCGAGAAATGCGCTCAATTAATAAATCAGGTGCAGATTTATAAAATTAAGCAACCTCGGAAAGAGAATAGATTAGAAGAGTTAATCGATTTAATTGAGCAACATTTAATAATGTGAAAAATCTAATTTGGCTAGCATCCTATCCTAAATCTGGTAATACCTGGCTTAGAGCTTTTTTATCAAACCTTATTTTTGATTCTAAATCACCGGTTAGTATCAATCAGCTAACGCCTAAATATTGGGCAAATGACAAACGGTTGATTGAGAAATATTCTGATTTTGAGCCTTCAGAGTTGACAGAAAAGGAGGTTCTTGCGTTGAGGCCTGAAATATATAAACAACATTCTATCGCTTCTCCTAATTTTCCTTTTTTAAAGATTCATGATGCGTTCTATATTAATGAAAAAAATAGGCCATTAATACCCTTAGAATGTACCTATAAAGTTGTTTACTTAGTAAGAAATCCATTGGATGTTGCTGTTTCATTTGCTCACCATCAACAGCTTTCATTTGATGACATAATTCAATTCATGTCCGATAAAAAAGCTATACTAGGTAAGGATTTATATCGCTACAATCCCAATTCTACGGAGATATTGCTTTCTTGGTCAGACCATGTAAAGAGCTGGATGAATTCAAATGCCGATTTATTAATCATGAAGTATGAGGATATGCATTTGGAGCCTTTAAAGACTTTTAGTGGATTAGTTAAATTTCTAGATTTAGATTATTCTGAGAGTGCAATAAAAAAAGCAATAAAGTTTAGTGATTTTAATATCCTAAAGGATCAAGAAAATGAAGAGGGATTTGGTGATAGAAATCTGAAATCGGATTCTCATTTTTTTAGAAATGGCAAGGTAGGGAGTGGCTTAGATGAACTGTCAATGAAACAAAAAGAGAGAATTAGATCAGACCATGAAGAAATGATGAAGTACTTTAATTATTAATTGAAGTATACCAATTGCAAGTATTAGATTATTTCTATTTTTACAAAAAAAGAGGATGAATTTTACAGTTGAAAATACCATAGAGCGATCAGGAGAAGTTATTTCTAGTGAGGTAGAGAATGAATTAGTAATGATGAGTCTTGAAAATGGGAAATATTACGGGATAGATTCTATAGGTGGAGATATCTGGAAAATGATTGAGGCTCCTATTTTAATAAGTGAGATTTGTGATCGTTTAATGAAAGAATATAATGTAGATGAATCAGCTTGTAAACGGGATGTATTTGATTTTTTATATCAATTAAAAGAGCAAGGATTAATAAAAGTTATATAAGTGAGTTTTATTTCTAGTAAGGAATTTAATAGCTTATAACTTTCTTAGTAATCGGCAATGTATAGTTAGTTATTTAGAATTTCCAAAAGTAGAAACTACCTTAAATTGATGCCTTCCCTTAGCTCCCGTGATTGTCTGACTTCCTGAACGTGTCCAAGCGTGGGCTTTTAATTTCAGAGCTTCTTCATCCTTTGTCAATCCAAAATAAATAGTAGACGAAATTCCTCGTCTGTTGAGCATGAATTTACAAGTAATTGCTTGCTCTAAACACAAACTCCTGAAGGGAGTATGTCTACTTACTTTTCTAATTACCCTTCCTATTTTTACAGAAGTTTCTTCTTGTAGAGTGGGAGTTTGCCTTGTCGTTTCTGTCATGTGTTCGCCCAATCTTTTTGCAATCACTCTGAATGGCAGAAAGAGCACTAAAAGCCTAGCAATAAAAAGTAGAGTAGTCGTTTCAACTAAAAGGCGTTTTTCCTGAATAGGTAATTTAAGAAAAGTAACAAGTTTGTTGTTTTTTGATCCTGCGGCGTAGGTTTCCCTCTTCTTGTCAGAACTTGACTTGTTTCGGTGAGGGAATTCTTGATTCGGTATTTCTTTTTCTAAAAATTGACAGAGTGTTGTCCACTGATTTTCCTCTTTTTCAATATCAATAATTAATAAATCGTCTGGTCTGTTTTTAAAATAGGCTAATACTTCTGCATTGTGTTTTCTATATCGCTCAAGGTAGATGACTTCATTTTCAATAGGAGATGCCTTTCCATAAATTATTTCTCTGATTTCAGTCTCTGAATTTTTAAAATATTGGAGCACACTTTTTAGCCAACTGTTTTCTTCACGAATGGTTAAAATAAACTTACTTCCGGGATAAAACACATCTATTTCTTTGTAAAAAAGAGGCCACGGGTTGTCGCAAAAAGCATCGTATGGTTTTATGGCTTTTAATATTTCTTGGGTTTGCTGATTTCGTATTAATTCAATTAAATTTTTATCTGGAATTAAATCTTGAAGTGGTCCAAGTCGCCTGCAAACTCTGTATCCCATTATTTGAAAAGCTACTGCTAAACTTGAAGTTCCAGTTTTGTGAAATCCAATACAAAATACCTTCTGATTCATAAAGCTAAATTGAACATATATGTTGAAATACTAAAACTACTAAAAGGACAAAATCAATTATTTTGATCACTTTTGGAGTATTGAATTTATAGAGATACTACTTAAAGAACTGTATAAGATGAATGAAGATATATAAGCCGTGATCGTTTCTCATAAACATAAATTTATTTTTATAGCCATTCCTAAAACGGCCACACATGCCATTCGTTTTGCGTTAAGAAAGCATCTCGGTCCAGATGATTGGGAGCAAGTGGAGTTATTTCATCAAAGTAGGTTGCCATTTAGTGAGTTTGAGCATGTAAATCATGGCCACATTACCTCTTTAAAAGTAAGGCAAGTTATTAATGATGAAATGTGGAACTCATACTTCAAGTTTACATTCGTCCGAAACCCTTTTGATCGTTTTGTTTCCTATGCTTTTTATAGACACCGGTCTTCGGAAATATTTACAAAGAATAAGCTAGGAATGATGAAGTTGCTTTTCAAGAACCCTACTTTAAATAACGATATCTTATTTAAACCGCAATGGAGTTTTGTTTCAAATGAGTTTGATGAGAATTTAGTTGACTTTATTGGGCGTTTTGAAAATTTGCAAACTGATTTTGATGAGGTCTGCAAGAGAATTGGATTGCCACAAATAAAGTTAGAGTCACATAACCCAACTAATCACAAAAATTATAAGCAATACTTAGATAAAGAGTTGATTGATTTAATTTCCAACTATTATAAGGATGATCTAGAGCAATTTGATTATAGTTTATGATTAAACAATTTTTCTCAAGACCTCCACAATCCTTTCCGTAGCCTTTCCATCCCACAATTCAGGTATTTTAGACTCTTTGGTTCCATCTACTTCTTTTATTTTTGATAGGATAAGATTTTTATCCAATGCCAACAATTGATTGGTTCCGATTTCAATCGTGGAAGGACGTTCAGTGTTATCTCTAATTGTCAAGCAAGGAACTTTTCTAAAGGTTGTTTCTTCTTGAATTCCACCGCTATCAGTCAGGACTACTTTCGCATTTAGAATTAAGTGTTGAAATGCAAAATAATCAATCGGTTCCAATTGAATGATATTCGGGTTATTGTCTATTAAATGATTAAGTCCAAATTCGGTTATTTTATTTTTTGTTCGTGGATGAATGGGAATGACCACTTTTAAGTCTTTCGGTATTTCATTGATTAATTCAATGATTATTTTTAGCGATTGCTCGTTGTCGACATTTGATGGTCGATGGAAAGTGGCTAGGATATAATTTTCGGGTGTTAAGTTGAGTGTGTTAAGAATTTGATTGGACTTTATATCTTCATTAAAAGCTACCAACGTGTCAATCATAGTGTTTCCTACAAAAAAGATGTTGGCATTATTTACACCTTCATTTTTTAAATTATCGATTCCACTTTGTTCCGTCACAAAAAAGTAATCAGATATTTTATCCACAGCAATTCGATTAACTTCTTCCGGCATTTCTAGGTCAAAGCTTCTTAGTCCACTTTCTAAGTGTGCAATTTTAATCTGAAGTTTCTTTGCAGCAACTGCTGCGGCATGAGTTGAGTCAACATCTCCCACTACAATGACTAGGTCTGGTTTCTCTTCTAAGAAAAGTTGTTCCAACTGCAAGATAATCTCTTTTACCTTTTGTGTTCGATTTCCTTCCGTGATAAATAGGCTGTGTTTTGGCTTTTTTAATTGTAGTTGTTCAAAGAAAATGGTTGACATTCTGTCATCAAAGTGCTGACCGGTATGGACCAAGTCAAATTGGAATTCACTTGAGTATTTGTTGAATTCTTTTTCGAATTGAGTAATTTTTATAAAATTTGGTCGTGTTCCAACTACGCAGAGCACTTTTGATTTTGACATTATGTTTAGTTTAGTTCAAAATTCAAATATAATGGTTCATTTCAGATTTGCGATTGATTAAGAATCTATTTTGTCAATCCAATCATCTCACATTGAATGATAAAAAACTTATTGTATATTCGCTTCATAAATAACTTAATTATTTTTAACGATGAAAAATGGTGTAAGATTTTTGTTCATAGCGCTTTGTGTGTTTTGTTTTAGTAATATATATGCTCAAGAAAGTGCTTCTTCAAATGCGGAAATTGACAAAAAACCTTTGTTTGATAGAATTATTCAGAAAACAAGTATTACACCGCACATAGGGGTATTGCACGCATGGGGAGACTTTAAAAAGGATGGGTTTTTACCTTCTTTTGTTCAACCTGAATATAATAAATTGGGTTTTGGAATAAATTTAGATTACCACTTGACCAATTATTTAAGTATTAGTGGGGGTGTATTGTATGGTTCTTTAGAAGGTAGAAATGACGATGTAAATACATTGGGAGCAGTAAATGAGCCCTATGATTTAGGTGTAGGTATTCAATTTAATACTAATATTTTGGAGTTGACTTTGCCTCGTGTGGATTTAAATGTGACACGATTGATATTTAAGGATAAAGTGAAGTTCTTTAATAAAGTCTCATTTGGTGTGATGGCAAGTTATGGTATCGTGATGTATGATACTAAAATATATGCTCAAAGTGACGAAGACGTTAGTCTATTGTATAGCAAATTTAGAGGTAGAACTGGTAAAACGACTGAGGCAGTAGCTTCTTTTGGTGGTAAAGTTTCTTATGTAGTTAATAATAGATTAGATATTTCATTAGAGTCTTCCCTTAAAAATGTGTTCAATGACAAATTGGATGCATGGGTGGCTGGTAAATATAATGATGCATATAGCTATACTGGAATTGGGATTACTTATCACCTGAAAAAACGAGATTACATTGTTAAAAATCTATCAACTGAGATTGAGGAATTACCTATAGCAGCAGTTGAGCCTAAGTCTGATGTAGTTGAGAAGGACACTAAAAAAGTAGAAAAGAGTAATACAGTTTATGGAAAATACGAATACAAAAAACTTCCAGCTGGAGATACTCCTATAGTTGTTCTTGATAAAAATGGGACTCCAATTGATACTATCCGAACCGACCAATTAGGAAATTTTGAATACAACAAATCTAATCCTGACCAGAAAGTGTCTTTCAAGCCATTGAATTTAGATAAAATTGATGGAAATGATATCACTCTTTATACCTACAATAAGGAGAATGGTAATGTAATTGAAGAGTTTAAGTTTGAAGGTAAGAAAAAGGAAGAAGTTGCAGTAGTGAAAGAAAAGCCTGTCACTGATTCTAAGAAAGACTCTAAAAAGGTTGTGTTAAGTGATGAAGAAGGCTATTATGTTTCAGTTGCTGCTTTTAGAAAAGAGAAAACAGCACGATTAATGGCTGATGAGTTGACCGAAGCAGGATTGACACCGACCATAATTAAAAATTTACAAGACACATGGTATTTAATTACAGTTAGTAGACATACTACTAAAGTTGAAGCATTGCAAGAAATGCAAGTGATTAGAGAGAAGGGATTCCCTAAAGCATGGGTTCATATTAAACGAAAGTTATAATTTGGGAGTTACTCCTACTTTAATAGCGTATTAATAAAGTGCTGATAAAGTTGGCATCAACTTTTTCTTAAATTTTAATTTAGATGTTTAATAATTTTTCAAAAGTTTCAATTCCTATACTTTCAAAGTATAGTGTGATTTTGTTATTCATTGTAAGTCTTTTTTCTTCGTGTATACCAACGAAGAAAATTACTTACCTGTCAAATGTGTCTGAAGGTTCTAAATTCGCTGTTCAGGATTTGAATTATTTGATACGACCGGGTGATCGATTCTATATTAAAGTGGTAGATCCGATGGCAAACTCTATGATAGGGAGCATGGAAAGTAGTTCAGGTAGTGCTACCCAAACGGTGAATGTAATTAATCAAGCACCAACCATACACGATTTTATCGTTAAGGAAGATGGTAAAATTGATTATCCCATGATTGGTGAAATTGATGCAGCTGGCAAAACGATCACTGAGCTGAGAACAGAAATTTATGAGAAATGTAAGGGATACATTACTAACCCTTCGGTTAAAATATACATGACCAATTATAATGTAACGATATTGGGAGAAGTTAATAATCCTGGTTTTTATCAGTTGATTACCAACAACCCTACTATTTTTGATGCCATTGGTTTAGCTAGTGATCTCACAGATTTTGCGAATAGAAAAGTGATTAAGTTAATTCGAAAGAATGAAGGTGAGCTAACTGTTCATTATTTGGATTTAACCTCCACTGAATTTATTCAATCACCTTATTACTATATCCAGCCCAATGATGTGATTCATGTTGCCCCATTAAAAGTAAAAAAGTTTAGTAGCGATAATGCACTACCTTTAGTGCTTTCTATTATTACTACAATTATCACAGTCGTTTCAATTACATCAAGATGAGTACAGAAGATTTAATTGAACAGTCTAATCGACAAGAAGTTTCTAGATTTAAAGAGAGTTTTAGTAAATTTTTGAAAAAGTGGCCATGGTTGCTCCTTTCTCTAATTTTTGCAGTAGCGATTGCTTATGTTTATCTTGGATTTAAATCTAATGTATATAAGGTCGAAAGTGTTGTTCAGATAAAGAAAAGTAATCGAATGGAAGATCCAGGAGATTTGCTATTTAGCGGAAGATCTATAACTCGATTTGCCGGAATTACTGACGAATCCGTAATTTTTAAGTCCTACCCTTTAGTTAAAAGCGTCATCGAAGAATTAAATTTGGAAGTGATGTATTATGTCTATCATGGCTTCAAGACTGAAGAAATATATAAAAATACTCCCTTTTTATTCAAATACGACAGAGAGCAGAATCAACAAGTTCCCGAAGGCGTTCAATTTGAAGTGAAAATTTTGGATGAGAACCGATTTGAAATAAAGTCGACTGCACCGTTTCAAGGGGAACTACTTCAAAATATAGAAGAGTTTGGCTCAATAATTAATTTAGGGTCATTCTCATTTATATTAGTGAAGAATGAAAGCTATAGTGCCAAGTCCGAAATTGAAAGTTCATATATTGTTCGATTAACGTCGGTACAGCAAACAACATATTCATATAGAGCACAATTGAAATTCGCGGAAGGGGAAATGATGTCCAATTTGCTTACCATGTCTATGCAGACTGCTGTTCCTGAGAAATCAATAGCTTTTATTAATGGGTTGGTGGATAAGTATATTGAACAGAGCTTGCAAGATAAAAACGAAGTCGCAAAGAATACGGTTGAGTTTATTGATCAACAATTAGCAGTTATTTCAGATTCGTTAAATCGAAAGGAACAGAACTTGGCTGATTTTAAATCGTCAGAATCAATTGGGAGCTTAAGTTCAGAAGGTTCAGTGCTTGTGCAGAAATACAACGAAATAGAAACAGAGAAAGCGAAGTATGAAGTGATGCAAAAGTATTACAACTATTTGCAAGAGAAATTAGTAGATAAAGATGGGCAAAACTTGGAGAATTTGATTGCACCATCAGCTTTTGGTATTGAGGATTTGATTGTTAATGAGTTGGTTAAGAGTTTAATCGAATTGAATTTAACTCGAAATAAGTTGATGAAGGATGGAAACACTAAAAGTCCTTTGTTGAGCCAAGTTGAAGATAGAAGAATAGAAGTTATTGGAGCCTTGGAGGAAAGTATTGAAAACTTGGCCAAAGCAAATAAGATATTGTTAAATGATTTAAATAATCGTTCCAACGAATTAAGCAGTACTGCTCAAAAATTGCCCGCAACACAGTTGAAATTGGTCAATTTAAATCGTTTGTTGAAATTGAATGAGAATATTTACTTATTCTTAATGGAAAAGAGGTCATCAGCTGCAATTACGATGTCTTCAAACACTCCTGATTGCAAAGTAATAGAGCCAGCAATGCTGAATCCATTGAACCCAATTGCTCCTAATCGCAAAATGCATTACTTGATTGCGATATTGTTAGGCTTGGCTATACCAACAATAATATTTGTGTCGATAGACTTCTTAAATGACACCATTCGAGATAAAGATGATATCACTAGCACCTCAGATATTCCTGTAATGGGTATTATTCCAAATTCGAAAAATATAGAAAATAATAGAATCGTCTTTGATCAACCCAAATCTGCATTAGCAGAGGCATTCCGAACTATTCGAACTAACTTGACTTTTTATCAACAGAAGAAATCCTCCTTTGTAATTATGGTTACTTCAACAGTTGCCAGAGAAGGAAAGTCCTTTTGCTCAATCAATTTGGCTGCCTCGCTCGCTGCATCAGGAAAACGAACCGTTTTATTGGGCTTTGATTTAAGAAAACCTCAGATTCATAATTACTTAGATCTGGAAAATAATGCGGGAATCAGCAGCTATCTTTCTGGAAATGCCAAAGTGGATGACATTGTGCTTAAAACTGCACAACCGAATTTATTTGTGATTAGTTCAGGTCCTGTGCCACCAAATCCAGCAGAATTAATTTCTACTCCTAAGACCAACGAATTAATCGCCGATATGAAGAGGCAGTTTGATTATGTGATTATCGATACTCCTCCAATTGGTTTGGTAGCTGATGCATTATTGCTACAGCAAGAGTCTGACTTGAATTTATACATCGTTAGACAGAATTATTCGAAACGAGAGTTCTTGAATCAGATCAACGAATTTTATAAAACCTCAAAATTGACCAATCTGAGTATTGTGTTAAATGACGTGGATAAGAGTTCTAATAACAATTATGGTTATTACGAAGAGGAATCAAAAAGGACAAAAAGAAGTCTGTTTAAAACTAATAAGGCTTAATTTATTTAGATGAACTTAAGTAAATTAAAGTCATTGTTTGATGCACAGACTAAGGTGCTATTCAAAAATTCTTCATGGGTGTTAGGTGGTAATCTAACTCGTTCGGCTTTGGTTTTTTTAAGAGGAATTATTATTGCTCGAGGGTTAGGAGTAGAATTATACGGAACCTTTACCATTATTGCCGCTTTTGCAGGCAGTATTCAGCAGTTTCTAAATTTTACATTGAGTTCCACTATCATAAAGTTTGGAGCTAGTTATCTCTCTAATAAAAAAAATGACAAGTTAACTGCACTTATAAAAAGTGGTTACTACTTCTCTTCAATTGTTGCAGTATTATCTACCTCAATAATCGCTTTTTTAACCATTTTTGTTTATGACGTTTTCCTAGATAAACCCGGATTACAATGGTTTATACTGATGTATGCGATCATCTCGTCAACAATGTTTATCGATAATATTAGCACTACATTATTGCAACTGTATTACAAATTCAAGCAAGCTGCGATAATAAATATTGTAGTAACTATTATTGACTTATTGATCATCGCCATTATCGTTTTATTCAATCCAAATAATTTTACCTACTTTTTTATTGCGTTAGTATCTAGTCGATTATTGGGAAGTGTTATTTTGAATATCGCTACTTTTACAATTGTAAAAAATAGTTTACTTCCTTATTTAAAAACTTCTGTTCGAGTACTTAAAGATGATTATAAGGTTTTGGTGAATTATACGGTAGCTAATTCGGGAAGTAGAGCCATTAAATCATTAATCAATAATGGAGATGTATTGCTCTTGGGTGCAATGTTAGGTCCTGTTCCCGTAGCATTTTATAATATTGCTAAAAAGCTAGCATACATGATCTTAATTTTCATAGATCCATTGACCAATACTATTTTTCCTCAGTTATCTCTTTTAATTGCAGATCAAAAATATGATGAAGTAAAAAAGATGATTTATAGAATTACAAAATTATTAGTGATTCCTTCTATCGTTTTCGTGGCTATTGTTTATTTTTTCAGAGATTATATTATTATTTTAACCTATGGAAAGGAATATTTAGAGGCAGCAAAACCATTTCTATTTTTAACAATCAATGCAGTAGTAGGAGCCATTTTATTTTGGAACTTACCATTATTATTAAGTTTGGGTATGGCAAAATTTCGTTTTTACGTTAATGTGGTATCATTAGTTTTGGGTGGTTTAGTAGCTTACTTGCTTATTCCTACTTATTCTACTAATGGAGCAGCAATTGGATTGTTGGTGGCAAATAGTTTTGTAATTGGTGTATTTTGTTATGTCTCAATTACAAAAATAAATTCGGCAACTCATAAAAAAGTCAATGATTAAAAAAATAAAAACATATCTAAGGCATAACGAAGCAACATTCCCAACTGTATATAGAAAATTTAGAGCAAAATTAAGCGGGTATGATCCAACAAAAGATAGGGCTTTTTTACTTTCATATATTTCACAAGGAGATGTAGGTGCTGAGATTGGTGTTCATCGAGGTGAGCTTTCAGCATTCTTTATTAATAATGCTAAACCATCATTACTCCATTTAATTGATCCGTGGAGATGGTTTGGTTCTGAAAAGTATATTGATACACTTTACGGAGGACAAAAAGGCGGACAACAATCAAATATGGACGCCAGGTTTTCTAAGGTTCTAAAAAAGTTTAAACATGAAATTGGAAACGGTCAAGTTCAAATTCATCGCATGTTGTCAACTGAAGCTGCTAAGTTTATAGAAAATGATTCATTGGATTGGATATATATCGACGGGGATCATTCATATCAAGGAGTAATGGCTGATTTAAAGAATTATTATTCAAAAGTAAAAAATGGCGGCTATATTATAGGTGATGATTATGACAGATTCAATTGGTATGGTGATGATGTAATTAGAGCGGTAGCTGATTTTGTAAAGAAATATGATGTAGAAGAAATAGAGTATAAGAATATCCAATTTGTGCTGAAGAAAGGCAATAAATAATTTAATTTAGATCAAGACTTAACATTTGAAAATAAATGGCGCATAGATACAATGCCTCTTCAAAACTTAATTTATTAAAGTATCCAAAGGAGGCATTTCAATACTTCAATAATAATAAATCACCGTTTCATGATCAGTTGATTCTGAATGCGGCGAAGAAACTCTTAGGTGCTCAATTTAAAAAAACAACTTGGATAAAAGCATTAAAAGAAGTTGAAAGGAAGGACTTCGTTTTGCCTAATAAAAAAGATACGTTGATCGCAGGAAATAATATTAATACGTTGCTTGGTAAGTGGTTGTATTGTTCTGTTAGGGCAATGAAGCCTGAAGTGCTGATTGAAACTGGAATTGCTCATGGAAATTCTTCTTGGGTGATTTTAAATGCCATTAAGAAGAATGAAAAGGGAGTTTTATATTCATTTGATTTGCCAAATAAGGATACCAATGCAGCATATAATTTTGGTGAAAAGGCTCCTGAAACTGGATGGGTTGTTCCTGATGAATTGAGACAAAATTGGAAAATGATTATCGGTGATAGTCGAGAAACATTGCCGAATACGTTAAAATCATTGGGAGAGATTGATTTCTTTTTTCATGATAGCGATCATTCTTATGAACATATGTTATTCGAATTTGAAACTGTTTATCCATTTTTAAAAAAAGGAGGAATACTCTCAAGCGATGATATCAATAAAAATAGTTCCTTTCAGGAGTATACAAAAGCGAAAGAAATGAATTCTATTCTATTTACAAAAGGTGGTTGTGCAGTTAAATAAAAAAACTAAAGTTTATTATTTTACGCCTTTTGATATTTTAAGGCCAAGAACAAATCAGATTTCTGATATTCGTTTTTGCGAAGGCTTTGCACAAAATAGTTGTGAGGTGACTTTTATAGCACCTTTTGTCTATCGTGAAGACAATTTAAAAAAGCGAAAAGTTTTGGGCTTCTATGGTGTAGAGGATAAGTTTAAAGTTCGTTATTTACCAACTCCATTTTTTAGTGATATTGATGGGAAACCAAAATTACTCCTTATTCTAATTTTGAATTCTATTCTTTTTTTATGGATTTCACTGAAGTCAATTATTCAAAAAAATGAAATACTGATCATTTCAAGATCTCCGATTTTATTGTATCCATTTTTGAAAATGAGAACTATTTTCAAAAGTAGAGTTAAAATAATAAGTTGGATTCATGAGATAAAGAAAAATAAGGCAGACCAATATGTGTATAAAAATGCTGATTTTCTATGGGGAACTAATTCGGCAATTACGATTGACTTAAAGAATCTGTTTCATATCCCAGATGAGATGTTGGGTGTGACGAATAACCCTGTCACAGAAAGTCAGGTAAAAGCCAAAATTTCTAAGAACGAAGCAAGGCAAATTATAGACATTCATAAGAGTCCTCTAATCGTATACACTGGTAAATTGTTTATCGATCAGTTAGAAGTGAGATACCTGTTCGATGCAGCTAAAGAATTGCCTCATTACACCTTCTTGTTTACTGGTGGGAAGCCCAATGTAATAAAGCATTACAAAGATTGGTGCACAAAGAATAAAATGAGCAATGTGGTTTTAGTCGGATATCTGCACGATTATACTCAATTGAAATATTATCAGCAAGCTGCAGATGTCTTGGTTTCATATTACACCAGTAAAGAGCATGATGTTAGATATAATCTCCCACAAAAAATTGTAGAGTACATGCTCACTGGAAATCCAATAGTAACGCCCAACTTTGAAGCTACTCGAGATGTATTAAATCAAGAGAATGCTATATTCGTTGAACCCGAGAATTTGGAGTCCCTCAAAGGTGGGTTGATAGAGGCAGTAGAAAATAGGGATGTCTCAGAAAAAAAAGCAAAAATTGCTTTGGAGAATGCTCAAAATTATACTTTTAAGAAATCAATTGAACGATTATTAATACCTGTATTGAAATGATGCAAGTATTTCATTTCTATCTGATTAAATATGTTAATGTCGCTTGTTTTTCAAAGTTGGATTACATTCAATCTTTGGTTGATGTATCCAAGAATTATAAAAAGTATGCCCCAAAAGTTATAAGGCTTTTTAAAAAGAGTTCTGCAAATGAAAAACATATAAATAGAACAGAAACAAGAATTGAAGTAGAGCCATATATTGGCAATAACAACTTTGTTCTGAAGATGAGTTCTCGCTTACAGAATGAATTAAAAGAAGATCTTTTTGGAGCTTTTATTCATGGTAGTTTAGCTACGAATGAAGAAATAGCGTATAGTGATTTTGATGCATTAGTTATCTTAAAAGATGCTGTATTTGAAAGCGAAGAAAGGTTAGCCAGTGCAGCCTTAAAGCTACATCGATTGCAAAGGATTATGCATGAATTTGATCCACTTCAGCATCACGGTTGGTTTGTGATGACAGAAAGTATGTTGCAAAATTACCCTAACTTGTATTTTCCTCCAGAGTTATTTGAGTTTTCAAGATCTTTATTTAAAAATCAAGGATTAAGTTTTTCTATTCAATACAAGAAACTGTCAAAAGAAGAATTTCTAAAGCCCTTTGTTCAATTGTCCAACAGTGTGCTAACTAAATTAAAGAGTGGTGCTCAACCAAAGAATAGTTTTGTTTTGAAGGGCTTATTGAGCGAATTTATGTTGTTACCTGCATTGTATTTACAAGCAAAGTATAAACACGGAGTATATAAGAAAGATAGTTTTCGATTGGCAGCGCATGATTTTGAGAAAGGGGAGTGGGAGATCATGAATAAAGTGTCAACTATTCGTGAAGAATGGGAGTATAGATTATCCCCTTTACAAAAGAGGGTCTTAACTTCTAAGTTATTTTTGGTTAGAAGAATGGGTCGTAGATTTGCTCCTGAGGTTGCTTCTCAAATCTCAATAAAAATAAATGACGCATTCTTTAATGAGATGCTCGATTTAGTGATTTTAATGAAGAGAAAGTTGTCTGTTTAGCAAATCGGGACTTTTTTTACATGATAAGAAATATGAATGATTAGAAATTTAGGAGCAGTAATAGTTGATCAATTGCGCTTTGAGTTCATTAAGTGTTGTTTTAATGAACTTGGAAGTAAGGATAAATTACTTGACCTAGGTTGTGGAGTAAAACCTTTTCAAACGATTTATAATGAAAAGGTGAAAAGTTGTATTGGAGTGGAAGTAGAATCAACTTTACACGATCAATCGAACGTAGATTTTTTTTATGATGGAGTCAACCTTCCTTTTAAAGATAATGAATTTGACGTGGTACTTTCTGCTGAAGTAATGGAGCATGTTCCGGATCCGGAAAAATTTCTATCTGAGATTTATCGTGTTCTACGTGATGATGGGGTTGCGATTATTACAGTTCCATTTTTGGTCCCACTTCATGAGCAGCCACTTGATTATTATAGATATACCGAGTATTCTTTGCGGGACTTAGTAAAGAATACAAACTTTTCGATGGAATATTTGGAGGTGTTTGGAGACTATTTTAGTGTTGTAATTACTTTGTTGATCATCCCACATCTGAAATTTTGGAACTTCTTTGGGAAAAAACTTCGCCTTCCTATTTTGAGTACACGATTAAATCCTTTCGTATTTTTATTGATTTATCTTCCACAGAAATTGTATTTAACATTAAGGAAAGTAATTTTTTTCAGGAAAATATTTAGTAAAATGAATTATGCACCAAGTGGATATGGAATAATGATAAAAAAGAACCAACAATTATGACTTATCAATTCCTTGGGATACCTAAATACATAGCTCCAGAAGCTTATGAAATCACAGTGGATAAAATTGTTGAGCTTCTAAAGAAGGAAGATTCTATTCGAGCAGTTTATCGTTTGGGGAATGTCAACCATCCAGGAATTTCTGATATTGATCTCATTGTTGTTTTTAAAAACGGGACAAGTTGTCCATTGAACCCAATCGAGTATTTAGATGAAGATGATAAATATCTTTTAACGCACAATTTGTTTGGCGCCTCAGAGGATCAATTCAAAAAAGTACTGCCATATAGTTTTTGGGATAATTTGAAATGCATATGGGGTGAGCCGATAGAAATTGATAAAGATCAAGTTAAGCTGTCAGTAGAACAGGAATCCTTTTATAAACAACAAGTAGGGCTAGAGTTTTTGCAAAAAAATTATATTGAGCTGAGCGTTCAAAAAAAGTATGGAGTAATAAAGCTAAGAAGCATTATTCAGGAAATTAAAGGAGTACGTTATGATTTGGTTTTTTTAGGCATTGAAGGTTTAGAGATAAATAAATTGATGACAGATTTCTTAAGTCGATTAGATCATTGGTTTGAGCAATCCTTCGACCCGATAGAATTTAGTCAATGGTTGGATCAATACTATAAAGCCTTAGAAGATGCAATTATTCATGTCAATCGTCAATTGAAAATTTTATGGGTGCCAAGAGATGGAGATTTAAATTATGGAAGAAATATTTTAATCAAAAAGGGTGAACTACTTCATTGCAATGCATCAGGACTGTTCTTGCCGGCTTGGCTTCTTGCCAAACATAAAAAAATCTATAATGCGCATCAACGATTGAATCGATTCGAAATAACGATGAAATACCACACTAAGGATAGCGAAAATTTGAACATTAAACGATTTAAAGCTTTTGAGATACATCAACTCGAGAACAAACTGAATTATCCTCATTTCGGCCCTTTGATGACTACTTTAGCAAGTCAATTTATTTAATGTTTTGAATTAGTGATGAAAGTTTTACACGTGATATGGAATGCAAAATTTGGAGGGATAGAAAAACTCGTTTACGACCTTTCTATAGCTCAAAATGCTGTGGAAGATATGGAGCCGCATATCTTCATCGCAAAGAAAGAAGGAGAGTTTTTAGAGAAATTTGAAGCATCCAATATCCAACTTCGGTTTTCTAAGCTGAAGAAAGGGTTCGATTTAAACATTGCAGAATATTTAAAAATTCGTTCTTTGTTTAAGCAGTATGAGGTAGTTCATTTTCATATTTTTAATCCACTCATTATTTTATGCTCACTTGGTTTAGATTGTAAGATAGTATTCACTGAGCACGGCAATTTTGGGTTTGGCAGAAAAAGAAAGCGATCTGATAGTTTAATGAGCGGGTTGAAGAAAATCTTTTTGAAGAAGGTGGCTTCATGGGTTACTTATAACTCTCATTTTACAAAAGAAAGCTCTGAACGTCTTTATGGATTAGAAAATCAAAAAAATGCCTCGGTGGTCTACAATGGAATTCAATTTCAAGAGGTGAATTCGGAAGGGATATTTCCAGAAATAACCGAACTGAGAGCTCAATTGAAGGGTAAAGTAGTTGTTGGAACAAGTTCACGTTTTGTTTCTTTTAAGCGAATTGATCGTCTAATTTTAGCTTTCTCGAAGTTAAAAAATAAAGGCGCTTGTGTTCTTTTGTTAGTAGGAGATGGAGTTTTAATGTCGGAACTAAAGAAGCAAGTAGAAGAATTAAAAATCACTAATTCGGTTATTTTTGCTGGTTATGTGAGTAATGTGCAAGAATACCAACAGTTAATGGATGTCTGCGTATTTCCATCGCAGTCAGAATCGTTTGGACTGGTTGCCATTGAAACCTTATCGATCGGTAAACCAACCATTGTTTTTGCTGATGGGGGCGGCATAAAAGAAATTGTTGGAGGGTTAAATCACAACGATATTGTAAAAAATGAGTCGGAATTGGCGGAACGATTGGAATATTATATCAATGGTATGGAATCGCCAGATGAAACTAAAATAGCAAGAATTAAATACGCGAAAGAATTTAGCATTGAAGTATGTTGTGAGAAGTTTAATGATATTTACCGTCAATTAAAGGAAACGATCACCAATAAGCGATAAATCTCACTTAGAGAATGAAAAATACGGGAGAAATAGAGAAGGATTTTTTAGCAAAACGCGATACCTATTTTCAAGAAAATTATGTCAAGGAAACAAAGACGAACTACTTGAGAAGGTATAGAAATGAGCTGATAAGAAGGGAAATTGAAGAATTGAGCACTGTAAGAACTGTTCTTGATGTTGGCTGTGGACCTGCGATTTTATACCCTGAGTTGTTGGAAAGGTGTGAGACCTATCATGCCATGGATTTGGTGGAATCTAATTTAGAGAAAATAAAGAGTCAACATAACGCGGATAAAATAAAAACGATTCAATCAGATTTAGATCATTTTGTTCCTAAAGAGGGGGCCTATGATGTGATTATTAGTTCTGGTTCAATCGAATATGCCAATGATTTTGAAAGCATAATTAAAGTATTAGTCAAGGCGCTCAAACCAAATGGAACCTTGATTATCTCATTCCCAAATCAAAATAGTCCTTATCGGATTTGGGGTGAACTGGTTTACCGAAATATTAGAAATTTATTTAGAAAAGAGAAAGCACCCGACTATAAAAGAGCTTTATTCAGTGAAGATTTTGTCCGAAGGCAATTTGTTTTGAATGGATCTGAAAAGAAAATCACTGTAAGGTATTTTGGGTTAAAGCTATTGTTGCAGCCATTGGATGCTCTATTTGTTGATGTCGATTATAAGATTTTAAATTATTTTAATAGTCGCCCAGATAGTAACTTAAATAATTTGTCACAGGAGTTTCTGGTAGTATATCAACAATAAAAAAAGAGAAGAGCAGGATTAGTTTTAAATTCGCTCTAAAGTGGATTAACAATGGAGAATTCTAAAGTTATTATAGTTACCAATATACCCAATCAATATCGGGTACCACTTTTTAATGAATTGAACAATCAATTGATTTTACAGGGTAAGGAGCTTTTAGTCGTTTTTGCAGCGAAGAGCTATCAAGCAAGAAAGTCAATCATTGATATGTCTGAATGTAATTTTAACTATCATATTTTAGGACCAAGTATTTTTAGTAGCATAGAGCAAAAGCGAGGTTTGTTCTTTTATTCTGGATTAATTCGTCTCTTATTGAAAGAAAAACCGAAAACACTTATAGTGGGTGGTTTTTCTATATCTAGCTTGAAAGTAGCATTCCTTCAGTTTTTTACTGCTTTCAATTTTATTATTTGGTCCGGCACTTTTGAAGCTGAATCAACCAAAGCAAGACCAGTTCGGTTAATAATTAGAAAGTGGCTAATAGGCAGAGCAAATCATTTAATAGCATACAGTACAAAAGCAAAACAGTACTTTATCTCACTGGGAGCGGAAGAAAAAAAAGTGGTGAATGTAGGGAATACAGTCGATGTTGAATTTTTTAGCTCAATTAATCGCACCATTGATGAATTGCATAGAAAGAATGGAATTTATCACCTGACATATGTAGGTTATTTGACTTCCAGAAAAAATGTTGGATTACTACTAAATGTTGTAAAGGAATTGAAAGCATATAGAACAGACTTTGTGTTGGATATTATAGGCGATGGAGAGTTTAGGTTAGAGCTGGAGCAGTTGGCAAAGGAATTGGAGATTTCTAGTTTTATAAACTTCCATGGGTTCATGCAAAAGAAGAATTTGCCGTCAGTTTTAACTAATTCTGCTATATTTCTTTTTCAAACGGATTTTGATATTTGGGGCTTAGTTTTGAACGAAGCAATGGCTGTCGGTATTCCTTGTTTGGCATCGATTAATGCTGGAGCTACAGAGGATTTAATCCAAGAAGGCACAACAGGATTTAAGGTTGATTTTAATGATTCAATAAGTGTAGCAAAAAAAATTGATTACTTAGTTAGATATCCATTAAAAATGGAAGATGTGGGCAAGAATGCTAGCGATTTTATTCAACTAAATTATTCGTTAAGCAGTTGTTCAAGTAGAATGATATCAGTAATTTAAGATGACGTATAAGAATTGGAAAAAATGGGTTAGTCAATTGCCACTTTCATTAAGGTGGTTTATCGTACTCATTTTATTACGGCCAATAATTGATTTGTTTTACTTTTTGAAGGAGATTTCTCCCCTCATTTCTCCATTATATATCGTAGGTATTTTAACTCCTTTATTCATTATATTCAGCTTTTTATCCAAAAAATTTCCCCAAAGGATAAAGTCACTAATTTGTGATTTGAATTTTGGAATGTGGTCATTATTGGTAGCCTTCAATCTTTCATTATTGTTTCTTATCGATAGTGGATTTGAAGTAATTAGTGATGTGCTTAAATACAGCACGCCCTTATTTTTATTCTATTTCTTCAGGCATTTTATAAGATCAAAAGTAGATTTGATTGGTGTGCTACAAACTTTTCTTTATTCAGCATATATTCCTGCAATATTGCTGGTATATGAGCTTTTGTTTGGTGCGATAAGTCCAGAATATCTTTCCGAAGGTAGAGGTGGAGGAGCTCGAATTCAAGGAGGTTATGCAGATATTATGAATTACGCAATTTATGCAACAGGTGCATTGCTTATTCAATGTTACTTTTTTCTCAGATCTAATCAATTGAAAGCAGTGACATCTAAAAAGACAATTAATCTCATTTTGGTTATTATTATGAGTTTTGTTGCCTTTTTAAGTATTAAGCAGACATCTTCTTGGGCTGTTGCATTGTTTTTATTTGCTTTGTTCATATTCTACAACTTAAAAAGTATAAAGGGCTTCTTAATCATTTTACTATTTTCTCCACTTTTATTTTTTATAGGATTTAATACATTCAAGGATAAAATTGAACCGTTAATTGAAAAGGAATATAAAGTAATTGAAGGAGATGCAGGAATTGAACGCTCTTTTAACGGTCGGATGACTAGGTGGATAAAGTATTTTGAAATTTGGACAGAAATGCCATTGAGTAGTAACTTGTTGGGGGCGCCATTGTCAAATGAAAAAGAAGTGCCTACCATGATTAGTGGAGGAATGCACAGTGACTTTGTCAGAGTTTTATTTTTAAGTGGAGTTACTGGATTTTTACTTTATTTATCTTTTTTAATGTTAATCTTTAAAAGAGGGTTTGGATTGCCTGTTCCTGAAAAGTTTCTAATTTTTAGTGCAGTAGTGGCTACTTTACTTTATTCGGTATCTGCGACGCCGCTTTTGTATGTTCCTTACTTGTATTATATTCTTCCTATTTTTTCTTACGCTGCTTTACCAAAGCCAATTTTACAATTAAATGAGAAAAAGTAAAGTCATTATCGTCGGTAAATTGCCACCACCGTATATTGGGCCTGCAGTGGCGACCAATATTATTTTGAATTCTTCACTTAAGGAAGAGTTTGATCTGTTGCATTTGAATACCAAAGTCAACGAGTCCATTGATGATTTTGGCAAAGGAGGACTTGGGAAATTTTTTAAGAATATTGCCATTTATTTGAAATTGTTTCGTCTTCTGAGGCGTTCAAAGGCGGATGTTATTTTGATACCGATTAGCCAAACTACCTTAGGCTTTTTAAAGGATTCCATCTTTATTTTAATTGCCTCTTTGTTTCCAACTAGAATTTTGCTACAGCTCAGAGGCAGCAACTTTAAAAATTGGATTAATTCAGCAAATTCAACAACTGAGAAGTATGTGCGATTATGCATGAATCGGACGCATGGAATGATTGTGCTAGGAGAGAATCTACGTCACCTCTTTGAGGCTTATTATTCGCCTAAGCAGATTTATGTGATCCCAAACGGATGTGACATTGCTATTCCTGAGAGAAATATAGCCTCTTCAAAAGTTCAACTGCTTTATTTTGCCAACTTTTTGCCTTCTAAAGGAATTAAAGAAATCATAGAATCCCTAGCCATTTTAAAAATGAAAGGAATAAATACTTTTGAAATGACCGCTGTTGGAGCTTGGGATAATGAGGTTTATAAAAAGGAATGCATGAGCTTGGTCGATAAAAATCAATTGAAAGTTCATTTTCATCCTCCCATGAGTGGAGATCAAAAGTGGCAAACTTTCGCCAACGCAGATGTGTTTTTGTTTACACCAAACGGACCGGAAGGCCATCCTTGGGTAATTGTTGAAGGTTTAGCTGCGGGATTGCCAATTATTTCCACCGATCAAGGAGCTATTGTAGAATCGGTCATTCATAATAAAAATGGAATCATTCTTTCCGATTCAAGTCCGAATGAAATAGCCAAGGAATTAGAATTATTGATTTTGAATAAAGAGAAAAGAATAGAAATGGGGAAGGCGAGTAAAGTCCATTATGATCGTAATTTTACGGAAGCAAAAATGGTGGAGAATATTTCTACAACTATTCAACAAATTCTGAATTAATAGCACATGTGCGGAATAACCGGATATATTTCTAACCAACAATGGGATTCTCAACAAATGTTGGAGGTGCTTCATCATCGAGGACCCGATAGTGTTGGGGAATTTAAAGAAGAAATCGAAGGGCAGAATTTATTTTTAGGACATAAGCGATTAAGTATTATTGATTTGAGTGATGGTGGTCATCAACCCATGTTGAGTGACGATCAGCAAATTGTGCTCACTTTTAATGGGGAGATTTACAATTTTCAAGAACTAAAAGCAACGTTTTTACAAGGACAGCAGTTTCATTCTACTTCTGATACCGAGGTTTTACTCAAATTATACGAATCAAAGGGAATTGATTTTTTACAGGAGTTGAATGGCGATTTTGCCATCTCTTTATTGGATAAAAGACTTAATCAGTTGTTTGTGATTCGTGATAGAATGGGCGTAAAACCACTTTACTATTATCATGAAAATGGAGACTTTTTATATGCCTCTGAAATAAAAAGTATTTTGGCTGCTGGCATAAAAGCAGAGTTGAACGATGCTTGTTTGCAACAGTATTTCACATTCAAATACGTACCTGAAAATAACACGCTATTTAAGAACATTTATCGAGTGCCTGCTGCACATTATCTGCAATATGATTTAAAATCAAAAAGCTTATCGATTAAGAAATATTGGGAGCCGACTGCTCAAAAAGAATACTCAAAACTCAACTATAAGGCCGCACAAGAAAAGCTTTACTCACTAATTGAAGATGCTTGTCGAATCCGGTTGATTTCTGATGTGCCAGTGGGAACCTTCTTTTCAGGTGGATTGGACTCATCGATTATTGCTCATTTCTTGAAAGGTAACAAGAGTATCAACCATTATTGTGCAGGCAAGAATGAGAAGGATTTAAAGAAAGAAGGAACTACTTCTGACAGCTATTACGCTGAGAAATTAGCGAAAGATTGGAAAATGAACTTGGAGTTAATCACCATTGGTGAGAACCAATTGACCAAAGAGTTAATTCAGAAAACAGTTCATTTTAATGATGATATTATAGCGGATGGTTCTCAGATTCCATCTTATTTAATCACCCAGAAATCTGCTGAAAAGAGTACGGTTATATTATCCGGGATGGGAGCCGATGAGCTATTTCTAGGATACGCGGGTCATCAGTTGCTATTGTTGGACAGTACATTAAATAAATTGCCGAAAGGGTTTACCAAACCGCTGTTTAAAAGCTTCTCCAATTTAAATGTGGGGAAAGGAAGCTTTAAAGCATACAAACGTTACTTACAAAAGCTGGGAAGTTACAATCAACAAGGAAACGAACGGTATGGCTTTTACAATATTGTGGGCGACTTTGATAGCTCTCGATTGATTTTTAAGAAAGAATCGCAAACCATCATTCCTTTTATTGCCGATTATTTCCCAGAAGGAGAAAACCCTTTTGAAGGCTTAAAACGATTTGAACGCAATAACTTTTTGATTAAAAATCTACACTATACAGACCGGATGAGTATGGCGAATTCAGTAGAAAATCGAGTACCCTTTTTGGATCATCGAATTGTAGAATTTGCATATAGTATTCCAAGAAGTTATAAGCTAAGCAACTTAGGTAGAACCAAAAAAATCTTGAAAGATGCGTTTAAAAACGACTTGCCTGATTTTGTAACAAACCGACGAAAAGCCGGTTTTGGAATGCCACTAAGGAGTCTTTTGGGTGATCAAAAACAAATAGATGAATTATTAGACTTAGACTTTTTTAATAATTTTGACCAATTCTCGGTTGAAGGAATTCAGCAAGTCATTGAACAACATATAGAAGGCACAAAGGATAATTCCGCTCTAATTTATGCCTTAATTACTTTTCAAGAGTGGTATAAAATGTATATTCGCTAAATGGAGCAACTGACTCAAACCTTGAAAGATGGTAACATGCAACTGATGGAGGTGCCATTTCCTGCGCTACTTCCTGGCTGTTTATTGATACGCAATCACTATTCTATCATAAGTCCTGGTACCGAAGGAAAGACGGTAAAAGATGCTCGCTTGAGCTATATAGGGAAAGCTAAAGCTAGAAAAGAAGAAGTCAAAAAAGTGATCACTTCGGCCAAGACGTTTGGTGTGCTTAAAACCTACAATATGGTGATGAATAAGTTAGAAGCTTATTCTCCATTAGGCTATAGCTGTGCCGGAGAAGTTGTTGCTATGGCAGATGATGTAAAAGGATTTCAAATCGGAGATTTCGTGGCCTGTGGTGGAAATACGGCAGGACACAGCGAAATTGTTTGTGTTCCAGTCAATTTATGTGTGAATGTGAAAAAGGATGCATCACTAAAAGATGCCGCTTTTGCAACCATGGGAGCCATTGCCTTGCAAGGAGTTCGTCAATCAGAGTTGAAATTAGGGGAGTCCTGTTTAGTGATTGGTTTGGGAGTTATTGGACAATTGACCAATCAATTATTAGAAGCAGCAGGCGTTAAAGTCATTGGAATTGACATTGATGAAAATCAAGTGAATTTTGCCAAAGGACAGAAAACAAAGTTAATCTACAATCGGAATCATCCAGATTTAGAAAATATCATTGCAGAAGCAACTGGTGGACATGGAGTGGATGCAGTTATCATCACTGCAAGTACTAGTTCTTTAGATCCGATAGAATTTGCAGGGCAAGTGTGCCGTAAGAAAGGAAAAGTGATCATTGTTGGAGCTGTTCCAACAGGCTTTTCTAGAAAGAATTATTTCAAGAAAGAATTGGACTTAAGAATGTCTTCATCATATGGTCCGGGAAGGTATGAGAGCAATTATGAAGATAAAGGACTAGACTATCCAATCGGTTTTGTACGTTGGACAGAGAATAGAAACATGCAGGCATTTGTTGATTTAGTCGGTGATGGAAAGATTGTTTTAAAGCCGCTGATTTCTCATGAATTTGAGTTCAAGGATGCACCCAAAGCCTATCAATTAATTCTAGACAAAGAAGAGGTGATAGGAGGAATGGTGCTAAAGTACGATACAGAGAAAGTATTAAAAGCAGCCGTTCAATTGAATGATAAGAAGGCTAAAAAGAATGCAGTGAATGTGGGGCTCATCGGAGCCGGCTCGTTTGCCCAAAACTTTTTACTGCCTGCCTTAAAAGATAAAGTACAGTTTGTTGGCGTTGCTACAGCACGACCAACCAATTCAAAATACATAGCAGATAAATATCAATTTTCATTCTGTACCAATGATGCTTCGGAATTGATAAAAAGTGACCAATTGAATACGGTGGTTTTAGCTACTCGACACAATACACATGCGCAATATGTCTTAGAAGGGTTGCAAGCCAATAAGAATGTCTTTGTTGAAAAACCGCTCTGCATGTCAGAGGAAGAATTGGTCGCTATTAAGGAGGTACATTCAAATAGCTTGGGAATATTAATGGTGGGCTACAATAGACGATTCGCTCCTTTTGCGAAACAGGCCAAAGCCTTTTTGGGGGCAGAACTTCCAATGTCTATTAATTATAGAATCAACGCCGGGCAATTGCCTGCTGACCATTGGGTGCACGACCCAGAAGTTGGTGGTGGTAGAATAGTAGGTGAAGCATGTCATTTTATTGATCTGGTTCAGTTCTTAACCGGCAGTTTGTTGAAGAGTGTTTCGGCCATTTCGTTGCAATCGTCTGAAAATTTATACGACAATGTGGTGATAAGTTTAGAGACCATGAATGGAAGCATCGCTTCAATCTCATACTTCTCAAATGGCAGTAAACAAATTCCTAAAGAATACTTAGAAGTGTTTTGTGGTGGAAAGTCGGCTATTATTGATGACTTTAAAAAGTTAACCTTGGCAGATGGTAAAATTCAAAAGTTTAAAAGCGATCAAGATAAAGGATATGCTGAAGAAATTACAGGATTTACCAATGCCATCTTAAACGGAACGGCTTCTCCAATTCCAGCTGAAGAGTTATTCATGTCTACTTTGGCATCTTTGAAAGTGATTGAATCTATCCAAAAAGGAGGAGAGAAAATAATCCTCTCATAATTGAATGGCGAAAAATCAAACAAATAGTTCAGTGATTAAAAAAGCACAACTAGAGCTTTTAGCTTACATTGAAAAGGAAGAATTTAAAGGCTACGATCCTTATGACACCTTGAATTCTTGGGTGCCATTTGGCTGGTTAGGCAAGTGGGGAAAACCGATTGGAATTCAGATTCAGAAGAGAAATCCAATCAACATTCGTTCACTCATCGGAATTAAAAAGGACTACAATCCAAAAGCCATAGGTTTGTTATTGCATTCATATAGCTTGATGTATCAAAAAAAGCCAACCGAAGAAATTAAATCCAAAATTGACTTCCTATTTAATTGGTTATTAGAAAACAGAACCAAAGGATTTAAACATTTTTGTTGGGGATATAATTTTGATTGGGCGAGTTCAGTGAAGCTATTGCTAGCCTTCTCTCCAACTATTGTTGTTAGTGGATTTATTGCCAAAGGAATGATCGCTTATTATGTAGCATTCAAAGATCCGAAAGCATTAGAAGTTCTAAAAAGCATTGGACAATTTATAGAAGAAGACTTAGATGTGTCGGAAGATGAGTCGGGAATTTGTTTTAGTTATAGTACCATAGAAGTAGATTGTTGCTACAACGCGAGTATGTTGGGTAGTGAGTTGTTTGCTTTTTTATACAAAGAAACGAAGATTGATAGGTATAAAGACTTGGCCATTCGATCAACTAATTTTGTAGTTGATAAGCAAAAAGCAGATGGGAGATGGAACTATAGCATAAAGCTAGAAACTGGTAAGGAAAGAACTCAAATTGATTTTCATCAAGGTTATGTCATTGATAGTTTGGGATATGTCATGAAATACATTCCATCGACTAAAGAAAAGTATCAAGCCTATTTACAAAAGGGATTAGACTATTATCAGAAAAATCAGTTCTTAGCAAATGGACAATCCCTTTATCGGGTTCCATCTAAGTATCCAGTAGAGATTCATAACCAGGCACAAGGAATTATTACTTTTGCGAGATGGGCTCATTTAAATGAAAACTATTTAAGTCAGTCTAAAAAGATTGCAGAATACACTATTGATAATATGCTTTCTCCTAAAGGTTATTTCTATTATAAAAAATATCCTTGGATAACAATTAAAACGCCATTTATGCGGTGGAGTGAGGCGTGGATGTTATTAGCATTAACGGAATTAGATATAAAACAGAATGGCTAAAGATTTTACATTAGTAAAGTATAAGGAGTTTCTCCAAGCGGGCATAGAAGCAGGTTATCGGTTAACTAGTTTTCAAGATTATCTAAAAGATAATTCGGGTAAGGTGATGATCTTACGTCATGATGTGGACAGAAAACCAATAAATTCATTGAGAACTGCTGAATTACAGTATAGTTTAGGAGTTAAAGGAACCTATTATTTCAGAGCAACAAAAGAAAGTTTTAATGTTGAGATTATAAAACAGATTAGAGATCTTGGACATGAGATTGGTTATCATTATGAGGATTTAGCAATTCATAAAGGAGATTCTAAAAAGGCCATAGTACATTTTATAAAATGGTTAGATAAATTAAAAGAAATCTATCCGGTGAAGACAATTTGCATGCATGGAAGCCCCTTGTCTAAATGGGATAATAGAGAACTTTGGAAAAGTTATGATTATAAGGATTATGGAATCATTGCAGAGCCTTATTTTGATCTAAACTTTGATCAAGTGTTTTATATTACCGACACCGGAAGAAGGTGGGATGGAGATAAAGTTAGTGTTAGGGATAAGGTGAATTCTACTTTTGACTTAAGTTTTCATTCAACAAATGATATTATTAATGCATTTCAAAAAAAACAGTTGCCAAATCATATTATGCAAAATATTCATCCTCAAAGATGGACGGATACTAATGGGCAATGGATTAAAGAAATGATGCTTCAAAAGTTGAAAAATGGTATTAAGAAAAGTGTATTTGTAAAGAAATGAAGAAACTAAATGTTTTTATAATATCTCAAGAAGAACCATTTTATATTCCTAAAGTTATTAAGTATTTATTAGAACATCAGAATGCTAATTTTAAGGTAGTTGGGGCTAGTCGATTAAAACCGCATCGTAAGAATAAGACGATGAAAGATTGGTTGTTAGAGAGGACACAAATCTACACTTACTGGGAGTTATTCATTACGACGATATTCTTTGTTTACTGTAAAGTTTGGTACAAACTTCTTTCTAAATTCGGAATAGAAAACCCATTTTCTGTTAGTGAGGTTTATAAAAAATTCAACATTAAAGAAGTGGTGACAGATAATATTAATTCCGAAGCATACTTAGATAAGCTAGACGAACTTAATCTGGATATTATACTTTCAATTTCTCCTCCTCAGTTATTTCAGGAAAGACTAATTAAATTACCTAAGGTAGCTTGCTTAAATGCGCATGGCACTCTATTGCCAAGGCATAGGGGAGTATTTGGAAGTTGGTGGATGTTAAATTTAGATGATGAAGAGATAGGAACAACAATTCACACCATGGAAGAAAGGTTAGATGCAGGAGAAATCGTCTGGCAAAAATCCATTCCAATGCCTAAGAATGCAACCCAATACCGAATAGCATATCACACAAAAAAGGTGATGTCAGAAGGACTAGTTGAAGTTATTAATAACTATAGTTTAAATAAAGTAATTGCCATAAATCCCAAATATAAAGAGAGTTATCATAGAGCTCCAACAAAAGAAGAAGGGAAAGTTTTTCATAAGAAGGGGAAAAGAGTTGTCACACTTAATGATGCTAAATACACTTTAGCTTGTAAATTTGATTAGGTCAAAAATTGACCTAATGTATTTTAAAATAATGAAAAATAATAATAAACCATTTCTCTTTTATTTAGGTCATCCGGCTCATTATCATAATGTTTCTAAGGTAATAGAACAGCTTTCAAATAAAGGCTATGAAATTATTTTAGTTGCAAGGAAAAAGGATGTACTATTTGATTTGCTTCGAGATTTACCTTACAAGATTATATATTTAGATGCAAGAGTTGGGCAAAATAAACTTGCTTTAATAGGTACAATTTTAAAGAGAGAGATAATTTTATTCCGTTTGGTATTAAAGTATAAACCTAGGATGATGGTCGGGACTGATATTGTGATCACACATATTGGTAAACTCTTTGGCATTCCTTCATTTGTATTAAATGAAGACGATGCTGCGGAGGTTCCTTTTTTAGCAAAATTTGGATTTAAATATTCTACAGCCGTATTTTCTCCCAACTGTTGTAATATTTCTCCTTATGATCATAAGAAAATTGGGTATGAAGGGTATCATGAATTGGCCTATTTACATCCAGATTATTTCAAACCTGATAAATCTAAAGTTGAAACATTGTTTGCAGGAGAGGAACGATTCTTTCTACTACGTTTTGCATCCCTCACTGCACATCATGACGAAGGAGTAAAAGGAATAAATGATGAATTGGCGAAGCAAATTATTGCTATTTTGGAAAGCAAAGGAAAGATATGGATTACATCAGAAAGGCCTTTGACTTCAGATTTTGAAAAATATAGAATTTCAATTCCGCCCACAGAAATTCATCATGCACTTTTTTATGCCGATTTGTATATTGGCGACAGTCAAACAATGGCAGCAGAGGCGGCTGTTTTAGGAACTCCCTCGCTTCGATTTAACGATTTTGTGGGTAAATTGAGTTACCTAGAGGAATTAGAACACAAGTATCAATTGACGTTTGGTATAAAGACTGACCAGAAGCAAGTCTTATTAGAAAAAATTGAAGAGTTGATCAGTCAGCTTGATTTAAAAGCAAAATGGCAAGAACGAAGGGAAGTGTTATTTAATGAGACGATTGATGTGACCCAGTTTTGGGTACACTTTTTTGAGTCTTATAAATTATAATGCTAAATATTTTATTGTAAATTAGCCTTTCACAAAATGTTGGAATGCAGATAGTAAGTCGCAAGTTTTCGAAATTAGATCAAGATATTATTCTAAAAGGAATAATGAATGAAGAGTTGCATTCATTTGTACAAGATAATATTAAAACAAGTGATAGAAATAAGACTACTATTCTTTCTGTAGGAAATCAATTTACTATCGACAACCTCCCGAATCCTAATGAGTCCGAAAAGAATTATGAGAATATCATCAACTTAAAGAAAGTGAATGAAGTTCAAAATATCACTGGACTATATTCGGCTATAAATAGTCGCCTAGAAATTGGAGGACGGTTGATTACATGTGTGGAAACATCTGATTTAAGGAAAGAACGTTTGTATAAAAAATTTCCTCCTGTTATTAGGTCCATCTATTACTTTTTCGACTATTTGGGGAAGCGTGTAGCTCCTAAAATGCCGATATCCAATAAAGTCTACTTTTTTTTAACGGCAAATCGGAATAGGGTATTGACTTCCGTAGAAGTCTTAGGGCGATTGGTATATTGCGGATTTCGAATTGTGGACACCAAACGAATAGATAATTTATTATATATCGTAGTTGAAAAAGAGTTGTTTACAGTAAATCTTCAGCCTCGAAAATATGGCTTTTTCTTAAAGTTGAATCGAACTGGTTATCAGGGTCAACCAATTACTGTCTATAAAGTTAGAACCATGAATGCGTATTCTGAATATTTGCAGGATTACATTTATTCTAAGAATCAATTGGCCGAAGGAGGTAAGTTTAAGGATGATTTCCGGATTAACTTTATGGGAAAAATTCTTAGAAAGTTATGGTTGGATGAATTGCCAATGATTTATAACTGGCTAAAAGGAGATTTAAAGTTAGTAGGTCCAAGACCTCTAAGTGCACAATATTTAAGTTTGTATAGTTCTGAATTAAAAGAGCGACGTAAGAACTTTAAGCCTGGTTTGGTGCCGCCATATTATGCAGATTTGCCAAAATCCATTGATGAAATTATGGATTCTGAGATGCGCTATTTTGACGCTTATGAGAAGAATCCATTTAAGACGGATGTTCGATATTTCTTTAAGTCAATTAGTAACATAGTAATAAAAAAGGCAAGGAGTAAATAGGTAATTTTAACTATGTCAATTCGTCAAACTCTCTTCTTTTTATTTTTTAGTTGTTTTATTTTTTCTGCTTCGACTCAGGTTGTATATCAGGATATTTCCAAAACTTCTATCTATGAATTTTTAGATGAATTGGCCAACCTCCGATTGATTGAACTCAATACTTTTAGCAAACCGTATTCACGGGAGTTGATTGCGCAAAAATTAAACTCTGTGGATCAATCTGAATTGAATAGCCGTCAAATTAGGGAGTTGGATTTTTATTTAAAAGACTACAACAAAGAACTATTACCCAATAAGGATTTCGACAAACGTTTGGATTTGTTGTATTATAAGGATTCCATTTTCTCCTTCACGCTAAACCCTATTATAGGAGCAGAATATTCTACCAATGAAAATGGTGACTATTTGAGAAGAACCATAGGCGGCGAACTATTTGGATATTTGGGAAAGAATGTAGGTTTTTATGCCAGTTTGAGAGACAATGTAGCAAATGATATTATCCAAAATGAAGAATTCTTGAATCCAGATCGTGGCGCGAACTATAAAGGTAGTGGTGATTTTAGCGACATGAGAGGTGGCGTTACTTACAGTTGGAATTGGGGTAGCTTAGGCTTAATAAAAGACAATTTTACATGGGGGAACAATAATTTCGGAGCCAATATTTTATCTGATAAAGCACCTTCATACACCCGATTGCAATTAAAGGTTCAACCTGTGAAGTGGCTGGATTTTGAATATTTTCACGGCTCATTATCTTCAGAAGTTAGAGATAGTGCCCGCAGTTATTCCGCAGGAGTCCGTCAACGGAATGTAGATGTTCGAAAATATATGGCGGCTAATATTTTCACAATTAGGCCTATAAAAAACCTGAATATATCGATAGGAAATTCTATTGTTTACAGCGATAATCTGCAAGCGGCATTCTTTATTCCTTTTATGTTTTTCAAATCAATAGATCACGGAGTTTATAATGGATCTGGAAATTTTGGAGGCGGAAATTCTCAGATCTTTTTTGATATAAGCTCCCGAAATTTGAAGGGCTATCATTTTTACACTTCCTTTTTTATTGATGAAATTTCATTCTCAAGAATGTGGGATAAAGACCAACATTCCAATTTTGTAAGTATGAAATTTGGTGCACAACGAAGTAACTTATTCGATAAGAATATTTCCCTAGCAGTTGAATATACTCGAACAAATCCGATCACTTACCGCCATTTTGTAAACACCACCACTTACGAGAGCAATAATTATAATATGGGACATTACTTGCGGGATAATGCGCAAGAATTAGCTTTTAAGATTAATGTAAAACCCGTTTCCCGTCTAAGTATTTCAGCGAATTATATTATTGCCCAAAAAGGAGAAGAGTATTTTTACTCAGGAACCACAGGCAATTCACCTGCTGTGTGGGGATTGGATTTTATTGAAAATGAGCGGTGGAATAGTGATGCATTTCAGTTAGTAGTTGGCTATGAGTTTTTTAACGATGTTTTCTTCTCTATGGAATATCAATATCAAAAAATAGCTGGAGTGGATGCTATTATTTACACCTCTCCATTTTACCAAGGCTCTACCAATACATTCTCAGCGAAGCTTAATATTGGGTTTTAAAGCATTCTGTCTGAATATTAGAATTTTAACTTTTTTTTCAAGCGATCCTGTTTTTAAGAGTAATTTCGCACTTCAATTGTTTAGAAATCTTATAGGTAACCCAACTGTATTACAGTTTTATTCGTACCTATTCTGACATCTATTTCTACTGGGATAGAATGTTAAATAATTATTTATGATCAATATCCAGGCAACGAAACTTGGAGTTTTGTCGTCTAGTAAATGATTGCAGATTAATGTTTTGCAAACTAAGTAACCCTACGTAAGTATAAATACTTTGAATTTTGTCTAGAATTACCCCACAATTTTTTCATTACTTTTTATTCAGTTTGATGCTGGATCTAATACTTGTATTTTTATTTTATTCATTCATATATAGTTATCTAGGATTTTATCCAATAATGTTGGTTTGGATAGTTTCCAAATTTGTTCTATATCCTTCTGTAACCGAAAGAAGATACGTAAGCTTAGAAAAGGTTTTAACTCTAGGATCTAAGCAGTTAATGCTTTTTAATGTAATTATTGTCCTACTTGCTTTGTTGTTTGATTATCCAATTCAGCAAATACTTTATGAGTTACTTACTATGAACATTATATTCATTGTTAGTAAAACAGTATTTGTATTATTTCTAAAATTATATCGAACACTAGGTTTTGGCTTCAATCGTTTTATTACTATTGGAGATCATCCTTCTATAAGTAATATGATTGATTATTTAATGTTAAGCGTTAGCTCAGGTAATCAATTTATGAAGCATTATTCTAAGGTTCCAAATAGATTGGAGTTAAAGAAATTCTTGTTAAAATCTTTTGTTAATGAGATTTATTGTTATTCAAAAAGCCTTTCTAACGAGGATGTAAAATTCCTGATGAGCCTCTCTTTTAAGCATGATATTCATCTTCACTTAGTATCTGAAGAGAGTGGTGCTTCAATTGACACAAATCAAAGGCAAGGAGTTTTTCATAATTCAGAATTAACAATGTCGCCATTAATGAGTCGAAAGCATTTGATTTTAAAGCGTTCTTTTGATTTATTGATATCTTCTTTCGTTATTGTTTTTATACTGTCTTGGTTAATTCCTATAATAGGACTTTTAATAAAAATTGACTCTCAAGGACCGGTTTTCTTTCCTCAACCAAGAGCAGGGAAAAATGGAGTTTACTTTTTCTGTTTTAAGTTTAGATCCATGACGATCGATGCTGACGATAGACAGGCTTCTAAGAATGATTCTCGTGTAACTCGTATAGGTGAGTTTCTTAGAAAAACTAGTTTAGATGAGTTTCCTCAATTTTTAAATGTGTTTTTGGGTCATATGTCAATTGTTGGACCTCGACCGCATCCAAAATCATTAAATGATAAATATGATTTGCAAGTGTTACGTTATAACGAGCGATTGTTAGTAAAACCTGGTATTACAGGGTTATCTCAAGTTGCAGGATACAGAGGAGAGACTATAGATCAGCAAACAATGCAAAATAGAATACGAGTTGATTTGCTTTACATTAGAAGTTGGTCACCCTTACTAGATTTAAGAATCTTTGTAAGAACTTTTACAAAAACACTCTTTGCGACTGACAGTCAGGCTTATTAACGAAATAGGTCAATTAAGTTATAATATACAAATTTAGGAACAACGTATATGTATCTTTTTATCAATCTTTTAGGTTCTTGACATAATCTAAAAAACCACTCCATACCAATGTTTTCGATCCAAATAGGAGCTTTTTTTACATTTCCAGTGTGAAAGTCAAATGCTGCACCAATTGGTAGTATGGCATGCACATTAGTCAGTTTCGAAATCCTATGTGAGAAATATAATTGCTTTGGAGCCCCAAGTCCTATCCAAAGAATAGAGGTGTTCGATTGGTTAATTAGGTCTGCGATTGACTGCATTTCTTCATTAGAAAGGTCTTTGAACGGTGGGCAGTAGGTTCCTGAAATATTGTTATTACCCCATTTATTGCATTCCATTTTTAGCTGATCTGCAACCCCTTCAGCACCACCACATAAAAAGTGATTGATAGGCAGGTGTTTCGTTTCATTGATAATTCGTTTGAAAAATTTGGGGCCTCCAATTCTTGTCGCAGTTTTAGACCCTTTTAGTTTTAAAATCCATACTGATGGCATCCCATCTGGAAGGTGCCAGAAGTAGTCATCTGTTATTTTTCGGAAATCGATGTTTTCTACAGCATGAACCAGTACGTTCGCATCAGAAGGGCTAATGAGTAAATTCCTCCTTTCATCATTTAAAATCTCTATAAATTCAGTAACCGCAGTTTCAAATCCTTTACTATACAATTCAGTTCCTAGTACTCTCATCTTTCTTCTCTTGAATTATTTTCGAATAGGTAGTAATTAGTTGTTCGTAATTACTTCGTTTACTGTATTTTATTAAAAAATCTTGATGTGCATTTGACACCATTTCACTTGATAACGTTGCTTGACTGAGCGCAAATTTAATCTGCTTTATTAGATTTGTTGCGCTGTTTGGAGTAAATAGCAAACCATTTTTATGGTTATGAATTATTGATTGCATTGCGCCTAGATCACTTGATATTACTAATGTCTGGTTTGCGAAAGCTTCTAGTATGGTCATAGGCATGCCCTCATACCAAATAGATGGAAAAATTAGAGCCGTTGCATTCCTCATGTAATATTGGGTTTCTTTATTGCTTAGTTTGCCTAAAAGCTCAATATTATTTTTCCGCTCAAGTGCTGTTCTTAATTCTCCTTCACCTATTACTTTTATTGGAATTGGAAGTTGATCAGCTATTTCTATCAATAAATGAACACCTTTTGTTGCTTCTAATCTTCCTACGAAGACGAGGTAAGGAGTTTCTATTTTATCTTCACGTTCTACTATTGGTTGCTCTACAAAATTGGGTTTAATGATGAGCTTATCTTCGGGAAGTCCACCGGCAATAAATTTTTTCTTAGCAAATTCTGTTAAGCAGAAATAGGCATCTACTTTGGTGTTCCATGTACCATTCTGTCTATTTTTATCAATCATCCTAGCAATAGCGTATGTTTGGATTGAAGAGTTTCGATAACATTTCTTTAGCACAGAACCATAGATAGAACTCGAAATGCAATCTTCACAAACGTTTCCATTCCGAAATAATAAGCCATTAGCGCAAATTAATCGATAGTTATGCAGGGTTTGAACAACAGGAATTTTAAGGTCGTTGCAAGCACTATAAATTGCTGGAGATATAAGCGGTAAGAAATTATGAACATGACAAATATCTGGCTTCTCAATCTTTAAAAATTGGATTAAATCCGAATAAGAGGTTTGAGAAAAACTTGTAGATCGCAATAAATCTAATTTCTTAATTTTAGAGTAAGTGTTAATCTCTTCATTATGTTTGAAATAAGTGATGACTTCATTTCCATTTTCTTCTAACAACTTCTTTTCGTTAGCTAGAACAGAATCTTCACCACCTCTTAATTGATAATAATTATGAGCTAAAAGGATTTTCATTGATTATCTTTTGAAGGTAGAAATAGCTGTTTTTCCCAATAAAATGCACACATCAAAAACAAAAAGAAAATAATGCCTCTTTGCGTTTGTAAGGTAGATTCTGTAAGACTAAATGAGGTAAACAAAATTAAGAAAATAGTTAGTAAGTATTGTTTGTATTTCAAGCTATACCAAAAAGATAGCGCCAATATCAATATATAAAGTAATACCATTACCACGCCATTTGACATCCAATATTGTAAAAACATATTGTGAGAATTAAAATTACTTTCCAATCCAATTGTGAAGTTGCTTTCCTGATAAGCTTTAGTTAATTCATCTTCAGAATCACCCGTTCCTGAACCTTTGATCCAATCTTTTTTAATGACATCTATGGAATTACTCCATATGGCCATTCTTAGAGACAAAGGCCTCATATCAGTAGAGCTGTAATCAGTTTCAATTTCTAAGGATTCTAATTTGGTACTAATGATGTTGAAAGAAAATGTAATAACACTTATTAAAAGAACAATTGCTGCAATGATATGGCTTGCTTTTTTTAGCAATTGAGTGCGATACCTCAATCCAAGTATACCGAAGAGTGTGAGTGGATATACCAAAGCAAAATTGGAGGATTTTAACAAGAATAAAAGAAAGGTTGAAAATAATAAATAACCGATGTAGAGTGTCTTAGTTGATCTATTCTCAACCTTTTGATTTGCTAAAAGATAAACAATTACAGATCCACCAAAAGCCAAGTATAAACTGAAATAGATGGCATGCATTCCAGCGGGTTCAGTTAATAATTGATGCATAAATACATTGTACACAAAATGTGTTGAATCATTTAAATAGGCACTGCCTGTTTCAAGAAAAAACTGTGTTGCTATTCCCAAGCAATAAATACCTAAAGCAGCAGAGGAAAGTAAAAAAATGTTGAAGAGTAATCTTTGATGCGTTGCACTAATTTTTGTAATTGGCAGAGTTATAAAAGGAAATACTAAAAAGCCTAAATTTCGTTCAATAATAGATTTTCCATAATCCATGTTCTCGGTATATGCTAAACCCATTACTAGTGTCAAAAACATCAAAGGAAGAATCCATAAATATCCTAACTTCTTGAATGTAATTTTATGAGAAGCAAAACCTACAATCGTAATAAAACAAAGAATAAGTATAGATAAGCTATTGAATCTGATAGGCATAAATAGGCTTGCCATGAAGAAGGAATATGCCAGCGTGCACCATGAAGAGTATTTCGTTAAATTAATGCTCATTGATTGGTGTTTTATTTATAGAAAATAGCTTCCATTTAAACAACAGAAAACATAAACAACACCAATATATTGCCATATCAAATATTACTATAGTAATTCCGATCGTTAATAATGGAATAAAAATTACTCCGGTAAGCATTCTTAAATTCCACCTTTCGCTAGGAAACCAAGATTTAACTTGTGTTCGTATCATACGATACATTAATGCGAATAACAATATACAGAACATTCCTCCATCAATAAAAATACTCAGCATTGCATTGTGTGGGTCATATGCGATATCTGTTTTCCCATTCACTCTTAATGGGTAGAAATTTTCAGGAGAGGCATATTTTGTAAAAAGATCAAAGCTAGAGCCTGTCCCTGCTCCAAATAGATAATTGAATAACGAAAAATCCTTAATTGCATCTAAATAAATGTTCCAGATAGATCCTCTTCCTGTAAGCATTTGTTCGGGGAAGTAGTATCCAGTATAATGATGTACAAGGTTGAAATAATTTATTGCATATAGCGAAATTATACCCCCTCCTAATGCTATTAAAAAAATGAGCCATGGTTTGGTAATAATTCTAAAATTTGAAAGGACTCCTCTGTTGACAAATCCTAAGTAATAGATAAATAAAAGACCAATGCATCCTACTATTGCTTTAAAATAGGTCATCATGCTTACCATTATTAAGAAAACGATTAACCAAAAAGCTTCTTTTTCCTTTTTAAAGAATTGAAATAGAGTCATGAAGCAAATGATGATAGAAAGCTCAGAACCATGATATAGTAATCCATTTGGACGTGGAATTACAGATCCATCAGCTGCATATGCAAGATTAATATAGGTTGCATTCCAAAAGGTAATTGGAATCACCTTTAAGAACTGAAGAATTGCTATAATTATTGGAATCCACAAAAGTGATAGAAACCTTTTGATGTATTTATTTAATGTTTGATTTGAGATGGTTGGATTTGCAACAATATCAATAGCACAAATCAATATGGTACTGCCAAAAAAGAAATCGAGGAAACTTCTTAGATTCCAAAACTCTTGAAAAAACTGGATAATGAGATAAAATCCCAAAAAATAGAGGTACCAACGCTTGTTCGGATTGTTAAGTAGAATAAAAAGGCTAGTGACAAAAATCAACCCCATTCCGATTAAATGAAGTTTAATGGGAAATGGCGGTACAATATTTCCGAGTAAAATAAATAAAGGAGTTAAACTCAATAATTCTAGAAAGATAATATTGAGGGATGTGTTTTTTGTATGGACAATTGCTTCCAAAAATTATCTATTTAAATTACTTAATACTTTTCGGTACTCTATTGGTAAAGAAATGCATAGTGGGATTAGTGTGATGCAAGTTGCAATAATTACACCCTTCACTCCAAAAATATTTATAAATAGAATTGACAAAGGAATATTTATAGTAGCGGAAAAAATCAACCAGTTTCGTTGTACTTTAATTCGATCTATGCTATTCAAAAAATAGGCAAAAATATTATACCAAGCTGTAAGTAAGGTGGATATTGCTATAAAAATTGAGAGTTCGATAGGAATGTCAATTGGTTCTCCAATCCAAAGTTCATAAAGCGTATTTGATAATAATATCATCACTATTAAGCAGATTGAAAGCGCTAACCAAATGTATATTAGTTTTCTAATATTTGTTTGAATCCAACGTTTGTCATTTTTATGAACGGCTTCTGCAAAAGAAGCCCAATAAGGCAGCAGTATCAAATTAAATATAACTGTTATGATACTGAAAAATCGAAATGAGACATTGAATTTTGTTACTTCCTCACCACTTAAAAAGTTGACGATTATTAGATTGTCGGTTGAGAATATAATGAGAATACATAATTGAATAATAAAGAAGGATCTGTTCGCTTTTGTGTTGGGTAGACTTTCTGGATTTATAGTTTTTAACCAACTAGGTTTAATATTCTTTAGCTTTCTGCTAAAAGCTGCTATATTAGAAACGCTCCAAACTGCAAAAGGTACAAAAGAAAACCAGAAACAGATTAACAGAAGCGAAGGGTCAGCAATGAAATATTTCATAATGACAATTCCGAGAAGAGTTAACCCGTTTTGAATAACTGTAATTTGATAGGTTACGGCTGTATTATGAGTAGATAACAAGATTGCATTTAAAAAGTAGAAAATATAATGCAGGAAATAAAAACTTATACAAGTGATTAGCGCCCATTTGATGTTATCATAATTCTCATTTGATGGGGTAAATAATTCTTCAATAGGGAAGAAAATGATACTAATTGTAAGGCTAACGATTAATAGGCTATAGATGGTTATTAGACTTCTAAATCCTTTTGCAACAATAGCTTGAATAAGTTTAAATTTTTCGTCCGAAAAATAAGTGGTGATTCGATTTCGAATTCCATTGCTTATTCCGACCTCAATTGCGGAAAACCAAGTCAAAAATGATAAGATAGACAACCAAATTCCATATTTTTCTTGCCCTGCGAATTCTATGGTAAAACGAACCAGCATAAATGTAAATACTACATTTATACCTTTGTAAAAAGCAGATGTAATTACATTCTTCCTTAAAGTAAGAGATCTTTGGCCTGTTTTGCCTAACATATTACTTGCCTTTATAAGCTTCTCTAAAAGCTACAATTAGCGCAGTAAGAAAGAAAAATGTTAGGGCAAATAATAAAGATCTAGCTATTTTTCCAAATCCAATTCTATCACCAATAGTATTAAAGTGTGAAAAGATGATATAACATTGATTGTAGTTCTCAATTTCAGTGTCAATTATAGAAATCTGTTTTGAGTAATCAACAACTTTAGCATATACATCTAAAGGATTTATATTGCTGTTTTCACCATTTTGTCCCATGGTAATTGTTGTGCCTGTATTCGACTTACTTTTAGCCTTTGCTTGCTCCAACATTACCAAGTTGGTGATTTTTTTTAGAGTATCTAAGCTTTCCATTTCGTTTGTAAGGATCGCCCGCTCATTTTCTAAAATTTTCAATTGACTCTCTCTCATCTGGTGCAACTCCGGTACACGTTCAATGTATTTTAAAAATGGTGTTTCTATTTTTTCAAAAACGAATTCATCTTCAGACTTAACTATAATAATGAACTTATTACTATATGAATAGTCTTCTTCATCAAGAATATCATCTACGCTGATTAATTTTTGGTAAGAAGTGTCAAGGTTGCGGTATATTTTGTCTACATATTCTATTCTTTCTCTTAGACTTGAAAAAGGCAGAACCTCAAAGGCGGTAATAGATTTCGCTTCACTTTCTGTTAGATTCAAAAGGTTAGCCAATCGATCGGATTGATCTCTTTTTACTAATGAATTAAAATAATTTACATCTGAAAATAATTGAGCTCGTGCGTCGATATTCATTTTAACTACAAGGTCCGAAGCGTATTGCTTTGGAGCAATGTAAAAGCTCAGGAATCCCAATATTCCACCAATAATAGCAAACAATACCAATTTTTTAAAATTGGTTAAGAAAAACGAAATGATTCTAGAAATGTAAATTCCTATTGTAGATATTGCCCTTCCTATTGAATTAAAAATACGTATAAAAATCCGTTCTATGTCTTTAATTACTGGTGTAATCGTCTCTTCTTCGGGAATGTTGTTCTTTTGCATTGCATTTTTTTTAGGGTGCAAAGATAATTTTTATAATTCGTTGAATTCAATTATCCTTAGATAAAAATGAATTCCATTTTTTATAGCCTTAGGAGGCTAACTAGTTTGTGATTGACGTAGTTATTTTCAAAAAAGTTTGCCTCTAAATTCATTTACAAATCATAATTTTGGTCAGATTATGAAAGTAGCTCTGCTTACCAATTTTATTCCGCCTTATAGAAAGTCTCTTTATCAGTTGATTGCAAGAAGAGTAGATCATTTTAAAGTGTATTTGTCAACTGCAATGGAGTCGGATAGAAATTGGCAAGTGAATCACGATGGACTCAATGTTGAGATTCAAAAAACATTGAGTTATCAAAAGGAATGGAAACATGAAAATGGCTACAATCAATTCGTAGATATTCACATCCCATATGATACAGTTTATAGGTTATTAAAGTTTCGACCGGATGTTGTAATCTCTGTAGAGCTAGGAATTAGAAGTTTATTGTCGTCAATATATTGTTCGCTGTTTGGTAAGCAATTGATACTGTGGCTTGCTCTTTCTGAGCATACTGAGAAAAATAAGAAGGGGTTAAGAATTAAACTTCGGAAATACTTATTGGGGAAGTCATCCGCTATACTTTGTAATGGGGAGAGCTCTAAAAATTATGTAAGAGGTCTGGGGATAGAAAAGCCATTTTACTTTGTTGCATGTAGCAGTGATTATGAAATAAAGGATCCTAAAACGAACTTTAACTCAGACAAAAAACAATTCTTGTATACTGGTCGTCTAATTAATTTGAAAGGAATTTCTCAAATGATAGATGAAGTAAGCAATTGGGCTACTAAGAATAAAGAGGACAAGATTGAATTAATTATTGCAGGAGATGGTCCTGAAAAGTCTCATTTTTCAAAATTAGATGCCTTTTCTAATGTTAGTTATAATCTCCTTGGGGATGTAAAGTATGAGGAGTTGAATGAATGGTACTCTAAGGTAGATTATTATTTATTCCCCACCTTAGGAGATGAATGGGGAGTGGTCGTAAACGAAGCGTTATTAAGTGGTATACCTGTATTGGGAAGTATATATAGTCAGGCCGTTTTAGAGTTAATCGAAGACGATAAAAATGGTTGGCAGTATGATCCTTTGAAGAAAGGAGATTTAGAGCGTTTGTTGACTACAGCGGTTGGAACTACCAACGAGCAGCTTGAGAAAATGTCTGTTTATGGACTAGAAGTTGTGAAAGAAGTTACCCCAGAAAAGGTATGTTCAGAAATAGTTTCAGCTTTAAATTATGCGAGAGGTAGTAAGGAAAGTTAAAAACTAAAGAGTATTCTTTTCAATTTTCTAGCCACCTGTTATATGTTTCCTCAATTTCATCTTTCGTAAAAAAGTGTTGACTGTATTTCGATTGGAGAAGTGAGTCTAAATAAATTCGACTGAACCTTATGGTATTTTTAAATTCGTTGTAAAGAGGACCTCTGTTGCTTTCAGCCGTAATATTTACATCCTTTAAAATGAATGAATCTTGTTGAATGAATTTGCCGACTTGGGCTTCTTTAATAGAATTACTAAGGGCACTATTTAGGATCAGAACTGTAAAATTATCTTTTGATAGGTATTGAAAACCTTCTTCTTGATTGAATTCGTAGTCGTAAACATCAATTCCCGTATCTCGTTTAAATTTTTGATCAAACCAATCAATAGCATATAAATGAGGTAGCTTTTCGTGAAAAAGTTGGATTAAAGGTTCTACACCTCCTTTGTATTGACTGATTGGCATGCCAACATACAATTCAAAAGCATCAAAAAATGCAGAGACATTTCGCTCAACTGGATTCCTGAATAAAGTGATTACATTCAGCTTTTTCTTGGGAATTATTAGTTTGTTCTGTATGAATTTTATAGGGCTTCTGCTATCTGGAACCATTTCATTGTCAAAACAATATTGCTGCATCAACCTATCTTCTTCTAAATTTAATGCGTGTATATGAAAGCAAGGAATATTGGTTTGTTTCTTTATGGATGAATACGCACTCATGGAACCCACTTTCGCCATGGTATAAACCAAAATAGGAGTTCTATTTGAACACCACAGTCTTAATTTGGAGGCAAAAAGTCTAAAGTGGTCAAGGGTGTAATATCTTATAAATGCCTTCATTTTATGGAGTAACTGTTATTTTTTTAAGCGTATAAGCTCCTCTTCTAGAATGGTGATCAGTGAGGTAGTAAATTTCTTTATCATTAACCAAAACTGGGTTTTTCTTCAATGAATAGTCATTAGTTATTTTTTTGTCTTTATAAAAGACTTGACCGTCTATTACTTTGCAAGAAGTGCTGTCAAATTTACTAATCAGAATGTTGGAGTGAATAACTTCATTTCCATTCTTTCCGAGTGCTTCATAGACTAAAACGTTATTTTCTGAATAAAAATCATGGATCAAAAAATACTCTTTTTTAGATAATACATAATCGGAGTTTTCGACGTTGGGTTTTTTCAAAGCGATTGGAATCAAGAAAGGAATAAACACAATTAGAAATACTTTAATAAAAGCAAGGTTAAGTTTAGCGTTGAAGCTGTACAAAAAAGTCAAACCAAGTATGATACTCAGCCACATTCTAGTAAATTCAATAACGATTGGAAGCCCATTCAGCCAATGAAATGGAAAGTTGCAGATAAGCAATAAAAGGATAAAGCTGCCGATTTTTGTTGTTTTCGAAAACTCACCTCTAAATATTTCAAGTGCAGGAATCAACCATAAAATTTGAGCATAAGTAGCCGTTCTGGATTGAATAAGAAATAAGGTGACCACCCAAATAGATAAGAGTCTAAAGGGTTTTTCTTTCTGGTTAAAACTTGTAGAAATCGCTAAAGACAAAAATATCGCCGTGAAGGTCCATGAAATGATTTTGTAGGTTATTTCGCTGTTAAATAATACATCAGGATTGTAGTATTGATCTTGAACAAAAAGTGTTTTTACGAATACTGTAAATGTCTGTGCATTCGATTGAAAATTTACCGTGCTTTCATTGAGAAATGCGTTTGGCATTACCTCAAAGAGATACCTTTCCCAAAAGGAAAACCCTCTAATTAAAACTGAAATGGCTAATAAAACCAAAGTGCTGGTAATAACCAGAGCTATCGATTTCCATTTTTTACTATAGACTAAAGGAATACAATAATAAATGGGAAATACTTTTGTCAATATAGATAAGCCAAGCAATAATTCACCTGTAAATTTTTTATTGGTGTCGATAAAATAGTAGCCAAGTAAAATAAAGGAAAGAACAAGAAGGTATACTTGACCAAATTCTATATTATTTCTAATGGGCACGAAGAATAGTAAAGGGATGAGAAGAAGTAAAAAGTGATTGTTTTTATTCAAGTACTTTTTACTAAAAAGCTGTAGTGCTAGGGTGAAAAATAAAACACTGATGAGGTTAAATATTAGTTTGGAGTAGAAGGCATTTTTAATGAATGCAAAAGGGTAGAATAAGGTGGCAGTAAATGGTGAATTCAAATAGAAATCAGCAAGAACGTCGTTATATCCTTTGCTCCACGCGTATTGATTGAAGTCATAAATGTCATACAAAACGGTTTCTGGAGGGATGTTTTCTGTTGCTAATAATGCAGGAAAATAATTGTTGGCAAAATCATGCAGCGGTTGGTCTAATGCAAAAATGGAAAAAATCAATCCAACTAAAACTGTTGGGATTAAATACCCAATAGGATTTGTGGTCAGATAGTTTTTAATCCTATTTAGTTGTTTCATTGGTAGAGACCGAAGTTTTGATAAACAAAAATAGAACTTCTATTCGGTTAAAGGTAGACTCAGAATATTTGATTCCGATTTAGTTGAATTCTGTATATCTGCAAAATTTTAATCCCTATTTTTGATTCATAGAAAAACTCCAATTAAACCTTGTTCCATCATCACTCAATTTATTTCAGAAAGTAAAATGTTTAAAATAGTTGCAAAATATGTAAGTGTTTTACTTTCAGTTAGCTTGTTAATTAATTCGTGTAAAAAAGATGATCTACCATTGGATGAAACAAATCCATCAGTGATCAATTTGCATTATTATCAAAATGATAGTGAAACAAAACAAGAGTTTGAGAAGGGGTTAAAGTGGGCATTTTCCTTTTTAGGAGCTGAGCTAAAAACAGGTTCTTGGGAAAGTGGAGTGACTAGGATAAATGAAGAGTCGTTTCGTGTCGATTTTTCCAAATTAGGTTTTTCTTCAAATGGGATAAAGCAGCTCAATCTATTGATTCAACAATTTGTGCTAAGTGATGAATACACCAAAACTAGAGGGATAGATGCAGGTCGATTTATTACTAGTATTCTCAATAATTCAAACCATTATTATAAGATTGTTGGAATGCCAGAAACCCTAGATGGGTTTAATGGAAAAGCAAATTTTCTTAGTAAAAGGGCAGCCATCATTGAATCTGCAGTAGCACTGAAAGAACGGATTGTCAATCTACCATTATCCGATGTTGAAGTAGCTCAATTGAAGTATTGGGCAGAAGAATTGTCGGGTTCACTAAAAGATTCTACAGAGAAGGTGGAGGAAAATGAAGTGATGGATATAATGGCAAATGGACAACTTCGTTTTGGAATTTACAACAAACAAAAGGAGTTAATTGGCGGTTCAGATGCGAGTTTAACAATAGCAGGGAAGCCTGCGAAATGCTTGTGGTGCCATGAGACAAGTATTCAAAAGGGATTTGCGGCGATTACTGAAATTCCTGGATACTATTCCCCAAATCAGTTTGATAGTATTGTTGAATTAAATAATATTGAATTAAAGAATTACCGAAATTCATTGGATTCTGAAATAGATTTCAACGATAGAAAAGCACATACGGCCACAGAAAAATTATACATTCGATATTTTGAACCTTCAGCTAAACGACTTTCCAAAGAATGGAGTTTAAGTATTCAACAAGTAGAGTCACTTTTACAAAATATTCCAACACATATTCACGATGAGTTTCCTGAGTTTGGAAACTTGTACCATAGAGATGAAATACAATCGTTTTCTCCCTACCAAGTTTTACCAAGTGCTGCAAGTGCAAGAGAAACAGTTTCATTTGAAATTGATTTGTTGCCATGAAGCCGACCCCGAAAACCATTAAAAGAACAAAGTTTATTGGACTTGAAGGGTTGAATTTTGCGATTCGACCTATTCATACCAGCCTGATATCTTTATTGGTAATCCGATTAGTCGATATTGAGTTGTGGGGACAATTCGTTTTTTACCTCTTAACCATTGAAGTGATTACTATGGTTTTAAATTGGGGTCAAAGAGCCTATTTGATGCGGGAGTTCTCATTGCAGCCTCAACATATAGGTAGTTTGCTTTCTACAACATTATTGGCGAGAGTTCCACTACTTATTGGTGCTTTACTAGTTCTTCTAATATGGCCAGACTTTAGAATTTATTTCTCGAGTTTATTCTTGTGGTTGACATTTAAATGGTTGGCTAACCTTTTCGAATCACTGATTAAGTTTAACAGAACGTATTGGCATTCAATACTCGCAGAAGCAATAGCTATGTGTGTTGCAATATGCTACTTGTTGTATCATTATCAAACCGTAACAATGTCTGAAGTGATTTTTGCCTTTGCATTGTCTTCCTTCGCTCGATTAATTGTTTTGTCCCCATTACTTAAAAATCTAACCAGAATAAAATTCAGTTGGATTGCTCTCTTTTCAAACCTTAAAGTGACTTTGCCCATTTTTGCCATTTCTATTGCGGCATTGTTACAAGTAAAAGGCGATTTATATACTGCTACTTTCATGTTGGATGATATAGAGTTGGCAAAATATCAGGTAATGATTAGTTTTTTAGTTCTCGGACAAACAATAGCTTGGATGATTTTGGGGCCGTTTCAAAAGAACATCTACCGTTGGAAAGAAAGTAGTTTAACAGAACTCAAAAGGAAGTACTTGATCTTAGGAATTTTAATTTCCAGTATTTTTTCTGTCCTCTTATTGTTTGGTTTAAGAATTTTTTATCAAATCGAAATTGAGTTCTGGTATTCAATTTTATTTTTCGCATATATGCTTCCGCTCTACTTTTATTTAATTGAAAGTCAATTAATGTTGAAGTTAAAACAGGAGAAAAAGTTGCTGAAATTTAGTTTCTTCGCTGCTGTAGTGAATATTTGCGCTGCCATTTTATTAATTCAATTTTTTGATATTGTTGGAGCATTGATTAGCGGTATATTAGGAAGCCTCCTAATGGGGCTTTTAGTGGTGAATAATGTGAAAAAGATTGTAGAATAAAGTTTGAGAAAGGATTATGAAAGCTGTTCCGAGTATATTTACTTTCTGTTAGTTAACTATGATATCCAATAATAAAGCTTCGTTTGATGCAGCAGCAGCCACCTATGATAATGATTTTACATTATCAGAAATAGGTAAAAAACAACGAAATAGAGTGTTTCATTGGCTGAATAAAAGCAAGATTTTAAAAAACTCTAAAAGGGTTTTTGAAATCAATTGTGGAACTGGATATGATGCAGAATGGTTTTTTAATCACGATTTTGAAGTTGTTGCTACTGATGCTTCAACGGAAATGGTCAAAGTAGCTAAAGCAAAACGGAATTCAAGAATTAACTTTTATCAGAGAGACTTTAAGGATATTTCTATAGATGTTAATGTCGGAAATGCTGATCTAGTATTTTCTAACTTTGGAGGATTAAATTGTTTAAATGAAAATGATTTGAGAACCTTTTTTAAAGATTTGGCATTAAAGCAGAAATCGGGTGATTACTTAGCAATGGTTATTATGCCTGAACATTGTCAAGTCGAGAATTTGTACTTTCTATTTAAAGGTCAGTTCTCTAAAATAAATAGAAGAAGTAGAAAAAATTATTTAGAGGTTGATGTGAATGGTGAAAAAGTTATAACGTTTTATCATTCTCCATGGACAGTAAAGCAATTGTTGTTTAAATTTTACAAGGTAGAATTAGTGAAGCCAGTTGCACATTTTCTTCCTCCATCATATTTAGAGCCGTTTTTTAAACGCCACGGTTGGTTGCTTCAAATACTTTATATTTTAGAGCGTATTTATGGACGAATTAGTTATTTGGCTAAAAGTGCCGATCATTACATTGTAATAGCAAAACGCAGATGAGCATATTATTAACCCACGGGTATTTTATAGAAGAGGACGAGACGGAGCAAAAAATTATGCGTCCTTATCCGCCTTTGGGGTTACTCTATATATCTGCCTATTTAGAAGAAAATGGAGTAGATCATGAAGTATTTGATGCTACTTTTTCTACTCAAGAATTGTGGTTCAAATCTGTAATGAATCAACAGCCAAAAGTGATCGCCATTTACACCAATTTGATGACGAAAGTGAAAATTTTACAACTCATCAAAAAAGTAAAAGGCACAGCTGAATTAAGTGAAACTAAAATTTTATTGGGCGGACCAGATGTAACGTACAACTGGGAAAACTATCTGAAACATGGCGCCGATTTTTTGGTAATAGGTGAAGGAGAGGAGACATTTTTAGAATTTTCGAAGCAGTATTTTGGTCAACAAGATTATAGTTCTGTGGATGGATTGGCGTATAAATCTGCAACGAATGAATTCATAAAGAACCCGCCTAGAACTAAAATTAAAGAAGTGGATCAATTGACGATGCCTAATCGCAAGAAAATTGATTTATCAAAGTACCTCGTGACTTGGAAAAAGTATCATGGAAAAAGCACTTTAAATATATCTACACAAAGAGGATGTCCCTATACTTGCCAATGGTGCAGCACCGCTGTGTATGGGCAAAGTTATAGGAGACGTAGCCCAAAGTTGGTGGTGGATGAAATTGAATATTTGATAAAGAATTACAATCCGGATGCATTGTGGTTTGTAGATGATGTATTCACAGTAAGTCATAAATGGATTGAAGCCTTTTCTACAGAAATGAAAGAAAGAGGAATTAGTATTCCATTCGAATGCATTACACGGGCTGAAAGATTGAGTGAAAACATCTTAAGTCAGTTGAAATCTGCCGGTTGTTTCCGAATTTGGATAGGAGCCGAAAGCGGTTCTCAGCGTATTATCGACTTGATGAAACGGCAAGTTGATATCAATAAAGTGGCAGAAATGATGCAACTAACGCAGCAGTTTGGAATGGAAGCAGGTACTTTTATTATGGTCGGTTATCCCACAGAAACCAAAGAGGACATTGCCTTAACAATTGATTATTTAAAGCAAGCCAATCCCAATCAGTTTACGATAACTGTCGCTTATCCGATTAAGGGAACTGGGCTGTATACTCAATTTGAAAAAGACATAATTACCCAACCTGAATGGTCCATTAGTACAGATCGGCAGATTGATTTTAAACGAACTTATCCACGTAACTATTACGATCATGCGGTGAGACGAATAGTAAATGAAGTCAATTTTAATAAAGAGAAACTATTAAAGAAAACACTGACAACACGAGCTTTGAAGTTCAAATTAAAGTCAGTTGTTTCTGCGATTCAAATGAGATTAAATAATTAGTTTCGTTGTTGTCCGATTAAAATTTCGAATTGAAAACAAATGCTAATTTTGATGATGTCCCTTGAATTTTTGTTTTTGGAAAATAAAATGAATCCTTAGAGAAACCGGGAAGCTCCAATCTGTGATTGGAGATCACCCGGCTGAACTTAGGATTTATAAAATTTGGAGGAAATAAAAATTCAAAGGACGAGCTTTTTTTGTTTCGTTTTTTTGGCGGACAAAAAAATGAAAAATATAAATCAAAAAAAGTAAGCCCCAATCTAACATTAATTAAATGGACTTTTCATTTTTAATGAATAATATATTGATTTAAAGTTAGATGTATTTTTAATATTAATTTTATTCGATATACTTTTATTTTTTATCGGACAGTAGTGATTTAGTTTATGAAGTTTAGTTTATTATTGATTCAATTGCTTTTTGCGATTTTACTGTTTTCTCAAAACTACAATAGGATTACACCAAAAGAGTTAGCTCCATATCGATTTGAGATTGTTGATTCTAATTATTCAGCAGACTATTTGTTGACACCGTTTGATTTAACGCAACAATTGAATTCTTCCTTAGTGATCCTCGATTCATCGGGTAATATAAAGTGGTATGCCATTAGCCAATTTTCAAGAGGGTTTACCAATCTAAAATATCATCCTGCCGTTGATAAATTCACTTTTGTTGGAAATAGAACGTATTATGTAATGGATACCTCTTTTACGTTGGTTGATTCTTTAAAAGTTGCCAATGGGTTTAAGGTTGATAGTCATGAGTTTGAATTACTTCCCAATGGAAATTATATTTTATCGGGAGCTTCTGATAGTGTAGTAGATTTATCCAATCATGTCCTAAATGGAGTTCAAGCAAGCGATACCACTCACATTACTGGATTTACAATTCAAGAATTTAATCCGCAGAAAAATATCGTTTTTCAGTGGAATAGCAATGATTATATCAATCCATTAGAGAGTTATGATAGTATTTATGGGTATAAAATAAATGGGTTTGACTATTGTCATGGAAATTCTATTGAGGTAGATTCCAATGGAGATTTTATTGTTTCTATGCGTCACACCAATTCTCTTTTTAAAATTAGAAGAGCTACAGGTCAGATTGTGTGGAGGCTAGGAGGGAAGTTGAGCGATTTTTCTTTTGTAAATGATTTTGGATTTAGTGGACAGCATGACGCAAGAGTAACTTCTTCGGGGACTATTTCTTTATTTGACAACGGAAATGGAAAAATCAACCCGGTTTCTCGAGGTGTCACCTATCAGTTAGATACAATAAATTGGACAGCCACCAAGGTCTATGAATATTATTATCCGACTGGATTTTATTCAAGAGCAATGGGGAATTTCCAAAATATGACAAATGGTGATCGTTTGATTGGTTATGGAATGTTGAATAGACCGCACCCTAGCTTTGTGGTCGTTGATGCTGCTGATACTAAAATCGCAGAGTTGTTCCTAAAGGACTCCATAGTAAGTTATAGAGCTTTGAAGACTAATTTGCCACAATCAATCAAGCAGCCCACAGCCATTTGTCATTATCAGAATGGTGTTTTAGTGCTAGAAGCACCATTGAGCAACAATTATGAGTGGAGTACAGGAGATACGACAAGAAGCATAGTAGTTAACCAAACTGGAGAATATCAATTTTATATTCCAAGAGGGATTGGAAAAGTGGGTTCTGAAATTATTAGGGTTTCCTCTATTTCAGGATATTGTAATTCTACAAGTCTGTCAGAGAATAGTAGATATTATTTTGATGATAAAGTCATTAAGCAAATTGATTTGCTTGGACGAGAATTATTGAAGCCAAAGAGGAATCAGATTGTGATTCATATTTATGAAAGTGGTCGAGTAGAAAAGGTGATTTGGAATGGGGAGTAGATTGCCTTTATTCCTAATATTTTATGTCATTAGAAAAATGGTTGCAACATTTAATATTCTATAAAAAGAACGATGAAACATACAAAGATTGACACGAAAGTCATGCAATAAAATTTATCACAGCACGACAAGTTCACGATGGGAATTAGCTCAAATAATAAGAGTCAATTACCGAAGGAAATTTTAATCAAGGAGAAACTAGTAAAGAATACACTGACAACACGAGCTTTGAAATTTAAATTAAAGTCAGTTGTTTCTGCAATACAAATGAGATTAATTGAGTGGAGTAAAGCTTTGTTTATAAAGCAGTTAGATCTATTTAATTGTGCTTTACATAAATATCGCCTGTTTTAATTGATTCTGGTAATTCACTTATGAATTGATAAAACTCAGATTGATTTTTCCATGATGGTAAGTAAAAATCCATCGTTTCATAAGGAGAAAAGTTAAAAGTTAAAGATTTATATTCTGATAATTTAGTAATGCAATCGAGAGCTAATTTTTTCAATTTTGCATTGTATTCTAAACTAATCATTGGAATAGGTTGTGAAAGCCCATTTAAAACCTCCAGTTCATATCCTTCTACATCAATCTTACAAAAACTTGGAATTCCATAATCAGCGATTAATTGGTCTAAGGTTTTTATTTCTGTAGATTGTACCCTATCCCATTTAATATCAAAGTTTTCTTGATTTTTATATTGTTCAATAAATAACTCACTATAGGTACATACCTCACTTACGTTTGAAATGTTAATTTCCATAGTTCCTTTAATACTTCCTATTCCTATTTGAAGTAAAGTGGCATTTTTTTGATTTTCAAATTTATTTTTCAAAATCTGAAAAGTCTTTTCCACAGGCTCAATGCTAACCACTCTTGCTCCAATTTTTAAGAAAATTTCGGTTCTATTTCCAATGTTAGCGCCAATATCAAAACACAGATCACCACGATTTATAAATTGGCTATAGAAGGAGGTGAATGCTCTCCTTTTCTTATACCTTGAAATTTGTTCTTTTAATAATTTAATCATTAATGCGAAATGTGATTTAAGTTTTTAAAAATTTTCTCTGCAGTTCTTTTAGCACCTAATTCTGTATAATGACAATCATCAATGAAATTTGAGGAGTTGGATTCAATCGAATTCCAAATAAATTGTACTCCATTTTTCTTACACAATTCCTCCAGTTTCAGATTAAATAAGTTCATTCCATTTGCTAGTGCTTCCGCTGAATAGTGGATATTTTTCTCATTGACGTTGCTGCAAATTAATTTTTGATCCTCAGGACTTAGGTCTTTATTCCACAAAACAGCTTGACTGATAAAAACGATCTCAATTTGGTTGTCTTTGGCAATGTCTATCATTTTTTTGGCATTCTGAAGATAAAATTCTAAGGATGCACTTTGATTTGGCAATTGGTTAACTTCTTTAGTCAATAACCGAGCTTTACGGCACTCTTGCAATTCTTCACCGTGTGTTTTTCTTCGATACAATTGAATGGAATGGTGACGTGCTTTTTTATAAAGTTTGGTTAATGTGAGTTTTCTAAGACAAGGAACTTCACTGTCTGGTAAGTTTGTGAAGCTGTTAATTTTAATATTGAACTCATCCAAATTCAAATACTTCCCTTCGTCGATCAAACTTGCGGAGAAATCATTTTTACCCATCATAACGATAACTTTTTCAATCTTTGGAAGGTTCGGATATTTAATGATTTGCTGTAATTGTAAAACATGATGAGAACTAAAACTACCTGGTTTTCCAAAGTTCCCCACCCAATAGTTGTCACCAAGTTTTTCTTCCAATAGAGCCGTCCATGTGTATTTTTGATCTAATGAAAAGCAGGCTGTGGTGCTGCCACCAATCGCTATGATTGCTTTTTTATTATTTTCAGGATTTGAAATCGTTCTAGCGCCAAATTGATCAAATTGTACTCGAGCATCTTTAGTTATTCCTTTAATGATGGAAGTATCTTTTTCCCAAACGAAGCTTGTATTTGGAGTTGCCACGAAGAAACCATTTGGGAATACATAAAGGGAAGAAAGGATAAGTTCTGAGAGAATTAGACATAGAATGAGAACAGAAACGACAAGAATGATATTTTTGATCCGATTCATTTATTCAATTTAGATGTAAAGTTATAAAATTAAGAGGTTGCTTAAATAACTCTTACTTTTGGTTTTTTGTAAATTTTTAGTGTTGGAAAATCAAGTTCTTTTATTCAATCCACGCAGTGCGAAATGGAAACATAGAATCCCTAATTCTATTTTACAGATCGGAGCTTCTATTTATGGCAAATATGAGTTGACTTTCGTAGATGGAAATATGGAAACAGATGCTTGGGAAAAAATCTCAAGTTTATTAAAAACAGGAAAATTTAAATACTTTGGCGTTACTGTCATGCCTGGACCTCAATTGAGTCAGGCCATTCCAATTTCAAAAAAAATAAAAGAGGCATTTCCAACCATCAAAGTGATTTGGGGTGGTTATTTTGCCACCAATCAGCATCCCGTTGCACTACAGAGTGGTTTTGTAGATGTAGTAGTCAGTGGCCCTGGCGACCAATCGTTTCCTTTGTTATTAGACGCGTGGGAAAAAGGGGAGTCGATCGAAAAAGTTAAAAATTTAATCTTCATTAAGGATGATAAAATTTTTAAAACTCCTAAGGAAGAGTTGTTGGATCAGGATAGTTTGCCACAATTACCATACAGCTATTACGATCAATTTTATCCAATAAGTGGTTACTTGCAAAAGACCTTTATGGGGAATAAAACCATGGCGTATCACTCTAGTTTGGGCTGTCCTTTTACGTGCTCTTTTTGTGCAGTAGTTCCGATTTTTAATGCCAGATGGAAAGGAAAATCTGCAGAGAATATCTATAAAGATGTAAAATGGCTGAAGGAGACTCATGGTGTAGATTCCATTGAATTTCATGACAATAACTTCTTTACTTCTCGAAAAAGAGTAGTAGAGTTTTCGAAATTAGTCTTGAACGACAATATCAAATGGTGGGGCGAAGGAAGAATTGATACAATAGACAAATACTCAGATGAGGATTTACAATTGATGAAGGATGCCGGTTGTGAAATGATATTCTTTGGTGCTGAAACGGGAAGTGATGAGGTATTGAAACAAATGGACAAAGGCGGCACGCAGACTGCTGCGCAAATTCGTTCATTTGCTGCTCGAATGGGAACTTTTGGAATTATCCCTGAATATTCTTTTGTGTTAGGTATGCCAGGCGAAAGTGAAGAGAAAGTAATGGCTCAGATTGAATCAGATATTGAATTTATAAAAGAAATCAAGATTCTCAATCCACAAACAGAAATCATCATCTATTTATACAGTCCGGTGCCTTCGGAAGGGTCTGAATTGTTTGAACAAATCACGAAGGCTGGTTTTGAATTTCCGGCTCATTTAGAAGATTGGTTGAATCCCGTTTGGGAAAATTTTGACTTACGTAAGAATCCCCTAACTCCTTGGTTGACTCCAAAAATGATTGATACGATTCAAAATTTTGAAACAGTGTTGAATGGGTATCATCCTACAGCATCTGATTTTAGAATAAAAGGAATAAAGAAATCGATTTTAAGGAATTTGTCGAGTTGGAGATATAAAAGTGGATTCTATAAATTCCCTTACGAGATTAAAGCGATGCACAAAATCTGGAAATACCGCCAACCTGAAATAGAAGGTTTTTATGGGGAGTAATGGATTTAAAAAAAGGATTCTTTCTCCATTCCTGAGGCGTTTTGCGACTTACTATTTTAGTAAACCAAGACCATTTTCATACAAAGGATTAAAAGGAATCATACTTCCTGGAGTTTTTTACCCCATTTTCACTATCAGTACCAAGTTGCTCATGGACTTCATCGAGGACTTAGAATTAGAACGTAAGAGTTTTCTTGAGTTGGGTTGTGGAACTGGTATGATTAGCACTTTGGCAGCTCAACGTGGAGCTCAAGTACTCGCTTCAGATATTAATCCCATTGCGATAGAAAATGTAAGGTTAAATGCCACAAAGAATAAAGTCAAATTGAACGTTATTCTTTCTGATCTTTTTGAAGGAATTCCGAATCAGGTATTTGATTACATTATTATTAATCCACCCTACTATCCTAAAAATCCCGAAAGTAAAGCAGAGGAAGCTTGGTTCTGTGGAGCTAATTTTGAATACTTTGAGAAACTATTCACTCAGCTAGGGGATTATTTTGATTCAACTTCTCAGGTCTATATGATTTTATCTGAAGATTGTGAATTAGATCACATTGCAAATATGGCAAATGAGAAGCAATTGACTTTTGAACAGGTCTTCCAAACCATTAAACAAGGCGAAGAGAATTACATTTTTAGAATTCTGAAGGATTAGTTAATTATTTCATTAAATATCAATAAATTGAAGTGTTTATTAGTTTCATTGACTTATTTCTATTCACCAATAGTCATGCTTTTTGGTGAACGTATTCACCAAAAGTTATGCTTTTTGGTGAATGTATTCACTAAAAGTCATATATTTGAAAAAAAATAACAGATGGAGTATGGACGACAGCAAATAGAGAAGCTTGAAAATCGCCTGGGAAAAGGCAAAGCGATTGTTATTTTGGGTCCTCGACAAGTTGGTAAAACCACACTTATCCATACCCTTTTGAAAGACAAAGAGTATTTGTTTTTGAATGCAGATGATCCACAAGTAAGAACCAGTTTAACCAACCCAAATACAGAAGAATTAAAGCTGATTGTTGGGGACTACAAGTATTTATTTATCGATGAAGCTCAATTAATACCCAACATTGGCCGAACCTTAAAAATTATCACTGACACCATGCAAGAGGTTCAGCTAGTGGTTAGTGGTTCTTCATCATTAGATTTAGCCAATCAACTAAATGAGCCATTAACTGGTCGAAAAAGAGAGTTTCAGTTATTCCCAATATCTTGGAAAGAATTGGAAGACAAAGAAGGTTATTTGGCGGCCAAGCAACAGTTAAAACACCGATTGATTTATGGATTCTATCCGGAAGTATTAAATTCAAAAGGGGGAGAGCCTGAAGTGCTGAAGGAGTTGATGTCGAGTTATTTGTATAAGGATATTCTAGTATTAGGCGGGATTCGTAAACCACAATTTCTAGAGAAGTTGGTCAAAGCTTTAGCATTGCAATTGGGTTCAGAAGTGAGTTATAACGAATTATCACAATTGGTTGGAGTAGATAAAAATACCATCTCTAATTATATCGATTTATTGGAGAAAGGCTTCGTTTTGTTTCGATTGGGGAGTTTTAGTGGCAACATCCGAAATGAAATAAAAACGAATCAAAAGATTTATTTTTATGATGTAGGAATTCGGAATGCTGTGATTGGAAATTTCAATGCCATAGAAAATAGAACTGATATTGGCGGTTTGTGGGAGAATTTCTTAATTGCCGAACGAATCAAGCAAATTGCTTATTCTGGTAAAATTCAATCGAATTATTTTTGGAGAACCAAACAGCAACAAGAAATAGATTGGGTGGAAGAATCAGCTGGTAAAATCAGCGGCTTTGAGTTTAAATGGAATCCAAAAGCTAAAGTTAGAATTCCTAAAAAGTTTGTAGAAACGTACGATGCAGAAGTAAAGGTTTATCACTCTGAAAATTTTAGAGAGTTTGTGGTTTAGGGAGAAGTAGGAGTGGTATAAATAAATTTAATTATATTTAAGGTGAGTTTTAAAAGCAAAATATAACTAACCAATTTATTGGTGTGTTATGAGTGTTTGAAAATATATAAATCTCAAAAGAAATAGAGGTGAAAGCCTCGTTAATGACGTAAAAATGTTTTAAACTGTATTAAAATATGAACTATAAAAATATTGGTGTTTGGGTAAAAGGATATGTAGATGCTATACAAGATGGGCAATCGATTACTAGGTTGCAGTTGAATAAATTAGTAGATACTATTCAATCAATGATAATTAAAATTGAAGAAGAAGCGAATAATTCAAAACTGGGTGTTGATGATTTAGCCAAACAAGAAGTCGAACAAGAGGATGATTTGCCTTTTTAAATGATAATTTATGACAGATTTAGAAGAATTGTATTATACATTAGGTAGGCTCGAAAGTTTAAAGACGACAAATAGTGTACAAAAATCAGATATAGCCTTTTTGAAAGAGTTTTTATGCAATAATTTATATTTTAATAAAGCTGGCTTAAAAAAAGAATCAAAAACAAATAGTAACGTCACGATTAAGACTAAGAGTAGATTTAGGGCTGACAACACTCCAAATGATGTTGACTATTGTCGAGATACATTTGATGCTTTAAGTGATGGAGAATATGATTATGTGTCGTCGGAATCAGCTTACTTTATGGACTAGTATATTGATTGTAAAATATTTATTAAAATTTTATGGATATAATTACCGGGATATATCATAAAAGAAATGACTTTCATCGCTGTAATATATATGTTAATCAAGAATATCAGACTACTATAAGTTATGAAATGGTTCAAGTGATGAAATTGAAAGTTGGTTTTAAATTGACATATATGAATGTTAGAGCTTTAGAAATATTATGTTATCGCAGAAAATCAGATACTTGGTTCAACAAACACGAGCAGTTTTTTGAAAAACTAAAAAAATGCTTAAAATTAACCAGTGGCTATGAAATTGAAAGATTGTATTTTTCTCAATTTGCTTATCGCAACGCTTATGAATTATTGTTTCACCCTGAATTTGTAATAAGGAATACAGTGAGTAGAGGAATTATACGCTATATTAAAAGTGCTCCAGAAATCTATTTTAATAATCAACTTATAATTAGCAGGGAGCTGTTAAAGTGTTCATTGTTATATTGTAAAGAGAATATTTCTTTTGTAACAAGTAGTGGTTCGATTTATGAATTAAAAATTACAACATTTAATAAAAATCAACTTCATGGTAGCTACAAAACAATATTAGGTAAGAATCAATTCTTTAATAAAGGAGTATATGAACCATACTGTTTATTAGATGAAGTTGTTTTGCCGACTACTTTTTCTGTTTCATAAATAGCCTCCATTCTTCTTCACACCTAAATCAACAACTACCATAGCAAACTCATTTGCACAGACAGGAAAATAATAATCTTTCTTCATACATAGCCTAGTATATGCCTATACTTTTAAAAGCTTACCATTTAGTTGTATCTAAACAAACGTTAAAACAGAAATATCACAAAGGTATTAAGCAGTTTAAGATTGACTTTAATTTTAAAGAACACCAGTTTAATCAAGAAGATGATGAGCTAATTAGTATTTGTAGTTTGATAGAATCGAAATTTGATTTTAATCTACTTTTGGATAGGGGATTGGAGGCTGAATATAAAGATGGGGAAATTATTAATTCTGATGATTTTGCTATGGTAAACCCTGACGGGAATTTTTTATGGTTTTCAGGTTTCATCGAAACCAATTCGGTTTACTTATTTGCTGAGAATACGAATAACGACCAATATACTTTAGTTGATTACATTTCTGAGGAGTTTACTTTAAGAGAATTTACACTATTTAAAGAATATTCTGAATTTCCTATACTTACCATTAACAAGAAAAGTTTACCAGTTTTATTAAATGAAGCTAAAAACTTTTGGGTTTTGATAGAGCGAAAGTTTAAAGCAGATTTTAAGGAACAAAAAGCACATATGGATTCTTTTATGGATTATCTGAAAATACATTCTAAAGAACAGATTGTTTCTGAGAATCGATCAATTTGCTACCTTCCTAACTTGGAGGACTTTCCTGACTATGTGTTTCGGGATGAAAGAGATTTATTTATACCAGATTTGTTTTATTATGAAAATAGGACAAAATGCGAAGAAGCTTTGAGTTTATTAAAAGATGCGAAGGATGTATATAACATCGATGAAGAAAATTTATGTGCTTTCGTAGGTCAATTTGAGCCACTCTATTCAAAATTGTTTGATGATTGGAATTTTAAAGCGTTCAATGAATTTAGAAGTACTTATTTTTTTGCATTAGATTGGATAGAATACTATCGTTTGAATGTAGAAGTAAAAGCTGCACTTAACGCATTAAATCCAAACTGTGAGGCTGATATTAGAGACTGGCTAAGTGATTACAATCGATTGTATTATTGTAATAGCATATTTTGGGACATTACATTTGAGGTAATAGACGAAGTGAATCACTTTTACACAGTATACTCTGATTATACTGTTTATATACAAGGAGAGGCTATTACTAATTGCCTAGAGTTTGGGAAGAAATATGTTTATTATTCTAGGCAATAGATGTAGAACATTTTCTAGCTAAGCTTACTTTTCCTTCTTAACTGATTCGTCAGATTAGTAGAGTTCATTGATCCAACCTTAAAATGTTTCACTGTTATCATATAAGAGTTCTATTTTGTGTTAAGTAGTCACGCTTTTTTAGGTTTAGCCGATCAAATTAAAGAACTATTTATTGCTAGGCCGTTAAAGAGAGTCTTAGTCATTACTGGTGTCTTAAAGGCAAGGAGAATAAGAACTACTTTTGGAGAACCAAACAGCAACAAGAAATAGATTGGGTGGAAGAATCAGCTGGTAAAATCAGTGGTTTTGAATTCAAATGGAATCCAAACGCAAAAGTAAGAATCCCTAAAAAGTTTATGGAAACTTATGATACAGAAGTTAAGGTTTATAATTCTGAAAATTTTAGAGAGTTTGTCGTTTAGAGAGAAATAGGAGCCTTCTCCCTAATCACCTATTCTGTTATAGTAGCGCTAGTAAACCTGTATTCATGTATATTTTTTCCTTCCCAACCATTTTAGAAGTGAGAATCCCTTTTTTTTCTAGTTCGTTTAGATAGTTTCCAGTAGTTTTTAAGGTGCCGAAACCTTTCTCTACCAGTATTTTTCGTTTAATATATGGCAGACTAAACAACGTTTCCACCAATTCCTTGGTATAGAAATTAGGGAATTCATCCTTTACTTTTTGATTGGTTTCATTAAATGTTTCAACCACTTTTTGAATTAAGGTAATTCCTTCCTTCGCTGTAATTTCTACCATATCTAATACATACCAAATCCAAGACTCCCAGTTATTATTCTCGGTTACATCTTGTAAATTAGCGTAATACTTCTTTTTGTGCTGTATAATGTATTCACTAAAATAGAGTACGGGATAGTCGAGCAGTTCACTCATTTTTAGGTAAAGTAGCATTAGAATTCTGCCGGTTCTTCCATTACCATCAGAAAATGGATGTATGGCCTCGAACTGATAATGTAGAACAGCCATTTTTATAAGCGGATCTATGTCAGTATTGTCATTGATAAACTGTTCTAAATTTTTTAATTTCTCTCGTATTATTGATTCCCCTTCTGGTGGAGTATAGATTATTTTTCCTTTGTTGTTTTTCAGTGTTGTGCCGGTAATTTTTCTTATACCTGCTGAATTGTTCTTTATAATTTGAACGATCTCTATAAATAAATTGGTGCTTAAAAACGGTCTGCTTTTTAATTGTTCAATACCAAACCACAGCGATTCTTTGTAGCGCATAACTTCTTTGGCATTGGCGCTATCAAATTTATTGTCAGCTGCTATTGCCTGATATAGTTCGTCGTTAGTAGTGATGATGTTTTCAATCTCTGAACTGGCTTTTGCTTCTTTTAAATGCAATGCATCAATAAAAAGGAAGGGGTTTGGTAGATTTCGCACCGCACCGTTTAGTTGCGCTAATGCACGACTTGCACTTAAGTTCTTTTTAAGAATCTTGACCGTTTCTAAATCTACTGCAGGTGGCAAGTCCGGTAGATTATTATAGGGTTTTTGGCTATCGTAGTTCATCTTTTTCGAAGGTAATCGTTACCCTCGTTTTTATTTCGAAGGTAAAAATACGGATATTTTACTCTCGAAATTATTTCGAAGGTAAAATATCTCAATAATTACCCTCGTTATTGTTTCGAAGGTAATCGTTACTCTCGAAAATTCTGCCAATAATTGTTGTTGTTTGGAGATAAAAAAAGAGATGTGCTGATTATTTTTTCAAAGCTAATACTTGATAATAATACAACTGCGCAGAAGATGTAAAATAAACCCACTTCAAAAGTTCCTTTACTTTTCCTTTTTTTGCATTGTTCAGTGCTTGCTTCGCTCTGAATCGCTTGTGTAGATAACGGTGCAGTTTTTTATAAAACTCAGGAGAGTAGGTGCCTTTGTACATCATCAGTAATTCATCAGAGTCTGTCCAATTGGCTTTTTCAGATAGCTGAGACTTTACAACTTCATAAAATTTGGTGCCTGGTAGCGGATATGAGACCGATACGCCAATGTCATGTGGCATTTGAGTAAAAAGCATATTTAATGTAGCTTGAATGTCTTCCCATTCTTCGCCAGGGTAACCAAACTGCAAGAAATAACACGGTTTAATTCCATGCTTTTTCATCAGTGCGGTACTATCTGTTATTTGTTGAATGCTAGTTCCTTTGTCCATCGCATCCAAGATCTTCTGAGAGCCACTTTCAGCACCAATCCATACTTCATCACAACCAGATTCTGCCAAGCTAATAATGGTGTCATCTTTCAATAATAAATCCGCCCTAGATTGAATTTTATAAGAAATTTGTATGTTTTCCCCTTTTAAGATTTGATTGAACTCTTGAACCCATTGTGGTTTCAACCCAAAAATATCATCGCAAAACCAGATGTGATCGAAATTAAAATGAGATTTAATGAGTTTAATTTCATCCACCACATGCTGTGGAGACCTACTGTTGTATCTATTTCCATAAATCGGTTTGGCGCACCAATTACATTTATATGGACAGCCTCTTGTGGTAGCAATATTAATGGAAAAATAACCGTGTTGACTCCATGCTCTTTTATAAGGAGTAATATCAACTAAATCCCATGCAGGAAGAGGTAAGCTTGTAAGGTGAGTTAATACTGGTCTTTTTTGATTTTGTTTTATTTCATCATTTTCAAGAAAAGCAATCCCTCCAATTTGATTGAATGAATCCTTTTTTGAAATATTGGTTACAATTTGTAATAATGTTTCATCGGCTTCACCTAAAATAACAGCATCCGCTCCTTTGTTAAGGTATGATTCAAAATGGTCGGTGCTATCACTGCTAGAAACGAACACATTTAATCCTTTCGATTTTGACAACTGGATCATCTCAAAAGCCGCTTCTCGCATCCGAGTCAAGCACATTTTTGTGAGGTAGTTAAATCCATCATCATAAATGACAAGAACTTCAGGGTTAAATTCCGCTAACGCTTGGTTCAACTCCATTGGGTCTTCTACAAAGTTGGTGTCAAAAAGCTGTACTTCATGTCCTTTTTCTCTCAGTACAGAAGCAGCTTGAATTGTTGCCAATGGTGGATAAGGCTTACTCTGATTCCACTGTTTTTCGTCGAATCTCAAAAAGTAACTATGTGTAAACAATATCTTCATTATTGAATATTTAGTTTATCGATGCGCGATTGAAATTCTTTCAATACCTTATTTTGAAAGTCTTGTGGGTGATGTTTTGAAATTCCTCGTTTTGTTCGCATGGTCAATTCAAGTTTAGAAGCATCAAAATGCTTAAACTTTTTACTCCATTTCTTATAAGTTAATTTCATGAATGTATAATCCAAGTAGTCACCAAATTTGCCAAAGAAAAGTGATTCTGCTAATCGTTTCACATTTCCATTTCCCTCGAAAACTTCAAGTTCAATTTGATTTTTGAAATTAGGAAAGTAGTTTTTAGTCCATTTATTTTTGGATGCAAATTGATCAATTAATTCCTGGTTGTAGACTGGTAGTAGGTAGCTTACTTCTAAAGCGGTAAATATATTCTGATCAATTATTTCAAGATTTTCTTCATCCACAAAGTAATTAACACAGAAATACTTCTTTGAATTCAACAGAAATACTTTTTTGAATAGGATAAGAAGTGTTCTGCAAATCCACAATCGACCTGGAGCGGTGATAATAAAATAATCAATGTCACCTTCATCATGCATTACATTTTTTGAAAGTGAACCTGAAACAGAAATTGCTCGCACAAACGGAAAAGATTTGATGATTTTAACGTAAGCTGGAAGTTTCTGTATGTATTTCTGAGCTTGATTTTCTTTATAAAGTCTTTCAGCAATTTGTTCTGTAATATTTGATCGAATCCCGTAAAATTGCTGTTCTGAAAAGATTATTTCTGAATTAACCAATTCTTTTAGAATCTGCTCAGAATTTACTATGCTAATGCCTGTTAAATTGGCTAACTCGTCGATCTTCAATGGATGATTGAAAATGTCGAAATAAGCAATGGCCTTTAATAAGCTGTATTTATGTTGATTGTTGGGATATTTCAAAGCTGTGAATAAAAGTAGGTTTTTCTTTCAATTACAAAAGTAATAAGATCCTACTTTTTAAGTTTTAAAGAATATATAAGTTATTTTTGTTTGACTGATATTTTCTGTCCCAGGGAATCATTGATCTCTAATAGGAATCGCCTAAAATGAAACAATTAAGCTATTTATTGATTGCCTTTGTCTACTTGATTTTCGGAGAAGTTACTGCACAAGAAAAGCTTGGAGCCATCACCGATAATTTTTTACCTGTCAAACAGCTTGGGATTAATCCAGCGTTAATGGTAGATCAGCGACATTTTTTATCTGTTAATGTTACTGGAGCTCATATTTTTGCGCGAAGTAATGTCATTAACTATCCCAATAGTATATTACTTCCGAAAGTAGATCTTCAAAATGAAATTTATGAAGAGCCCAATAAATTTGCAAGAGGGTTTATTGTCGGCGAAGTTTCAGGTCCATCAGCGACATTAAGTTACGGTAAAAATGCGTTTGGAATTCACACTGGGGTAAGATTTTATGCCAACATGAATCGGATGCCTGCCATATTAATTGAGTTGATCAATGCCGAAACAACAGACAATGTTAGTGATGGTAGTTATTTAGTGAAAAATGGTCGTTTCAAATCAATGTCTTGGGGTGAAGTCGGTTTGTCTTATGGAAGGGTGTTATTACATCGAGATTATGATATGATTAGTGCCGGAATTACGGTGAACCGTTTAATCGGACTTCAACAATCTTCATTTAATATAAAAAGTGGAGAAGTAGATGTAGAGGATCTGAGTGGTGCTATTTTGGATCTGGATGGCAAGTATTCCTACACTGATCTGAAATTTGGCTCTGGCGGAGGATGGGGAATGGATGTAGGTGTTACCTTTAAATCGATGACTGATGTAGTTAATAAATATTTATCACATTCTCAAAGAGGAGGGTGTAAGGTGATTGATTACAACTATAGAGTTGGACTATCATTGTTGGATGTGGGATATATTCGTTTTAAAGAAGGTGCGAGATATGCGAAGCTAAAGGAAACAGATACCATTACTCCAATGGACTTGTATACAGGCGATGAATCAGTTTTGGGTAAGGATGGTGAAGCATACACAGCCATTTTACCAACAGCACTTTCATTGCAGTTAGATTTTAGAATTATTGATTATATCTATGTCGCAGGTATTGTGAATCAGCGGTTGAGTTTTAAAAATAGTTTTGGTGCAGAACGATCCAATTTAGTTGGCATTGCTCCCAGGTTCGAAACGGATTGGATCACTGCAAGTATTCCAGTCTCCTTATCCAATTATGTGGCTCCTCAAGTTGGCTTTTATTTGAGATTAGGTTTTCTGTCTGTTGGAACGGATCACATTCTCCCATTTGTTCGACGGGGTGATATTCGAGCAATTGATCTCTATTTTAATATTAATTTGTTTCTTCGGAATAGCCCCGAATGTAAAGTGATTGATCGTAGAGGTATTCCATGGCTGTGTCCTGCTTGGAGATAAAATACCTATTTATGAGTATTGCCCTTGACTTTCTTACTCGGTAGATTTGCTGAAATAAATAATCATATTTGTAGATGAACAAGGTGAATTATTTCATCTTGTTGGTTAAGGACGCAGCCTTCTATCGCAAGATAGAAGGCTTTTTTTATAGATTATTTATTGTTGTTGTTGCCTCCTATCAAAGGAACTCTTATTTTTATACCATCCTAAAATAGAGAAAATGAAAAGCTTTAAGATATTATTCGGTTTAATCGTCCTATTATTAATTAGTTCAGTTTTTACAAGCTGTAAAAAGGAAGAGCCCCGAATAACAGGATGTACGGATAAAAATTCTGTTAACTATAATCCACGAGCCAATTTAAATGATGGCTCTTGTATAGAGAATAACCCTGCTAGTATGAGGTATTTTATTACTTTATCTGATTCAGCCTGCCTAAAAAATTGTCAAATGAATAAAATCGTTACTTACAGTTTAACAACTGTGGCTGACGAGAGTTTTAGTTCTTATGACGCACACATTGCTCAATGCAATATGTATGGTCCAATTGAAGGTATAAAGGTCGCAGGTGAGTATTGCATGAGTGTATTTCACAGAAGTAATAATCGAGAAACTTTGATAAAAAAGGAATGCTTTACAATCTCTCAATCCAAAATTTTGCTTAATCAGATTCCTGATTTTAAAATGATTTTGGAAGAAAAAGATGCTTGTAAATAATTCTTTATTAAAGTTATAGTTGAAAGCCTTGCTCTAGGAGTAAGGCTTTTTTTATTTTTGTCAATTTGATAACGCTTAATACTATAAAGGATATCATGAAACAGTTTCTAGTATTGTACTCAATTTTAATTTTGCTATTCTCCTGTAGGGTAACTCCCGCAATGGATGAAAAGCCGCCGGTGAAAGAGTTAGACCAAAGGCTTCATGATATTTGGGCGCTGAAACAAGTTGACGGAGTAAAAGCTGCGCCTGAGCAGGTTACTGCTTATTTAGAATTTAATCTGACCACAAATAAAGTGTATGGTAATACTGGGTGTAATTCCCTTTCAGGAGAGATAAAGGTTGAAGGAGATTCGATCAAATTATTAAATTTAGCAGTGACTGAAATGTTCTGTGTAGGATTTAAAAATGAACAAGAATATCTTTATCGACTTCAGAATCCCATGAAGTATTCGTTGAATGGATTAGAATTAACATTAATATCAAACCAAAGTGTATTGATTTTTCAAAAGGTGGATTGAAGATTTTCTTCGAAGAAACTCAAATAAAAAAGGCGCCATTTTTCAATAGCGCCTTTCGTTTTTATAATCTCTCAGGGTTTATTTCCCGTGACATTGCTTGAATTTTTTGCCACTTCCACAAGGACAAGGTTCGTTTCTTCCTACACGCTTTTCTGCTACTATAGGTTGAGTTACTTGTCGCTCCTGTGTATTCTGTCCAGGCTGTTGTGCTTTGTTAGGCTGTTGGTTTGTACCTTGAGGAGCTTCCGAACGCGAAGTTTGCAATTTTGGTTGCTCTTTCTGTTGTGGTGCATTTTGCACTTGAGCTTGTTGATTGGCATCTTGCGTTGGTAAATTACCCTTAACCAAAAAGCTTACTGAATCTTTATTCGTTCTGTCAATCATTTGTTTGAACAATTCGAATGCCTCAAATTTATAAATCAATAACGGATCTTTTTGTTCGTATACAGCACCTTGAACCGATTGTTTCAAGTCATCCATTTCACGTAAATGTTCTTTCCATGAATTGTCGATCATCGCCAAAATGATATTTCTTTCAAATGTTGAAATCAATTCTTTACCGTGTGAATCATACGACTTTTTCAAGTCTGCAACTACCTGAACAGATTTTTTTCCATCTGTAAACGGAATCACAATATTTTTATATTGATCGCCTTGATTTTCGAAAACATCTTTTATGACTGGATAAGCTGTTTCAGCCACTAACTTAGATTTTCTCGTGTAGTGTCCCATTCCTTTCTGGTACAACTTTTCTGTCAGTTCCTCATTGTTTACTTGACCAAATTCTTTTTCATTAACTGGGCTTTCGATTGAGAAGTTTCGAATGACATCCATTTTGAAATTCTCAAAATCTCTCATCTCTAAATTGGAGTCTACTACAGAACTTGCAGTGTCATACATCATGTTGGCAATATCTACGCTGATACGCTCACCAAATAAAGCATTTCTTCTACGTTTGTAGATTACTTCACGCTGAGAGTTCATAATGTCATCATACTCCAATAGTCGCTTACGAACTCCAAAGTTGTTTTCTTCCACTTTCTTCTGTGCTCGTTCAATTGACTTAGAAATCATAGAATGCTGAATCACTTCACCTTCTTCAATACCCATTCTATCCATCAGCTTAGCTATTCGGTCTGAACCAAATAAACGCATCAAGTTATCTTCCAAAGAAACGTAGAATTGAGAACTACCGGGATCACCTTGACGACCAGCACGACCTCTCAACTGTCTATCAACACGTCTAGATTCGTGACGCTCTGTACCTATAATGGCCAAACCTCCGGAACCAATAACTTCTTTACTCAATTTAATATCGGTACCTCTACCAGCCATGTTAGTTGCAATAGTTACAGCTCCAGGCTTACCTGCATTGGCCACAACTTCTGCTTCTTTTTGGTGCAACTTTGCATTCAGTACTTGGTGATTAATTCCTTTCATTTTAAGCATTCTGCTCAATAATTCAGAAATTTCAACAGAAGTAGTACCCACCAATACTGGACGTCCAGCTTCGACTAGTTTTACTACTTCTTCACTTACGGCATTGTATTTCTCACGAGTCGTTTTGTATACTAAATCTTCTCTGTCATCTCTTGTAATTGGTCTGTTAGTAGGAATTACTACCACATCCAATTCGTAGATGTCCCAGAATTCTCCTGCTTCTGTTTCCGCAGTACCCGTCATACCAGATAACTTGTGGTACATTCTAAAGTAGTTCTGTAAAGTAACTGTAGCATAGGTTTGAGTGGCTGCTTCAACCTTCGCATTTTCTTTCGCTTCAATTGCTTGGTGCAATCCGTCTGAATATCGACGGCCTTCCATAATACGACCAGTTTGCTCATCTACAATCTTCACTTTATTATCCATTACTACATATTCCGTATCTTTTTCGAATAAAGTATATGCTTTTAGCAATTGGTTAATCGTGTGAATTCGTTCTGCTTTTATAGAGTAATCTTGAATAATGACTTCCTTCTTCGCCAACTTTTCTTCGTCTGAGATAGCTTGCTTTTCCAAATCAGTTATCGATAAATTGATATCTGGAAGAATAAAGAAATTTTTGTCATCACCTGATTCTGAAATAAGGTCTAACCCTTTTTCAGTTAATTCAATGGTATTGTTTTTCTCGTCAATTGTAAAATACAATTCAGAGTCTACAATGTGCATTTCTTTTCCTTGATCTTGCATGTAGTAGTTTTCTACTTTTTGCAATTTTGCTCGAATCCCCGGCTCTGACAAAAATTTAATCAACGCTTTGTTCCTAGGCAAACCTCTGTATGAACGAAGTAAAGCCATGCTCGCTTCTTCTTCTAATTTTTTTCCTTCTTTTCCTTCAGGGGTTCCTTCAGCATGAAATTGCTTTTTAGAATCAGCCAATAAAGTGGTGATTAATCTCTTTTGAGCAGAATATAATTTTTCAACTCTAGGCTTTAATTCATAAAATTCATGAATATCACCTTTTGGAGTTGGTCCGGAGATAATCAAAGGAGTTCTTGCATCATCAATCAATACAGAATCGACCTCATCGACAATGGCATAGTGATGCTTACGTTGAACTAATTCTTCTGACGTTTTCGTCATGTTATCACGCAAGTAATCAAACCCGAACTCATTATTTGTTCCGTAGGTAATGTCTGCCTGATATGCTTTTCTTCTTTCTTCGGAGTTGGGTTGGTGCTTGTCGATACAATCGATAGTCATACCGTGAAACTCGAACAATGGACCCATCCATTCACTATCACGTTTTGCCAAATAATCGTTCACTGTTACCAAGTGTACACCTCGTCCGGCCAATGCATTTAGATAAACAGGAAGTGTGGCTACCAGCGTTTTACCCTCACCAGTTGCCATCTCAGCAATTTTACCTTGGTGTAAGGTAATTCCACCAATTAGCTGCACATCGTAGTGAATCATATTCCAAACTACTTCTGTTCCTGCCGCATCCCATCGGTTATGCCAGTAGGCAGAATTGCCGCTAATTTCTACGCTATCTCTTATTGAAGCAAAATTACGATCCATGTCGTTTGCTGTCACTTCCACTTTTTCATTGTTGGTAAATCTGCAAGCTGTTTCTTTTACTACTGCAAATGCCTCCGGTAAAATCTCTAACAAAGTAGTCTCTAATGTTGCCGTAATCGACTTTTCCAACTGATCGATCTCTTTGTACAATGCTTCCTTTTTGTCCACATCTTCCAATTGGTCTATCTCTGCTCTTAAGCTGGCTATTTTATCGTTTTCAGGCTGACAAGCGGCTTTAATTCTAGCCTTAAACTCCGCTGTCTTAGCTCTCAATTGATCGTTGGAGATATCGGCTAATTTTGAGAACTCAGCCTTAATTTGCTCCACTAATGGGTTAAGGGATTTTATGTCTCTATCTGATTTGTTACCTAGGAGTTTTCCAAATAACTTATTGATTGAACCTATCATATATTTCTACTATTCTTCTTAAAAAAACTACCTCCAAAAGTAGGTAAATTAATGCGCTTTTTGTTCGATACCAACTACTAAAGAAGTATAAAAAAACCCCGTCTCAATTATTCGGGACGGGGTTCAATTATTTTTTAATTTTAGTATTCGTCTTCATTAAAGAAGAAGTCCTCTTTAGTTGGGTAATCTGGCCAAATATCTTCGATGGTCTCATAAGACTCACCTTCATCTTCCATTTCCTGCAAGTTTTCTACAACTTCCAAGGGAGCACCAGTTCTGATAGCAAAGTCAATTAACTCATCTTTGGTTGCGGGCCATGGAGCATCTTCTAAATTTGAAGCAAGTTCAAGCGTCCAGTACATAATTTTCTAATTTTGATTTTTGCAAATGTAATTTTTTAAGTGAATAGTTTACCTCTTTTTTAAAATCATTTAAACTAATAATAATTTAAGGTAGACTAGTTACTTAGGTTAATTAATTATTGTCTTGGTACCCAAGGGGTCTCCGTTGCACCCATGTTTTTCGTCAGAAATCGCGATAAAACAAATAAATAGTCAGAAAGTCGATTTAAATACTGCATAATCATGCTATCTACTTGAGATTGTTCGCTCAAATGAACTGTAATTCGCTCTGCTCGTCTGCAAACACAACGTGCAACATGGCAAAAACTAATCGCTTGATTTCCTCCTGGCAATACAAAATTTCGCATAGGTGGCAATTCTTCATCCATTTTGTCGATTTCTTTTTCCAAATATTCAATATCGCCAATGGATAATTCAGGCAACTTCATCTTTGATTTTTCTGGATCTGCTGCCAAAAGTGACCCGATTGTAAACAATCGGTCTTGTACTTCTATCAAAACAGCAGTTTCATGTTCGCCAATTTTGTGGTCACGAATTACTCCAATATAAGAGTTTAATTCGTCAACTGTACCGTATGATTCTATTCTCAGGTGATGTTTGGGAACTCTTGTGCCTCCAATTAGAGAGGTCATTCCTTTGTCACCTTTTTTAGTATAAACTTTCATTAATCACTGTTCTTTTTACCACTAACAATAGAATTAGCAGTTTGTTTAATTATTAAATGTTGCGATGTTTTCGTTTTTTACATCCGATTCTATTTCTCCATCTCTCAATCGAATAATGCGGTGAGCATGCATCGCAATGTCCTCTTCGTGTGTTACCAATATAATTGTGTTTCCTTTTTTATGAATTTCATCAAATAATGCCATGATCTCATAAGAAGTTTTGGAATCCAAATTTCCAGTTGGTTCATCGGCCAATATAATAGAAGGGGAGTTGACCATTGCTCTAGCTACCGCCACACGTTGTCTTTGTCCACCAGATAATTCGTTCGGTCGGTGATCCATTCGATCGCTCAATCCAACTTGAGTTAGCATGTTGGAAGCTATTTCTTTTCTGTCGGTTGAATTTTTTCCTGCATAAATTAATGGCAATGCTACATTTTCCAGTGCCGTTGATCTAGGCAATAAATTAAAGGTTTGAAATACAAAACCAATTTCTTTGTTTCTAATTTCAGCCAATTCATTGTCAGTTAGTTTGCTAACATTATTTTCATTCAAGATGTACTCTCCTCCAGTTGGTGTATCTAAACAGCCTATAATATTCATTAAGGTAGATTTTCCTGATCCAGAAGGTCCCATTAACGCCACATACTCGTTTTTTTGTACCTCAAAAGTAAGGCCTTTGAGGACCTTGATTAACTCTGTACCGAGTTTGAAATTTCGAGTCAAATTGGTAATGCGGATAATTGGATTCATAGTGTCGAATTTGATTCAAATTTATTGAAATCTCTAAGATTTAATTGGACTTAATGATAAACGGTAAAATCCTCTTTTGGTTGTTCTTTTCTAAAAAATACGAATCCATAATAATAGGTGTCAACCGTTACTTTTACACGGGTATCTGCTTTTATTTTTTTCCAAGCTGCCGTCATTCCTTTACTCCAATAAATATCGTCAAATATAAAAATGGTTTCATTGTGAATATAAGGAAAGCACGTTTCAAAATAATTTAAAGTGGCTTCTTCAGTATGATTGCCATCAAAATAAACTAAATCAACGGTTTTGAGTTTTTTCAAAATGGCTGGCAGTTGCTCACTAAAATCACCAACAATTGAATGGATGTTTTTAACTTTTAATTTTTCAAAATTCAGCTGAGCTACTTTGGCAATATTTGGACAGCCTTCAATAGTATAGAGTTGGTTAGTAGAATTGTATTGCGACAGATACAAGCTGCTTAATCCAAATGAGGTTCCTAATTCTAGACTTACTTTCGATTGGAAGAACTTCGCTACTCGAAATAACAGTTGCGCTTGTTTTTTTGGTTTTAAGGCACTTTTAGCTATGGATTGTATGCTTCGGTTTGCATTTTTCGTTGTTTTAGAACCAGCGCCTAAATCAGTTACTGCTATTTTTTGTTCGGTCAATAATAATTTTGCTCGAAGAGATTCTATACTTTGAAAAATATAATAGTGGTCTTTTGAATCAATTACCTCTTTTACAAATTGATAAATAAAAGGCGAATGAATACCATGTCCTCTTTTATTGGAGACCAATAAATGCCTAATAAAGTGAAATATGGCGTGAAGCTGATTCATGATGCGAATTTACTTTTTTGGAATTCAATAGAAAAGTGTTTTGAAAACGGAAGTGGTTTTTATTGATTCTTGATACTGTAAACAACCAAAAAAAACTCCTTTCCGAATAATCGAAAAGGAGTTTAATTTATTTTTAAATCAAACGATTACCAGATTACTGCTCTTACAGAATCTTTTGCTACCATTGGGCTATTTGCATCGCAGCCAAATGCTTCGCTAAATTCACTTAGGTTAGCTAATGGGCCTTTTACTCTGTACTCACCTGGAGAATGAGGGTCAGTAATGATTCTGTTTCTCAATTCTTCTTCAGTCATATTCATGTGCCACACTTGTGCCCATCCTAAGAAGAAACGCTGCTGTGGAGTAAATCCATCAATTTTGGCAGGAACTTCTTTGCCTTCAAATGATTTTTCCATCGCATGGTAAGCTAAAATTAAACCACCTAAATCGGCAATGTTTTCACCTAACGTTAATTTACCATTTACAAATACGCTGTCTAACGCTTCAAAGCCATTGAATTGCTCCACCACTTTATTTGCTCTTTCATCAAATGCAACTCGGTCAGCTTCTGTCCACCAATTTTTAAGGTTTCCTTCAGAATCATACTTGCTTCCTTGATCATCAAATCCATGAGTGAATTCATGACCGATTACTGCTCCAATTCCACCGTAGTTTAAAGCTGCATCAGCATCTTTGTCATAAAATGGAGGCTGCAGAATTCCGGCTGGAAAAACGATCTCATTTTGAGAAGAACTGTAATACGCATTTACAGTTTGTGGAGTCATGTACCATTCGTCTTTATCCACTGGCTTGCCTAGCTTGTCCACCATTTCTTTATGGCCAAACATCCGCGCATTAATGATGTTCTGAACTAAATTGTCAGTTATTTCAACACTGCTGTAATCTTTCCATTTGTCTGGGTAACCAATTTTCTTGTTGAAAGAAGCTAATTTCTCCAAAGCTTTTTCTTTAGTAGAATCACCCATCCAAGTTAAATTCTCAATTCTAACCTTAAATGCTGCTCTTAAGTTTTCCACCATTTCACTTACTTGGGCTTTGCTTTCTTCAGGGAAATGACGTTCTACAAATGCTTTTCCTAATAATTCTCCTAAGCTACCATTCACAGTACCCAAAGAACGCTTCCATCTCGGTTTCATTTCTTTCGTACCCCTTAATGTAGTAGAGAAAAAACTGAAGTTTTGTTGATCAAAATCTTCACCTAAATAAGCTGCAAAATTATCTACAACACTCCATGACATATAAGTCTTTAATTCATCAAGGCTGTATCCTTTTATATAGCCAATCGCTTTGGTGATAAAATCTGGTTGAGAAACAATTATATTGTCAACTCCTTTCAATCCCAATGTTGAAACGTAAGTGTCCCAATCAACTCCTTTAAATTTTGTTTTGAAATCATCAAAAGCAAATTTGTTGTAAGTTTTGTTTGGGTCTCTTCTTTCTACTCTGCTCATAGAAACCTTTGCAAGATCAGTTTCAATTTTTAGAATAGTGGCTGCTTTACTTTTTGCAATTGCTTCGTCATCACCTAATAAAGTGAACATTTTTACAATGTGATCAACATACTTTTCTCTTATTTCAATAGATTTAGCATCGTCGTTCAAGTAATAATCTCTATCGGGAAGAGTTAATCCACTTTGGTAGATATGAGTGATATAAGCAGCACTGTTTTTGTCGTCTTGTCCAACGTACATTCCAAACATTGACCCAATACCTTTAGTAGCATATTGAGCAGAAAGGTTAATGAATGCTTCTTTTGAAGTCAATGCTGCAATTTCTGCTAACATTGGTTGGATTGGTTGAGCACCTAATTCGTTTTGTTTGGTAGAATCCATGGCGCTCTTATATAGGTCACCAATTTGCTGTTCTTTACTGCCTTTTTTAGCATCAGTTAAAGCTGAATACTCATCTAGGATAGCTCTTAATCGGGTGTTGTTCCCTTCTGTAACTACATTAAAACTACTCCACCTGCTTTCAGTCGACGGGATAGGATTGTCCTTCAACCAACCACCAATGGCGTATTGGTAGAAATTGTCGCATGGAGCTACAGTTGTATCTAAGTTTGATAATTCAAAACCACTTGGCTTTGCAGGAGTTTCGATCGCTTCCTCTTTTGGTGCCTGTTGGCATGCAAATAATGCTGCCACAGGAAGAATTAGTAATATTTTTTTCATCTGATTTGTTAATTTGAAAACAAACTTAACGCTTTGAAATCAGAAACTACTTTTTTTTTGATAAAAGGTAACTTTTATAGAAGGGAGGCAGAAAAGATAAAGTAATATAAAATAGAAAAAGCGAATCTACGATCCGCTTTTTCCATTCCCTAAAAAACTACTACTGAATTATGAACCTCTAGAAAGGCCGTAATCATTCCTGATTACCCTTCAAATATAAAACAATTATTTAGATTATGTGTAAATACCTACGTATTATTTTAAATTATTTTTTAATTGATTGATTTTGAGATAAAAATTTTTTAATATTAACTTAATATTGGGATTGACTCAGTTGAATGGGTAGTTGTATTTTTGCGACGAATTAATATTTTAGGGTTTTGAAGATTTTCTTTTTTTCAATTTTGTTCGCTTTCGGATTTATAGCTAAGGCACAATTGAATGATATTATGATTACCGAGTTTGTAGATTGGGACCCAGGTTCTGGTTTTATCGTTAAGGTCTATAATCCTACATCACAGACAATTGATTTATCAAACTATTACTTTCATTATTTCACCAATGGGAACGCTTTTTTTCAGTCTTCTGTGCAATTAAGTGGAACTATCGCCTCCAATCAGACTGTAATTATTGCAAATAACCATACCGGAACTATGGGGTGCAATTACGATATCGTTTTAACGAGTATTACTGCGGGAACAAATGAGAATGATGGAATAGCGATTACTTTAGGCCCTGCAGCAACAAATATTCAAAATTCAACTTTTGTTGATATGATCAACTGCTTCGGGACGGATGTGGCACCTAAAATAAATGGAACAACAAGAGCTTTACTTCATAAAAAGATAGTGCGTGATAGTGATAATTGTATTCGATACACTAGTATAGACGGCACTTCGTTTAATTCATGGCCTTCTTCTAATTCTGTGAATGTGCAAGGTTGGACAGTGGGTCCTGTTATGTGTTTAAATGCGAGCAATACATTCAATCCTTTTAATGTTCAGAATACAGTGAACCTTTCTTTTTGTCAAGGAGGAAGTGTATTAATTAATGGTAAAGTGATTACTGCAGCTGGAATCTATAGAGATACATTACCATCATTTAATAAATGCGACAGTATAGTAGTGTACAATGTAACAGTAGACAATTTGAAACAAAAATCTGCGAATGCGAACATTTGCGATGGAGATTCTATCTTTTTAGAAGGGATGTATAGAAAGGTATCAGGTTCTTATAAAGATACCATTGAGGTTACTAATGGTTGCGATACCTTATTAACGACCCAATTGAATGTGTTGCCAATTGCTCGAACATCAGAAACCATCAATAAGTGCGATGGACAATCGGTGGTTGTTAATGGGCAAACTTATTCTGCCGATGCCGTTATTATTGATACTTTGCAAACGAGTCATGGTTGTGATAGTATTCATGTTAGTACTATTAAGTTCTCATCTTCTATTGTAATTAATGAGAATTACACCCTATGTGAGGGCGAATCGGTAATTGTGAATGGAAATAATTATACTTCGGATGCTGATTTTAAATATGTAAAATCTAGTGCTACGGGTTGCGATACTACAGTAAATGTAATGGTGCATGTCGTGAGAATTGATGCCACTTTTAAATGGCAATCATCAATTGGCGACTTTAGAATGGTTTCCTTTCAAGCAAATGACTTATCAGGAGTAAATTATTTATGGGATTTTGGGGACAGTACGAGTTCTACTGATATTAATCCAACTCATACCTTTTTACCAGGTCGCTACACGGTAACGCTAAAATTAATCGGTGAGAATGGATGTGAATTTGAGTCAACTCAATTGGTGGAGGTATTGGAAACTACAAATGATTTGTTTGTACCGAATGTATTTACACCCAATGGTGATTATGTGAACGATTACTTTGAATTGACTTTTGCTGCTCCTTTTGAGCTACATGTTTCTATTTTTAATCGTTGGGGACAGTTGATTTACGAATCCAATGATTGCTATTTCAAATGGAATGGAGAGTATAAAGGAGAAGCGGTTCAGACTGGCACATACGTTTACATCATCTCAGGAAAATTTAACCGCAAAGGCACGCTGACACTTTTGCGGTAAGAACATAAAAAAGCCGCTTCTAAACAATTTAGAAGCGGCTTTCTCATTCTAAGAGAGAATTACAGTTTGTCAATGAAGCTTTTGATTTCTTCTTTGGCTTTTCCTGTTTTCTCTTGAATTCTTCCTATCAATTCATCTTCTTGACCTTCTTCGTATTTTAAATCGTCTTCTGAAAGGTCAGCATATTCTTGCTTTAATTTTCCTTTGAATTGATTCCAATTTCCTTTTAGTTTATCGCTTGTCGAACTCATAATAGTAATTTTTAAGTTTATACTGTTTGGTTAATTTAATTGCGAGAAACGTTCCAAAATGAATAGTCGAAGTTTATGTGTTTGTCAATTAGCGGACTACATGAGGTTGATTGATTTTGAAAGGATTCGAAAGTGAGGAAAGGTTACATCAAAAGGTGGATTATTTTGCCAATGGAGCAGTAGTCAGGTGCTATTTATAATAAATAGGGTTCTCTTATTTTTAATGCAATACTTTTCAGTATGCTGAGAGAGCTATTTTGATTAGACATGAATATTCAACTAGGAGGGAGTTATTAGTACTTGTTATGAGAGCAGTTGAAATTAATTTGCAATGAATTACAACTATTACCTAGTAGGATTTCACAAAGTTTAAGCAAGAGTAACCGCTTCTTTAAAAGTCCAATTGAGGTATAATGTATAATTTTGGGGGCTTTAAAAAGTGAAAGACATGAACAACGATAAAATCAAGAACTACATAAAAGAAGTAATAGCGAAAATGCCAGCTGGTTGGTTGGGAATAACCACTCATCGACTAGATATTTATGATGAATCGTTGGCTAAAACTCAATTTGTAGATCAGTTCGAAGAACTATATCAGGTCAATAATTCAGATGCAGCAGCGCTAAATACATTGCCTACGGCATACGATTACATCCGTTTAGGGCATCCTTTGTCTTGCGTGTTGGAGTGGGGGATTGCAAAATTGAACCACCTCAATTCTACGAATGTGATCAGTTTTTCTTCGAAGACGGTTCCGGTTTTGGCCATTTTAAGAAAGAACTTACTCGCGAATAAAAATACATTAATCGCTTATAGCGGTGAACTCCCTGATTGCTTCGATGCCGAATTGGTGCGTCGAGTGTATGGCTATCATTTTGAATTAAAGAAAGTAGAGAATGCTGATTCCATTCCTAATTTTGATGGGAGTGTTGTTTTTATTTCTCAGCAAACCGAAATTGGAGCTTTTGATTTAAAGTCATCAGTAGATTTTTACATCACGATTCACGCTGACTTAGGTAGCGTGATTGTTGTGAATGGAGTTGAAAATGAAGCTTATGTTTCAGAAATACAGCACGTCAGAAGAAGGGAAACCATTTCTATGACGCCTATTAATTGCTTGACTGCTTTGCAATTGTTGACGGATCAAATGCCAACTGAATATAAAGGCAATCGGAATGTAGATAAAGCGCAGGTTTTAAAAACCATTCAATCCATTACAGAAACTGAAGCTACTCCAATCGTTGCATCTAGCGGATTGTCGATTCAGTATGCCATTATGATGGGACTAATTCATGATGCGCTTGAAAAGCACCCAGGAAAGGCGATTAAATTCATTGTGCCACCAAATTGTTATGGAGGAACGAATGATCAAGCCCGTCGTGTTGCAGCTTGCTTGGACAATGTTGAGATAGTGGATCTGCCTGTAGATGGCGACAATGATATGGTTCAAAGTATCAATAATGTGTTAGATAAAATCGCAAAAGAAGATGCTGTTCCTTATATTATAGCAGAAATTCCAACCAATCCGAGAGTGGAAGTGCCAGATATGAATCAATTGAAGGCTGCTTTGAGTGCAGAACGTAAAACGGCATCTGGTGAAACTGCTATCGACCCAGTTTTTATATTGGATCAAACATTTTGTCCCAACATTCATTTTTTAGGTGAAGCAGAGATTCTTTCATCGGTTCGAACGATTTCGTATGCAAGTGGTTCTAAATTTCCGAGTGGAGGCCAATGCACCGCCGGTTATTGTGTTGCCAATAAAAAGGCTGCAGCTTTGATGCATAAAATCGAAACACATCTTCAGCTGTGCGACAATGAAGCGACAAATCTTCAATATGAAATATTAGCCAGACAGCTACCGTCTATGAATCAGCGAATCATTGATGCGTATAAAAATACAAGGGAGTTCGTCAACTTTATTAAGGAGACATTGCCAACGGCTAAAATTAATTTTGTTTCTGAAGAGTTAGCTAACGAGGGTTTTACACCATCTGTTTTTTCGTTGGATTTGCCTACAAAAGGAAATACTCCAGAAGAAAAAGAAGCCCACAAAAGAGCATTGAATTTGAAACTCATCAACTTGATGATTACTCAAATTCCTAATGAGAGCAAGTTTTGTGTTAGCTACGGCCAGTTAAAAGGCTGTTATTGGACCATTCCGGCTACTTCTACGCAAGGAACTACCAAAGAAGGAGATAAGGATTATATCGTTCGTGCCTCTTTGTCGCCTAATTTGGACCTTGACTTGCATAAAAAGGTATTTGCAGCCTTTGTTGAAAGTATTTGATGATTGGAATACTTCCTCATTGTTGGAAATGAATTACATTAGCTCATACAGAATTAAACTTCAAATTGCAGAATATGGAATTTAAGAATAGTAAAGATTCACAGCTTATCATGACGCAGCTCATGTTGCCTTCACATTCTAATTTCAGAGGTGTTATTCATGGCGGATTTGTATTGAGTTTGATGGATCAGGTTGCTTTTGCCTGTGCATCCAAGCATTCAGGACATTATTGTGTCACTGCTTCTGTGAATAGGGTCGATTTTTTGAATCCAATAGAAGTGGGCGAATTGCTGACCTTGAAAGCGTCCATCAATTACACAGGTCGCACTTCTATGGTAGTGGGGTTAAGAGTAGAGGCCGAAAATATAAAAACAGGTGCTATTAAACATTGCAACTCTTCTTATTTTACCATGGTGGCCAAAGATGATGATGGAGTAAGTGTTCCGGTGCCCGGTTTAATTCTAGATTCAGAGGAAAGTATTCGACGATTTGCCCGAAGTGTAAGAAGGCAAAATCAAGCGCGCACAAGAAAAGAGAACTTTCACGAAGCTGAGTTTAAATCAGAAAATCACATGAAGCTGATCGAAAGCATGAATGCCAAAATTCAGTTGGAAAGGTAGGTTACATTTAAGTTTCTTTACCCATAAATCCAACTCTCCGAATTCATTATTAATTCTAAGTTTAAAATAAGGATAGAAATATTATTGCTTAATCTGCGTTATCGATATAAAGCTATTTTTATGAAGGATGTTTTCGTTTTATTGATTCTCTTTATTTTTTTAGGGTACAAAAATCCTGAGTCTACTAAAATTATTTCTTTACAAGAGGCTGTTGATCAGGAGCTAATTGAGTTGGATATAAAAGGAAATATAGATAGTCCGCATTATTATAAACCCATAGAGCTTAAGGTGAAGAGTGTAAGTGATTTTTCATTTATTCTAAATGTTAAAAACGGGCAAAGATTCCTAACTCAAGATTCTTCTGTTCAAGATATGATAGTGGTTAAGTCAGAGTTGATAGCTTTAGAACCCGGGTCCGAAAAGTCATTAGATTTGAATGCGATGTGCACTCAAAGACAAAATAGAGGTCCTGCCCAAAATGAACGTTATGTTCTTGGTCCAATGGCTGAAAAGCATTTATTGCAGGTTAGCCAAAAGGTTCAAGCTCTTGAAACCTATAACACGATTGGTCAGTATGCGATTTGGACGATTTCAAATAATATAGGCCTTGACGAGATAGCCGGGTTTAACGAAGTCGAAGCAGAAGCGCTTCAAAAGTTTGTATCAGAAATTACAGGAAGAAAAATTCCTGAGAAAGATACCACTGATTATTTAACCAATTATAATCGACCATCTCTAGCTGTCAGAACTTTAGGAGGTAAATTTGAATATGGGTTAGTGAAAACATCAGCAGTAACGATAGGTCTTTTTAACGAACAGAATATAATCGCAAGAGAGTTACTTAATAAGCCTGTTGCGCCTCGTGGAGACCATGTCTTAAATTTTGAATTTGATATGGCAGCTTATACAGAGCCTGTTTATTTTGTGAGATTGATTATTGATGGAGAAATAAAAATAAGCTACCGGATAGAAGTCTAAAAAGTTAGAAAATAAAGTTATTTAATAGTCTTTAAGGTTATACTAAAAGAATGCTTTATCCATTTATTTGGTCGAGAATCATTGATTCTCTGTGATTAATCAATATTTGTTATGCATTCTAATAGGATATTGAACACATAAATGATAAATATACATCAGGCAATAAATAATGATTACTCTGGGGATATATCCCATGAAAAAACTGGGTTCTCTTAATTAATTAAGCAAAAAAAGAAGGCAAAAAAAAGACTCTCTTGAAAATCAAGAGAGTCTTTTTTTGTGGGCGATACTGGTCCCGATAGCTATCGGGACGAACCATGTGAACTTTAAACTTGAGCTAAATACTAATTCAGGAATAAAGATTTTAGTGCATAAAAAAAGCCGTTTCGGTTTTGAAACGGCTTTAATCTTTGTGGGCGATACTGGATTCGAACCAGTGACCCCCTGCTTGTAAGGCAGGTGCTCTGAACCAACTGAGCTAATCGCCCTTGTTATAGGGGTTGCTTTTTCTCTAAGCGGTTGCAAATATACAACAAGCTTTTAATTCTGCAAACAAAAAAATGAAAAAAAGTTTAAAAATATTCGATGGCTTCGGCTACTGTAAACGTACTGCCTCCGATAAAGATGACATCGCTCTCGTTTGCTGTATTTTGTGCACTTTTGATCGCTTCTTTTATTGAAGGAAAAGTGGTGCCTACTAATCCATTTTTTTTCATTTCATCAGCTAAAATCTCTTTTGGTAGCGCTCTTGGAATTTTCGCTTCCGAAATATAGTAGCTTGCATCCCTTGGAAAAAGGGACAATACTTTGCTGAGGTCTTTATCATTCACCATTGTTATCACAAAATGTAACTTTGAGTAGGTGAGTTCTTTTAGTTGTTGTGTAATGAATTTAATGCCTGCTTCATTATGTCCGGTGTCACAGATTGTCAATGGTGAATTCGATAAAATCTCCCATCGGCCTCTTAAGCCAGTATTGTCAGTTACCTTTTTAAGGCCTTCTCTTACGCTTGTATCAGTTAATGGAGTAATTGTCTTCAAGACCTCACAAGTGCATAGAATAGTTCTCAAATTTGCCTTTTGGTAGTTTCCTTTTAAGTCAAAATCTAAAGTGGGTTGTTCGGTTTCTTCAGCAAACAGAATGGGTGAGTCAACCTGTTTCGCTTTCTCTTTAAAAATAGTTTCCACTCCTGAACCCTCTCCAATCACCACTGGAACATTGGCTTTGATAATGCCTGCTTTTTCCCATGCAATTTCTTCTAAGGTATTGCCCAACAAATTTTGGTGATCAAAGCTAATGTTAGTAATCACAGAAAGTAAGGGGGTGATGATGTTCGTAGAATCCAATCGGCCACCCAAGCCCACTTCAATTATAGCAAAATCGACTTTTGATGCTGCAAAATAATCGAAGGCCAACCCAACGGTCCATTCAAAAAACGAGGGTTTTATTTCTTCAAATGTATGCCGATGATTCGCTACAAAATCAATAATGTATTGTTCAGGAATTACGTTTCCGTTGATTCGAATACGCTCTCTAAAATCGATTAAGTGCGGAGAGGTATAAAGTCCTACTTTGTAGCCCTGCTCTTGCAGAATGGAGGCTAAGCTATGTGAAACTGATCCTTTTCCATTGGTTCCTCCCACGTGAATCGACTTGAATTTTCGTTCAGGGTGAACTAACACTTCTGCAATGGCGATGGTATTGGATAAATCCTTTTTAAAAGCAGCGTTTCCCACTCGTTGAAACATGGGTAACTGACTAAAAAGGTAGTCAATCGTTTCTTTGTAATCCATTAATTCAATATGAAAATAAAGGTCATTTGGCCTTTCTGTTCTTGGGCTGCGTTAGGGTTGGCATTAAATTTACTCGCCAAAGCTGCTTTCTGTGCTTTTTCATATAAAATGGTGCTAGTTGTCGTAGATCCCCTAGCTCCTGGTGTCGCTCTTACTACTTTTCCAGTGTTGTCTACAATGATATCAACCACCACTTTCCCTTCCTCTTGAGAGTTGTCTGAAATTCTAGGAGCACCTAACATACTTCTCCCAGAAAGATTAAAAGAAACGCCATTTCCCTGACCTCCGCCAACTCGATTTCCACTATTGGGATCTCCATCAGTGGAGCCTTGATCACCAGCTTGATCCGTATCGCCTTCTCCTGAATTGGTGTTTTTCTTGTTCTTCCAATTGCTCAATGCATCGGTCAATGTTTTATCTGGTTTAGGTTCTTCCTTCACTGGCTCTTTTACCTCTTTGGGTTCTTCTTTCTTCTTTTTCGTCTGCACAGCAGGAGCATCATCAGTTGTCGTCAACACTTCTTGGTCGGCTATTACTTCTGTTGGTACTTCTTCAGGCGTATTGTCAATTACTTCTTCTGGGGTTGTGGTCGATGTTTCTTCTACTGGTTGGTCATCGCCCATTCCAACATCTGAAGTTCCGAAATTAATTGTAATTCCTTCTTCCTCAGGGGGAGGATTCATATGAGTCATTCCAAAAAAGATAAATAGAATCAGCATCAACACGTGTAAGATTACAGTGGCTGCCATTCCAATTCTTTTATTTTTTGACTCTAAGATTTGCATTAGTTCGGGTTTGTAGCAAGTACTAATTTGAATTTATTTCTATTGGCGATATCCATAATTTTTACGGCTTCTTCTATGGCTATCGTTTTGTCTACATGCAAAATAATAGATCCCTCTGCATCACCTGCTAATTCTTTCAGCAATAGTGGTTCGATGAATTCAAACTGCACAGGGTTTTCGTTGATGTAATAATCCAATTCTTTGGTGATGGAAATGGAAACGGTTTGCTTCGCTAAAGTTTTGCTTGAACTACTTGGAAGTAGAAGTTTCAATGCATTTGGACTCACCAAAGTGGAGGTTAACATAAAGAAAATTAGCAATAGGAAAACGATGTCAGTCATCGAAGACATATTGAAATTTGCACTTACTTTATTTCTTGATCGAATGGCCATTATGCTGGTTCGTTTAGGATGTCTAAGAATTCTGTAGTTCTAGCTTCCATTCTAAATACTACTTTTTCAACTTTTGCTACCAATGAGTTGTAACCAATGTAGGCTACAATCCCTACTACAAGACCTGCAATAGTTGTTACCATTGCTGTGTAAATTCCTTCTGCTAGCATTGCTACGTCTATGTTTCCACCTGCTGCAGCCATTTCATGAAACGCCAATACCATCCCGATTACAGTACCTAAGAACCCAATCATTGGCGCTGCTCCTGAAATTGTAGCCAAAGCGGCAAGGTTTGTTTCTAATTTATACAATTCTAACTTCCCAGTATTTTCGATAGCCGCAGCAATGTCCCCAAGTGGTTTTCCTATTCGGTTTACTCCTTTTTCTATCATTCTAGCGATAGGAGATGGAGTGCTTTTACACAATGCTTTTGCAGCGTCTATTTTTCCATCATGGATAAAATCTTTTATCTGATTCATAAAGTTTTCATCTTCTTTTGCCGCCTTTGTGATGCTTAAATAACGTTCTACAAAAATGTAAATCGTCAAAATAGAAAGAATGAAAAGAGTTGACATGATGATCATACCACCGACACCGCCAGAAGTGATCAAACTCATAATCGAAAGTGTCTCTTCGGTTGGAGTAACCGCAGCGTTTTCAGCGATTGCCGATCCCGTATCTCCTGTCATATTGATTTGCAGTAACATTGAATGTCAATTTTAAAAGTTATGTTTTGTACAAGCTAAATTAGTCTTCTACTAGAATAGAAAAAGCTAACACCCGACTAGTTGTAAACAGTCAAATGTTAGCTTTTATTGTGGTCTATTTTTATCAGTTAATGATAGAGTGCTATGAAGAAGAACGCTCCAACGATATAGCCAATTAATGCCAACCAAGAAATATTTTTCAAATACCAGAAGAAGGAGATTTTTTCCATACCCATAGCTACTACACCTGCTGCAGAACCAATGATTAACATTGATCCACCTGTTCCTGCTGCATAAGCGATGAAATGCCAAATGTGGTCATCCATTACGAAAGTATTCATGTCAAACATTCCCATACTTGCCGCTACTAATGGTACATTGTCAATAATAGCAGAGCCAACCCCTAGCAATAAAACAAAATATTTATTGTCCATTACTGTCTGAACATCTTGCCCAAACTGGAAAATTAATCCTAAAGATTCCAAAGCTGCAACCGTCATCAAGATTCCTAAGAAGAATAAAATAGATGGCAATTCGATTTTAGCCAAAGCCTTCAAAGTTGGGCTTTTTACATGGTGAACATCTGTATGGTCCAATTCTGCCTGGTTAGTTACACTTGTCATACTAAATTGACGATTACTAATCATTTCAGCAATGAAAGCCACAACTCCTAATGATAACATCATTCCTACGTATGGAGGAAGGTGAGTTACCGTTTTGAAAACCGGAACAAATACAATCATAATCAGTCCTAAATAAAGCATTGTAGGTCCCATTTTGTTTTGTTCGCCTTCTTCTTCAGGCATTTTAAATGTGCCTTTGAAAACAGGAAGAAAACTAGCAATCACTAATGGTACAACCATACACAAGAAAGAAGGCATGATTAAGTATTCAATTAGTTTAACGGTAGATACTCGCTGTCCCATCCAAAGCATAGTGGTAGTTACATCACCAATAGGCGACCAAGCTCCACCTGCGTTAGCTGCAAGTACAATTAAACCTGCATACCAAATTCTAGTTTCACTATCCGGAATTAACTTCCTCAATATGGTGATTAATACAATGGTAGCTGTTAAGTTATCGATGATTGCAGAAAGTACAAATGCTAGTATTGAAACGATCCACAACAGCTTTCGTTTGCTATCTGTTTTAATGTATTTTTTAATAGTAGAAAATCCATCAAAGTGATCAATGATCTCAACAATTGTCATTGCTCCAATCAAGAAAATAAGAATCTCACATGTTTTACCAAAATGGTGAAGTAATGTAGATTCTAAGGTGTGGAGCTTCTCATCATGATTCAATAATGAAAATCCTTCCATCATTTTATGTGAATGAGAGTCGAACCAACCAGTAAAACTGTCTAGTCCGAATGCTGCAAATGCCCAGGCTAATGCCATCATTAAAAGTGCAGGAACCAGTTTGTCAATTTTCAAACTGTGTTCAATCGTAATTGCCGTGTATCCTAGTATGAATACAATGACAATGAGTGTTTCATATCCCATCTGACTAGATTAATTTACTTAAAGCGATACCAAAAGCATTTTTTGCAATGCCTACTTTGTTTGAATCTTTTGCATGAGCATCAACTAATGCTTTCTTTATCACACTTGAAGTGTCGCTAAAGATAGCTTCATCCGTCATTTTAGCACCTGGAAGCATCAAGTATGCAAATACTCTAGCCATTCCACAGTTTGAAATAAAGTCAGGAATAATACTCATTTTGTTATCGGTGTATTCGGCGATAGGGCCAAAGAAGATTTCTTGGTCAGCGAAAGGAACGTTTGCTCCTGAAGAAATAACTTCCATACCTCCAGCAATCATTCTATCCACTTGCTCTTTAGTGATTAATCTTGAAGCGGCACATGGAATGAAAATGTCTGCTTTTACATCCCAAATTTTTGAGTTTACTTCTTCAAAAGAAAGCATATTATCTGCTTTCAAGAAGTTTCCGTCTTTTTTCAAGAATAATTCAGTGATTTCTTCGAAAGAAAAACCTTCTTCATTGATTAAACCACCAACACGATCAATGATACCAACAACTTTAGCGCCTTGCTGTGACAAGTAATAAGCACCTGCAGCACCAACATTTCCCCAACCTTGGACAATTACTTTTTTACCTTTTAAGTCTGTATTGTGATAGATTGTATAATAATGTTTAACAGATTCGGCAACACCGTATCCTGTAATCATATCAGCTACGACAAATCGTCTGCTTACGTCTGGGCTGTATTTTTTATCTTCAATAACTTTGATAACGCCGTTTCTAAGCTGTCCAATAATGTTGATTTTTTGAGCTTCTGAAGGTTGGTAATGACCAATGAAAACACCTTCTTGTGGATGCCAAACACCATTTGCTTCGGTCATCGGAATAACTTCATGTATTTCATCTACATTTAAGTCGCCACCTGTACCGTAATAATTTTTTAATAAAGGAGATACTGCTTTATACCAACGCTCTAAAACACCTTTCTTACGAGGATCATTTGGATCGAAATTAATACCTGATTTAGCACCACCGATTGCTGGTCCTGAAACTGTAAATTTCACTTCCATTGTTTTTGCTAACGAAGTTACTTCGTGCTTGTCTAAACCAACCCTCATACGTGTTCCACCACCTGCGGCACCTCCACGTAAAGAGTTAATAACTACCCATCCTTCAGCCTCTGTTTCAGAATCTTTCCATTCAAAAACGATTTCTGGCTGCTTGTTTTCGTATTTTTTTAGTAAATCTTGCATCGGTAAATTAAATTTGGAGCAAATGTATAAAAACTATCTTTTAAGGAGGGAAATAAAGTCACATTTAAGGTAAATATAAACCTCCTGAAGAATGCGCCTTTGAAGCACCTGTGACAGAAGGGACTGTGTTGACTTCCTTCCTCCACCTTAGCACTCCTAGAAAGCCAAAGATAATTGCCTCTTTAAAATCGATGGTTTCCTCCTTCATGGTCTCAATTTCAATCTTGGTTTTCTTTTTAAGTTCTTCGATGAAATAGGTGTTGTGAGTTCCTCCACCTGTGATAAGTACACGATGAAGGTTATTATCTAGAATAACAGAGCCAATTAGTTTAGTGTACAGTTCGATTAAAGTAGATAAAGTATCCGCTGTTTTTATGGTGTGTTTTTCAATTATTGGAAGGAAGTGTTCTTTTATCCATTCTATTCCTAATGATTTGGGATGACTTTCGTTGAAAAAAGGAATTTCCATAAGCTCCTTTAAAAGTGATTCATTGACCATACCCATTGCGGCAATTTTTCCGCCATCATCAAAATCGTGACCTAAACTATTTGCTAGTATATTCAAAGGGATATTGAATGGACAACAATCATAAGCAATCGTTTCATTGTTTTTGGTGAATGAAAGATTTGCAATTCCACCCAAATTGATACAGCAATCATATTTAGAAAATAACATTGCATCTCCAATAGGCACCAATGGTGCGCCTTGTCCTCCTAATGCTACGTCTGCCGACCTGAAGTCTCCGATGGTTGGAATTCCAGTTTCAACAGCAATGATAGAATTGTTGGCCAACTGATAAGTCAATTTTTTATCGGTTTGATGGAAAATAGTGTGCCCATGATTGCCAATTAATTCAGGTTTGATAACGCTGTTTTTAAGGAATTGATTGATCTGTTTCGCAGCAAAATTAGACCATTCGTTTTCAAGTAATTTCAATGCTAATCCTGATAATTCAGTTGCTCCCGCTAATTGATGTTTTAATTCCTCAGAATATGAGATGGTAGTCGTCTTCTTAATGTCAAAACTCCAAGCTGAGTTTTTGTCATAACTATATGAAGATAAGGAGATGTCAATTCCGTCTAGGGATGTGCCAGACATTATTCCAATGGCATGATAAACATTACTCATATTAAATTGTAATAAAGAGCGGAAAGCTTTATTTTTGTAAACTTTCCAATTAAACAGAGTTAAAATTACATTTTATAAGTATGGATTTTCAATTATCAGAAGAACATATTGCAGTTAGAGATGCTGCAAGAGATTTTGCACAGAATGTGTTAAAGCCAGGAGTAATCGACAGAGATGAGAAACAACAATTTCCAACAGAAGAAATTAAGCAATTAGGTGAGCTTGGTTTCATGGGAATGATGGTAGATCCAAAATACGGCGGTGGCGGTATGGATACTATTTCATACGTTTTAGCGATGGAAGAAATATCTAAGGTTGATGCTTCTACATCAGTAGTGATGTCAGTAAATAACTCTTTAGTTTGTTGGGGAATTGAGAAATTCGGTACAGAAGAGCAAAAACAAAAATATTTGAAGCCATTGGCTACAGGTCAAAAAATTGGTGCATTCTGTTTATCTGAGCCAGAGGCTGGTTCAGATGCTACATCGCAAAGAACGACTGCAATTGATAAAGGCGACCATTATTTATTGAATGGTACAAAAAACTGGATCACTAATGGTGGTACAGCTTCTTATTATATCGTGATTGCTCAAACTGATGTTGAGAAAAAGCACAAAGGAATCAATGCATTTATTGTTGAGAAGGACTGGGAAGGTTTTAAAGTAGGAGCGAAGGAGAATAAAATGGGTATTCGTGCATCAGATACGCATACATTAATGTTTACGGATGTAAAAGTTCCAAAGGAAAATAGAATCGGTGAAGACGGATTTGGATTCTCATTTGCAATGAAAGTATTGTCCGGAGGTAGAATCGGAATTGCTTCTCAAGCATTAGGAATAGCATCTGGAGCTATGGAATTGGCAATTGCTTATTCTAAAGAAAGAGCTGCTTTTGGTAAGCCAATTAGTCAGCACCAAGCTATTGCATTTAAATTAGCAGATATGGCTACTACCGTTGAAGCTTCTAGATTGCTTTGTTTGAAAGCTGCTTGGATGAAAGATCAAGGGTTGAACTTTGATAAAGAAAGTGCAATGGCTAAAGTATTTGCTTCTCAAACGGCAATGGACGTAGCTACTGAAGCTGTGCAAGTGCACGGTGGATATGGATTCGTGAAAGAATATCACGTTGAAAGAATGATGAGAGACGCCAAGATTACTCAGATTTACGAAGGAACTACCGAAGTGCAGAAAATTGTAATTTCTCGTTCAGTATTGAGATAATAAGAACTTTATGAATTGAAAAGGTCGCATTGAATATCCAATGCGACCTTTTTTTATGGAATAAAATCGAGTAACTTTTCAAGCGCTACTCCACGGCTACCTTTTATTAGAACTGCTGATTTACCGATTTGGAGTTGTTCTTTTTCTTCTTCTAAATTTTGCCTCGTTTCATAAAAATTAAATCCGGGGAAAGTATTTTGATGTTCATGAAAATGTTTTCCGACTAGGATTATAGTATCTAATTTGACTTTTTTCAGGAGCTCTAGAATAGAAAGGTGTTCTTTCGAGCTGTCTTCGCCCAATTCAAACATATCGCCAATAATAGCCACTTTTGACTTTTTTAGAACCAATTGGTCAAATGACTCAATTGCTGCCTGCATACTAGTGGGATTGGCGTTGTATGCATCTAAATAAATGGAGTTGCTCCCTTTTTCAATAATTTGAGATCGATTCATTTCCGATTGGTAGTCGGAAAGTGCGTCATTAATGTCTTGTTCATTTACTTCGAAGAAATTTCCAACACAAACTGCAGCTAATAGGTTGTCATAGTTATAACTTCCAAATAATTGGCTAGTAATAGGGTTTTCTGATTTGGTAGCGATTCCTTTATACGACCAGTTCCAAATGAATGAAATGAAAGGATTACTGGATTCTAAACTACCTTCTAAGTTGGCTTGTGAATTTTGGCCGTATGAAATTCCCACTAGGCCTCTTTCTTTAGCCATTTCTTTCAATACTTCAGAATCCGCATTTAGGAAGAGTTGTCCATTTTTTTTCTGAATGAAATCATACAATTCTCCTTTGCCTTTAATGATTCCCTGAACGCCACCAAATCCTTCTAAATGAGCTTTGCCAATGTTGGTAATTAACCCATAATTGGGTTCGCAAATACTGCATAAATCTGCAATTTCTCCAACGTGATTGGCACCCATTTCTATAATGGCTAATTCATGATTTTTGGTAATAGAAAGCAGAGAAAGTGGAACACCAATGTGGTTGTTTAAATTCCCTTTCGTGAAAAAGGTGTTGTATTTTTTATTGAGAACGGTTGCCAATAATTCTTTGGTAGTCGTTTTGCCATTAGAACCCGTAATCCCAATAATTGGAATGTTAAGTGCTCGACGGTGATGATTTGCTAGTTGCTGAAGGGCAGTTAAAACATCCTCAACTTTAAAAGATTGTTCAGCAGGAAGACCTTCAATGATTTCGTCCACTACAACATAGGATGCACCTTTTTCCAATGCACCTTTTGCGTATAAGTTGCCATTAAAGTTGTCTCCTTTCAGCGCGAAGAAAATGCTTCCTTTTACTATTTTCCTGCTGTCAGTGGATACCTGACCTGATTTAATAAATGCTTGATATAACGATGTGATGTCCATAATAGTCAAAAAAAAAGCCCTCTCAATATTGAGAGGGCTAAATTTAAAAATATATTTTAATATTCTCCTAGTCCTACCGGGCTTCCGACTCTCGTCATCGCACATCTAAATCCTAAGTATGGAGAAGATTGATCTTCATCTAAGAATCTTCTTGTTCCTGGAGTCATCCAGTATGCTCTATCATTCCAAGAACCACCTTTGTAAACTCTAGCTCTATCAGAAATTAAAGAAGTAGAACCATAATTATACATGGCATTCTTTCCTTTTTCATCATAAGTGGCTGGAGCGTCATAATAAACACTTGATTCTAAATCACCGTCTTCGTAGTTGATTACATCAGCTTGCTTGTAGTTTCTTCTTTCTTGCAAGTTGTCTTCTTCTACATTTACTTCTCTTCTTCTTAGTCTACCTAGGCTATCTTTTTCAGCAATATATCCATCAGCATCTCTTTGAAGTGTAGTAAATACATTACCTCTAAATGGTCTAAAATCATCTACATCATCAAACGACAATGGACGATATACATCCATAACCCATTCTGAAACGTTACCTGCCATGTTGTACAAACCATAATCATTTGGCCAGTATGAATAAACTGGGGCAGTAATTTCGGCGTTATCATTTAAGTAGCCCGCAACTCCCATGTTGTCACCACGACCTCTTTTGTAGTTCGCTAGCATTTGACCAAGGTAGTTATCATCGGCGTTTCTAACTCCGTGACCATTCCAAGGGTAAAATTTCTTTTCTACGATCAATTCTCCTACAGTATTTCCTACTAAACCATAAGCAGCGTATTCCCACTCAGCTTCGGTTGGCAATCTATAGTCAGGTAAAAGGATACCATCTTCCATTTTAACATTTCGAGTTTCCTTGTTAGGATCCAAGTCGATCATTCCATCAATACGCTTACCACTTTCATACTGTCCATTCATGTAGGCTCCAGTGTTAAAGTTGTCTTCGTTGATTTGATTTGGATAATGGTCGAACAAACCTTCTCGAATCAAAATGATTTCATTCACTCTATCTGTTCTCCAAGCACAAAAATCACTAGCTTGTAACCAATTTACACCAACAACAGGATAGTCTCTGTATGCAGGGTGACGTAAATAATGCTCTACAAAAGGTTCGTTGTAAGCCAATCTACTTCTCCAAACCAATGTATCAGGTAATGCTTTTTTGTATACTTCAGGATAATCTGCTCCAAATACTCTGCTGATCCAATATAGATATTCCAAGTAATGGAAATTGGTAACTTCAGTTTCATCCATATAAAAAGACGAAACCGTCACAGTTCTTGGCTTATTGTTCCAATCGTAAAAGATATCTTGCTCAATTCTTCCCATTGTAAAACGTCCACCTTCAATCAAAACTAGTCCTGGACCAGTCTCTTGTTCGAAGTAAGGCACCTTTTCGAATCCACCATTTTTTGGATTGTTGTATTCCCAACCCGTTGATGAAGAGCGCTCTCCTGAGCAGGAAGCCATTAAAAATGCGACAACACCAATCAATAAATAGGCGTGATTTTTAAAACTTTTCATAGTTTTTAAATTATTTATAATGTTCAAAAATAGTGATTTTTATGATTTGTTTGTAATAAACTAAAAAGATGGGCAGCTTATTGTCTTAAATTTAACTTTTCTCGGAGGACATGGTAAATTCATTCGGAAAGAAATTTCATGAGATCCCGCAGACTTATTTGCTATAGCGCTGGTAGTTACATCATAACTATATCCTACTTTAAATTCATCAGTTTCTACTCCTACTAAAGCAATAAACGCATCTCCAACTCTATGCCACAATCCTAAAACAATTGGCCCTTTGTTAATGTAAACCCCTAAGTTAAGGTGTGTAAATGTACCTTGAGTTTGATACATTATATTAGGCGACCATGACAAGTCTTTATGACGAATTCCCATTGGAAGAACAGCACCAATATGAGCAGTGTATTTTCTAGGAAGTACTGAATTTGATCCTAGGAAAGTTTCTTCAGGTTCGGTTAAATGGTGCACTGCAAAACCAAAATAAAATTTCTCGCTAAATCCTAAAAATCCTGCAGAAGCATCAAAAAATGAATTGGTTTCGTCAAAAACAGGCTCATTGGTTTGCAAAACAAAACCCCTTCTTGGATCAATCATGTCTCCAAACTTTAGGTTTTGAGTTTTGATGGAGCGCTGAAAGTAAGTTCCTTGTGCTCCAAATTTGATCGAAAAGTTTCTGTTGACTTCTAACTGATTCGAATAAATTAAGCCAATATTTGTTGTGTTTAGAACATTTTCACCTGTTCTGTCGTTCATAATAATTAATCCTAAACCGCCATTTAATTTGTCAAAATGTTGGTCAAAGCTGGCGCTGTAGGTGACAAATGAATTGTCGATGCCTGGCCATTGATTTCTATAATTTAAATTTATTCTTGGACAACGAGCGGTGCCAGCAAAGGCAGGATTTAAATCCAAAGGGTTAGCATAGAACTGAGAGTACCCCGGATCTTGGCCAAAACAAACTGAATTGAAAACAATCAGAAAAAATAAATATATAGAGGCTGAACGCACTAGTCTCTTTCGCATGGGGGACAAATATAATTAAACAAACTAAAAGAATAGTCATGTGTTAAAAGGAACATGACTATTCTTTCAAAATTCGCATCACAATAATATTAATTTGGATTCGTTTTTATGCAACTAATTCAAGTAAATTTGAATCTATTATTAAAAACCCTTTAAAATGACCAAACTAAGAATTTATTTAACTTCAATTTTAATCATACTTACTTTTTGTTGCTTTAGTGTAGACGCTTTCTCGCAAGAGGCTAAGTATAAGGTAGGGAAGATTGAGCTAACAAAAGAGTCATTATTTGGTAGCGATACGAAGACATTTATATTTTTTGAGGGTGCAAAATATAATTTAGAAAAATCTGACCTTCCTTTTACACAAGTTCAAATCGAATTAGCCACTGGTCAAGAATTAAGCGAAGTTAAAATTACTGATGTAAGTGCTGAATTTATTGATGACCAATTAGTAAAGTCTGCGATAATTGCGACGAATTCTCTGATCAATGATTTTAAAGTAGAATACAGTTATTACTTTTTCAAGAAAAGAAAATTCGTTGAAATTAAGGTTACACCTTTTCGAATGTCAAATTCAGGACAAATAGAAGTGCTTACTGCCTTTAATCTGGACTATAGTAAGAATGCAGTTTCTGTGAATCAGTTGAAGCGTTCAGCGGCATTTAAAAATACATCTGTTCTTAATTCTGGAGAATGGTATAAAATTGCAGTGAATAGAGATGGAGTATTTAAATTAACCAACTCATTCTTTAAAAAACACAACATAGACGTGACTTCTATCGATCCTAGAACGATAAAGATTTTTGGAAATCAAGCTGGGTTGCTCCCTGAATTGAACCAAGATAATAATGTGGATGATTTAATTGAACATGCTATTTATGTGGAAGGTGAGTTGGATGGTAATTTTTCTACTTCAGATTTTGTTCTCTTTTATGGGCAAGATCCAAATACAAAGTCTTACGACACAACTGCTGATCGTTTTATTCACAAACAAAATATTTATTCCGATAGCACGTATTACTTCTTAACTTTTGGAGGTGCGATGGGTAAAAGAATAATGGATCAAGCTTCTTTGGTTGCTCCGCCAACTAATATTGTTTCTTCTTTCGATGATTTTCAATACTATGAGAAGGACAAGAGTAATTTTATTAAGTCTGGACAAGAATGGGTAGGTGAATTATTTGATGCAACCACAACCTATCAGTTTTCATTCAGTTTCCCAAATGTCGACTTGACTAAAAATGCAAGAATGTATATTAGTGCCTATGGTAGGTCAAGTGTGCCGAGTAGTTTTAATCTACAGATTGCAAACTCTATTAATACATTGCAGTTATTTACAGTAAATTTTGATCGGTATGACACTCCTTTTGCAGAAGAGTCTAAATCAGTTTATGTGTTTCAGCCGAATGGTCCGAACTTAACATTAACTGCTACCTACAGTAAACCACAGGCGTCTTCAAAGGCCTGGATGAACCATATAGAATTAAATGTTCGTAGAAATTTAGTTTTTAATAATTCGACATTATTTTTTCGGGATGTTAATTCAGTTGCCCCCAACGCTGTTGCTCAATTTAATATAAATGGACAGTTTCAGAAAGCAAAGATTTGGGATGTTAGCGATTTTAAAAATGTAAAAAATCAATTATTTACTGCTAGTACTAATGGTGCATCTTTCATTGCTTCCTCTGATATATTAAAAGAATACGCTGTCTTTACTGATGGTGATACAAGTGTTGGGTTTTCTGGAATGGTAATGAATCAAAACCTACACGCCTTGTCCAGTATCGATTATATTATAGTCGCACATCCATTATTTAGAGAACATGCTGAGGTATTAGCTGACTTTAGAAGAAATGAAGGATTGACAGTTGAGGTAGTATCTCCTCAGCAAGTGTATAATGAATTTGGAGCCGGTGGTCAGAGTCCTGTTGCTATTCGCTCACTAATGAGGATGTTGTATGAAAAAGCTTCCACTACTGCTGAGTTGCCAAAGTATTTGTTGTTGTATGGCGATGGGTCTTATGACAATAAGAATAGAACTTCAGGAAATACCAATTTTGTGGTGACTTACCAGAGTAAAAACTCAACTAGTCCGGTAGCATCATATGTAAGTGATGATTATATGGGTGTATTGGACCTAAATGAAGGGAGGTATTTAAGTTCTGATAATGATAAGGTTGATATTGGGATAGGTCGATTTCCAGTTAAATCTTTGGCTGAATCACAAGGGGTCTTGAATAAAGTACTATTGTATGAGACTACTCAAACGTTAGGAGATTGGAGAAATTTATCTGTGTTTGTTGCAGATGATGAGGATGGAACGCTACATATGAATCATTCGGCAATTGTATCTAGAAATCTGGATTCAGTAGCATTTATGAATGTTGAAAAGATTTATTTGGATGCTTTTCCTCAAGTGGCGACGCCAGGAGGAGACCGTTATCCACAGGCAACAATCGCAGTTAATTCTGCAGTGAATAAGGGTAGTTTGTTGGTTAACTATACAGGTCATGGGGGGGAAACAGGTTGGACTGCGGAACGAGTGGTGGGTGTAAGTGACATCAATGCATGGAAAAACAACAAACATTTACCACTTTTTATAACTGCGACATGTGAATTTAGTCGATTTGACGACCCGATGAGAAACTCAGGTGGTGAGCTTGTATTATTGAATAAAGATGGCGGAGGCGTTGCTTTAATGACAACGACCAGATTGGTTTATGCAACTCCTAATTTATACTTAAATGATACCTTGTATAAACGGATGTTTGAAAAGGAAAATGGAGATTATAAGTATCAACGATTAGGAGATATTTTTGCGATCACAAAAGCACAACATTCTAACTCATCTAACTCAAAGAATTTTACGCTTCTTGGAGATCCAGCTACTAAATTGGCAATTCCACAATTCAACGTAGTGACCACTTCAATAAATGGAAATGCTGTAAATGGAAGAGATACTTTAAAGGCTTTGAGTAAAGTTACTTTTACTGGAGAGGTAAGAGACAATAATGGGAATTTGATGAGTAATTTCAATGGTTTTGTTTATCCTACGATTTTTGATAAAATCAAATCATTCACAACATTAAATAATGATAACAATGGATATTACAACTATAAATCAAGGAATAGTCGGTTGTTCAAAGGTAAGGCTAGTGTTGTCAATGGAGTGTTTTCATTTGATTTTATAGTGCCAAAAGATATAGCTTATAATGTAGGAGCAGGAAAGGTAAGCTATTACGCAGACAATAACCAAATTGATGCGAATGGAGGTTCTTCAGACTTTTTAATTGGAGGAACGGCTGATTCGATAGATTTGGATGATCAAGGGCCTGAAATAGAAATGTATCTAAATGATAAGAATTTTGTTTACGGTGGAATTACTCACGAAAATCCTACCTTGATATTAGAATTGTCAGATTTGCAAGGGATTAATACGGTGGGAAATGGTGTTGGACACGATTTAGTAGCCTATTTGGATGATAAAACTGATGAAAGTTTTGTCTTGAATGATTTTTATGAGGCTGCTCTTGACGATTACAGCAGTGGTAAAGTAACCTATCCGATGAAAGATTTGGCAGAAGGTAAACACCGACTGACAGTGAAAGCTTGGGATGTACATAATAATTCTTCTGAACAGACTTTAGAGTTTGAAGTACTAATGGAAAAAGATGTTGAATTGGATCACGTGTTGAATTACCCAAATCCGTTTACTACAAATACTCAATTTTGGTTCGAACACAATCAAGCAGGGCAGACGTTAGATGTAAAAGTTGATGTTTACACAGTTAGTGGAAAATTAGTGAGAAGTATCACACAAGTAGTTCAAGCAACAGGTTATCAATCTCGCTCAATTCAATGGGATGGGAGAGACGATTTTGGAGATCGGATAGGACGAGGTGTTTATGTCTATCGACTAAAAGTAAGTTCAAGAAATGGCTCTGTTGCTGAGAAATATGAAAAATTAGTGATTTTATAATAATGTGAGAATCCCAACGTTTAGAATTCTTACATTTGTTCCCCTTTGTTAAAGTTTAAAACAGATTAATGAAAATTAAAAATATAATTTCCTTCTGTGTTGTTTTCGTATTCGCAGCTAGTGTTTCGATAGGTCAAAATCAAGTTCAAAGAGCACAGGACGTTCAGTTAAATACGATTACTACTGCAGTGCCCTTTTTGCAAATTACTCCTGATTCTCGATCTGGAGCACTAGGGGACGCGGGTGTTGCTTTATCACCTGATGCCAATTCTATTCATAATAATCCATCGAAGTTGGCCTTTATTGAAAGCGATTTTGGAGCATCACTATCATATTCGCCATGGTTAAGAAATTTAGTTCCAGATATTAATCTTTCTTATTTGTCAGTTTTTAAGAGAATTGATAAGCGGTCAACTGTTGCTGCTTCATTAAGGTATTTTTCATTGGGAAAAATAAATTTTACAGATAACAATGGAACTTCACTAGGTGATTTTAATCCAAATGAATTGGCTTTAGATGGAACATATGCTTCAAAACTCTCCGACAATTTTTCAGTTGGAGTTACAGCGAGATTTGTTTTTTCTAATTTAACTCAAGGTCAATCAGAAAGCAAACCTGGGACTGCAGTAGCTGCTGATGTTTCAGCTTATTATCAAAGTGAGCGATTTCGTTTAGGCGATTATAAGGCAATTTTTAGAGCAGGTGTAAATATTTCAAATATAGGATCTAAGATTACTTATACCGAATCAGCTACGTCTGACTTTATTCCGATGAACTTAAGAATCGGTCCATCTTTAACGGTTGATTTGGATGATTATAACCAATTGACTTTTTTGTTTGACGTGAATAAATTATTAGTTCCAACTCCTCCAATTTATGCAATTGATGAAACTGGCTCACCGGTCTTTGATTTAGAAGGTAATCCAGTTATCGCTGAAGGAGAAGATCCTGATAGAGGAATTGCAAGCGCTATTTTTGGATCGTTTTCAGATGCTCCAGGTGGATCTAAAGAAGAAATAAAGGAATTGAATTATTCTGTAGGTTTGGAGTATTGGTACGATCGTCAATTTGCAGTGAGAATGGGTTATTTTTATGAAGATCCAACCAAAGGCGCTCGACAGTTTTTTACTGTAGGAATTGGTTTGCAATTGAATGTGTTGGGGATTGATTTGGCTTATTTAGTTGGAAACAAACAAAGAAATCCATTGGCAAATACTATTCGATTGACATTGACTGCTAATTTCGCAGATATGAAAAAACCAAAGGCAGAATAAAATGAAAATACGTGTAGGATTTGGATTCGACGTGCATCAGCTTTCAGAAGGAGCTGATTTTTATTTGGGCGGGATTAAGGTGCCGCATACCAAAGGGGCAACAGGCCATTCGGATGCAGATGTGTTGATTCACACTATCTGCGATGCACTTTTAGGAGCTGCAAACTTAAGGGACATTGGCTTTCATTTTCCTCCAACAGACGATACTTATAAAGGAATAGATAGTAAAATTTTGCTTAAAGATGTGGTGAAATTGTTGAAAGATAAGGGATACACAATTGGTAATATTGATGCTACAGTTGCTTTAGAACGACCAAAAATTAATCCTCACATTCCGGCCATGAAAGCTGCATTAATTCCTATTTTAGAAATTGATGAAGATGATTTGTCGATCAAAGCAACCACTACTGAAAGGTTGGGTTTTGAAGGAAGAGAAGAAGGAGTCTCTGCATATGCTACTGTATTAATTCAGAAAGGCTAGCTAAACTTCTGATTAATGGTTTTTATTTCTTTTTCAATAATTGGATAGACTAAAATGGCATTTAAAATTAGATCCTATCATTCTGCAGATCAGTTAGCCATTTTGAGACTTTTTAGGTCCAACACTCCCCGATTCTTTAATCCTTCCGAAGAAAAACATTTAGTTGAATACATCCAAAATGAGATAGAAGAGTATTTCGTTGTTGAAATAAATGATGAAATTGTTGGTGCAGGTGGTATTAACTATTTTCTAGAAAATCGATTGGCTCGAATTTCTTGGGATATGGTGTGTTCTGATTTTCAAGCCAAAGGGGTTGGTTCTCAGTTAACTCAATATCGATTAGATCGTTTATTTTTGAATAATAAGATTGATTTAATCGTAGTGAGAACCTCTCAATTCACATTTGAATTCTATCAGAAAATGGGCTTCAAATTAGAAAGGATAGAAAAAGATTATTGGGCGAAAGGCATAGATCTATATTATATGGAGTTGTCGAAGTCACTTATTCTTTAAACAGTTTTGCGAATACTAATCACTGGATTCTTGAAACAAATTAGTTCAAATAGTCTTTCTTATTTTGTTATCTTTAATCGTTCAAACAACGAAACATGAGAGCAGTTAAAAAGCAAATTGAATTTACTGAATACGATACTATAGACCAACTAACTCCAAAGGACCAATCCTTACTTAACGAAGCAATAAAAATTTCACATACTGCCTATGCTCCCTATTCTAATTTTAAGGTTGGAGCGGCTATTTTATTGAACAATGAAGAAGTAGTAGTAGGAAATAATCAAGAAAATATAGCTTATCCATCAGGGTTGTGTGCTGAACGAGTGGCTATTTTTCATGCAGGAGCAACACATCCAAATGAAACAGTTGATACCATTGCAATCTATGCGGAATCAGATGTGATGCCTGTAGATACACCCATTTCACCATGTGGAGCATGTCGACAAGTCATCATGGAATATCGCCAAAAACAAAGCACGCCCATCCGTATCATTTTAAAGCCTCAACAAGGAAATATATGGGTATTTGAGTGTGTAACTGATTTGTTGCCTTTTGCATTCGACTTAAAAGGACTTAAAAAACAAAATTAAGTACCAATAGTCGCTCAAATATTATAAATTTGTAATCCATTTTAAAGAAGGTGTAATGGCTAAGAAAACAACATCAACGAAGAGTTCAGACAAGACTAAAGAATTCTCAAAAGAAACATATTTAACCTGGTACGAATCAATGCTTTTGATGAGAAAGTTTGAAGAGAAATCAGGTCAATTATATATCCAACAAAAGATTAGAGGCTTCTGTCACTTATACATTGGTCAAGAAGCGTTAGTTGCTGGTGCGATGTCAGTTATCGGAGATGATGACAATATGATTACTGCCTACAGAGATCATGCGCATCCAATTGCAAAAGGAGTACATCCTAATGCGATTATGGCTGAATTGTATGGTAAAGTTACTGGCTGTTCTAAAGGTAAAGGTGGTTCTATGCACATGTTTTCTAAAGAAAAGAATTTCTTTGGTGGGCATGGGATTGTAGGAGGTCAAGTTCCAATAGGCGCCGGGATTGCATTCGCAGACAAATATAAAGGGAATAAAAATGTAACGATTTGTTACATGGGTGATGGTGCGGTTCGACAAGGAGCTTTTCACGAAGCGTTGAACATGGCGATGACTTGGAAATTACCTGTAATTTTTGTGATTGAGAACAACCAATACGCAATGGGTACTTCTGTTGAACGTACGTCTAACGTTACAAATTTGAATCGTTTAGCAGATGCTTATGATATGCCAAACGAGCAGGTAGATGGAATGGCTTGTGAACCGGTTCACGAAGCTTATGAAAGAGCAGTAAACAGAGCACGAAAAGGAGATGGGCCAACTTTATTGGAGATGAGAACTTATCGATATAAAGGACACTCCATGTCTGACCCTGCAAAATACAGAACAAAAGAAGAGTTAGAGGAATATAAATCGTTGGATCCTATCGAGAATGTATTGGTAGTGATAAAGGAAAAAAAATATGCTACGGAAAAGGAATTGAAAGTGATTCAAGATCGAGTGAAAGCTCAAGTTCAAGAATCAGTAGATTTTTCTGAGGCATCAGAATCTCCGAAAGCAGAAGATTTATATAAAGACGTTTATTCTCAGGAAGATTATCCTTTCGTGAGAGACTAAAATAGTAAGGTATTATGGCTGAAATTATAAAATTACCCCAGTTGAGTGACACAATGGAAGAGGGGACTGTAGCAAAATGGCATAAGTCTGTTGGAGAGCAAGTGAACGAAGGCGATTTATTAGCTGATATTGAGACAGACAAAGCAACCATGGAGTATGAGTCATTTCAAGAAGGTGTCTTATTGTATCTAGGCGTGGAAGAAGGGAAAACGGCTAAAGTGAACTCTATTCTTGCGATTATTGGCGAAAAAGGTGAAGATTTTCAATCGTTGTTAAACGGTGATGATTCAAAATCTGATTCAAAATCAGCAAAAGCTGAGGATAAAAAACCAAGTCCAGTTGCTGCGGATAAAAAGGAAAAAATAGACACTTCTTCTATCAAAGCGACTATCGTTAAAATGCCAAAGTTGAGCGACACCATGAAAGAAGGGACTGTTGCAAAATGGCATAAAAAAGTGAACGATACCGTAGAATCAGGAGAGTTATTGGCAGATATAGAAACCGATAAAGCCACTATGGAATTCGAATCTTTTGATGACGGTGTGTTGTTGTATCAAGCCGTTGATGAAGGTAAATCTGCTGAGGTAGATGCTGTTTTGGCGGTGATTGGTGAGAAAGGAGCAGACTTTGAAAGCTTGATTAAAGCATATCAACAGAATGCTGTTTCAGACACTGAAGAGACAAGTGATGAAGAAAAAGAAGAAACAGACAAAGAATCTAAAGTAGAAGAAGTTTCAGCTCCTGCTGTTGCTGAAAATTCAGATGGTTCTCGCATAAAAGCATCCCCATTGGCGAAGAAAATGGCTTCTGAGAAAGGGATCAATTTAGGTCAAGTAAAGGGAACTGGAGACAATGGTAGAATTACCAAGAAGGATATAGAGAACTTTGTACCTGCAGTTGCTGCTCAAACAGCTACCGCATCTAATATTGCTACGGGGTCAGAAAACTTCGAAGAGAAACCGATTTCTCAAATGCGTAAAACCATTGCGAAGCGATTGGCAGAAAGTAAATTTACCGCACCGCATTTCTATTTAACGATAGAATTAGATATGACCAATGCCATCGAAGCAAGAAAAGCAATCAATGCAATGGAAGGTGTAAAAGTTTCATTTAACGATATGGTTGTAAAAGCAGCTGCTGTTGCCTTGCAACAACATCCTCAAGTTAATTCTTCTTGGTTAGGCGATAAAATACGTATCAACCACCATGTAAATATTGGTGTTGCGGTTGCTGTTGAAGATGGATTATTGGTGCCTGTTGTTCGATTTGCTAACACGAAACAATTGTCGCAAATTGGTGCAGAAGTGAAAGATTTTGCACAACGAGCGAAAGACAAAAAACTACAGCCACAAGATTGGGAAGGAAGTACATTCTCTATTTCTAATTTAGGAATGTTTGGTATTGATGAGTTTACTGCGATTGTAAATCCTCCAAACTCTTGTATTATGGCAGTTGGAGCAATTAAAGAAGTTCCAGTGGTAAAGAATGGACAAGTCGTTCCTGGTTCTGTTATGAAGGTGACTTTATCTTGTGATCACAGAACAGTTGATGGTGCAGCTGGTGCAGCATTCTTACAAACATTTAAGAAATTTATTGAGAATCCTGTCGCTATGTTGGCTTAAGGGAATATTCATAAAAATAGAAAAGGTCTCGGCATTTGCCGAGACCTTTTTTTGTTTAAAATGTTTTGTGATTAATTTACTGTTAGGCGTCCAACCATTTTAGGGAAATGACCTGGGTAGGTACAGATATACTGGTAAGAACCTTTTTTAGGAGCAGTAAACGTTATGGTTACTTCTTCACCCATTGTTGTCATTTTGGTGGCTACAATGATTCGATCGTCATTTGGGGTGAAGTTATTTGCTTCACCTGCCGAAATTCCTGCTGTAGCAATTTCTTGTCCTGCTCCCATTGGAACTAAAACAAAGTTATGCAGCATGCCCGCAGCTGAAGATTGATTTTTAAAAATTAAGGTCACTTCCGCTCCTTCATTTAATGTTAGACTAGCTGGCTCAAAGGCAATTTCTGCCATAGATTCTCCCATTGCGGCAACGTTTAATTCAACTTGCTCAGTAATAATTTCTATACTGGACTCTTTCTTTGCAGGTGCTTCATTCTCTGCTTTGTTTTCATCCACTGGTTTCTCGCCACCACATGCTATTAATACAATTGTTAGGGCAAAAAAAGTGGCACTTTTTAAATACTGTTTCATGACTTATTTATTTAGAATTAATTAATTCGGTATACATTTACATTAACAAATGTACTCCCCTTATGTTTAAGAAAATTCTCAAGTGGATTGGGCGACTAATTCTTATTTTTTTTGGATCGACACTCTTGTCGGTTTTAATTTTTAAGTTCGTTAATCCTCCAATAACCCCTTTTATGATTGCCAAATATTTTGATGGTGATTCTAGGCAAATTCAAAAGGATTGGGTTTCAATAGAAGACATGAGTCCGGATTTGCCATTAGCGGTAATTGCCGCAGAGGATCAAAAGTTTATGACACACAATGGTTTTGATGTAGAGGCGATTGAAAAGGCAATCCAGAACAATAAAAAGGGGAAAAAAGTAAAAGGTGCAAGTACAATTAGTCAGCAGACGGCTAAGAATGTGTTTTTAGTGCCTTCTAGATCTTGGGTTAGAAAGGGATTTGAAACATATTTTACTTTTTTAATTGAGTTGTTTTGGTCAAAGAAACGAATCATGGAAGTGTATTTGAATGTCATTGAGCAAGGCGATGGAATTTACGGCGTGCAGGCTTCAGCCATTATACATTTCAATAAAGATGCGAAGAAAGTCAGCCGATCTCAGGCGGCATTAATGGCGGTAGTGCTGCCCAATCCCGTTAAATTTAAAATTAAGAACCCTTCATCCTATGTTCGAGGACGCCAAAGTTGGACTGTACGACAGATGGGTAACCTAGGAGGGCAAGCTGTTGTAAAATCATTCTATGAGGATTAAACTACTGCTTTTCTTGTTACTAATAGGTTCTATGAATATTCATGCTCAATTTAGAAAGCAATTCAAAACCTTAGGATGTGCAGAAAAAAGGTGGGTATTTTTTCATCCTTTTATTGCTAAAAAAACCGCAAAACTAAGTTCGAAAGTAGTGACGGTGACCAATTCAGATTCTATAAAATCAATTTTGGGTAAGGATGGAAATGGAGGAAATTTAGATGCTTTTCGCCACACCTATTGGATGGCCGTTTTAACTCAAGAAATAGGCAAAAGAAGAGCTTTGAAATTGGGGATTGCTCACGAAAAAAAGAACAAACAAGACTTTAAGAAGAAGCGACTAGAAGATGGAGCCATTCCAGATAGTGTAAGTATAGAAATGGATTTATTCAACAACCGTGTCGGTGCCGGTTTGGTTGAGAAGAAGCAAAATGTTACTACCAAAGAAATTCAAGGAATGGTCATTCTGAAAATTTGCAAAGGCAGCACAATGGTCATTGCTAAGAATGCAGCATTACAATCGCTCGATCAGAATGGAGCATTGGTGATGAAAGCAGACTGGGAAGGAAAATGGAATTCTGGTCGAGTGTTGGTTCTCTCTAATTGCCATTAAAAACCGATTCCGAAACCAGCTCTAATTTGTGGGTTGGTATATGGAGAAAACTCAGAATCGTTTAGATTAAACAAAACTAGAAGGTTTACAAAGGAATTGCCGCCCAAAGAGCCTCTATATCCCCCACCTAGAAAGACGGAATGGACATTAATACGTTCCAACTCAAATCTAGAAGGGTCTCGTGAAAATCCTCTATTCATTAGTTCATATTCTGCATGAGCGACGAAATTCTCTAGGAAAAAATATTGACCGAATAGGCTGCCAGCATAAATATTCGTTTGGAATTTATAACCTGGGGTGTTGTTTTTGAAGTATATGTATTTGCCGCCAATTCCTAAAAGAACATTGTCTGAAACCAAATAGCCAACAGTAGGCGAAATGTCGATGAATGTAATGTCGCCAAATGCAGCTCCAAAGCTCCCACCAATGACCAACTTATCCATTATGTCAAAATCCTTTTTTGGTTTTTTTGTGGGTTCGTCTGATTCCGTCAGCGATTGGGCATTAAGTTGAAGTGCTGCAAGGAAAACTAAAAGTAGAATGGATGTGATCTTTTTCATAATGTAAAATATGACTTTGAGCAGAATTTGCTCATTCAAATTTACTGAAAGTTATAAGATATGCTTTCTCCATTTGGACGACCTATTCGCCTTTTGTAATTTTTTAATTGAGTTGTCCCAAGTTTTAAAATATCTTTACTTTATTGCATTTAAACTGCATTTGCCCATGAAAATTGTTTTCAAACAACAAAACTTATACTGGATTTCACAAGTTTATGGGTGGTTGATCTATGTAGTGTTGATGGGGTTGCTAAATCAATTGAACGGGGCAGAACTCAACCAGCAATTGATTTTTAATTTGCTGGTTACTTTTTCATTAGGTGTTTTGATTTCACACATTTATCGAGAATTAATCTTGAACCTGAATTGGCTAAAGTATCAATTGTATAAATTGATTCCTAGGATATTGTTGGCCTGTGTGGTGTTTGGTACGTTGTTTTTCACCGTTCACACCTTGATTTCTGATGTATTAATTGCCGGCGAAATTTATGTTTTTGAATGGATCGATGTCATCCGAAATGTGATCAATCAAACCGTGATTTTCTTGCTTTGGTCGTCATTGTACTTCCTGTTTCACTTTGTTCAGAATTATCGCAAGGAAGAAATAAAGAACTTAAAATGGCAGGCCGCTCGAAATGAAATCGAATTAAATAAGATTAAATCGCAATTGAATCCCCATTTTATTTTCAACTCCATGAATAGTATTCGAGCATTGGTAGGTGAGAATCCAGAGAAGGCAAAAGATTCCATTACTCGGTTGTCGAATATTTTGAGGAGTTCCTTTATGCTGGGCAAACAAGAAGTGATTGCTTTTAAGGATGAAATGCAATTGGTGCAAGATTATTTAATTCTGGAGAAAACACGGTTTGAAGAGCGATTAATTGTCGATTATTCGATTGATGAAAATACATACGACTGGCCAGTTCCTCCTTTGATGGTGCAAACCTTAGTGGAAAATGGAATAAAACATGGAATATCGAAGTTGACCGAAGGCGGGAGGATTTCGATTTCTTCCCGAATAGAAAATGATTTATTGAAAATTTGCATTTTAAACAGTGGAAATTATAACGAGCAGTTAATTTCTGAAACTGCTTTTGGATTAGAGAATACAAAGCAGCGCTTGCAATTATTATTTGGAAAGGATGCTCATTTTTCCATCTTTAATAACCCCAAAGGAGAAGTGGAGGTGCAGTTGCATATTCCGCATCACGTAATACAATATAGCTATGATGAGAGTAATAATAATTGATGATGAACGATTGGCTCGAAAAGAGTTGGCAAGTATGCTAAATGAGTTTAATTCGGTAGAAATCATCGCTGAATGCACCAATGCAGACAATGGAATTGAAAAAATAGAAGAACTAAAACCTGATTTAATCTTTTTGGACATTCAGATGCCGGGTAAGGATGGATTTGCCATGTTGGAAGAATTGTCATTTGTGCCTAAGGTAGTATTTACTACCGCTTACGACGAGTATGCGTTGAAAGCATTTGAAGTGAGTGCCTTTGATTATTTAATGAAGCCAATTGATATAGAGCGCTTAAAGGAAACGATTGATCGGTTAAAACAACCTGAAGGGGAAGTGGAAACTGTTCAGAAGTCAGTAGAAAATACTGGTCGATTCTCTCCAGAAGATCAGGTTTTTGTGAAGGATGGCGATAAGTGTTGGTTCGTTAAGCTAACAGACATCAGCCTGTTTGAGTCTGAAGGAAATTATGTTCGAGTGTATTTTGGAGATAATAAGCCATTGATATTAAAGTCATTAAATAACTTAGAAGAAAGGCTGGATTCCAAAACTTTCTTCAGAGCCAACCGGAAATACATCATTAATTTGAATTGGATCAGTAGTGTGGAAAGTTGGTTTAACGGAGGACTGTTGGCCAAACTCAGAAACGACAAGCAAGTGGAGATCTCTAGAAGGCAAGCAGCAAAGCTGAAAGATATGATGAGTTTGTAAATTGGTCGGTTAATTTGCATCCTTAGTCTAATAGTTGTAAAAATAGGCAGCAGATTTTTTGAAATCAGAAATTAAATTTTGCATATTTGGTTACACACTACACACACACTAATAACTCTCAACTCATGCAGTACATAGAAATCGAACCTACCTATAAATCGCCAAGAGTAATTCTAGACCCTGAAAAAGCCGCAGTACAAATTTCAGGCAGATCTATCTTGGCCGAAGTAGATGAATTTTACAAACAATTATTGGATTGGATTGATAATTTTTTATCTAATTCGCTGCCTCGAAAAGTTACTTTCGAGTTTGATTTAGAGTATTTCAATGTCACTTCGTTCAAACGAATTTTATTTATTTTCTATCGGTTTATGGAAAACGAGCAGTTCAAAAAACTAGTAGAAGTGAAATGGTTTTATCAAACTTCTGATGCTGATATGTTAGAAATGGGACAAGATTTTAGCATGATGATCAATATGCCAATAGAATTGATCGGTTATGAAAAACTGAAACAACAAGTCAAAACAATCAATTAGGCCATTTATCAGAAGTAATAAACCCTCGCTGAAAATTTTCATCTATAACCATAATGGCTCTATTGTACTCGAATTGAGATTTGAAAAACAGTTCGAATGCTTTATTTTCAATTCGTTGAGTGCGGTTCATTCCTAGCCATTCAGTTTTTGGAAGATGATAGAAATGGGACATTTTTTGAGCCATAAAATCATGAATATTTAGGTGCCAACCTTTTAAATGATTTGTTGCTAAATAATTCGGATAACTAAATTTTTCACCTATGAAATCTTGAAACGGATAGAAAATGATTCCTTTTATCAAGCATTTTGATGCAGACAATGGTTCTCCATTCGTAATTGTTCTTATTTCATCTGGGGTGGATTGCTGCAACTGATGATTCATTAACCGACTGTGTTTTTTTTCTAAATTATCGGTTGCATTTGGCCCAATAAATTGATCGCCATATTTGATGTAAAACTTAGTGGCCAATTCTACCTGAATGATCTTATTGGTAATTTGATCTCTAATCAAAAAGTCAATTTCTCCGGTAGTAATTTTTCCATCAAATAACTGAATGTTATGCCCCAACAGCTCTACTGATTTACAATTAGAGAAATAATACTGCATCAAACTTTCGGCATACCAACCCAATTTTTTAATCGTGTACCCTTTAAAATAAGCATTGATTCTTTTGGGATTTGCTGCTTCTTCAGAAATCCACTGAAGTGCACTTGTTGACTCAATAAAATAAGTCGAGTTTTCATTGCCTAACAAATCAGGACTAAGCAGAATAAATGCCAAATCGTCTAAATATTTGTTGTTGAATGTAGATGTAGGAGATAATGCCATTAATCCGTGACTATTTCAATTAAATATAGCAACTTTGCAAATTATAATTTTTAAATCAGAAAAGTGAAAAATTTATCGATAGTTTTTAATGTGGTGTTGGCAATAGCAGTGGCTATTTTATTTTATATGGTATCTAATCAGAATGCTGATCCAATCGAGGAAACTCCTGTGGTTCAAAAAACGGATAGTGTAAACAATCAAACAGAGTTGAGTATTGCTTACATCAATACCGACACATTGTGGGAAAAGTACGATTTGGTTAAAACGCTAAGGGCCGAATTGGAATCGAAGCAGAAGCAATTTAGAGGTCAGTTGGAAGGCAAAGTAAAGACACTGGAGAATAAGTATTTGAAGTTAAGGGAGGATGCTCCAATGTTGACTCAAGCAGAAGGCGAGAAGAGACAAATGGCATTGATGCAGGAAGAGGAAGGAATCGGTAAAATGCAAGAAGAGTTGGCAATTAAGTTAGCCGAGGAAGAAGACAATATGAAGAAGAAGATTAGACTCAGCCTAGATGGATATTTAGTTCAACTAAAAGAAGAAAAAGGACTGACACTAATTTTAGATTATTCGACCACAAGTTCATTGTTGTTGGCAGATTCTAGTATGAACATCACCGCTGAAGTGATAGACGGACTGAATGCTAAATACCAAGAAGCTAATAAAAAGAAGTAAAATTATGTTGATTGCACAATTAAAAAAAGAAACCAATATTGCCGAGTACATCATTTACATGTGGCAAATTGAGGACATTATCCGCTCATATAAATTCGATTTAGATCGAATAGAAAAAGAAGTAGTGGAAACCTACCCTCAACCGGATCATGTAAAAGTTCAAATCAAACAGTGGTATGCTGAATTGATTGACATGATGATTGAAGAAGGCATACAACAATCAGGGCATTTAAGTTACATCAATACAGATATAAAAGGCTTAGGTATTTTGCACCAAACATTATTGACGACTATTCAAGACAAGCAATACAAAGAATTGTACGAAGCAGCGAAGGAGCACATCGCAGGGTTAATGCAGAAATCTGACGGAAAGTACATGAACGAAATGGAGGCTTGTTTGAATGGGTTGTATGGCTTGTTGCTATTGCGGTTGAAAGGCATGAATATATCAGAAGGCACTAAAGCGAGTATGGCTAGTATTTCGGCGCTATTGGCACACCTAGTGATGCAGTACAACAATATGAAAATGGGAAAATTAAGTTTAACAGATGTGTTGAATAATTGATTGAAAATGAATGATAAAAATAAAAAGGGTGGTTTCTATCAGAAACCACCCTTTTTGCTATTGTATATAATTGAAGTTTTGATTTTCCTCAATGTTGAGTAATGTTTGATAAATCAATTCGATGACATTCAATACATCATCTTGATGTACCATTTCTACTGTAGTATGCATGTATCGCAATGGCAATGAGATTAGTGCCGAAGCAATTCCACCATTGGCATATGCGAAGGCGTCAGTGTCGGTTCCTGTGGCACGAGAAGCCGCCAATCGCTGGAATGGGATTTTGTTGTCGTTGGCTGTTTTAATAATTTGCTTCAATAGGTTGTTTTGCACAGCAGGAGCATAAGTTAAAACAGGGCCTTTTCCTGCATGGAAATCACCTTGCTCTATTTTATTGATCAACGGTGTTTGTGTGTCGTGGCAAACATCTGTGATGATGGCTACGTTGGGCTTAATTCGCTGCACAATCATTTCTGCACCTCTCAAACCTATTTCTTCTTGCACACTGTTGGTGATGTATAATCCAAATGGTAACTTCTTTTTGTCTGCTTTCAGCTTCTTGGCTACTTCAGCAATCATAAACCCACCAATTCTATTGTCCAATGCTCGTCCTACAAAGTAGTTTTTGTTTAATACCATGAATTCATCTTCATAGGTAATCACACAACCTACATGAACTCCCAAAGCTTCTACTTCTTCTTTGGTGTTGCAGCCGCAATCCAAGAAAATATTGTTCAATTTTGGCGTGTCCTCCTTTTCGTATCCCGATCTGGTGTGAATAGCAGGCCATCCAAATAGGGCCTTTACAATGCCATTGTCAGTATGAATGTTTACGCGTTTTGATGGAGCAATGATGTGGTCTGAACCACCATTTCTTCGCACATATATAAATCCTTTTTCGTTGATGTAGTGCACAAACCAACTGATTTCATCAGCGTGAGCTTCTATCACTACCTTATATTCTGCTTCTGGATTAATTACAGCTACTGCTGTTCCATAAGTGTCTACAAAAGTTTCGTCTACGTATGGCTTTATATAGTCCAGCCACAATTTTTGTCCTTCTGACTCGAACCCAGTAGGTGATGGGTTGTTTATATATTGTTCTAGAAAGGCAAGTGATTTTTTATCGACTTTATTCGTCTTGGTCATAGTTAGAGTTAAATTTGTTTAGCCTTCAAATATACAAGAATAAAATTTTATATTTCTAAGGTATGCCATTGTAAAAGAATAGATTTGTAATCAAATAATACAAAATACGCTCATGGGTTTTCTCGATAAATTACTCCAAACAGTTTTGCCTGCTGATCAATCTGCCAATGATGGATCTAGTGTATTAGTAAAGCGTGCCTTAAAGCGATCTGAGAAGTATATAAATGATTGGGAGGAATGGAAAAATCAGCAAAGTTATAATTTTAGTATTCGTGCGCTAAAAGAAGAATGGGATACAAGAAGTGAGATCGCTGCGATAGAAACAAGTTTTTTTTATTACAATAGCCCACAATCCAATGGATTCGTTTACTATTTCGACAGCGGAACAAGTAATGAGGAAGCCTCTTTCTTGTTTGAATTGTTCAAATTTCGAGTGAAGGAGTTGGATTATGCCATCAATCATTCGGAAGAGGAAATGAAAGAGGAAAAAGATTGTGTAGTAACAAAGGAATCCTACTATCTAAAGCCCAAATTGAAGTATAGAAAACAACCGCCATTTCACCAACTATATGGCACTATTCGAATTGAGTTTACTTCACGAGATGGACGACCTTATTATCTAAAATTAATGGCTAATTATTTTTCTGATCGATCTTATCAAGAACCCTATTCATTTGAAGAGTTGGCTGAACAATTATTCGTATTTTGAGGACTTGCCAAAAATAAAGTATGAATACCATATCTAAAAAGAAGTTTTTTTTTCCGATTCGCGAAGAGTTAAGGGGTTATTTATCTGAATATAGCCGAGAAGTTAAATTACCCATTCAGTACAAAGATTTATTGCATTTTGAATCCAGTATGCCAGTCTATGATAAGGAAGGGCGAGATACACTATGGGAAACGGTCATGTTTTCTCAAGCGGATATGGATGAGGTTAATGAAAATTTGACAAAGATTTATTCGTTATTGAAAACGGAAGGTGACCTTGAAGTAACCGAGCATTTGTACACCAATCGCATTGACTATTGCCCGTTTGGAAACTCCAAGCCATTTCGTATTCGGATTACCAATCGATACAACGACAACTACGATTATTTTTATGTGAAACGTGCAGATGCTTCTAGAATCTATGGATTGGAGCTGGAGCATATTTTGTCACCAAATAGAATCAATTATGTGGTGGATGGGGATACCATTATTGAAGAACACATTGCCGGAATTCCTGGAGATGTGTTTATTGACAATTGGTTGAACGATGCCGAGTTAAATGAGATAAGATTGGCAAAGGAATTCGTGAAATTTAATGAACGAACATTTGTGCGCCTCTTAGGTGATATGCGTTCGTATAACTATGTGGTGGATATGACTCCTGATTTTGATGACATTCAATATAGAATCAGAGCCATCGATTTTGATCAGCAAACCTACGAAGGAATGCGAACCATGTATTTGCCTCAATTTTTTAAAGATAACAATGCCATAGTAGATTTTGTGGTGCGTTACATCAATCCGGAGACCATTCGGCAATACCAATTGGAAGAGCGAGCCATGATTGCGAATCGAATCAAAGTATCACGCTATCGATTAAAAGATTTGTTGGACATTATGGAAATAGATGAAATTTCTACAGAAGAAAAAGTAAAACAATTAAGAGAAGAATTGGCAGTACACTTTAATGATGATGAATTTTTGCAGTGCGAAAACATGGGGAAAATTCTGAGACATCGACTGTATATCTTGTTGTATAACAATCGAGATATCTTATCTTAACTCACCTCTATTCCATATAAAAACATCACTCATTTTTAAAGGACGGAATTCGATTTTCCAGTTGAAACCACCTAACAATAATTCGTCGGGTTTTAATTCATTCAATGGATAAAGCGTAGCATCTGGATCGTTCATGAAGGTGATCGTTTCTATTTCATTTTCCTTCAAACCGATCAATAAATCTGAGCTTTCCGCACGGTTGACACCGATGAATTTTTTCTGCTCATCTTGTCCATAATAAATGGTTTGACCATTTCCTTCAATAAACACTTTCTTTAATTTGTTGTCGAAAAAGTTTCCTGTCAATTGCTTGCCTTTGATCTGATTGAATCGTGTTGAATCCACTTCAGATGTGATGAATGAATTTTCAGGAATGTACAATTTATCAATCTTTCCATTGCGCATACTAATGTTCACAATGGTGCCCGTGATTTGATTTTGCTCCGACCATAAAATCGGTTGGTAAAACATTTTTAGTGTACTATCTGTAAATGCATACGCCAGTGAATCGCAACTGCCTTGCAAGTCGCTTTTGAATAAATTGACATGATAAAAAGCCTGCATTACGCGCTTGCCTTCTTTGTTGGGAAAAACTCTAAAAAGTTGAGCGTGCATAAACAAGGTATCCTCTTCAAAAGGTTGAACCAAAAGTGCTTTTTTCGTCACTTCAGCACTGTCACTTTGCTCGTAAAATTTAGCCAATCCACCTTTAACTGTAATATTGTTTGAGGTATCAATAATGCTGATATGACCTCTTGCTTCACCATATCCTTTTATTCTATCATAGGTGAGGGTGTCGCCCATCAATTTCTGCTTAGAAGAGATGAGGTAAGCGTTTTTATAGAACTTTGACTTTTCGTTAACTGTATTGTAGTAGCCGTTTTCACAATAAATGTAATTGTCGTCACTGATGATTTCAGTAGGTCCAAAAAAGAACGCTTCCTCTGTCGTGGTCCAATATTTCATGGTATCTGACTTCATCACGTAGTTTTCATTCGTCAGTACCACACTGTCTTTAAAGAAAAAGATATCTTTGTTGATGTAGTAATATCCCTTTCTACTGAAGAGTTTATTGTTGTCCGTTTTGCTGTTGATATTTGCACCATTAAGGTAAAAGGCAATATTCGTCGTCCGATTTAAAATCAACTTATCTGTAGTCAGAGAAATGTCGGGACGATTTAGAACCACATTTTCCCGAACATCAGCTATTTTGGTATTTCCATCGTATTTTAAATAGTTGCCAGTCAACGAAAGTGTATCGCCTTGCTTAATTTTTACATTTCCAAAGGCTTCCATTTGGTTGGTTAGCTTGTATACGTATGCACTGTCGCAAAACATCAGCGCATCTTGGTGTTTTAATCTAACATTTCCCACCAACTTCTGTACATCTCGATTGGTCTTTTCAGAATAGATGAAATCATCCGCATTCAGAATCTGGATTTTTTCCTTCTTCTGAGCGATGGATAATATAGAAATGAAACTAAATAAGACAGCAAAAATGGTCTTCATAAATTCGATTATGCAGTAGCTGCTTCTCTCATCAAGGTTTGACTTCGATCAGGTCCCACAGATACAATGGTGATTGGTGTTTCCAATTCTCGTTCCAAATATTCAATGTAGTCGTTTAATGCTGCAGGAATCTCATTGATAGAAGCTAAGCCAGTCAAGTCTTCTGTCCATCCTTTCAATTCTTTATAGATTGGTGTGATTGCTTCATCCAACACATCGTAAGGTAAAAAGTCGATTTGTTTACCTTTGTAGTTGTAATGTGTACACACTTTGATGGTTTTGAAATTGCTCAAAACATCTGCTTTGGTCATAATCAATTGAGTCACTCCATTGATCATAATCGCATATTTTAATGCAGGGATATCAATCCATCCACATCTTCTTGGTCGACCAGTAGTGGCACCAAATTCATGACCTACTTTTCTTAATTCTTCGCCAGTCTCGTCAAACAATTCTGTTGGGAACGGGCCGCTACCAACTCTTGTGCAATAAGCTTTGAAAATACCGTAAACTTCACCAATGTTATTTGGAGCAATCCCCAAACCAGTACAAGCTCCTGCGGTAATGGTGTTTGAAGAAGTCACGAATGGGTATGAACCAAAGTCGATGTCTAATAAAGTTCCTTGTGCGCCCTCGGCTAAAATCGTTTGGTTGTTTTTTGACGCATTGTTGATGAAATGCTCACTGTCAATTAACGTCAACGATTTTAATAAATCGATTCCTTTGAACCAAGCTTCTTCCATTTCAGTCACGTCATATTCGTAGTTTGATTTACTCAATAAGTCGTGGTGTTTTGCTTTCAAGGCTTCGTATTTTTCCATGAATTGAGGTGATTCAATGTCTCCAACTCTTAATCCATTTCGGCCTGTTTTGTCCATGTATGTTGGTCCAATTCCTTTTAAGGTAGAACCAATTTTTTCTTTTCCTTTTGCTTGCTCAGAAGCTGCATCCAACATGCGGTGAGTGGGCAATATTAAGTGCGCTTTTCTAGAAATTTGTAACGATTTCTTTACATCAACTCCCATTTCTACTAAGGCATCAATTTCTTTCTTGAAAATGACCGGATCGATCACAACACCGTTTCCAACTACATTTGCTTTGTCTTTGTGAAAAATTCCAGAAGGAATGGTGTGCAATACATGTTTGATTCCATCAAATTCTAGCGTATGTCCAGCATTTGGCCCACCTTGAAAACGTGCAATCACGTTGTATTTTGGGGTTAATACATCTACTACTTTTCCTTTTCCTTCGTCGCCCCATTGTAGGCCTAATAATACGTCTACTTTCATTGTTGTAATTTATGCAGTCTGTTCTTTTATAGCTTGCAGTGCTTCGGCTTCAGTATTGTAAAGCGAAAACACTGTATTTAATTTTGTAAGGATAATTAATTTTTCAATTCGGTCGTTCACTCCAAAAATAACGGCTTCACCACTGTTGTTTCTAGCCTTCGTCAATAAAGCGATTAAGCTATTCAGCCCGCTGCTGTTCATATAATTGAGTTCGTTCAAATTGATGAGGTAATTGTTTCTTCCCTCCATCAACAATTGATCTACTGCAATCATTAAGTCTAGCGTCTGCGATTTTTCAAGGATGTCACCTTTTAAATCAATGCGCAGCATGGAATCTTCAATGGGTTGTATGTGGAATGAAAAATTCAACGATTAGTCTTTTTTTAGCGCTTTGGCTTCTTCCACAGCACTGCATGAACTGCAAATGCCATAAAGGTTCAGTGAATGGTGGAGAATTTTAAAATCTAAAATTTCGCCCACTGTCGATTTAATGTTTTGAATTCTAGGGTCGCAAAACTCAATTACTTTATTGCATCGGGTGCACACCAAGTGGTCGTGTTGTTTAAACTCAAATGAGCGCTCAAATTGTGCAATGTTGTTTCCGAATTGGTGTTTTCGCACCAAGTTGCAAGCCAATAATAATTCGATGGTGTTGTACAAAGTAGCTCGACTTACCCTGTACTTCTTGTTCTTCATGGAAATGTACAACGACTCTATGTCAAAGTGACCTTTCTGCGTGTATATTTCATTCAGAATGGCGAAACGCTCGGGTGTTTTCCGATGGCCATTCTTCTCTAAATAAGCAGCAAAGATTTGATTTACTTTTTCTATTGTCTCTTCCGTGGCCATAGTTTCGGCTTGCAATTTTAAGGAATCAAAGATACGGTTTATATTAGGATGGGAAAACTGATTTTTGAACAGTTTGTTAACGAAAACGAACAATTTGCCTCTTTCGATTTATTCCTCATCAATATTTTAAAGAAATAAGTAGCCACAAGGCTTTTGGAATTGAATTCGATAATTCAACTTGCAGTTTTTGAGTATTATATAAAAATTAATTTCTCAATTAGTTACGGAGTCATAGTTTTATTATTTATCTTTAACTCTCTAAAAAACAGAATGCTAATTTTTATCTCTTTTTATTATGAAAAAACTACTTACCCTTTCTCTTGTTGGAAGCTTTGTCATTCTTACAGCAACAGCTCAAGATCAAATTAAAAGTTATACTGTAGAAAAGTACGATGGTGCACAATATGTCAAACAAGATTCGGTAGATTATTTGTGGACGACGAATCAGGATGATGAAAGAATATTAGATGGATTTATATTCCAGTCATATCGTTCTATTTCTGTTTATGAAGGGTTTGATTACACTCCTTATGATGAACGTACTTTTTTCGTTTGGGAAATATCAAACAATGAATATTTTCCAAACTCTAAATATATTCATGAACTTAATTCTTTAGGTCAAATAAAGTCGAGAACGATTCAAGCAATAGATTCAGGTAAATTAGAAAGTCATACAAAATGGGAGTTTAAATATAATTCATCAGGGAATATCATAGAAGAAATTCAATACAATAGGAGAGATACAGGGTGGATGGCTACTAATATGTTAAAAAAGATTTACAAAAACAATCTATTAGATTCTTCCATTTACTTTCAGAGTAGTAATAATGGATTTGTTCAAAACACTTTTATGACCTATCAGTATTCTAATTCTATATTAAAAGAAAAGTATGGTAAGATGGCAGAGACCACTTTTTCTCCGGAGAGAAATTTTGTAAAACATATTTTTGCAAATGATAGTTTAAGGCATACAGAAACTGAGTTGGTTCAAAGATGGGGTATAAATGGGTGGTACGATGTTGATCTTGTAACCAATTACTACAATGGTAATAAACAAAAAGACTCAATGGTATTTGAAAGTCCCGTTGGTTTTATAAGTCAGCATAAAACATTTAAATATAATTCCTTTGGATTAAGTGAAGCCATCTATTCTAATTATAACAGATTTCAACAAATGTATTATCCACAAGTTCGATTTTCATTTAGTTATGACTCAAAAGGGAATTTAGAAACTACAATTGAGGAAAGTATAGATACCTCTGGTTGGAAAGTGAAGACAGGCGATTTGAAGTATTATTACAATTATCAAAAAAGAGTGGGTTTAATGGAGCAATCAAAATCAATTGATTTTTCAGTATACCCAAACCCAACATCAGATCAAATTACGATTTCAACTAAAGGCAATCGCATCAATCAAATCCGAATCGTCGATTTAGCGGGAAGAGTAGTTTTTGAAAATCAAGCGGCTTTAAATTCAAATGAAGTAACAATTCCAGTTCGTCAGTTAAACAACGGAACATATATTTTAACTGTTACCTCAAACGGACAGCAGAAAAGTCAGAAGATTTTGGTGAATCACTAAATGTTAGCCTTATTAATTAGGTGAATGCCCTTCCACATTGATGTTTTAAAGTGGACTTTTTTGAAAAGGGTATAAGTTAAAAAGAGTTGTTTTGAGGATAGTACTTCTGTTAAGCAACGAATACCCAGATTGATGTGTCTTTAGGTTGTATTTTATCTCTTTTTTCTAACAAATTAGAATAGTATTTTTTTTCTGTAAATTTCGATTTTAATAGACTGTTTATGAGTAAATAGGCGCTTTATTCTACACTAACTTAAAACAAAAACCATGAAAATAGTACATTTAATAATCATATTGACTTTAGCTAACATCGGCTTAAGCGCCCAATCCAATTGGCATCAAGTTAATTCAGGGGTGCAAGAAAAAGTTAGTTCAATTATATTTCAAGATAGTTTGGTGGGCTATGCTGCTGCTGGTAATAAAATTCTAAAATCTACTGATGCTGGAGAGAATTGGACTTTATATTTCCAAGATACAAGTGCATTAGCATATTCTGGGGTAGCATTTTATCAGGACAGTTTGTTTTTGATTCGAAAAGATACAGGAACTCAACTGAATGATATACTACACTCTATTGAATTAATTAAACTATCAAACAAAACAACCAGAGTAATTCCAACAACAGAACTTTTGATCGTTGAATTTGGACTCAAATCATTCGGTAATAAAGTTTGGATTCAAAGTATAGATAAAACATTGGAATACAAAAATGGAGGATTGTCGATTATGCAATCTGAATTTGAGATGTTTAATTTTTATGAAGGGGCTCTTATAGGTGTCTCTCAATATAAAGCCTTTACTTCTTTGGACTCAGGCCTAACGTGGGACACGCTTGCTTTAACCGATCCAATGTTTGATTTGGGGAATGGAGGAGGATACTACGTCGGAGGAGATACTGTAGTTGTTTTTAATTCGGGTTTTCCAGTATATAATGGTATTTCATACGACAAGGGAGTGTCTTTTAATCAGAAATCTTTTTATGGTATTAATTGGGCCATTTTTATTAATAGTCAAAAAGTGATAGGAATTAGAAATTATAGTTCTGGAGGAGTCATTGCTAAATCTGTTGATGGAGGAAAAACAGCAACACTCGATACCTTAATTTCGAATACTATGTTTCAAGGAACTTATAGGTATTCCAATAATTTGATGTTTGTGTTTGGAGAAAATGGCGTAATTTTCAAATCAACCAATCTAGGTGGTTTGGTTGGGCTAAGTGAAAAGAATTCAACCAGTTTGGGTGAAATTAATATTTACCCCAACCCAACGAATGATTTCCTTAAAATTGATTGGAAAGGCCAATCAAAATATAAAGTGAGTCAACTGAAAGTAGTGAATGCAATGGGTAAAGAAATGCAAGTCATCGATGGCTATAAAAGCCAAATAGACTTAAATGGATATCCAAAAGGAGTTTATTTTTTACAGATCATTTCAGATAAAGGAATTGCTTCTAAATCGTTTGTGGTGAAGTAGATTTTTAATAAAAACATATTTATAAAGTGGCCAGTACAATTTTAATTGTGCTGGCTTTTTTATTGCAATATTTGAGGCTCCTTTTAGGAGATATTATATAAAATAGAAATGAGTATCTATAAGCTTTATAGGATAAGGGTGGGATATTAATTGTCAGGTTTTAAGTTTGTTGTAATAGTTGTTTTATTCCAATAGTTGTAAAGTCTGAGATTTATTAGTTATCTTTAACTCTCTTTTAATCAGAATTCTAAACTTTAACCCATTTTATTATGAAAAAACTATTCACTACCATTCTTGCTGTAAGCTGTTCAATGCTTGCGGCAACAGCACAAGATCAAATTAAAAGTTATACTGTAGAAAAGTTTGATGGTACTCAATATGTCAAACAAGATTCAGTAGATTATTTGTGGACGACTAATCAGGACGATGAAAAGTTGTTTAATAATTTTATTCTTCAAGGAAATCGATTAGTCCCATTATATGAAGGGTTTTATTACAATAATTATCAAAGACGAGATTTTTTTAAATGGGATGATTTAAACAATAGTTTTGAATCAAGTATAAGAAATATTCAAAGATTGAATCAGTTGGGTCAAATTGAAAATCGGATATCTCAAGGTGCAGACTCAGGTGGGTTGATGAATCAATCAAAATGGGAATACTTCTATGATGGATCCGGGAACGTGAATGAAGAGTTCTATTACATATGGAGAGATACTGCATGGGAAGTGATAACTAAAGTAGTTAGAACTTTTTTTAATAATCAATTAGATACTGTGAATACTTTTTATTTTGGGAATACAGCTTGGGTGCCTAACGCAGTTATCTCTTTCAAATACTCAAATTCTAAGATATCAGAGAAGCTTTCGAAGAATTTAATTGGATCCAACTCTCAAGAATTGAATTACCATAAGACTATCTATACCTATGATAGCTTAACTAATTCAAAGGCTGAATTGGTTCAGACTTGGAGAAACAATAATTGGATAGATGGTGAACGCCTGACCACCTATTACAATTCCAATAACCAAATGGACTCAACTGTATTTGAAAGTCCTGCAGGGTTAATTTCTAAACGAAAAACTTTTACTTATAACTCTAATGGAATAGATGAAATTATTAGCTCTAACTATAATCGGACTCAACTAAAATACTACCCTCAAATTAAACACACCTTTAATTATGATAATAATGGAGTGTTGGAAACCATTGTTGAAGAAACGATTGATATCTCACTAGGTTGGCTTGCAAAGACGGATGATTTGAAATACAAATACAATTACCAAAAAAGAGTGGGGCTAGGAGAAAATTCTACTTTAGTTGACTTTAAAGTATTTCCAAACCCAACTTCAGATCATATTACCATTTCTACCAAAGGCAATCGCATCAATCAAATCCGAATTGTCGATATAGCAGGAAAATTGGTTTTTGAAAATCAATCAGCATTAAATTCGAACGAAATCACAATCCCTGTTCATCAGTTAGGTAATGGAACATATATTCTAACTGTTCAATCAAATGGACAGCAAAAGAGTCAGAAGATAGTGGTGAATCATTAAGAAATAGTTGAAAGAAAAAACCCCAATTTGAATACATCAATCGAGGGTTTTTTCTTTTTTACTAAGGGGTTGTTATGTAATCTATTATTTCAGTAAATCCAACTCAATTGCCCTTTTAACCAAACCCACAATATTATTTACGCTTAGCTTTAGATATAAATTGGCACGGTGAGTCTCAATTGTTTTGTTCGATAGAAAAAGAGTTTCTGCGATCTCTTTCGTCGTCTTTTCTTTCACTATTAAAACCAAGATTTCTTTTTCTCTGGCTGTTAGGCGAGGTAGTCCGAAACTTTCAATAGTTGTATTTTTTTGAGCTAAGGCAGATTTAACTTCTTCTTGAAAAAATCGGTCTCCTTTCCAAATTGCTTTTATGCCTTCTAACATTTCTGAGAAAGATAAATTCTTTATTAAATATCCGTTTGCACCAGCTTTGAAAGCTGAATTTATTACGGTAGGATCCTCAAAAGAGCTAATGGTAATAAGTTTAGCATTAGGGAATAGTGTTCGGTACTCAGAAATAATAGTTCTTCCATCCACGCCTTTTAATTGTAAATCAACCAATAGCAGATCAGGACTATTGTCCTTTAAAAATACTTTTAAATCAGGATAATTTTGAAAAGTTTCGACACGAGTGTTCCATCCAGTTTCAATGATTATGTCCTTCAGTCCTTTTAAAATAAGCGGATGATCATCAATGATCACCACCAACCTAGGGTAATTCTGCATTATATAGGTAGATTTATAGCGATATTAGTTCCTTTGTCAACAATAGAGTCAATTTCTAATGTTGCATCAATACTTTTCAATCTTGATTTTAATGAATTTAATCCTTTTCCAGTATTGAGCTCATGCTTTAGAAATCCTACTCCGTTATCTTCTATGGTAATTGAAATTTTATTTTCATGATAAAAAAGTTGTAAATCAACTTCCTTTGCTTTAGAGTGTTTTAATGAATTACCTATTAATTCTTGAATCGATCGAAAGAGAATTAGCTTAACATTGTCATTGATTTCGGCGGCAGGTTCACCATATTTTTGAAAGTTTATTAAAGTGTCAAATGTGACCTCATTCATTCTTTGAATGTACTCACTAAAAATGGACTCAAGTTTTTCTGTGGAGAAGTTAGGTGGCATTAAATTGTGAGCCATTCGTCTACTTTCGGCTCTTATATCATCAATTAATTGTATGTTTTCTTCTATTTTGGAGCGAATTGTAGGCTCTTTAGAATTTATGGAGGTTAGTGATAATTTGCAGCTAAACAGTAGGTTGCTGATTCCATCATGTAAATCTACGGCCAATCTGTTTCGTTCACTTTCCTCTCCTTTTAAGATCGCTTTTAATACTTCTCTTTCCTTTTCTTGATTGATTTGATTGATTTTAGCTGTATTTAATTTGTTGCGATAATAGTAAAGTAAAACCAATATTCCGATTCCAATAATGGCAATAAAAGCAATGGAGGAATAAATGAAGTTTTGCCTTTCCTTATTCGCTAAGCTAAGTTTCTGCTCTAATATTTGTTTGTCTTTCTTTTCGGTTTCATACTTTATAAGTAATTCATTAACAATTTCTTTGTTTTCTTCATTCAATTCATTTTCTCTAATTTCATTGGCTTTGTTTACAAATAGAAAAGCATTTTTATAGTCTCCATTTAATTCGTAGGATTTAGACAAATTAGTGTACAAGCTTTTCAAATGAGAAGAAAATTGATTAGACTCAGTTCCTTCAAGAGCCTTTTTGCAAAAGTTCAATGAATTGCTAGCGTCGCCTATTCCAGTATAAACTTCACATAAATTCATTTCGAGCATGGAGATGTAATAAGGCAATTGTGTTAGTTGTGCCAATTCGTAAGCTTTTGAGTAATTAACTAGTGAGGTATCTAGTGCGTTCTCCTGCTCTGATATTTGTCCGTATTGACGATAAGCCAGCATTTGGCCTATAATGTCATTTCGAATTAACGATATCTTCAGAGCCTCATTTGTTAAACGTTTTGCGGTAAAAATTTCATTCAATTGTAATTTGCAAGTGGCCAATGCAGAGATGGAGCCAGCTAAAATTGTACTGTCTTTAAATTTCTTCATTACTGCGATTGTTTTCGCAAACTCAAGTGCAGCCTGATCATAATCCTTATAAGAAAGAAATATGTTGGCTAAATTGAATCGAAGCTTAGCAGCTTTTAAGGTATCTTTTTTCGATTCTAGAATTTCAATCGCCTTGAGGTAATAAATGGAGGCCGAATCCAATATGTTTTGATGATGATAGGTAGCAGCAATTAAATTATAAAATCCTGGGGCCAATGGATTTTTATTGGGGTTGGAATAACTATTTAGGCCTTCTTTTGCTATGCTTCTAGCTGTATCTAGCTTTCCAATAGTAATATACCGTCTTGAAATTGAAAAGTTGATCGAATCGACGAGGATCCTATTTTTTTCAATCTTCGCCAGTTTGATGGCTTTATTGTACAATATAAAAGCACTGTCGGTATTGGCTATACTCTCAGCTTTTACCAAAATACTTTGTGCATTTTCTTGTGCTTTCAGTTGTGTGGTTAAAAGACTTAAAATAATAAGGAGTAGGTGTGGGATGGATAACTTTTTCATTTTTAATTAGATTCAATAAAAAAATAGTAGTTGGAAGTCTCAAAAGTATTTAAAATTTCTATCTGTAAAATACTTTAAGGGAATACCCTTAAAAATAAGGATTGTCTCAATAATAACTTTGTTCAAATAAATTAAATAAAAATGCTATGAAACTATTGCTTCCTATTCAAATTCTCTTTGTTGGAATTTTATTAATGGGCACTACGAATACTTGTTTTTCTCAAGAAGGAAAAGCATTTGAGAAAGGAGATATCTCCGTCAATATGGGGATGTCATTTGGCTTAATCGGTTATAATTATGGATATGGGTCACGCAGTTTTCCAATTCCCATTTCTGCTAACGTTGAGTATGGAATCAATGAATACATTGGTCTAGGTGGATATGTAGGATATTTAGGGGTGCGCTACGGGAATACAGGTAATGACACTAAGTTTAGAAGTTATTCTTTTGGTGTGCAGGGAATATTTCACGGGTCTACACTTTTAAACGAAGTGCTAGGATTAGGTATCGAGGATACTAAAGTAGATTATTACGCAAAATTATTACTGGGTTTCGAAACCTATAAATGGAAATACGAGGGAAACCCATACTACAATTTTTATAACGAAAGCAATGGCACGCGAGCTGTCTTTGGGCCTGCATTAGGAGCAAGGTATCTATTTAGTCCCAATTTTGGAGCCTATATAGAAGGAGGTCGAGGGGCTTTCGGGTGGATTACACTTGGAGCCTCACTGAAATTTTAAAAAGGATGATATCAATTTATAACTAATATAAAAACTATGAAAAAAGTACTTTTAAAAGGACAACTAATTTTGTTAATGGCTCTAAGCATCTATTCCTGTAAAAAGGACGAAGAGGTGAAGCCAATCGTTCAACCTGTATTGCCTGCAATAGAAGCACCCGAGGTACTGGATTGTAATGCATTTAGTTCAAATATTACATTAATTGACTATCCAAATAGACCGATAGATTACATCATCAACTGTAAGATCAGAGTAAATGCAAGTGTGGTAATTAATCCGGGTGTTGTTATCGCATTTGATCAGAATGCTGGAATAAATATTTCAGGAAATTCTGCTTCCTTTGTTGCTGAAGGGACTGCTGATAAACCAATTACCTTTACTGGGAAAGAACAAGTGAAAGGGTACTGGGCAGGAATTATTTCATTTAACAATAATCCAATAAACTCCTTGAAATACTGTACTGTGGAGTATGCTGGTGGAGATTCTTTTAATAGTAATGGCGATAAAGGAAATATTATCTTATATGCCAGTGGAGCATTAAAAATAGACAATTGCATCATTCGCAAAGGCGCCGATGTGGGATTAAGAGCAAACTACGGGAATTCTGAATTTTCATCTTCCAACTCAGTGTATACAGAAAACTTGGCGCCAATGAATATAGAAGATAAATATATTGGCGTGCCAAACTCTTCTGATGATTACACGGGAAATGCAACTGATCGTATTTTATTGAGACATTATACTTCAAGAATTGGAACTGAAACAGCAAAGAAAATTAATGTTCCTTACCGTTTTACAGGAGGAATAACAGCCATCAATGAAGTGTTAACCGTAGAAGCAGGAGTTGAATTCGAAATGGCTACAGGGGCAGGAATAAAAGTGGAAGAAAATCAAGGGAAAGGTGGAATTAAAATGGTTGGATCTGTAAATGATTCTATTAGAGTTTATGGGATGTTAGATGTGTCAGGTGGTTGGAAAAACATTTACATCGACGGAGAGAATCCTATAAATGAGATGGCATTCGTTTCATTTAAAAATGGTGGGCAAGATCCAACCAGCTCTTACGGTGTTGTCAAGCTGTGGTATGATGCATTATTAAATATCCATGATGTGACATTTATAGATACTAAATCTCCTGCCTGCGCCATAGCATATCGTTTGTTAGGAGGTCAGGTGGTAAGTCCAAACTTGACTATTGGTTCTATTAATTTAGTGAATACTGATTGCGAGTCTAAGGAATATTAATCAAAAACTCTTCGATTTAAGAATCTTGTTCTTTCAATTGGATAATCGGGAAGGTGAGTCAATTCACCTTCCTTTTTTTATGCCGTATCTATCCTTGAAATATTGATTACCCCATTTACATTTTTCAGCTTTTTGATCAGGTCGGTTAAGTGGCGAGTATCGTGCACAAATACCATAATGGTTCCTTCAAAAATACCATCGTTACTGTCAAAACTAATGGAACGCATGTTTACGTTTAGCTCCATAGAAATGAGCTTTGTAATGTTGTTTACAATTCCTACATCATCAATTCCGGTTACTTTAATTCCGGCTAAGAAGGCAATTTGTTCTTGACTGGTCCACCTTGCTTTTACCACTCTGTAAGCGTAATTACTCAATAGCTGAACGGCATTCGGGCAATTGGTTTTGTGAATTTTGATGCCATCGCTGATGGTGATGAATCCAAAAACTTCGTCACCGGGGATTGGGTTACAACATGGAGAAAGTTTGTAGTCGAAGTGCTCCATGTCTTCTCCTATCACTAACATTTCGTCAACTTGTCCTTTGGATCGAAGCGCTTCTTCAAACTGCTTACTAGTATTGATTTTCTGTTCCGGTTTGTTCCAGACTAGCTTGCTTCCTTCATAGCTCACTTCGTCTAGTTTGCCCAACTTTACTTTGTTGATTGCTATTTTATAATACAGCTCCAATGGAGATGGCAATCGATAAAAACTGAGTAAATCTTTTATAATGTCATTGGTAAATGGAATTTTTATCTTCTTTAATTTTTTCTCTAAAGTTGCCTTTCCATCAATCGCAATTCGTTTTTTATCTTCCTTCAGCGCAGATCGAATCTTCGATTTAGCTTTACCAGTAATTACATAATCCAGCCAGCTTTCATTTGGTTTTTGCTTGCGAGAAGTGATTATTTCTACTTGATCTCCACTGCTTAAGACATAGCTTAATGGAACTAGTTTGGTGTTTACTTTAGCTCCTATGCATCGTTCACCTACTTGGGAGTGAATCTCAAAGGCAAAGTCTAAAGCGGTAGCACCGACTGGTAGGCTTTTTACATCACCCTGAGGAGTAAAGACGAAAATTTCCTCTGCGAACAAATTGAGTTTAAAGTCATCCAAAAAGTCAATTGCGTTACTTTCTGGGTTTTCGAGTAGTTCTCTTATTTTATTGATCCATGTGTCAAAGTTAGATTCTTCGCCACCTTCTTTATATTTCCAGTGCGCTGCATAACCTTTTTCAGCGATCTCATCCATTCGTTGAGATCGTATCTGAACTTCTACCCATTTTCCTGTTGGACTCATTACTGTGGTGTGCAACGATTCGTATCCATTGGCTCTTGGTGTAGAAATCCAGTCTCTCAGTCGGTCCGGGCTCGGCTGATAAAAATCAGTGACAATGGAATAAATGTTCCAGCAGTCTGCTTTTTCCTTTTCAGGAGCAGAATCCACGATAATACGAATCGCAAAGATGTCATAGATTTCTTCAAAAGAAACATGTTTGTTTTTTATTTTATCATAAATCGAAAAGACTGATTTTGTGCGTGCTTTTATCTCAAAATTGATTCCTTGCTCTTTTAATGCTTTCTGAATCGGCAATGAAAATTGATTGACAAATCGAGTTCGGACTGCTTTTGTCTTTTTTAATTTACTAGTGATTTCATCATAAACTTCCGGCTCTGTGTATTTTAGAGACAGGTCTTCTAATTCAGATTTTATGCTGTACAATCCCAATCGATGAGCCAAAGGCGCAAATAAATACAAAGTCTCTGAGGCAATTTTAAGTTGCTTATCCCTGCGCATCGACTCTAGCGTTCGCATATTGTGCAAACGATCAGCTAGCTTGATTAAAATAACACGAACATCATCTGAAAGTGTCAGTAATATTTTTCTGAAGTTCTCCGCTTGCATCGAGACGTTGTGGTCAACAACGCCTGAAATTTTGGTTAATCCATCGATGATTTTTTCGGCTTTGGGGCCAAACATTCGTTTCACATCGGCCAAAGTCATGTCGGTGTCTTCAACCGTGTCGTGCAGTAATGCGCAAACAATAGAAGTAGCGCCCAGCCCAATCTCTTCTGCGACAATCCGTGCAACCTCTATCGGATGATAGATGTAAGGCTCGCCAGTTTTTCGGCGCATGTCCTTATGTGCTTCTAAAGCAGTGTCAAACGCCTTTCTAATCAGCTTCTTGTCTTTATTGTCTTTTGGCTTGCTGACCTTCAAGAGGTGTTTGTAGCGTTTTAGAATCTCTTTTTTCTCTGCCTCGAGTTCGATTGGAATCATAAATTGGATCAATAAATATACAAGCCCTAAATTACAAAACGTAGGTCAATAGAAGAATGTAGAATGAAATAAAAATGAGATTCGATGCAATTAAATAGTGTTTTCTTATTCGAAATGATAAATTTGTAGGAAGCATTAAACGCAGGTTTATGAATCAACAAGAGTTAGATATTTCTAAAGACTTTTCTGCTATTTCAGACGAGCAGTGGCGAGACTTAGTAATCAAAGATTTAAAAGGAAAGGATTTTTCAGAAACATTGGAATGGAAGGCGAACGAGAAGTTAAATTTTCAGCCGTATTATCGCAATTCTGATTTTAATAAAATAACAAATCCTGAACGATTTCGAGTATTGTCAAAAGACTGGGTGATCCAACAGAATTTTGGAGCCTCCAACGTTTCCAACGCAAAGATATTGGATGCGCTAGAAAAAGGAGCGGAAGGAATCGGAATTGAACTTTCAGCACAATCGGATTTGAATTCTCTTTTGAAAGGAGTATACATTGATGCAATTTCGTTGCATTTAACCGGTGATATATCTAACACGACATTGGCTCACTTGGATAAAGTGGTAGCTGAAAAAGGGATTGAAAAATCTTCCATTCATGGGATGATTGCTTTTGCTCCACTGACTATCGCTATAGAGAATGGAATGAATCAATCTGTTGTTGAATTAGCGGAAGCGATTCAATCACATGGAACCGATTATTCCAACCTAAAAATGATTCACATTGATGCTCGGATTGTAAAGAATTCAGGTGGAAATGAGATTCAAGAAATTGGGTTCGCATTAGCACAAGCCAATGAATACATCGACCAATTGACAAAAGCAGGAATTGAAGCCTCCACTGCAATCAATAAAATGGGATTTTCCTTTTCTTTTGGGACTTCCTATTTTATGGAGATTGCGAAAACTCGAGCTTTTCGATTTTTGTTCCAAAGCTTGGTGCAGCAATATAAAGTTTCTGTCGAACCAACCATTTATGCAGAAACAGCAGCTATCGTTTATTCTAAAAAAGATCCTTATACCAATTTATTGCGAGCCACCACAGCAGCAATGTCTGCAGTAATAGGAGGATGTAATAATTTAGTGGTTTTGCCACACAATATCGGTTTGGAACAAACCTCAGATTTTGCCGATAGAATTGCTAGAAACATTCAAATAGTGGTGAAAGAAGAAGCACATTTGGCGAAAGTGAAGGATGCCGGTGCAGGGTCCTATTATATTGAGCAAATGAGTGACGAATTAGCAAAAGAAGCGTGGAGTTTCTTTCAAGTAATTGAAAATACAGGTGGATATTTATCTGCGATTCAATCAGAATTTATTCAAAATGCAGTTGCTAAAAGTCGGAAAGTCACTCAAGATGCATTGGCAAATGAATCAGAAATTAGAATAGGAATCAATAAATTTCAAGCAGCTGATCAAAGTGAGTTGAATGAATTGCCAGTAAAAGAAATAGTAGGGAAGGAATTTAAGGCGATGAACGCAATTAGATGGTCAACACCTTTTGAAAAATAGAAAGTATGAAAGTTAAGATTACAGATATTTCTTATGATCAGCTGGTGAATAATTATCAGCACAAAGAGGAAAAAGTAGACGGAAAAAATTGGGAAACACTTGAGAAAATTTCAGTGAAGCCAGTTTATTCTGCAAAAGATATTGTGTCATTAAAGCACTTGGATTATGCAGCCGGAATTGCGCCTTATATGCGTGGGCCTTATTCTACCATGTATGTGATGCGACCTTGGACAGTTCGGCAATATGCTGGATTTTCTACCGCGGAAGAATCGAATGCATTTTACAGAAGAAATCTAGCTGCTGGTCAAAAAGGCTTGTCGGTTGCATTTGATTTAGCGACCCACCGAGGATACGATTCTGATCATGAGAGAGTAGTGGGAGATGTTGGGAAAGCCGGAGTGGCGATTGATAGCGTGGAAGATATGAAGATTTTGTTCGATGGAATTCCATTGGATAAAATGTCGGTTTCCATGACGATGAATGGCGCAGTTTTACCGATTCTGGCTTTTTACATTGTAGCAGCAGAGGAGCAAGGCGTAACTTTAGATCAATTGTCTGGTACGATTCAAAATGATATTCTAAAGGAATTTATGGTACGGAACACCTACATCTATCCGCCACAGCCATCCATGAAAATTATCGCAGATATTTTTGAGTATACCGCTCAGAAAATGCCAAAGTTTAACTCCATTAGTATTTCTGGTTACCACATGCAAGAAGCAGGAGCAACGGCAGACATTGAGTTGGCGTATACCTTAGCAGATGGATTGGAATACTTGAGAGCAGGAATAAAAGCAGGAATGGACATCGACTCTTTCGCACCGAGATTGTCTTTTTTCTGGGCCATTGGGATGAACCATTTTATGGAAATTGCCAAAATGAGAGCTGGAAGAATGTTGTGGGCAAAAATGGTGAAAGAGTTTAAGCCAAAAAGTACTAAGTCGATGGCTTTACGAACTCACTGTCAAACTTCAGGTTGGAGTTTGACTGAGCAAGATCCATTTAATAACGTGGCTCGGACTTGTATCGAAGCCATGGCAGCGGCATTGGGTGGAACACAATCTTTGCATACCAATGCATTGGATGAAGCGATCGCATTGCCAACTGATTTTTCTGCCCGAATTGCACGAAATACACAGTTGTTTATTCAAGAAGAAACGGACATTACTAGAAGTGTAGATCCATGGGCAGGTTCTTATTATGTAGAGAAGTTGACCGATGATTTGATGAATCGTGCGTGGGAGTTAATTCTTGAAGTAGAAGAGTTGGGTGGCATGGCAAAAGCCATTGAAGAGGGGCTACCAAAGCAACGAATAGAAGAAGCTGCAGCAAAGCGTCAAGCTAGAATAGATGCAGGAAAAGAAATTATTGTAGGAGTCAATAAATATCCGCCTAATCAGGAAGAGCCGATTGAAATTTTAGACATTGACAATACCAAGGTTCGTTTGGGACAAATCGCAGGATTGAACAAATTGAGAGCAGAACGAAACGAGCAGGAAGTAAAAGGGAAATTGGCAAAATTGACGGCAGTTGCAAAGTCTGGTCAAGGGAATTTATTGGAATTGGCGGTAGATGCAGCTCGATCAAGAGCTACTTTAGGTGAAATATCAACTGCGTTAGAAGAAATATTTGGCCGATATAAAGCGAAAATAAGTTCAATTTCAGGAGTATATTCTATGGAAGCTATGGGAGATAAAGATTTTGAAAAAGCACAGCAATTAGCTGATCAGTTTGCAGAAATGCAAGGCCGTCGTCCACGGATTATGGTGGCGAAAATGGGTCAAGATGGACACGATAGAGGAGCTAAGGTAATTGCGACTTCTTTTGCAGATATGGGTTTTGATGTAGACATTGGGCCATTGTTTCAAACGCCTGCGGAAGCTGCTAGACAAGCTGTAGAAAACGATGTGCATTTATTAGGTATTTCTTCATTGGCAGCTGGTCATAAAACGTTGGTTCCTCAGGTGATGGAGGAATTGAAAAAGTTGGGACGTGAGGACATATTAGTGATTGTTGGCGGTGTAATTCCACAACAAGATTATGATTTCTTGTGGGAGAAAGGAGTAGCAGGAATATTTGGGCCCGGTACAAAATTGCCAATAGCGGCACAAGAAATTCTAAACATTTTAATAGAAATTAATTCTTAAGAACATGAAATATTTATCGATTGCTTTGTTAGTAATAGCTTTAGGCTTTGCAGGATACTCCTTTTATCAAAAAAATCAGGTTGATGAATTGAAAATGGAAATTGATGGTCGTCAGCAAGAAATAATCGACTTAAGTGGTCGGATAGCTTCGTATGAAACACAGATGGACACTTTAAAAATGAAGAATGAGGAGTTAAAAAGAACCATCTTAAAATTGGCTAACGATTTAAGCAGAGAGAATCCTGGTCAATAAGAACTTAGGCGAGAGGGAAGCTTAGTTGGTATCCAGACCACTCGAGGTGATTCATTTGTTCTATTTTGCCACTTAATTGTTCACTAAATGTTTGGATAAGAAGGATTCCTGTAGATTCTCCATAAGTGGCGAAAATATTCAATGGAAGACCAGTTCCATCTTCCATATATTTAAGGACGACATCATGATTGATGATTTGTAAAGAAATTTTGATGGTTCCCGTTTGTTGATCTGGAAATCCATGTTTAATGGAATTGATAATCATTTCATTGATAATAACTCCTAAAGAAACGGTTTGCTTTATGTTGAGGTTTATGTCCTCAATAGTCAAGTCTAATTTAATATCTCCGGCTACACTGCTGATTAAATTTTCAGCTAATGTTGGAATATATACATTCATTTCGCTTTGAAAAGAATTCGATTCATTTAATTGATCGTAAGCAGTAGCCAATGTTCCTATTCTATTGTTTATATCTGAGATGGCTTTTTTAACTTCTGGATTCTCTACATTTTGATAAATAATCCGATTCAAACTACTAATCATTTGAAAATGGTTTTTTATTCGATGATGAATCTCCAAGATAATTGCTGATTTTTCGTTTAGTTGAGTCCTAATAAGTTGGTTTCTTCTATTTAAGGCTTGGTTTGATTGGTAAGTTTTAAAAATGGAAGAGGTTAATAAAGCTGCGAGTAAGCCTATTAACAAAGAAAACAGTAAGAAAAATATCAATAATGACTCTTCGTTAAACAGCAAAGGAGTACTGTCTTCTATACCAACCTGTAGTTTCCAAGAGTCGTTTGGTAATTCTATTGGAACTTCCTTATAATTCAGATTCAGAATCGAGGAATCGCCATAGAAATAGCCATTTTTACTCAAACTCTGATTAACTGATATTAATCCAATATGAATGTTCTCTGATTCAAACTTGTTAACTTCCTTAAATAAGTCTTTTAGGTCGACTACTATGGCTGAGTATCCCCAGAGTTTATTTTTAGTAGTATCTGATTCATTAGTTATAACGATTGGGTATCTGTAAACAAGTCCCATTTTTCCTTGAAGTAGAATCCTTGGGCCTATAATTAATGGAGTTTTATTTTTTCTCGAATAATCAATGATTGACCTGTCCTTTAGTAGTGTATTAACATTCACTCCTACTGTTGCTTCATTTCCTGCTTCTGGGTAATTGTAAAGGATGATGCTGTCTTTCACCAATTGAATAGAAAGGAGTCCTTTTTTAGAAATTTTATAAATTTCTTTCGTGAATTCTGTGAAAGATTCTTGATTGATATTGGGATGAATGCCTACATAGCTAGCAATTACCTTGGATAAGTAAAATTTATCTGATAAAGATTCTTCAATAATCGATTTGATACTTTGAACCCTATTTTCAAGCTCTTCATTAATCACATATTCGTCATGTTCTTGTCTCAATTCATGATAGAAGAGTGATGAGCTACCTACGAAAAGTGTTGCCAAAAGGCCTACAATAAGTGGAAGAAACAGTTTATTTTTAAATTTAGGCATTTCGTATCGTAAGTGACTGGACTTCAATTTAAACCTTTATTTTAAATAATAAAAATATTAAAGTACTAATTTCTATCTGTTGGATTTAATAATTCTCTCAATTTTTCATCTTCATTTTTATTCTTGCTCCAATAAGGTGAAAGAATCGTTGTATCTAAAACGGCAATTGTTGTCATGATTTTTCTATTTTCTCCATAACCACTTGGAAAAGATTCCTCCCAGCCCAATATTTTATTTGGAAATTCTTTCTCGAATTTTATGTTGACTTCTCGTTCGATTTTATGGTACTTGATGTTTAAAGTAAGTGCGAATTCCGTCTCAGTGAGGCTAATTACTGCTTTTTGAGGTTTTATTGCAGTATGCGATAGGCGCAACCATTGAGTAGAAGGGAGCAAGTCAACTTCTCCTGTTGGGATCGTTTGATAATCCAGTCGAATTCGATTAAACAATTCATCTTCGAGTAGCACATTTGCTATTTGTCCTTTTTCATCAGCTTCGTTCATGAAATAGGAATGTCCTGTAAATTCGAAGTTTTGTTTTCGTTTGTTCAACTGTAAATAAGTATGCCCGCACCATTCTTGTGATGAAGTGGATACTTTCAATGTAGAAGGGTATTCATTTGAATTGATTGGAGTAAATATTGAACTCATCAATGAATAATCATAGATTCCTGTTGTAAATTTTTTGATGAAATTGGTTTTTAAAACGGTGGTCGATTTACTATTATCAGCACTTTCATTTTTTACCTGCTTTTTTGGCAAAAAATCTTCTGTTACGAAAATCAGTACTGCATCGCCTTTTCGTTCTTCCCCATATCTAGCCTGCGATAATTGATAATGGTTTAGTTCTGCAACACCCGCATACCAATAGCTCGAGAAGTCTGGGTGATGTTCTGTAGCTTTAGTAGTTTCTTCTGATGGATTGGGTTGGCTTGAACAGGCAGTAATACACCAACTCACAACGATGAGTAGTTTGAGTTTCATGCTTTTTTTGGTAAAATTAAGTATAAAAAAACGCCCAATTATTAATATAAAAGGGCGTCAATATATTTTCTAAGCGTAACCTATTCAATAGGGTAATATACCTCTGTTTTCCATTTAGAAGTGTCTGCTTCCATTGCCGGATCTGTGATGTAAATTTCATAGGGAGACCCTGTCAACTTTAATTCTGCTGCTGAAATATAAGTGTTCATCGTTTCGTGCATTGCACCTGTTTTGTCATAATCGCCAAAAATGATTCCTTTCAGTGCTTTCTCTGCCTTTTTCTCTTTCAGCTTAATTCTTCCATCTTCGGATAGGTTTCCTTCAAATGGAATCGCTGCTTCTAGTATAACTTTTTCAGGACTGTAGTAGTGGTAATAAGCCAATTGAGAGCCACTTTGATTCATTCCTGCAATAGTGGCGTAGATCAAAATGTCTTTGTACAAATCAACTAATTTATCCTCTACACCATTCGCATCAGTAGAATCCAATATGGTCAATATCATTTGAGCCTCCACATCGGTTATTGAAACATTCTCGGGAAGTGCAATTGTTTTTGGTTTACTTTCTACCACTTCTTTTAGTTGATTCAAGCCGATGATGTATGCATCGTGAATCATGTCTTCAATAAAAAGGGCGCTAATTAAACGCATGTGAAAAGGCAATTCACTCCCTTCAAAAGTCCACTTCAAAAGCGTTTTTCCATCGCTTTCAGGAGTCAGGTACCAAGCAGAATAGTCATTTGACTCATAGCCGCCAAACTCCATTTTGGTTTTGATTAAACTATATTCTTCAAGTTCTGTGATGGTCTGTTTTCCATTTCCTACTTTATCATGATTGCTTTCCCAACGATTAAAAGAGCCAACTATTCCCATCGTATCAGAGTAGAAGTTTTTCATTTCAGGATCTATTTGATGCCAAATTGACCAATTGGACCAGCTTTTAAAATCAAGTACCTCTTCATAAATCATTTCTGGAGAAGCGTCAAAAACAATAGATTCTTCCAATTGCAATGACGAAGGTGTAAGTAGTGTGGCTATCGCGAGTAAGGCAATAAGAATTAGTAATATACTAATTATTCGTTTGAATATTTTCATTGTTTTTTTGGTTGATTGGAAGCTAATATAGCACATCAAAATTGATAATTATAATTTGATTTGCAGTTTCATAACTTCAAAAATATTGGGGATAGTTTTTAAGCTCAAATGAATTTTAACAGTTAAAAATCAATTTTTTGCTCATCTTTAATTAGATTAGCAGGTTGTAAAAAGAGCCTACCTTTTTTATTGAACCCCAATTTATATCATTAAGTTCTTGTTTTGAATAAGTTGATTGATTTGAATAAAATATTTTTTAATTTTTTCCTACTTGCTGGTTTATTAATTTCAATAAATTCTGTAAAAGCATCTGAGATATTGGAAAGTGATACTGTTAAAGCATTAGTTTTTAATAGTAGTTCATCTATTGCGTCTTCAGTTAAAGATCTTTCAGGAACCCAATTGATCCGTTTGATCGATTCCTTGTTGGACCAAAAAGAGTTGCCCGAGGAGTTATTGCGACAGTTGGTTGAGGTAGTTGGCGAAATTGCATTGGAAGAGGAAGAAATTCCAATTACTTTGAGCGGATTTTATGACGATTCTGAGTATCCGTCTAATTCATTTTATGGCGATTGGGATAATTATAAAATGCATCCATTAATTCCAACTGAGAATGAAAAGCTAACACTCATTCTTCAAGATACCATCAATAACTGTTCATTTTATCCACCTCTTAAAGGGTTAATTACCTCCAATTATGGTTGGCGAGATGGTAGAAGTCACCATGGGATCGATATAGATTTACAAGTGTGGGATCCGGTTCACGTCGCATTTGATGGTATGGTTAGGATTTCCAGAAATCATCCTACCTATGGTAGAGTAGTGGTGGTGAGGCATTACAATGGTTTGGAAACGTTGTACGCCCATTTACATCGATTGAAAGTAAAAGCAGGAGATATAGTAGAAGCAGGACAAGTGGTTGGTCTTGGAGGCAGTTCAGGTCGTTCTACTGGTAGTCATTTACATTTTGAAGTACGGTTTAGAGGACGACCACTGAATCCAAGAACTATAATCGAATTCAACCAAAATCGTTTGGTGAGTGATTCCATTGTTTTGGTAACCAATCGATGGGGAAATTATACCTGCTACCCTGCAGGAATAAATTATTATACGGTTCAAAAGGGCGATTTTTTGGTTAAAATTGCATCTCAGTATGGTACCAGTGTTCAGCGTTTATGTGAATTAAATGGGATCAATCGAAAATCTACTTTAAGAATTGGTAAGAAATTGAGAATCGACTAACTAATGACCCTAACTTACATCAATTTTGAGGACCATCCCACCAATAGGAACAAGATGGTTTTTCATTTTAAAGAAGCAGAACATGCGGACTATTTTCAAAACTTGCTCAATGAGAATAGAATTAAACATGAGCGCCAAGTAGACGAAGACGACAATGGACGTGTCTACTTCGGTGTAATGAAAAGTGATTTTAAATTGGCAAAGCGACTGAACTATCTGACTTATGGGCATTTTAGAGATCCATTTATTACAGTTCCTTTTTTTAAGTATTTATTGTTAATTGTTACCATCACTGCTGTGACATTGGCAATTTATGGCGCAATAAAAGGGAGTCAATAACATAATTTATTTGGTATTATTAATCTTAATTTTGTCGTCCATGAGAATAAAAATCACCCTTGTTTTTTTCTTGTTCACACTAGTTGGAAATACCTTTGCACAAAAAGATGTAACCACCTTTGGAATTCAGTTGAAACCAATTATTCCTATGAGTATTATTGGGTTTAATGAAGAAACAATAGATGCCAATAATGTAGATTTCAATCTTTCATCACAACCTGGTTTTAGTTTTGGGATGGTTGCTCGTAGAGGGTTTACTAAAATGTTTTCAATAGAAGGAGGTATTAACTATACCAAACGCAATTATGACTTAGTCATTACCGATGGAAACTTTGAAGGGAAATCAGATTTCTCATTTCTCTCTTATGATATCCCTGTGTTGGCACTGATTTATATTCAATTGGGTGAAAACGCTTTTTTGAATACTGCATTTGGTGCGTCTATTGATTTTTACCCTTCCGATTTAGAGACTTCTGATGATTACTTTCGACATTCTACTTACCGCAAAGAATGGATACTCCCCAGTTTATTAGCCAATGTGGGGTTTGAGTACCGAACCTATAAAAGTGGGTATTTCTATATTGGAGCATCCTACCATCGGCCATTCAGTAATATTGCGCAAACTGACGTGGGATACTACCGAAATAAGGATAGTAATAATGCGCTAAACTATGATGCCTTTGCCGATTTTAATTTAGATGGAAGTTACCTGACGCTAGACCTAAGATATTTCTTTCACGAAGATCCTGAGAGAAAAACCAAAAGAAAATAAACCAAATTATGATTGAAGAAAGTACCCGCTATTTTATCGAGAAATTTATTAGCCTAGGGGTTTCTGAATCCATTGCAGGATACCTGAATTATGCACTATTAGGATTATTTCTAATTATTGTTTGTTTGATTGCTGATCGATTTTCCCGCTTGATATTGGTTAGAATTGTTAGCGCTCTTGCCGCAAAAAGTAAAACACATTGGGATGATATTCTAGTAGAGAAAAAATTCTTTTATGCAGTGGCACATTTGGCTCCTGTTTTATTAATCGAAATATTAGTGCCCATAGTATTTAATGGACTTCCCACTTTTGTCGATTATGTCATCCGATTGAATGATATTTATTTGATTGTAGTGGTGCTCATTATGGTCAATCGTTTTTTACTAGCGGCACAACTGATTCTTTCTGGATTCGAATTGTTTAGGGATAAGCCACTTGAAAGTTATTTTCAATTGTCTAAAATTATTCTAGGCATCATTGCTACTGTGTTGATATTGTCTGTTTTAGTAAGTAAATCTCCGATTTACTTCTTGAGTGCTGCAGGTGCTATGACAGCTGTTCTCTTATTTGTTTTTAAAGATACCATACTTGGTTTTATTGCCTCGATTCAATTATCTGTGAACGATATGATTCGAGTAGGAGATTGGGTTCAAATGGATAAATATGGAGCTGATGGCGATGTATTGGAAATCAATTTGACAACGGTTAAAGTTAGGAATTGGGACAAAACAATAAGTACCGTTCCGACCTATTCTTTTATATCTGACTCCTTTAAGAATTGGAGAGGAATGCAAGAAACCGGTGCTAGAAGAATTGCTAGATCCATTTATATCAATATGGGAACTGTCAAGTTTGCCACTCCTGAAATGATAGAACGCTTTAAGAACATTCACATCATTAACAAATATGTTGAAGAAAAGCAGATCGAAATTGCCAATTACAATAAGGAAAATGAAGTAGATACTTCTCACGTATCTAACGGTAGACGAATGACAAATTTGGGTACGTTTAGGGCTTATGCTCAGAAATATTTAGAACGCCATCCAAAAGTGGATAAAAGCCTTACAATTATGGTAAGACAGCTTGAGCCGAATGAGAAAGGAGTGCCAGTTCAGATTTATTGTTTTTGCAACGATATCGCCTGGGAAAACTATGAAGCCGTTCAGTCTGATATCATGGATCATTTGATTTCTGTTATTCCACAATTTGATTTACAAGTGTTCCAGAATCCATCTGGGTCAGACTTTAGAAAATTACAGGCAGAATAGAATCTAGTGCGCTATTAAAACTTTAGTGATGGATGTTTCATTGAATTGACGATCAACACTTTTTATAAAGTAAATTCCTTCTTTAAGAGTTGAAGTGTTAATAATCACATCGTGATTTGCAGTCGTTTGAGGTATTTCTATTGACCGGCCTAAAATGTCCAAGATTGTGATGTTATTTTCGTTTTGATTAGAAATAGTTAGTGAATTGTCTGCAGGGTTTGGATATATCCTAAGTTTATTAGATAGCGTTGCCTCAATATAAATGATATTGGAATAGTCAAAATTGCCATTAAAATCTACTTGCTTTAAGCGGTAATAGTTCACTTTTTTGTTCGGAGATTGGTCTACAAATAGGTAACTCGTTCTTTCAGCTGAACTTCCCTTGCCTTCAACTTGTCCAATCTCAGTCCAACTTTCCCCATTGACACTACTTTCTACTGAAAAGTAATCGTTGTTGATTTCAGTCGCAGTTGCCCAACGAAGTGTATTATTTATTCCAGTATTGGTTCCAGAAAAGTTGAGCCATGTTACAGGAAGTGGAGTGTTTATTTCATCAATCGTACCCAAAGTAAACCTTACGCTGTCGCGAACCCCCGTAACTCCGCTAAATTCAAATTGATTACTTCCTAAGCTTACCGCACCAGAAATAGGAGTCTCGTCAGCAAAAGATCCATCATTATCACTATCAATGAGTAATCTTAAATGGGAGGCTGTTGCCGGGGTTCCATTACTTAAATCCCATCGTAAGTCTACTGTTCCAACATCCACAGAGGTACCCGAAGTATTCCGTTCGCTCACTCTCCATACTCTATTCATTCTCGCTTCTAAACCGCCTGAAATATCTACATAGTTTTTTCCGGTTGCATTGTTGTGCCCCCATAACATGAATTCGCCATTGTTTAAATCAGTCGGATTTAGGAATCGGGGTTCTGAACTACCTTGCGCATCATTGTGAATGTTGGAAGCATCCACACGGCCTATTCCTGCCACCTCATGGTCATAATTTCCATTGATGGCTTCGTCATTTCTGTAGACATCATTCGCGCTTAAAGCAATGTTATATTGAGCTGATAAATAGTTATTAATTATTATTCGTTGAGCAGAATTTACAGCAAAATTGTATTGCACAATTTCAGCGTAATCAGCTCCTAAGTAGGAACTATAATCTTTGTTTAATGCACCAATCGTAACAGGTTGATTACTGTTGCCTATTGTAGTAGAAGCTTCGGTGGCAGTCGTATTTAGACTCTCCTCGATATAAATTCTTACCCTGCTCGCAGCTGCGCTTGTGCCGTCATATCGAAGACTTAATAAATAATTAGTGGCACTAGTAAAAGTTGCAGCAGTTGAAAAGCGATTATTTTGAGTTTCAATATCAGTATATAAATTTCTTCCAGTATGAAAAAACCAGGTGTAGGAATAGTTGGCCGAGGTATTAAAATCTCTACGTTTTCCTATAATTCCTCGAGGTGTTCCATCAATGTTATTTCCTCGTAAAACTGCAAAATAGGTAAGGCCAGCAGAGTTGTCTAAAATGTCGGCATCAGCAATTTGCATTTGATCGTTGGAGCCATCTAATCGAATAATTGGCTGTCCATTAAGCGAACTGGTAGAATAATAAAGCGGTTTTTGAGATGCGATAAGTTGAATGGCATCATTGTTATTTCCAGAGCTGTCTTTCCAAACAGATACAGGGTCACCACTTGTTCCATAATAATTACTCGCTTTTAGCCAGAGTCCATTATTGGTTGAATTGCCAACTCCTCCTGGCCCAAATTGACAAAGGGCATAAAAAGGAGTTATTAAAGCGAAGTGAATAAGAAATAGTAACCTCATCGATTGTAGTGTAGTAAACCAAAAGTAACCATATTGTTGAATTAGAAGAAATAAATTTAAAAAAAGGATAGAATAAGAAAAGCCCATCAAATTCAGTAATACTGAATCTGACAGGCTTTGCCTTTCAATCTAATTAAAAACTACTAATAACAATATTTATTTTCTTCAATTAATTTCGCAGCTACAATTCTTCTACTTTCTTTTACGTTAAAGAATTCATGTTTGGTAAATCGTTTCATACCCATCATCATTGCTCTCAGCTCATCGCCTTCCGCAAAAGATTGAATAGCATCTCTACCAGCTTTGCCAATTCTATCTGCAGCATCGTATAGGTATACTTGCATCATCGCAATTTGCTCTTTGGTAGCTTTATCGCCTAATTTTTGAATTCTCAGTAAAGTAGATTCAGCAATGTATGTTTCCATCATCATGTCGGCAATGTTCATCAATACTTCTTGCTCTTTTGCCAATTGTTGCATCAATGTTTTTGCTGCAGCTCCGGCTACTAATAAAACTGCTTTTTTGAAGTTTCCGACTAATCGAGTTTCAGCGGCATAAGCTGCTGAATCATCAAAATCAAAATCAGGAATCTCCATTAATTCTTCTGCAATCTTCATAGCAGGAGTCATTAAATCCAATTCTCCTTTCATCGCTCTTTTCAACATTAAGTCGACAGAAAGCATTCTATTGATTTCGTTCGTTCCTTCAAATATTCGGTTGATTCGAGCATCTCTAAATGCTCTTTCCATAGGAGCTTCAGCAGAATAGCCCATCCCGCCATAAATTTGAACACCTTCATCAACCACATAATCCAATGTTTCTGAACCATGAACTTTCAAAATAGCACATTCAACAGCAAATTGTTTGATGCCTTCTAATGTTGCTTTTTGCTTGTCCATTCCTTCAGCAATGTAATTCTCAATTTCGTCTTCTATGCTTTGAGATGCTCTGTATAAAGCAGATTCAGTGGCAAAGCACTTTATAGCTTGCTCTCCTAGTTTGAAACGGATCGCACCATATTTAGAAATGGCTCTACCAAATTGCTCTCTTTCATTTGCATAGGTTACTGAACGTGTAATGGCCATTTTTGCAGCACCCAATGCAGCGCCAGCCAATTTTATTCGACCAATGTTAAGAATGTTCAAAGCAATCATGAACCCTTCTTGGCGGTCGCCTAATAAATTTTCAGCAGGTACTTTTACGTTATTGAAAAATACTTGACGTGTTGAAGATCCTTTGATTCCTAACTTTTTTTCTTCAGGATTTAAGGTCAAACCTTCCATGTCCTTTGTTAAAATAAAAGCAGATAAGTTTTCATCGTCACCAATTTTAGCAAAAACGGTAAATACATGGGCGAAACCACCATTGGTGATCCACATTTTTTGTCCGTTTAAAACGTAATGTTTTCCATCCTCAGAAAGCACTGCTTTGGTTTTTCCTGAGTTTGCATCAGATCCTGCACTTGGCTCAGTTAAACAGTAACATCCTTTCCACTCGCCTGAAGCTAATTTTGGGATGAACTTGGCTTTTTGTTCTTCCGTACCGTAATATAGAATCGGTAATGTTCCGATTCCTGTATGTGCAGAAAGCGCAACGGCAAATGAATGTCCTCCACCTGTAACCTCTGCTGTTAACATAGAAGTCACAAATCCTTTCCCAAATCCGCCTAAATCTTCAGGAACCGAAATGCCCAATAAACCAAGATCTCCTGCTTTATCCAATATGGAAGGCATTAATCCTTCTTCCATTGCATCTATTCGATCTAGGTTTGGGAATACTTCCGCATCTAAAAACTCTTTACAAGAGTCTGCTATCATGTGTTGTTCTTCCGTGTAATCTTCTGGGATAAATATGTCTTTTGCATCGGTCTCTTTAATTAAAAACTCTCCGCCTTTTGTTCTGTTGCTCATGGTTATAATTTTTTGGTTATTATAATAATTCGAAGATTCCTGCTGCTCCTTGTCCTGCTCCTACACACATGGTTACCATGCCGTATTTGCCGCCTCTCTTCTTTAATTCATTCAATACTTGAACGGTTAGTTTTGCACCGGTGCATCCAAGTGGATGACCCAACGCAATAGCGCCACCATTAACATTTACTTTCGATTTGTCCAATCCTAATTCACGAATTACAGCTACCGATTGAGAGGCGAATGCTTCGTTCAATTCGATCAAATCAATGTCTTCAAGCTTAAGTCCTGCTTGCTCCAATGCCATCGGAATCGCCTTGATTGGTCCAATTCCCATAATTCTAGGATCTACTCCTGTAGCAGCATAGGAAACTAATCTAGCGATTGGTTTCAAGTTTAATTCTTTCACCATCTTTTCAGAAACGACCAATACAAAAGCTCCACCATCATTTGTTTGTGAAGAGTTACCGGCTGTCACCGAACCGCCATTTGCAAATACAGGACGTAATTTAGAAAGCGCTTCTACACTCGTTCCAGCTCTTGGACCTTCATCAACTGTTACAGTATAATTTTGTTTCTTTTTCTTGCCGTTTTCGTAGTAATTTTCTTCTACTTCAATGGGTGCGATGTCATCCGCAAAACGATTCTCCGCTTGAGCCTTCAAAGCTTTCATATGCGATTCATAAGCAAATTGATCTTGCTCTTCTCGCGATACGTTGTATTCTTTTGCTACAGCTTCTGCGGTCAATCCCATTCCCCAATAATAGGTTGGGTTGTCTTTTGCTACATCTGCGTTTGGAACAATTCTCCATCCACCCATTGGCATGCAGCTCATGGACTCTACTCCACCAGCGATAACACAATGGTTCATGCCGCTTCTAATTTTAGCAGCTGCAATGGCAATGGTTTCTAATCCTGAAGAGCAGTATCTGTTTACTGTCATCCCAGGAACGGTAATATTATTTAATCCAATCAGTGAAATCAATCGACCAACGTTAAGGCCTTGTTCCGCTTCAGGACTTGCATTACCTACGATTACATCATCAATGTGGTCAGATGTAACTTTAGGATTGTCTTTCATTAAATGTTTGATCACTTGTGCTGCAATATCATCAGGGCGAGTAAAGCGCAATTGGCCTCTGCCTGCTTTGCCTACTGCTGAACGATATCCTGCTACTATATATGCTTCCATGTTGTTGTCTTTTTTTAAGTTTTGAAAACTTCGATTCAGTATTGTTTAGTTTCTTAGCACTTTACCTTTGGTCACAATGCTTTGCAAACGTTCCAAGGTTTTTTTCTTGGTGCACAATTCTACAAACGCCTTCCGTTCTAACTCTAGTAAATAGGTTTCTGATACTTCAGTGACTTCTGATAAATCTCCACCGCACATTACATAACCTAACTTTTCAGAGATTAACGCATCGTGCTCTGAGATGTAGTTTCCAGATTTCATTGAATTCGCTCCTACGTATACAATTCCCAAACCTTCTTTTCCTAATACTTTGATATCAGTTCGCTCTACTGGTTGGCTGTAACCTTTGTCAGCCAATGCAATTGCTGCTTCTTTAGCTCGCTTCAATTGAAACTCACGGCTTACAACCACTTCATCAATACCTTCACGTAAATACCCTTTATCAAAAGCTTCGTAAGCTGAGGTAGAAACCTGTGCTTGTCCAATCGTCAAGAATCGCTCTCTCATCGCATTAATTCGGATGTCACCTTCTTTCAAACTGTCAGATAATCGGAGAACAAATTCTTTCGTTCCACCACCACCAGGAATTACACCAACACCAAATTCAACTAATCCCATGTACAATTCTGCATGAGCAACTACTTTATCAGAGTGCATGCATAATTCGCAACCGCCACCTAACGCCATTTGGTGAGGAGCAGAAACTACTGGAATTGCACTGTATCGAATGCGCATCATTGTCTTTTGGAATTGAGCAATCGCGAATGACAATTCATCATATTCTTGCTCAACCGCCATCATGAAAATCATACCTACATTGGCTCCTGCTGAGAAGTTCTGACCGGTGTTAGAAATTACTAAACCTTTGTAGTCAGCTTCCGCTAAATCGATGGCTTTGTTGATTCCTTGAATCACTTCAGCACCAATTGTATTCATTTTTGTATGGAATTCTAAGTTTAAGATTCCATCACCTAAGTCTACTATTGTTGTTCCTTTGTTGCTCCAAACAGTATTCGCTGCTCTTAAGTTATCCAATACCACTAAGTCTTCCGTTCCTGGAATTACTTTGTATCCTTTAGTAGGAATGTCGTAATAGTATTTCGTTCCGTTTTCTACTTTATAGAAAGTCTTCGCTCCGCTAGCTATCATTTCATTGATCCACGCTGCTGGCTTTTGACCATTCGCTTTCATCAACTCAATTCCTTTTTCTAAGCCCAATGCATCCCAAGCTTCAAATGGTCCTAATTGCCATCCAAAACCAGCTCTCATACCGTCGTCTATTCTGAATACTTCGTCTGAGATTTCAGGAATTCGATTCGAAACATATTCAAATAAGCCTAAGAAATTCGCTCTAAAGAAATCTCCAACTTTACCTTCAGATTCAATCAATAGTTTGGTTCTTTCTCGAACGTCTTCTATTTCTCTAACTTTTCCTATAATGTCAAAGCGCACTTTCGTTTGCTCTTCATATTCTAAAGAATCAAGGTTTAGTGACAAAATATTACTTTGTCCATCTGCACCTTTTACCTTTTTATAAAATCCTTGACCTGATTTAGATCCTAGCCAATTCTTGTCTAATAAATGTTGAACATATCCGGGAATCGCAAACATCTCTTTTGCTTCATCATTAGGGCAGTTCTCTCGAACACCATTCGCTACGTGAACCAATGTGTCTAATCCTACTACATCGCATGTTCTAAATGTAGCTGATTTTGGTCGTCCTAAAATGCTTCCTGTTAATTTGTCCACTTCTTCCACTTTGAAGCCCATCTCTTTCACAGTGTGGAAAAGATTCATAATGGAGTACACTCCAATTCTGTTGGCAATAAAAGCAGGAGTGTCTTTAGCGAGTACTGTTTTCTTGCCCAAGAAACGTCTACCATAGTCCATTAAAAAATCAACGATTGCAGGGTCTGTTTTTGGTGTTGGAATGATTTCTAATAACTCCAAATATCTTGGAGGGTTAAAAAAGTGCGTTCCTAAAAAGTGGGTTTGAAAATCTTCACTTCTTCCTTCTAACATCATATGAATTGGAATTCCTGATGTGTTTGAAGAAATAATGGTTCCTTTCTTTCTATATTTTTCTACGTTATCAAAAACGATTTTTTTTATGTCTAATCGTTCTACAACTACTTCGATTACCCAGTCAGCTGATGCAATATCTTTCATATTGTCATCCATGTTGCCAGTAGTGATACGTTTTGCGAATGATTGCCTATAAATAGGAGAGGGGCTAGATTTTAATGCAGTCATTAAGGCTTCATTTACAATTCTGTTTTTTACAACAGTATCGGTTAATGATAAACCTTGTTTCTCCTCTTTGGCAGAGAGTTCTCTTGGAGCAATATCCAAAAGCAGGACCTCCAAACCAATGTTTGCGAAATGGCATGCAATCTGCGAACCCATTACTCCTGAGCCCAATATTGCAACCTTTTTTATTCTTCTCGTAGCCATAAAATAATTATTTTTAGGTTTTATTTATTCTCTTTATAATTTGTAATCAACTGACTAATATTATTCATTACGTCAAAATAAGTAGCTAACTTTTTTTCAGGAATGTTTGCAATGATGTGAGTGTTTAAATCCTTCACAACTTTCTTAGCAATTGATTTTTTCTCTTTTCCCAATTCAGTCAAATGCACCCGAACCATTCTCCCGTCAGATTTATCTCCCTTGCGTTCGATTAATCTTGCCTCTTCCATATTTTTCAATATTCGACTTAAACTAGTCGCCTTCATTCCCATCAATGGGGCAATTTTTGTGGCTGGAGTTCCAATAGAATCTTCAATGTTTAATAGTACAAATCCTGTTGCTTGTGTCAACCCATATTCTGCGGCTATTCCATTGTATAAATTGGTCAAAGCATGCCAATTTGCCTTTATATAGTAATCTACTGTTTCGTTTGGTTTCATTTATTCGGCTTGATTGAAAACAAATATAATAAATTATTACTATGCATGCATAATAAAGATGAAGTTATTTAACAAAAAAAATCCCTTCTTAAAAAGTTAAGAAAGGATTTTAGAATTTATCTGTAAAGTGCCTCTATTTGATCGAGGTATTTAGCTTTAACGACAGCCCGTTTAATTTTCATGGTCGGCGTCATTTCTCCGGTATCTATTCCCCATGCATCTGGAACCAAAATGAAACGTTTGACTTGTTCGTATTGCGCAAACCCTTTGTTGTAATGATCTACTTCTTGCTGAATTCGATCAACAATAGTTTGATTTTTAACTATAGAAGCATTGTCAGTAAATGGAATATTTTTACGTTTGCAGTAATCCTTTAAGAAGTCAAATGCAGGTTGAATTACGGCAGAAGGGTGTTTCTCGCTTTCGCCAACTACCATTAATTGTTCAATAAAGGACGATTCCTTCATTTTGTTTTCAATCACTTGTGGAGCAATGTATTTACCACCTGATGTTTTGAATGTTTCTTTTTTACGACCAGTAATTTTTAAGAAATTGTCAGCGCTCAATTCACCAATATCTCCAGTTTTAAAGTAGCCATCATCGGTGAACACTTCTTTCGTTGCATCTGGTTTCTTATAGTAACCCATCATTACGTTGGGTCCTTTTACAAGGATTTCGCCATCCTCAGCAATCTTCACAGTCACATCATCCAAAGGACGACCTACTGTTCCAATCCGAACCCCATTGTTTTCTTCACAATTCACTGAAATTACTGGAGATGTTTCTGTCAACCCGTATCCTTCCATAATTGGAATTTGAGCCGCTAAGAAAATTCGTGCTAAACGAGGTTGTAATGCCGCAGCACCTGAAGCTACTGCCAAGGCATTTCCGCCTAAAGCTTCTCTCCATTTACTGAAGATTATTTTGTTGGCTAATTTTAATTGAAAATTGTAGATTGGATTGTTTCCGCCGATTTCATATCGATTACCCAAACCAACTGCCCAAAAGAACAATGCTCTTTTGATGCCTGTCAATTCCATTCCTTTGGCCATTATTTTGTCATATACTTTCTCTAATAATCGAGGAACTGCCGTAAAGATCTGAGGCTTTACATCACGCAAGTCATCGCCAATGGTTTCCATTGATTCGGCATAATAAATAGATACACCCACATAAATATACATGTATGCTACCATTCGTTCATAAACATGACACAGCGGTAAAAAACTTAAAGCCTTACTGTTGTGGTCGCATGGTAATCTTTTTCGTGACGAAAGTGAATTTGAAACTAGGTTTTTGTGCGAAAGCATCACACCTTTTGGTCTTCCCGTTGTACCTGAAGTATAAATTAATGTCGCTAAATCTTCGGTTTTTATTCCATCCATTATGGATTGCACAGGGCTAAAGTCTCCATTGGCATCTAGTTCCAACACTTCTTTCCAGTTTTTTGCTCCTGAAACTTGATCGAAGGTGTAGAGATTTTCCAATGTTGGAACTTGATTGCTGATGTTGCTTACTTTTTGGAAAAGATCCGCATCAGAGACAAAGCAGCATTTAATTTCTGCATCGTTCATGATGTAAGCATAATCTTCTTCAGTAATTGTTGGGTATATCGGAACGCTAACTCCGCCCATTTGGGTAATTCCTAAATCGGTGATGTGCCATTCCGATCTGTTATTTGAAATGATGGCAATTTTATCACCCGGATTAAGCCCCATTTTAAGAAAAGCCATACTCATTTTTCGTCCCATCGAGATGAATTCGTCCGTGCTTGTCTTCTCCCACTTTCCATTAACTTTTGACGTTAATGAATCCTCTTTTTTATAATTTTTCTGCTGATGATAATGCAGATCGAATATTCTTGTTATTTGCTTTTCCATCTTCTCGAGTGATTTATTTTGTATAAATATATCACTTTCTAATGATAGTTTTGTGAATTGTAAATGTGAAGAAATATGAAAAAAGTAGACTATTGGGTAAATCATCTTGATTTATTGCCACATCCGGAAGGAGGATTCTTCAAAGAAATGTATCGCTCAGGAGCAACTGTTTCGGCTGATATTATGGAAGAAGGGTTGGAAGGAAGCAGAAACTTGGCAACTGGAATTTACTTTTTAATCACAGAAGGTAATTTCTCTGCATTTCACCGAATAAAATCGGATGAGATGTGGCATTTCTATTACGGCGAACCATTAATCGTTCATGTGATCGAATTAGATGGAACCTATACCAAACTCTCCATTGGATTAGATCTAGAAAATGGGCAAACTCCACAAGCAGTAGTTCCGGCAGGAGCATGGTTTGCTAGTGAATCATTAGGAACTTATTCGCTTGTTGGTTGCACGGTTTCTCCCGGGTTTGACTTTCAAGATTTTGAATTGGCGAAGAAAGCCGAATTGACTTTAGCGTTTCCACAGCATCTGGAGTTGATTGGGAGATTGTGTCGATAGTAGACTTATTGTAAATGATATAGTAATCTCTATTCCAATTTAATGATGTTGAAAAAGCTAAAAAACAGAAATCCTTTTAACTAGATAATTGAATAAAATAAAATATCTTTATGCTTTTTACTTTTCCGTCTTCACTAAAAGATAATCTATGAAACTATTTATTTCTACTGTATTTATTTTATGCTGTTTGTATGCTTTTCCACAAAAATGCAAATTTGACTATGAGAAGGAAGATAAAATGACCAATAAAATGGTCAAAAGAATTGATTTAAAAACAAAGTATTACCATCACTTATCATTTTATAATAATGGAGAAATATTGCAGATTACAGAAACTATTATTTATAGAAGTGAGCAAAATGAATATATAAACGAAGGGGCTAAATTGAAGATAAAGTTGAATAATGATTCAGTAATAGAATTGCTCTCTACTAATGTCGCCAAACCTTCAACTTTTTTAATAGGCGGGTCTGTTAAGACTAAATACATTATTGAATATACATGTGAAAAAGATGTATTCGAACTAATAAGTAAGTATGGGTTTGCAGTATTTAGTTACCAACCGAAAGGTAAAGTACCTGAAACTTATGAGTTGAATAAGAAATCTGCGGCTAAGTCAGCACAGTCAGCAACTTGTATATTGCAGGATTGAGAATTCAATCGAGGCTGTTTTTTTCTTAATTTTAGTTAACTAGAGCGATGTGCTGTAAACAAAAAAGCCACATAGTTCTGAATTTTCAGCTTTCCATGTGGCTTTTGAATTTTATAATTTGTTGCTTATTCTACAATCACTTTAATGGTAGTGCTCATTTGCGCTCCATAACTTTGGTGATAACCATCAGCAAATTGCATCGTTAATGTATGTTCGCCTTTAGGTAATATCAACTCAGTTTCTGTTTGACCTTTACCATAATGGATGTTTAAAGAATCAGCAGGTACCGCAGTTCCTCTTTCAAGAGCTGCACCATCAATAATAATGTGGTGGTGGCCTTTTCCTTCATGTAATTCTCCAGCAGGTTCTACTTCCATACCCTCAACACCAAATTGAACTTTTACAGGAGATTTTACTTTTTGTCCATCTGTTAAGTTTGCGAAGAATACTCTAGCACCTTCAGGAATAGCTACTGGTGCTACTTCGGCTGCTTTTTCCATCATTGCTTCATGATCATGACCTGCATGATCATCGTGCATTTCTTCACTTTGCATTTCTTTTTCTTCAGTTGCTTTTGGTGCATCTCCACAAGAAGCTACAAATAAGCCCAAAGCAATTGCCAATACATTTATTTTTTTCATAATTGTTGTTTTTATATTTTTTCTAAAATTAGGCAATAATATAGTTAACAACTTAAATTCCTTTACTTATGATTGGTCATTGAGTAGAGTGAAAAGTTAAAGGGTATAATTTGAATTGAAAGAGTGTGTTAGCTAATTAATTTGTTTTAAATCATGAACTAAATTTTTGAATATAGTCTCTATACGTTGTTCAGGATAATGAAAGAGAATATTTTAAGAAACTCAGCAGATTATTTTGCAATAATTAATTTATGAGTCAACTTTTCAGTGGCGGTTTCTACCGAAATAAGATACACGCTGCCTTTGGTAAGATTGGTCACTGTTTTTTTGTAATTGTTTTCTCCTGGATATAAATTAGTCAAAATAGCCTTGTCAATCAATGCGCCTTTAGTGTCGATGATGGATATTGTAACATCTTCCTTTTTAGTAAGGTTGAATAGAATGTTTAATTCTCCATTATTCGGGTTTGGATAAATTTTTAGGTTCATTAAACTAACGCTAGACTTATTTAAATTGTCTACTGATGATGGGCTAGGCTTTTTTATAAAGACCTTAAATATTTGACTGCTTGCACTGCTTTGAGTCCCTGTGTTTGTAAAAAAGATATTGGGCTGAGTACTACTTATTCCTCCATAAATATAACCAATCAAAGTGCTATCAGTAGTGACACTGTCGAGTTTAAAAACTTCATTGTCGTAATGCGGGAAAGTCAGATTCGGAATAAATTCTGCTCCAGCACCAAGTAAAGTAGGCATTTCTATGGGTAATTTATACTCTGCCATATTTCCTGAAGAATCTCTAGTTACTCTCGCTATGGTGTTGACAAAAGGTACATTGTTGTCTTGAACCAGAGTTCCTAAATTATCATAAAACTGAGCGATACCCCCAAAGAACACGGTGTGCATTTCATTTTCAACTTCAGAGTATATTGGTATGGTTGAGCAGTGATAGTGATTGTAATATTGCTGGAAAGTATTGTTGACAGTATATGTGCTAGAGTCGACAGTTACAGAATTCAAAAATGGCAAGTTGGCAGTTTGTTGGAAGACCCCGGAGAACATCGTAATGCCCTGGTCTCCATTAGGGAGAATTTGTGATTCTGCATTGTAATCTCTTCGATGAAGATTTACAGGGTCAACGAAAGAATTTAAATGGGTTATGGTAATTGTTGAGCCATTGTCTGATAAATTAAATTTCTTGATTGAGTTGGTGTATTCTTGGATAAACCCTTGGCCGTTATTAGGTCCCATTGGGTTGTACCTCCCGATGAATTTTTGTCCGCCGAGTAAATAAAAGGTATTGTTTATTTTCTTTAATTGGCCACCAGTAACTTGAAATTTTGGATCAGTAATTTGTCTGAAGTAACTCGTGAAGTTGGTGTTGTTAATTACCGCATTGATCACATCAGACACCTTAATTGCTGTTAAATTACTATACGTAGTGTGATCAGCAGCTGTTGGACTGTAGCCATACCCACCTAGGCAATACAAGTAATCCCCCTCTTGATAAAACTCCATATTAGTAGAGCTCAATTGTTCTTGAATAGCAGTAGGCAGAGATGTTAACGGTGCTGACCATTTTTGTTCTGAAACCGGATCAACAACAATCAATTGATTGTTGTGACCTGCAACATCAAATGCTGCAAACGGCTGTCTCTGATGCAAGCCATCTAAACGACCTCCTATTATAAGCCATTTCCCATTGTCCTGACCAAAAGCATACGACTGTATGCCGCCTAAACCTGAAATATTTACAGGTTGAATTCGAATTTCAAAAGGTGCAGCTTGGCCGTAACTAAAATTTGAAATAAAAAGTGCTGCAGCAAGAATTAGGTATTTTATCATGTTGTATTAATTATCAATTATATGATAAAACTACAACATTGAAAGTGATAGATATGTAACAAATATTACAGAGGGTTCTGTTTAAAAGATGAGGTCTTTTCAAAAGTTTAAAACTATTGATTTTGGGGATCAATTATACCTTTTTCTAGCTTTTTAGAATTATCGTTTTACCCCAATCATCATCCCAAGAACTCAATGTTTTCAAAACTTTGAAATACTCTTTATTAGTATTTATGTCAAGCCCAATTATTACTCTACATCCTTTGTCAATGAATTTAACTGGAATAAAATATGATTGAGTAATAAATTTAATGCTTGTATTTAACTTCATTTTTTTTTCATCTAAAAGCAATAAGTTAAATTTATGATTCAATGGAAACTCATACTCTGAATGGCCTGTAAAAAAATACGTTAGTTTCTTATTGTACCCTTCAATCAGCGATAACTTCTTTAGAATTGACTCACTTACTTTTCCCAAAAGGATTAATTGCATAATTTCTATCGTTTAGCTACTTTAAATTTATAAGGTTCAATAATATTGAATTTTACTTCATAGTTGCCGGGGTAATCAGGATTGTTTGAGGTAAAGAAGAAGCTTCGATATTTTCCGAAATTGTCTTTTAAATTAAAATTAGAAGGTTGATAAACTTGCCAAAAAATAAGCTCAAAATAGCTTTTATACATTTTAGAATCATTATTATCAAAATCATTGATCAAAATTCTTTTGTATTCAGTTATAAACTTTTTATTCAGTTTTTTATCATATTCTCTTTCCCACTTTGGTTTTAACAGGTTTTGCTTAGTAGTTTCATTAACCTTAGCTGTATCTATCTCAATCGATTGACAATGAATAAATAGTTGATAGTCATCCCAAATATCCCGGATACTAGACGTATAATAGTGAATATAAGGATTTAGTACTAAAAATTTATAGTGATAACGTGGTTTATATATTTGCTCAATATTCCCATAAGAGCTCAATGCTTTGCAATCTGATACTAATGGAACCCTAAAGATGTAATACGATTCCTCAAAGGAATTTTTTAAATCATTTGGAAACTTACTTGAAAAATTAATTTCCTCGTTTGGTTTAAAAATTTTGTTAGAATCCTCTAGGATAATTTTGAATGATCGTAAACTTACTGTGTCATAATAATCTAAAGTGTAATTTCTGAAGTTATAGAGCTGTAATTCATTTTCTAACTGAATAGATTGAAATTTTGCACTTTCAATCGTTTTTATATTCTTCTTTTTTTCTAAAAAAAAGGAATTGTTCAAATCTGAATATTCAATAAGTGAATAGTTTACATTTTTGGATGTCGAATAACTTAAAAGTGATAATTCATTAATTACATTATGACTTCGATAATTTAAATAATCGTCTGCATACATATGATTCAAAGAAGGTACATACTTTGGACCAGATGGAAAAAGCGGTTTTTTAAAAGGTATAAATTTACAAGATGTAAATAGTAAGCTAATCAAAATTACTAGGAATATTCTCATGATTTTATCACCATTTTTATTATCATCTAACTTGTTTTAAAGCTATATAGTTTACAAAATTATAGGGAATAAAAAATTCATATTTTCATACTACTCTCCCCAAACCACTTCACCACCAACCACCGTATACACTACTTTAGTTGATAATATTTCACTTTCTTTGACGGTCATTAAGTCTTTGTCGAGCAGAATAAAATCGGCGTACTTTCCAACTTCCAAGCTTCCTTTCTCGTTTTCTTCAAAGCTTGCTATCGCCGGCCAAATGGTCATTCCTTTCAAGGTTTCTAAACGACTTAAACCCTCATCAGGCAAAAAGCCTTGCTCAGGTTTGCCTTCTGCGTTTTTACGCGTCACAGCAGTATAAAAGGTCAATAAAGGATCAATTTTTTCGATTGGAAAATCTGTTCCCAATGGCAATAACCCATTTTGCGAAAGCAAGGTTTTAAAGGCATAAGCCCCTTTCAATCGTTCTGCACCCAATCGATCTTCTACCCAGCCCATGTCCGAAATGGCGTGTGTTGGCTGCACCGAAGGAATGATGGTGTACTTTCTAAACAATTCCATGTCATCAGGATGAACGATTTGGGCATGCTCGATTCTCCATCTTCGGTCGTTTACTTGTTTTAAGGCATTGCCATAAATAGTTAGCATCAGTCGGTTGGCAGCATCTCCAATGCAATGGGTGTTCATTTGCAACCCTGATTCGTATATTTTGTGCGCCATGTCTTGCAAGTAGGCTGAATCATTCAAGAATAGTCCCGAATTGGTGGAGTCATCTGAGTATGGCTCTATCAATTTAGCTCCACGAGATCCTAAAGCACCATCAGCGAAAAACTTAATCGCACCGATGTGCAAACGATCTGTTTTGTATGCAGTATCCAATAAATATTCAGCTAAGTTTTCTTCAGAAGGAGTTGCCATCCCGTAGATGCGCATTTTTAGTTTTCCTTCTTTCTGTAAATTATCGATGAGGTGAATCATCTTGTTTTCCAACATGGCATCCGCAACCGTGGTCAATCCTTTTTCGAAACACTTTTCTTGAGCGGTCAATAATGATTTCTGATCTTCTTCATCGGAGTAGCGAGGTAATTTTTGCTCCACATAAGTAATCGACCTGTCCACTAAAAGACCTGTTAATTTGCCATTTTCTTTTTTGAAAATTCCACCTTCTGTAATGGTAGTTGCATTAACTTCCGCCATGTCCAAAGCTGCTTGATTGGCTACAGCCGCATGAGAATCTACACGTTTTAGTAGAACTGGTGTATTCGGGAAAAGACTGTCTAATTTATGTTTGCTTGGGAAAGCTTGACCCGCCCATAAATTTTGATCCCATCCGTTTCCACCGATGAATTTTAGTTCCTTTCCTTTTGCAAAATCAACAACTCTTTGCACTGCTTCGTCCCAACTTTTAGCACCTGAAAGATCGACTTCCTGAAAAGAGCGACCGTACCAAAAGAAGTGGCAATGCGCATCGTTGAAACCTGGATAAACTGGTCGAGTACCCGCATCAATGGTTTTTTCACCAAAGTATTTATTCATGATCTGGTTCTCTGGTCCGATGGCGATGATTTTTCCATCTTTAATGGCCATTGCTTCCGCCATAGAGTTGGATTCATCCATGGTGTAAATAGTGGCGTTATGAATAATTAAGTCGACTGTTTCTGATTTATAGCAAGATGTCATAAAAAGAGAAGAGATTAAAATGAGTATCAGATTTTTCATCGGATAGATAAGTTGAATTTTTGATTGATTTTATTGAAATCAATACATGAAAAAATAAGGGCAAATAGAAAAGGCAAAAATGGGACTTTATAACGAACTACAGCACCTAAAATTGGGGTTGTCCATCCGATTAATGTTCCCAATATCAATGTGAAAAATAATCCAAAAAATAAGAAGTTAAGTTGATTGGTGGTTGGTTTCTTAAAAAAGAAAATCATTGTAACGATTAATACAAGTAGAAATAGATTTTCAGCTGCAGCAAGTAGATAGAAAATAGAATTGACTTCAGTGATAAACGGACGAAACAACACATTGACCAATACTTCCGGAATGGCAAAAAGGGCTTCCAGAGGCGTTTGAATGGATGAAACAGAGACGGCACTTCCAGATTCATTCATCATGGCCACATTGTAAAAAGCAGTTTGTTTTTGCTGCAACAAATCAAATAAATCGAAAAGGTGAAATTGTTTCAATAATACAACTCCAAAAAAGCCAATTGAGATGACTCCTAAATATGCAATGATGGGTTTTATTTTAAGAAATCGAATTCCTATAGCTGCTGCCACAACTGGAATCAATGATAATAATACATAAGGTTTGATGATGGCCAATAAAGCAGTTCCAATTATGAGTAAAAAGCTATTTCTCAGGTTTGTTTGGGCCAACCAATTGAAGAAGGTGAGTGTGAAAATACCTAAGGAGAATAGTAGAAAGCCTTCTTTTAAAATACCAGAACCCCACAATAGAGTGGAAGGAATCAGAAAAACGGCGAAGAACAATGCAAATGCAGGTAGAGTCAATTGTCTGTTAATGGTTTTGTATAATGCCACTAATCCGGTAAACGATAGAAAATTAATGAACAATGTATGCAGATGAATAAAGCCATGTGAAAAATAACTCGCTAAAAAGTTGAATCGAATCATGGTTCGATTGTCATTCAATACGCCAAAATTGTATTCACGATCCCAATGCATGGTATCTTTCAATAATAATGAAATTTGTAGATCTTGAATTCCGAAAAAGAACTTAAAAGCTAAAATAGGGTGATCGCGCAGTTGGAGAAAAAGTAAATAGCCATCGTCGTAATATTTATAGATATCGGCATTCGCTCGCTCGGAATAGACGAATGTGTACAATGCCCACAACCCAATGCCAACAAACACTTTTAAAAAAAAAGCAGAAACAACTATACGTGACGGAATTCCTTTAAGTTGAAAAAAATCATTACACTGTATCAAAACCCCAAGGCCGATGGAGAAGGCAATAAATACAATAATCTGAATTACTAAAGTCATGATTCAAAAGTAATACTAATTGAATGTTTAAAATAGTATCAGATTGGTGAAAAATATGCATTAAATGGGTTGGTAGATGGGAATCAAAATTTTACTTTTGCAGCTTACTAACCAGCCCTTCACAAAATGGAAGACAATACATTGAACGAAGCAACCGTAGAAACGGCAATAGAATTAGGTTTAAGACCTGAGGAATTTGATAAAATCAAGGAAATCTTGGGACGTACTCCCAACTTTACAGAGGTAAGTATTTACTCTGTGATGTGGTCGGAGCACTGTTCATACAAAAACTCCATTACTTGGTTGAAGAAATTGCCAAAAGAAGGCCCACATATGTTGGCTGAAGCTGGTGAGGAAAACGCTGGATTGGTGGACATCGGTGACGGATTGGCTTGTGCATTCAAAATTGAATCACACAATCACCCGTCTGCATTGGAGCCGTTTCAAGGAGCGGCAACTGGTGTAGGTGGTATCAACCGTGATATTTTTACCATGGGTGCTCGTCCGATTGCACAATTAAACTCTTTGCGTTTTGGTTCTATCGATTCAGACAGAACGAAGTGGTTGATGAAAGGAGTGGTAAAAGGGATCGGAAGCTACGGTAATGCATTTGGTATCCCAGTAGTTGGAGGAGAGGTTTTCTTTGACGAATGCTACAACACCAATCCATTGGTAAACGCGATGTCTGCAGGAATTATGAAAGCAGACAAAATGATTTCTGCTACTTCTTACGGAGTTGGAAATCCAGTTTATATTGTAGGATCTGCTACAGGTAAAGATGGAATTCACGGAGCAGCATTTGCTTCCAAAGACATAACAGAAGAATCTGCGAATGATTTACCAGCGGTACAAGTTGGTGATCCTTTTCAAGAGAAATTATTGCTAGAAGCTTCTTTAGAGTTGGCTGAAACCGATGCAATCATTGGAATGCAAGATATGGGAGCTGCCGGAATTACTTGTTCTACTTCAGAAATGAGTGGAAAAGAAGGATTCGGTATGACCATCGATTTAGATAAAGTTCCTACTCGTCAGGAAGGCATGAAGCCATTTGAGATTTTGTTATCAGAGTCTCAAGAGCGTATGTTGGTAGTGGTGAAGAAAGGAAGAGAAGCTGAGGTAGAAGCTATCTTTGATAAATGGGATTTGAATTGCGAGCAAATCGGTGAAGTAACCGAAGGCGGACAATTGGAATATTATATGGGAGGTAAATTAGTTGCTCACGTTCCTGCTGAATCATTGGTTTTAGGTGGTGGAGCTCCAGTTTACGAAAGAGAGTATAAAGAGCCGGCATACTTTGCAGAAAATCAAAAGTTCAAAATTGAATCTGTTGAAGAGCCGAAAGACTTAAAAGAAGTGGCTTACTTTTTAATTAATCACCCAAACATCGCTTCTAAGAAGTGGGTGATTGAGCAGTATGACACAATGGTAGGTACCATTAACATGAGTACTAACAAACCAACTGATGCTGGTATTGTAAACATTAAAGGCTTGAACAAAGCATTGGCATTTACAGTAGATTGTAACGCACGATACGTAAATGCTAACCCTGAAGAAGGTTGTGCAATCGCAGTTGCAGAAGCAGCTAGAAACATTGTTTGTTCTGGTGGTGAGCCATCTGCAATTACCAACTGTTTGAATTTTGGAAATCCATACAGCCCAGAAGTATACTGGCAGTTTGTAGGAGCAATCAAAGGAATGAAAAAGTCATGTGAGAAATTTAAAACTCCTGTAACTGGCGGAAACGTTAGTTTCTACAACCAAAGTATGCAGAATGGAGTAGATGTTCCAGTTTTCCCAACTCCTACCATTGGTATGATGGGGATTGTTACGGATAAGAAATTCATAACCACATTGGCTTTCCAAAATGAAGGAGATTTAATTTACATGATTGGTGGCGCTCAAAACGACATCAGTTCATCTGAATATTTATATTCTTACCATAAAGTGAAACAATCACCTTCTCCATATTTTAATTTGGATGAGGAGCATGCATTGCAAAATCATGTGAAGACATTGATTCAAGCAGGAATGTTGAACTCGGCGCATGATGTAGCTGACGGTGGTTTATTCATCACGTTGTTAGAAGCAGGAATGCCAAACGGATTTGGTTTCTCTGTAGAAACTGATAGCGACTATAGAAAAGATGCTTACTTGTTCGGAGAAGCACAAAGTAGAGTAGTAGTATCTATCAACCCTGACAATCAAGATGAGTTTGTTGAGCACATGGTCGCTTCTGGATTAGAGTATACTTTCTTAGGTACAGTAGAAGGAAAAGAAATGCTAATCGATGGAGAATCATTTGGAACAGTAGCTGATGCGAAACACCAATTTGAAACCGCCTTAGAGAACAGATTGAATAGCTAATTCAGTTACTATAATAAATTTTAAAAAGCATTCTTCCGAAAGGAGGGATACTTTTTTTTGTTCGTTATTGTTTTGTTTTTAGTATCTTAGGAGGATTGAAACTAAATAACAATTCCTATGAAAAAGTATCTATTGTATTTTTTACCCATTTTTTTATTCTCGAACCAAGTTTTATCCCAGCAATTAAGTTTTGAAAGATTATACTCGGACTCATTTAAGTCAGAGTTTTATTTGACTCTGGATGCTCAATATGTGAAAGGAGATCTAGATAGCGATGGCGATATTGATTTAATATTAAATGGCACAGTAGGAGGGAATCCTAGAACAACTGTATACTTTAATGATGGATTGGATAATTTTAATATAGCAGGTAGTCTTAATGGTGTTTCTCAAGGTTCTCTTGAGTTAGGAGACGTTGATGGAGACGGAGATTTAGACTGTATTTTATCTGGACGCACTGCGTTTCAATATTATGAGACTGTCTTAATGCTAAATGATGGAAACGGTAATTTTTCACATAGCCAAGTTTCTCTTCCTCCTATGAGGTTTTCAGCTACTATTTTGGGAGATGTTGATGGAGATAACGATTTAGATCTTTTTATTACTGGTGAAGGGTGGAATGGAATAATCCATTCGGAGTTATACCTCAATGATGGATTAGGAGCTTTTTCAATAGATAGCAATAATGCTTTTATTCAGCTAAAGAGAAGCGATGCCGTATTTTTTGATATTGATAATGACTCTGATTTAGATTTAATATATGCTGGTGAGAACTCATCAGGGCAAAAGAGTACAAATGTTTATTTGAATAATGGACTTGGAGATTTCACTATTGATTTTACAAATACATTAATTGGGACTTCATTTTGCACTCTAGAATTTGCAGATATTGATAATGATGGAGATAAGGATTTGTGGATGCTAGGTTATATTGGGCAGAGCTCGTCCTCTCAGATAATGCTTTACATAAATAATGGCAGTGGACTTCTGAAATTAGACAGTGTAAATAATTTTCCTAATATCGACCGGGCAAGTAGCACCTTAATTGATCTGAACAATGACAATCAATTAGATATTATTTTCACTGGAAGCTTAAATAATGTATCAACAACACAGATTTTTAATAATAAGGGAAATGGTCAATTTGCAAAGGACACGATAAACAATTTAAGGAATGTCCAAAATGGGAGTGTTATTCCACTAGATCTAAATAATGATTCTTTCGAAGATTTAGTGTTTTTTGGCAATCAAACAGGATTCGGTTCTCCTATTTCATCAATTTATTTAAATGATCAAAATGGTCGTTTAAATATTAGAGCTCTTTCTAATAAGATCATTCCTTTATTGTATGGCGTTTCGATCCATGCTGATATCGATGGTGATCAAGATGAAGATTTATTTATGACTGGAATGGATATAGATGGCAATCCACGCTCGTTGCTTTATAAAAATGATGGTAGTGGTAATTTTCAGTTAAATTCTAGTCCAATTATCGGCACTTATGATGGAGAGTCAGTTTTTACTGACATTGATCAAGATTCTGATGTTGACTTGGTAATGTCCGGGAAAGATAATAATGATATTCTTATAACTAAAATATACCTTACCGATGGACTTGGTAATTTCATCGAGGATACTATTAATAAACTGCAAGGAGTTTACCAAAGTTCAATAGTGGTCTCAGATTTTAATAATGATGGTCAGCAAGATCTAATAGTTGCAGGTAGTCTTTCATCACGAGTAAGCTCTACTAATTTGTATTTCGGGAATAATGGAATCTTTATTTTGGATTCTACTTCTCAAATTAAAAATCTAGGATTTGGCTCAATTTCGGTAGCAGACATTGATAACGATAATGATCTGGACCTTTTTATTTCAGGTGAAGGTATAGATCCATCTTCAATGTGGAATTGGGGATCCTTTTCTTTTATTTATGAAAATGATGGATCAGGAGGCTTTACAAAATCAACGAAAAGACCACTGTTCGAACAAGTTTCTAAAGGCAATTCAGAATTTGCAGATATTGATAATGATGGAGACTATGATCTGATTTACTCTGGGTCTGGAACAAATGTTGCAACTGGGACTAATGTTTATTTAAATGATGGCTTAGGTGATTTTCGCCGTTCAATTGATTTTAATACTTTATATAGCAATTACAGTCAAATTTTAACTGACTTAGATAATGACAATGATTTAGATATAATTACCTACGGGAATTCTATTTCTACTATTCATTTAAATGATAGTTTGGGTCATTTTTCTATATTCCAAAATCAATACCTTGCCTCTTTTCAAGGTGGGTCTAGTACTTATTTTGATATTGATGGAGATAATGATATTGACTTATTGTTTATTGGAGTAAGCCTTTTCAGTTCACATAGTGTATTTATTTATCGCAATGAATTGATTTCTAAGGTGGGATTAGAAGAACGTAAAGAAACAAAGGAATATAAATTAGTCCCCAACCCAACCAATGGAGTAGTTACTATCTCTGATGATTCTCAAGAAATAAAGAGAGTGGAAGTCTATTCTATAAACGGACAGTTAATCTTCTCAAATGAGTTAGCTCAGAGTCTCTCTCATCAAATCAATCTGCCAGATCAAAACGGGATTTATATTTTACTAATTCATACTAAAAATGGGCAGTCTGCTCAGCGGGTAGTGAAGTATTGATTTGAAAAAATAATATTTTAAGAAGCATTCTTCCGAAAGGAGGGATGCTTTTTTAATCTATTTCTAAAACTGCGAGGTCTGAGTATTCTGGATCTTCTAGGAAAGAAGTTATCGCTTCTTTTTTTTTAATCAATAGTTTAGCAATCTCTTTAGTAGAGGTGTTTCCTGTTCGTAACCAAATTATTTTCGGTGGATGACCATTAATATTCGCAATGTCTATAAAATCGGAATCAAAACTAACAATACAAAAGGAGTTTAATCTTGAGAAGTCCCATATTTCAATATCGCTAGAATTTACTAAATCTAAATTTCTAACTTGAGCACTTTTATTGAATTCAGAAGGAAGTAGTTTTAAAATTCTAAATGAGATATTTTGGTCGAATAACAATTTCATTAAGCAACCCTAATTTTACTTTCTTTATTAGCAGCGTATGCTAAACATGCTTTTATGTGATTAGAGGTTAACTCAGGAAAATCTTCAATAATTTCTTTTTCAGACAGACCATTTGCTAGCCAACTTAAGACATCGTATACTGAAATTCGTGTACCTGTGATGCATGGTCTTCCAAAACGGATTGTAGAATCAATTGAAATATAACTTTTAAAATTTACCATACCTCTACTTTTAGTATTTTAAAGTTACAAATTATCTATGAGTTGTTTAGTTTTAAAATTCAATTGAAAGCCGTCAGTTTTTTTAATAAACTAATTCCCTTATCTTTAACCTGTATGGAAGACATCGGAAAGCATTTGGGAATAAAAGCTTGGGCGGAGGAAGATCGTCCGAGGGAGAAATTGCTCTTAAAAGGGAAGACGGCTTTAAGCGATGCCGAATTAGTTGCGATTTTGATAGGGTCCGGAAGTCGTGATGAGACAGCTGTGGAGTTGTCTAAACGAATTCTATCTTCTGCTTCCAATAATCTCAATCAATTGGGGAAAATGAGCATCGTAGATCTGCAGAAGTTTAAAGGAATTGGTGAGGCTAAGGCAATTTCAATTGCGGCGGCATTGGAGTTGGGGAGAAGAAGAAAGGAAACAGATGCCGTAAAACGGGTTAAAATTACGGCTAGTTCGGTAGTGTTTGAGAATATGAGAGAGGTAATGGAAGATTTACCACATGAAGAGTTTTGGGTGTTGTTACTCAATCGAGGAAATCAAATATTGGAGCGTGTAAACATAAGTAAAGGTGGAGTGAGTCAGACTGTCGTTGATTCTAAGATTGTATTTAAAATGGCGATTGATAAGCTCGCTTCTTCCATAATTTTATGCCACAATCACCCTTCTGGAAATTTAAAACCTAGCGATGCCGACATCCAATTGACCAAGAAATTGAAAGAAGCAGGAAGAATCCTTGATCTTCCTATTTTAGACCATTTAATAATCGCTGACAATACTTACTTTAGCTTCGCAGATGAAGGATTGTTATAGATGATATTAATTTACACGCATAAAATTGCCAATAGAGTGCAGTATACACTCGAATTGGTCTTGGATACCATCCTAGGATTGAAAGTAAAACTAACTTCTGACAAAGAAGAGTTTTCAAACTTTAACGGTCCAAAAATGTCCTATTGCTACCGATCGATAGGTGATGAATTGCATTTTACTGCTGTTGATTTCTTGTTCCAGGATGGAATTGAAGAACAAGAGTTGAAAGTAATCGATGTAGATGGATATCCTGCTTTTTTTAAAACGAATGCAAACTCTGCATTGCCTTTTGATGTATTTGCTTTGTCATTCTACTTGGTTTCTAGATATGAAGAGTATTTGCCGCACATTCGAGACGTTTTCGATCGGTTTGATCCAAAAGGAAGCATTGCTTATAAAAATAGATTCATCAAACGCCCTTTGGTTAATTTATGGGCTCAACGATTGAAAGAAATTCTAATCGATCGATTTCCGGATTTAGTTTTTAAGTCAAGAAATTACAAATTTATCCCAACGTTGGATGTCGATAATGCATTTGCTTATCGCCAAAAAGGTGTAGTTCGAACGATAGGTGCTTCATTGAAGTATTTATTCAAATTTCAGTTTTCAAAACTTCTTCGTCAATTGAAAGTAGTGTTTGGAATCGCTCATGATCCTTATGATACTTTTGATCATCTGACAGAAGTTCACTCAAAATATAAGCTGCATCCCATTTATTTCTTCTTGGTAGCAGATTATGGATTTAATGATAAAAATGTACCGATTGAAAGTCGAAGTTTTCAATCGGTGATAAAATCTACTGCAGACGAGGCAGATATTGGAATACATCCTGGTTATGTTTCCAATGAAAATGTTGCAAAATTGGAGAAAGAGATAAAACGACTCGCTTCAGTTATTAAAAGAGATGTGACCAAGAGTCGCCAGCATTTTTTGAAATTAACCTTACCTGAAACGTATCGGAATTTAATCCACTTTGACATGAAAGAGGATTATACGATGGGTTATGCCGCAACAATTGGTTTTAGAGCAAGCACTTGCACACCCTTTTATTTTTATGATTTAGACTTAGAAGTAAAAACGGATTTAAAAGTATTTCCTTTCTGCATCATGGATTCAAGTCTAAAATTCTATTACAATTATAACATAGAAGAAGCGCAAGAAGCAATAGATGAAATGGTAGAAGCTGTTCGAGAAGTGGATGGAACGTTTATTAGTTTGTGGCACAACGAGAGTTTGAGTGATGAGGACATCTGGGTAGGTTGGCGCGCTATTTATACTTACCTGCTTGAAAAGGCGACAGTACAAGAGGGAAAACAATAAAAAATGAATGATAAATAGGATGCTCCACCAATAAATTAGGCATCTTTGTAAAAAATATAGAATCATGGCCAAGGTTAAAATATTAGATAAAGAACTTTCGATTGTCAGTCAGTTTATGGCAGAAATCAGAGATGTTAATATTCAAAAAGACAGCATGCGTTTTAGAAGAAATTTAGAGCGCGTGGGAGAAATTTTTGCCTACGAAATCAGTAAAACAATGGCCTTTGAAAAGAAAGAGGTGCAAACTTCTTTAGGGTTGTCTAACGAATTTGTATTTAAACACCAGCCGGTTATTGCGACTATTCTGCGAGCTGGATTGCCATTGCACCAAGGCTTGTTAAATTACTTTGATGCAGCTCAAAATGGGTTCATCTCAGCTTATAGAAAGCACCACAAGGATGGAAGTTTTGACATTGAATTGGAATACTTAGCATGTCCTTCTATTGAAAAGAAAACGTTGATTCTTTCTGATCCAATGATCGCTACAGGTTCTTCTATTGTTTTAGCTTATAAAGCATTATTGTCAAAAGGTAAGCCTGCCCATGTGCACATAGTTTCTGTTATTGGAAGTTCTGAAGGCTTGGAATATGCGAAAAGAAATTTACCTAATTCGGTAACGATTTGGATGGCTGCTATGGATGAAGAATTAACAGCACAATCTTATATTGTTCCAGGTTTAGGAGATGCTGGTGATTTAGCATTTGGCGAAAAGGAGTAATTCATGTCTAAATATGAACACGTATTTTTCGATTTAGATCGCACACTTTGGGATTTTGAACGAAACTCTCAAGAAGCCATTCAAGATTTATATCATGAATTTGAATTAGCGCACAAGAGTGTGCCTAGTTTTGATGAATTCTTTAGCATTTACCGAATAAAGAATCACGACTTATGGGCGCTTTATCGGGTAGGAAAAGTAACAAAGGACGAACTTAGACAACTGCGTTTCCACCATGCATTGCAACATTTTCGCATCGACGATGAGAAAATGGCGTTAGAATTTAATGATCGTTATGTAGAAACGTGTAGTATAAAACCACACTTATTACCGAATGCTTTACCAGTCTTGGAATACTTAAATGAGAAGTATCATTTACACATCATCACAAATGGGTTTAAAGAGGCGCAATTTGTTAAGTTAAAAAACTCTGGTATTGATCAGTTTTTTAAAGAGGTCGTGATTTCTGAATTATTTGGAAAAGCCAAACCTCACAAAGATATTTTTACGCATGCATTCGATAGAAGTGGGGCAGAAGCTCATCAAAGTATAATGATTGGCGACGACTTTGAAGCCGATATAGTAGGTGCGCAACAAGCCGGAATGGACAGTGTTTACATGGCTGACTTCCCAAAGAAATCAGCCGTGAAGCCAACTCATCACATCAAAGGATTAATTGAGTTGAAAGGAATTTTGTAAGGATTCTATTGAAACTCACCGATTACATCAATTCCACCAGTTACTTTTTGTTCCAAAGCTACATTGATTTTTGTGCCAATTGGTAGAAATAAATCAACCCTTGAACCGAATTTAATAAAGCCACATTCTGAGCCTTGCTCTACTTTATCTCCTTCTTTGCCGTAGAATACAATTCTTCTAGCCAAAGCTCCAGCAATTTGTCTAAACAATACGCTTCTACCTTTCGAATCTTCTACTAAAGCGGTCGTTCTTTCGTTCTCTGTAGATGATTTTGGATGCCATGCGACCAAGAATTTGCCAGGGTGATATTTGAAATTCTTCAATGTTCCTGCAATCGGATATCTATTGTTGTGCACGTTAATTGGAGACATAAATATAGAAACCTGAATCCTCTTTTCATTGATAAATTCCGATTCTTGAACTTCTTCAATTACCACTACTTTCCCATCACATGGAGAAATTATATGATTGTCATTAGGAGTTACAGTTCTGCTTGGGCTTCTAAAAAATTGGACAATCACAATGATTAAGAATGCTGATATCGCATATCCCAAATAAATTACCCAAGGGAATTCACTAAAAAAATAATGGGTGATTGCAGTAATGATGGCTGATACAATCAGCACTAAAATAATACTTGGATATCCTTCTTTGTGAAATGTCATGGGTTATAAAATAGAATTAGGTGTGCAAGGTACTAAATTGCAAATATAAATCGCAAATAGGTATAAACGATAGGAGCAGCAATAAAAATTCCATCAAAACGATCTAGAATTCCACCGTGACCTGGAAGTAATTTTCCTGAGTCTTTTATATTGAGACTACGTTTAAACATAGATTCTACCAAATCGCCTAAAGACCCAAAAATTACGACCAAAAGTGCAACCATCAACCAATTGAATAAGCTGAGGTCGGTAAATATCTGAGCATTCATATAGCCAATTCCTAGACCAAATAAAGCTCCTCCTATGGAGCCTTCCCAAGTTTTCTTTGGAGAGATGCGTTCGAATAATTTTGTTCGCCCTAACTTTCTACCTATTAAATAAGCTCCAGTATCATTGGCCCAAAGTAAAAAGAAAAAGCCCAAAACAATTTGATAATTATAATCTCCACCAAACTGATTGTTGTCGATGAAAGAAAGTTCGTACAACAATGTCATCGGGAAAGCAATGTAAACGATTCCTAATAGGGTATAGGATATATTGCTTATTGGATTAGGTTTGTTTCTGAAAAGTTCAATGATAAAAATGGCGAATACAATCGGAACCAATAAGAAAAGTGTCGTGTTTGCCCATTGAGATTGGCTGATAAATACCGAGATTGTGAAGTAAATCAAAGAGCTGATGATACCCACATTTTTCTGAGGAAAATGCTCGCCTTCTTTAAAAAAGTTGTAAAATTCTCTTGTTCCTAAAAGAATAATGAAGAAAAATAGGATAGCGGAGGCGTATTCGCTCAAAACGATTGCTCCTAATAGCACCGCAACGAATATTATACCTGTGAGCGCACGCTGTGTAAAATTATTCAAAATTGGTTTTTTCGATAAGGTGTTTAGCTCTCAATACGTCTTCATTCCTAACGTATAACTCCACATCTGCATTGGTTAGATGCAGATGCATGGAGTCCGTTTTATTCATTAAAATAGATTTGATTGAGTGTTCGTCTAGCAGTCCTTTATACATTTCAACTATAAATAGTTGTGAAGAACCTGCTATTTTAACCCAATCATCTTCCATATTAGCTTTTCTTTTCTTCCGATAATTCTTCTTCTGTTGGTTCAGTTAACTTAGCTTGTTCACTATTTTCTGCACTTAATGCGATAGCTTTCGCTTTTTCATTGTCAGAAATTGTTTGCTCCAATAGATTCTTTTCTTCACGTTCAGCATCAAAATCAGCAGGTCGTTTTCCAAAAATGCGTTCCACATCTTCTTTGAAAATAACTTCTTTTTCTAATAATAACTCAGCCAATTGAGTTAATTCAGCTTTATGCTTTACCAAAATCTCCTTGGTTCGAATATAAGCCGCTTCTATTAATTTGCTTACTTCCTCATCAATGGTTTGTCCAGTTTTTTCACTATAAGGCTTACCGAAGCTATATTCGCTCTGACCGGTAGAATCATAGTATGAAATATTTCCAATTTTACTATTCAATCCATAGATTGAAACCATCGCATAGGCTTGTTTCGTAATCTTTTCCAAATCACTTAAAGCACCTGTAGAAATTTTTCCGAAGATGATTTCTTCAGCAGCTCTACCACCCAATGCAGCGCACATTTCATCAATCAATTGTTCCGTATTGGTGATTTGTCTTTCTTCCGGCAAATACCAAGCGGCTCCCAATGAACGGCCTCTAGGCACAATTGTTACTTTTACTAAAGGATTGGCATATTTTACTAACCAACTCACCGATGCGTGACCTGCTTCGTGGAATGCAATTACCTTTTTCTCATCTCGGGTGATGATTTTATTTTTCTTCTCCAATCCACCAATTACTCGGTCGATTGCATCTAAAAAGTCTTGTTGATCAATTGATTTCTTATCCTTTCTTGCTGCAATTAATGCGGCCTCATTACAAATGTTTGCTATGTCTGCACCAGAGAAACCAGGAGTTTGTTTTGATAAGAAATCGATATCAACCGTATTATCTATTTTCAAAGGCTTCACATGAACTTTGAAAATTTGCTTTCGCTCATTCAATTCAGGTAAATCAACGCTAATTTGACGGTCAAAACGACCTGGACGAAGTAATGCTCTATCTAAAATCTCTGCACGGTTGGTTGCAGCCAAAATGATGATTCCTGAATTAGAACCAAAACCATCCATTTCAGTCAATAATTGGTTTAACGTATTTTCTCTTTCGTCGTTAGATCCTTGCGCTGCACCTTTTCCTCTAGCTCGACCTATGGCATCAATCTCATCAATAAATATGATTGCCGGGGCTTTTTCTTTAGCTTGCTTAAATAAATCACGCACTCTAGAAGCACCAACTCCGACAAACATTTCAACGAAGTCAGAACCTGAAAGGCTAAAAAATGGAACTTGAGCTTCTCCTGCTACAGCTTTCGCCAATAAGGTTTTACCTGTTCCAGGAGGGCCTATTAATAAAGCTCCTTTTGGGATTTTAGCACCCAATTCAGTATATTTTTTTGGATTCTTTAAAAATTCTACAATTTCTTGGATTTCTACTTTTGCTTCATCCAATCCTGCTACATCATTAAAAGAAATTTTTACATTTTTTTCTTTATCAAATAAGGTAGCTTTTGATTTTCCAATGTTGAACAATTGTCCACCTGGGCCACCACCTGCACCACCAGACATTCGTTTCATAATGAACACCCAAAGTCCAATCATAATGACGATTGGAAGCACCCAACTAATGATTTCTCCTGTCCAGTTTTTACGCTGATCGTATTCTGGATTAACTTGAGCTGTTTCTGGTAATTCTTCCTGTACTCGATTTAAGTCCCTACTAAATTGGTCTACTGAGCCAATTGTTAAGTAAAATTGAGGACCAGAAGCATCTGAAAAAGTGCCTTTCTTTAAATCTTTGTATTTTTCATCTTTTAAAGCATCAGCAGTTAAGAAGATTTCAACTTTTAATTCGTTGTTTACTACTACCAAACGGCTAATTTCTTGCTCCTTTAGCATTTCATTAACAAATCGATCCCAGGTTACTTTTTGAGCTCCTGAACTGTAGTTAAATAAATTCAATGCGATTAGTAAAACTCCTACGGTAACATAAATCCAATAAAAATTGAATTGCTTCTTAGGTGGTTTCCCTTTTTGTTTTTTCTTTTCTGTCATGTTCAATTGGGGTAGTGATTCTTTAGAAAAAATCTTAATTTAAACTAGGTATTCTCTGAATGTCAGCATCTGCCCACAAACCTTCAATATTGAAAAAGTCTCTGGTTTCTTTTTGGAAAATATGAACCACTACGTTTACGTAGTCCATTAAAATCCATTCTGCATTATTGGTACCTTCTATATGCCATGGCTTTTCGCCCATAGCTTCTCTTACTTCTTTCTCTATGGAATCTTTGATTGCTGAAACTTGAGTATTGGATGTTCCATCACAAATTACAAAGTAATCAGTAACAGCAGCGTCTATATTTTTTAGATTAAGACAAGTAATGTTGTCTCCTTTTTTTTCTTGTATGGCTTTGATGATATTTTCTGTCAACAATTCTGATTCTCCTACAATTCTTTTTTCCGTCATTATGAGCTATAAAATTAATTCACAAAAGTAACAAATTTAAGTATAGAAACGCTTAATATTGCCTACTACAAATCCTTTGTATTATGATAGATAGGCAATTCTTTGGAGGCCAACTCATAGAAATTGACGAAGTTGATTCAACCAACTTGCATGCACAACGCATGTTAAAAAAACAAAAAGTTGTGGAAGGTACCGTCATTAATGCAAAACTTCAGACAGAAGGAAGGGGGCAGATGGGCACTAGATGGTATTCTGGTGACGGTGATAATTTGACTTTTAGTCTAATTTTATACCCTAGATTCTTGAATTTAGAGAAGCAGTTTTACTTGAGTAAGGTAATTGCGATTGGAATCGTTGAAGCAATTGAAAAACTATCCATTTTTAATGTAAAAATTAAGTGGCCCAACGACATTTATCTAGGTAAAGAAAAGGTGTCCGGAATTTTAATAGAAAACTCTGTTCGTGGCCAAGAAATTGAGCATTCAGTTGTTGGTGTTGGTGTCAATATCAATGAAGAAGATTTTGGCATGTATGGATTGAGTGCTACTTCCTTGGCAATGGAAGCAGGTGAAACAATGGATACAGGTTATTTATTAAAGTCTCTTTTGAAGTGTATGGAGAAATGGTATTTGATGCTCCGAGCAGAAAAGTATTTTGAAATTGACGATGCCTACCAGCAAAAATTATTGAATTACAACCAGTGGGCATATTATGAAAAAGACGACCAAGTAATAAAGGCCAAAATAATTGGCGTAAAAAATTACGGCAATATTGTGCTAGAAAATGAATTAGGTGATATTTTCGAGTATGGCCTAAAAGAACTTAAATTTATAATTTAAGTTCTCCTGCTTTTGTTGTCAACATATTGAAAAAGTTGCTTAATGGTTTTTCAATCATCATTTTCATAAACGGATTCACGTCGCCATCAAAAATAATCTGAACAATAGAGCTGGTTACTGATTCTTCTTCAACTAAAATATTCAGTTTGAATTTGAATGGTGCTTTCCCGAAAGATTCAATATTGATCTCGTTAATTGGTTTTCTATCAATTACTCTTAATCCAATAGATGCCATGCCTTTAATGCCAAATTCACAACTATCCTGATCCGATTTCCAATTTTCAATTTTACCCTCAGGCATTAATTGTTCTAGATTGTTTAAGTCTGCAAGAAAATCAAACAATGATTTTTGGCTATTCTGAGAAGTAACTTTTGCTGTTTCTATTTTCATAATGTCTTATTGTTTCCAGATGGAAGGATTTTCTCTCCAGTCTTTTAATGAAGAAATTTCGTGTTTTTTAATGTAAGAAGTTTCTACAGCCACCTCTAATAGCGCCTCATAGTTTGTTAATGTAACTAATGGGCAATTGTATTCTTTGAAGTTATTTTTCGCCACTTCAAAACCGTATGTAAAAATAGCAATCATGCCTATTACTTCAGCACCTGAAGCTCTCAGCGCTTCTACAGCATTCAAACTGCTCATTCCAGTTGAGATCAAATCTTCGATCACTACTACCTTTTGGCCTTTTTCGATTACTCCTTCAATTTGATTTTGTAATCCATGACCTTTGGACGAAGAGCGAACATAAATCATGGGCAATTCCATTTCTTGAGCAATTAAAGCTGCTAGTGCGATTCCACCTGTTGCCACTCCGGCGATTACATCAGGCGAACCATATTCCTCTCTAATCTTTTCAACAAAAATTTGTCGAATATATGTCCGAATAGGAGGGTAAGAAAGTGTTTTTCTATTGTCGCAATAAATTGGCGACTTCCAGCCTGAAGCCCAAGTGAAGGGGGCCGCATTGTTCAATTTTATTGCTTTTATTTGTAGCAGAAATTCTGCAACTTTTAGCGCAGTGTCATTCGTAGCATTCATATTGGCAAATGTATCAAGTTTTTATTAATCAGTCCTCCATTACTTTTCAACAGTTTGAAAAGAATCAAGAATTTAAAAACAATCGCATCTATATTAGATTTAGTTGTTTAGAGGAATTAGTGCCCTCTGTTGGTTTATTGAAAAGTAATACTAATCCACTTCATATCGTCTATTTGGTTGATAATGTAGAATTGGTTTGGCAATCATTTCAACAACAGTTCGAAATAGTAGAAGCAGCAGGAGGAGTTGTTTATAATCCTAAAAACGAACTTTTATTTATTCTTCGATTTGGAAAGTGGGATTTGCCAAAAGGCAAAGTAGAAGCTGGAGAACAAATAGATGAAGCGGCAGTAAGAGAAGTAGAGGAGGAGTGTGGGCTGAAAGATATTGTTTTGGAAGAGCAATTGATGACCACTTACCATGTCTATTGGTTGAAAGAACGACAAATTTTAAAGCCAACTTATTGGTTTAAAATGAGAGTAATTAACGACCAGAACTTAACTCCGCAAACGGAAGAAGGAATCGAGATGGTGGAATGGATAAAATCAACAAGCCTAGAAGCCGTGAAGGAGAATACTTATGCCTCCATAGAAGCGCTGCTTAAAAGTATACCTACCTCGTTATCTTAAATAGGTAATCACCGATCGTTTCAGGGTTTTCCGCCTGATTATTCTCGATCTTTCCGTCAGGAGTTATAAGGATATAGGTAGGAATGGTATATACTTGGTAATTCTCTTTTACAGTATATTGATTTCCATAATGAAGCGATGTCCAATTGTACTTAAATCGATTGTGGGTCGCTTTAAAGTCTTCAAAATTATCATCTAAATTGATGCTGATAAACTCGATTTTATCACCGAATGTCTTATGTAAGCTTTTAATGATTTGCATTTCCTTTACTGAAATCAATGACCAACTGGCCCAGAAATTCAAGTAAATGTATTTGCCTTTGAATTGTTTTAGTTCGATTAATTCTTTGTTAGAGTTGTATAAACTAAATGCAGGAGCTACGTTATTCGTGCCATAATAGCTAAGCTTATTTAGAATGTTGCTCGCTATGCGTTGATTCTCTTTTGTTTTTCCTGATTTAGAGATTTGATTCAATAAAGAAAATGCACTTTTCTGATTAAATACCTTATCAAAGTAGATGTCATAAATTCCGTACAATAAATACAATTCTGAGAAAGCCTCATTATTAACCTTCAATTGTTGTTGAATGTATTTGTTTGCCGATTTTAAATCATTTTCTAAAGTCAAAAGTTTCAACAATTCTGAACCCTTACTGCCCAGTATTAATTTCTTAAAATGGTTGTCGTAAAACTGAGTAAAGAAAAGCATGTATTCTTTGTGTCCGTATTGGATCGGGACATTTTGAAAATAGGATTCAGTCAATTTCTGTTTGTTGTAAAACGATGCATCTTGCAAACTTGCGCAAACATAGGTAGCGTATGTTTTTATAAATTTATTTTGATTGTAGGTTTCACTTGAGTTCACTTTTTTTACAAAGGCATCAACCTGTTTGGTGGCTTGTCTATTGGCCATCAGTACTGCATTTTTCTCAAAAAAAGAAGAGTATTCGTTGTTGAATTTTTTAATCAGTTGATTGATGTCGTCTGGTTGTGGGAAACTAAAACTTAAACTCAATTCTTTATCGTAGATTTTTCCTCGATTCCACTCTTCATCATAGCTCAAACTGATGTTGTAAACTTTACCTTTTGCGATATAAAAAGATGTGGATTTATCCTCAATGGTTAAATTGATTTGAATCACTTCATCCGTTTCCAGTTCAAATTTAAATTGGTTGTTTTTAATTACCGTGGTACCTAATTTTTCTTCAGCGCTTGTAATGTAATCTGTAATTGTAGTAAGTCGGATAGTTTTACCATCAAACCCTTTTGCTGAGCCTTGAATGATAGTTTCACTTGAATAGCTGAAAGCTACCGAAAGTAGTAGGAAAAATGATGCAAAAATTTTAAGCATAGAAATTAATTATAATTCAAACGGCAAAAACTGATTGGCGTTTCCACCATTTCGAATTATATCACGTACAATTGACGAATTTATTGCTGAATAGGCAGGGGTAGTGAATAAAAACAAGGTTTCAATTTCTGGTGCAAGGTCTTTGTTCATCTGCGCAATTGATTTTTCAAACTCAAAATCAACTGTGTTTCGTAATCCACGAATGATGGTTTTAGCACCTACCTTTTTACAAAAATCTATCGTTAATCCTTCATAAGTAGCAATTTCAATACTTGGATTCGATGAAAATGCGTTTGCTATAAATAACTGACGTTCTTTCAAGTCAAACATTCCACTCGATTTAGTGCTATTAAATCCAATCGCTACAATGATTTTATCAAACAGAGGGGCAATTCTTTCAATCAAATCAACATGACCTAGAGTAATAGGATCAAATGAACCAGGGAAAACAGCTATTTTCATAATTAGTCGGTGTTATGCTCAAAAAAACTAAAGTTCACATTCCCAAATTTACGATTCAAAATTAGATTAGGGTGGTCGTCAAATTTGAGTTCTTTGGAATGTTCCAAAATTAGTAAACCATCTTCATTTAGCATTTTACCTTTCAGTATATCGTTTGGTAGGTTTTCAGATCCGGCTAATCCATATGGTGGATCAGCAAAAATAACATCATACTTCCCGAAATTCTTCTTTACAAAATCAAATACATCACCACGGATTGGGCGGATTTGTTTGATTTTAAATTCATCTGCGGTCTTGCGTATAAAGTTGATACATCCTCTGTCGGCATCCACTGAAGTGATTAATTCTGCTTCTCTAGATGCAAATTCAAAAGAGATATTTCCAGTTCCTGCAAACAGATCTAACACCGCTATTCCTTCAAAGTCAATTCTATTATTTAACATATTGAACAATCCTTCTTTGGCAAAGTCTGTAGTTGGTCGAACAGGTAAATTCTTGGGTGCAATTAACTTTTTTCCACGATATATTCCGCTGATTATTCGCACAGGTATTGTTGGATTAATTGATAAAAACGATGTTTGTCGGCCAACTGAATTGGTTTTGAATATTCAACAGTAGAAGGCAAATCAATAAATTCTATATTCAAGATGTATTTATACAATAGTTTATAAATAGCTGAATCATTTATAATACTTCCGGATAAATAAATCCTTATAGAATTGGGATCTAATCCTAATTGCTCCATGATATACAGCAAATAGTAAATCACATCTTCTGAAGTTTGGTAATTAAAGCTGTTGTGAAATAATAGGTTATGATTGTTGGTAACTACGCAATTAAATTGTACACCCTGAAAATGTAAAAGGAGTTCAATTCCATTGGTTTTTCTTTGAATAGCTGATTCTATGAGAGTAGTGCCGATATGCAGGATTTTAGCATTTGGAAAATGCTCAATGATTAATTCTCTCCAACTTTTTGGTATAGCAAAGCAATTGCGAATTGGAGCATGAATCAACGCATTGGAATAAAGTTCATCTTCGGGTACTAAATCAGTATGTAGTGAAAGGTAAGTTCTAATTTCTTGCTCATCAAAAAGAGGAGAAGGCATTAACGTACTTTTCTGACTATAAAATGCGCAGCTTACTGATTTGAAATTTCCTTTTAACCATCGTTCGGATTGCAAAATGTTCTTGATCATGCTTGGTTCCATTGATTGATTGGAGTAGGCCTGATATTCTCCAATACCAATATACCTTTTCTCATCAATGTGGAAAAGTGCAAAACAAAAACCATCTATACTTAATTGAAGTGATAGATGGTAATTTGTTTTATTGTCGTCAATCTTAGATTGATCGAACTGATGAAATACAGGCTGATTTGATCCTGCCATAGGTTTCTTTATTCCCAGTTTCCGCTTGTGGTTGGTTCTTCCATAGAACCTACTTTAAGGTCGTTTTCTAAATCGATGTTTTCGTTCTTAGTGTTCAGACCTTTCAAAAATTGGCCATATTTAGCTGATATTTCGAAAACGGTTACACTTACTTTGTTTTTCTCTATCTGACCGGCATTAATATTAAATATTTGGCCTTCTGAAAAAGGGATATATTTTAATGAATCGATGTTCATTCCTGTTAAAATTCTTTCAATCGCAGGGATTTTTGTAGTATCTCTAACCACAATTCCCATTTCTACCGCTTGTTGTTCAGTTAAGGTGTCTGGTACATTTCCAACCGCTTTAATCAGAGTAAGGGAGTCGTACTTAATGAATCCAAATAATTCATCAAATGTTTTAGCATAGCGTTTTTTCTCTGTTTTAAATTCAGTCTGAGCAGTTCTAAGATGAATTAAATTTTCTACAACTACACCTTTTCTGTATTCTAACTTTTTCTCAAATTCAATTCGGCTATTTACACTATTGTAAACAAAGTATGCAAGCACAACGGCTGCTATAAGAAGTACTGCTTGAATTGCGATTTTCATTTTTCTATGATGTTTAAACTGTTAAATTTTAAATTTCGGACGAAAACTTTCCAAAATGCTTTTTTCAAAGCCTTACAAAACTACTATTTTTTATGGTGTTGCAAAATTAAAAAATCATTAATAGTTGTCTTACCTTTATCGCTTATTCGTCCTGAAAAATATCTCACATGTCCAACGCTTTTTCTTCCCTTTTTATTTCACAGATGGGTCATACTCCTACCAATGACCAACTCGTGTTAATTGATCGGATGAGTCGATTTATTGATAAAAAGGAAAATAACTGGGCATTTATAATTCGTGGATACGCCGGAACAGGAAAAACGACCACAGTGGGTGCCATGGTAAAAGCATTGCCGAAGATTGGATTGCAATCCGTTTTACTCGCCCCTACAGGAAGGGCTGCAAAAGTGCTTTCTAACTTTGCGAATAAACGTGCGTCTACTATTCATAGAGCCATCTATCAATCGAAAACCTCAGCTGATGGCATTTCGAAATTTGTATTGGCGGCAAATAAAGCACAGAATACAATCTTTATTGTTGATGAAGCCTCTATGATTTCTGATGGAGGAGGATTGTCTAATTCAGGTTTTGGAACCAGTCGAAGCTTACTCGACGACTTGATGGAATTTGTTTTTAGTGGCCATCAATGTAAATTAATTTTTATTGGAGATACTGCACAGTTGCCTCCAGTTGGGATGGATATAAGTCCGGCTTTGGAACCTAAGTTTTTAAAATCCGCTTATCCCATCGAGTTGAAAGGTGCCGAATTAAAAGAAGTGGTGCGGCAAAAAACAGATTCAGGGATCTTGTACAATGCGACTAAATTGCGGTTGGCTTTATTGACTGACGATTTTAATATCAAATTTGAATTGGAAGGTTATCCAGATGTTTTTCAGTTGCAAGGAGATGAATTGGAAGATGTACTGAACGAATGCTATGGTAGTGATGGAGAAGATAACTCGATAGTAATCTGTCGATCGAATAAGCGCGCAAATTTATTTAATGGACAAATAAGACAGCGGATCCGATGGATGGAAGATGAAATAGCTACTGGTGAATACATCATGATTGTCAAAAACAATTACTTCTGGTTGGACGAAAAATCCAAAGCGGGTTTTATTGCCAATGGAGACATTGCTGAAGTTATGCGGTTAGGGAATACAGAGGAAATGTATGGGTTTCGATTTGTGGATGCCACTATTCGACTCGTAGATTATCCTGATGAACCTTTAGTGGAAACTAAACTGCTGTTGAATTCTTTGGAATCTGAGAGTCCAGCTTTGGAACCTTCGGATTTTAAATTGCTTTATGAGCGAGTATTAGAAGATTATGCGGATGAGCCCAACCGTAAAAAAAAATACGAACTCTTAAAAAAGAATCCGTATTATAATGGGCTGCAAATCAAGTTTGCTTATGCGATAACTTGCCATAAATCTCAAGGCGGGCAATGGAAAAATGTGATCATTGACCAAGGTTACCTTACCGAAGAGATGATAGATGTAGCATATGTGAGGTGGTTATATACTGCCATTACTCGTGCCACAAACAAGCTCTATTTATTAAACTTTAATGAACGGTTTTTTAATTGAGTCCTAAAGCGCTTTCATAATTCCCTTTTACTAAGTCTTGCATTAGTAAACGCTTTCCTTTGTAGAACGGTGTGATCCAAGCATCAGTAGTACCTTCTGTAATCACTCTTTGTCTCAGTCCTTCAGCATCATAGAAAGTCTTGAATTCACCTTGAGTGAAACGAGTAATTTCGTCCTGGTAGTTTCTGATTTGTGGGTTACCGAATTTCAATAGTTTGTCATATTTGAAATTGTTGGGTTTTCTGTAAGCTCCAATTTGCACTTCAAAATGTAAATCCGGGTGACAGATTGGCCCAACTAGACTTAATAAACGCTTGTAGTTTTCTTCTTTATCAATGTCTTTTAGAACGAATGCAGTAAAAGCCTCCATGGTGTATTTGTCACATGGGTCAGTCATTAGCTTTATTTTTTCTTCAGCTTTCTTTTCATCAGCAGTTGTTTGCTCGTCGGGCATTGTGATCTCTGTGCTAGATTTGATTGGTTGTGCTTTCTTAATTTCTGCTACTGTTGCTGTTGCTGATAGATCGGGTGCAACAAAAGTTTCAACTTCCTCCACTCCATTTCCTAAACCTTCTAATGTATACTCTTCTGTAAATTCATCAACAGTTTTACGTTTTCCGAATACAAAAACAGTGATGAATGCATCCTTAGCTTCTGGCTCTTTTTCTACCATCATGTCTCTGAAATTTTCGGCATGCTCTAATGTTTCAAAACGTCCAAAAGTGTATCTATAATAACCATCATCATAAAGCTTTCTCGAAATTTTACCATACTTTTTTAAATCGGCTAGTTTAAAGTCGTTGGTGTCTTTTACTGCTCCTACTTCCACTTTAAACGAAAGGCCTGCAATTTCTTTATTTCCTGCAGGAACGACTCCACCTGTAGTGGTATTTTCATCATTAATGTTATCTTCAGCTACTTCTTTGTTATATCTTTCTAGTTTCTGTATTCTTTGGTTTAAGTCAATTTTTTCGTATTCAATACTGTCGTTAGCAAATTCCTTAATTCGAGTGATCTGCTCCATTAATTTTTCTTGCAATGTTGGATTGATCTTTGACTCATTTTCTACCTTATTCACTTCAGTAAAGTCTTCATTATATAGATCAATATTGTGATTTACCTGTACGAATGTTTCTACGGACTGCACGTCGATGTATTCATAGGTTGTTTTCGCTCCTTCTATTTCAATCGCAATTTTGTATTTATTACCAGGAATCAAAGAAATCATGAATTTTCCTGATTGATCGTCAGAAATCGTTTGATTTGCAAATTCTCCTGTTGTAGCATCAGTTGCAGTAATTTCAGCTGCAGTAGCTTTTCCGTTTAATTTCGTAACCCCAACGATTAATGCCAATATTGGTCGCTTTCCAAAATGACCTGGACTAACAACATATATATCATTTCCACCATAAGTGTCGCTTTTTCCAGCTGAAGAATAGTACCCTCTTGTTCCATCAGCTGTTAGAACATAGTATTTATCATCCTCTATAGTATTCACTGGATAACCAATGTTCTCTGGTGAATCCCACACCCCATCATCATTATACGTGTAAAATATGTCATATCCACCAATGCTGTTGTGACCTTTAGAGCTAAAATATAAGGTTTTGTTATCAGGGTGAATAAATGGGGCATCCTCATCATATCGAGTGTTAATGGAAGGTCCAAGGTTGGTAACATTTCCCCAGTCTCCATTGTCTAATAATTCTGCTTTGTAAATATCTCTTCCGCCAAATCCACCTTCTCTTTCACTTGTAAAATATAGTGTCCTTTCATCACTTGTCAAACTAGCACTTCCTTCCCAAGCTTCTGAATTTATTTCTGAGTTTAATGGTTTAGGTGTAGTAAATGATCCATCCTCTAATTCACTCAGATAAATATCTCCCTCGTTTTTATTGCTACTTCTGTATGTAAACAACTTTCTACCATTGGCAGAAAGAGCAATACTTGCATCATGTTTTCTTGTGTTGATATTGTTACCAATACTTTTGGGCTCCGACCACTCATCACCTCTTTTGTATGAAATCATAATGTCTTCATAGTACTCTCCATTAGGATCAGAATTTCCTGCTCTGTCCATTCTTCCTCCAACACTTCGCTCTCCTCTATAAGTGAATATTAATAGTCGTTCGTCAGGAGTAATGATCGGAACATATTCTTCAAACTTTGTATTGATGGGAGGTCCAATGTTTTCAATTACTAATTCTAAGCTGTCTGGAACAATCGTTTTTGCATTTTTACAGTTTTCAACAAATAATCGCGCTTTTACTTTATCTTCAGGTAATACCTGACTCGATTGAATGTATTTATTGAAGTTTTTTACTGCCTCATCAAACTGGTGGTTTACGGCATAAGCTCTTCCTATAAAGAAGTATACATCAACATACTCAGGGTTGCTTTTTTGAACATCTAACAAATAGTCTAAAGATTGTTCTTTTTTATCATTGATAAAAGTATAACAGATTCCTACCATTAATTTATAGTACAAATCTTTAGGATTGGTCTTATTTAGTCTTTCAAAAATGGTTGCTGCTGTTTGATAATACTCATCATTGTAGTAAGCTTCTCCTTTTTGCATTAACAATTTCTCTTCTTTTTTACCGATAACCTCTTGAGAAATAACGCTTGAAGTGATGAATAAAAAAAGTAGTAAGATGGTTGTAATTCTCTTGCTCATAGTATTGTGGATATAGTTCTACCTGTTGATAAAAATAGAAATTATAGTTATCAACATTTGTTGAAAACCACATACTTATTAACAGTTCGTTCTTAACAAACCCTTGGGTATTCAGATGTTTTATGATTATAGCAAACTAGAATCGACTTTTGAAATGCTATGCAATGTTTTATGAACAGGACATTTATTGGCAATCTCTAATAATCTAGTCCGTTGTTCTTGATCCAAATTACCGTTTAATTCTATAATTCGTTCAAAATAGTCTATTTTCTTGCCTATGTTTTCATCATCTTTCTTGCTGTGATTGACATGAACTGTAGCTACTTGAAGATCCCACTTTTTTTGTTTGGCATACATTTGTAATGTCAAGGATGTGCAACTTGCCAGTGCTGCCGATAATAAGCCATAAGGATTGGGCCCTAAGTCATTACCACCTAAATTAAGTGGTTCGTCCGCAACTAATGGATGTCCATCTGCAATCACTTCAGTAGTTAAACTATTTGCATTGGTTTGTGCCGCTGCTTGATGTTTGGTGTCCAGAACCTTTTCTTCTGAAATGACTAAATAACGATTTACCCAACTCCCAATTATTTCACCTACATAAGTTGAGTCTTCTTTGTTCGATAGTAAATGATCCGCCCCATCTAGTGAAATAAAACTCTTTGGATGTCTTGCCGTTTTGTAGATTTTTTCTGCATTTTCAATCCCTACAATTTTATCTTGAAGAGAATGAAGTACCAATAATGCTTGATCTAATTCTTCAATTATTTGTTTACTATCATTTTCATTTAGAGATTTTAGTAATTCAGAATTTACCGTAAAAGGTCGACCACCAATAGAAACCTTTGCCTTACCATTGCTTTTAATTTCTTGAACACTTTCTTTAAAAAGTTGAGTTGCGTGACTAGGTTGATATGGGGAACCAATTGTAACAATCCCTTTTGCCGACTTAATTTTTTTTGCGGAATGAAGAATTGCTGTTCCACCTAGTGAGTGGCCAATTAATAATTTCGGAGCTTCAATCTTCTCTGCTAGAAAATTTGCTGCTAACTCTAAATCGTCAATATTTGTTTCAAAATTGGTGGACTCAAAATCACCTTCACTTTCGCCTAATCCAGTAAAGTCAAATCGAAGTACAGCAAAACCTGCGGCTGTTAATCCTTTACTTATGTTTTTAACTGCAGTTAGGTTTTTTGTGCAGGTAAAACAATGGGCAAAAAGTGCAGTAGCTTTTGGACGAGTATGAACTGGCCAATCAATAATTGCTGCTATTTTCTCTTTGTTTTTGTTTGCGAAGGTTATTTTTTCAGATCTCATATTCAAATGTAATCATTACTGATTTTCTTCACATACTGCTAAGCGACATTTCATATTAATTAGCAGAAGATAATTGATTAATTTCGTGAACTAGAAATAAGATAACTTGTTATAGCATAAAAAATAGAAGATATGGATACTACAAATTTCAAAGGAAATAAAGTGAATTTGGCAGGTAACTTGCCAAAAGTTGGAGACAATGCTCCAGATTTTACTTACGTTAAGTCAGATCTATCAGAGGGTAAATTATCCGATTTAAAGAATAAAGTTAAAGTTTTAATTGCAGTGCCTAGTTTAGATACTGGAGTTTGTCAAATGGAAACGAGACAATTCAATAGTCAGTTAAAAGAACGTGCAGGAATTGAAGGATTAATCATTTCAAAAGATTTGCCTTTTGCTATGAAACGTTTTTGTGAATCTGAAGGAATCGAAAATGTGACGAATGCATCTGATTTTAGATACCATGAGTTTTCAAAGGCTTATGGATTAGATATGATGGAAGGACCATTGAAAGGTTTGCATGCAAGAGCGGTATTTGTGGTTGACCAAAACAATAAAATTACATTTAGTGAATTGGTAGATGACATTACTCATGAGCCAAATTACGACAACGCAATGAAAGCGATAGATGCTTTAAAATAGGTATCAATTCATCAATATTTTAAAGTCCTTTTGAGTGATGAAAGTCAGTTAAAAGGACTTTTTTTATTTTAAGTTCTCCAATTCTTTGTTGATTAGGATACTAATTTGGTCGGCCTTATCGACCACCATAAAGTGAGATCCACTTTTTATTTCTGTATAATCTTTCACCCACTTTTTTGGAAAGACCAAATCCATCGACCCATGGATGTGGAAATAGCTGGCTTCAATTTTCTCATTGTCCCAATGTGAAACAGCACGCACGCCCCAATTCATAAATTCATCAGGAGTATTTGCGAGCATGGAATTGAATAACTCTAATTCTTCTTTGCTAATCCGATTATAAATGGGCTTTAGCATACCCCCATAATTCTTAAACCAGCTAGCCGCCTTTGAAATGTCAAATGGTAAATGATCAACTAATGAAAAGTAGGGAGGAAGTTCCTTTTTTGTTTTAATAGTAGAGATTAAGAATAGTTTTTTAGTAGGAATTAATTTGCTGATTTCTACACTTATTATTCCGCCTAGGGACACTCCCATTAAAATAGGGTTTTCTTCTTCTATTTGATCCAATAATCGAGTGGCATAAGATGATGGAGTATCACTTGGAATGGCTTCTATCCATTTGACTGGGATCAATTCTGCATTCAAATTTAATCGGCTAAATAGTCTATGGTCGGCACCCAATCCAGGGATGCAATATATTTTTTGCATTTCACTCGTTTTGAAGTTCAAAGTTATTGATATCCTTTTTCAAAGAGAGAATAAAAAATGGTAAATAATTTTAAAAAAAAACACCTCAATCCTTCTAAGAAGAATTGAGGCGAAACTAAAACCAATTATTATTAAAAAAACTACTTCGCTATAATTACTTTTTTGGTTTCCCAAGAATTGTCTTGTCGTTGGATTCTTAAAAAGTAGAACCCGTCTTTTATCGAATTGGGGAATTGAATAGTCGGCGCCAATCCTTTTGTGGTTAGATCGGTTTCCATAATGATGGAACCACTCACATCAATTATTTCAAGGCTTTTCATTATTTCATCAGATGAAATGGTGATTATACCATTTGAAGGAACAGGATAAATACTGATGTCAGGGTTAGAAACTCCTTCTTCTTTAACACCAATTCGAATAATTGGACAAACGTAATTACTAGCTGTTGTCCCAGTCTGAACTTGCATATTATCATAAACAGTCTTTGCATGATTCAAGGAATTGATCATTGCAGGAACAGCATTAAATTGACTTTGGCCACTTGAGATAGAGTCATAACCATAACCAATAGCTAAAGAGATTGTTTTGCGTTCGTTGGGCTGTAATGAGAAATAAGGGATAGATGCAAGAAGTCTTCGGTATCCTCCATTGGAATTAACACTCCTATCAGACCAGCCAGTGTTGGTAACTGGATCGCCAGTAAACATATAATTTGTTGGAATTGTTGTCGTCCCTTGTCCTCTAAAACCATCTCCTCCGTATGTAATATGTTCTCCATTTTTCCATCTTGCGTTAAGGTAGTTGTGCACATCTGCTGAATTATACATATTCCCGTTATCCGCAGTTCCACTCTTATGAAAAAGAAAATTATCCATAGAATCACTTAAAAATTTAATACCTAAAGCTGGAGGGTTTATTCCAAATCCTTTCTGCCCACTTATGGTTATATCATTTGAATAAGCATTGTATCCATACATAATATTTTGTGTGCTGTCGCAACCGACATAGTCGTTATCTGCATTACCTAATAAAAGCTCAATCTCAAACCCAACTTTAATTGAGTCGTAAGTCACCGTAGCTCGATTCACAATTGTTCGCTCTAAAAATACGGTTTGATTGATCAATGGATCATTTGGGTCATTAAATCCATACAACATATTGTGATACTCTAAATCACTTAAAGCAGATGTGTCATTGGGACGGTTAATCCAATAAACAGCTTCGTCCCCTTTTATTACAGGGTAATCTCCGTTTGATGGGTCATAACATCCGTTGGAGTTTACATCCACAAATGGAGCCAAATCAAAAGGCTCATTCAAGGATGAGTCTCCAATGGCAGGCCAATTTTTAATTCCATCAGGAATTTGATAAGTGGAATTTTTAGATTGAGCAATGTGAGTCAATATTTCGACTTTAGAGACCTTAGCCATAAAACTTCTGGTTACTTCTTTTTTATTACTCTTTGGGCCAATGAAGTAGTCTTGGTCCCATGGCACTATTGGATGTGCATCAAAAGTTGTTGAAGTTGACTTCTTTGCTGAAACCATAAAGTTGGCTAAGTAAATTCCATGAGTTCCATTTCCTTTTGGAAATTCGAAAGAAGGACCTCCATAAAGTGGGTCGTTAAAAACTGGGCCTTTGCTAGAGATTTTTATGGCAATTGTGTTTACATCAAAATCGGATATTGTTTGAGCAATTTCAACATCTATAGATGCGATGTAAAACCCATTGTCAGTCCCAAATGCTATGGTATTGTTAGCTGTTTCTACTGAAGTGATGCGTTTGATTGTATTATTAAAGTAATGTCTTTTTAACTCGGTTAAATTTCCTGAATAAATACTTGGAAGTGTATTGCCTTCAAACCAAAACCCTACCCAATATTTTCCTGTTTGATCAGTTTGGATCTGATCGACAAATCCTTGAGGTCCTGTATTATACCTGTAGTTAATAGATAAAGGTTTTATAATGCCGTTTTGGATAGAGTAGTAAGGGTTTGGAGTTAAAGCACTTATTATTATTTCTCCATTGTTTAGTAACTTGAAATTAGCGTTAAATAAAACAATTGAAGAGTCAGGATCATAAATATTAAAACTGCTCCAAGTGGTTCCATCAAAAATTTCTAAATCATCTAAGGTGTCGTTTCTAATTACTCCATTTTTAGTAATAATATAAATTTGATCAGCAGAATCTACTCCTAAAGAATAGGCAATTTTATTGGGATACTGAGTAAATTGTGCCCCATCAAAACTAGCTACTCCTGTGGTAGTTCCAATCCACAAAGTGCCATTTGAAGTCACCTGAATTTCTTTTATCTCATTCGACGGTAATCCGTTTTTAGAAGTGTAGTTGGTGAAGGTGAGTCCATCAAAAACGGAAATGCCACTATCAGTATGAAGAAACAATAAATTAGTTCCTAATTCCATGTCCAATATTTTGTTGGTATTTAATCCACTATTAGCAGTGGTGTAGTTGGTGAATGTCCCTTGATTGAAATGAGAAAGTCCGGCATTGGTTCCCAAATAAATGCTTTGGCTGTTTTCTATCACCAGTCGAGTAATTGAGTCTTGAATTAATCCGTCATCAGAATTGTAATACTTCCAGTAGTCTTGGCTAATTCCAAGAGTGGAGAGAAAAGATAAACCTAGGGTTAGTATAAATGTTTTCATAGTAGTTGGTTTTTAGTGAATACTTGTTTCTAAATCAAAGACAAGGAGTCGACCCAAAACGTCTACTGTAAATAAAAAAAACACCTCAATTCTTTCTAAAAGAAATGAGGTGTTTAAATGTATTGGTTTGTGCCGTCTTACTTTGCTATAATTACTTTTTTGGTTTCCCAAGAATTATCTTGTCGTTGGATTCTTAAAAAGTAGAATCCGTCTTTAATCGAATTTGGGAATTGAATAGTCGGTGCCAACCCTTTAGTGGTTAAATCGGTTTCTAGAATAATTGCTCCTCGAACATCCATCACTTGTAAATTTTTCATTAGCTCATCAGAAGTGATAGTTATCATCCCATTCGATGGCACAGGATAAATACTGATGTCAGAGTTAGAAACTCCTTCTTCTTTTACACCAATTCGAATAATTGGACAAACGTAATTACTAGCCGTTGTGCCAGTCTGAAGCTGCATATTATCGTAAACAGTCTTTGCATGATTTAAAGAGTTAATCATTGCAGGAACAGCATTTAAATAACTTTGACCAGTAGAAGTAGAATCAAATCCATATCCAATCGCTATAGCTATTGTTTTACGTTCATTCGGTTGAAGAGAGAAGTAAGGAATGGCAGCCAATCCTCTTCGGTCTCCAAAGCCATTTCCAATGCTTCTTTCTGACCAACCTGTGTTGTCAACAGGGTTTCCTGTTAACATATAGTTCGTCTGAATGACTGAAGAATTGTAATTAAAGCCGTTCCCTCCGTATGTAATGTGTTGTCCATTTTTCCATCTTGCGTTGAGATAATTGTGCACATCTTTTGAGGTGTTCATGTCTCCGTTGTCTTGGCTTCCTCTTGAATGAAAGACAAAATTATCCATTGAATCACTTAAAAACTTAACACCAATAGCCGGGGGGGTTAATCCAAAACCTGTTTGGCCACTTCCGTCTTCATCATTACTATCACGATTATATCCAAACATGATGTTGTGAATGCTGTCGCAACCCACAAAGTCGTCTCCATAATAACCTATGTCAATATCCATCCAGAAACCAACTTTAATGGAGTCGTACGCTACATTCGCTCTGTTCACAATTGTTCGCTCTAGAAATACAGTTTGATTAATTAAAGGATCGTTTGGGTTATTAAATCCATACAACATATTATGATATTCCAAATCGCTTAAAGCTGAAGAGTCATTAGGACGGTTGATCCAATAAATGGCCTCATCACCTTTTATTATAGGGTAATCTCCATTGATAGGGTCATAACATCCGTTTGAGTTGACATCCACAAATGGAGCTAGATCAAAAGGCTCATTCAAGGAGGAGTCACCAATTGCAGGCCAATTTAAAATTCCATCTGGCATTTGGTATCCGGAATTATTAGACTGTGCAATGTGAGTCAAAATTTCAGTTTTAGAAACTTTTGCTATAAAACCTCTTGTTACTTCGTTATTTATACTTTTTGGACCTATATAGAAATCTTCTTCATAAGGTGCAATTGGATGTGCATCAAAAGTTGTTGAAGTTGCTTTTTTTGCTGAAACCATAAAGTTGGCCCCATACATTCCGTATGTTCCATTACCTTTTGGAAATTCAAAAGACGAACCTCTGTAAAGTGGGTTATTAAAAACCGGGCCTTTGCTAGAGAGTTGTGTGGCAATAGTGTTTACATCGAAGTCATATACTGCTTGAGCAATTTCAACATCTATTGAAGCGAAGAAAAAACCATTTGCTGTTGCAAATGCTATGGTATTATTATCTACCTCTACTGAAGTGATGTTTTCGATTGTGTGATTAAAGTAATGTCTTTTTAAATCGGTTAAATTCCCTGAATAAATACTTGCATAGTAATTTCCTTCCATTTGATATCCTACCCAATATTTCCCTGATTGATCAGTTTGAAATTGATCTGCATTTTTTGGTTCTCTTTGAGAGTGATTAATCTGGAATGGTAATTTAGTAATTACATTTTGCTGAACAAAATAAAAGGGATTTGGAGAATGACAGCGGATTATAAGTTGGCCATTATTTAATAGCTTAAACTTAGATTGAAAAATTATTGCTGTTGAATCGGCATCGAATATCTTGTAACTGTTCCAAGTAATTCCATCAAAAATTTCTAAATTATTTGTTGTGTCCTTTCCAAATACAAAACTTTTAGTAATTATATAAATCTGATCAGCAGAATCCACACCTAACGAATAAGCTATTTTGTTAGGATATTGAGTAAATTGTGTACCATCAAAACTAGCTACTCCTGTTGTAGTTCCAATCCACAAAGTGCCATTAGAAGTCACCTGAATTTCTTTTACCTCATTCGACGGTAATCCGTTTTTAGAAGTGTAGTTGGTGAAGGTGAGTCCGTCAAAAACAGAGATGCCGCTATCAGTATGCAGGAACAATAAATTATTTCCTAATTCCATGTCCAATATTTTGTTGGTATTTAATCCACTATTGGCAGTGGTGTAGTTGGTGAATGTCCCTTGATTGAAATGAGAAAGTCCGGTATTGGTTCCCAAATAGATACTTTGGCTGTTTTCTATCACCAGTCGGGTAATTGAGTCTTGAATTAATCCGTCATCAGAATTGTAGTAATTCCAGTAGTCTTGGCCAATTCCAAGAGTGGAGAGAAAAGATAAACCTAGGGTTAGTATAAATATTTTCATAGCAGTTGGTTTAAGTGAATACTTGTTTCTATATCAAAGACAAGGAGTCAACCCAAAACGTCTACTGGAAATAAAAAAACACCTCAATTCTCTTTAAAAGAAATGAGGTGTTTTAAATGTATTGGTTCGGGTAAGGTTATTTTGCTATCACAATCTTTTTGGTTTCCCAAGAATTGTCTTGTCGTTGGATTCTTAGAAAGTAGAACCCATCTTTGATCGAATTTGGGAATTGAATGGTCGGAGCCAATCCTTTAGTGGTTAAATCGGTTTCCATTATTATTGATCCACTTACATCAACTACCTGAAGGCTTTTCATTATTTCATCAGATGAAATGGTGATTAAGCCATTCGATGGCACAGGATAAACGGAAATTTCTTCAGCAGGAGGAGTAGCTTCTTGCAATCCAATTCGTATTACCGGGCAATTAAAATTACTAGCGACGGTGCTTGGAAGCACTTGTATGTTATCGTACACTGTTTTCGCATGATTTAAAGTATTAACCATGGAGGTAATGGCATTTAAGTGAGTTGGGCTCGTAATGGAGTCAAACCCATAGCCTATGGCTACTGTAAATGTTTTTCGCTGATTAGGTTGAAGAAAGAAATATGGAAAAGAAGCGATTACCTTTCTGTCCCCCGGTTGATTAGGTGCATTTGCTTCAGTCCATCCGTTGTTGTATACTGGACTTCCAGTGTAGGCATATTTGGTAGGGATGTTGGAGGAGTTTGTTAAATAACCATTTCCTCCATAAGTCTGTCGTTTTCCATTTTTCCACCTGGCATTTAAATAATTGTATATATCAGAAGCGCTGTTCGGTTCACCATTTAATCCGGGGGTGCCGCTTCCAAAAGCAATCATGCTAGATAAAGTATTGTCAAGAAATTTAACGCCAACAGCAGGAGGGTTTGATCCATATCCATTTACTCCTTGTCCATTCACGGTGGCATCAACAGCATCTCCATTGTAGGCGTACATGATGTGATTAATGCTGTCAGTGCCAGTATAGTCATCAGACGTTCCTCCAATGTCATAGTCGATAAACAATCCAACTTTAATAGAATCATAGGTCACGTTTGCACGATTAATAATTGTTCGTTCTAAATAAACCGTTCGATTAACAGATGGATCGTTTGCATCTAAAAATCCATACAGCATATTGTGATACTCTAAGTCATTTAGGTCTGAAGTTTGTTCCGGTCGATTAATCCAATAAATAGCCAAATCTCCTTTTATAGCAGGATAATCTCCATTTTTAGGGTCATAGCAACCGTTAAAGTTTACATCAATAAAGGGAGCTAAATCGGCAGGTTCGTTTAATCTGGAGTCTCCAATGGCAGGCCAATCAGATATTCCATCTGGTACCTTATAGCCGGGAGTTTTAGAGTTGGCAATGTGATTTAAAATTTCAGCTTTTGAAACCTTAGCCATAAAACTTCTTGTGAATTCATTACTGTTATTTTTTGGGCCGATATCTCTATTGCTAGTGTATAAAGCTGTAGGATAAACGGAGTAAGTGTTTTTGTTTGATTTTTTTGCTGCTACAAAAAATTCTGCTGAAAATATACCGTGGCGATCGCTGCCTTTTGGGAATTCAAAGCCGGGCTGTAGTTGAGAATTAAAATTCCTAAAAAACAATCCTCTACTAGACACCATTGTCTTGATTGTATTCACATCAAAATCATAGGTTGTAGTAATTGGTTTTACTTCAATTAAACTAACAAATAAACCAGCATCTGTTACAAATGCAACCGTGTTGGCTTCTGCGTCAATGGCACTTATTGAATTGAATTTATTTTTAAATTCGAAGGGTTTCAAATTGTTCAAGCTTCCTGTAAACAAAGTCATTGAAGTTGAATGACTTTGTAGCCAGTATCTGCCTTTTCGGTCAGTTTGAATATGACTTGATCTAGATACTTGACTAGAAGGCCATGCTGGAACTTCAGTAATTAGACTAAAGGTGTTGTCTTGAACACGGTAAAAGGGCTTATCGTAACCGGTTACCACAAGCTCTCCATTGTTCAATAATTTAAATTGAGCTTCATATAAAAATATTGTAGCATCAGGATTGTTTATGATGTAACTATTCCAGCCTCCATTTTTGAAAATCTCTAAATTAAATGTTGTTTCATTAGGAGAAACAATTGCTTTCTTAATTATATAGACATTGTCTGCAGCATCAATTCCTAAGGAATACGCAACTCTAGAGTAATAATGGGTGAATTGAGTTCCATCAAAACTTGAAACTCCATTTGCAGTTCCTATCCATAAAACTCCTTGAGAAGTTACTTGAATTTCATTTATGTTAGTAGAAAGGAGGCCATTGTTATTGGTATAGTTCGTAAACGTATTGCCATCGAAAACTGAAATGCCAAGATCGGTTTGAATAAACAATTTATTGTTCCCTAATTTCATATCAATGATATTGTCAGAATTTAGAGCACTATTAAGGGTATTGTAATTAATGAAAGATCCCTGTTTAAAATGATAAAGTCCTGTTGATGAGCCAATAAAGATGCTTCTGTCGTTTTCAACGATGATGCTGCTACTTTTTACAGGAAAAAAGCCATCAGAGGAATTATAAAACTGCCAATAGTCCTGATTAAAACCAAAAAAAGAAGTTAATAAAAGAAAGATAGAAAGTAATGTTTTTTTCATAATATCAATTTTTTAAGGGGGTGAAACAAGTGGTTATTTATAGTTAAGGAAAGTGATTGATGTTCACTAAATTAATAAAATAGTTGAGACTGATTGCAATAAGCCAAAAATGAGTTCATGGGTTTTCGAAGGTTGTACTTATTATTTGAATTGAAGTTTGCGCTAATGGCTAATTCTATCGGCTTTCAAAGTCTCATTTCCCAAATTAATCATCAAGTGTAAATTTATAAGATAATTAGGTCAGAGTTATTAATGAAAAAGGTCAATGCTTTTGACATTGACCTTTGATGTTTTATTTTCAGTAAAAGATTATAATCTTTTACCTGTTGCTAATCGAAATAGAATTCCGATTATGGCTAATACTAATAATATATGTATTAAACTGCCGACAGCAGCGCCAAATCCGATGAATCCAATTAACCATCCGATGATTAAAAGAACAATTAATAAATTGATAATACCATTCATAGTTTTAAGTTTTATTGGTTTATAACTTTAAAACAACTGTTGTTCCTCTCGATAAAATCTTGAATAAAATATGTTCAATTGACTTATATTGATATTGTTGAGTGTTGGTTTGAGTTTGTGATGAATGATTCTTCAAATTATAAATGTGAAATAATTCCACATAAATGGAACCGATTGGGGCATTGGCTTATTTATTTGAACTAAAAAAAGCCAAGTCGATATGACTTGGCTTAGTTATTTCAATTCTTGGATTTAATTAAATCCCTTTTTCTAGAATCTGATTGAAAGTAGGGCTCGGTTGCATCGCTTTAGAAACTAATGTTTTGTTCGGATTGTAATATCCTCCCATGTCAATAGCTACACCCTGTGCATTATTTAATTCGTCAACAATTTTAGATTCGTTGCTTTCTAATGCTTTTGCCATTTCTGTAAATTTAGTTTTCAAATCAGCATCTTCGTTTTGATTCGCTAATGCTTTTGCCCAATATAATGCTAGATAAAAGTGGCTTCCTCTGTTGTCTAATTCGCCTACTTTTCTTGAAGGGGATTTGCTATTATTTAAGAATTCACCTGTAGCTTCATCTAAACAATTGGCTAAAACCAACGCTTGTTTGTTGTTGTTCTTGTCGCTCAAATGCTCTAAAGAAACTGCCAATGCTAGAAATTCACCTAAAGAATCCCATCGTAAATGGTTTTCCTCTACAAATTGTTCTACATGCTTAGGAGCAGAACCTCCAGCACCTGTTTCAAATAAACCTCCGCCATTCATCAAAGGAACGATGGATAACATTTTTGCACTTGTACCTAATTCTAAAATAGGGAAGAGGTCAGTTAAATAATCACGCAAAACGTTTCCAGAAACAGAATTGGTATTTTCTCCCTTTTTTACTCGGGCTAATGTATATCTTGTTGCAGCGGCAGGCGACATAATCTGAATGTCTAAACCATTTGTGTCGTGATTTTTTAAGTATTTATTTACCTTCAAAATTACCTGAGCATCGTGTGCTCTATTTTCATCTAACCAAAAGATAGTTGGCCAACCTGTAGTTCTTGCTCTTGAAACTGCTAATTCTACCCAGTTTTCAATTGGAGCATCTTTCGCTTGACACATTCTCCAAATATCTCCAGCTTCAACAGTGTGTTCCATCAAAATAGAGCCATCAGTTGAAATCACCTTAACAATACCTTCAGATTTAATTTCAAACGTCTTGTCATGCGAGCCATATTCTTCAGCCTTTTGAGCCATCAAACCAATGTTAGGAACTGTCCCCATAGTTCTTGGATCAAAGGCACCATTTTCTTTACAGAATTTAATAGTTTCATCATAAATTCCTGCATAACTGCTATCAGGAATAATTGCCTTAGTGTCTTGTGGTTTACCTGCTGCATTCCACATTTGTCCAGAAGTACGAATCATTGCTGGCATTGAAGCATCAATAATTACATCACTTGGCACATGCAGGTTGGTAATTCCATTGTCAGAATTTACCATCGCCATCTCTGGACCATTAGCAATTTCAGCATCTATTGCTGCTTGAATTGCTGCTTTTTTTTCTGCAGGAAGTTGATCAATTTTTGATAAGATACTTCCTAATCCATCATTTGCATTTGCTCCAACTGATTTGAAGTCTTCGCCAAATTTTTCGAATACTGGCTTGAAAAAACTCTCTACTGCATGTCCAAAAATGATAGGGTCAGAAACCTTCATCATGGTAGCCTTCATATGCAAGGAATATAAAACGCCCTTAGCTTTGGCATCTGCTTTTTGTTCTTCTAAGAATGTAATCAATGCTTTTTTACTTAAAAAAGTAGCATCAATAATTTCACCTTCCAAAACTGGAATACTTGACTTTAAAACTTCTTCAGTTCCATTTTTGCCAACTAGAATAACTTTAACGTCATCCTTTTTTGTCAAAGTCACTGATTTCTCATTACTAAAGAAATCGTTTTTGCTCATAGTCGCTACATGCGAATTAGAATCTTTTGACCAAGCTCCCATAGAATGAGGGTGCTTTTTAGCATATTCTTTCACTGCTTTTGGCGCACGACGGTCAGAATTTCCTTCTCTTAATACAGGGTTTACTGCACTCCCTTTTACTTTGTCGTATCTAGATTGTATATCTTTTTCCTCATCCGTTACTACTGATTTAGGATAGTTAGGAATTGCAAAACCTTGAGATTGTAATTCATTTATAGCTTCTAATAATTGAGGTACTGAAGCACTGATGTTTGGTAATTTGATAATGTTAGCCTCAGGCATTTTAGCTAATTCGCCTAACTCTATTAATGCATTTCCTACTTTTTGATCTTCAGATAAAAATTCTGGGAAAACCGATAAAATACGAGCAGCCAATGAAATGTCTCTAGTCTCCACCTCGACTCCTGCTGCTTTAGTAAATGTTTTTACAATTGGTAAAAATGAATAGGTTGCTAATGCCGGAGCTTCATCCGTTTCAGTGTAAATGATTTTTTGTGCCATAAGGGTTTTAAATTATAATATTGAAGTGACTTTTAATCACAGAATCTTTCATTTTAAAGGTTGCAAATTTAAGCTTTTACTAGAGACTTCAAAAACGAATTAATCAGCTACATTCGCTATAGATTTATTGACAAGCAGAACACCAATTCTTTTTGGTCAATTCATCCCTTAGATAGAGAAAGTGGGCTGCATTGGTTTTGAATAAATCACAAAATATTTTCGGATCAGATTGATGGATTTTGTCTAACAATTCACTTCGAAAAGCGTCTGTAATTTCAGAGGTAGGATAAGCAGAAAGTGAAATTAAATTGGCAGCTATCTCGCTATCAAAAGCCTTAGAGAGTTGTTTTTTTAAAATAGTGGTGGCCCAATTAATTTGTAATTGAAACATATAATATTGTGCATAAGCCAGCATTTCCTCTTTTGAATTTTCTACTGCCATTATGCTGTTGTATGCGCTTTGTAAACTTTTCTTTCGTTCTCTAATGTCTCCTTTGTCAAAATAATAGTCTGCAGACAATAAATAGAAGTTGGTGTTTAGCCGCATTAATTTCTCTTCAGAAACGGTAGAATCTAAACTTGCCGATTTAAAATATTCCTCCCATTTCTCAGGAGTAATTGGTGCTTTTTTGCTTAGTTCCCATTGATACAAAACGGATAAACACAAATTATAACTTATGATCGGATTGGATTTATCTACTAGATATAATCCTAGTAAAGTACGTCTTAGATTTTCTCTTGCTGCTAATACTTTTTTATTGTCCAATTGGTGTTTAGCTATTGCCGTATTTGAAATTAAGGCCAAATTTTCTTTAATCTGTTCAATTTTTGTTACCGAAATTGCACCTTTTGCTGCATCGTCATTGTTTTTTGCTCGTTCAATTAAATCCAATTGAATAATCAATGCATTCTTTATTTGATTGGAGGCCACCGATTGCTTGTATTCATTGATTAAACTACTGGTCGGTTTTGTGGCTGTTTTTTCTTTCAAGCCATATGTAACAGTTGTAACTTGAGATGAAGTGAAAAACGCTTTTTCATCTTCATTTTCTGTTGCAATTAGAGCCTCAATCTTTTCAGGTTTTGAAACACCTTTAACATCTAAACCAATACTCCGATTTGAAATAAATTTTTCAATTTCATTCCAAGTATTTCTAATCGTTATTTTTGGCTTTTTAACTAACTCTGAGGATTTCGTTAGGTAATCTGATTTGATTTGAACGCTATCTAAAGGGGTTAAATCATTGTAAGTGATAGAAATTGTAAGGTCGGATAAGGTTACATTGGCGCTTTTGATTGAATCTAATAGAGTAGTTACTTTTTCAGTTTCGGCACTTTTGAATTCGCGTTTATGATAGAATATTGCTTCTTCCGAATTGCTCTCAAAAACTTCCCACTGTGGCTCCAGCCAGTGTAAATTTTTAGCCATAGTTTTCGTTTGAGGAATGTAGTTGCAGACACTACCTTCTTTAAAAACCAATAGATTTAAATTGACATCTTTTTCAGAAAAGTAAGTTGGCATTTCTCCCAACTGAATATTATCCAAGTAATTTCCTTCGGGTGTTTTAAAATTTACTGACGAAGCTTTTATAGGTCGTAGCAATAATCCATAATGAATGTTGCTCGGATAAATTTTATTTCCTCCATTGCAATCAAACTGATCTTTACTAACAATGTCAATGGCAAACCCATCTCTGCTATCAGCTAAAATTTCTGATAACAATTCTCGATCACTGTTTTCTAGGTAGATTATTCCATCTTTAACGAACACTTTATCTGAAAGTAATTCGGGCAAGTAGCTATTTTTTCGATTAAAGAGATCACAAAGTGTTTTATTGAATTCTACTAAACCATAATCATCCTCTCTATCCTTTTTTTCTTTCAATTCAAATGGGGCAGATGCTAAAACACTTACAATTGAAATTTCACGACGTTCTGCATTAAAACTTGCGGCAACACCTGCATTGAAGTAGGTCTGGTCATCTAAAATCTCCTTAGTGTCCTCTTTTTTCTGCCATTGATTTAGCGCAGCTCTTGCGGCATCTTCGTATGTATTTATCACAAAAGATTCTTGAGAACCCATTACTTTTATTGGTGCACCAATAGTTGCGATGTAAATGAGTTCTCCCATTTCATAGTGCAAGCCTTTATAAAATCGGACTCTTTTTTGCACATTTTCTTTCACAACTTCGTCCTGAGAATGTGCTTCTTTATTGTTTTTCTGATTGTATTCTGCTTGATCGAATGAAGCAGCATCTAGTATCTCATCTTGTAAAACTGCAGGAATTTTGTTTGATTTTCTATAGTCATCAATGGCTTTCATGACTTGAGCCTCCATTTCTAACTGGTCAAAGTTTTCCAAGTCGATTTTTAGATCGCTTTGACCAAAACCTGAAAAAGTAAAACAGAGAAAAAGTACAAAAACAATATTCGCTTTCATTTTATTAAAAATAAAAAATGGCTGTAATCTATAGACTACAGCCATCAATATTAAATCATTTTATTTAATCTACAAATTCAAAAGTCACCTTTCTGTTTTCTGGTTTAGTTGGGTCTTCTACTTTGCTATCCAATACAACTCTGCCAGTCAAACCTTTGGAGTCCATGTATTTTTTTATAGCGTAAGCTCTACCTTTTGCCAACTTTTCGCTACCTGATTCAGATTTATTCGCATGGCCAGTTGCTTTTAATTTTTGCGTAGGATTTTTCTTCATGAAATCTACAATCTGATCCAATGTTACTTCGCCTTCCATTTCAATGTCCTTTGAATCATCTTCAAATTTGATTACTTGATCTACTGGACTGTATTCTTTTTTTGCTTCAGCTGCTTTTGTTCCAGCTTTTGTGGTGGTTCCATCAGAATTTACAAATACTTTACTTTCTGCTTTACTTTTCTCCTTGTCTTTATCAGTAGTTGAGAAGGATTTAAATTCAGTTTCTAGTTTTCCACCTGCTATTTTTTCACAAACACAGGTCTCAGCAGCTTGTCCTTCCATATCTATCACTGATACATTGTCTAGATAATAGTATCCGTCCATTTTTTGAGATCCAGAAAATTCTCTTGATTGTTTTACACGTTCTGTAACAGTATTCTCTTCAGACATGAAGTTTCCAATTGTGATGTATTTTTCACCACCTAAAGCTTCATAAACTCCACAAATTGGAGTCCAATCAAATTGCTTTTCAATTGGACTATTTTTTAATTTCATGATTTGAGGTTTGAAGTTAAGGTCGCCTTCATTCGTTGCACTTACTGCTTCGGTTGAAATGTGCATTCCAAAATTGTTTGTTGCATTTTTTGAACGATCAGAAAAGCTGACATAAAACTTCATGCAATATTTTTTTCCTGCTACTAATTCGTTGGTTAACTCAGTTTGAAGGTAACCTTTTGGTGCTCGGCCTCTGTATCCATAAATGTTCAAACCAGCATAGTTTTTGCCGTCTTGTGCTTTTTCTTCTCCATATCCATTTGTAGGTACGCCAAATTCTTTGTTTTTAGCATCCTCGCTATATAAATCTACTTTCTTTAAAGTTGCCGAAGTCCATGGAGCTGCAAGCTCAACTTCTCCTGCTTCTTTAATTTTCTTTTCTACAGTTTCAAAACTTGGGTTTGGAACTAGGTTTTCTTGTGCAAAACTGTTGATAGCACAAAGGGAAAAAATAGTGTAAATAATCTTTTTCATAATGTATTTTTTGAGGTCTTATTCAATTATTATACCGAATCCATAAAGATAATGGAATCTGTGAGAATTAGTCAGCAAAACAAAAAAAATCCCCATCTTTTAGAAAGATGAGGATTCAATTTTATTAATGTTACGGTTTAAGCATTAGCTTTTTTAATCATGTTCAATGCTGAACCTTCTCTAAACCATCCAATTTGTTGTGCATTGTAAGTATGGTTTAATTTGATTTGCTCTTTTGAGCCATCAGCATGAACTAACTCTAATGTCAATTGCTTGTCTGGTGCAAAATCTTTCAAGTCGATAAAGTTAAATGTATCAGCTTCTTGAATTTTATCGTAATCAGACTCAGTTGCGAAAGTTAATCCCAACATTCCTTGTTTTTTCAAGTTTGTTTCGTGGATTCTAGCAAATGATTTTACGATAACCGCACAAACACCAAGGTGTCTTGGCTCCATTGCCGCATGTTCTCTAGAAGAACCTTCACCATAATTATGGTCACCGATTACTACTGAAGGAATACCTGCCGCCTTATATGCTCTAGCAGTTGCAGGAACTGCACCTTTTTCGCCAGTCAATTGGTTGACTACTTCGTTAGCAGCTCCACCAAAAGCGTTTTCAGCACCAATTAAACAGTTGTCAGAAATATTATCTAAATGTCCTCTGTATCTCAACCATGGACCCGCCATAGAGATGTGATCAGTAGTACATTTTCCAAAAGCTTTGATCAATAGTTTTGCTCCTGAAATGTTATTTCCATCCCAAGGTGCAAAAGGCTCTAATAATTGCAATCTGTTTGAATCAGGGGCAACATTAATTTGAATTCCGCTTCCATCTGCTGCCGGTGCTTGAAATCCGTTGTCTTCAACAGCAAAACCTTTAGCAGGTAATTCAATTCCTGTTGGCTCGGCTAATTTTACTTTTTCACCTTTTTGATTCGTCAATGAATCAGTAATTGGATTAAAGTCTAGTTGTCCACTAATGGCAATTGCAGCAACCATTTCTGGAGATGTCACAAAAGCATGTGTATTTGGGTTTCCGTCAGCTCGTTTAGAAAAGTTTCTGTTAAACGAGTGCACGATTGAGTTTTTCTCTTTCTTTTCAGCGCCTGCTCTGTCCCACTGTCCAATACATGGGCCACAAGCATTCGTAAAGATAGTTACTGAAGGAAATTTCTTAAAAGTATCCATCAACCCATCTCTTTCTGCAGTAAATCTTACCTGCTCCGATCCTGGATTAATTCCCAATTTAGAAACTGGTTTAACACCTTTATTGAATGCGTCTTCAACAATTGATGCAGCACGCGTTAAATCTTCATAAGAAGAGTTGGTACAAGAACCAATCAATGCCCATTCAATATCAGTTGGCCAGTCATTAGCTGCCGCTTTTTCTTTCATTTCAGCTACTGGAGTAGCTAAATCTGGAGTAAAAGGACCATTAACGTGTGGTGTCAATTCATCCAAATTAATTTCAATCACCTGATCAAAATACTTCTTTGGATCAGCGTATACTTCATCATCACCAGTCAAATGACCAGCTACTTCATCAGCTAAAGCAACAACATCTGCTCTTCCTGTAGCTTTTAAATACCTTCTCATAGAATCATCGTACCCAAAAGTAGAAGTGGTTGCACCAATTTCTGCTCCCATATTACAAATGGTTCCTTTTCCTGTACAAGAAAGGTTCTTTGCTCCGTCTCCAAAATACTCAACTACTGCACCAGTTCCACCTTTCACAGTTAGAATTCCTGCTACTTTTAAGATCACATCTTTTGCAGATGTCCATCCATTTAAACGACCAGTTAATTTAACCCCGATTAATTTTGGAAATTTAAGCTCCCAAGGCATTCCGGCCATTACATCTACTGCATCTGCACCACCAACACCAACGGCAATCATACCCAACCCACCAGCATTTACTGTATGAGAATCGGTTCCAATCATCATTCCACCTGGGAAAGCATAGTTTTCTAAAACCACTTGGTGAATAATACCTGAACCTGGTTTCCAGAATCCAATTCCGTATTTATTACAAACAGAACTCAAGAAATTAAAAACTTCGTTGTTTTTGTTCAACGATTCTTGTAGATCCTTATCTGCACCAATTTTTGCCTGAATCAAGTGATCTGCATGTGCTGTAGAAGGAACTGCTACTTTTTTCTTACCCGCTTGCATGAATTGCAATAATGCCATCTGAGCTGTAGCATCTTGCATCGCTACTCGGTCTGGGTTGAAATCTACGTAAGATTTACTTCTTATGAATTCTTCAGTTGCCACTCCTTGATCCAAGTGAGTGTAAAGAATCTTTTCGGTCAGCGTTAATGGTCGATTCAATATTTTTCGAGCCGCTTCCACACGCTCTTCCATTACTGAATAAACCGCCTTAATCATTTCTATATCAAATGCCATATTTAACTTTTGTTAATGCGTTATTAATGATGTTTCGAGGGTTGCGAATTTAATGAATTTCAACCATTTTTAAAACCGTTCCTCACAAATTATATTTTACGAATGCATAGAATGGGTAATATTGTTGTCAAATAAAACCAGTGGATGCAGGACGTTGTCATTGAAAATATAAAAGAATCATTTAAATCTGTTCGTACTCAATTGTTGAGAACCATTTTAACTGTGCTCATTATAGCAATAGGAATCTGTGCGTTGGTTGGAATTCTGACTTCCATTGACGCAATTAAAACATCCATTAGTAGCAATTTTAGTAGCATGGGTTCTAATACCTTTTCTATTAAAAATGAAGGGAGTAATATTCGAATGGGAAAAGGTGGAAAAAGAGCGAAAGTTTATCCCATTATTGATTTTCAGAATGCAAAAGACTTTAAGCAACAATTTTCATATCCTTCTGTGGTGTCTGTTAGTTCTAGAGCTACTGTCACTGCTACTTTGAAATTTGAATCAGAGAAAACGAATCCAAATATTTTTGTTTTCGGATGCGATGAAGATTATATCATCACTTCTGGTTATGAAATAGCGGAAGGTCGTAATTTCTCAGTCAATGAAGTGAATTCTGGTGCACATGTCGTTATTATAGGATACGAAATCAGAACATCGTTGTTTGGGACTACTCAGGAAGCCGTCGATAAAATTATTTCAATTGGATCAGGGAAATACCGGGTAGTGGGAGTGTTGAAAGAAAAGGGGAGTAGTATGGGGTTTAGCGCCGATAAAAATGCATTGATTCCTTTGCAGAATGCAAGACAATATTTTTCATCAGCCAATACTTCTTATTTGATTAATGTAATGGTCAACGATCCTGAAGAGTTGGACGGAGCAATTGGAGAGGCAACTGGTGCTTTTAGAGTCGTAAGGGGAGATCAGATTAAGGAAGAGCCTTCATTTGATGTTAGTCGATCGGATAGTGTAGCCAATTTGCTGATTGAGAATTTATCTATGGTGAGTTTCTCGGCGTATATCATTGGATTCATCACCTTGCTTGGTGCAGCCATTGGCTTAATGAATATTATGTTGGTGACAGTTACCGAACGAACCAAAGAAATTGGAGTAAGAAAAGCATTAGGAGCAAGTAGTAAAATAATAATGATGCAGTTCTTAGTTGAGGCAGTTATTGTTTGCCAGTTAGGTGGTGCTGTGGGGATTGTGTTGGGAATTATTATCGGAAACGTGGTTTCTGGTTTCGTTGGTGGTGGTTTTATCATTCCATGGGATTGGATGACTTTAGGCGTAGTGCTGTGTTTTATCGTTGGAGTCGTTTCAGGAATTTATCCAGCTCAAAAAGCAGCGAGTCTTGATCCGATTGAATCGTTACGATATGAATAGGTCAATCAAACAATCAAACAATCAATCAATAAGTGAATGAGTCAATAAGTGAATTAAATTTCAATTGCTTCGCAATTTTCTTTTCCAAAAACTTGTCCGCCAATGCCTGACTTACGGGAGAGAATCCTTGGTGACCTTTGCGAGAAACTTTGCGTCCCTTTGTGGTTAATTGTAGAAGGAGTTAGAAGCGAGGTTTTTAGAGCTTAGAAAAAATAAAATCTGCGAAAATTAGCGAGACCTGTGGGATAAATTTTAGATGCTGATAGCGTAAAGATAAAGACTTTATCAGTTTTTTTTTAATATGTCAACCCATAAAAAAACCTCTTCCGAATTAACGAAAGAGGTTTCTAATTTTTTGTTGTGTTCGCTTACTCAGCAATAACTTCGAAGTCGATAGTTACAGTTACATCTCTATGTAATCTGATTTCAGCTTGGTAAGTACCGATTTCTTTGATCTGAGCACCTAAAATCTTAATGCTTCTCTTGTCAATTTCATGACCTTGAGCATTAAGTGCTTCAGCCAATTGGATCGTATTTACTGAACCAAATATTTTAGATCCAGCCTCGCCAACTTTAGCACCAACTTTTACAGCAGCTTTTTCTAATTTCTTAGCAGTAGCTTGAGCTGCATCTTTTATTTTTGCTTCTTTGTGACTTCTTTGTCTCAAAGTTTCTTCTAACATTTTCTTCGCAGAAGCAGTCGCAACTGCGGCATGACCTTGAGGAATCAAGAAGTTTCTAGCGAATCCTGGTTTTACAGTCACTAAATCATCTTTAAAACCTAAGTTCTCTACGTCTGTTTTTAATATAATTTCCATCTCTTAATCCTCCTTATTTGTATAAATCAGTTACGTATGGCATCAAACCTAAGTGACGACATCTTTTAATCGCCTGTGCCACTTTTCTTTGATACTTTAATGAAGTTCCTGTAATTCTTCTTGGAAGAACTTTTCCTTGCTCGTTTACAAACTGAGTTAAGAAGTCAGGGTTTTTATAATCGATGAATTTAATTCTGTTTTTCTTGAAACGACAGTATTTGTCTTTCTTTACCTCAATTGATGGAGGATTTAAATATCTAATTTCAGATTTATCAGCCATAATGCTTTTTTTTAGTCTGTTATAACTTAATTACTTTTTTGTACCTAATGCTTTGTTCTTTTCAATTCTTCTTACCGCATACTCAACACCATATTTGTCAAGTTTGATGGTTAAGAATCTCATGATTCGCTCATCTCGTCTAAATGCAGTCTCAATTTTTTCAATTAATTCTCCATCGGTAGACTCAAATTGGTACATCTGATAAAAACCTGTAGATTTTTTTTGAATTGGATAAGCTAATTTTTTTAAGCCCCAGTTCTCGTCGTTAACGATAGTTCCACCATTTTCAGTAATGATAGCTTTGAATTTGTCGGCTGTTTCCTTTGTCTGCTCTAGAGACAAAACGGGAGTCATAATGAAAACCGCCTCATAATGATTGCTCATTGGTATAAATTTTAGTTAATAATATTCCCCAAAAAAGGGAGCACAAAAGTAAGTAAAGATTTATTGATTTCAAATACTTTGCTCCAATAGAGATTTTCAACGAGCAAAATTATTGAATTCTAGGGAGAAAGTTGAGGAGTAAAGGGTTAAATGAGGTATATTTATGAGGAAATTACGAATCAGTTCTAACTAATGACTTCCCTGACTAAAAAAGTAGAAGATGAAAAATACAGTTATTATGGTCGGTTTGTCCTTTATTTTATTAATAGGATGTAGGCCTAATACTAAAGAGAATACTGAGATGTCTTCAAATAATTGTGATTCTAGTAATTCTTCTGTTGACACCATAACCAGAGAAACTTCTTTCTTTTGCTTTAAAGAAGGACTTATGAAGCGTGTAGATATCAACTCAAATGGGGATACAGTATTGATACTAGAAAATCTATCGGATGAGGTTTTCTCGAAGACGTATTTAGAGCAAAGAGATGTTGTTGCAAGAAATCTTTTAGTGCGATTTGGAGTAAGAGAAAACTTAAATTTAACACTCAACTATAAGGAAGGAAAGCTCAATAGTTCTGAGGGTATTTTTTTTAGTTTTAAAGAGAATAATGATTCGTTGTTTTTAAAGTTAAATAGCTATCGGAATATAGAAGGTAAAACAGATTCAATTTGGGTTTCGGGGTTAATTGACTACTTCCCCAATATAAAAGAAGTTTTTGATGTGTATTATCCATTAAAAATGAAAGGAGATGATCATTGGATTTATATTAATGAAAAGTTAATGCAGGAACGTAAACTTGTAATTCTTGGTTTCTCGGATTATACAAATGTGGAAGGTACAAGCGGAGTGATGTTCAGTCCTTATTATCTAAATAGTGCAATTATTGAATGGAATAAAAAATATGTTTCACAAAGCACCAACTAAATTCCATTAAACTTTTTGCAACTAGAAATTACTTTTAGTCAAGAGTAGTGATTATCTCCCTTGTGCTCCGCAGGCATTTGAAATCCTGCGGCAAAGCGTTCCCTTCATCAACTTCACACATGTTCGAGCATTTTTAATAACACTTTGGTTAATGCAATTTAATTTAAGATAAATACAATGCATTTCAAGTCATCGGTATGCCAGTTCAAGTGAAGGCTATTTAGTGAATCATACATAAATTTCGCAGAAAGGTTTTGAAGGGTTTTTTCGTTTAAGAACTTGATGCAGCCATTTGCGACATCGATACGAAATTGTAAATTTGAAAAATATGGCAGATAACTTTCCACAGCAAACAATAGAAACACTTTACAAAGAAGTAAAGCACGTTTTAGAAGAGTCGAGAAATTCAGCGTATCGAGCAGCTAATTTTGCGATGGTTCAAGCTTATTGGAGCATTGGTAAGCTAATCGTTGAAGAAGAGCAAAAAGGAGAAGAGCGAGCAGAATATGGAGAAGCTTTGTTAGAGGAGTTATCAGAAAAACTAACTAATGAATACGGGAAAGGATTTAGTAACCGAAATTTAAGACATATTCGACAGTTTTACAGAACATTCCCAAAATGGAACGCAGTGCGTTCCGAATTGAGTTGGACACATTATCGTTTGCTTTTGAAAGTTGAAAAAGAGGCCGCTAGAACATTTTACTTGCAGGAAACTATTGAAAGTAATTGGAGTACAAGAACTTTAGATCGACAAATTGGAAGTCTATATTATGACCGAATGTTGATGAGTAAGGATAAAGTCCCTGTCAGAGAAGAGGTCGACGAAAATCGAGAACTCTTTGAAGCTAAAGATATTATTAAAGATCCATATGTATTGGACTTTTTGAAGTTAGAAGATGCTCCACATTTTAGGGAGTCAGAATTAGAGCAAGCTATCATTGATAAGCTAAAAGATTTTTTATTAGAATTAGGAAAAGGGTTTGCCTTTGTTGATCGTCAGTACAGGCTGACAGCAGGACCTGAAAATCATTTTTATGCCGACTTGGTATTTTACAATTACATTCTGAAATGTTTTGTAGTAATTGATTTAAAAACAAAACCTTTAAGGCATCAAGATATTGGGCAAATGGACATGTATGTTCGTTATTTTGAAGATAAAGTCAGGCAAGAAAGTGACAACCCAACTATTGGAATGATTTTATGCACAGAAAAGAATAATACCATTGTGAAGTACAGTTTGTTGAATGAAAGTAAACAGATTTTTGCTTCAAAATACATGACCTATTTGCCAACAGAAGAAGAGTTGAAAAAAGAAATCGAACGAGAACGTAGGGAGATAGAAATGGAAAAGAAATTGAGTTAGCTCCCGCCTCCCCCGAATATTTTAAAAAATAGGTTGTGCTCCGCAAGTATTTTCAACCCTGCGGCAAAGCAATATCCTCCTGTCCAAAATTATTCCCTAATTTTTCCCCATGAAAAGATTCGCTCCCATTGTCCTCGTTTTTGTTTTTATGCAATTGTTTTCGGCTTGTAAAGTAGGTCGTTTTATTATTTACAATTTCGCTGATATCGACGATTATGAAAAGTTTGAAAATCGACCGCTAGAAGCAAGTTCAACTCCCTACCAATTTACAATAGCAGAAAATGGAGTTGCTCCTAAATCTGCGACTGTAAAGGGTGAAAAAGTCAGTTTTGAGGAGTTTTTAGCCGATCATAAAACGGTGGCTTTTGTGATTATTCGAAACGATACCATTCATTATGAAAAATACATGAATGGATACGAATTGGAGTCGATCACCACCTCCTTTTCCATGGCCAAGTCCATTACTTCATTATTGATTGGTTGTGCCATCGACGATGGATTGATTCAAAATGTATCTGAACCAATCACCAACTACATTCCCGAACTAAAAGACAATGGATTTGAAAAAGTGACCATTGGGCATTTGTTGCAAATGACATCAGGTTTAAAATACAACGAAAGTTATGTGAATCCATTTGGTGATGCTGCTACCTATTATTATGGAACTAATCTCAGAAAAGCGTTGAAGAAGGTAAAGTTAGACACAGAGCCTGGAACAGAATTTAAATACACGAGTGGAACTACACAATTGTTGGGATTAGTGTTGGAAAGAGCAATCAAAACCAAAACAATTACCCAGTATTTACAAGAAAAAATATGGACACCATTGCAGATGGAATATGACGCCAGTTGGAGTTTAGACCGAGAAAAAGACGGCTTGGAAAAAACCTATTGTTGCATCAATGCACGGGCAAGGGATTTTGCTAAAATCGGCCGATTGATGCTCAATAAAGGAGAGTGGAATGGAAAGCAGATTGTTTCCAGGGCATGGATTGAGAATTCAACAAAAGTAGATACTTCTCAAGGCAGTTCCGCTCGTTATCAATACCAATGGTGGTTAATGGGCACTGAAGGAGAGTTTGTTGCACAAGGAATTTTGGGTCAGTTTATATATGTCAATCCTTCTAAAAATCTAATCATTGTGCGTATGGGAAAGAATTACGGCAATGTCAATTGGAGGGACTTATTTAAAAGCCTGAGTAAATTGTATTAGCATCCCTCTGCGAACAGAAGGATGCCAATCACAATTAGAAATTCTCCACTCTTCCAGTGAAGGTGTAATTCATGCTATCGGTGCTGCTAAATAAATCCAATTTATCGAAAGTAGCCACCCACTTACTAGTGTCTGCAGCGTATTTGCTAATGACAACTGTACCACCTGTTCCTTTATAATTTTTGAAGTTATATTGAGAAATTGTGAGGGTAACTTCGTTTGGACCTAAATTCTGAGTGTTTTTCTCCACTACAGTAAAATTACCAACACCAAAAGTGGCAGTATTGAAATAGAAGGCTACGTTAGGTCGGAACGACTCATTGTAGCACTTTTCAGTATTAATGTTTAATAAGCTAACCGTGGTGTTGAAATTTAAGGTGTATGGAGTACACTTTACCGAGCCGTCACCAATCCAAAATTGAGTGCCTACAGGTGCAACTGTAGTGTCTTTTTTAGTAGTGTCTGTTGGAGTAACTGGCACTACTGGAGGTGTGGTGTCCTCTTTTTCACAAGAAGTAAACCCTATGGCTAAGAAGCTAAGGAGTAGCCCTAATTGTCCTAATTTTTTCATAGTTATTAATTTAAAATGATGTTTAAAGTGCATCATTTAAAACCCTGAAAGCAATACGTGAATGGTCGTAATTTAATTGATCCATATTATTAAGGTTACAATAGATTTTAAATGATCTATGCTTTCCATAAATTATAATGAGCTGGACTTCTCAATTATTGAAGTGTTTTTTTGAGTCAGACGTTGGTAATCGGGAGGAGGATAATTAAATCATCAAATGATGGAACAAATTGTATTCTTTTAGGTTAATTAAAAGTAGTCACATATGTGTCATTGCTCTATTAAGTAAATCACTGATAGAAGTTATCCCTACTTTTGTAAGAGAATTACCTGGCGTTGTTGCTTAATCTTACTTGTACTTTTTTACGTAGATGTGATTGAATATCTAAATTTTTATAAATGAAAATTTTTCTACAGTTATTTTTGCTGTTTATTTCAGTAGAGAGTTTAACCGCTCAGACGACGGTTACAACCGCTGCTGGCGCGTGGAACACTGGAGGGAATTGGAATAATGGTGTGCCGGCTGACGGGGGTACTGCGACCATTAATCGCAATATGACTTTGAATAAAAATTTGAATATCAATAATGGGAATTATTCCGTAACCGATGCGGGAAAGATAACTGATCCTGCCGGAGGAACCGATTACAATATTGATGTTCGAGGGACTGGAGTATTTACCGTTTCAGGAAATGTAGTGATTGGAGGTGATTTAGAGATTAGAAATTTTGGAGTTTTTACATTAAAAGGATGTGATACAATGACCGTGAATGGTGATGTCCGCTTTTCTAATTTTGCTGTTGTAACCATTGAGAGTTGTGCCGTTTTGTTTATTAATGGGGATTTGGATATCAGAAATGATAACACCACTCAACTGGATGGAAATGTTGTTGTGGCAGGAAATTTAACTTCAAGAAATTCAGCTGTCATTACTGGAACAGGAAATCTTCAAACCAATGGTGAAGTGGATATTCGGAATTCATCAACAATATTTGGGACTACAACTGCTTGTTCACCTGGTCCTTGTGAATATGGTTCAGGAGGAGGATTGCCAATCGTTTTAGTTGACTTTACAGCAGATAGAAAGTCATGTAAATACGTGAGTTTAGAATGGACCACTGAAAGTGAAATCAATAATGATTATTTTACTTTAGAATACTCAATTGATGGCCGTAATTATACACATATCGCAACTATAGAGGGGAGTGGAAATACTTCTAAAGTGATGAATTATCATTTCAACCATCAGGTAGAAGGATTAAATCGAACAATTTATTATAAGTTGTCACAAACTGATTTTGATGGGAAAAAGGAAGAGTTTGATGTAATTGCTTTAAACAATAGTAATCCAAATGATTGTAGAGATTTATTTGCGGCTCATATTTATCCTAACCCCGGAAATGGCTCAAACATCACCATTGATTTTACCGGGTTGATTGGTGAAAAAGTGAACGTATTGATTAGAAACATGAGTGGGCGGATTCTATATGAGAGTGTAATAAACGTTAGTCAAGAAGTTGGAGTATCTTTAACAGATGTGGGAGAGCTTCCAAAAGGAGTCTATTTTGTTTCGCTTGAAAATGAATCAAAAAGTACAACCATTAAATACATTGTAACCCATTAATTATCTATTTTTTTAAAAAATGGAGTTGGTTACTTTTCATTGGGAATTAATTTTTATTTCTCTCACATAACTTTTCAACAACCCCTTTCCCCGAAAAAGATAAATGATATATTTGTTTTCGCAAATAAAGGAGAAGGATTGAATGGAGAATTTTGTTGTTTCAGCACGTAAATATAGACCGGCTACTTTTGATACAGTAGTTGGACAACAGTCCATTACTAGCACTTTAAAGAATGCCATTAAGACGGGTCATTTGGCACAAGCCTTTTTGTTTTGTGGACCGAGAGGAGTAGGAAAAACTACTTGTGCGCGAATTTTGGCCAAAACCATCAACTGTTTTAATCGAACAGAGACCATTGAGGCCTGCGATAAATGTGAATCTTGTAATTCGTTTAACGAAGGACAATCGCTAAATGTGCATGAATTAGATGCGGCTTCTAACAACTCGGTAGATGATATTCGGAACTTAGTAGATCAAGTTCGATTTGCTCCTCAATTAGGTTCTCATAAGGTGTATATCATTGATGAGGTTCACATGCTCTCCAATGCGGCTTTTAATGCTTTTTTGAAAACATTAGAAGAACCACCAAAGCATGCTATATTTATCTTGGCAACTACAGAAAAGCACAAGATTATACCAACCATACTTTCTCGTTGTCAGATTTTTGATTTCAATCGAATTCAGATTGAAGACATTGCTCACCACTTAGCTGGAATTGCAGAGAAAGAAAAAATTAAGGCAGAAGAAGATGCATTACACATTATCGCTCAGAAGGCGGATGGTGCCTTGCGAGATGCACTTTCTATGTTTGATCAAATAGTATCTTTTTCAGGAAATAATATGACGTATGAGCATGTTATTGAAAACCTGAATATACTAGATTACGATTACTATTTCAAGGTAACTGATTTGTTGATTACCAATAAAATTCCGGAGACATTGATGGTCTATAATGAAATCTTGAACAAAGGATTCGATGGACACAATTTCATCGTAGGATTGGGTGAACACCTGAGAAATCTATTGGTGAGTAAAGATGAAATCACCATCAAATTGTTGGAGGTTGGAGCGAACATCAAAGAAAAGTACCTGACACAGTCTAAAGCTGCTGATGGTCAATTTTTATTAAAAGCATTAAGCTTATGCAATCAGGCCGATTTGCAGTTTAAGGGGGCCAAGAATCAACGGCTCCTCATTGAGCTCTGTCTCATGCAATTGTGTTCGATTACAAACGGTGGTTTAGGTACTACGGTTGAAAAAAAAAATGACGGATTCAAGGTAGCAGCCAATATAAAGCCTGGCAGCAAGAAGGTAGAGTTGGTTGATAATCAGTCGGAAGTGCCGAAAAAGACCATTGAAGCGCCAAAAACTCAAGAAAGTGTAGCTCCAGTCGCAGCTACAACTCCTCCACAAGAAAAACAGGCACCTCAAGCTCCGCCACCTCAGGTAACATCACAACCTAGAACTACTCAGTCTGGAAAAAGAAGAATTCCAAGTGTCTCTGCTTCTTTGGGCGATATGCTAAATGAAAAACCAAAAGCTGAGGTAAATAACGAATCAGAGGATTCCGCTAATTCAACTCCTCTGATGTCGGAAGAGTATTCCAATGAAGACCTCATGAAAGCTTGGAATGAATTGATGGATCAATTCGAAACAGAAGGAAAGGAAGGAAGTTCCTTAGTGACTTCAGCTATGCGAGAACGGGCTCCTGTTCGAGAAGGGAACCAAGTGAATATGTTGGTAGAAAATAAAAGTCAGGAACAAGAAGTGCTCGTTTTTAGACCTGATATGCACGACATTTTAAGATCAAAGCTGAATAACTCAGCCATAACGATTGAGGTAACCATCAATCGGGACATGACGGAACGCAAAGCATATACAGATGCAGAGAAATTTCAAAAAATGATTGAACGAAATCCTAGCTTATTGACATTGAAGCAAAAGTTAGATTTAGATTTTATATAAATTGTCATTCTATTTTCAGACAGAATTGCTAATTTGCTGCCTGAAATTAAATCAACTCAATGGAAAAAGGGAATAAGAAAACCATTAATGCCTGGACGTTTTATGATTGGGCAAACTCTGCATATCCATTGGTGATTACGACAGCCATTTTTCCGATGTTTTATGAGGCTGTTACCACCACGACTTCTGTAACTGGAGAAACAAGCGATTTAGTAACCTTTTTTGGTCATCAATTCAAAAATACGGAGTTGTACTCATATGTTATATCGCTGTCATTTTTAATTGTTGCATTTATTTCTCCCATTTTATCCGGGGTAGCTGACTACATTGATAACAAATTATTTTTCTTAAAATTTTTCTGCTACTTGGGTGCCATCTCTTGTGCATCATTGTTTTATTTTGATGTAAACGCTTTGGAATGGAGTATGATTCCGGTAATGACTGCGAGCGTCGGCTTTTGGGGGAGTATCGTTTTTTATAATTCTTATTTACCAATCATCGCAGAACCAAAAGACCACGATCGAATTTCAGCTAAAGGGTATTCATTGGGATATTTAGGAAGTTCTATTTTGTTGATTGGGAATTTGGTTGGAATTATGGCTTTTGGGATGCCTGCAAAATATGCGTTTTTATCAGTTGCACTATGGTGGGTTGGTTTTAGCCAAATAACTTATGCTCGATTGCCGAAAAGAATAGGAAATCCACCAGAGAAGGATGATCACATTCTTTGGAGAGGGTGGAGAGAGTTGAAAAAAGTAGGTGCCGAAATCAGGGGGTTAAAACGAATTAAAACCTATTTGACGGCCTTCTTTGTATACAGCATGGGGGTGCAAACCGTAATGTTGATGGCCACCTTGTTTGCTGCAAAGGAAATTAATTGGGGAGCAGATGGAGCTGCCAAAACTGGGTTGATTGTTTCCGTTTTAATCATTCAATTCATAGCTATAGCCGGATCTTACTTTTTCTCTTGGTTGTCTAAACGAACCGGAAATGTTCCTTCGTTATCTGTTTCTTTAGTGATATGGGTAGGGGTTTGTATTGGAGCTTATTTTATACACGAACCTGTTGAATTTTATATTATTGCAGCAATAGTTGGTTTTGTGATGGGTGGGGTTCAGTCGCTTTCTCGTTCCACTTATTCTAAATTATTGCCCGAAACGAAAGATCATGCTTCTTACTTTAGTTTTTATGATGTGTTGGAGAAATTAGGAATCGTAATCGGGACATTCTCGTTTGGTTTTATTGAAGGAGTGACAGGAGGAATGCGAAATTCAATTTTTGCTTTAGGCATCTTTTTTATCATTGGATTGATATTGTTGTGGAGAGTTCCAAAACAAAAAGTAATCGAAGGAGTTTAGTATTAAAAATGGTAGTCCTAATTTTGGACTTCAAAACGAATTACATTGGATACAAATCAGATTTACGATATCACCATAGTTGGTGGAGGAATAGTAGGAGCAGCGACTTTATATAAACTGCAAAATAAATTTCCTAACCTTAAAATATTACTACTTGAAAAAGAACAAGTATTAGCAGGTCATCAGACTGGTCATAATTCTGGAGTAATTCATTCAGGACTATACTACAAGCCTGGTTCGAAAAAAGCAATTAACTGTGTAAAGGGGCGTCATGAATTGGTTCAGTTTTCAAAGGATTACAAAGTCAATCACGATGTGTGTGGGAAAGTAGTAGTTGCTACTGATAAATCTGAGTTGCCATTTTTGGACAAAATTTTCAACAATGGAATTGCTAATAATACAGAAGGAATAGAGAAAATTGATGGTAAACGGGTGAAAGACATCGAGCCATTCTGTGAGGGAATCGCAGGAATCTGGGTGCCTTGTACGGGGATTATTGATTTTGTTGGAGCAACCAATCGTTTTGCTGAGGTGGCAATAGGCAAGCAACCATTGTCAAAAGTGAGTTTAGGAGAAGAGTTCAAGTCGATTATACATCACGATGGGCAAGCTACTATAAAGACCAACAAAGGGCAGTATGAATCCAAGCACGTTATTTTCTGTGGTGGGTTGCAGTCTGATCGTTTGGCGAAGAAAGACAATGTAGACATCGATTTGAAAATTGTCGGATTTAGAGGCGATTATTACGAATTGTCGGAGCAAGGAATGCACAAAGTGAAGAACTTAATTTATCCAGTTCCTAATCCGGCATTCCCATTTTTAGGAGTTCATTTTACAAGAATGGTAGAGGGTGGAGTAGAGTGCGGTCCCAATGCAGTGTTTACTTTCAAGCGGGAAGGCTACAAAAAAACAGACTTTGATTTGAAGGACACGATGGATGCTTTAAGTTATGGAGGAACATGGAAATTGTTTGCAAAAAACTGGAAGTTTGGATTGGATGAATACCGCAGAGCATTTTCGAAACCTTTATTTTTGAAAACACTTCAGAAATTGATTCCTTCATTGACAATGGAAGATTTACAGCCTGGTCGGGCGGGAGTGAGAGCAATGGCTTTAGGAGAAGATGGAGAAATGATCGAAGATTTCAAAATTGAATTCAAAGACAATTGTATTCATGTGTTGAATGCACCTTCACCTGCGGCCACTGCATGTCTAGCTATCGGAGAGGACATTACTGAAATGGCGGAGAAGCAATTTGGCTTGAAAAATTAATATTTAGATTCACTAATTTTTAGGAAGTATAAATTTAAACTACTCTTTCGGAGCTTTTATAGGTTCGATGTTCCTTTGACTTGTAATTTCTAATGTGTCTAAATTGAGACACACCAAATTGCCTTGTCCTTTTATCTTTTTAGCACTGCATCCGCAATCTATGGGTAAAACCATTTTATTTTCAAGCGCTTGTCGCTCAATAAATTCTATCGAATGTCTGTAATGTCCGTGCACTATTTTTTTATGCTTTATCTTTTCGTAATCAGGGGTATACTTTCTGATTGAAAGCATCTTGGAATAGGATTTTAATGGCTTTTCTGATTTGAAATCAAATCCGGCATGCACTAAATAGTAATCGTCTAATTCGATATAGTACAAACATTCTTGCAAGAAATCAAACACTTTAGATCGCAACCGACCTTCCTTATTTAATAAATCGGCTGAGCCATATTTTTTTAAAAACGCTTTTAATTGGAGCGGCCACCGTCTCAATACATCCAATATCATTTGTTCGTGATTTCCACGTAAACAATATATCTGATAACCTTCATCCTGCAGAGTTAGGATGGTTTTAATCACTTTTAAGCTGTCATTTCCTCTATTTACAAAATCACCCAACAAAAACAATTGATCCGTTGGTTGAAGGTCAATTTTAGAAAGTAGCGCATTGAAAGTAGCATTGCAACCGTGAATATCACTAATCGCAAATCGTCTGCTATCTGCCTGAACTGGAACAAAGAGATGTTTGGGCATTGAATTTTTTATTAATTAAGCACAATTTTATGAAGTTTCTGCTTACCGTCGGCTTTTATGGTTAAAAAATATACGCCATGTCCAAATTCAATGGCATTAAAAGTAACGGCATTGTAATCATAAAAACCATATTGGGTTTTTCCAAAAACTTCCTGTCCAAGCGCATTGAATAACTTGATTTCAACTATTCCATCTCTTTCAAGCGTAAAGTCAATTGTAATGATTCCATTTCCTGGATTGGGGTATACGTTGGAATTGAAAGTATATGTTTTTGGTGGTGTCCGCTTTACCGAAAATTCACCTAGTTGGTCTGTGATGTATAAATTTTTAGCAACAGCTCCTAGGTTTTGTAATTCGGTTAAGCTATCAGCTGCTGAAATTGAAAAGGCCACAACCATACTGCTATCTTTTGAAATGGAAAATGGGCCGTAACTTAATGCAGATAAGATGTCATTTCCATTTGGCCCAACATTTCCTGCTATTGGGTTATAGGTAGAAATGATACTAAATTTTTCGGCTTTAGTAAATCCATTGGAAATGTCTACTCCACCAGAGCCACCGCCACTAACATTGTCTAGTGCAAAAGGGATTGCTGTGTTGTGTGAGAGCAACTTAATCCCAAAATAAGGAGAGTTGGTTTCTGTAGAATAGCTGTATGCTAGATTGTTGGATGCGTCATATCCGCACTTATTTTTACTGTAATCTAGAATGTCCCAGTCAATTAATGCACTTGCATAGAAATCATTTAAATCAGCTTTTGCAATTATTTTGTAAGCGTGTATTACAAAGTTTTGATCCGCATTTTGAGAATAAAAATAGCTTTTGTGCTGCACTTCAAAGTCAGAATTATTAATCGCACTAAAAATACCTTGAAACTCATGATTTGCTTTTTGAGGTATGATTTGTTTAACCGTTTCTTCCACTTTGAAATCAGCGGATGTTTGTTGGTTTTCACCTCGAAATCCATCTGAAACAGTGTTAGAATTTCCTATTAAGAAGCTGCCTTCGTATAGTGCTGTAAAATTATCTTTATAAATAAATCCGCGGCCCTCACCAGCATTTAGATTACTAAATCCAATTCTGCCATTACTTGTTAAAGTAGTCGAAATATCATTGTTTTTAAAGTTGATAAAATCAACGTTAATGGTTGTTTCAAACCAATTTTCTCTAGTGTAATTATTTTCACGAATCGTCACTTTTAGGTCTATCCGTTCCTTACTTACTCCTCGATTATTTAGGATGATTAAAAAGGGTGCACTTTGATTGTTTTTTTCTTCCAAAGTATTTAGTGACCCAATAGTATGAGTCCCTTTTAGAATCCGAACTGATTGGCTTGTGGTGGAGAGCTGAGCAGTGAAGTTAGCACCAGGTGCCAAGTAATTGATGAAGTTGAGTGTAAGTCTCAGTGTGTCTCCCGCCACAAAGGCGCTGTCGTTTCCATCGACAATTGAGAGCAAGGTTGCTCTTACTCCAGGTTTCAGTGGATTGTTAACAGCGGCAAACATATTCAGTCGTCCACCGCCTATTTTTCCTGTATATTGATTGGGTTGTTTTGCAGATACATCATCAGCAGTATTTCTCAGATGCTCGGAAATTTGAATCGGTGTAAAGTTGGGATAGCGAGATTTTACCAATGCTGCCGCTCCAGAAACCAAAGGGCTTGCCATGCTTGTGCCACCGTTATAACTGTATTGGCCATTTCGGGCGGTAGTTATCATTCCTTGTCCAACCGCCAGGATATCGATGTGGTTACCATAATTGGAATTGTTTCGGATTATGTCAAAACTATCAGTCATCCCAATAGCCATTGCATTTTCGTATGCTGAAGGGTAAAATTTAGCATCTCTTCCATCATTTCCTGCACCACAAATAACCAAGCTGCCTTTGTTAGTCGCGTAATTGATTATGTCATTTCCAAAGTTACTTGCAGAATAACTGCCCCATGAACAATTAATTATATCCACACCTTGATCTGCGGCATAAACTATTCCTTGGTAGGCGCCCGATAATTGTCCTGTAGTGTCTTCAATTTTTATGGGTAAAAATCGACAAAGAAAACCAGTGCCAGCTATTCCAATACCATTATTTGTTTCAGCTGCAGCCAATCCGGCTACATTATCTCCATGGCTTGAGGTAAGTGCAGAGGAAGGATTATTGTCATTGTCGCCAGTATCCCAACCAAAATAATTGTCGATGTACCCATCTCCATCATCATCAATTCCATTAATTGGGTCATCGTAATTGTAAGCTATTTTGTTGGTGAGGTCCGGGTGGTATAGATCGGCTCCAGTATCCGTAATTCCGATGACAACATTACTATCGCCTTTTTCGATGTCCCAAGCTTGAAATGCTTTTATGATTTCCAACTGATATTGTTCGCTCAGACGAGCATCCGAAGGCGTAAAACACAATTTAGGAATGATCATTGGCTCAGCGTATTCTACTTGAGAAAAGTTGCTAATTTGTTTGCTTAACGTAAGTGGATCAATTTTATAAGGGTAATCTATGCGATAGATGTTGGATAAATTAATCGAATTTCCTTCTGTTTTATTCGAATTCAGATTGGGGAATAATTGATTCAATGTCCCACTTGTCTGACTCAAAAAATCATTTAATTCTGGATTTGTAATAGCTCCATTTTTATCGGTACCAAAGTTTCCTTTGATAATTATAGAAGTAGTTGAAATCTCGTCTGGATAAAATACAGATTGGAATTTTTGCCCTGAGACCTCAAATTGCAGAATAAATCCTAAGAAAATGATGAATAAAAATCGCATCTATTGAATAATAATTTTAGTGTTGAAAACCCCATCAGTTGTTTCGATACTGAGGATGTACACTCCATTTTTAATAGAAGACGTATTTAAAGTGGTTTTGTTGTTCGATGATTTTAAATTTAATAGAATGTGCTGTCCCGTTGGGTTGTACAAATTAATGGCAGTTGTGTTTTGGGGTATATTTTCTATGGTTAGAAATTCTTTTGCAGGATTTGGATAGATTTTAATCCGTGAAATATTTTCTTCCAAGGATTTTAAGTCAGTGATGGAATAATAGATGGAATCAGAATTTTTTCCGCAAGATGTTTGAAGGTTTATCAATCTATTCCAATAGTTTCCATTCTGATTCACTACTAAAAAGGAGTCGATGGCACCATTTATTTTAAATCCATCTTTATACCAATTGTAATGACCAGAGGTGATTGAAAGCAGGGTGTCATTGTGTTGAATTAATTTTGGTTTCAGAGGAGTGGGATTAAATGCCAATAAAATACTATCAGAAGTTGATTTGCAGCCTTGAACATTTTCAACATCAACATAATATTTGCCTGAATTGAAAGCATTGGAGTAACTTGTTGTGTCGGAATTACTCCAAAGGTATTTTGAATAGTTCGTTGAATTCAAGAATAATATAGCAGTATCACCCATGCATAGATTTTGTAAAGTAATGGGAGAAATCTGTGGTTTTTGAATGGAATTAATAAGCACATTATATCCATCTACTTTTCCAAAACCATATTGATAGTTTGGAACCACACCTGTAAATGCATCACTTTTGGCGTGGTTGAGAATTGCTTGATTGATTTCAGCATAAGAGGCAGTAGGACATTTTTGAAGATATAAGGCTACGATTCCTGCCACCACAGGGCTTGCCATAGAAGTTCCTCCGTTTCGCATGTGCATTGAATCCGCTGATATTTTTGTAGGGTCTGCGCTTATAGAAGCTTGCATAGTTGCTATTCTGCCCGCAGACAGTGTATAATCGCCAGAAGCAGAAATGTCTGGCTTAGTTACTCCCAATCGATTTGGACCCAAACTAGATTTTGAAGAAATTCGGCCCGGTGTTCCTGGCATTGTTTGTATAACATTGTTAACTGCTCTGTATTTCTTTCTATTTTGATAATTCCCTACACTGATAACGCTTGGCAAGCAGGTGAAGCTGCTCACCATTGTCTGTAAAGTATCAGGTCGTTTATAATTTACAATTGCAGGAAACTGCGCTAAGGTTGGCAAGTTGGAGTAAACCATATCTGAGGAGGGCATTAAGCTATTGGATGACCAACAATCAAACCTTCCAGAACCTGTAGTTTCAAATCGGTAATTATAAGTCAGTGAGTCTGGTCGATTCATAAAAATCTCCAACATATAAACTCCATCCACCTTTTCGGCATAGCTCCTGATTTCAGTAATAACCGTATTGTTCGATGGACTGAAAATAGTATCATATAAATAAGTGTTCAAGTTTCCTTGAATACTTCGAAACGGGATACGACCTCTAAATTTTGGATTTGGAACCATTTCATCTGCGCCAATACTGTAATTTACATTTACAAAATCAGCTGAATCTGCATATAATCTGTAATGTAAGTATGGATTAAAAACATTTCTAACGGGTTTAAACCAGGTAAAGTTGGTGTCGGCAGTCACTTGATATCCCAAATGAAAATTTTGGTCACCGGCGTTGCCATTGGCGGCAACAAAAGCACGCCCTCTTTTTGCTTTAATCAATCCATCTATAATTTGGGCGGCAACATCTTTACCGTCGTGCGACCCAACATAAGTTCCTAGGCTCGCATTAATCACACACGGTTTTCCAAGGCTATCAGCTATTCTATAAATATAATCCGTCGCATCGGCAATGGAAGTTAAAAAGTTAGAGGAACCAAAATTGCTTGCTACTACGATAATATTTGCATTCGGTGCTACACCTTTAAAGTTTCCTGTTGCTAGTCCATTCGATGCAGCAGCTCCAGTTACCATGCTACCATGTCCAAATTGGTTTACAGGGTCATCATGTGGACAGTTGTTGGAATTAATAGCTGCACTGTCAAAAGCTTGACCGTAGCCATATCTCGATGGAGTATTCGCATTTGTGCTCAAGTTCTGATCCCAGATTGCTAACACTCTTGTATTTCCGAGGCTGTCTTTAAAATCGGGGTGACTAAAGTCGATTCCACTGTCTATGATTCCTATAATGGTGCCCTCACCATCAAATTTTTGCTTCAAGGGTGGAAAAGATTGATGTATTTTAACCACATTGTTGTTAATCAACATGGTGTCATTCATCAAATGTGCTTGCGCTATTGAAAAGTCGATTTGCAGAAGCGATTCTGAACGAGCCAATTGCCACACATTTTCAGCCGAAATGCTAATCGAATAATTTAAACCAGATTTTACTTTAATCTTCCCATCAAGTTCACTGATGTGATCTTCTATCTGAATATTCTTTGCCTTTACTAATAAGTGAACTATTGAGCTCTTTGGTATTGTTTTTAAATATTCATCCAATTGGATGTTGATCAAGGTCTGTTCATTTTGAGCAAATGAACTCAACGAGACAATAAAAATGAATAGGATAGTAAGGTGTAATTTCATAGAAATCGAATAAACGTAAAGTTAATCAATTTGTAAGAGTTGTATGTAATCCGGAACTTCTTCCAAGAAACTATATGCTTGCGTTTCAAAATTAATCTGACAAACATAGTGTTGCAATCCATTGCTTACTAGTAAGTAAGGAACCTTGTAATGGATATTGTATCTGCTAATTTGATCAAAGGTAGCCTGAGAGATAGCTACATCTGGCGCCTTACACTCAACGAGTAATACTGCACGTTGATTCCTGTCGTACAAGATAATATCAGACCTTCTTTTTAATCCATTTTGAGTTAAACTCTTTTCAACACCAATTAAACCAGCTGGGTAATTCTTTTCGTGAATGAGGTATTGAATGAGGTTTTGTCTGACCCATTCTTCAGGTGTTAATACAAGGTATTTTCTTCGAATGCTATCGAAAATTTTAGTTTTTTTGTCTTCGGTTTTTAGTCGAAAATTATATTCCGGAAGATTTAATTTTTTCATCATTCTATCAGCAAAAGTAAACAGATTCTTCTATGACATTCACTCAGATAATTGCAGATATTAAACGAAAAGTATATTACCCCATTTACTTTTTACATGGAGAAGAAGAATACTACATTGATTTTATTTCTGATTTGCTAGAATCTAGTGTGTTAGATGAAAATGAAAAAGAGTTTAATCAAACGGTGTTGTATGGATTGGAAACTGATGATGCCACAATTGTTGCTGAATCCAGAAGGTATCCAATGATGGCCAATCATAACGTAGTGATTGTGAAAGAAGCTCAAAATATTAAGTCGTTTGACTTTTTGGAAGATTATCTTGCTCAACCTTTGGAGTCTACTATTTTGGTTTTATGCGTAAAGCACAAAAAGTTTGACAGTAGAAAAAAAGTCTTTAAGGCCGCCGCAAAAATTGGAGTAACTTTTGAATCCAAACCCATTTATGACAATCAAGTTGGGCAATGGATACAGGATTATTTGAAATCGAAAGGTTATTTTATAACTGAAAAGGCCAAATTTTTAGTGGCTGAATCTATTGGAACCAATTTATCGCGGTTGGAAAATGAATTGGATAAATTGATCATTTCAGAACAGAAAGGAGCCACAATAAATGAGGATAGTGTTGAGAAATGCATTGGAATAAGTAAAGATTTTAATGTATTTGAATTAAATAATGCCATTGGAAATAGAGATGTTGCACGTTGTAATTTAATCATCAATCATTTTGCGGCCAATGAAAAAGCATTTCCGCTCCCCATGATTATTCCGTCTATTTACAAGTATTTCTCACAGCTTATCAAATATTTATACTTGACTGATAAGTCTTCGAGGAATGCAGCTGCTGAATTGAAAATAAATCCATTTTTCGTGAAAGATTATGTGTTAGCTTCAAAAAATTATGATATCAGACGAGCTGTAGCAGCTGTGAATCATATATATGAAGCCGATTTGCGTTCAAAAGGAATCGGAGCTTCTAATATGAGAAATGGTGAGATACTGAAAGAAATGTTATTTAAAATATTGCATTAGGCAACATTTTTTAACTGATTGTGTCTTGTTCACGAAATTACCTTTCAATTCTCTTATATTTGACGTCTTAAAAAACAGAACCAAATCAATGCGTAATCTTTTTTCATTTTTTGTCATCAGCTTTTTATTCTTTAGTTCTTCTCTGTTTGCCCAAGATGGTAATATTAGAGGATTTGTATACGATAAAGCCACCGGTGAACCTATAATTTTCACCAATGTAGTATTAAAAGGTACCACCTATGGAGCACCAACTGATCAGAATGGGTATTTTAGTATTACAAATCTTCCTGCAGGAACATATACAGTGATAGCTACATCATTAGGTTATGAAACCTCTACTGTTGTAGTTGATTTGAAGGAAAATGGCATTGAAAATAGAAAATTCTATATTTCAGAATCAAGTGTAAATTTAGGGGATGTAACTATTTCTGCAGATAAGGTGGAGTCTCAGAATACTGTGAAAATGTCTGTTACTAAATTGACCCCTAAAGAAATAAAGAAAATGCCTTCAATTGGTGGAGAACCTGATTTAGCGCAATACTTGCAAGTTTTGCCTGGAGTAGTTTTTACCGGAGATCAAGGGGGGCAATTATACATTAGAGGAGGTTCACCGGTTCAAAATAAGGTGTTGTTGGATGGAATGATCATATACAACCCTTTTCATTCCATTGGTTTATTCTCTGTTTTTGATACAGATATTATGCGTAACGCTGATGTTTATACTGGAGGGTATGGCGCTGAATATGGTGGTCGGATTTCTTCTATAATGGACATAACTACACGAGATGGAAATAAAAAGCGATTGGCGGGGAAAATATCAGCTACAACTTTTGGTGCAAAAGCATTGCTTGAAGGACCAATAAAAAAGCAATCGGAAGCTGGAGGGGGAAGTAGTTCTTTTCTTATTTCTGCAAAAAGTTCATATATCGATCAGTCTTCAGAATTATTATACAACAATTTAGATGCTGATGGATTGCCATATACGTTCACTGATTTATATGGGAAGGTTTCATTAAATGCAGATAATGGGTCTAAGATTAACTTCTTTGGATTTAACTTTAAAGATGAAGTAGATTATCCAAGTTTAGCAAAAATTGACTGGAATTCAGTTGGTTTAGGAGCTAATTTTGTATTAATTCCTGCTCGTTCACAAGTGTTAATGGAAGGGGTTTTCGCATACTCTAAATACGAAACTGGTATTGATGAGAATAATTTTGCAGGTGGATTGACTGACCGAAATAGTTTAATCAAAGGGTTTAACATGGGGATGAATTTTACTTCCTTTAGCGGGGCAAATGAATCTAAGTATGGTTTCGAAATCAATGGCTTTAGTACTGATTTTTCTTTTGTTAACCAAAGTAAAATTAAAGTAAGTCAAGCAGAGAATACGACTGAAATAGCTGGTTACTTTACTTATACGATTAATAAGGGTCGATTTGTTATAGAGCCCGGTTTGAGATTGCATTACTTTGCTTCGTTAAGCGAATTGTCTCCTGAACCACGATTGGGGCTTAAATTTAATGCCACAGACAAATTCCGATTAAAGTTTGCTAGTGGATTGTATGCACAGAATTTAATGTCCGCTAGTTCAGATCGAGATATTGTCAATTTATTTTACGGATTCCTTTCAGGTCCACAGGATTTGCAAGACAATCTTGTAACCCAAGATGGAGACATTAAAAAGATCAATAGCAGTCTTCAAAAAGCCCAACATTTCATACTAGGATTTGAGTATGATATTACGCGTAACTTAAATGTGAATGTAGAAGGGTATTTAAAGCGATTTACCCAATTGACTAATCTGAATAGAAACCAAGTGAGGGAAGATATAGCTCCATATAACGTGGTAGGCGACGAAAAGTATGTGGACGAAGTGTTTCGTTCAGAGTATATAGTGGAAACTGGCGATGCTTATGGAGTTGATATTGTTTTTAAGTATGAAAAGAAACAGATAAGTCTATGGGCAGTTTACTCATTAGGAAAAGTTACCCGATGGGACGGGATTCAGGAGTACGCTCCTGTATTTGATAGAAGACACAATGTGAATTTAGTAGGTAGTTATGCTTTTGGAGAAGATAGAGATTGGTCGTTTGATGCAAGATGGAATTTAGGTTCTGGATTTCCATTTACCCAAACTTCTGCATTTTATGAGCAAAATACTTTTGCAAATGGTATTAATACCGATTATGTTAATCAAAACGGAGAGTTAGGTATTCAATACGGTCAATTAAGTGGTGGTCGATTGCCATATTACCACAGATTAGATATTAGTTTGAAGAAAAAGTTCGTTATCTCTAAGAATTCTATTCTTGAAGCTACTGCAAGTGTGACCAATGTATACGATAGAAAGAATATTTTTTACGTCAATCGTGTAACATCTGCGCGAAAGGATCAATTGCCAATTTTGCCTAGTATCGGTGTTAGTTTGACCTTCTAATAAAAAGGATAGATTTTCGTTCGTTTTAGTTTCAAAGGCGCTTTAATTATCGTAATTTTGCCCACAGTTTTTTCATATTTAAACTGTAAATCATTTGCTCTATGGCATCGTCCACTAAGTATGTCTTCGTTACCGGAGGCGTTACATCTTCCTTAGGAAAAGGTATTATTTCTGCCTCATTGGCAAAGTTGCTTCAAGCAAGAGGTTATTCTGTTACCATCCAAAAATTAGATCCATACATCAATGTGGATCCAGGTACGCTAAATCCTTACGAACATGGTGAATGCTTTGTGACTGAAGATGGTGCTGAAACAGATTTGGATTTAGGACATTATGAAAGGTATTTGAATGTCCCTACTTCTCAAGGGAATAATGTGACTACTGGTCGTATTTACCAATCCGTTATCAATAAGGAACGAGCAGGTGAATTCTTAGGAAAAACAGTCCAGGTAATTCCGCATATTACGGATGAAATCAAACGTAGAATTCAAATTTTAGGACAAGACAATAAGCACGACATTGTAATCACCGAAATTGGTGGTACTGTAGGTGATATTGAATCTTTGCCATATATAGAGGCAGTTAGACAATTGAAGTGGGATCCAGAGGTGGATTGCATTGTGATTCATTTAACATTAGTGCCTTATTTGGCCGCTTCAGGTGAATTGAAAACGAAACCAACTCAGCACTCAGTTAAGCAGTTGCTTGAGAGTGGGGTGCAGGCCGATGTTTTGGTGTTGAGAACGGAACATCATTTAACTGCTGACATTAAACATAAGGTAGCTTTGTTTTGCAACATCTCAAAAGAGGCAGTAATTGAATCTATAAACGTAGATACTATTTACGAGGTGCCATTAAGAATGCAAGCCGAAGAGCTAGACATAGTGGTACTTGATAAATTGAAGATGCCACACGGAAGTACTCCAAAATTGGAGAAGTGGAGGGCATTTTTAACTGACCTAAAAAACCCTGAACAGACTGTAACCGTTGGGTTAATTGGAAAATACATTGAATTGAAAGATTCATATATTTCGATTAATGAATCTTTGATTCATTCAGGTGTTAGCAACAAGACGAAAGTAGAAGTGAAATGGATTCATTCAGAGTCGATTACGGAAGAGAATTGTGAATCAATTTTAAGTGAATTAGACGGAGTAATTGTAGCTCCTGGTTTTGGAGAAAGAGGAATTGAAGGAAAAATAACTGCAGTAAAATATGCAAGAGAAAATAAGGTTCCGTTTTTAGGAATTTGTTTAGGAATGCAATGCGCTGTGATCGAATTTGGACGAAATGTAGTAGGTTTAAAGGATGCCCATTCCACTGAAATGGATCCACAAACTAAAGATCCTGTAATTTACTTAATGAAAGATCAAGAGCACGTCTCCAATAAAGGAGGCACTATGCGTTTAGGCGCTTATCCTTGTGCTGTAACTAAAGGTTCGCATGCATACAAGGCCTACGGCTCTGAATTAATTTCTGAGCGCCATCGCCATAGGTACGAGTTTAATAACAAGTATATGGCCGATTACGAGAAGAATGGAATGATAGCTACCGGAATCAATCCGAATGGAGGTTTAGTAGAAATCGTAGAAGTGGCTGATCACCCTTGGTTTGTTGGAGTTCAATTTCACCCTGAATATAAAAGTACAGTCGTAAATCCTCATCCTCTCTTCGTGGATTTTGTAGAGGCTACATTGAAAAATAAGAAATAAGAATAGAATGGATAAGAATTCAATTATTGGATTATTTATAATCGGAGCCATTATTATTGGTTTTGGTGTTTATAATCAACCATCTCAGGAGCAGATAGACGCAGCTAGAAGTTACAATGATTCCATTGCCGCTGTACAAAAAGAAAATGCCGCTATTGAATTGAGTAATCAAAAGAATGTGGCCACTGAAATTAAAGAAGAAGCCATAGAAATAGTAGACCCAATGGCTATGATGAGTGCTGATTCAATGAAGCAAGTTGAAATGACTCAAACTTACGGCGTTTTTACTGATGCTGCCATTTCAGAGGGTAAAGATATTATCGTTGAAACCGATCTACTAAAGTTGGTTTTTTCATCAAAAGGTGGTCGGATAAAAATAGCTGAATTAAAAGGCTATCAAACATATGACTCTTTGCCATTGATTTTAATGGATGGGTCTTCTCGTTTTGGGTTGAATTTCTTTACTAGAAACAATAAGAATATTGTCACTGAAGAGCTAAACTTTGAATCCAACAGCAATGGATTTACACTGACTGGTGATCAAGAAAAGTCGATTTCTTTTCGGTTGAATGCTGGTTCAGGAAAGTATTTAGAGTACGTCTACACTCTGAAAGGGGATGATTATATGATTGATTTGGACTTAAACATGGTAGGTCTGAATGATGTGATGGCACCTCGTACTTCGGAATTGTTATTGGATTGGAAAGTGAATACCCCAATGTTAGAAAAAAGTAGAGTAGACCAAGTGAATAAATCTACTTTATACTACAAATTCTCTGATCAAGATGTCGATTATATTTCTGAGCGTAGTGACGAAAAAGAGAATTTTGAAGCGGACATTAAATGGGTTTCTTTAAAGCAGCAGTTTTTTAATACCACTTTAATTGCCAAAAGTGCATTTTCAAAATACAATGCATACGGAGAAACTGAAACTCGTCCTGATACTTCAAAGTATATCAAGACAATGTCAACAAGTTTGAGTATTCCTTTTGGTGGAAGTGATATTGAGACTTTCGGAATGTCATTATTCCTAGGGCCTAATAAGCATGATTTATTAGAAACTTATGGAATCGCACTTGAACAAATTATAGATTTAGGTTGGGGAATTTTGGGTTGGATTAATGAATATGCTGTAATACCAGTGTTTAATGCATTAGATAGTACCTCCTTAAGCTATGGGATTATTATTCTGATACTAACAATTCTTTTAAAGTTGGTATTATTCCCCATTACCTATAAAACGTATATGTCTGGGGCTAAAATGCGGGTATTGAAGCCTGAAATTGCGGAAATTAACGCCAAGCATGGTGATGATGCAATGAAAAAGCAGCAAGCAACAATGGCGCTTTATCGTCAAACAGGAGTGAATCCATTAGCCGGTTGTATACCAATGCTGATTCAGATGCCTATTCTGATTGCGATGTTTAAGTTTTTTCCAGCTTCAATTGAATTGAGACAGGAGGGGTTCTTATGGGCAACTGATTTATCTACTTATGACTCAATTTTTAATTTAGGTTTTGAAATTCCATTCTATGGTGATCACGTTAGTTTGTTTACTATATTAATGGCCATTTCGCTTGCATTTTATACCAAATTTAATAGTCAAATGGGGGGAATGGGAGCTGCATCTGATGGGCCTATGGCTGCTCAGATGAAAATAATGATGTATTTAATGCCGGTAATGATGTTGTTTTTCTTTAACAGTTATCCTGCAGGTTTGAGTTATTATTATTTCTTAGCCAACGTAATCTCATTACTTCAAACACTTATCATTCAGAAAGTATTTATAAATGAGGATGCAATAAGAGCTAAATTGGAAGCCAATAAAAAGCGTCCAAAAGCGAATAAGAAATCTAAATTTCAACAGAAGTTAGAGGACATGGCAAAGCAACAACAACAAATAAAGGGAAATTCAAAGAAGAAATAAGTCGAACCTTTTTTTAGTGGAAGTAACAGTTTGTTACTTATATTGTAAATTGAACAAAATTTATGGCGATTATTATGCAAAGAAAAACATGGATCAACACTTTATTTATTCTATTGACTTGTACAGTATTATTTGCCTGTAAGAATTCAAAGAAATCTACTGATAAAAAAGTAGCGGTAACTGAAGAAGAGGTTGTTGTGGAAGATGCTAACGCTGTAAATGTTGATTCTACTCAGTTTTCTCAAGAAAGTTTAGAACAGCAAAATAGAACTGTAAAAGGATTAGTTGATTCATTGTTATTTAGAATTGAACGCACTTCTTGTTTTGGTAGATGTCCTACCTATTCTATTACTGTATACCAAAGCGGGTATGTAGAATATCACGGCAAAAGGAATGTCGAAAAAATTGGATTTTATTCAGCTAGAGTTTCATTGGAGCAAAAGCAATTCATCATTCAGAAATGCAAAGAAATTAATTTTTTCAAATTGAATGATCGATACGATGCTAACATGACCGATGTGCCTTCTACGATATTGGCATTTCAATATGAAGACAATCGAAAAGTAGTAGTTGATAGAGCAGATGCCCCTCCCGGATTGCATATTTTCGAGAAGGAAATGGATGCTTTATTGTTTAGTCTTGATTTTTATACTTTAAAGAAATATTAGACCAATACACCTCCTTAATTAAGTCATTATACGTAGGTATATTTTTTGTAAAATGTATTTATTGGAATAAAATAAGTAATTTTTGGGCGTAGAAAACAGTATAAGCTGCCTACTTCTCTCCTTAATTTTAATTTTTAAACCTTTTAGACATGAATACAACTACTTCTTTTAAATGGAGAGCCGTAAGTTATGCTGTTCTTCTAACAATTCTTCCTTTTTTAGGATTTTCACAAACAAATCATGCTTTAACAGCGACATCTAGTCATTCAGGTGGTGGTTCTGCCGGTACGACAAACTATAGTGCATCTAACTATAACGATGGAGTAATTGCAGTTTTTGGTCAAACTCCTTGGGGATGGGTAAGTTCAAATGGATCTATTGAATACACATGGACGAGTTCAGTATCAATTAATAGTTTGGTCTTTCACAAAGCAACTAGGATGTTTACCTCTCTTAATGTTGAATATTGGGACGGCTCCCAATATGTATTAATAATGCCTTTTACGGGTACGGCTGCAAATAAGGACTCAATAAATTTCCCAACAGTTTCAACTACTAAGTTAAGAATGAGTAGTATTTCAGGTGCTAATCCAGCATTTAGGGAGATTCAGGCGTATTATATACCAAGTGCCCCAATTGATGCAGCAGTATTGTCTGTAGATTCTCCATCTGTTTTTTGTGCGGGAATGCAATCAGTTTATGCAACAATTGCAAATAGAGGTACATCTCAATTAAGTTCTGTAACTGTAAATTGGGAAGTAAATGGAATTCTTCAAACTCCATTAGCTTATACTCAATTGTTGGATACATTAAACGGGATCGGAAATAATGAAGTTCAAGTTTTACTTGGAACTGCAATGTTTAATTCAGGGTCAACGAATTTGAAAGTATATACTTCAGCTCCGAACAATGTAGCTGATACAGTAAATTCCAATGATACCATAATTGCAAGTCCTACCACGGCATCACCGCCAACTACAGTTAGTTTTACAAACATTACTTTAAGTTCTGCAGATGTAGCTGTTGCCGGTGGTTCAGGAAATGTTGATTATGAGTATGGAGTAACTGGGTATGTGCAGTCAACAGGGATTAGTGGTTCTACAACGAATTCTATGTTTACCTTATCAACTCTAAATTCAGGAACCCGATACGATGTTTATGTGCGCTCAAATTGTGGTTCAAATGATACTTCTCCATGGGTTGGTCCATTTAGTTTCGGAACCTCTAATAGTGTGCCTTTTCATGAAGATTTTGAGACATTTACAGCTGGTCAATTGGGTACAACCTTTACAAATGGATGGTCAAGTACCGGTACTACAAACCCTAGATGGGAAAGTGAAGTGTCCACCGGTGCAAATTCAAACTCTACATTAACAGGGCCTTTTTTCGATGCTACAATGCCTACAACCGCAGGTGGTAAATATATGTATTTAGAAACGTCCTCCCCTTCATCATTAGGACAGAAAAATACGCTATCCTCTCCACCTATTTTTATTCCCACTAATGGAAATACTCTAGTGTTAGAATATTCGTATCATATGTTTGGTTCTACTATGGGAAACCTTTATGTTGCAATTGATACTAATAATGTGCTAGATACAATTGCAACCCTAATAGGTGCTCAACAAGCTGCACAAGCTGATTCTTTTAAAGACACTATGTTGTTGTTAAATGGATATTCTGGAAAATCGATTATTATAAGATTTATTGGGGAAGCAGGGTCTAGCTTTTATAGTGACATGGCCATTGATGAAGTGCATTTATTTGACACTGTTGGTGTAAATCTTGCACTTGATTCTATTATTTCTCCTGTATCAGATTGTGGATTATCGGCTGCATCTAATGTTACCGTATCCATTAATAATGTTGGGTTGTCCGCAATTTCTAATTTCCCAATATCTTATGTTTTAAATGGTGGTACTGCTGTTACAGAAACTGTGACTTCAACGATACTTCCGGGCACAAGTTTAAATTATACTTTTACATCAACTTTAAATCTACAAACGGTGGGTAGCTATAATTTGCAAGTGTATTTTGCAGTACCGGGTGATGGAAATGTATTGAATGATTCGCTCCGAAGCATCATTAACAGTGGTTTTGCTCAAGCTTTAAATCAGTCAGCTACATTTTATTATAATGATTTTGAAGGAGCCACAAATAATTGGGTTACGTATGGAGTTAATAATTCATGGGAAATAGGAACACCTAGTACGTTCTTCATTAACAAGCCAGCGGGAGGGATGAATGCTTATGTAACATCAGCAGCAGGAAATCACAATGCGAACGAATTGTCTTACATTGAAACTCCTTGTTTTGATTTGTCTTTTTTCCAAGTAACTGATAATTTTGATATGACTTTTGAGACGTTGTTTAAAACTCAATCTGATTCGGATCAAGTATGGATGGAATTGTCTGTAAACAATGGGCTGTCGTGGACAAAAGTATTGAAATCATCTTTTTCAGTCAATTTTTACAATAATATAGCCCGTAATACTTGGGATGGTTTTTCAAGTGGAGGAGTAGGAAATTATATCCCAGTCTTAAATACGATTACTGGAATTGGAGGATTAAGTCAAGTAAAGTTTAGGTTTGTGTTTAAGTCTAATGGATCGAATCAAAATGATGGATTTGCAATAGATAATTTTAGAATTAATTCTCCTTTATTTACTAGTATTGAAACTCAAAGTAAAGAGACAGCAAGCTTTAAATTATTTCCAAACCCTGCAAATGCTAGCGTTTCCATTTCATTCCAAAATGTGGAAGCCGATAATCTTGAATTAACAATTTTAGATGTAAAAGGTCAGAAAGTGTTGACTGAATGGATTAATATGAAAAGTGGAAATTCAATTAAAGTGTTGGACCTTTCACAGTTTGATAAAGGCGTTTACTTTGTGAGGTTAGCAAATGGGAATTCAATTGAAACTAAAAAGTTAGTCGTGAACTAAGAAAGTTTATTTAATTATACGATTTCAAGAGGCCTCAAGATTAAAATTTTGAGGTCTCTTTTTTTGTGGTTTATATTTTTTTGTTTGACGTATAGTGTTGTATGTTAGATTTTTGAAAAGGTGTTTGCTGTTTTTTTTAATATAAATAATAAGTATTTACACTTAAAAAAATAAAATAATGATAAAAATAATGGTTAGATTTACTATACATTTTTAACCTAATTATTTCTAACTATTAAACTAATAACATGAAAAAGACTACTTTCTTTAAAGTATTAAAGTCAACTATTGTGGCAGGATTATTTGGGGTTTCCCTTGTCGGGAGTGCTCAATCAAATATTGCCCCAAAAGCCACAGTAACCGCCGATGGAAATGGTGGTGGTGGCTGCAGAACAGGGGCTTGTTCTGTATTTAACGATTTGAATTTTGGTAATTGTGGTACCCAAGATGTATGGATAAGTACTACACCACCAAATGCCGTAGGAGTGGATTACATTGAATTCAACTTTCCTTCGATTGAAACTTTTGATACCATAGTGATACATCATGGTCAAAATAACGCGAGATTCTTAACTGGCGGTACTTTTCAATATTTTGATGGAGCTTCTTGGGTGACTCATTCAAGTTTTACAAACTTACCTATGCAGTGTATTAATAAAATTCCTATTTCTAAATTATCTACAGATCGATTTAGAATTACTTCATTTTTAATGCAAGGAACTGGGCAATTGTCTAATCCTAACTTTAGAGAGATTGAAATTATTTCTGCTCCTACAGGATTAAATGATGCGGCAGTTCTTTCTGTTGATTCACCATCTGTTTTTTGTGCAGGTACTCAACCAGTTTATGCTACAATTGCTAATTTAGGGGTCAATCAGATTAATTCTGTAACCGTAAATTGGGAAGTGAATGGAGTTGCACAGACACCATTAGCATACACTCAATTATTAGATACTATTACTGGTGTAGGTAATTTTAAAGCTACAGTAATGTTAGGTGCTGCTACTTTTAATGCGGGTGTTAATGCATTAAAAGTATATACTTCTGCACCTAATAATGCAGCAGATACCGTTAATGTTAACGACACTATTAATGCTACACCAACTACTGCAACTGCTCCAACAGCTGTTACTGTATTAAGTGCGACATTAAATTCTGCCACAATTGATGCTGTAGGAGGATCAGGAACGATAGAGTATGAGTTTGGGCCAGTAGGTTTTGCTCAGACATCAGGAACTTCGGGTTCATCACCAACTTCATTATTCACGATAAGCGGTTTGGTAGCGAGTTCTACCTATGATGTTTTTGTTCGATCTAATTGTGGAGGAACAGATTCTTCAGCATGGGTTGGACCAATAACATTCAATACTGCTTACGGGGTTCCTTATTTTGAGGATTTTGAGTTGTTTTCAGCTGGAAACGCAGTAAACCCATGGCCACGAGGTTGGTCTTCTACTAATAATGCTTCCGCACCACGATGGGAATCAGAAGATGCGACTGGAGCTAATGAGAATTCAACTGCTACAGGACCATTTTTTGACAATACAACACCATCAACAACAGGCGGAATGTATATGTACTTAGAAACTTCTGGTGGAGCTTTAGGTGATACTTCTGATATGGTGAGCCCACCAATTTACATCGATTCAGCCTTTAACAATGTGTTATTAGAATTCTACTACCACATGTATGGTGCAGCGATGGGTGACCTTAAGGTCTATGTAGATACCAATGGAGTATCTGATTTAATTTTATCTTACTCAGGTCAACAGCAAACTGCAGGTAGTGATCCATGGAGACTAGGAACTACTAACTTGGTTGGTTATCAAGGAAAATCAGTTGTTTTACGTTTTTCAGGAGCAAGAGGGAGTTCATTCACAAGTGATATGTCAATTGATGATATTCGGTTGAGTATTGTTGCCCCTTTAAATGCAGGAGTAGTTGAAATTCAAAGTCCATCAGGAGCATTGTGCCCAGGAACAGTTACTCCAATAGTAGGAGTTAAAAACTTTGGTTCAAATGTATTGAATAGTGTTGATGTGGTATGGGAAGTAAACGGAGTATTAGATACTTTGTCATACACTACACCAATTCAACCTGGAGATACTGCATCTGTTACCTTAAGTCCTTTGACATTCAATTCGACTACTATTTATGACTTGCAGTTTTATACCAGTAATCCGAATGGAGTGGTAGATCCTATTCAAGTAGATGATACTTTAAGATTACCAGGATTGAGAACAGGTTTGGCAGGAACATATACTTTGGATCCTAATTTGGCTCCAAGTGCAAGTAATTTTACTTCCTTCTCACTATTGTCACAACAATTGTCTAATTATGGTTTATGCGGACCGACTACAGTTAATGTAGCAGCAGGTACTTACACTAATGCTTTAGAGATCTCAAATGTATTGGGTATTAATGCCACAAATACATTAACGATTGATGGAGGAGATTCTTCAACGACAATTATATCAGCTACAGGAACAGATTTTGCAGCATTGACATTCTCAGGAGTAGATTATGTAACGGTTCAAAACATGACATTAGAGTATGTTGGAACAGCAGGTTCAGGAGTAATTATGGCTAATGCGAATAATAATACAGTATCAAATTGTATTATTATGGTGGATACCACTTCAACAGGAAGCGGAATCTATGCGATCTCATTGTCAGGTTCTGCCGGTAGTCATTCTACAGGAGCCAATACCGATTACAATACCTTTAGCAATAATGTAATTGTTGGAGGATACTATGGACTTCGCGCCTATGGTAGTACAACAAAAGCAGTTGTTGGTTTAAAAGTTGAAGGTAATGAGTTTAAGAATCAGTACAATTATGGTGCATATTTCTACTATGGTGATTCATTAGAGTTTATTGGTAACGATGTAAATATCATTACTCGAGGTAATGTGAATGCAGATGGAGCGTATGTTTATTACAATACAAACTTCAAGTTCAATGAGAACAAGATGTATGCATTAGACTATGGAACATACTTCTATGACTTTACAAGAGCATTTGTTCAGAATCAAAAGAATGAAATCATCAATAATATGTTTTATTCCGATAATGATTATGGATTGTACATGTATTATGTAGACAGTACCAATATTTATCACAATACGATAGTATCGAATAGTACCACTATTCCTGCTGTTCAAATATATACTACTGCAACTACTAAGCCGATTGCGAACTATGATATGCGTAATAATATCCTTCACGCTAATGGATCGTTTGCATTCAGAACAAATGTACCTGATATCTTCTTAAGTAAGATGGATAATAATGCATACTATACTTCAGGGTCTAGTTTGTTTTCTATAAATAGTGTAACCTACACAGATTTGGCCGCTTATGTAGCAGCAAATTCATTGTTGAATGCTAATTCATATGAAGGCGCACCACAATTTGTGACTTTTCCTGACAATCTTCATGTAATTAGTGGAATAGTAAGTAATACAGGGGATACCACAGTAGGTGTTTTAACGGATATCGATGGCGATGTTAGACCTGCAGTAGGAGGCACAAAAGTAGATATAGGAGCAGATGAATTTTCACCACCCCCATTTGAGTTGGGTCTAGTAAATCTAGCTTCTCCTGTAACAGGTTGTGGCTTATCCAATGCAGAGGCAGTAACAATTGACATATTAAACGGAGGTCAAAATCCAGCAACTAACTTTACAGTTGGGTTTTCAGTAGATGGAGGCACTTATGTTGTTGAGAATATCGCAGGTCCATTAGCATTGGCCGCTACACAAACTTATACGTTTACAGCAACTGCTGATTTATCAGTAACAGGACCTCACACTATTAAAGTATTTGTAAATATAGCGGGTGATTTTATCGCAGCAAATGATACTGTTTTTAGAGCATTAACAAATGTTCCTGTTATTACATCATTCCCATACACAGAGAGTTTTGAAACTCCTGCAAATGGATGGACAACAGGAGGATTGAATAACTCTTGGGCATTAGGAGCTCCAAATGCAACTGTGATTAACAGTGCATCACAAGGAACACAAGCTTGGGTAACTAATTTGACAGGAGACGCTAATATAAGCGAAGAGAGTTATGTTCAATCTGCATGTTTTGACTTTACGAACTTAATTTCCCCGATCGTATCATTTGATATTTGGTATGAATCAGACAATAGTAACGATGGAGCTGTGCTTCAATCTTCTATTGATGGAGGAGCTACATGGCAGAAAGTAGGTGGTTTTGGAGATCCAGACAACTGGTACAATGACAATACAATCACCGGTTTAATAAACATAGAGCCATCACAAGAAGGATGGACTGGTCGATTAACCACAGGTAGTCAAGGATGGTTAACAGCAAAGCATAAATTAACTGGCTTAGGAGGAAATCCTGGAGTGCAGTTAAGAGTAGCTTATGGAGCCAACACATTTACAACAACAGAAGGCTTTGGGTTTGATAACTTCAGAATATACGAATCGCCAGCTATTGACATTAAAGTAGCTGAAGTATCAAGACCATTGGTTGGTTGTGGATTAGGTGCTACTGAGATAATAGGTATGAAAATAGAGAATCAAGGAACAGACACTTTGACGAACTTTCCTGTAACGTATAGCTTAAATGGAGTAGCAATTGCTCCTGAAACGTATACGGATACATTATTACCAAACTCTTCAGCAATCTATGAGTTTACTACATTTGCTAATATGGCAGCCTTAACTAACCATACAATAAAAGCATGGGCAGCTATTCCAAATGATTTTGATGCGTCAAATGATACAGCAGAAGTTACCTTAGGTAATATTGCCGCAGGTGTTAATCCTTACACTCAATCGTTTGATGTGTTGACGGATGGAGCAACTAGTTTTGCACCAATCAATTGGACACCAATTAATGCAGGGAACTTTGATTGGAGAGCAGAAACGGGTTCAACAAGTTCGAGTACTACAGGTCCTAGTGCACCAAATAAAGGTGTAGGGACATACATTTACTCTGAAGCATCTTCAGGAACTACAGGAGATACTATTTATTTAGAATCTACTTGTATCGATATTACTCCTGTTAATGGAGTGAACAGTTCTACCCGATTAGATTACTGGTACCACATGTTTGGTCAGAGTATAATAGCACTTGGTTTGGACATGGATTCAGCAGGTCGTTGGATTCCAATAGATTTAATAGTTGGTCAGCAACAAACAGCTATTTCAGATACTTTTAGGTTAAGAAGTTTGGATTTAAGTGCCTATCAAAGTATGGGCGTAACTACTTTCAGATTCTGGACTGTAAAAGGAGCCTCATTTTATGGTGATGTAGCCATCGACGACTTTAGAGTGTATGATACCGTAGGAGTGAATGCTCAAATGGATTCAATTATCTCTCCGGTATCAAACTGTGGTTTATCTGCAACATCTAATGTTACGGTTAAGATTAGTAACGTTGGTTTATCAGCGGTATCTAACTTCCCAGTATCTTATGTATTGAATGGTGGAACACCTGTTACAGAAACAGTAACAGCTACTGTTATTCCAGGTACGAGCTTGAATTATACCTTTACATCAACAGTTAATTTACAAACTGTAGGTAGTTATTCGTTGGAAACATACATAGCCGTTCCGGGTGATGGAGACGTATTGAATGATACAGTTTCATCAACAGTAAACAGTGGCTTTGCACAAGCATTGAATCAAAATTTCCCTGGATACTCGAACGATTTTGAAGGTGCTACGAACAATTGGGTAACTTATGGAACCAATAATTCTTGGGAAATAGGAACACCAAGTACGTTCTACATCAACAAGCCCGCGGGAGGAATGAATGCTTATGTAACATCAGCGGCAGGAAATCACAATGCAAACGAGTTATCTTACATTGAAACACCTTGTTTTGATTTGACATACTTTACAGCAACAGATCCTTTCGACATAAGCTTCCAAGCATTGTTCAAAACACAGTCTGATTCTGACCAAGTATGGATGGAGATGACCATGAATAATGGAGTAACATGGACGAAAGTGATGCCTGATCCGGTATTGGCCATAAACTTCTATAACAATGCCACTGACAATACATGGGATGGATTCTCCAATGCAGGAGCAGGAAACTACATTCCAGTATTGAATACATTAGTTGGTATTGGTGGAAATTCACAAGTGAAGTTTAGATTTGCATTCAAATCAAATGGAACGAATGAGAATGATGGATTTGCATTGGATGACTTTAATATCTCAACAATAGTTGGAATAAAGGATCAAATTGCCGGAGCTGCAAGCTTTGGTTTGTATCCAAACCCAACAAGAGACAATGTAACCATCTCATTTAACAATGTTGAAACAGGAAATTACAACTTAACTATTGAAGACGTAAAAGGTCAGAAAGTAGTGAATGAAGTAATCACTGTGAGCAATAGTAATTCTACTAAGAAGGTAAACACATCTCAGTTTGAGAAAGGAGTTTACTTTGTAAGATTGATAAACGGTTCTACAATCGTAACTAAAAAGTTAGTAGTGAACTAAGAAAGTTCATTTAACTAGAATAGTCAAAAGCCCTCAAGATTTTAATCTTGGGGGCTTTTTGTTGCCGTTAAAATACAAAATTAGGCAACGTTATAATTTGTTTTATCTTCTCTTATATAGCAACTTAAGCGGCGGTATGAAATTGTTAATAAATAATACTTACGTGTTTTTAGCTAAGTGCTTCATCTATTGATTTAATTTTAGTTAGCTGTCTAATTATTAGTAAAATATGGCTGAATTGTCTAAAAAATTGATCAACATATTTGTTTTATGACGACATTTATCCGCCGATTATTAAAAATAAATCGAAAATCGGCTTAACTAATTATTAATAAAGCAATTAATATGGAGAATTATTTACAATTTGGACGCTCATTTCGTCCATCAGCTAGCTTTAAGGTGAAAAGTACTTTATTGTTACTCTTTTCTCTTTTGGCCTTTGGTGCATTCGCACAATTTCGATTTAACAATGTTCCCCCAGTAGCTCCTGCAACTACATGGGGTGGAATAACTTTCAACTTTAAAACAACACAATTTATTCGAGTAGATACCATTTATGTAGCTACTTCAGGAACAGTTGGAACAACTGTTAATTTAGAGTTGTGGTACAAGGCAACACCAATTAATGGTCAGCCTACCGCAGCAGAATTTACTGGGGCCACTCCAATTTGGACCAACTTAGTCACAAATCAAGTCGTGCCTGCAGGAGTTAATCTTGCGCCTATCGTTATTCCAGGAGGACTACTCATGTTGGCCAATAGTGAATATGGGTTCTACATTGGAAATCCGGCACTTGTAACCACAGGTGTTCGTTATGCCTCTACTAGTGCACAAAGTGTTTTTACCAATGGTATTGTCACCATTACTTCAGGTACGAATATTGGTTATGGATGGGTAAGAAATAGTGCGACTTCAAATCACCCTAGGTTTTATGCAGGAGGAATTGCATACAGCAATGCAGTAGGTGGATTAAATGATGCAGCCGTTATTTCGGTTGATTCTCCAAAAGTATTTTGTGCAGGGAATCAAAATATATATGCTACTATAGCCAATTATGGGAGAAATAGATTAGACTCAGTTAGGGTAAATTGGTCGTTTGATGGGATCACCCAAACTCAAGTAAAGTATGTTGGTCTATTAGATACATTAAATGGATCTTTTAGTAATACTGCTAAAGTATTATTGGGAAATAAGAACTTTCCTGCTGCTACTCCTAAAACAATCAAAGTCTGGACATCATTGCCTAATGGATCACCAGATACAACAAATTACAACGATACAATCTCTGCAATTAAAGGAGCTTCCTTTTCAGGAAACTTTACTGTTAATCCTTCATTGCCTGCATCTGCTATTAACTTTACCTCAATCGCTTCATTGAATCAAGCATTCAGTTTTGGGATTTGTGGTCCGGTGAATGTAACAATTGCCGCAGGTGTTTATACGGATGGTATTCAGATTAATAATGTAAAGGGAACTAGTTCGGTAAATAGAATCACAATAGAAGGTGTTGATTCTTCAACTACAATTATCTCTACCGCTAGTCCTAGTTTTGCAGCACTATCAATTTCTGGTTCTGACTATGTTACTGTTAAGAAATTAACTTTATTGTATACAGGTATTGCCGGTTCAGGTGTGGTGTTAGCAAATGCGAATCACAATAATATTTCAAATTGTATCGTATCGGTGGATACAACCAATACAGGTAGTGGAATTTACGCCATTTCACTTTCAGGCTCTTCAAGCAGTCATGCTACCGCTGCCATTACGAATTACAACACGTTTAGAAATAATGTGATTATAGGTGGTTACTATGGAATTAGAGCCTATGGCTCCACTTCAAAAGCTGTTGTTGGAACCATAGTTGAGAATAACACGTTTAAGAAACAGTATTACTATGGAGCCTATTTTTATTACAGTGATTCGGTGGAATTTGTAAAGAATAATATAAATATGCTCACTAGAGGGAATGTGAGTGCTTATAGTGCTTATGTCTATTATACACCTAACTTTAAGATAAATGAGAATAACCTACAATCTCAAGGATCTGGTTTGTACATCTATGATTTCAGTCATTTATTTCCTCAAAGAAGGAAGAATGAGATTGTAAATAATATGATTTATTCAGGAGCCAATTATGGGTTGTATATGTATTATATTGATAGTACTAAAATCTATCACAATACAATTGTCTCAAATAGCGCTACTATTCCTGCTATTCAAATATACTCGAGTGCAACTATAGCTATTGCGAATTATGATATGCGGAACAACATTGTTTATTCAGGAGGATCTTTCGCATTGAGAACCAATATTTCCGATGCATTTCTTAACGAGTTAGATTACAATGCATATTTTACTTTTGGTGCATCCTTGTTTTCAATTAATAGTGTCGTATATGCTACTTTGCCAGCTTATGTGTCAGCTAATTCAAGTTATAACTTAAGTTCTTTACAAGGTGCTCCACAGTTTATTAACTTTCCTGCAAATCTGCATCTATTAAGTGGAGTAGGTAGTGATGCTGGAGATAATACGGTGGGTGTATTGAAGGATATCGATGGTGATGTGAGACCAGCAGTTGGTGCAACTGCTGTAGATATGGGTGCGGATGAGTTTACTTCTCCAACTTTTGAGTTGGGATTAACTGCATTTACTTCCCCAACATCTGGTTGTGGATTGACTGCAACTGAAGATGTAACGATTGACATTTTAAATTCTGGTCAACAGACAGCAACTAACTTTACTGTTGGGTTCTCAGTAAATGGTGGACCATTTGTTATAGAAAACATTGCAGGGCCATTGAGTGTTGCGGCTTCTCAAACCTATACATTTACTGCAAAAGCCAATTTATCGGCTATTGGACCATACAGAATTAAAGTATTTGTAAATATTGCGGGTGATGTGATCAAGTCGAATGATACAATTGTTCGGAATTTGACAAATATTCCAGTATTAAGTTCCTTTCCATATTCTGAGAGTTTTGAAACAGGAGCTGGCGGATGGACTGTTGATGGAGGTCTGTCTACTTTTGCGTTGGGAACACCTGCAGGTGTAATAATTAATTCTGCATCAAATGGTACTAAAGCTTGGGTAACTAACCTTACAGGAAATTATTTGGCTGATGAAATGGGGTTTGTTAAATCTCCTTGTTTAGATTTTACTACTTTAATTTCGCCAATCGTGTCAATGGATGTGTTTTGGAATTCTGAAGTTGGATACGATGGTGCAGTTCTTCAATCTTCGTTAGATGGCGGTGCAACTTGGCAAATGGTTGGAAATGTAGGAGATCCTGTGAATTGGTACAACGACAATGATATTAACGGGTTGTATTTAGGAACAACTATATTGGAAGCTTCAGGCGATGGTTGGGCAGGAAGAACCGGCACTGGTAGTGGTGGCTGGCTAACCGCTACTCACGATTTGACAGGCTTGGGTGGTCAATCAGGAGTAATCTTAAGAGTTGCATTTGGATCTGATGGTTCTGTTATGGATGAAGGATTCGCATTCGATAATGTGAAAATTTATGACAAGCCAAGTCAAGATGCTGAATTGTATTCTATTGTAACTCCGACGAGTGGTTGTGGTCTTTCTAGTACAGAGATAGTTAAAGTGAAGGTTGTAAATGCAGGTATTTCAAATATTTCTAATTTCCCTGTGGCTTTTTCAGTAAATGGGGGAACTCCAACAGTTGAGACTATAACAGGTACATTGCTCCCACAGGATACTCTTTTATATACGTTTACAGGGACAGTTAATTTAGCAACAATAGGAAGCTATACCATTAAGGCTTATACAGGTTTAACAGGTGATGCTTTACCTTTTAATGATACTGCAAATAAAACGGTTGTTAACATACCAGTAGTAACAGGGTTTCCTTATGTAGAAAGCTTTGAATCAGGGCCTGCAGGATGGACTGTTGGTGGAGTAAATACGACATTTGCATTGGGAATTCCAGCAGGAGCTTTAATTAATTCAGCTTCTAATGGAACTCAAGCATGGGTTACTAACTTAACTGGGAATTATTTGGCTGATGAAATAGGTTATGTTAAATCACCATGTTTAGACTTCAGCAGCCTAATTGCTCCGATTGTTTCAATGGATGTGTATTGGATTTCTGAGAGTGGATACGATGGAGCTGTTCTTCAATCTTCAATAGACGGTGGAACAACATGGCAAATGATTGGGAATGTTGGAGATCCAAATAATTGGTATAATGATAATGATATTAACGGTTTATATCTTGGAACAACTGTGTTGGAGGCTTCAGGTGACGGATGGGCAGGAAGAACCGCTACCGGCAGCGGAGGCTGGGTGAATGCTACACATCAACTCACTGGCTTAGGTGGTCAACCGGGAGTAATCTTCAGAGTAGCTTTCGGATCTGATGGTTCTGTTATGGATGAAGGGTTTGCATTTGATAATGTTCAAATTTATGAGTCTCCTGCAATTGATGTAAGAGCAATGGAAGTGACTCGTCCATTAGTTGGTTGTGGATTAACGTCGACAGAAATAATCGCAGGAAGATTTGAGAACTTAGGAACAGACACATTGACCAATTTCCCCGTAGGGTATGCTGTGAATGGAGTAGCGATAACTCCAGAAATATTTACAGATACACTGTTCCCAGGAGATAAGAAAGTGTATGAATTTACTACTGTTGCTAACTTATCAAATACAATCCAGTATAATATTAAGATTTGGTCTTCAGTGATAGGTGATGCTTTACCATTTAATGATACTGCCGCAGTAACTTTTACAAACATTGCAGCGAGTATAAATCCTTATACACAAACATTTGATTTGTTGCCTGATGGTGCTTTTGGAAATTACTCAGCGATAAAGTGGACACCAATAGATGGAGCATTTAGATGGCAAGCAGAAACAGGTGCTACAAGTTCTACATTAACAGGGCCAACAGCTGACCACACTTCTGGAACAGGTACCTATATATATTCTGAAGCCTCTTCAGGAACTCAAGGAGATACTATTTACTTAGAATCTACTTGTATTGATATTACTCCCGTAAATGGAGTGAATAGTTCCACTAGGGTTGATTATTGGTATCACATGTATGGAGCCGATGTAGTTGCTTTAGGATTGCAATTGGATTCAGCAGGAACGTGGGTCAATATTGATACAATTATTGGACAGCAACAAACAACCAATGCGGCTCCATTTAGATTGAGAAGTTTAGATTTAAGTGCATACCAAGGTATTGGAATAACAACTTTCAGATTCTGGACAGTAAAAGGAGCTTCATTTAATGGGGACGTAGCCATAGATGACTTTAGAATATATGACACTGTTGGAGTAAATGCTCAAATGGATTCAATTATTTCTCCAGTTTCAAACTGTGGGTTGTCAGCATCATCTAATGTTACTATTAAGATTAGTAACGTTGGGTTATCTGCAATTTCTAACTTCCCTGTATCTTATGTATTGAATGGTGGAACTCCTGTTATAGAAACAGTAACTACTACAATTATTCCGGGTACTAGTTTGGTGTATACCTTCAACAATACTGTGAATTTGCAAACAGTTGGAAGTTATACTTTAGAAGTAACTGTTTCGGTTCCGGGTGATGGAAATGTACTGAACGATAAAATCACAAGAACTATAATCAGTGGTTTTGCGCAAGTATTGGATCAAAATAATCCTACATATTCAAACGACTTCGAAGGTTCTACGAATAATTGGGTAACCTATGGAACCAATAATTCATGGGAAATAGGAACTCCAAGTACATTCTACATCAATAAAGCGTCTAATGGAACTAAAGCATATGTAACATCAGCTGCTGGGAACCACAATGCAAATGAGATGTCCTACATTGAAACGCCATGTTTTGATTTGACTAGTTTTGTTCCAACAACGCCTTTCGACATTAGCTTCAAAACGTTGTTTAAAACACAATCCGATTCTGACCGTGTATGGATGGAAATGACATTGAACAATGGGGCGACTTGGGCCAAAGTATTAGCGACTCCATCAGCTTCAATTAACTTCTACAACAATACCACTTCCAAAACTTGGACAGGATTCTCTAGCGCTGGTGCAGGAAATTACATTCCAGTTCTAAATACCATAACAGGGATTGGTGGAAATTCACAAGTGAAGTTTAGATTTGCTTTCAAATCAAACGGAACCAATGAAAATGACGGGTTTGCTGTGGATGAATTTAGAATCGGAACCTTAGTTGGGCTAAATGAGCAGACTGAAGATGTGGCAAGCTTTAATTTGTTTCCGAACCCAGCAAAGGAGAATGTGACCATCTCATTTAACAATGTTGAAACAGGAAATTATGAGTTGACTATTGAAGACGTAAAAGGTCAGAAAGTAGTGAATGAAATAATCTCTGTGAAGAATAGTAATTCTGCTAAAGAAATCAATATTTCTCAATTTGAGAATGGTGTTTACTTTGTAAGACTAGTAAACGGTTCTTCAATCGTAACTAAAAAGTTAGTGGTGAACTAAGAAAGTTCATTTCAACAATAAACTAAAAAGCCCCCAAGATTAAAATCTTGGGGGCTTTTTAGTTTAACCATTTTTTTGTTTGAAATATTAAAATAAGTGTTTTTGCTTATTTGTTAATAAGCCGTTAAAAAAAAGTTGTAAAAAAAACAATTACTTAAATCAGTTAACTAATTCAACAATAATTCTATTTTTTAGAAAAAGGTTTTTTTCATAAAAAAAATAGAATTGGGAACAGTTGAAAAGCGAATTCCACATTTGTTTTATGCCGAAATTTAGCCGCCGATTATTTGATTTTTCGGAAACTAATTAATCAATTATTATAAATTATTAACTATGAATTATTTAAACAATTTTCTCGAAGGGTTGACCTTTGAGTCTGTTAAAAATCGAGGAAAAAGCTTTCTGATGCTTTTCCTTTTATTGTTTTCAATTAATGGAGTGGCGCAATTCCGATTAAATACCGTTCCTCCTCTTAATGGAGGAAATGGTGCTCAGGGGATAACATTTAATCTAGCAACCACTCAGAATATTTTGGTTGATTCAATATATGTAACAGCACCTGCAGGAACATATGATGTGTGGTATAATACAACTGCAATATCTGGGCCTCCTAACATTACTACTGCGAATGGATGGGTTAAAATTGGGTCAGCACTTACACTTACTAATTCGGTTAATGATGGAGCTGTTCAAGCTTTGCCTGCTAACCTTGGATTAATTATACCAGCCGGTCAAAATTATGGTTTTCATATTAATGGTGGTGCAACTTCTTTACGATATACTACAGGTACAGTAGGAGTCTCAGCTCCATTCTCTGATAATATAATTACTATTGAGACTGGAAATTTAGTGGGTTACGGTGGTCCAGCCCCAACCCCGACAAATCATCCAAGACAATTTAATGGTGGTATTAAGTATACTGTTATTGGTGGTCTGAATGATGCGGCAGTACTTTCTGTTGATTCTCCATCAGTTTTTTGTGCAGGAAATCAAAATATATATGCTACCATTGGAAACTTTGGTAAGAATAGATTAGATTCAGTTCTTGTAAATTGGTCATTCAATGGGATTGCTCAAACTACAATTAAGTATGTAGGTCTTATAGACACTCTTAATGGAACTAATCCTAATAGCATTAAGTTATTCTTGGGTAATAAAGCTTTTGCTTCGGGTATTTCTGAAACTATTAAAGTTTGGACTTCTATGCCTAACGGTGTAGCAGATACCTCTAACTTTAATGATACAATTTCTGTAGTTAAGGCAGCATCATTAGCCGGTGGTGTTTATACTATTAATTCATTGGCAGCACCTTCTACCACAAATTTTGTAGATTTTACCTCTTTATTTAACACCATTAACCAATTCGGTGCCTGTGGTTCTATAACAGTGAATGTAGCTTCAGGTTCAGGGCCTTACTTAGAACAAGTTAATATTAAAAATTTCGCTGGTGCTCCTTCTAGAACACTTACAATTAATGGAAATGGCGAAACTGTTAATTTTGCTGCGACACTTACAGGTGAACGTTCTACTTTAGTATTAGAAAATTCTTCTTACGTAACCATTAACAATTTAAATGTTGAAGCAACAGGCTCTACTTTTGGGAATGCATTTTTTGGAAACAATATTAGTAATGTAACTGTAGATGGATGTTCATTTACTGTAGATCAAATTTCTACTTCTACTAATTACTCATGTGTACGAATTAGTGGATCGCAAACTTCGCAAACTACTGCTACCACTTCCAACAATTTCACCTTTAGTAATAATCAGCTTGTTGGTGGCTATAACGGATTAACAATTTATGGAAATAGTGCATCACCTTCTACCAATATTACTATCGAAGGAAACTCTATTTCTGAGTTTTACAATTACGGAACCTACTTTTTGTATACGAATGGGTTAACTGTAGAGCAAAACGACATTTCAAGACCCACAAGATCAACTAGTACAACTGCTTATGGTATATACGGGTCCTTGAATACTAATATGTTGGTAAATAGAAATGCAATTCATAACTTATTTGATGCAGCTCCTACTTCTACCTCTGCATGTTATCCGATTTACTCTACAAATGATGCTACAGTTGGAAATGAGAATGTATTTAGTAACAACTTAATTTATAATATCAACCATAACGGAACTATCTATGGAATATATGATTTAGGTAGCGACCATACAAAGTATTATAACAATACTGTCTCATTGGACAATGTATCTTCTACTGCAGGTTTAACCAGAGGAATTTTTAACTCTAGCTCTGCAACAGGTTTGGAGTTTCAAAATAATATTGTTTCTGTAACAAGAGGTGGATCAGGAATTAAATATGGTATTTATTTATCAACTTCTTCTACCATTACTTCTAACTATAACAATGTTTATGTTGCTTCAGCAGGTTCAGGAGCTCAATATTATGGATATTCAGGAAGTAATCAATCTACTTTATTAGATTTTCAAACTGCGGGTTACGGTTTGAATGATGTTAATGCTGATCCATTATTTAACGATATTGCGTTAGATGACTATAGCTCAAATAATATTTCATTAAATGCTTCTGGCTTTAGTACTGCTTTAGTTCCTGTTGACTTTTTTGGAACTGCAAGAACTGCCACTGCCATGGATATAGGAGCTATTGAAGTTGCTTCTCCGGCATTAGATGTTTCTGTTAGTTCTTTTGGTTTACCAACTACTCAATGTGCTGGATTAACTAGTGTTGATGTAAACTTATCCAACAATGGAACTCAGCAATTGGATAGTGTAATTGTAAACTGGAAAATTGATGGAGTGGTGCAAACACCAATTCATTACAAGACTAAAATCGATACCATTGGTTCAGTTGCAGGAAATACTGCAACTATATTTTTAACTAATTACACTTTAGTATCAGGTGTAGCAGTAGATTTTGAAGTATGGTTGACTCAACCAAATGGCCTAGTAGCAGGTGATGCTTTTCCATCTAACGATAGTTTAATGATCACTACTGGTGGTGCATTGGCAGGTGTGTATACTTTGAATTCAATTTTGGCACCTTCTGTAACTAACTATATCACTTTTACTGACTTTACAAACGCAGTAAGTTTGTTTGGTTTTTGTGGAAATGTAACATTGGATGTAGTTGTAGGAAGTGGTCCTTATGCTGAGAGTGTATCATTTACTTCAGTGAACGGAATCAATGTTACAGATACTTTATTTGTAAATGGAAATGGTGAAGAGATTACTTATGCTTCTACATTAACGGACGATAGAAGTACTTTGAGTATTGAGAATTCTTCAAATATTATCGTAAATGATCTGATTATTTCTGCTACTGGTACTTTCGGTACAGGTGTTTTCTTGAATAATATTCAAAATGTGGAGATCTCAGATTGCCAAGTAATGTTGCCGCCAACGTCTACTTCTTCAAACTATACCGGGATAAATCTTTCAGGCTCTGAGACGTCTATTTCAACAACAGGTTCTGGTAACAATGTGAGAATATTGAGAAATAGAGTAGAAGGCTCTTATTACGCTTTCAATGTCTATGGTACTTCTGGTAATGTAGCACTGAGAAATGTGGTAGTGAAAGACAACGTTTTTGCAGATTATTACAATTATGGAGCTAGAATCTATTATGTAGATAGTATTTTGTTTGAAGGGAATGAGATTACTCAAGCAAACAGAACGGCTGCAACTACAAATTATGGTATCTATAGCTTTAGCAACAGTAATATGACCATTAATAGAAACTCTATTCATGATTTATTTGCTAGTATGCCAACTACTACTTCATTAGTTTATGCTATTTATAATAGTAGTGATGTAACTGTAGGAAATGAAAATGTTATAATGAATAACTTGATTTATAACGTTTATGGAAATGGAACCCTATATGCTGTTTATGATTTAGGTAGCGACAATAACAAGTATTATAACAACACTATTTCTTTAGACAATACAGCTGCTACAGCAGGTATAACTCGAGGAATTTTTAATTCAGTTACAGCAACAGGATTAGAGTTTGCAAATAATATTGTAACCATTACCAGAGGAGGTTCAGGAATTAAATACGGATTGTATTTAAATGGAACCACCACTACTTCTGATTTCAACGATGTTTATGTTGCTTCAGCAGGTTCAGGTGCGCAGTATTATGGATATGCATCAGCAGGAAATAGATCTACATTAGCAGATTTTAGAGCTGTATCTTTAGGACTAAATGATATTGATGTAGATCCTTTATTCGCGAATGCAATTGGAGGTGATTTTACTCCGTTAAATAGTCTGTTGGATGCATCGGGACTATCCTTGCCAATCGTAACAGAAGACTTTTTTGGTACAGCTAGAAACACATCCGCAATGGACATAGGAGCAATTGATTTTTCTCCACCATTAGTAGATGCAGGAATTCTTTCTATAGACATGCCTACTTCATTCTGTTCAGGATCAATTCCAGTAGCCATTACAGTTTCAAACAATGGATTGGATCAAATAGATAGTTTAGTAGTAAATTATAGTATTGATGGTACTCCTCAAACACCATTTAAATTCCGAGGATTAATTGATACTTTAAATTCTGTAACAGGAAATACAGTTCAGATTCCTTTGACTAATTATACTTTCTCTACAGGAGTTCCAGTATTATTTGATGTTGTGATTTCTAATGTGAATGGATTGGTAGCTGATGCCTTTTCTAGCAATGACAGTGCAACCTCTACACGAGCTGCATCACTACAAGGAGCATTAACAGTAAACCCAGCATTGCCCGCGAGTGGAACTGTATTTAACGATTTCAGTAGTTTAGCTGCAGCATTAAACCTTTCAGGAGTATGTGGGCCAGTAGAGGTAACAGTAGCGCCAGGAACTTACGTTGACTTTTTAAAATTAGACGGAGTAGTTGGAACAAGTGGTATAAATACCATTACCATAGATGGTGGAGATGCAGCTACAACAACAATTGAGTACGGAGGAACTTTAAGTTATGGAACGATAAGTTTAAATGGATTAAGCCATTTAACGATTAAAAACATGACCATTTCATCTACCGCGATAACTGCAACATCGGGAGTTATTATGGCCAATGTAAGTAACATTACTATTGATAGTTCAATTATTTCTGTGAGCACAACTGCTACATTATCTTCAGTAATAGGCGTTTCGATTTCAGGAAGCGTAACGAGTCACGCTACTGCAGCAGTTGCGGATAGTGTAACCATCTCTAACAGTAAATTCATTGGTGGATATTATGGATTAAGACAATATGGATCTACTTCACAAGCAGTAGAGAATACTAAAGTGCTAAACAATGTATTCGAAAATGTGTATTGGGGTGCAATCTACTCGTATTATGGCAATAACCTTGATTTTATAGGCAATACTGCTGATATGGTACAAAGAGGATACACCTCTTCTTATGGAGCTTATTTGTTTTATACCGAAAACCTATTGTTTACTGAAAATAATATTCGATCAATTGGATATGGAGTCTATCAGTATAACTTCACTGATTACTACAAAAAAACAAGAAAGAATAGATATGTAAACAACATGATTCATTCTGCAAATAGCTATGGAGCTTATTTGTATTATGTAGACAGTGTTGATATTATTCACAATACAATTTTTTCAGGATCAGCAACGATTCCTGCAGCTCAAGTGTATAGTTCAACTACAAAGATTATAGAGGATTATGATGTTCGAAATAATATTATTTACTCTTCAGGAAGCTTTGCCATTAGAACGAATATGGCAAATAACTTTATCTCTCAGTTAGATAATAATGTTTACTATACCACTGGAGCTAGTTTATTTAGTTTTAATAGTACGGTGTTTGCAACATTAGCAGCTTATAAAACAGCACAGCCAACATTAAATATTAATTCATACGAAGGTGATCCATTGTTTGTGAACATCTCTAATGATTTACATGTGTTAGGATTATTAGCCAATAATGCTGGCGATAATACTGTAGGGGTATTAACAGATATCGATGGAGATGCTCGTCCTATTTCTGGTTCAACTACTGTTGATATTGGTGCTGATGAGTTTAATCCAGCATCTTGTTTTCCTCCTAACGTTACATTTTTAAATAGTACAGCAAATTCTGTAGATGTAACACTTGTTGGAGGCGCAACTTCAACTTGGCAGTTTGAATATGGTTCAATTGGCTTTGTATTTGGAAGTGGAACAAGAGCAGTTACTGCAGCATCTACTCATACAATTTCTGGATTAATGCCAGGTTCAGACTACCAGTATTATGTGCGTGAGATTTGTGGCCCAGGCGATACATCCGTTCTTGTGGGTCCTTTTGGATTCTATACTTTGTATTCTGTGCCAATGAGAGAAACTTTTGAGAATTTCCCTGCAGCACAAACAGGTTTAAACTTCACTAAAGGTTGGACAAGTACTTCAACAGCAAACCCTAGATGGGAAACAGAAGTGTCTACAGGAGCAAATGTGAATTCATTAAATACTGGACCTTTGTTTGATGCAACATTTCCTGCAACCGCGGGCGGAAATTACTTTTATTACGAAACAAGCGGTGGAGTGTTAGGTTCTTCGAATACACTTTCTTCTCCATTTATTGCAGCTCCAGCTACTTCTGGTGGAATTGTAGTAGAGTTTGCTTATCATATGTATGGTGTAAATATGGGAAATCTATATTTAGTAGCAGATACCAACGGTGTATTAGATACATTGGTAAGCTTGATAGGTCAACAACAAACTACAGCGGCGGCTGCTTGGAGAGATACAAGTGCTGTATTGATTGGTTACCAAGGTAAAAATTTCAAATTGAAGTTTATTGGTTCTAGAGGAAATGGTTACGAGAGCGATATGTCTATTGATGAGGTAAGATTGAGAGATACGATTGCTGTTGCAGCGAGTTTGGACTCAATTATTTCGCCAGTTTCAAATTGTGGCTTATCATCTGCAGAAGATGTGACAATTGCTATTAGAAACTACGGATTATCTCCTATTTCTAACTTTAACGCAACTTATGAATTTGATGGAGGTGCTCCAGTTACGGAAATGGTAACAACAAGCATTAATCCTGGTTCAACCTTCAACTTTACATTCTCAACGAAGGTAAATGCATCGGTGTTGAAAAATTATACGATCAAAAGTTACATTAGTGTGACAGGTGACCCAATGTTGTCTGATGATACATTAAGCGGAAATGCATTGAATAGCTTCTCAGATGCGATTAATAATGCAACACCAACTAAGTTTTCAGACTTGGAAGCCAATAATGGAAATTGGACTCAATATGGAACGAATAGTTCATGGGCATGGGGAACTCCTGGTACATTCTACATTAATAATGCATTTTCAGGAACCAAAGCATGGGTGACAGGATTAGTTGGAAATCACAATGCCAACGAGTTGTCTTATCTAGAATCTGCATGTTATGATCTTTCAACCATGATAGCTACAGATCCTTTGTACTTGCAATTTTTTACAGTGTATAAAACAGAAGTAGGATTTGATAGAGTATGGATGGAAACATCTATAGATAATGGTGCAACTTGGAATAAATTATTGCCAAGTGCAGGATCAATTAACTTCTACAGCAATAAAACGGCAAACGTTTGGGAAGGATTTTCTGCTTCAGGAGCATCAGTTTGGACGCCGGTTGTTAACGAGATTTTAGGTCTTGGAGGTAATTCCAAAGTGAAATTCAGATTTGTATTCCAATCAAACGGAACAAATGAAAATGATGGTTTTGGAATTGATAATATTCAATTCAATTTAGCAGTTGGTCAGAAGGAATTGTTAGATGGAAAAGAAATCATAAATATTCAACCAAACCCTTCAAATGGACAGTTTAACATCTCATTTGGAAATTATCCGAAAGGAAATTACCAAATGAAAATAGTGTCTATGACTGGACAGTTAATTCAAGAAGAAGTGTTGAGCATTTCTAATAGTTTTGAAGTAAGGCAATTAGATTTAAAATCAATTGAAAAAGGGGTGTATTTCGTTCAAATTATCAATGGAAATTCAGTATCTACAGAGAAGTTGATTATTAAGTAATTAAAAATAATTTTTTTGTAAATGGCTCACTAGTAATAGTGAGCCATTTTTTTTTGGTATATCAAAAAAAACTAAACTAAAAAAATATTAAATTGTACCACACTAAATTAATTAACAACTATTATGAAAAGAAAACTATTGTTAGCGTTTTCAATGTTGAGCTTCTTTGTCTCGGTTGGTCAGACAAATATTGCTCCATTAGCTATTGCTACTGCCGATGGGGCAGGAGGTGGAGGTTGCCGTACAGGTGCTTGCTCCACTTTGAATGATTTAATTTTGGGAACTTGTGGTACCCAAATAATGTGGATAAGTACTACGCCGCCAAATGCAGTTGGTGTAGATTATATTCAATTTGATTTTCCTTTTGCGCAAACATTTGACTCTATTGTTATTCACCATGGCGATCCTACTACTCGTTTTTTAGCAGGAGGATTAGTTCAGTTTTGGGATGGTTCTGCTTGGGTAAACCAACACACCTTCTCTAATTTACCTATGGTATGCAGAAACTCTATTTACATAGGAAAAGTAACAGCTGCCCGAGTTCGAATTACTTCTTTTGTTGTGACTGGAGGTCAGATGTCAAATCCAAACTTTAGAGAGATCGAAATTATTTCTGCTCCAAATGGAACCAATGATGCAGCTGTATTTTCTGTGGATTCTCCTTCTGTTTTTTGTCCTGGAGTTCAAGATATTTACGCAACTGTTGGTAACTATGGTTTAAATCAAATTGATTCAGTTACAATAGACTGGTCATTTGATGGAGTTGCTCAAAATACAATAAAGTATGTGGGTTTGTTAGATACTGCAAATGGTTTATTTAGTAGATCAGCTTTAGTATACTTAGGAACTAAGACTTTTAATGCAGGTATTGCGAATGAAATCAAAGTATGGACTTCATTGCCGAACAATGCCATAGATACAGTCAACACCAATGATACAATGACTGTCAATCGTGGGCCTTCATTGCCAGGTGGGGTTTATACGCTTAATTCTGGTGCGCCATCCAGTTTGACAAACTTTCAAAGTTTTGCAGAACTGGATTCAATCATTACTAAATATGGAATCTGTGGTAACGTTACCGTAGATGTAGTCCCATTGTCAGGGCCATATTTGGAGCGAGTGAATATCTCTGGATTTGATGGTGCTCCGGGGCGAGAATTAACAATTAATGGAAATGGAGAAACGGTAAGCTTTGCGGCTACAGTAACTGCTTCCAGATCTACTTTTGCTATTGAAAACTCATCCTATATTACTATTAATAACTTGAATGTTGTCGGCACAGGAACTGCTTTTGCAACAGCATTGTTATTGAATAATACAAATAATGTAACCATACAAAATAGTTCGTTTACGGTTGATACAACAGTAACCAGCTCCAATATTGCATGTGTTCGTATTAGTGGGTCTGAAACTTCGCCATCTACAGGGACAAGATTTGATAATTTAGTTTTTAAAAACAACCGATTAAAAGGTGGGTACTATGGTTTGTCTTATTATGGCAATTCCGCAACTCCATCAACCAATGCTGTTATTGAAGGTAATACAATTACTGGATTCTATTATTATGGAACCTATATGTATTATTCTGATGGATTAACTTTTGAAAGTAATGATATTAGTCGACCATTTAGAACAGTTTTAACTACTGTTTATGGATTATACACTTTTGGAAACTCCAATTTGTTGATTAATAAAAATAAAATCCATGATTTGTTTAACGGTGTTTCAACTTCAACTTCCGCATGTTATGCGCTCTATAGCAGTAACGATGCAACTGTAGGAAATGAAAACTACATTACAAATAACTTAATTTATGATATCAATCACCGTGGACTTATTTATGCTTTATATGATGGAGGAAGTAATTTTACTAAGTATTACAACAATACTGTATCTCTTGACAATACATCATCTACCGCTGGAGTAACAAGAGGGATTTATAGTATTGGTGCTGCTACAGGTTTGGAGTATCAAAACAACGTTATTTCCATCACAAGAGGAGGAAATGGAGTGAAACACGGAATTTACTTGAATGCAACTCCTGATGCATTGGATTACAATAATGTTTTTATGGGTTCTTCCGGAACTGGTGCTCAGTCATATGCTTATCTAGGTAATGATATAGCTACTTTAGATTTATTTAGAAGAACTGGTTATTCAACAAACGATATCGATGAAGATCCAATGTTTACTAGTGTTTCAACTGGCGACTTTACTCCTATGAATTTATCATTGAATGCTTCTGGGTTTTCAACAACTCAAGTTTCTGAAGATTTTAATGGAGTTCCCCGAGTGTCAGGCGCAATGGATATTGGCGCGATTGAGGTAGCTTCTACAACCTTAGATGCTGCAGTGAAAAAGATTACGGTTGGTTCTGGTGCTTTTTGTGCGGGAATGCAGCCTGTAACTGCTACCATTTCAAACAATGGGACTACTCGACTAAATAGCTTGACTGTAAATTGGAGTATTGACGGAGTGGCTCAAACTCCTATTAATCATGCTACCTTGATTGATACAATTGGTGCTGTTGCAGGAAATACAGTAATTCTTCCATTGACTAATTACACATTTGTAAATGGTGCTGCAGTAGAATTTAAAGTATGGGTGTCAGCTCCTAATGCTTCAGTGGATGCATTTGCGACGAATGATACTTTAACTGTTGTAGCAGGTGCAGGAATGTCGGGTGCGATTACTATCAATCCCAATGCTGCTGCCAGTGCTACCAACTTTTTATCATTCTCTGATTTTAGTGAATATTTAAATCTATCTGGACTTTGTGGGGCTGTTAACGTAATGGTTTCGCCTGGAACATACAATGAGAATATTTCATTGAGAAATGTAACGGGCTCTAGTGTGGTAAATACAATTACTATTGATGGTGCTGATTCATCTACAACAATTCTTTCATACAGTGGCAATGGACTTGGGATGGGAGTGGTTTCATTACAAGGAGTAAATTACGTTACAATTAAGAATTTAGGTTTAATTCATACTGGAACTTCAAATGCTGCAGGAGTTGTATTGGCGAATGCGAATCACAATGCAATTTCAAATTGTGATATTGCAGTAAACACTACATCAACTTCTTCTACAATTAATGGAATTGTAACTTCTGGTAGTATCTTCACTTTAACCACAGAGGCAATCACAGATCGAAATGAATTTTCGAACAACAAAATTGCTGGTGGATATTATGGATACCGAGAGTATGGCTCCGTTAATAAAGCAGTTGTGGGTAGTAGATTGATAAATAACGTTTTTACTGATATTTATTATTATGGAATTTATACCTATTACAGTGATTCGTTGGAGGTTATCGGAAATACTGTTGATCAATACACTAGAGCCAATGTGAATGGTGATGGAGCTTATATTTACTACGCTTCAAATACTATTTTTACTGAAAATGATATAAAGGCACTTGATTACGGTGTTTATTTCTACAATTTTACTACTCCATTTAAGAAGACTCGTAAATCAGTTATCGCCAATAACATGGTTTATGCAGATACCGATTATGGTTTCTACATTTACTATACTGATAGTGTTGATGTTTATCACAATACAGTTGTTGGAAATGGGTCTACTGCTGCATTTAGATATTTTGGAGCCACAACTGAAACTAAACTAGATTTTAATATTAGAAATAACATCTTCTATAATGGCGGTGGTTCTTTCGCATTCGAGTATAATTTGTCTGATACTACATTAGGAGTTCTGGATTATAACTTATACTACTCTACGGGAAATGCGATTAGTATTGGTGGGCTTTTCTATACAGGGGCTGCTTCTCACACACTTGCCAATCCTAGTTTAAATGCAAATTCTGTAGATGGAGATCCTCAATTTTTAGGGTTGCCAAATAACTTGCATGTACTTGGTGTGTTGGCAAATAATTCTGGAGACAATACAGTTGGAATTACAGTTGATATTGATGGTGATGCTCGTCCTTTTTCTGGTTCTACTACTGTAGACATGGGAGCTGATGAATTTGATCCTCCTTCTTGTCCTCCTCCATCTGCTGTAGCATTTACAAATGTGGCAATAACCACCGCAGATGTTACTTTTACCGCAGGTGCAGGTAATGCTTTCCGTTATGAGTATGGTGTGCAAGGATTTACTCTAGGTACTGGGACTTTTGTTAATTCTGCGACTTCAACATCTTCAATTGTAGGATTGACTTCAGGTACATGCTATGAGTTGTATGTAAAGGCATTGTGTTCAGCTAATGATTCTTCTCCACTAGTAGGGCCTTATCAATTCTGTACTGCCTATTCAATTCCATTACACGAGGATTTTGAAACTTTTGCTGTGCCACAAACAGGACCTACTTATACAAATGGTTGGACGAGTTCAAGCGCTTCTACTCCAGTTTGGGAAAGCGAAGATGCAACAGGTGCAAATGAAAATTCATTATTAACGGGACCTTTCTTTGATGCTACATTGCCTTCTACTGTGGGTGGTAAGTATATGTATTTAGAGACGTCAAGTGGAACTACTGGAAGTAGCAATACTTTAATTAGTCCTTCAGTTTTTGTTCCTTCAAATGCTGGTGGGTTGTTATTTAGTTTCTCTTATCATATGTTTGGAGCCACTATGGGTTCTTTATATGTTGTAGTAGACACCAATAATGTATCTGATACCGTAGTAACTCTAATTGGTCAGCAACAGTTGACTCAAGCGGAAGGCTTTAGAGATACTAGTGTTTTGTTAACAGGATATCAAGGGAAATCAGTTTCACTTCGATTTATTGGTGTAAGAGGTTCTAGTTTTACTGGAGATGTCTCAATCGACGAAGTACATTTGATCGATACTGTAGCAGTTGATTTGTCTTTGGATTCAATAATTTCTCCTTTCTCAGATTGTGGGTTATCCTCGGCAGAAGATGTGACTATTGCAATCTTTAATCCTGGCTTATCACCAATGAGTAACTTCAATGCGACTTATGTTTTTGATGGAGGAGCTCCAGTTACCGAACTAGTTACTGCAACTGTTAATCCTGGAACTACTTATAATTTTACGTTCTCGGCAAAGGTAAATGCATCAGCAGTTAAAGGGTACACTTTGTCTACTTATATTTCTGCTGCGGGTGATGGTAACATCTTAAATGATAGTATTATTAACTATGGCTTTACTAGTAGTTTCTCAGATGCCATCAATACCAATACTCCTACGAAGTTTTATACATTTGAAACGGATCCAGGAAACTGGATTGAATACGGAGCGAATAGTTCTTGGGAGTGGGGTACACCTAGCACTTTTTATATTCCTGCTGCAAAGTCAGGAGTGAAGGCATGGGTAACATCTGCTTCTGGAAACCATAATGCAAACGAATTATCATATTTAGAATCATCTTGTTATGATATGAGTACTATCGCACCAACTACACCAATTTATTTGTCTTTTTATGCCATTTATAAAACAGAATTGGTAAATGACCAAGTGTGGTTAGAGTACACTATTGATAATGGTAGAAACTGGAGTAAAATGATTCCGTCTGTTGCAGGTGTAAACTTTTACAACAATACCACAGCCAATGTTTGGGAAGGATTCTCAAATGCAGGAGCAGGTAATTGGATTCCAGTTTTAAATGACCTACAAGGTTTAGGAGGAAATTCCGCTGTTAAGTTTAGATTCGTATTTGTTTCAAATGGAACCAATGAAAATGATGGTTTTGCAATTGACGACTTTCAAGTCGGTACAATAGTAGGATTGAATGATAAGGCTTTTGACGGTAATAAAGCTTTCGGATTGACTCCTAATCCAGCAAAAGGTTTGGTAAGCCTTACATTTAGGAATTACGAATTAGGGAATTATCAAATAAATGTGATTGACACAAAAGGTCAATTGGTTCATAACGAGTTAATCTCTATTGGAAGTGAGAATGATGCAAAATTGCTCTCGATTTCTGATCTTGAAAAAGGAATTTACTTAGTTAGAATTTCAAACGGATCTAGTGTTTCAACACAAAAGCTCGTTGTAGAATAAGTTTTAAATAATTCTATTAAATAATTAATCGCAGCAGGTTTTCCTGCTGCGATTTTTTTTGTGGTAAAAAAATACTTGGGAAATGAAGTGTTTTTTCGACACTAAACGGTTAAAAACTCTTTTAATAGAGGCGTTGATTCATTTTTGCGAAAAGATATTCTAAGTATTTATACTTATATTTTGAGAGGCTTTACAGATAATATGGTTAGTTTTACAATACATTTTTAACTAATTATTTCTAATTTAAACTAACAATATGAATAAGACTACTGTCTTCAAAGGATTAAAATCCTCAATTCTAGCGATGTTGTTTGGCATTTCCTCCTTTGGATATGCTCAATTTCAATTAAATACAGTTCCACCTTTAAACGGGGGTAATGGTTCTCAAGGTATAACATTTGGACTGACTTCGAACCAAACAATCATTCTTGATACTATTTTTAACTCATTTAGTTCTGCTGGTTTAACTGATATTTGGTACTCTACAACAGATGTAACAGGTTCTCCAAATATTAGTGCTACAACTGGATGGACTCAAATCGGGCAAGCCACAGTTCCTGTAGCAAGTGGAACAGGGTCAATTGTACCAATTCCATTAAACATTGGATTAACAATCCTGCCTGGTGTTAATTATCGGTTCTTTGTTAATGGAAATATAGGAGCAGCAGCCGTGTATAGTAATTCAGGGAGTACACCTATTCCGCCACCGCTTGGTACATTTACTGATGGAATTATTACCATTGAAACGGGAGACTTGGTAGGATATGGTGGAGCTGCGCCTGTGCCGGGGAATCATCCAAGACAATTTAATGGTGGCGTTAAGTATACATTGATAGGTGGTGGTAATGACGCTTCTGTTCTTTCAGTAGATTCACCCACCGTTCTTTGCTCTGGCTCTCAGCCCGTATATGCAACGATTGCTAACTTTGGAAGTAATCAAATTAATTCTGTAACTGTGAACTGGGAAGTGAATGGAGTTGCACAAACTCCTTTGTCATATACCCAGTTGTTAGATACTTTAAATGGAGTAAATCCAAATTTTGCACAAGTAATGTTAGGTTCTGCAAACTTTATTGCTGGTACTAATACTGTTAAGGTATATACTTCTATGCCTAATGGTGTTGCAGATACAACTAATGTAAATGATACAGTTGCTGTGAATATTACAACTGCAACTCCACCTACCGCTGTAAATGTGTTAAGCGCAACGTTAAACTCTGCAACAATAAACGCTGTAGGTGGAGCTGGAACTATTGAATACGAGTTTGGGCCTTTAGGTTTCGCTCAAACTACTGGTACTTCGGGTACGTCACCAACAGCTTTATTTACAATTTCAGGTTTAGTTGCAAGTTCTACTTATGATGTATATGTTCGATCCAATTGTGGTGGAACAGATGCTTCAGCTTGGGTAGGTCCAATTACCTTCAACACTGCATACGGAATTCCTTATTTTGAGGATTTTGAATTGTTTTCAGCTGGAAACGCAGTAAACCCATGGCCTCGAGGTTGGTCTTCTACTAATAATGCTTCCGCACCACGATGGGAATCAGAAGATGCGACTGGAGCGAATGAGAATTCAACTGCTACAGGTCCATTTTATGACAATACTACCCCGTCAACAGCTGGTGGGATGTATATGTATTTAGAGACTTCAGGTGGAGCTTTAGGTGATACTTCAGATATGGTGAGCCCACCAATATACATCGATTCAGCCTTTAACAATGTGTTATTAGAATTCTACTACCACATGTATGGTGCTACGATGGGTGATTTGAAAATATATGTGGATACCAATGGAGTTTCTGATTTGTTGATTTCATACACTGGACAACAGCAAACAGCTGGGAGTGATGCTTGGAATTTAGCAAGTTTAAACTTAGTTGGATATCAAGGAAAGTCTGTTGTGTTACGATTTTCAGGAGTAAGAGGAAGTTCATATACAAGTGATATGTCAATAGATGATATTCGATTGAGTATTGTAGCGCCTTTAAATGCAGGAGTAGTAGAAGTTCAAAGCCCATCAGGAGCAATATGCCCAGGTACAGTCACTCCAGTATTAGGAGTAAAAAACTTCGGATCAAATGTGTTGAACAATGTAAAAGTAATGTGGGAAGTGAATGGAGTGTTAGATTCAGTGCTTTATAACACTGCTATTCAACCGGGAGATACTGCATCCGTAACATTGGGTTCAGTAACATTTAACTCAACTTCTTCCTATGATGTTAAGTTCTTTACAAAAGAACCGAATGGAATGGTAGATCCAATTAATGTTGATGATACGTTAGCATTTAATGGATTACGAACAGGGTTAGCAGGGACTTATACAGTGGATCCTAATTTGGCTCCAAGTGCAAGTAACTTTAATTCGCTTTCATTATTGTCTCAGCAATTGTCTAATTATGGGGTTTGTGGGCCAACTACAGTAACTGTTACTGCGGGAGTTTACACCAATCCAATTGAGCTTTCGAATATCAATGGTTTAGATGCAACCAATACATTGACCATTGATGGAGTTGATTCAGCTTCTACCATTGTTCAAGTTTCAGGTCCAGACTTTGCGGCTCTAACTTTATCAGGAGTAGATTATGTGACAGTTAAGAATATGACTTTAGAATTTGTTGGAACAGCAGGTTCAGGAGTAATAGTAACTAATTCAAACCACAATACGGTTTCTAATTGTATTATTCATGTAGATACCACAACTACAGGTAGTGGAATTTATGCCATATCTGCATCAGGATCTTCAACTAGTCATTCTACAGGAGCCATAGGAAATTACAATACGTTTACAAATAATGTAATTGTTGGTGGTTACTACGGAATTAGATCTTATGGATCGACTACATCTCCGATTGTTGGAACAATAGTAATGAACAATGAATTTAAGAAACAGTACTATTATGGTGCTTATTTCTATTATGGAGATTCAACTGAGTTTGTTGGTAATGATGTAGATGTCCTTACTAGAGGGAATGTTAATGCCTATGGAGTACTCCTATATTACACTCCAAACTTTAAATTGAATGAGAATACAATTAATTCTCTCAATTATGGAGCATACATTTATGACTTTAGTCATTTGTTTCCACAAACGAGAATGAATGAAGTAATCAACAACATGATTTATTCTGATAATGATTACGGGCTTTATATGTATTACATTGATAGTACTAAAATTTATCACAATACAATCGCATCGAATAGTACAACAATTCCTGCGGTACAGATTTATTCTAGTGCAACAATAGCAATTGCAAACTATGATATGCGAAATAATATTCTGTATTCAGGAGGGTCATTTGCATTACGAACAAATATTGCAGATGGATTTTTGAATCAGATGGATTATAATTTGTATAGTACTACTGGTACTTCATTATTATCTATGAATAGTACAACATATGCAGATTTGAATGCATATGTTACCGCAAACGCTAATTTTAATGCCAATTCATTTGAAGCAGCACCTCAGTTTGTTACTTTTCCGACAGATCTACATTTGATCAGTGGAGCTGCAAGTGATGCAGGAGACAATACAGTAGGAATAACGACCGATATTGATGGAGATGTTCGTCCAGCCATGGGATCTGCAACTGTTGATATAGGAGCAGATGAGTTTACTGCACCAACTTTTGAATTGGGCTTAACAGCATTGCCTTCTCCTACATCAGGATGTGGGTTATCCAATGCAGAAGCAGTAACAATTGATATTTTAAATTCAGGACAACAAGCAGCATCAAACTATACTGTAGGATTTTCAGTAGATGGCGGCGCATTTGTAATTGAAAATATAGCTGGGCCATTGGCAATATCTGCATTACAAACATATACGTTTACTGCTACAGCTGATTTATCAGTATTGGGTCCTCATACAATTAAAGTCTTTGTGAACATTGCAGGCGATAATGTACCTGTAAATGATACAATATTTAGAAACCTTATTAATATTCCAATAGTTACTGGATTTCCATATTCTGAGAGTTTTGAAACAGGAGCTGGTGGTTGGACATTGGACGGAGGAACTTCTAGTTTTGCTTTAGGAGTTCCTAGCGGATCTATAATTAATTCAGCATCCAATGGAACACAGGCATGGGTAACAAACTTAACAGGGTTGTACTTAGCTGACGAAGAAGGTTATGTTAAATCACCTTGTTTAGACTTTAGTACTCTTATTGCTCCAATTATATCTATGGATGTTTACTGGAATTCTGAGAATGGTTATGACGGTGCGGTTCTTCAATCCTCAATAGATGGAGGAACTACCTGGCAAATGATTGGAAATGTTGGTGATCCAACTAACTGGTATAACGATAATGATATTAATGGATTGTATCTAGGAACAACTGTATTGGAAGCTTCAGGCGACGGATGGGCAGGAAGAAATACTTCCGGTAGCGGAGGTTGGGTAAATGCGACTCATGCATTGACTGGCTTAGGGGGTCAACCTGGAGTAATTTTCAGAGTGGCTTTCGGATCTGACGGTTCTGTTCAGGATGAAGGATTTGCATTTGATAATGTACAAATTTATGAGTCACCAGCTATTGATGTAAAAGCAATGGAAGTGACTCGTCCTCTTGTAGGATGTGGTTTGTCTTCAACAGAGGTAATCGCAGGAAGATTTGAAAATTTAGGTACTGATACATTGACAAATTTTCCAGTTGCTTATAGTGTTAATGGAGTAGCAATTACCCCAGAAACATATACGGATACTTTGTTTCCTGGAGATAAAAAGTTGTACGAATTTACTACAGTTGCTAATTTATCAAATACAGTTCAGTATGATATTAAGGTTTGGTCTGCAGTAGTAGGTGATGCTTTAGCATTTAATGATACTGCAGCTGTAACTTTTACAAATATTGCAGCAAGTACAAATCCTTATAATCAAACATTTGATTTGTTAACCGATGGAGCATCTGATTTCTCACCAATTAACTGGACTGGAATTAATAAAAATGGTTTTCAATGGCAAGCAGAAACAGGATCAACAGGTTCAGGTAGTACAGGTCCAAATGCACCAAACAATGGAGTTGGAACTTACATCTACTCTGAGGCTTCATCTGGAACTACAGGGGATACTATTTATTTAGAATCTACTTGTATTGACATCACTCCAGTAAATGGAGCGAATAGCTCAACAAGATTAGATTATTGGTACCACATGTATGGACAAAGTATCGTAGCTCTTGGTTTAGATTTAGATTCAGCTGGGCAGTGGGTTACTATTGATACCTTATTGGGACAACAACAAACGGCCATTACAGATACCTTTAGATTGAGAAGCTTGGATTTAAGCGCCTACCAAGGAATGGGAGTAACTACATTCAGATTCTGGACCGTGAAAGGAGCTTCATTTTATGGAGATGTGGCCATCGATGATTTTAGAGTATATGATACTGTTGGAGTGAATGCTCGAATGGATTCAATTATCTCTCCAACATCAAATTGTGGTTTATCAGCAACGTCAGCAGTTGAAATTAAGATTAGTAATGTTGGATTGTCAGCAATTTCTAACTTCCCTGTATCGTATGTATTGAATGGTGGAACACCTGTGACAGAGACAGTAACAACAACAGTTATACCTGGAACAAGTTATAATCATGTATTTACATCAACAGTTAATTTACAAACTGTGGGTAGTTATTCATTGAAAGCTTATGTTGCAGTAACAGGTGATGGAGACGTATTGAATGATACAGTTTCATCAACAGTGAACAGTGGATTTGCACAAGCATTGAATCAAAACTTCCCTGGTTACTTCAACGGCTTTGAAGGTGCTCCGAACAACTGGGTAACTTATGGAACCAATAATTCATGGGAAATAGGAACTCCAAGTACGTTCTACATAAATGGACCAGCATCAGGGATGAATGCTTATGTAACATCAGCGGCATCAAATCACAATGCAAACGAATTATCCTACATTGAAACACCTTGTTTTGATTTGTCGTTCTTTACTGCAACTGATGCTTTTGACATAAGCTTCCAAGCATTGTTCAAAACACAGTCTGATTCCGACCAGGTATGGATGGAGATGACCATGAATAATGGAGTGACTTGGACGAAGGTAATGCCTGATCCAATATTAGCTGTTAACTTTTATAACAATTCAACAGATAATACTTGGGATGGATTCTCAAGTGCTGGAGCAGGAAACTACATTCCAGTATTGAACACCTTAGTAGGTATTGGTGGAAATTCACAAGTGAAGTTTAGATTTGCATTCAAATCAAATGGAACGAATGAAAATGATGGATTTGCATTAGATGAATTCTTATTAGCCTCTCCTTTATTTACAGGAGTTAGGAATAGTAGTCTAAATGGAGAGAGCTTCGGTTTATATCCTAACCCAACAAGAGACAATGTAACCATCTCATTTAACAATGTTGAAACAGGAAATTACAACTTAACTATTGAAGACGTAAAAGGTCAGAAAGTAGTGAATGAAGTAATTACTGTGAAAAATAGTAATTCAACTAAGAAGGTGAACACATCTCAGTTTGAGAAAGGAGTTTACTTTGTAAGATTGATAAACGGTTCTACAATCGTAACTAAAAAGTTAGTAGTGAACTAAGAAAGTTTATTTAACTATAATAGTCAAAAGCCCTCAAGATTTTAATCTTGGGGGCTTTTGTCATAAGTTTTGTGTCCTATTTTTCAGTGGCTTGTGGCGTGAATGGTGAGTGTTTGCAGGGATTTCTATTAGTCTTGCCAAGAAAAATTGCCTAATTTAGCCTTTGAATCCTATAATAATTATTAAAACTCCTTTTTATGAAAAACGTTACTTTTTCATCGATTAAAGTAAATATAAAGGCCATAATGGTGTCTTTTTTATTCCTTTTTTCGATTAGTATTATTGCGCAAAATTTAATGCAATTACCAGGTCACGGATCTGTTTATAGTGGGAATACTCGGGGACTTTGGTTTGTAGCCCCAACAGATTTTATTATTTCTGGTTTAAGAGTGCCTGCAGATGCTGGTACAGCTAGCCAGAATATTCAATTAATGAAATTTGCTGCGACACCGCCTGCTTGGGCTGCCACAACAACCAACTATGCCACTTTAGGGCATTGGACAGGTATTGCAAATGGCACAATTGTTAATACAAATATTCTAGTAAATCAGGGTGATATAATCGGAATCTTTGGAGTAAGTGGTAATTCAAATTCATATGCGACTCCTACTGGACCATATACCTCAAGTATACTAGGAAGTCCAGTTACCTTAACAAGGCTTATTTATCAAGGGACGATTTCTTCTGCCCCGGCTGGAGCGGTTGCTCAAGAGGCTACAGCAGCTATCGGTAGGGTTGAACTATATTACAGAGCGCCAACATCTGGTCAAAATAATGCAGCTACACTTTCGGTAGATTCTCCAACCGTATTTTGTGCAGGACCACAGGATGTGGTTGCTACCATTGCAAATTACGGTACTAATCAAATTAATAGTTTGACAGTTAATTGGGAAGTTAATGGGGTTGCTCAAACTCCACTAGCTTATACTCAACTTTTAGATACTTTGAATGGAGTGAATCCTTATACAGCGCAAGTAGTATTGGGTACTGCTAATTTTGTTGCAGGCTCGAATTCAATCAAGGTTTACACCTCAATGCCAAATGGTATTGCTGATGTTGTAAATTTAAATGATACTGCTTCTACTTCAGTGATGTCTGCTAGCGCTCCTACAGCTGTAAATGTGTTAAGCGCAACGTTAAACTCTGCAACAATAAATGCTGTAGGTGGAGCCGGAACTATTGAATACGAGTTTGGACCGTTAGGTTTCGCTCAAACTACTGGTACTTCGGGCACGTCACCAACAGCTTTATTTACAATTTCAGGTTTAGTTGCAAGTTCTACTTATGATGTATATGTTCGATCCAATTGTGGAGGTACAGATGCTTCAGCTTGGGTAGGGCCAATTACCTTCAACACTGCATACGGAATTCCTTATTTTGAGGATTTTGAATTATTTACAGCTGGAAACGCAGTTAACCCTTGGCCACGAGGTTGGTCTTCTACAAATAATGCTTCAGCACCACGATGGGAATCAGAAGATGCAACAGGAGCCAATGAAAATTCTTTGTCTACTGGTCCATTTTATGACAATACTACTCCATCAACAGCGGGTGGGATGTATATGTATTTAGAGACTTCAGGTGGAGCTTTAGGAGATACTTCAGATATGGTGAGCCCACCAATTTATATCGATTCAGCCTTTAATAATGTGTTATTAGAATTCTACTACCACATGTATGGTGCTACGATGGGTGATTTGAACATATATGTGGATACCAATGGAGTTTCTGATTTGTTGATTTCATACTCAGGTCAACAGCAAACAGCTGGAAGTGATGCTTGGAGTTTAGCAAGTTTAAACTTAGTTGGTTATCAAGGAAAGTCAATTGTTTTACGCTTTTCAGGAGTAAGAGGAAGTTCATACACTAGTGATATGTCAATAGATGATATTCGATTGAGTATTGTAGCGCCTTTGAATGCAGGAGTAGTTGAAGTTCAAAGTCCATCAGGAGCATTGTGCCCAGGTACAGTTACTCCAGTGTTAGGAGTAAAAAACTTCGGATCAGTTGTGTTGAATAGTGTAGATGTGGTTTGGGAGGTAAATGGAGTGTTAGATACTTTGTCATACACTACACCAATTCAACCTGGAGATACTGCATCTGTAACCTTAAGTCCATTAACGTTTAATTCAACTTCTACATATGACTTAAAGTTTTATACCAGTAATCCAAATGGAATCGTAGATCCTATTCCTGTGGATGATACATTAAGAATGCCGGGATTAAGAACAGGTTTAGCAGGAACATATACTGTAGATCCTAATCTGGCTCCAAGTGCTAGTAACTTTACCTCATTCTCTTTATTGTCTCAACAATTGTCCAACTATGGACTGTGTGGGCCAACTACAATAAATGTAGCAGCAGGAACATACACCAATGCATTAGACCTTTCAAATATTAATGGCTCAAATTCTACCAATACGTTGACCATTGATGGAGGGGATTCTTCCTCTACCATCATTTCAGCTACAGGAACAGATTTCGCGGCATTGACATTGTCAGGAGTAGATTATGTAACTGTGAAGAATATGACATTGGAATATGTTGGAACAGCAGGTTCAGGAGTGATTGTTGCAAATGCAAATCACAATACAGTTTCTAATTGTATTATAAAAGTAGATGCAACCACTACTTTAAGTGGAATCTATGCGATTTCAATTTCAGGAGCTTCTACAAGTCACTCCACAGGAGCGATAGCCAATTACAATACATTTTCAAACAACGTGGTTGTCGGTGGATATTATGGAATTAGAACTTATGGTTCAACAACCACTCCTGTAGTAGGAACAATGGTGATGAACAATGAATTTAGAGATCAATACTATTATGGGGCTTATTTTTATTACAATGATTCAGTTGAGTTTGTTGGTAATGATGTAGATGTCCTTACTAGAGGAAATGTTAATGCCTATGGAGTAAATGTATATTATACTCCAAACTTTAAATTGAATGAGAATACAATTAATTCTCTCAATTATGGAGCATACATTTATGACTTTAGCCATTATTTCCCACAAACCAGAAAGAATGAAATCATTAATAATATGATTTATTCAGATGCTGATTATGCGTTGTACATGTATTATATTGACAGTACAAATATTTATCACAATACGATTGTCTCAAATAGTGCTACAATACCTGCAGTTCAGATATACTCTAGTGCAGCTATAGCAATTGCGAACTATGATCTACGAAATAATATTCTGTATTCAGGAGGGTCATTTGCATTAAGAACAAACATAGCAGATGTATTTTTAAGTAAAATGGATCACAATGCATATTATACCTCTGGAAACTCACTGTTATCAATGAATAGTACTACCTATGCTAATTTAGCTGCATATGTATCTGCAAATGCAAGCTTGAATGCGAACTCATTTGAAGGAGCAGCACAATTTGTTGCTTTTCCTACAGATTTACATGTAATTAGTGGAGTGGTTAGTAATACTGGAGACAATACAGTAGGAGTAATGACTGATATTGATGGAGATGTTCGACCAGCAATGGGAGCGCCAAGCGTAGATATGGGAGCTGATGAATTTACACCACCGGCATTAGAGTTAGGAGTTACGGCATTAACCTCTCCAACATCCGGATGTGATTTAACAAATGCAGAAACAGTGACGATTGATATATTGAACTCAGGGCAGAATGCAGCATCAAACTATACAGTAGGATATTCTGTAAATGGTGGAGCTTTTGTTACCACAACCATAGCAGGGCCTTTAGCTTCAGCAGCAACGCAAACGTATACGTTTACAACCACAGCAAATTTATCAGCTGCAGGGCCACATACAGTTAAAGCATTTGTGAATTTACCTGGAGATAATATTCCATCAAATGATACCATTTTTACAAGTGTTGTGAATACGTTATCAGGCGGAAATCCTAGTTTGCAAACATTTGATCTATTAACCGATGGAGCAACTGATTTTTCACCAATAAACTGGACGCCAACCAATGCAGGAGCATATGATTGGAGAGCTGAGACATCAACTACTTCATCTACATCAACTGGTCCAACAGCTGACCACACAGGTAATGGTACTTATATTTATTCAGAAGCATCTTCTGGAACTTTAGGAGATACAATCTTTCTAGAGTCTTCATGTATTGACATTACACCAGTAAACGGAGCAAATAGTTCAACTAGAGTTGATTATTGGTATCACATGTACGGAGCCGATATTGTAGCCTTGGGATTGCAGATCGACTCTGCAGGATTTTGGGTAAATATTGACACCATTATCGGTCAACAACAAACAGCCAATGCGGATACTTTTAGATTGAGAAGTTTGGATTTAAGTGCCTATCAAGGAATGGGGGTTACCACTTTCAGATTCTGGACTATAAAAGGAGCTTCATTTAATGGTGATGTTGCTATCGATGACTTTAGAGTGTATGATACTGTTGGAGTGAATGCTCAAATGGATTCAATTATCTCACCAGTTTCAAACTGTGGTTTATCTGCAACATCTAATGTTACGGTTAAGATTAGTAACGTTGGTTTATCAGCGGTATCTAACTTCCCTGTATCTTATGTATTGAATGGTGGAACTCCAGTAACTGAAACGGTAACTGCTACTATCATTCCAGGTACAAGTTTGAACTATACCTTTACATCAACGGTTAATTTACAAACTGTCGGTAGTTATTCAATACAAGCATATGTTGCTATAGCAGGTGATGGGGACGCATTGAATGATACAGTTTTATCAACGGTAAACAGTGGCTTTGCACAAGCATTGAATCAAAATTTCCCTGGTTACTCGAACGATTTTGAAGGTGCTACGAACAATTGGGTAACTTATGGAACCAATAATTCTTGGGAAATAGGAACACCAAGTACGTTCTACATCAACAAACCAGCTGGAGGAATGAATGCTTATGTAACATCAGCGGCAGGAAATCATAATGCAAACGAATTATCCTACATTGAAACACCTTGTTTTGATTTGTCGTTCTTTACTGCAACTGATGCTTTTGACATAAGCTTCCAAGCATTGTTCAAAACACAGTCTGATTCCGACCAGGTGTGGATGGAGATGACCATGAATAATGGAGTGACTTGGACGAAGGTAATGCCTGATCCAATATTAGCTGTTAACTTTTATAACAATTCAACAGATAATACTTGGGATGGATTCTCAAGTGCTGGAGCAGGAAACTACATTCCAGTATTGAACACCTTAGTAGGTATTGGTGGAAATTCACAAGTGAAGTTTAGATTTGCATTCAAATCAAATGGAACGAATGAAAATGATGGATTTGCATTAGATGAATTCTTATTAGCCTCTCCTTTATTTACAGGAGTTAGGAATAGTAGTCTAAATGGAGAGAGCTTCGGTTTATATCCTAACCCAACAAGAGACAATGTAACCATCTCATTTAACAATGTTGAAACAGGAAATTACAACTTAACTATTGAAGACGTAAAAGGTCAGAAAGTAGTGAATGAAGTAATCACTGTGAGCAATAGCAATTCGACTAAGAAGGTAAATACATCTCAGTTTGAGAAAGGTGTTTACTTTGTAAGATTAGTAAACGGTTCTACAATCGTAACTAAAAAGTTAGTAGTGAACTAAGAAAGTTTATTCAACTACAACAGTCAAAAGCCCTCAAGATTTTAATCTTGGGGGCTTTTTATTTGGTCGTTTATTTTATTTTCTTTGATAATTAAATCAAAAAGCTAAAGCTTGAAGATTTATGGCTTTATATATTGACCTGTAATTGACTTTTTGCATTTAGCGAGATCTTTTGGAGTGCCTTCAAACAAAAGATTACCACCATTTTTTCCACCTTCTGGCCCAAGATCGATGACCCAATCGGCACATTTAATAACATCAGGGTTGTGCTCAATAATAATAAGCGAATGCCCTTGTTCAATTAATGCATTAAAGGCGTATAATAATTTGTTGATATCATGAAAGTGCAATCCTGTGGTAGGTTCGTCAAATAAAAACACTGTTTTATTCTTGCTTTCGCCTTTGGCTAAATAAAAAGCTAGTTTGATACGTTGCGCTTCTCCACCACTCAAAGTTGATGAAGATTGCCCCAATTTTACATATCCGAGCCCCACATCATATAATGGGGTTAATTTATCTACAATCTTCTTGATTGTTCTGTTTTTCTCGTCCATCTGAAAGAATTCAATGGCATCTTCAATGGTCATTTCTAAAATGTCTGAAATGCTTTTGTTGTTGTATTGAACTTCAAGCACTTCGTCTTTGAATCGTTTGCCATTGCATTCTTCACAAACTAAATGGATATCAGCCATAAACTGCATCTCTATAGTTACTTCACCTTCACCTTGACATACATCACAGCGGCCACCATCAATATTAAACGAAAAGTGCCCTGCTTTATATCCTCTTTTCTTAGACAATGGTAATCCGGCATATAAAGCCCTAATTTCATCGTAAGCTTTTACATAAGTAACCGGGTTACTTCTAGAAGATTTTCCAATCGGGTTTTGATCTATAAATTCAATCTGATTGAATAGATTAACATTTCCTTCAATACCCGAGAAATCTCCTGTTTTATCGGCAATTCCACCCTTCAGCTTCTTTAAAGCAGGGTAGAAGATCGACTTTATTAAAGTAGATTTTCCTGACCCACTCACCCCTGTAACTACTACCATGCATTCCAATGGAATCTTAACATCAAATCCTTTTAAATTGTGATGCTTAACTTTCTTTAGAGTAATGGACTCTTTCCATTTTCTGGTTTTGTCTGGGGTTGCAATTTCTTCCTTTCCATTAATGTATCTAGCTGTTAAACTTTTACTATCAGCCAAAAGCTCCTTTTGATTCCCTTGAAATATCAATTCACCACCATGTGTTCCTGCTAAAGGACCTAAATCAATGACTTCATCTGCAGCTAAAATGATTTCCTCATCGTGCTCTACAACAATTACTGTGTTTCCAAGATCTCTTAGCGACTTTAGAATGACAATAAGCCGTTCTGTGTCTTTTGGGTGCAAACCGATGCTTGGTTCGTCCAATATATACATAGAGCCAACCAAACTACTTCCTAATGAAGTAGCTAAATTAATTCGTTGAGATTCTCCACCTGAAAGGGTAGATGAATTTCGATTCAATGTTAAATAACCTACACCTACATCATTGAGGTATTTTAAACGATTTTTAATTTCAATCAATAATCGTTTTGCAACAGTGGCATCATAGGTATTCAATGTCATATTAGTGAACAATGGGTGTAATTCATCTACCGGCATTACCACCAAATCGCTCAATGAATGGCCATCAATTTTAACATAATCGGTGGCCTCCTTTAACCTTTTTCCATCACAAGCTGGACATTTAGTTTTTCCTCTATATCGGGCTAACATCACCCGATATTGAATCTTATAAGTTTTCTTTTCCAAATATTCAAAAAAGGTATCTAAACCATTAAAATGTTCATTCCCTCTCCAAAGTAATTTGTATTGAGTGGGCGTTAATTCATCAATTGGTTTGTGAATTGGAAAGTCAAATTTTTCAGCGTTGTAGATCAATTGATCTTTCCATTCTGACATTTTTTCTCCTACCCATGGTGCAATCGCATTTTCATAAACGGTCAAGGCCGGATTGGGGATCACTAAATGTTCGTCCACACCAATTACTTTTCCGTATCCATCACATTTAGGACAGGCACCTATCGGATTGTTGAAGCTAAAGAAATGTACATTTGGTTCTGTGAATTCCATTCCATCTGCTTCAAATCGATTAGTGAAGTTGTGCAAATCGTAAGTTTTATCGGCTTTTAGTACTGCCAATAATGCATCTCTATTCCCTTCAAAAAAAGCAGTTTCTGTAGAGTCGGCAATTCGGCTAATAGTCTCTTCGTCTTTTTTAGTAATGAATCGATCAATAATCAAATAGAGTGTTGATTTTTTTGAAATGCTCTTTTCATCAAAGTCCTCTATTTTAATGATGGTGTCATCTATAAATAGCCGGCTATAACCTTGTTGTAATAATAAATCGATTTGTTCCTTTTGTGTCCGACCCATTTTTACTAATAAAGGCGTGATGATGAGTCCTTTTGTGCCATCTTTCAATGTCTCGAACAAATCGGTTACATCTTTTACGGTATTCTTTTTTACTTCATCTCCAGAAATGGGGGAGTAGGTTCTACCAATTCTTGCATAGAGCAATTTCAGGTAATCATAAATTTCGGTCACCGTTCCTACTGTCGATCTCGCATTGGTGCTATTTACTTTTTGTTCTATGGCAATAGCAGGAGCAACTCCTTTGATATAATCCACATCAGGCTTATTTACCTTGCCTAAAAATTGTCGGGCGTATGACGAAAGGCTTTCTACATATCTTCTTTGTCCCTCTGCATACAATGTGTCAAATGCCAATGACGACTTTCCAGAACCAGACAATCCTGTGATTACAACCAGCTTATTTCTAGGTATCGCAACATCAATATTTTTTAAATTATGCATTCTTGCCCCTTTAATAAGAATGAACTTTCGAGGGTCTAATTGATCAAATTTTTGGGAAGACATGTATTTCTTAAATTTGTAGAATAACAAAATTACTTTTCTTTTGTTAACTTTGAGGAGTAAGAAAATTTTAGCCCGCATACAATAAGCTTTAATTTCTTACGTTACTAACAGAACCAACAAACCATTTAAACCAAAATTGCCTATCGTATAAATTTTACTTTTTTAATCAATTATTTCTGTACTAACCAATTGAAAAAGTTAAATTTATGAATCTAATTAAAGCTACTGATAGAGATTTAATAAGGCAGTATTTAGGTGGGAGTGAAGCAGCATTCGAAGTTTTACTTAAAAGACATCAAGCTAAAGTATTTTCTTATATTTTATATACTGTTAAAGACGAGGATATCGCCAATGACATTTTTCAGGACACTTTTATTAAAGTCGTTCGCACGTTGAAACGTGGAAAATACAATGAAGAAGGCAAATTTTTGCCATGGGTGAGTAGAATTGCTCACAACTTAATTATCGATCATTTCAGACGATTGAAAAAAATGCCAACCACAAGTGGCGGTGATGATTTTGATATTTTTGAAGTGATCCCTTCAAATGAAGGAAACGTATCAGATGGGATGGAGAAATCTCAAATGATGTCCGATGTGAAAGCATTGATTAAACATTTGCCGGATGACCAAAAGGAAGTGTTAATGATGCGCATGTATTTTGACATGAGTTTTAAAGAAATAGCCGATAAAACAGGTGTAAGTATCAATACAGCATTGGGAAGAATGCGTTATGCATTAATTAATTTGCGCAAGCTGATAAAAGAAAATAACATTATTTTGACAAATTAAAAGTTGGATTACAATAATTCGAATTGTTTGGCGTTTTGATAGAAATAAACACAAAAAACAAAGCGAATGGGTAATAATACTACTTTTGATTTAAATGCATATTTGAGTGAAGAAAATAGAAGTTTAGAGCATTACGCTGAAACTTCAAAAGATAAAATGATACAGAAACAACCCACTCAGCAATCGATAAGGACAATTTTATCGTTCTCAAGAGCACTTGAGGTAAAAAGAACAAAATCCATTGGTTGGATAGAAAATTTGAATAATTAGTTAAAAAAGAGAAAGGGAGAAGCGAAAGTTTCTCCTTTTTTAATGCGCTAAACTTTTTCTTCCAACAACAGAGCAGATCGGGCAAGCCTCTATTTTGTGCCCTCTTGCTGGACAATATTCTCTTCCAAAAAATATAATTTGAAGGTGCAGCTTATTCCATAATTCTTTTGGAAATAAACGCTTCGCATCTTTTTCAGTCTGTACTACGTTTTTTCCGTTGGTTAAATTCCATCTATACATCAAACGATGAATGTGCGTGTCAACAGGAAATGCTGGAACACCAAATGCTTGTGACATCACAACGGAAGCCGTTTTATGTCCCACGCCCGGTAACTTCTCTAGTTCTTCAAATGTTTCCGGAACTTCACCATTGTGATCGTCAATGATCATTTGAGAAAGAACCGAAATGGCTTTTGACTTTTGAGGGGAAAGGCCACAAGGTCGGATGATGGCTTTTATATCATCCACATTTTGTTTGGCCATATCATAAGGATTGTCTGCCAATTGCCATAAATGAGGTGTTACTTTATTTACTCGAACGTCAGTGCACTGTGCAGACAACAATACAGCGACTAATAAGGTATATGGATTATGGTGATCCAAAGGGATTGGTACCGTCGGATATAACTCTTCTAATTTTTCTAATACAAAGGAGACTTTTTCTTGTTTGGTCATGGTTGAGCAATAAAAAACAAAAGTAACGGATTAATGTTTGGTAAATAAAATTGAAAAAAAATCAATAAAACTTTGGAGTTATAAAATTAAAAAGTATTTTACTTTAGTTCAAAATGACGAAATAATCGTCAAAATAATGATGAATATATGAGCAAATTGAAAGTGGATAGTAAAGTTCCTGAATTTGAAGGGAAAGATGAAAATGGAAAGTCGATCAAATGGTCTGACTTTAAAGGTAAAAAATTAGTGATGTATTTTTATCCAAAAGACATGACTCCAGGTTGCACGAATCAAGCTTGTAATTTGAAAGAAAATTATGATGAATTGATTAAGAATGGTTTTGAGATCGTAGGTGTAAGTGCCGATGATGGCATAAGACATCAGAAATTTATTTCTAAGTATGAGTTGCCTTTTCATTTAATCGCAGATACCGACAAAGAAATAATCAATCAATTTGGAGTTTGGGGACCTAAAAAGTTCATGGGAAAGGAATACGAAGGAATTATCCGTACTACATTTGTCATAAATGAAGAAGGAATTGTTTCATCCGTAATAGAAAAAGTAAAAACAAAAGATCATAGTCAACAAATATTAGACACAATCGCATAATTATACAAAGATGGCAAAAGCAGAAAAAGACGTACAAGACCAGAAGTTAAAAGCACTTCAATTAACCATTGATAAGCTAGAGAAAACTTACGGCAAAGGATCAATCATGAAAATGGGAGATCAAGCTGTGGAGGACATTGATTCAATACCATCAGGTTCAATTGCGCTAGATTTAGCGTTGGGAGTTGGTGGTTTCCCTAGAGGAAGAATAGTAGAAATTTATGGACCAGAATCGTCTGGTAAAACTACATTAGCGATTCACGCTATTGCAGAAGTTCAAAAACAAGGAGGTATCGCAGCATTTATTGATGCAGAGCATGCATTTGATAGAACGTATGCAGAAAATCTAGGTGTGGATACTGAAAACCTATTTATCTCTCAACCAGACAATGGGGAACAAGCTTTAGAGATTACAGAAAACCTTATCCGTTCAGGAGCAATAGATTTAATTGTGATTGACTCTGTAGCTGCTTTGACTCCTAAAGCGGAGATCGAAGGAGAAATGGGAGATTCAAGAATGGGATTGCAAGCAAGATTGATGTCTCAAGCATTGAGGAAATTGACTGGTACCATTAATAAAACTGGTTGTTGTTGTATTTTCATTAACCAATTGAGAGAGAAAATTGGTGTAATGTTCGGTAATCCTGAAACAACTACTGGTGGTAATGCATTGAAATTTTATTCTTCTGTTAGAATTGACATTCGAAGAAGTTCTCAAATCAAAAACGGTGAAGAAATCACTGGTAACAGAGTGAAGGTGAAAATCGTGAAGAATAAGATTGCTCCACCATTTAGAAAGGCCGAATTTGACATTATGTATGGAGAAGGAATTTCTAAAGTGGGCGAGATTGTAGATTTAGGAGTAGAATTCGAGATCATTAAAAAGAGTGGTAGCTGGTTTAGTTATGGTGAAACTAAATTAGGGCAAGGTCGTGATGCAGTTAAAATGTTAATTGGCGACAATCCAGAATTAATGGACGAGTTGGAAATTAAGATCAAAGAAAGGATGCAAAAGCCTGCTTAATAATAGATTAAATTGAATTTGTATCTACTAATATTTTAGTTTTTCAATAGATTCTGTTTTAGGTAGACGAGTTTAAGGATTATTGATGTTTTTAATTTAAAACGGAGTCAATAATTCAGTCCTGACGATTTTAAAATATTTAATTTTATGCCCTGTTTGAATACAAACAGGGCATTTTTAATTTTACTGATTATGATAAAACGAACCATTCTATTCTTTTCCGTTGGGATTATCTTATTTTCTTGCGGCGACGCCGCTAAAGATGAAACATCTGTTGCCGTTGAGGAACAACAAATCACAGAAGAAAGTCAATCTGAATTAGCATTTAAAGATCAATTGGCTACAGCAAATCAAGCGATAAAGGCTGATTTAAACAATGCGAACCTATATGCAGATCGAGCTAAATTATTTCTAGAAGTAAGTGACTTGGCTGCGGCTTCCGCTGACTTAAAGCGTGCATTGAGTTTAGATTCAAATAATTACCAAGTATATATTGTTTTAGGTGATTTGCAAGCAGCTCAAGGGCAGTTTGAGCCAACCAAATATGCTTTTGAGATGGCCTACAAAAATGCAAAAAACAAAGAAGAAAGAGCGAATGCCTACCTCAAGATAGGTGAAATCTATTATGTCATTCAAGACTATGATAAAGCCTTGGAATTTGCTGATAAGTCGCTAAGAGAAGATCAGTACAACGCAGATATTTACTATTTGAAAGGATTGGTGTTTGATGCTCAAGGAAATGAAGAGCGAGCGTTGAGCTCATGGCAAACTGCTGTGGAGCAAGATCCTAAAAATGTTAAATCTTATTTGCAATTGGCTTTAGCTTACGGCGATAAAAATGATCCATTAGTGATTGATTACACCAATAACATTTTGTCAATTGATTCTTCAAATGTAAATGCGCTGTATACTCAAGCCATGTATCAGCAAGAACATGATATGCTGAATGAAGCAATGGATAACTATACCAAAATCATGAGAATCAATCCACAGATGCGTGAAGCTCCTTACAATATGGGATACATTCATTTGGTTCATTTGAAATTATACAGTGAAGCAAAAAAGTATTTTGAAAAAGCGATTAAGATTGACCCTAAGTACTACGAAGCTTATTACAATTATGGCTACTGTTTTGAATTGTTAGGTGACATACAAAACGCTGAGAAAATTTATAAAAAAGCACTAGAAATTAAGCCGGATTATACGGCTGCGGCTAAAGGAATGAGCCGTGTAACTGATATTAGAACAATAAACGAATGAATTACCTATCTGTAGAAGAATTGAGTAAAAACTTTGGCGACAGAGTATTATTTGATAAAATATCATTCGGAGTAGAAAAAGGGCAAAAGATTGCCTTGATCGCAAAAAATGGAGCTGGAAAAACAACTTTTTTAAATTGCTTAATTGGAAGTGAGCCTGTTAGTGAGGGACGAGTAGTCTGGCGCAATGACATCACTGTGGGATATTTGAATCAAGAACAAATCTTTGATTCAACTCACAGTATTAATGAGGAGATTTTTAAGGCGGATAACACGTTTATGCAAGCCATTAATTTCTATAATGACGCTGTAGAAAATGGTGCGGATGCAGACACTTTTCAGCAAGCCATGGATCAGATGGACAGTCTACAGGCTTGGGATTACGAAACAAAATTAAAGCAGATTCTAGGTTCTCTACAGTTGTATGACTTAGAGCAGAAAGTAAATACCCTTTCAGGTGGACAGAAAAAACGATTGGCACTCGCAAAGGTGTTGATTGAACAACCTGAGTTTATCATCTTGGATGAGCCGACCAACCACTTGGATCTAGAAATGATTGAGTGGTTAGAAAACTACTTGGCTACGGAAAATATGACACTGTTGATGGTGACTCACGACCGTTACTTTTTAGAGCGGGTGTGTGATTCAATTATTGAAATTGATAACGGACAACTCTATGCCTATAAAGGAAGTTATGGTTACTATATAGAGAAAAAACAAGAGCGCGAATCGATCACGATGAGTGAAATCGAGAAAGCGAAGAACTTATACAAGAAAGAGCTAGATTGGATGCGCAGAATGCCACAAGCACGCGCCACCAAAGCGAAATCTAGACAAGATGCCTTTTATGAAGTAGAAAAATCTGCCAAGAGAAGAATCACGAAAGAAGAAGTGAAACTAGAAGTAGTTGGCCAACGAATGGGTGGTAAGATTCTAGAATTTCACCATTTGCGTAAGAGTTTTGACGAAAAGAAAATTGTAGAAGATTTCAATTATACGTTTAAGCGTGGAGATCGTGTGGGTATCGTTGGGCCGAATGGAGTAGGAAAATCTTCTTTTATAAAATTGATTACTGGTGAGCTAGAAGCTGATGCTGGGAAAATTGTACAGGGAGAAACTGTTGTGGTTGGGCATTATGCACAAGATGGGATGACCCTTGACGAGGACAAACGAATCATTGATGTGGTAAAAGACATCGCTGAGATTATCCCATTGGCGAAAGGGCGAAAAATTACGGCTTCTCAATTTTTGGAGCGATTCTTATTTCCTCCAAAGCAGCAGTATACTTATGTTTCTAAACTAAGTGGTGGAGAAAAACGTCGATTATATCTATTGACGGTATTGATGGACAATCCGAACTTTTTGATTCTGGATGAGCCAACCAACGACTTGGACATTATGACACTGAATGTACTGGAAGATTTCTTGATGGAATTTGAAGGTTGCGTGATGGTGGTAACTCACGATCGTTTCTTTATGGATAAGATTGTGGATCATTTGTTTGTTTTTAAAGGCGAAGGAGTGATTAAGGATTTTAATGGAAAGTACACCGACTACAAAGAAGAAACAAAGCGTGAAGCCAAAGAAGCAGCTCAATTAGCGAAAGCGGAGCAAGTAAAAAATGCGGCTCCAGTGGTTGAGAAAACCAAGGAGAAAAAGAAGCTGAGCTTCAATGAGCAACGAGAATTTGACGGTTTGGAAAAATCAATGGCGCAATTGGAAAAGCGCAAAGCAGAAATCAATGAATTGATGCTAAGTGGTATTTCTGATGCGGAAAAAATAACCAACCTATCAAAAGAATTGTCTACCATTAACAATGACTTGGAAGAACAAGAAATGCGTTGGTTGGAATTGTCGGAGTTGGTTTAGGAAAATCATATTTGTCTATTTTTTTAGCGATTTATTAATGGTGGACTGTGTTCTTTAGTTAACTTATTAATAGATTTAATTATTAAATTAATTTGACACTATTTTTTTTTGAAAAGATTACCTTTAAGAATTAATAAATTAGCATTTAGTTAAATGCTAAAAAGGGCATAAAATCCAAATGAACAGACAAAATACAATAGATTTAATTGGTTTAAACAAAGCCATTTCTACTACTTCGAAAGGTAAGACCCTATCCGAAAGTAAATCTATTGTCTTGAACCAAGCAAAAGAATTTGGCATAGATGAAGTTTATTTTAATACCGATGAAAACGACAATAGTTTTCCAGCTATATTTTTAAAAAAAATAAACTCATTTGATATAGATTCATTAAAAGAAATTGCAAGCACTCACAAAAAAGCTTGGAACTTCAAAAAAGTACTATTTCTGTATGTATGCTCTGAAACAGAAATTCGTATTTATAACTGTTCTGAAAAACCTATAATCATAACTAAAGATAATTTTGATTATGATAAAGAACTACAGAATATTGAAATAAAGTCATATAAATTTTCTGATAAAAAACAAATTCATGAGCTTAATCAACTTTTTTCAACGATTGCAATTGACACAGGAATTATCTGGACTCTGGAAGAGGCTCAGTTTGTCAGAGATAAAATAAACCTACAACGTAGAGTAGATAAGTATCTAGTAGATAGTTTAGTTAATACAGCTAATCACCTTAAAAACCAAGGTCTTGAAATTAATTTTATTCATAAAATTATTCTTCGTTCTTTGTTTCTTTTATATCTGCAAGATAGAGGAGCTACAGATGAAAAATTTTATTCTGAAATTAAAAATGGGTCAAAATCTTATTTTGATATTCTGAATGATGTAAACTCAACCTATGCTTTATTCGATAAATTAGAAGAACATTTTAATGGTAATGTGTTTACTTTAGAAGATGGAGAAAATATATCTTCCAGTCAACTTCAATTGATTAAAAAGTGTTTTATAAGTGGTAATGATAATACTCCGCAAATAAACCTATTTGAAGATTGGAGGCTGTTTGATTTTAGCATCATACAAATAGAATTGCTAAGTGAAATCTATGAAAACTTTTTATTTAAAACTGACCCTGAATTAAAGAAAAAAACAGGAACATATTACACACCACCTTCTTTGGTTGAATTTATTTTAAACGAAAAACTACCTGTTAATAAAGGTGAAACAAATTATGATATAAAGGTTTTAGACCCTTCCTGTGGTTCTGGTATTTTTTTAGTAGAAAGCTTTAAACGATTAGTAAAGCGTTATGAGAATTCTCATAATAAAAAACTAACCGACTTTAATAAATTAAAAAAACTACTTACTGATAATATTTTTGGTATAGAGTTACATCCACAAGCTGTTAAAGTAGCTGCATTTAGCTTATACTTAGCTTTAGTAGATAATCTGAACCCTAAAAACATTTGGCAAAGTAAAAATCATCGCCTACCAAATCTTATTAATAATCCAAAAGATAAATCTTTAAAAGTACAAGGAGGAAATTTATTTTGTAGAGATACCATTGAGGTAAACGAAGAAGTAGAAAATATTCAATTTAACCTTGTAGTCGGAAATCCACCGTTTGGAACTATGGGTTTACTTGAATCTGTTAAAGACTACTGTAATCAATTTGATTTTGCCAAAGAAATGGTTTTACCATTTTTACACAAATCCACAAAGTTTGCTCCGTATGGAGAAATTGCTTTAATTTTCAACACTAAAGTTTTAACTAATACAGGAGGAACTTATCAAAACTTCAGGAAATGGCTATTTAATGATTGCTATGTAGAGAAAGTTTATAACTTTTCTATACTTCGTAATGCAAAGAAAAATTTTGGAGGTCAATTATTTGGAGACGCAACAGGACCTATAAGCATTGTATATTATCAAAAAGAACAACCAACGAACCCTTCTGATAAAATAGTTTATTACGCCCCTAAAACTTATATTAAATCAAATATAATTGAAGGTTTAAATATAGATTTTACAGATTTAAAACATTTACCAAGAGAAGAATGTCAGAAATCCGACACAAAAATTTGGAAGATAACAATGTGGGGAGGAATGAATGATTGGAACCTAATTCAACAATTGAGTAATTCTAAATTTGAAAATATTAATGACTTTAATAAAACTCATAATATTAAATCTGGAGTAGGATTCCAACTATTAACCCAAAAAAAAGATAACCCTAAATATTCTGACATATTAACTAAATTACCATATTTAGATTCCAAAGAAATTAAAAGATATGATACTTCGGATAATGTATTAAAGAATATTAAAAAATCAATAAAAACACCTAAGGCCACTAATTTCTATAAGAATTTTTATGAATTATCAAATCTTGATGATTTAGAAAGCCTAACTGCTTTTAGACGATTAGGAGATATAGATGCGTTTACCAACCCTCACATTATAATTAAAAAAGGTCTTGAAAAAAACGCAGTTTGTGCTTCTTTTATTGATATACCTTGTTCTTTTAGAGATGGAGTTTATGGATTTTATTCAAATACTGAAAACATTAGTAAATTACATTTATTAATGGCTTATTTTAATTCGAAAATTAGTTCATATTTTCTTTTTATGACCATTTCATCTTATGGAATTGAAAGAGAACAAATAATGAAAAATGAATATTTATCCATCCCAATTAATCTTAACAAAAAACAAGCAAAAGGGATTGCAGAAGCTTCAAAGTATATTATTGAAAAATTAAAGTCAAAGAGTTTTCTAAGCGATGATACAGAAAATCAAAAACTTGAATCTTATATTAGTGAGAATGTTGATAATATAATTTATGAAAGCTTCAATTTAACAAAGAATGAAATTGCATTACTTAATGATGGCATAAACTATAGTTTAGATTTATTTCATAAACAAGAAAAATCAAAAGCATTATTCCCCGCACTTCAAGAACAAATCAATACTTTTAGCACTTTAATTTCTAACGAATTAAATAATTTTCTTGACGGACAAGATTTATTTGCAAATGCTACTGTTTATAATAATCTCAATAGATTTACTCCTTTAATGATGGTTAAAATTTCTTTTAATGAAAAGGAAAGCAAAACTTATCAATCAAATGAATTTATTGATGAGGAATTAAAAAAAATAGATAAACTTCTATGGGAGAAAAAAGCAACTAATATCTATTTTAGAAAAAAACTTAACTATAAATCAGGGAACAATATTTATATTATTAGACCAAATCAACGAAGATTCTGGTCGCAATCAATGGCATTAGAAGATGCTTCTGAATTAATTCTTGAAATTTTAAACGAGAATTAATTATGGCGTTGAATCCTATTATTCACGAAAAATTCAGCAATGCTTTTGAATATAAATGTTTCAGTCTAGTTGCAGAGGCTTATCAGGTATCGATGAATGAGAAAATAATCCAATTAGATTGGAATGAAAATGATATTTCACAAGAACTGTGCGAAAAATTAGATTGTAATCCTAAAAGACTGCAATGGTCTATATCTGCTACTAGAGAATTTCATTTATCAACTACAAAAAATAAAAAGAAAGGATTTGCTGATAAATTATCAAGAGTGGATTTAAGAATGTCTAGTATAACTTCAAAACTAGAATTTAAGTATTTTTTTGAAGCTAAACGGTTAATGGAAAATGATTCCGGACTTAAAAGAAGTTATATAGATGATGGTATGGAAAGGTTTACTTCCAAGAAATATCCTTCTGGCTGTATGTTAGGCTTCTTACTTCAAGGTAATGTTGATACAACTGTAAAAGGCATTAATAAATTGCTAATTAAAGACAAACGAAATACTCAAACTCTGAATTCAAAAAAGAATGATCTACATAAAGATTATTTTGAATCCAAGCATATTGAAATAGGAGTTTTGAAACATTTGATATTTGACTTTACCAATATGTCTAATTAGGAATAATCCCTTCACTTTAAACTAGGTATTATTGCAATTAGTTTCAGTAGGATTTACTTCATAACACATCATTAACAATTTCCAGCTCCACATCATGCAACGGCTCAAAAGCCTGCATTACCTGTTCTTGTTCTGAAATTTTGCAGCTAAAGGTCAGTTTACAGCTCAACTGAAAGTCGGTTTCCACCACATTCCAATTGTATTTTTCAACCGTTCCCATTTTATCAACCGCTGCGTGGCTTTTGTTATTTGGTAAATTGAAAGTGTTAATTTATTTAACTATATAATAATTGGAAGTTTTATATTTGTCAGAATTAAAAGAAAATTTTATGAACTTTAAATTTATTATTGCTTTTGTACTAATCATTTTATCATTTGGTGCAATCGGACAGGAATATGCGACTGTAAGAATATTGGAAGGGGGTGTGTTTTACCCACAAATTGTCATTGTACGAGGCTCTGATAAGATTGAAATTATTGAGTTAGAGGCTCAGAAAAAACCAAAAGATTTTGCAGAGATAGCAGAAAAAAATTTTGTAAAAATCAACTCTATGCTTCAAAAAATGGAAAGAGAAGGTTATGATTTAATGACCTCTTCTACAAGTCAGGCTGGAACAGAAATCTTAACTACCATGATGTTTAGAAAAGATTAAAGACTTGCGAATAAAAGCCATAATCAATAAATGTTGTAGGGATCAAACCTTGCTTCACTTGGTTTGCAACCTTGTGGCAAAAACTATCCTTACCAAAATGTCATAATCAATAATTCATATTTTGAATTAATCGGTGTGAATTTGCATCAAAATTTAAATCATGGGACGACAAAGTATTTCTTTAACAGAGCCAAACGACGAATGGTTAAAATTACAAGTTCAGAATAATGAATACGCTAGTAAAAGTGAATTGGTTAATGATTTAATTCGACAAGCAAGAGGTCAGCAAAGAAAAGTAGATTGGATTGCAGCAAAACTGGAGCATGCAGAAAAGAGCGGATTTACTAGCCTTAGTAAGGAATCTATTTTAGCCAAATTCAAAGATGAAATGAATGCCGAGCTATAAGGCTCACTCACACTTTCGTTTTTGCTTAAAATTTATCTAATAGCGCAATGATAATTGGTTACTGAGCGGAGTAGAATTGAACAATTAACAATTAACCATTAACAATTTCCAGTTCCACATCATGCAAAGGCTCAAAAGCCTGTAATACCTGTTCTTGTTCTGAAATTTTACAGCTAAAAGTCAGCTTACAACTCAATTGAAAATCCGTTTCCACCACATTCCAATTGTATTTTTCAACGGTGCTCATCACATCACCCATGCGGGCATATTCAAATTTGGCTGTAAAAACCACAGGGATGTATTCTTTGATGATTTTGGCTTGCTCTAGTGCATCATTTGCAGCCGTCTTATACGCTTGAATCAATCCGCCAACGCCTAACTTGGTTCCACCGAAATACCGCACCACAGCCACTAATACATTGGTCAACTCAAAAGAGCGAATTTGTCCAAAAATGGGTTGTCCCGCCGATCCGGAAGGTTCTCCATCATCATTGATTCGATACGTTTCTAGATCTGCTCCTAGTCGGTAAGCATAACAAACGTGTCTGCTTTGGTGGTGCATTCCCGCCAATCGGTCCAGATGTTCTTTTATTTGGGCTTCATCCGTCACAGGAATGGCATAGCCAATAAACTTACTGCCTTTCTCTTTGTACAAGCTTTCGCTTTCTGCTGATATGGTTAAAAAGTAATCCATTAGATCCCCCAAGCTATTAATGCAATGGCTAGAAAACAAATGCCCAATCCGACAACGTTCATTTTTGATAGTCGTTCTTTAAAAAACGCAATGGAGAAGAGGCTTGTGAATAAAACCACTCCCATATTGTTAATCGGAAATACAACTGAGCTTTCCATATTGTCGTGAGCCAAGGCTTTAAAAATAAAGATAATGCTTAAATAATTCACTCCTCCCAATACCACACCACCAATAATAGTAGTCCATGATGTTTTCCGAAGTTTCTGGAGTTGAAACAACAAAATAATCCAACCGATTGCCGCAGCTGCAGTAAAAAGTGTGGGTATAAAATAGGTGGAATTGCTATCCTCAGTAAGGTGGAGGTGTTGAGTGTGCTTTACATAAGTGTCTAAAAGTCCACTGAAGATAAACAGCGAAACAGGCAGCAACCATTGACGAGATACGTCTACTACTTTTTCCTTTTTAGTGGCCCAATAAAGACCGATGAGCGCTAGAATAATTCCAAGTATTTTGTAAACATTAATGGAATCGTTGTACAACCAAAATGCGAAAAATACTGGAATGATAACCGACATTTTATTGGCGACAGAAGCCACAGAAGCTCCTAGCCGTTGGGCTGTAATGGCCATTAAATAAAATGAAGCGATGAAACTTCCTCCAAGAATAAGAGCATTGGAGATCCATCCGGCTGAAATGATTTGGGAGACTTCAATTGTCTCGTTAGGAACGATAAAGCCAATGATAGCAGCGACTGTATAATTAATAACGATTGCCGTAAACGTATTCACTGAATAGTTGCTGAAACTTCTAAAAATCACAAAGATGAAAGAAGCAAAAAGTATACTGAGCAGTAAATAAATCATTTCTTCGTGGAATAGTAAAGTGCCAATTGATCGGTGTCAACTGCTTCAATAGAGCTTGGGGATTGATTCAAAACCGGAGCTTTCAATCCTTTTTCAAAGTTTTTAGAAGCGGTCAATACTCTAGCTTCATCCCAAATGCCAGCTTCAATAAATTGATTCAAGGTGGCTTTTCCGCCTTCAATAATGACGCTTTGTATGTTTTCTTCATGCAAAGCAGTTAGTATTTCATGGATTGAGTGAGTCGAATTGACTTTCTTATAATGTATGTTCTGTTCCACTTTTTCGATTTGCTCATTGATGACAATCGTTTTACTCGATTCATCAAAAATGGCTTTGTTTGTTGGTAGGTCTAAGTTTCTGTCAATCACAATCCGTGTTGGATTTTTTCCTGTGACTTCACGAGTCGTCAAACTCGGGTTATCGTTTTTTACAGTATTGAACCCTACCAAAATGCCGTCTTCTTCACTTCTCCATTGGTGACTCAATCGTTTCGATGCTGGAGTGGTAATCCAATAAGAGGTATTGGGATTGTCAGTCCGGTCAATGTCCATGAATCCATCTTGAGTTTGCGCCCATTTCAAAATAATGTAAGGCCGTTTTTTGGTGTGGAAAGTAAAGAACCGTCGATTGATAAAAGCTGCCTCTTTCTCCAAAATGCCAAAAGTGACGTCAACTCCATGATCTTGTAAATACTTTATTCCAGTTCCATTGACAGCTGCAAAAGGATCTACATTGGCAATCACCACTTTTGGAATCTGATGTTTAACGATCAAATGGGAGCAAGGCGGAGTTTTTCCGAAATGGTTACACGGCTCCAGGCTCACATAGATAGTCGATTCTTTCAGTACTGATTTGTCGGAAACGGAATTGATCGCATTGACTTCAGCATGTGGACCCCCATATTTTTGATGATAGCCTTCGCCTATTATTTTGTCATTGTGCACGATTACTGAACCCACCATTGGATTTGGGCTAACGTTGCCAAGTCCTTTTTGGGCGATTTCTAAGCATCGGAGGATAAACTTTTCATGCACATTCATGCCATCAAAAGTAGTTTTTTTATTTACTTTTAGCAGCTCAAACCTCCTCCAATTGTGAAGATCGCAGACAATACTATACAAGCCGTTTCAACTTATGTCAAGCAGCAGCTAAGTCCAATCATGGATGATGCGGAGATAAGAGTGACTTACCGATTAATGATGGACCATTATTTTGGTTTTTCTGCAACAGATTTGGTGCTAAAGCGAGATCATCGGTTTACAGAATCTGAGTTGGTGAAAATTATTCATTGTGTCAAGCGATTGTTAAAGCACGAGCCTTTTGCTCAGATAATAGGGGAGACTGAATTTTACGGATTGAAATTTTATGTTAATCAACATACGCTAATCCCACGACCTGAAACAGAGGAGTTGGTGGAATGGGTGCTGAATGATTGGAGTAATCAAGCACCAACTATTCTAGAAATTGGAACTGGAAGCGGTTGCATCCCGATTGCATTGAAAAAGAATTTATCTAAGTCGAGTATAACTTCTTATGACGTCTCAAAAGAAGCTCTTGAAGTTGCTTCAAAGAATGCTGAATTAAATCAAGTAACGGTTGATTTTCAGGAAATAAATATCTTAACTGCGGTTCTTGATGAAAATCACAAATGGGACGTCATTGTGAGTAATCCTCCTTATATCGCACAGCAAGAAATGGAAAGTATGCATCAAAATGTGGTGGATTATGAACCGCATTTGGCATTGTTCGTCAGTGATGAAGATCCATTAGTGTTTTATCGAAAAATCGCAGAGATAGGATTGCAGCATTTAGCAAAAGACGGAGCTATCTATGTAGAAATTAATCAATACTTAAGTCAACAGGCTGTCGAATTATTTCAAACAACCGGTTATAGTCAAGTCGAATTGCGACAAGACATCAATGGAAATGATCGAATGATAAAAGCAGTGAAGTAGATTATACTTCTAACTGCAGATTAGACAAGTTTTGATAGATTCCATTGTCTAAATTAGAAAGCTCATCGTGCGTTCCTGATTCTACCAACTGACCTTCATTCATCACCAATATTTTGTTGGCTTTACGAATAGTACTCAATCGGTGTGCGATTACAATAGAAGTTCGTCCTTTCATTAGGGTTTCCAATGCTTCCTGAACTAGTTTCTCAGATTCAGAATCCAATGCACTTGTTGCTTCATCAAGAATCAAGATAGAAGGATTTTTCAAGATAGCTCTTGCTATGGCTATTCGCTGACGTTGTCCACCTGAAAGCTGAATTCCTCTTTCGCCGACGATGGTTTCATACTTATCAGGAAATCCTTCTACAAATAAATGGGCATTGGCTTGTTTGGCTGCATCTATAATTTCTTCGTCTGTAGCTCCAATTTTTCCGTAGCCAATGTTCTCTTTGATCGTTCCACCAAACAATAACACATCTTGTGGTACAATAGACATCTGAGAACGCAATTCAGAAAGCGAAAATTCCTGAATTGGCTTTCCGTCAATAGATATGGTTCCTGCATTCGGGTTGTAAAAACGAAGTAGTAGGTTGGTAATGGTTGATTTTCCTGCTCCAGAAGGTCCTACTATTGCGATTTGTTCTCCACTGTTGGCTGAAAAGCTTACAGTCTTCAATACTTGGATATCCTTTCGGCTAGGGTAGGCGAAACTTACGTTATCAAAAGATACGTTTCCATTTACTCTTTTCAAGGAAGTCAATTGTACATCTGAAATGTCCTCAGGAGTTTCATCTAAAATCTCCATTAAGTTTTCAGTTGCTCCAATTGCTTTTTGCAATTGAGAATATAAATCTGCAATTCCACCCATGGAAGCTCCTACAAATACAGAGTACAAGATAAAGGTGAATAAATCACCAACACTCAGTCCATTTTGATTAACTAGAATGACGCCATACCAGATCACACCTACAATAGAACCGAATAATGCGAAGATGATGAATGAAGCAAATGCTCCTCTCCATTTTGCACCTTTTAACGAAATACCAACTATTTCATTGGTCTTTTCGCTGTAGCGCATATTCTCGAAAAACTCATTGGCGAATGCTTTTACCGTTGTAATTCCTTGCAATGTTTCTTCTACTATAGTATTTGAATCAGCTACTTTAGATTGCGCTTCTTTCGACAATTTCTTAATGTGTTTTCCGAAGATGATCGCTATAACGATAACAACTGGCACCAAACAAAGCATTAATAAGGTCAGCTTAACTGAGATGTAACTCAATAAAGCAATTCCTATGATAATCGTAATTACTTGACGAATCAATTCAGCAATTGTAGTCGTTAATGTTTCTTGAAGTAATGAAATGTCTGATGCGATGCGACTGTTTAGCTCTCCAACTCTTCGTTCAGAAAAGAAATGCATTGGTAATTTGATCAAATGATTGTAGGTGCTCTGTCTTAAATCGGCTAATGTTTTTTGAGTAACAATGGCAAATAGGTAAATTCTAAAATAAGAAAAGACCGCATTTGCTGCAAAAACACCTAATAATGCTAAAGCGATGGTGTTTATTTCTTGCAGCATCTCAGAATTAGCGGAATCAACTAACTGCCCAGTGAGGTATGGAAACACCATTGAAGTAACACTAGAAAGCAAAAGGAATACAAATCCAATAGCGAAAGTGCCTCTGTATGGCTTTACATACTTGAAAAGACGCAGAGATTTCTTTAAATCTTGCTTTGTTATTTTCTTTTTTGGAGTATCTGTTTGGTCGTCCTTCTTTCTTCTAAATCCAGCCATTACTTATATTTGCAGCAAAAGTAAGTATTATATAAATTTGCAGTCAATAGAATGGTAAAACAATTGGAAATTTTCCAAAAATATTTTCTATAAAGTTTTATTACTATTCAAAAAAGTAATACTTTTGCTCTCCGTTTGAGAAAAACCCTCGGCGGACTTTAATAAGGGGCAACCCGAAATATAGGACGCTACAAAATAAAACATAAAGATGAAAAGGACTTATCAGCCATCAAGAAGAAAGAGAAAGAACAAACACGGATTCAGAAGCAGAATGGCATCTGCTAACGGTAGAAAAGTATTGGCTAGAAGAAGAGCTAAGGGAAGACATAACCTTACTGTATCTAGTGAAAAAACATATAAGGATTAATTGAATTTTATTCAATAATTAAAGGTCTCAGTTTTACTGAGACCTTTTTTTTGTGCTTAATTTTGATAAAAACGCAACAAAAATGATACGATTAGCGATAAATGGGTTTGGTAGAATAGGTAGAATGGCAGCTCGTGTTGTTCAGCAACATAAAGGGATTGAGTTAGTCGCGATTAATGATTTGGCTGATGTCAAAACATTGGGTCATTTGTTTAAATATGATTCAGTTCACGGCCGTTTCAATGGAACTATTGGGACTGTAGAAGATGGACTTGTAATCAATGGTGCTAAGGTTAAATTGTTTTCTGAGAAATCACCGAAAGATCTGCCATGGAAAGAATTAAATATTGATGTCGTAATTGAGTCCACTGGATTTTTTAGGAAACGAGAAGATGCTAATCAGCACATTGAAGCAGGAGCAAAGAAGGTGATTGTTTCAGCACCAGCTAGTTCAGAAGATGTAGCGACAGTTGTGTTAGGAATTAACGATGAAATTATTAAGGACCAAACTATATTTTCCAATGCTTCTTGTACGACCAATTCGTTAGCTCCTTTGGTCAAGATATTAGATGAATTATGTGAAATAGAAAGTGGTTACATTACCACTATTCATTCATATACCGGTGATCAACGTTTGCACGATGCGCCACATAAAGATTTAAGAAGAGCTAGAGCTGCTGCAGTTTCAATAGTGCCAACTACTACTGGTGCAGCTAAAGCCATTACAAAAATATTCCCCAAATTAGATGGCCAATTGGGTGGCGCTGGAATAAGAGTTCCTGTTCCTGATGGTTCATTGACTGATTTTACTTGTGTGGTAAAGAATCCAAAAAGTATTGAGGAGATCAATGCAGCCTTTAAAAACGCTGCTGAAACCAATTTGAAAGGTATTCTAGAATACACCGAAGATCCAATTGTCTCTATTGATATTGTGGGTAGCCCTTTTTCTTGTGTATTTGATTCTCAATTAACTTCAGTTATGGGCAACTTAGTGAAAGTAGTCGGTTGGTACGACAATGAAATGGGATATTCGAATCGAATTATCGAACTAGTTAAACGTATTGGATAGGCTAAATTTCCAACCTCTATTCAACGAATTAACGTTAATTGCTTCAGCTTATTCAATGAATTAACGTTAATTCCTTCAGTTGGATGATTCAACTTATTGAAGTATGATTAGCTATAAAATCCGAATTTATTATATTACACTTTAATTATGAGTGCATTATATTTAATTTAGTTAAGTTTATTCAATGAATTAACGTTAATTGCTTCAGGATATTCAACGAATTAACGTTAATTCCTTCATTTGAATATGAAAATGGCGTATCTTTGAGGTAAATTGATGGAGTATGGCAAGAAAAGTTCAACGTGTTGTATTTGATGAAATGGTTCGTAAGATTCTTCCAAACAAAGTCCTTATTTTGTTTGGAGCGAGACGAGTTGGAAAAACTGAACTAGTTAGAACCTACCTAAAGACCCAACCAAAAGAAAGTTATTTATTATTGAACGGTGAAGATCAAACCACCATTGATTTGTTGGAGGTTAGGTCTGTAGCTAACTACAAACGATTGCTAGGGAATTGCACATTGTTAGCCATTGATGAAGCGCAACACATCCCTGACATAGGAATGAAACTAAAGTTGATGGTAGATGAAATAGACGGTCTCCGGGTAGTAGTGACTGGTTCGTCAGTTTTTGATTTAAGCAATACATTAGGCGAGCCGTTGGTTGGCCGATCTAATATTATTCAACTTTTTCCATTGGCGCAGATGGAATATGCGAAGTCCGAGAATTTATTAGAGACAAAAGAAAATTTAGAAGATCGGTTGATCTTTGGAGGTTACCCTGAGTTGGCACATTTGTCAAATTCGAATGATAAGATTAGTTACTTGGAAGGCATCGTAAATTCCTATTTATTGAAAGATATTTTGGCTTATGACGGCATTAAAAAGTCGGATAAGATTTTAGATCTACTGCGCTTATTGGCTTTTCAAGTCGGGAAGGAAGTTAGTGTGGACGAATTGTCCAAAGGGTTAAAAGGAATTTCTAGAAATACAGTGGAGAGCTATTTAGATTTGCTTTCGAAGGTTTTTATCATCTATAAAGTGGGCGGTTACAGTGGTAATTTGCGCAAAGAGGTTACCAAATCAAATCGGTGGTATTTTGTAGACAATGGAATTCGAAATGCAATTATTCGAAATTTTAATCCATTAAATCTCCGAATGGATACAGGCGAATTGTGGGAAAATTACTTAATGGCTGAGCGAATTAAGTTCAACAGTTATACTAACAAAAGGAGCAATATTTATTTCTGGAGAACGTATGATCAGCAAGAAATAGATTTAGTAGAAGAGACTGGAGATGCGTTGAGCGGGTATGAATTTAAATGGAGTCCAACGAAGAAAGTAAAAGCACCCGGCGCATGGAAGAAAAATTATACTTCGGCTACGTTTGAGGTGATTTCTCAAGAAAATTACTTGGATTTTATTGGGGCATAGCCTTTTTTGGCTCACCGTATGATTTCAATTCAAATTGATTGCCATCAAAAACACCATAAGAGTTGAAGTTTATCCATTCCCCGAGGTTGATATATCTGCTATTCTCACCAACTTTAAGATCAAGAGGTAAATGACGATGTCCAAAGATGAAATAGTCAATGTGTTCTTTTTGAAGGTATTCTTTGCTGTAAATTGCTAACCATTCGTTTTCTTCACCGAGGTAGATTTCATCTGTTTCTCGATTGGCATTTCTGCTTTTCTGCGACCAAAAATTAGCCATGCCAATTCCTAAGTTGGGATGAATTCGAGCGAACAACCACTGGCAAACAGGATTAGCGAATACTTTTTTGATGAATTTATAGCCGTGGTCTCCAGGACCTAATCCATCGCCATGACCAATAAGAAACTCTTTACCATTGATGGTTCTTCGAATAGAGTCTCGATGTAGGGTAACCCCAATTTCCTTTGGCAGGTAATCAAACATCCACATGTCATGATTGCCAATAAAAAGGGTGATTGGAATACCACTGTCTACTATTTCAGCCATTTTTCCTTGGAGTCTTACAAAACCCTTAGGGATGCTGTGCTTGTATTCAAACCAGAAGTCGAATAAATCACCGACTAGGAAGATTTCCTGTGCATCAACTTTTACTTCATCTAGCCAATTTACAATCAGCTTCTCACGCTTCAAGCTTTCTTCAGCATTTGGAGCTCCTAAGTGAAAGTCTGAGGCGAAATAAAGTTTTTTGCCAGGTGGTAAAATAGCCGATGATGTCAATAGAAACTAGTTAAAGATTTCTGCTAATTTACGTCCTAAAGCTGGCCCACGTAAATTTTTAGCTACAATTTTTCCCTCTTTATCAATTAGAATAGAAAAAGGAATGCCTTCAATTCCAAATTGAGGAACAACTTCAGAATTCCAAAAGCTTAGGTCACTTACATGAGACCAATCTAATTTGTCGGATGCGATTGCATCAGTCCAAGCTTGTTTTTCTCGATCTAAAGAAACACCATACACTGTAAATCCTTGAGATTTATATTTGTTGTATTCTGCTACAATGTTTGGGTTTTCCATTCGACAAGGCTTGCACCAAGAAGCCCAAAAGTCAACTAAGACATACTTTCCTCGTAAGGAAGATAGCGCAATATTGCTTCCATTCGGACTAGGTAAATTTATTTCAGAAATTTGAGAACCTACTTTAAGTTTCGACAATTCATTAACTCGATTAGCAAAAGCGATGTAAGTACTATTTTGAGGGTATTTGGCCGATAAGCCATCTTTTACTTTAACGTAATAATCGATTGCTTCATCTTTATCCAGCTGTTCTACAATTGCCATTGCTGCATAACTGTCAGAATGATTATCCAAAAAACCTCTTACAAAGGCAGCCTTTTCAACTTCAGAATTTAAGTATACAGTTCTGAATTCTTGAACGATGGAATCTTTATTTGGGTGGTTTTGATACTGAGAAAATGCTTTATTTAAACTGTCTTGAAAGCTGTAAAACTTAACAAGTCCATTGTTGAATTCGTGTAGAATAACGGCATCTGCTGAACCTGTTATCGTATAATCTCTGTAATTGTTAGCATCTAGATTGATTTCTACGCTTTCGTCGGGCGAGCTTACAAAGAATACAAATCCTTGATTGTTGAAATTTAGTCGATAAAACGATTTTTCATCAATGCTACCATCAAAGGAGAAATTTCCTTCAGGATCAACTGTTGAGGTGTCTATTGGTGTTACCTTGCCCTCTGCTAACTTTTCTAAAATAACTTGAGGATTATTGTAGTTTTTAATATTAGCTTGAACATCATTGGTTTGTTTCCCTTCAGTATTGCATGAAGCCAACAACATAATTCCGATACATCCTGTAAGAATTGTTTTCATAGTTCTTTATTTCTCTAATTCTTCTCTTAATAATTGACTGGTCATTTTAGGATCAGCTTTTCCTTGAGAAAGTTTCATTACTTCACCCATAAATAGACCTAACAAGTTTTTATTGCCACTTTTGTAGGCAGTTACTTTGTCAGGGTATTTGGCAATTGCCTCTGAAATATATTCTGCAATGGACGAGCTGTCTGATTCCTGAATCCAATTGTTTGCCTTTGCTATTTCTTCAGCAGTTCTCTCAGGATTTTCTAGCATCGCTGGAAAAACCTTTTGAGCACCAATGGAATTGTTGATTTTATTTGAATCAATTAAATCAATTAAGCCTGCTATCTTTTTTGGCTCTATTGGGAATTGATTGATGAGCATAGCATGCTCATTTAAATGCGATTTAATGCTTCCCATTAACCAGTTAGCAGCGGATTTGTAATTTTTTGTATGCTTTATTATCTCCTCATAATAATGTGCTATAAACTTATCTTCAGTCAAAAGCTCCGCATCATAAGTAGATAAGGATAGTTCGTTTGTGTATTTCTGAATTAATTCAGCAGGCAGCTTAGGTAGCATTTTCTTTACATCTTCTATGTATCCTTGTTCCACATAAACAGCCTGTAAATCTGGTTCCGGGAAGTAACGATAATCGTGCGCCATTTCCTTGCTTCGCATGACAGCAGTTTTGCCTGTAACAGCATCAAAATTCATCGTTTGTTGGGTAATTTCTTCACCTGCTTCTACCGCTTCTATTTGTCTTTTAATTTCGTAACTGATCGCTCTGAATACATTACGGATAGAGTTTAAGTTTTTTGTTTCAGTTCGTTGTCCAAAGTCTTTAGCTCCTTTTAAGCGAACAGAGACATTGGCATCACATCGCATGCTACCTTCTTCCATGTTGCCATCACATATTTCTAGGTAACGGACAAGCTTTCGAACCTCGGTTAGGTAATTATATGCTTCTTGAGGTGTTCTTAAGTCAGGTTCACTCACAATTTCTAATAATGGAACACCCGCACGATTTAAATCAATTAGCGTTTTAAAAGGATCCATATCGTGATTCGATTTTCCTGAATCTTCTTCCATATGGATTCTAGTCAATCCAATGCATTTTTCATTTCCCGCATCGTCTTTAATTAGAATCTGTCCACCTGTGCAAATGGGTGTTTTATCTTGAGTGATCTGATATCCTTTTGGTAAATCAGCATAGAAATAATTCTTTCTAGCAAATTGATTTTCATGCGTAATGTCGCATCCACAAGCCAAACCAATCTTAACACCGAACTCCATAGCACGGGTATTAAAGGTAGGCAAAGTGCCAGGGTGACCTAATGAAATAGGACTAATGTTGGTGTTTGGGGCTAACCCAAATTCCGTAGAATCTGAACAGTACATTTTGCTATCAGTCATCAACTGAGCATGTACTTCGAGACCAATTACTGCCTCGTATTTGTCGTAAATCGTTTCCTTTTCCATCGTGGGCAAAATTAGCAAAAAAATCACCCAAATAGACCTTGGAAAGACTCGCTGTTAATTGCTTTTAACTATTTTTAAATGAGTTGTTTCGTTTTCGCTAATAAGTTTCAACAGATAGAGTCCGTTCTGTATTGTCGCATCTAAATCAATCGTACTCTGATTAGCACTTGTTATTCCTGCACGAATTATATTTCCTTTCATATCGAGCAACTGGTATTGAAAATTACTATTAGTAGCATCATCAAAATGAATTTTAATTTGATCGGTTACAGGGTTTGGATAAACACTAACTTGATTATTCAAGCCTAATTTATTCACATTAGTAATTCCTGTTATTGTACTTACATCAAAAACGAAAAGCCCTTCTTGCATATCAGAAACAATGACTCTACCCGATGGTAAGAATGGATAAACTCCCCAAGCGCCTTTAAAGCCTGAAGCGTTTGGACCCAAATAGGTGTCATAAAATCCAGCTTCGGTGATATTGCTAGGGTCAGAAGTGTTATAAACTCTAAGCCCATCATAATAATGGGAAACATATATATAATCGCCTTTAGAAATTAAGTTATGCGGTATAGAAGTGTTGGAATAAGTACTCCCAAATAAATCAGTCACATTTATATTCGTCATTATTGAAACATCAGTAGCTTTCATTTGCATTCCATGCGTCTCATCTGCGAAGTAGTAATTCTTGCCATTGTCATCCAGCCATCCGCTGTGGTTGTATCCCTTATCAGGATAACTAGCTAAGGAGCCTAAGAAAGTAGGGTTGCTAACATTGGTAGTCTTGTAAATTATTAAGCCTCTTCCTTCGTCATTGAGGTAAGCGGTGTCATTCTGAACAAATACATCATGTGGAGTGTGCTGGATTTGGCCCAAATAGGTTGGCGAAATAGGGTTAGCCAAACTGTAGACAGCCAGTTCTCCATTTAAGGAAGATCCTTGTTTTCTTGCATAACAAACATAAAGTTTTGCAAGTGCAGTATCAATGTATACGTTGTGTGAATTGGTAAACAAATTGTTTGAGTCATATACTTTATGAACGGAGTCAGGTAAGAAACTCATGTCAAAAATTTGCAATGTGCTATTTTGGCTCTCATCGCAAACTGCATAAAGGTAATTTCTATAGTTGTGGTAATCTCGATGAATTACAAAACTACCTGAAGCAGCTCCTGCCTCAAAATCTACTTCAACTGGATTCTTCGGATCAGTAACGTCAACAAAATGAGTTCCCAAAATAGAACCCATGATTGCATATTCCCTTCCGTTCAAGGCGTGTCCCCAAATTTCATTGTAGGTATTGAAAGAATTATCATTCAATAATGCAGGTGATTTCCAGTTAGACTCTAATGATATGTTAGAGCTGATTTGCGAAAATCCGACTGTGCTTAAAATTAATCCGAGAACAAGTAATTTACTTTTCATTTCCTATGCGTTTAATTAATTCTTTAAATAATAAATTCATTTTAGGGCCGGCTTGTTTTGCAATTTCTTGAACTTCTTCATGGCTGATTTCAACAATTTTACCTTCGACACCTAAGTCTGATACTATAGAGACACCAAAAACCTTCATTCCGCTGTGCACGGCTACAATAGTTTCTGCTGTTGTTGACATGCCCACTGCGTCCGCTCCAATTATTCGAAGATACTTATATTCTGCCTTAGTTTCATAAGTCGGACCTTGCACACCAGCATAGACGCCATATTTTAGTTCAAGGTTGTGTTCTTGATTGATTTCTTTCGCCCAATCAACAAATTTTAAAGAATAAGGTTCGCTCATGTCAGGAAAACGAGGGCCCAATTCATCAATGTTGACTCCTCTCAAAGGATTGTCAGGAAATAAATGAATGTGATCCGTTAACACCATCAAATCACCTATTCGTTGTTCAGGATTTAATCCACCACTTGCATTTGACAGCAAAAGGTTATGAATTCCCAATGCTTTAAAAACTCGGATAGGAAACGTTGTTTCTTGCAGTGTATATCCTTCATAATAGTGGAACCTACCTTGCAAAGCAATTACTGAAATACCATCAACTACACCTATTAATAGCTGACCTTTATGGCCTTCTACTGTGCTTTTTGGAAAGTGAGGGATATCACTGTATGGAATTGCTACGGCATTTTTTATTTCTTTTTCAAAGTCTCCCAGTCCGGAACCTAACACTATGGCGATGATAGGTTGGTCTGAAAGTTTTTGTTTAATAAAATTAGCTGCGTCTTGAATTTGCTTTAACATAGGTATTGATTTGATCGATTAGTTCACTTCCATGGTTGAGATGGAATTTTATTTTTATTGGTATGTAAAATATTGGTAGATCCTTGCAGGCTTCTTGATCAATCCGCATGGCATCTTTCTCAGTGGTGATTATTATTTTGGCAACTGGCAGTAATTCATGAAACTTGCCTTTGATTTTATCCAAATCTGAGGAAGTAAAATAATGATGATCAGGAAAATTAATGTTGTTTAATTCTTTAGCGAAACGTTTAACATAAAATATTAACGATTCAGGATTAGCGATGGCTGTTAACAAGGTAATTGCATAATCTTCCATCTTGACATTTTTCAATGTTTTTGCCGACTCCGTTAAAGGAACCGGAGTGTCATAGCTGATATATGAAAAGTAGATTTCTTGATAAGGTTTAGGATTTATTTCAGCCTTAATTCTCCGAATGTCTAATGGAGAAAGAACCGGAGGGCATTTGGTGACGATGATTATATCCGCTCTATTAGACCCTGACCTCGATTCTCTTAAGTTTCCCATTGGTAAAATGTAATCCTTAAAGTAGGGATTGGAATATTCAGTCAATAGTATATTTATTGAACGGTCTATTTTTCTATGTTGATATGCATCGTCCAATAAAACGAGATCTAAATCAGGAGTTTCACTTAAAAGTTGTTTTACGCCGTTTACTCGATTGGCATCTACAGCCACTTGAATTTTAGGGAATTTGGATTTAAATTGTTTGGGTTCATCACCAATGTCCTCTGATGTATGAGAGTCATCAGCCAATATAAATTGATTAGTCTTGCGTTTATATCCACGACTAAGTGTAGCTAATTTGTATTGATTGGATAAATTTGAAATTAGAAACTCAATGTGTGGCGTTTTTCCTGTTCCTCCAGTGCTTAAATTTCCAACTGAAATGATTGGAATCTCAAATGAGGTAGATTTAAGAATGTTAAGGTTGTATAGATTATTTCTGAGCCCAGTAATGAGGCTATATAGAAATGAAAATGGGAAAAGAAGCAGTCGAAGAAACTTAATCAAGCTATTTTTGAGTTTAATTTACGACAAATTTAATAATTTAATAGGTCGTCCATTAGATAGATGTTTAAAGAATGTTAGTTATGAAGATTAGAGAAATTATTGCTCATTTAGAAGAATTTGCCAGTCCAGTTTATCAAGAAGGTTACGATAATTCTACTTTGATCGTCGGGGATGCTGATCGTGAAGCAACATCAGCTTTGATTACTTTGGATTGTACCGAGGATGTAGTAGACGAAGCAATTAAAACTGGGTGTAATTTAATTATTGCCCATCATCCCATAGTATTTAAAGGAATGAAAAGTTTGACCGGTAAAAATTATATCGAACGAACTGTTTTGAAGGCCATCAAAAATGATATAGCATTATATGCCATTCACACTAATTTGGACAATGTAAAAGGAGGTGTGAATTTTAAGATTGCAGAACGTTTGAACCTAAAAAATGTGCAAATATTGGCACCTAAATATGGTTTTTTGAAAAAGTTAATTACCTATATTCCTATTGAATCAGTTGAGAAAGTGAAGTCAGCACTTTTTGCAGCTGGAGCCGGAAATATTGGTAATTACGACAGTTGCTCATTTGTGTCAGAAGGAACTGGCAGTTACCGAGGGAATTCAAATGCCAATCCAACCTTGGGAAAAGTAGGAGAGGTACATTTAGAAAAAGAACATCGTTTGGAAGTGATTTTCAGCTTAGCTGATGAATCTCGATTAATTTCAGCATTAAAGGCAAGTCATCCATATGAAGAAGTGGCTTATGATATTTTATTGTTGCAGAATAGTCATCAAGAAATTGGGAGTGGAATTGTAGGAGAATTAGAGATGCCTATTGAATCAATGACCTTTTTAAAAGGGCTTAAAAAGCAATTGAATACAGATTGTGTCAGACATACAAATGTTGTTGAAAAGACAGTTCAGAGAATTGCAGTTTGTGGAGGTTCTGGTTCCTTCTTATTAAAGAATGCTATTGCAGTGGGTGCTGACGTATTTATAACTGGAGACTTTAAATACCATGAATTTTTTGATGCTGAGAATAAACTGATCATAGCAGATGTAGGGCATTATGAAAGTGAACAATTCACGAAAATTTTAATTAAAGAAATTCTTCATAAAAAAATACCTAATTTTGCCACTCATTTATCTCAAGTAATTACCAATCCAATTAATTACCTTTAATCTATGGCGAGTAAAGCTTCTTCAAAAGACGTTAAAACAGTAGAAGAAAAACTACAGGCACTTTATAACCTTCAAGAAATTGATTCTAAAATTGATAAGATTAGAACAGTTCGAGGTGAATTACCATTAGAAGTTCAAGATTTGGAAGACGATATCGAAGGTCTTCAAACTAGAATTTCTAAGTACGACGACGAAATCAATACACTAGAGGCTGATATTTCAGCGAAGAAAAACGCGATGTCTGCTTCAAAAGATGCTATAAAAAAGTATACTGAACAGCAAAACAACGTTAGAAATAACAGAGAGTATGATTCTTTGACAAAAGAAATTGAATTTCAAAATTTAGAAATTCAATTGGCTGAGAAGAGAATTAAAGAGTATAAAGTCAAAATTGATGATAAAAAAGTTATCAATAATGAGGCTAAAGAAACTCTAGAGTCTCGTCAAAAAGAGTTGACCCACAAAAAAGGTGAGCTTGATGAAATTGTTTCAGAAACTCAAAAAGAAGAAACAGATTTACAGAAACAATCTGAAAAAGCAATGGAGTCTATCGACGATAGATTATTGACTGCTTATACAAGAATTAGAACCAACGCTAGAAATGGTTTGGCAGTAGTGCCAGTTGAAAGAGATTCTTGTGGAGGTTGTTTTAATCAGATTCCACCACAACGACAAATGGATATTAAAATGCACAAAAAGGTGATCGTTTGTGAGCACTGTGGAAGAGTTTTAGTTGATGCAGCTATTGCAGGAATTGAAGAAGTAGTGGAAGAGGAAAAACCAAAAAGAAGAGCAAGAGCAACAAAATAAGACTCATTCTAATACAAACAAAAAGAGCAGCTAAATTTATTTTAGCTGCTCTTTTTTTGTTCAATTTTATTTTTATTATTCAGGAGTTGGTTCCTCAGAACCCTCTTCAGTTTCCTCCTTTATCTCTTCAGTTGAAGGTGTGTTTTCGTTTGATGGTTCTTTCAATTCATCTGAAGGAATCTCTGCATTATTCGGAGAGCTATTTTCCTCTTGCATGGTTTCACCTTCTTCGAGAGGCAACGATTCTTGTGTTTCAGAAGATGGTTCAATTATTTCTTCCCCACTATTTTCTTCAATTACTTCTTCATTTGATGGAGCCAAAGAATCATTCGCAGGTGAATCTGCCTCATTTAATAGAATATCTGTCTCTGAATTATTTGGAGTAATGCTCTCCTCTTGAATGGAGTCACCATTTTCAAAGGGCATAGTTTGTTGTGGTTCAGGAATTGAATCTTCTATAGTACTATCGGTTTTTGGAGTATTTTCCAATTCTTCTTCAATTGGCTGCGCTGTGTCATTTGTTTTTGGAATGAACTCTTCAGCTGGTTGAGTGGTAGGAATTAACTTTTCTTCTTCTATAATCTCCTCTGATTTCCGCTTCTCTCGTCGTGAAACATCATTTATTTTACCTTTTCCAAACACAAGGTTTATTCCGGCTCTAACTTGCATGTGTCGTGCATTCTGTGGCTGGATAGCACCTAAGATATTATCGGCAACAACGTAAAGTTGAACAGGTCCTGGATGAACCATGATTCCACCACCAACATTGTTATAACTGTTATTAATTACAGTATAAGAAGCCGTTGCATGAAACCATTTGTTAAATTTATGATTGTATGAAAGCGTCAAAGACGGATTTAATTTTCCTTTAAAATATTCATTTTGAATCAATACTCCAGCTTTACCTTTTTCATAAAGTTGGTAGGATCCTCCGATATAAATCTGTGCGATAAGGTTAGATCTGTATCCTTCAGATTTTTCTTCTAAGCTAAAAGCATCTCCCAATGAGTCTAATACGCGTTGCAGTGATGAATTGTCGGAAGAGTCTACATTTTTCTTTAGTATGAAATCATCTATATCGATCCCACTAAAATTAAAGGTGCTGCCGTCATTTACATAATTCTTTACATCATGTTCCCAGTTGATAAAACCTAAATCAATCACAGACACGTTTAATTCAATTTTTTCATTTAATGCAAATGTAGCTCCTAAGTCTAACCCAAAACCGGTATTTTTTCTATTCAATAAATAGTCTTGACCAATATCCATGCTATCACTTAACCCAGAGGAATTTATGAGAACACTGCCCGAAGCCTTCATTTCATAAGTCGTTGGATCTGTAAAAGCCTGTACTTCAAATTTCTTAGAGTCAATATTCTCCATGCCGTATAAGTACTTAAATCTAGCACCTACAACTAGTCGATCGTCCAATAAGGACTGATTAAATGCTACTCCATATTCTCTAAAATGAGTCATATTAATACCCATTCCATCAAATTTGGCGGTGTTGTTTTCAAAACTTGTATTCCCTTCATCAATGAATTTCATAAAATCCTTAGGGTATAAAAATTTGAACCTGAACTTTTCACTCACATTAAAACTCACAGAAGTACGATCGCCAATCCGAAAACCAAATGAAAGTAAATCTGTCTGAGCAGCAAAAGACATATAGTTACTAGGAGAAAGTGATGACACAAGGTTTGACATATTAAAAACCAATGAATCATTATTTTTTTGGATTACATCCGACCAAGCAAAGGAGCTATTACTATACATCAGGTATGTGGAAGATAATCCAGGTAAGCCAATAAAAAACTTACCATTGAATTTCTTTGCAGGGTTCAAATAACTTGTTTGTGGCAAAGCATCCATGTAATAGGATGTAAACTCTTGTTGCGCTTTTAGAGTTATGAACGCAACTGAAACTATAACAAATAGTATATATTTTCTCATATTAATCAAGTTCTATATTAAATTTTGCTTTCAACCCTAACTTTACATCTAAGCGGTAATAATCATAGAAGCGGACTATCGTTTGACCCCCATTTGCAGTTGACATATCAGCTTTGATGATTATTTTTTTACTCTTAAAGATATTCTTTAGTACAAACTCATCAACTTTAGTATCTATTGTTAAATTGTTAGGAGAGATTGTTTTACCATTGTTGTCAATGTTTGAAGATTGAATGATTTGTTTAGAACCATCAAATAAGGAATCTAATATAACATGGTTTTCGGTTGCAAAATAGACTTGAAGATTTGCTTCAACAGGAAATGAGTTAGTGATGTTAGTTCTAAAAATTGCCGATTTAACTAAATCCCCTGCATCATCGAAATTAAAATCTAAAGTGTCTACCAAGGCATACCTATTTACTGAACCGACTAACGGTAATTCCATGTTAATTTTCACCTTAGCCTGATTGGATGATTGTATAAAGTTTTGTTGTACATCCCCATTTGGGTTAGTCTGCACAGAAATATCATAAATAAAATCCTTAGGGAGTGAAGATATTACTGTTGGGATGTTGCTATTGTTTTTGTCCAAAATGATGTCGGTAATAGCTGAATCACCCGGTTTAGTAGGTGCATTCACTGCAATTGGATTTTGAGTCAATTGAAGTGGAACTATGCCGTTTGTTACCGTTGTTGCATCAAATCTTTGGAAGGTTAAATCTAAAGGAATTCCAAATTGATTGTTCGTTTGTATGGTTAGTCTTGGCTCAGCTATAAAAAAGGAACCACTAACTGCATTCTTAAATACGGATAAAAACAATGTATCCTCGGGAAAGTTGACTGATTGCTGACCAGTGTATCCATAAAATGAGTCAAACTCTAAGTTTTCAGTTTGTATAGTAATCCCAATACTATCGCTAGAATTAATGGGTTGCCCTGAATAATTTAAAGTAATTTCATAGTCTACTGGGATTTCATTGGTCGTGTTTTGGTCAGTTTCTATCTTGAAATTATCCAGTGATATAGTACTGTTCGAATAAACTGGAATGTTTCCATTGTAATCTAATGGAAGATTGAAACTAAGTGGTGTTCCATTTGCTTTAAAAGTTGGAAAAGTGATTTTTATATTTCCTCCATGTTGAATTGAAGAAACTAGTGAACACTTTAAAAGACCTGATTTTATGATCATTGAATCTAACCTTGCGCCATTTCCATTATCGAATGGATACGTAGAGCTATAATTTTTTGTGATCGTGCCTTGAATCGGCAAAGCCAATACTTCTACACCATTAAGTGTTATTTTGTCTTTGAATTCTTGGTCTTGTAATTCAAATACCTCTTTTGTATCAATAGTAAATGCATCACTATTGTATAGTATAGTAATGAGTCCATCTTGATCGGTTTTTAAAATCTCTAAATCATCCTCCGTTGCAAATAAGTCTGCAGGGCTAAGTGAAGAATTTATAAGTGGAAGAGCCAACTCAGGATCAATCGGTTCGATTTTTAATTTATCGAAATCGAAATAATCCTCTGTACAAGAATTTATTGAAATAGCAAACAGGCCGTATACTATTATCTTGGGTAGTCTTAATTTCATAACGTATCTATTGAACTAGAAGTGAAAAGCTAAGATATAAGCTTTTTTTTAAATTCCAATAAGATTAATGCCCTTTTTTTGTCGATAAAAGGGTGAAAGATTGTCGATGAAATTTACAAGAACCTACTTTTTTAATTGCTGCTCTATGTTTTAAGGTAGGATAACCTTGATTTTTGTCCCAAGAGTATTCAGGGTGTTCTAAATGAATTTGTTGCATAAATTCATCTCGGTGTGTCTTCGCCAAAATAGAAGCAGCTGCAATTGGTGCAAATTTAGAATCTCCTTTAATAATACATTGATGCACGATTCCTAAATATGGATTGAATCTATTGCCGTCAATTAATAATAATTCAGGTTTTGTAGATAGCTGATCGATAGCTCGATGCATTGCCAAAAAGGAAGCGTTGAGAATATTTATCTCATCTATTTCTTTTTCAGTAACAATGCCTACAGCCCAAGCAATTGCTTCTTTTTCTATGACAATCCTTAATTGATCTCTATTTTTTTTTGATAATTTTTTAGAATCGTTGAGCAATTCATTATTGAATGTTTTAGGTAGAATTACCGCTGCAGCGTATACAGGTCCAGCAAGGCATCCTCTTCCAGCTTCATCACATCCTGCTTCTATGTATTTTGAATTAAAATGCAATGCTAATGCCATTGTACTATTGTTTTTTCAACGCTCTTCCACAATAGATTAGCTGTTCTTTCCCATGAAAAGTCTTTCGCTCGATTCAATCCTTTTTCTTTTAACTGAGCTTGTAAATTGGGTTCATTGTACAATTGAATCATTCTATCTGCAATATCTTCAGAAGAAAAGGGATCAGCTAATAAAGCGGCGCCATTGGCCACTTCTGGCATCGATGAGGTGTTGGATGTTATTACAGGAACGTTACATTGCATTGCTTCAATAATTGGCACACCGAATCCTTCAAATTGGGGGACATAGGTCAAACAAAATGCAGCACCAACTAGAGCTGGTAGTTTCTTGCTTTTTACTCGTCCTAGAAAGATAATGTCCTTTTTATGGGTAAGCGATTGATAGGTTTCTTCTAGTTGATTAGGCCACCATTTTCGATTTCCGCCAATCAATAGTTTATAATCAGCGCCTGTTTTTTGTTTGAAAATTTCGAATGCTAAAAAGAGGTTTTCTAAATTTTTTCTTGGGTGCAGTGTTCCAACAAATAAGAAGTAAGATTTTCCATCACTGAAATCTCTTTTTGCAAGGGCTTTTTCTTTTTCATTCAACGGAACAAAGCCTTCGTTAGCTCCATTATATACCACATCAATTTTTTCAGGTTTCTGTAGGTATTGTTTTATTATATCTTGCTTAGAAAATTCAGAAACAGTAGCTATTCGTGTTGCTCGATTGGCAAACTTTGGAAAATACTTCAATAAATATTTTCGTTGAATAGGGATTATGTTTTCAGGAAAATGTTCAAAATTAAGGTCGTGAATCACTCCTAACATAGGAATGTTCTTCATAGGAGGAAGCCAGCCTTCAGTACTAATCAATAATTGTGCTCCAATTTTGTTCACTTTCCTTTTCAGTGCAAACTCAAACCAATAAATCCATAAATAGGGATGTCGAGCTTGAGGACTCAGCACATGCGCTATTACATTTGACCCAAAAATAAATTGCGAATCAATTTTTCTATCAAAAATAAAATGAAATTCGTGTTCAGGGTGTTGCTGCGTGATTCGCTTTAGCGTTTCAAAAGTAAACCATCCAATACCGTCCATTTTTCTAGGAACCAAAAGACGTGTATTTACAGCTATCTTCATGTTTTTTTGTAAAAGAGAAAGTTAGTTCTTATTCACTATAAAATTGATTCCAAAGAAAAAATACTCTTTTAAGAAAGGACTCTTTTTCCAGATTTGTTGTTCTTTTGCAATCGCATCAGCAGGTTTATTCGCTGGAAAGTTAAATGGCAAATAGTACCTGATGTATTGAACTGAGGGCTCATCAATTGATAAATTTTGTTTACTAAAAGCGTTCCGCCATTCCTTTAAACTTTTGATGTTCTCATTGCCCAATAATATGTTCTTCTTTAGTGTCTCATCATATATCTCGATGATTTTTTTATTGCCCCTTTGCAGGAATAATTTGGTGTTTTGAATGATGTTGTTCCCATTTTCTTCTATAATCAGCAATTTTCCTTTAGGTCGTAGTATTTGATTTAGAATTTTGATGGCATCATCCAAAGGTTCCAAGTGGTGCATGGTGTCTTGGATAATGATTAAATCTTTAGATTCGCTTTCGAAGGCATGGTCAAAAAGATTCTCGTAAGAATAGGTGAATTTAGATACGTCACCATATTGTGACCAATATTCCATTCGCTTTGGTAGCAATTTATAATAATGCTCCAATGTGGTTCCATGAACAGAGAAACCATTGATCGATAAAAATATATCAGTAGTTCCGAAGCCACAACCGATATCTAAAATATCAAGATTCGGATCGTTGATGTGGTCTATAATGTATTGAAGTCGTTGACAGAAATAAGCTTTTCTGTACTCGAATCGTTCAGGTTTATCTAGAAATTTATAGTAATAATGCAGGTCTTTGTTTTGCTCCAATTCTTTCAAGAAAATAGAGAAAAACTCTTCGACTGTCATTTTTAGTTCCATATTGGTTGGCTTTCAATAAAACCTGCAAATATATCAATTCCTTTTAGAGTTGTTTGTGGTATTTTCATCAATTTATTGAGACCAAAAGAATGGGTTTGCTTACTATTGTATTTGATTTACCATCATTACAAATGCAGCGGAAGTTTTTAATTAATCTCCTATTCTTACTTTTTCTCAATCTGCTTATCAAACCCTTTTGGATTTTTGGCATCGATCGAACGGTTCAAAATACGTTAGGTGCAGAAGAATACGGTATTTATTATGCACTTTTCGGCTTCTCAATTTTACTTAACATCATTCTCGATGTTGGAATTACCAATTACAACAACAGAAATATAGCGCAGCACAATCACATGCTAGGACGTTACTTTTCGTCCATTGTTATGTTAAAACTCCTTCTTGGAGTTGCTTATTTGATCGCAACTTTGGTATTTGCCTTTCTTTTCGATTATCAAGGAAAAGAGTTAGTTCTGTTATTGGTGCTGTGTTTGAATCAGTTTCTCGTTTCCTTTTTATTATACCTGCGATCAAATATCGCAGGGCTGCAATTGTTTAAATGGGATAGTTTTTTGTCGGTATTGGACCGGATTACCATGATTGCTATATGTGGAACAATGTTATGGGGAATTACCGATTTTAAATTTACCATCGAACACTTTGTTTGGGCACAAACTTTCGCATATGTTTTGAGCTGTATTGTTGCGGTGCTAATTCTTGGGGATCGTTTGACCGCTTTTAAACTCAAGTTTAATATTCCACTTCTAAGGGTAATTTTTAAACAAAGTATGCCCTTTGCATTACTCGTTTTGTTGATGGCCTTTTATTATAGAGTTGATTCGGTAATGATTGAGCGATTATTACCAAACGGTAGGGAACAAGCAGGTATTTATGCACAAGCATATCGTTTATTGGAGGCTTCAACTACCATTGGCTATTTGTTTGCAGGTTTGTTGCTTCCAATGTTTTCTAAAATGATTTCAACGAAGGAGTCTCCAAGTGAATTGATCAAATTGTCATTTAACCTAATTTTTATTCCTGCGATTACCTTATTTGGAGTATGTTTTTTCTATGCCTCTGAAATTATGGAAATGTTATACTTTGAAAATACCATTGAATCTGCCAAAGTCCTTCAAGTATTGATGTTAAATTTTGTTGCTATTGCTTCAACATATATCTTCGGCACTTTCTTAACTGCCAATGGTAGTCTAAAGGCATTAAATAGCATTGCAATAGTAGGACTGCTCATTAATTTAATATTGAACTTTATATTAATTCCAAAATATGCATCATATGGGGCAGCCGTTGCAACCCTTATTACCCAAATATTCGTCATAGTGGCACAAGTTATTGTGGTTAAACGAATCTTAAAATGGAAAACTCATTTGAATTACGTGATTAGAATGGGTTTCTTTTTGACCTTATTTTTTGCGATAAGTTATTTTATATCAATTAGAACCTTAGATTGGTTGTTGCAATCTACTTTAACTATTGCAGCGGGAGGGACTTTAGCTTTATCATTAAAGTTAATTGAACCAAAATCAATGTTGCAGATACTTAAAAATAAAGCAGGCAATTAGTCTGATCAATTTACTACTTTTGAAACTTTGAAATTTTTTTGAATGAAATCAGAAAATCCCTACGAATTAAAGCCTACGACAATGGTTCCATTAATCATTAAATGGAAGAAACTGTTGATCACGGTTAGTGCACTAGCATTTATTATCTCAATTATGGTTTCCTTTTTAATAGAGGAAAAATATGAGTCGAGCGTGATTTTATTTCCTGCTGCTACTACTAATATTTCCAAAACCCTCATCGCAGAAAGAGGATTCGACGATAAGAGTTTATTGGAATTTGGTGAAGAAGAGCAAGCGGAGCAAATGCTTCAGATTTTGAATTCTGATGAAATCAGAAGCAGAATTATTGAGAAATATGATTTGTTGACGCATTATGAAATTGATCAAGTTCAGAAATACAAAATGACTGAACTTTATAATGAGTATGAATCCAATATTACATTTAAGCGAACACCATTTATGTCTGTTGAAATAAATGTATTGGATCGAAATCCTGAAGTAGCTGCTAGTATCGCCAACGATATTTCTTCATTGCTTGACACTGCCATTAATACGATGCAGCACAAAGTGGCTAACCAAGCGTTAAAAATTGTTGAAGTAGAATACAATAGCTTTAAAGCGGAGTTGAACGAGATGTATCAACGCATGGATGAGTTGAGAATGAAAGGGGTACAGGATTATTTTACTCAAGTTGAGGTGTTGAGTGAGCAACATGCAATTGCCTTACAAAAGAATAACCAATCTGCAATGAAACAAATGCAGAATCAGTTAGACACCTTGGCTAAATATGGTGGAGAGTACTTAACAATGACATTGGATCTAGAATTCAAGTTGAAACAACTCAATTTCTTAAAGACTAAATATCAAGAAGCTTATGTAGATGCCACTCAAAATGTGGAGCATAAGTTTATAGTAAATAAAGCTTACAAGTCTGAAAAGCCAGCTTATCCTGTAAAGTGGTTAATTGTACTTGTCTCTACAATTGGAACATTCTTGTTCACTTTAATACTCATTACACTTTTCGATTTAAATTAATCCGATGAACACGCAAGACAATCAAGAAGATTATATGAAAGGAAGTAAGAACTTGCTAAAGTTTGGGGCTAAAAATTTGAAACTCCTTGCAGGGGTTGCGATTATTGCTGCCATATTAGCTGGCATTTTTTCTAGTTCAGCATTTATCACACCAAAATATGAATCTACTGCAGTGATTTATCCTTCCAATGTTTGGGAGTATTCTGATGAAACGGCTTTAGAACAATTGCAACAATACTTGGAATCAAATATTATTAGAGACTCATTGGTAAGGAAATTTGATTTATATAATGAGTATAAAATTGACACTGCCGACATCAATGCAGCAACATGGATGACCTTATCATATGGGGAGCATGTCGGCGCCAGCGAAACAAAGTTTGAATCGATTAAAATTACTGTACTTTCCACCAGTCCTGAACGAGCTAGAGATATGGTTTTGGAAATCATAAAGCAATTGAATCGTTTGGTTGCTAGGGTGAATCGTAGTAAGGTGCAAGAAATCTATCAGTATAAGAAAGTGGTGTTAACGAATCTTTCAGGTCAAATAGATAGTTTACTTGGTATAGTAAATAAATACGGAAAAGATTACAACATCATGGAGTATGTTGGTCAGTCTGAAAGAGTAACAGAAGGATATTTGAAAGCATTGTCATCTGGTACTCGGGGGAATAGTTTTGATGAAACTCAAAAATTATTTAAGAATGTTGCGGAGCATGGAGCCTACATTCAAAACTTAAATAATCGAATCGAATTTTTAAATGAACAATACGCTGAGCTGCTTACTGAATTTGAAGAGTTGAAAATTGATTTGGTAAAAGAAGTGACTTATTCGAATGTATTGGTAACTCCTGAAGTGCCGGATAAGAAAGCATACCCAGTAAGATGGCTTATAGTGGCCTTGTCTATGATTGGGGCAGTAATTTTTACAGCGACTATTCTAATTGTGAGTAGAATCAACATAAAGGATTAATGACTGATTACGTCAAACATAACGCTGTTCTGATATTGAGTTTTCTTTTTATCATGACAAATGGTGTTTTAATCGCTACGGAAAATTATTGGTTTTCTTTGGTGCCATTTGCACTTGCACTAGGTTTGATGGCTTTTTTGGCTCTTGATAAGCTAATGCTGTTTATTGTGTTAACAACACCGTTATCGCTGAGTATTGAAGAATTTTCGATAGGTGGCGTCGGTATGTTTTTACCCACCGAACCATTGATGTTTGGGGTAATGATCATTTTCTTATTGAGGTTATTGTACGAGCGGAAATTCGATTATCGAATTATTCAGCATCCGATTACCCTCTCCATATTGTTTTATCTTTTTTGGATTTTTATCACCACTTTAACTTCTGAGATGCCAGTCGTTTCTTTGAAATACTTGGTTTCGAGATTATGGTTTATCGTTAGTTTTTACTTTGTTGCAACACAGTTGTTCGTCAATTACAAAAACATCAATCGATTCTTTTGGTTGTTTGTAATTCCAATGGGGGCGGTAGTAGTTTATACTTCTATTCATCATAGTTTAAATGGGTTTAGTGAGCGATCTGGACACTGGGTGATGCAGCCATTTTTAAAAGATCACACGGTATACGGCGCTGTTTTAGCGTTAGTTTATCCTATACTGTTCTACTTGGCATTTAATCCAAGATTTAAGCGATTTCAAATCACAAGTTTTGTGCTGATATTAATATTTACCACAGGACTAATATTATCTTATGGTCGGGCTGCTTGGATTAGTGTGGTGGTGGCTTTAGTACTCTATTTTGTTTATAAGCTCAAAATTCGTTTTAGTGCGATTATGTCAATTGCACTTTTTCTAGGGTTGTTTTTTACATTATTCTGGACACAAATAATAAAGAACCTAGAGCGAAATAATCAGGATTCTACAGGAACGAATATTACAGAACACATTCAATCGATTTCTAATATTACTACCGATGCATCTAATTTAGAGCGAATTAATCGATGGAAGTCTGCAATTCGAATGTTTGAGGAACGACCGATTTTTGGATTTGGCCCAGGAACCTATCAATTTCAATATGCCCCATTTCAGTCTGCTGAGGATTTAACCATTATTTCAACAAACTCTGGAGATGTAGGGAATGCTCACAGTGAATATATTGGCCCATTGGCCGAAATGGGTTTGTTTGGAAGTTTGACCTATGTAATCATTATAATTGTAGTTTTTTATAGAGGCTCAAAGTTGTACCATTTTTTACCAGTTGGGGAGGCAAAATCATTGGTGTTAGCCATACTTTTAGGCTTGACGACTTATGTAGTGCATGGGTTCTTAAACAACTTTCTGGATACCGATAAAATGGCTGTTCCTTTTTGGGGGTTTATTGCCATTTTGGTGGCGATTGATGTTTACCACAAAAAGAATTTACTGGAATATAGCGGCAAGTAATGTGATGTCATCGGGTAACTGACGATTTCCTCTAAATAAATCAGCAGATTTTTTCAATTCATCTGAGATGTTTTTTACTTTGTTTTCGACCAAAACATTTCGCAAAGGTTCAATACCAAATTCTTCATTCTTATCATTTGTAATCTCTGTAATCCCATCTGTGTAGCACAGAATTTTCGCATTGATTTTTAATTGATACTGTTCTACTAATATTTCAGGTAGTTCATCAAACATGCCTAAAATAGTACATCCCTTTTTTAATTCTACTACTTCATTGTTCTGAAAGAGTAGTGGTGGATTGTGACCAGCATTTACAGTATTTAATGTACGTGTCTTTGGATTATAGATACCTATAAAGAAGGTGATGAATTTTTCCCTTCCGCCACTTTCAATTACTTTCTGATTCAGTTTAACGATTAGTTCTTCCAATGAACCTGCAACGTTTACCAACGCTCTTAAATTCGCCTGAAAATTGGCCATTAATAGTGCTGCGGAAACTCCTTTTCCTGAGACATCGGCAATGCAAAATGCAATACGGTCTTCTTCCAGTTGGATCACATCAAAGTAATCGCCTCCTACTTCCTCAAAGGGAAGGTAAAGTGAATTGAATTGATAGTATTTATTACTTGGTAAGTTGTTTGGAATAAGGAGTCGTTGCATATCACGAGCCACATCTAACTCTTTTTGAAAAGCAGCATTCTTGATGCTGTTTTGGTACAATCTTTTATTTTCAAACGCAACCACAATAATGTTGCTCAACGTTTGGATGTAATGCAAGTGTTTGATTATCGGACTAACTTCTAATTTTTCGCCATCAAAATCACCCAGTAGTAAGTAGGCGAGGGGCTTACTTTTATGTCTTATTGGTATGATTACATCAAAGGGGTGTAAAAACTCAAGATCAGAACTACTGACCACGTGTATTCCCTGAATTTCTTCTTCTACTTTCTCCCAGTCGATTTTGAGTGTGCTTTCAGAAACGCCTTGATTTAGTTTTAATTCCCATTGTTCTCTTTTGACAAACAAACAAATCTTACCGATTCTTAAATCATTGTAAAGGATGGATAAAAAAAGTGATAATAATTCGTTAGTCGACAGGTTTTCATTGATCCCAATGGTGACTTTCAATAAAGAGTCAAGCTTTATTTTTGAGAGCTGAAGCTTCTCACTAGCTCTATTCGGCTTGGCCACTTTTTTCATTTACTTGTTCTCCTTCAGTTGATCAATTATTGTTGGAATTCTTCTCAATGCTGCCATCTCTTTCATTTTCGATCTACTTTCATCAGCAGGAGAACCCAGATAAACAGTATTTTCTTTGGTGTCTTTAGAAATACCTGACTGACCTAAAACAACCGTTCCTTTTTTCAAAGTGATTCCAGATACGATCCCAACTTGTCCCCAAAGGGTGACATTGTCTTCAATAATTACGCAACCAGCAATTCCAACATGAGCTGCAAAAAGACACATTTTTCCTACAATAGTGTCGTGTCCGATCTGTACCATATTGTCTATTTTAGTGCCTGCACCAATTTGAGTAATTGCTGTAACTCCTCTATCGATCGTACAAGAAGCGCCGATTTCTACATCATTTTCAATTACAACAGTTCCGCAACTGTTCAATCGTTCAAAATGATCCGCTCTTCGTTTGTAATAAAACGCATGACCGCCAATTACGGTGTTGGCATGGATAATAACATTGTTGCCAATTTCGCAATCGTCGTATATTGTCACATTTGGATGAATGATGCAATTGTTTCCAATCTTAACTCGATCTCCAATAACTACAGTGCTGTGAATTCTGCAATTGTTACCAATTGAGGCAGTGTCTGCAACTTGTTCCGTATTGAATGAGAATGGCTTGAAAAAGTTCGTTAGAAAATTAAAACTCTTAAAAGGATCTTCAGTAATGATGATTCCTTTTCCGGCAGGAAAAGGAACATCTTTATTGATAATTACAATAGTGGCATTGGAATTCAATGCCTTATCGTAATATTTTGGATGATCCACAAAAACGATATCACCTACCTCAACGCGGTGAATCTCATTGATTCCTAATACTTCTAAATTAGCTTCACCTTTAAATGAAGCGTTGAGTAAACCTGCAATAGTTTGCAGTGTAGATGGTCGTTCTAGTTTCAATATCTTATGATTTTACACGTTCTACGTAGCTTCCACTGCGCGTATCAATTTTAATTCTATCGCCTTCATTGATAAACAGAGGAACATTTACTTCAGCTCCAGTTTCAACAGTTGCTTTTTTAGTAGAGTTTGTTGCAGTATCGCCCTTAATTCCTGGCTCTGAATATGTAATTTCTAATTCTACAAAAGCAGGAACTTCACATTCTAATGCTTTTTCTTCTTCTGCATGAAAAATTACCTCTACTTCATTTCCTTCTTTTAAGAATTTTGGTGCTGTAATCAATGACTCAGGTAAAAAAGTTTGCTCAAAAGTTTCAGAATCCATGAAGTGATATCCGCTATCATCTTTAAATAGAAATTGGTATTTTCTTCTTTCTATTCTTACCGTTTCTACTTTTACTCCTGCATTAAAAGTGTTGTCTATCACTTTTCCTGAAGTTAAACTTTTTAATTTCGTACGAACGAAAGCAGCTCCTTTGCCAGGTTTAACATGCTGAAATTCTACGATTGAGTATAAGTCATGATTAAATTTGATGCAAAGTCCGTTTCTAAAATCTGATGTATTGGCCATATTCTGTCTGTTTGATAATTTCTCAAATTTAAGCAATCTGAGAATTAAATTATATTCTATTTATATTGATTAATGTCTATTTCTTGATTGCAAATAAAGTGTTCTTCTATTCTAGCATTGGAACAAATTACAATAGTTTTTTTGATACTTACCTTTTTTAATTCTTCTTGATACCAGTCTATTCCTTTTTGATCTAAGTTTGAAGTGGGTTCATCCAACAATAGTATCGAATTTTCAGTGTAAAAAGCCAACGCCAATTTTAATCGCTGCTTCATTCCCGAGGAAAACACTTTTACTTGTTTGTTCATGGATTCGCTCAGGTAGGCAATTTCAGCGATATCTTCTACTTTTAATCCTTCTATAAATGGCTTGAATTTTAAGTTAAATTGAAGCAATTCTCTTAATGTAAACTCTTCGGGCAAATCCATATAAGGAGTAGCCATTCCAAGTTCGCTATAAATCTCCTCAGGTGGAATGACTGAATTATTTATTTTATAAGTGATAGATCCCTTTGAAGGAATTTCACTCGAAGAAATTAGTTTCAATAATGTGCTTTTTCCTGATCCATTGTTCCCAAAAATTACGGTAGGGTGTTCCGAATCAATTTTCGCAGTAACCCCTTTAAAAATCCACTCTTTATTGAAGCGTCTACCTAAATTATTGAGAGTTATTTCCATGGATTAAAGAGACAGTGGTCCTCTGATAATGCCTTTTTCAGAATTCCGGATAAATTCTAGAATTAATGTTTTTTCTGGAGATTCAGGTGCTTCTAGAGAAATGATATCAAGTGATGTAGACACATTTTTTCCCTTCACATAAAGTGTTCTGTATATGTCTTCAATTTGTAGAATAGATTCATTGGAGAATCCTCTTCTTCTCAAACCTACTGAATTCACACCAACGTAACTCAATGGTTCTCTCGCTGCCTTCACAAATGGAGGAACATTCTTACGAACCAATGATCCACCGGCTATAAAGCTGTGTGCTCCGATTGAAATAAACTGCTGAACTGCAACAATTCCTTCCAAGATTACAAAATCTTCAATGGTGACATGACCAGCTATGTTTGCAGAATTCGCCAAGATGCAATTGTTTCCAACAGAAACGTCGTGGCCAAGGTGAACATAAGCCATCAACAAACAGTTGTTTCCAACCGTAGTTTTGTTTCGATCAACAGTTCCTCTGTTGATTGTAACACACTCTCTGATGGTTGTATTGTCACCAATTTCGGCAGTGGTTATTTCACCATCAAATTTTAAGTCTTGTGGAATCGCAGAAATAACAGCGCCAGGAAATATTTTACAATTTTTGCCAATTCTAGCTCCATCCATGATGGTGACATTGGGTCCAATCCAAGTTCCATCTCCAATTTCTACATCGCCAGCGATATAGGAAAAAGGTTCAACGATTACGTCTTTCCCAATTTTAGCATCAGGATGTATATAATTTTGGCTCATCTACTATTTTACTTTTACAATTTGTGCCAACATTTCACCTTCTGTGGCAATTTTATCACCTACATAAGTTGTTCCTTTCATGTGGCAAATACCTCTTCTTATTGGTGAAAGTAACTCCAATTTGAAAATTAATGTATCACCTGGCACAACTTTATTCTTGAATTTTACATTGTCGATTTTCATAAAATACGTCAAGTAATTCTCAGGATCTGGAACCGAATTTAACACTAAAATTCCACCAGTTTGCGCCATCGCCTCTATTTGAAGTACGCCTGGCATTACAGGGCTTCCCGGGAAGTGACCTTGGAAGTAATCTTCATTCATGGTTACATTCTTCACACCAACAACATGGGTGTCTGAAAGCTCTATTATTTTATCGACCAATAAAAAAGGATATCGATGAGGTAACATTTTCTGAATCTCTTCGATGTTAAATACTGGTGGTTTGTTCTGATCGTAAAAAGGTGGTTTTTTGATTTCCTCTTTAATTCTTTTCTTAATCAATTTAGCAAAATCGGTATTTCCTTTATGACCAGGTCTTGCTGCCAAAATATGTCCTTTAATTGGACGGCCAACCAATGCCAAGTCACCAACCATGTCTAACAACTTATGTCTTGCTGGTTCGTTTTGGAAATGCAATTCTAAATTATTTAAAACACCTGCCTCCTTGATTTCCATTTTTGGTTTTCCAAGTAAGTCAGCAATTTCATCAATTTTTTCTTGAGGTAAGATTTGATCGACCAATACAATCGCATTGTCTAAATCTCCACCTTTGATTAAACCATGCTTTGCCAATACCTCTAGTTCTCTTAAGAAAACAAATGTGCGGCAAGTAGAAATTTCTTTTTCAAATTCACCAATGTGATACATGTGGGCATGCTGTGTACCAAGAATTTTAGAATTGTAATCAACCATTACAGTTAATCGGAATTCATCTTGTGGAACCATCAACATTTCTGTGCCCTTTTCAACATCTTCGAAGGCTAGATTTTCAGTGACAACGTAATAATTTTTTTCTTCAGTTTGCTCTACCGTACCAGCTTTCTTCAAAGCTTCCACAAAAAAGCGAGAGCTTCCATCCATGATCGGAATTTCTTTGCCATCCAACTCAATTAGAATATTGTCAATTCCCAAACCATAAACAGCAGCTAATGCATGTTCTGTGGTATATACTCTTGCTCCGTTTTGCTCCAATGTAGTTCCTCTAGAAGTATCCACGACTAGGTCTACATTTGCCTCAATTGTTGGTTTCCCTTCCAGGTCGATTCGTTGGAATTTATAACCATGATTGTCAGGAGCTGGTTTGAACGTTAAGGTTACTTTTTCTCCTGTATGTAAGCCTATTCCAGATACGCTTACTTCATTTTTAATTGTCTTTTGCTTGTCACTCATAGTGGCGAAAATTCTATTTTTTCATTTCGGAAATCTCCGATTTTAAATCTCTTAAATCTGTGCTCATTTGTGGTAGATTTCTAAACATTACGTATGAACGTTTATAATCTCCAATAGGGAAGGCAGGAGAGCCTTGCACAATTTCCCCCTCTTTAATATTACTTCCAATGCCTGATTGGGCTGCTATTTTAACTTTGTCGGCAATTAGTAAATGACCTGCGAAACCTACTTGTCCGCCAATCATACAATCTTTTCCAATTTTGGTAGATCCTGCAACGCCTGTTTGAGCTGCAATAACTGTATTTTCTCCGACTTCTACATTGTGAGCAATCTGAACGAGGTTGTCCAACTTTACTCCTTTTCGAATAATGGTAGAGCCCAAAGTTGCTCGATCAATGCAAGTATTGGCGCCAATCTCCACATGGTCTTCGATGATCACATTGCCGATTTGTGGCACTTTATTGTATTGGTTTTCTGCATTCGGAACAAATCCAAATCCATCTGCACCAATTACAACACCTGCGTGGATCAAGCATTCAGCTCCAATCACACAATCGGTGTAAACTTTTACATCAGCAAAAATTATGGTATTGTCTCCAACGGTTACGTTGTCACCGATGTAACATCCTGGATAAATTTTTACATTGTTTCCAATTTTAGCATTGTCACCGATAGACGTAAAAGCACCAATGTATAAATTCTCTCCCAATTGAGCAGATTCTGAGATGGCCGTTTGCTTCTCGATTCCTACCTTATTGTTTTTGATTTGATTGTAAGCTTCCAATAATTTTCCAAAACTTCCATACGCATCTTCTACACGAATCAGAGTGCAACCTTCTTTTAGCGGCTCTTCAGCAACAAAAGTAGTGTTGACAATAACGATGGTAGCATCTGTTTGATAGATGTGATGTGTATATTTTGGATTTGCTAAAAAGGATAAGGAATTCTTAGTTCCTTCCTCAATTTTAGAGAGCGTATTAACAGTTGCTTCGGGGTTTCCTTCTACTGTTCCGCCTAACATTTGGGCAATTTGATGCGCAGAAAATTCCATGTTTCAAAAATAGTAATTATTTATACGTTCTTATCCTTCCTGTTTTTTGAAGTTATTAACCATGTTTTGTTTAGGAAAACAGGTGTAATATTTTGTGACAGATTTGGATAGCATCGAAATGTTTAATTGATCAGCCGCTGCCGCAATGTCCAAAATGGTTCCGTCTTTGTAGAGTAGGTTAATTTTATCATTCTTAGGGTTGTAGGCGTTGTTTGCGATGGTTCCTGAAAAAACTAAATAGTCACTTTCGTGGTCAGTAATCTTCAATTCATCCATCACCTTCTTTTTCATAGTATCAAATCGCTCAGCCGAAATTGGGTCATTGGACAACTCAATTTTATATAAATTTCGGTTCAACATACTCTTGCATAACATCGACAAAATGGCATCTTCATGCTTTTGCCAAGCTTTAATAGAGGCAGTAATGTCAAAATCGTCTAAAGCTGCGAAGTCATTCAATACCGATTTGTCCTTAGCGAAAGACTCCGTATCAAAATCATTGTACAAAAATCGACGAAAAGTAGGAGTGGAGAACAATTCCACTTTGTTGCTAGCCAATTCTTTCGCTCGTTTTAAAATGTGAACCAATAATTGCTCAGCAGATAAAACTGTTTTGTGCAAATACACTTGCCAGTACATCAGTCTTCTGGCGATAATGAATTTCTCTATCGAATAGATTCCTTTTGCTTCCACACACAAGGCATCGTCTTTCACATTCAGCATGGAAATGATTCGATCTGCAGAAATGACACCTTCAGAAACTCCGGTGTAAAAACTGTCTCTTTTTAAGTAATCCAATCGATCCATGTCCAATTGGGAAGAAACCAATTGATGCAAGAATTTCTTGTGGTATTGATTTTTGAAAATTTGAATGGCTAAATCCAATTCTCCATTGAAATGATCGTTTAATCGATCCATCAATAAAGCAGAAATGGTTTCATGAGTTACATTTTTTACAATGCAATACTCCAATGCATGCGAAAATGGACCGTGGCCAATGTCGTGCAATAGAATTGCAATGGTCACACCTTTGGCTTCTTCTGCAGTGATTACATGATCTTTCGAGCGAATGACTTCTATGGCACGTTGCATCAAATGCATGGCACCCATAGCATGATGAAAACGAGTGTGTAGCGCTCCTGGATAAACCAAATGAGTTAAACCCAGTTGGTTGATTCTTCTTAATCTTTGAAAGTAAGGGTGCTCTATTAAATCATAAATGAGATCGTAAGGAATGGAGATAAATCCATAGATGGGATCATTAAATATTTTCTTTTTATTCGGCTGAGTTGTTTCCAAGGATTTTCCTTTAACTAATTTTATGAAAAATTAAAATCATACTCGACAATATTCTTGCGTTGTAGAACTTATATTGAGAGTTGAAATTTAAAACTAATAATTAATGGCGAAGATAAAAATTCTTTGGGCAGATGATGAAATTCATTTACTCAAACCACACATAATTTTTTTAGAAGAGAAGGGATATGATGTTAGCACGACAACTTCAGGGGCAGATGCACTTGAAATGGTGGATGAAAACAGATATGATTTAGTTTTTTTAGATGAAAACATGCCTGGAATCTCTGGTTTGGAAGTACTGAACAGAATAAAAAGCACACATTCTTCGCTTCCAGTGGTGATGATCACCAAAAGTGAAGAAGAATTCATCATGGAAGAAGCCATTGGTTCGAAGATTTCTGATTATTTGATTAAGCCGGTTAATCCAAAGCAAATCTTATTGACCATTAAAAAGAATTTAGATACTTCAAGATTGGTGAGTGAGAAAACAACGATTAATTACCAACAAGAATTTAGAAACATCGGAATGAGCATGCATAAAAACATGACGTTCGAAGAATGGCAAGATGTCTATAAAAAGTTAGTTTACTGGGAGCTAGAATTGGACCGAATCGAAGAGACAGGGTTGAATGAAATTCTACAAACTCAGAAAGACGAAGCCAGACAATTATTTTCGCGATTCATTGAAGACAATTATGAAGATTGGTTGCACGGAAGGGAAAAAGGACCATTGATGTCGCCAGGTGTAATCAAGGAAAAAGTGTTTCCCCACATCAACGATGAGGTGCCTACTTTTTTAATCGTGGTGGATAATTTACGATACGATCAGTGGGAGATATTGAAGCCAAAGATTAGAGAATATTTCTGGATAGAGGAGGAAGATACCTATTTGAGTATTTTGCCAACGACTACACAATATGCGCGTAATTCATTGTTTGCTGGTTTAATGCCATCAGAAATTGAAAAAATGTATCCCAAATTGTGGCTGAACGATGAAGAAGAAGGTGGAAAAAATCTGCACGAAGAAGAATTGTTGGGCTTGAATCTAAAGCGATTGGGTGGCAAGGATATTCGATACAATTATTACAAAGTGTTAAACCAAAGTTTTGGTCGAAAAGTAGTGGATGAAATTCCGAACATGATGAAAAATAAATTCAATACCATTGTTTACAATTTTATTGATATGCTTTCTCATGCCCGAACAGACACCAATGTGATCAAAGAATTGGCGGAAGACGAAGCAGCTTATCGTTCATTGACGTTAAGTTGGTTTGAGCATTCGTCCTTTATGGAAGCCATTAAAGTATTGGCAAGTAAGAAAGCGAAAGTGATTTTAACGACCGATCACGGATCTATAAAGGTGAAATATCCTTCAAAAGTGATTGGAGATAAAAATGTAAATACCAATCTGCGGTATAAGCAAGGAAAGAATTTGAGTTTTGACAAAGGAGATGTGATGTTGATAAAAGAGCCAAAAGACGCATTTTTACCGCGTGTAAATATGAGTCAATCTTATATTTTTGCAAAAAATGATTTGTTTTTTGCCTACCCAAACAATTACAACCATTATGTTCAATACTATAAAGATACCTTTCAGCATGGAGGAATCTCTTTAGAAGAAATGCTGGTTCCTATTGTGACACTTTCATCAAAACTATGAGATTAACCGCTTCTAAATTGACCGACTTAGCACCCATTGCAAAACAGATAATAGAACATGCAGAAGATAAACGAATTGTTCTTTTTTACGGAGAAATGGGGGCCGGAAAAACGACTTTAATCAAGATAATTTGTAAATTGCTTAAAGTTGAAGATTTGACAAGTAGCCCTACTTTTTCTTTGGTGAATGAATATTATTCGCCATTATTGAAAGAGTCGGTTTATCATTTTGACTTTTATAGAGTTGATGATGAAGAAGAGGCGATGGACATGGGAGTGGAAGACTATTTTTACAGCGATAATTATTGCTTGGTAGAATGGCCTGAGAAAATTCCTAACCTATTGCCTGAATCATACGTAACAGTCAGGATTGAACAAAAAGCAGAAGCGCGAACTTATACGATACAATAGGGATGTCAAAAGATTTATTACAATCGCTGGCGAAGTCAGCAGCAGGTTATCTACCACAAGAAGAAATGCTAGAAGTGAGACGTAAAAAGTGTCATTTATTCATAGGAATACCAAAGGAAACTTCTTTGCAAGAAAAGCGAATTCCGTTGGTGCCGAATGATGTGTGCACCTTGGTAAATAATGGACATCAAGTGGTAATAGAATCCAAGGCGGGCGAAAAAGCCAACTTTAGTGACAATGATTTTAGCGAGGCAGGCGCACAAATAGCGATGTCGGCGCAAGAAGTATACAAAGCAGACATTATTCTGAAAGTAGAACCATTGTCGCATGCAGAGATCGAATACATGCAGCACGGTCAAACGCTGATTTCAGCGATTCAATTGCCAGTGCAGCCCAAGAATTTTTTAGAAAAGATGATGGCCAAAAAAGTGACGGCTATCGCTTACGATTATATTAAAGACCGAGAAGGAATATTTCCGGTGATACGCGCCATGAGTGAGATTGCAGGAAATACGTCCATTTTAATAGCCGCCGAGTATTTGAGCAATGTCAACAAAGGACAAGGCTTAATGATGGGCGGAATTACAGGAGTAAAACCAACAGAAGTGGTGATTATAGGTGCAGGAACAGTAGCCGAATTTGCCACTAGAGCCGCATTGGGATTAGGTGCTTCTGTAAAAGTATTCAGCAACAACATCTTTAAGTTACGACGACTACAAAATGATGTAGGCCAACGTTTATATACTTCCAATATTCAGCCACAAGAATTGAAAGCCGCATTGAAAACGGCAGATGTGGTGATTGGTGCTTTGCGCTCAGAAATGGGTAGAGCACCGATTGTAGTGACGGAAGAAATGGTGGAGAAGATGAAGGAAGGTTCCATCATCGTTGATGTGAGTATCGATCAAGGCGGTTGTATAGAAACCTCAGAAGTAACCACTCACTCTAATCCTACTTTTACGAAGCATGGAGTGGTGCATTATTGTGTGCCCAACATAGCTTCAAGAGTTGCTCGAACGGCTTCTTATGCCTTGAGTAATGTGTTTACACCTGTTATTATGGACATGGGCGAACAAGGTGGAGTAGAGAATACCATGCGTAACATTTATTCGGTTCGAAATGGCATTTATTTGTACAAAGGAATTTTGACGAATAAGTACTTGGCAGAGACCTTCAAATTGCCTTATAAGGACTTGGATTTGCTGATGGCAGCGTATTGAGTGAGACTCCGATCCCATTTCTGGGATCGGCTAGCCGAACTCATCCCGAAACATCGGGATAAAGCGTGACTCCTAACTCGTACTCAAGATTAGTTGGCTGAATTGATCCTGTTTTAGCGGGATTAAATGAGGTCCTGATTTTTCTACCCAATATTAGTTAGCCGAACTCAATTCTGGGTTTCAGGCTTTATCTGAATAATATTTTCTTTAATACAATTTTCGTAATGTGATAATTTCTAAATATTTAGTTAATTTGGGCTGGGTTAGTAATTTGCAGCGTGAGTTTTATCAACTGGTTAGAGTTAAATATAATCGACTAATTCTATTAATTTTAATAAGAACAATTCACAACTAAATATTATGGAATTATTAGAAGAAAATGACTCGATATTTCTAGTCTCACAAGAACACCCACTAATAAAATTGAGGGGTTTTTAGATGATGATAATCTCATTATTTTTGAGTTAGATTCAAAGGAATATCTAGATATCCTATATGGGAATTTCGAAATTGAATCAAGAAATATTCCAAATGATATTTTACTTTATTTGATTGGACCAATAGAAGACTCTTACTATTTTAATGATTTCTTCACACTATTCTCTATTAGCAAGAGATCTGATGTTTTAGAATTTAATGTTTCTTCATATGGAACAGATTTGGAGCATACGATGGTTAAAGATTTTATTTACTATGATAAAATGATATTACAAATTCAACACCTTGAATTAAAACCCAAATATGATTATGAAAGAAATAAAGACGGAGAAAGTTGTTCTAAATTAGATTTTATTTTTAAAATTCAAACGGATAAAAAAACTTTAAAAGATATAATTGAATTAGATATTAAGTCACAATTAATTAAACTCCAAAAATTAACGGATTTAAGTTTAAATCATTTTACTTGGTTAGAAGAATATGAAACGGATGAGAAGTTCTTTTCAATTAATTTACTTCAACAACTATTCTCATTCATGAAATTTGAGAAAGTTATCTATAATCATGGAAGTAAAGAATTTGGTAAAGATTTTATTCTGAGTGAGTTTAATAAATTTGGGATTGAAGATTATTTCGGAGTTCAGGTAAAGGCAGGTAATGTTAGTGGCAAAGTCAATTCACAAATAGATGAATTAATTACGCAATGTGAGGATGCATTTAGTGTACCATGGGAAAACATTAAAAAAGAAAAATTTTATATAAATAAATTTATAATTGCAATTAGTGGTCGTTATTCGGATAATGCGAAAGTTAAAATTCAAGAGAAGCTACCCAAATCAATCCGGAACCATCTTATTTTTCTTGATAAAGACTTAATTATATCGCTAGTTTACAAACATATAAATTAACCTGTTCTCACGAACATCTTCATCCTTTAACCAAATTCAAGAGGATTTTTTGTCCATAAACCAAACTTGAGATTAATCAAATCTATATTTCTGTCAATTAGATTGATGAGGTGATAGGTTTAAATATTTAGTTAATTTGGGTGAAATTTTGAGTGTGATGCATTGAGTGGGTTATATTCATTTTAGCATTAATCATTGAATATTAAAGATGGAACGGAAACACAAACTAGTGATTTTTGGAGGAATTTTTGGGCTAATTTTAGCCGGAGGGTTGATTTTTTATCAAGAATTTATTGCTGTACCAAAACCACCTAAGATAACTTTTGACCTTTCACGTCACAAAAAGGGCATTCTTCAGGAATTCTTTAAACTCTGTAATTGGAAAGGGTATAAGGGCGAACTGGTAAGAGCATGTAACTACTCAAATCCTAAAGTTCGTAATTATGCTGTTCAACTTGCTGGCACAAGCTCGGGCGAATTTAATATTGGTCAGGTTTGTAATGTATTTGATCATTTTTATTCCAATTGGAAATATGTAAATGACCCACCGAATCAAGAGTATGTAGCAAAGGCTTCTGAAAGTATCGAGAATAATTTTAATGGAGACTGTGATGATTTTGCTGTTCTTATGTGCGCATCAATTTTAGCAATTGGTGGGGAAGCACGTTTGAACTTTGCACATAATTCTGAATCGGGTCATGCCTTTGTAGAAATCAATCTCGGACAGACTAATATTAATGCTATTATAGACTACTTAACGAGACGATACAGAATACATGGTTCGATTTGGTATCGAGTAGATTATCAGGGAAATAATTGGCTGAACTTAGATTGGTTCGCATTACATCCTGGAGGCAAGTATTTTAATTTCGATGCAGGAACATCATTTTATCCAATTCAAGACTTTTGTCAAGATTTTAGGAAGAATTAAGGAGCCTTGTTAGCCCCGACCTATTCCTTCATAAACAAAATTCAAGAATACTTATCCTCCGTTAACTTCATTTGAGTACAGTCTAATCTATATTTCTGTCAATTAGCTTGATGAAGCGGTGGTGATTTTTAAAAAAATGGACAATATCTATTGAAATATTTACCCGCAAAATTCATTTTTCTTCTATTTTTACATTTTAAAGATAAAATCTATTTTTTCCCTAAAATCTGGTTTATGAAAAGTGTTTTAACGCTCTTATTATTTATGAGCTGTGTTGCTACAGTTAGTGCTCAAGGAAGATTGAGTGAAGGAGGTAGTGGGCATTATTGGACAAAAAGTGGTGAGAAGGTAGCCGGAGAGTTTAAGATTAGCTACAAAACAAACCTTATCGGTGGTTCCATTATCAAACACTATATAAATGGCGGAAAAGAAGGGAGAGTAGATCTGGACAGTTTGCAAAGCTTGGTGATAAATACAGACAGCTTTATTGTAGGGCATAACTTTACCGTTGATGGATGGGCAACATATAGTCAGGATTTGTTGGAAGTGTTTCAAGTTGGAGAAATTAATTTGTACATGCACATTAGAAAAGTGAAACATAGTACTGGGCCAAATACAATTCCAATTGGCACTTTAAATCATTCTTTTGTGATAAGCAGTGACAATGGGAAATCCTTTTACGGAATAGCGACTAAAAAACAGTTTGAGTATTACTTCCTACCATTAATCGCAAAGAATGAAAGCTTAACTAAAAGAATACTTCTCATGAAAAAACGGGAATGGTTAGATGCTTTAACATCTTTAGTCAAGGAGTTTAATCGTAGCTGATAGATTTAGGTCTGGTTCGTTGTGAAGTTTTACACCCGTTATTACGAACCTCTCCTTCCTTCAACCAAATTCAATAGGACTTTTAAACCTCTAAAATAATCCCCACTTATCTAAAGTCCATGCCCTGTTTTATTCCTAATTTCGCACCATGAATTTTTGGAAAAGGTTTAAGTTTTTTGCGATTGGTTTAACTTTAGGAACTTTAGTAGTATATGTTATTTTTGGTTCTAGAGATTTAACTTCTTGGACTCCTCAAGGAAGGGTTTTAATTACCATCAAACAAGCTGAATTTAAAGCCACTCAAAAAGCAGAATGTCAAATTGCTTGCCTTGGTTTGGAGCGTGACAGTATCGCTAAAATTCTAATCAAAGGAGCTGATGTGGATTTCAAAAAGAGTGAAACACAAAAGAAACCTTGCCCGATTTATGACATTACCATTGCCGATGCACAGTTGCATTATAAATTAGAAATGTGCGAGCGCGATAGTTTGGTCAACTTACTTTCTATCGATAAAGTAGGTTTGGCGTGTGATTGTTAAAATCACCCAATTCGTTTATCACCATTTTCAACAGTTAAGCCTCAGGTAAAGTAGCTCTCGGAAGATTTATCTCAATATTTTTCCTTATTCTTGGTAATTAGAAATTAAAGTTCATTGGACTAGAATGTTCCATGAACTTTGTAAGTTTTAGTTATGAAATATAGAATAGTATTCAATAGTCTTTTTCTAATATTTAGTTCAACCGTTTTTTCTCAAGAGTCGCCTTACTTTGTTGCTTCTAAAGCTTTCGAAAGTAACGGGTATAATTCTGCCATAAATAGGCTGACTGATAACGCAGCGTTTTATGAAAGTGGAAGCGATAAGAGCACTTATTATCAATTGTTAAGTACATACTATTCCTTTGTGAGTGAAGATTCCTTAGCTGCGAATTACTTTGAGAAAGTGTTTGCTCGTCCCAGAAAACCTGGTAGCGACACCAATCAAATATCTTTAGAAGGTTATGTTGCAGAAAATGCTCTTGATTATATTCTGAAAAATATTGAAGAGCATCGTGTTGTCATGATTAATGAAGCACATTATATGCCTCAGCATCGGGTATTGATCAAGGAACTTTTAATAGAGCTACGTTCAAAAGGGTTTACATATTACGCTTCAGAAGGAGTGAATCCTATGGACAGCACTTTGGCTGAAAGAGGTTATCCTCTTAAAGGTACCACGAGTGGTTTTTACACCAATGAGCCTGCTTTTGGAAATCTTATCCGAACCGCCATTGATTTAAATTATAAAGTAGTGGGGTATGATGACACTCCGGAATGTGATTACGACAGTGAAAAGCCTAGCTATTGCAACAATTTGAGAGAGTTGTATCAGGCCATGCATATTAAGAAAATATTGGGAGAAGATCCCACAGCTAAGGTGATTGTTCATTGTGGGTATGCTCATCTACAAGAAAAAACCAATAGAGATTGGATAAAAATGGCTGAATATTTTACTCACCTTACGGGAATAAATCCTTTTACTATTAATCAAACAGATTATATAGAAAGAAGTGCGCAAGAGTATGAGAGTAGCTTTTATCAGGCTGCAGTAGAATTGCCCAATACGGATCAGCCTTTTGTGCTCACTTCAAATGGAGCTTCTTGGGTATCTGAAAAACGACTAGGTTATTACGATGTTGAGGTAATTGGATCACGAATAACTATCAAAAATGGTAGGCCGAGTTATTTGTTTCATCAGACAGGATTTAAACCTTATCTATTAGACAACAAAAAGTTGGCTAAAGGTTATTTGGTACAAGCATTTAAGGTTGGTGAAGAGGAAAAAGCAGTTCCTGTTGATCAATTCATTGTTCATAAAATCAGAAAGGAGCAATATGCACTGATTTTGCCTGTTGGAGAGTTTTTAATAAAAGTTCTGGATAGAGATGATAAGGAGATAGAAGATTTTAAAACTCAAATCAAGTAGAGGCTTAATCACCCAATCCGCTTCATTACCATTTTGTCTACTTTCTCGATTAGTTGAGCAGGCAAATACGTTCTCCAGTTGAGGTCGTTTAGTTCTCCGCCACTTGTGATGTAATAATCGATGTTGGCATCTGCAAAATCTTGCAATACATGCTCGTGGAAGTTGATGAATGCAATCCAACCTTCTTCTATATCCTCAAACCATTCTTCGTAATAGGAATCATCTGAAGTGTGAAAATTCAAGACATTTTCTCCAATCATGATAAAACGATTCACTCCTTCATCCACCAATACATCGATAACATTTCTTTTTAAAAACATGACGTCGTTGTGCAGAAGGTCATTCCATTCGCCTATCATTTCAATAATGGTATAGCCTTCATCGTAATCGGTAAAAAGAATTTTAATGTATAAGGTAGGCGATTCAATGTTGTCCCATTGGGGATGTATGTAATGGTCGTAAACAGCATCAATGAATTCAAATTCGCTGTATTCTCTTTCGTAAAATGGAGAGCGATCGTCTTCAGATGCGATGTAATGGTCTCTCCAGTTGTAATGCGGTTCAATGGTATGCAATGCGGTCTTTTTTATTCAAAATTAGGGAATAGAACTGTTGGAAGAGGGATTTGTTCGGGGAAAAAGAAATTAGACCGCTTTGCTGTTAGATCGCTGCGCTGTTAGACCGCTACGCTGTTAGAAGCTAGATGTTAGACTTGTTTGTATTTCTTGATATGCGTTTGCATTAGCATCTGGTAACTGGCTCTCGCAACAATTGAGTATCTCTCCTCTAGCTTCTTCTTAAAAAATTAACCACAAAGAGCGCAAAGAATCTCGCAAAGGCGCAAAGAAAATAGACCGCTGTGCTGCTAGACCGCTGCGCTGTTAGAAGCTAGATGTTAGACTTTTTTGAATTTATTGATATTCATTAGATACTAACATAATCGTTCAATACACTTATAAAATTTACTTTTCTACCATCTCTCCTCTAGCTTCTTGCCTCTAACCTCTTCTTCAAAAAATAACCTCAAAGTTCACTAAGAATCTCGCAAAGGCGCAAAGGAAATAGATCGCTGCGCTGTTAGATCGCTTCGCTGCTAGAAGATAGATGTTAGACTATTTTGTATTTCTTGATATGCATTCGATTTGGATTATGGTATCAGTTTCTCGCAACAATTGAGTATCTCTTCTCTAGCTTCTTGCCTCTGACTTCTAACTTCTTCTTCAAAAATTATTAATCGCATTTCTCACATTCCCGTACTTGTCCAACAATTCTTTAGCTTCTTCATAAGAAATGGACAATTCGCCCATCAGCATATGAATGCCTCTTTTTACGAGCTTGTTATTGCTCAATTGCATGTCCACCATTTTGTTGCCTTTTACTCTGCCCAATTGAATCATCACGGAAGTAGAAATCATATTCAAGACCAATTTTTGAGCAGTTCCGGCTTTCATGCGAGTACTTCCTGTAACAAACTCAGGACCTACAATTACTTCTATGGGAACATCCACCTCTGCCGATAATGGAGAGTCAGAATTACAAACAATGCATGCGGTGAAAATACCATTTGCTTTAGCGCTTTTTACACCACCAATTACATAAGGAGTAGTTCCTGATGCGGCTATTCCAACGACTACATCATCTTCCGTGATTTCATGTGATTTTAAATCTTGCCATGCTTGATTGTTGTCGTCTTCAGCAAATTCTACTGCTTTTCTGATGGCAGAATCGCCACCAGCAATAATTCCGATTACTCTGTCGTGAGCCACACCAAAAGTAGGAGGGCACTCGGAAGCATCGACAATACCTAATCGTCCGCTAGTGCCGGCTCCGATGTAAAATAAACGCCCGCCTTTTTTCATTCGTTCTGCAGCAGCTTGAACCACCAACTCGATTTTGTCCATTACCTTTTCGATGGCATAAGGCACAATTTTGTCTTCCTTGTTGATGTTCGTCAAAAGTTCCTTCACGCTCATTTGTTCTAAATGAGTGTATTTTGAATCGGCTTCGGTTGATTTTGTCATATTACAAAGTAGGGTATTTTTCTTTAAATGAATCTAAAAATGAACGTAAGTTTCCGTTAAATTCAGTCTCAAAAATAGATTGAAAATTAGTTTGTTGTTTATTGTAGGTATTGAATCCTGAGAAGTAAGCATTGTTCAATGGGAAACTGCCATCTTTTAAACTCTGAAAGGCATTGGGAGTCTCGAATTGAATCTGATTTAAAGCAGTTCGAATACTTTTTATTTGTCGCTCTTTTGAGGCAAGTCGTTCATTGATTGGTAATCCAACACTGTTTTCATAATTCAGTTTTAACGCTTCCAGTTCCGATTTCATAAAGTCAATGAATAAATCTCGGTCTTTGCGCTTGTTTAAATAGTCCGCAAGTAGAGTATCTCCTCCAGGATATTGATTCAAAAAAGCTACAGCGCCTTGATGTCCAATAAATGAAGCGAGGTTTTCATTCATTTCGGCGCTATCCTTTACATAGATTGTTGTGTGCGTTAATTCGTGTAGGATGAGGTTGGCCAAATCGCCTTCACTTTTCTCCAGATTGGTAGATAAAATAGGGTCTGGAAACCAACCCAACGTAGACCATGCAGAAACCACATCAATTTCGACATCGTAACCTAAGTTTTTTATCTTCTTTGCTTCGGCTTGCACCAATTCTTTCTTGAAGTATCCTTTGTAAGGAAATCCACCAACAATTGGAAATGTCCATTCGTATGGCGTGAGGTCAAATACCGGTGCAGCTGTAACCACCCATAAAGTAGGTTCTCCCTTTTGATCGTAAAGTGTGGTGTAGTTTTCAGAATCAGTCATTCCTAATTCGCGGATTCCGAACTCTCGAACTTCTTGAATGAATTTTATTTTTTGTTTGAAATTAGCTGAAAAGTTAGGATCACTTAAGAATTCATCGATCGGTTTTGAACCACGAATAATTTTGAGTTGCCCATCTAGTTGAAGGAGTCCATAGTTGATTTCAGAAGCCATTAAACCAATCAAGGCAAATAATAGAATTCCAATGAATCTGAATATAGACGACCTTTTAAACACTTCTCAGAATGTCGATTAAGATTGGTTTTAGTCCACTGAAGAAAAACTCCACAGCGATTACCATCACAATTAATCCCATCAGTCGCATCAGGATTTTATTTCCAGTAGGTCCGATAAACTTAGTAATTTGGGAAGCGCCCCACAACACCACAAATATGATGATGCAAATCAATAACATGGTTCCAATCATAATGGCTTTGTTCTGGAATTGCACGGCATCTTCCATCAAAACAATGGCATTGGTAATGGCTCCAGGACCACAAATCATTGGAATAGCTAAAGGCGTGACAGAAATATCATCGACGTATTCACTGATTTCATTTTTATTGATTTTTATTTTTGTCAATCGTGCTTGAAGCATGTCATAACCCATCATAAAGAAAATAATTCCACCAACTACACGAAAACTATTCACAGAGATACCAAAAAACTTAAATAAAACCTGACCACTAAAAGCGAACAATACCAAGCTCAAAAAAGCAACAATTACTGCTTTAAGTGCTGTTTTAGTTCGTTGTTCTTGATCTAATTGGCTAGTCATTGTTAAAAATACTGGCATGATGCCAATTGGGTTCATTAACGTAATGAAAGAGGTAAAGCAAAGTAGAAAAAAGGAAATTTCTGTAGTCATTATAATAATTTTAAATCCAAACTGGTTTTTACTTCGTAGATGGGGCAGTTAAGGTTAATTAAGGAAAATAACGAAGTCTCATAGATTGGGATGTTTTAAGATTTCGGTTTTTCTTTGTTTTTTGTTTGAGGAAGGCTCTGTTGGTAGCGGAGCCTTCTACTTTTTACCCCTAACGTGTTTTTCTACTTCGTCCCAAGCCTCTGCAGGTACTTTATCCATCAAGGTGAATTCTCCGGCATTGTAAAGCCATTCTCCAGCATCTATCGTCATTACTTCTCCGTTAACATAGGCTGAATACTCCGACATTAAATATGCTGCTAAGTTGGCTAATTCTTGGTGTTCTCCAAATCGTTTGGCAGGAATTCGTTGCAAAGGATCAATCTCTTTCAATACACTTTCTGGGAATAATCTAGAAAATGCTCCTTCTGTGGGAAAAGGCCCAGGCGCAATGGCATTGGCGCGAATTCCATATTTAGACCATTCTGCAGCCAATGATCTAGTCAAGGCTAAAACACCAGCTTTGGCACAAGCTGATGGAACCACGTATCCAGAACCAGTCCATGCATAAGTGGTAACGATGTTCAACATGACTCCCTTTATTTTTTGATCGATCCAGTACTTTCCTAAGGCCAAAGAGAAGTTATAGCTTCCCTTCAAAACGATGTCTACTATTATATCAAATGCTTTTGGTGAAAGTCGTTCTGTAGGGCTAATGAAATTTCCTGCAGCATTATTGACTAATCCATCTACACTTCCAAATTCAGCAATAGCTTGTTTCAAGACTTCATCTACTTCCAATGGCTTTCTAACATCACAAGCTACGGCTAGAATATTTCCACCTGTTTCTGCTTGTAGTTCTTTCGCAGTTTGTTGAATCACTTCGTCTTTTCGACTACAGATGACCACATTTGCTCCGAGTTTCAAAAAGTATGCAGTCATGGATCGACCCAAGCCGGTTCCTCCACCAGTAACAATAATTGTTTTTCCTGCCAATTCCTCGGCTTTAAACATCGGGTCAGTATACTTTATCATCGTTTTTCTTTTTTATCATTTATACCAAAGATGGAGCTTACAATAGACAATACTAAACTGTAAATTAAAGCCCACCAAAATCCATCCACCGCAAATCCATCTATAAAACTATCTACCATTAAAATCATAAAGGCATTTATGGCCAATAAGAACAATCCAAGGGTGAGAATGGTAACTGGAATCGTAATGATGATGAGTAATGGTTTTACAAAGAAGTTGACCAATGCCAATACTACAGCCACAATAATGGCAGTAATGAATCCATCTACATGGACACCTGGTAAAATATAAGCGGATAGAATTACTGCTAATGCGCTTGCGAAAATTTTTCCTACTGTTTTCATATTTATTAATTTTTAAGGACTAACTACTTGCATTAATTGAGCACAAAATATCGCTCCAAAAGTACCAACTGCATATCCAAATACAGCTAACAAAACACCTACAGGAGCAAGTGAAGGGCTAAAAGCCGATGCAACAATAGGAGCAGAAGCTGCTCCACCAACATTGGCTTGACTACCCACAGCCACAAAGAAGAATGGAGCTTTAATCAATTTAGCTACTACTAATAGAATGATAACATGAACCAACATCCAAACCAGTCCAATAGCAAAATACCCCAAATTGTCGAAGATGGCAGTTACGTCCATTTTCATACCAATTGTGGCAACTAATATATAAAGGAATACACTACCAAATTTAGAAGCACCTGCGCCTTCGTAGGATTTTAGTTTTGTAAAACTCATTGCCAAACCTGCAACTGTAGCAATAATTACTAACCAGAAAAATCCACTAGCTAGAGAACTTAAACCATAAGCATCTAGAGTGGATTGATGTTGTTCCATGATTGGCGTGATTAAATCAGAACCAAAGTGTGCCAATGCTGTTCCTCCAAATCCGATCGCAATGATGGCAAACATGTCAGATACGGTAGGGTTTCTGTTTACACTCATTCTATAATCTTCAATTCCTTTCTTCACTTGAGTGATGGCGGAAGAGTCCGCTTTGAAAAATCGATCTACCTTTTCTGAAATTCCTGCACCATACAATAAAAAGGCCATCCAGATATTGGCAACAATCACGTCAACTGTTACCATTGCTGAGAATAATTCATCACTAGGGCCATAAATTTCTTTCATGGCTGTTTGGTTGGCTCCACCGCCAATCCAGCTTCCGGCAACAGTTGATAAACCTCTCCATACTTCGTCTGGGCCAGCTCCTCCAACTAGATCGGGAGCGAAAAAGGAAATCACTAATATAGCTATCGGACCTCCCAATATAATCCCTAAAGTTCCAGTCAAAAACATAATGATGGCTTTGGGGCCTAATTTTAAAATTCCTTTAATATCTATGCTTAAACACAATAAAACCAAGCTGGCGGGAAGTAAATATCTAGAAGCAACAAAATATAAATTAGAAGCTTCAGCATCCACAATCCCAAAAGTGTTAAGCAGACTCGGAATAAAATAGCACAACAATAACGCAGGTATTACAGTATAGAATCGTTGAAGCGATTTGTTTTTACTACTAGAAGTCACAAAGATGACCGCCAAGATGATCATTAATATTCCTAGAATTACTGCGTCGTTGGTAATTAGTACTGACTTTTCCATTCTTATATCTCCGATTTAATTTAATCTGCCAAGATAAGTTTTTTGAAATTTACAATGAATTGTTCAGCATGCTAATTCTTACAAAAAGGAATGTTTAATTTCGTGTTTTTATAAGCGATAGATGGATAGTTTACTTATTGGAAATCGGAACCTAAATGATTTAGTGATTAAGCTAAGTGGCTATAATTATATCATTGTTGATCGTACTTTATCCATAGTAAGCAGCAATAAGTTAGATTTTGAATACTTTCCGATTTACAAGGCCTTTTTTGATTCTGATGAAGAAAAAGATTCGCTCTTAGGCTGCAAAGCTATGTTGCGAGATTTTGTTGATAGAACTTTCAATGGTGTTTTTGATGTGAAAGAAATAAACGGAATAAACCTTTTTTTTATTCCTGTTCAGTTCCAAGAATACATAATTGTATGTAGTACAAGGGTCGTAAAAAAGCGGGAAAGAAGAAGAATCTCTGATAAACAATTTACAGCTGAATCAACCTTTGAGTTGATCTTTACAATAGACGATTTAGGAGTCGTATTAGAACAACTAGGCGTAAATGACTTATTAACTACTGACAAGGTGATAGGAAAGCCCTTTGCAAGTATTTTTGATTCTGAATATACTGATCTGATTCATCAAGCATTTGATAGAGTAAGAAGCTCTGGAAAAATAGAACACCTAAGTTTAGCAAAGGATGCCGAGGGGTTGGTGTTATTTTTTAAGGGGACCTTAATTCTTAATTCTCGAAAAGATTTGATACTAATAGTTCGTGACGATACTGATCGATTAGGAAAAGAGTTTGAATTGAGTTTGAAGAATAAAGCAATTGAAAACTCTCCAATAGGAACCTATGTAATAGATTATGAGAATCAATATTTCTTATACGCCAATAATGCGTACTATGGTATTACTGGATTCAATTCTTCTCAGATAATAGGAGGAGAAATAAGTTTGTTTGACGAGCCATATAGCAGTTTGTTTTTTGTGGGCGAATCTCAAAAGAAAATTGAGAAAAAGTATTTAGATTCAATTAAAAATAAAACACGTTTTGAAGGAATCTTTTTATGTAAAAGAATGAATGGAGAAGAGTATTGGAACAGCATGGTTTCAATTCCTGTATATGATGAAGACCTAAACAAAACAATTTTTGTTGGGATAGTTCAGGACATTACTGAAAGAAGAAAGTCAAATGAGCTATTGATGAGTGCCATTATTAATACACAAGAATCGGAGCGAAGCCGCTTTGCGCAAGACTTACATGATGGTCTAGGTCAAAAATTGCTAGCTGCGAAGATGAATTTATTAGCGATGAAAGGTGATTTATTGGAAGACTCAAAGGTTGGACAATTGCATGAGAAATCGGTAGACCTATTAATGAATGCGATTCATGAAACACGGAATATATCCCATAGCTTAATGTCAAATACCCTAAAAAGATATGGGTTGACTGATGCAATAAATGAAATGATTAGAAGTTTTGTTAACCTGAATGAAATTACAATCAAGGTTGAGAATGAAGTTTCTAAAGAAAGATTTGGATTAGATTTGGAGATTGGAGTGTATAGAATTGTTCAAGAGTTATTTAACAATTCATTAAAACATTCCAAAGCGACTACCATCGACATTCGAATTAAATTACTGACTGATAGTCTATTATTTGTAAAATATAAAGACAATGGAATTGGTTTTAATTTGGAAAAATTAGAATCGAATAAAAAAACAGGTATTGGAATACAAAATATAAAATCGAGAGTGGTCTTTTTAGGAGGACAGTTTTTGATAGAAGCAGCTGAAAATAAAGGATGCTCTTATACTTTGTATTTGCCAATTAAAAGAAATATAGATGAAAAAGAGAATTAGAATATTTTTAGTGGATGATCACGATATTATTCGCGATGGATTAAAGGCATTAATTGGTAATACTCCTTCTATTGATGTGGTGGGAGAAGCTTCTAGCGCAGAAGAAGGCATTCAAAAAATATTAGAGTTGGATGTAGATGTTGTTTTAATGGACATACAAATGCCTGGAATGAATGGAATCGAGGCAACAGAAGAATTGTTGAAAATAAAACCTGATTTAAAAATAATAGCCCTTACGATGCACAATGAAGAAGCCTATATATTGAATATGCTTCAAATAGGAGCAAAAGGATATATGCTAAAAGAAAGTGGTAAGGCTGAATTAATTAAAGGAATTGAAACGGTTTTTAAAGGAGGTAAATATTTAAATAACTCGGTTTCAGTAAAATTAATTGATAATTTAATTTCAGGAAATTCTGATTCAGTGCTATTAAACGAAAATGATGATGCAGCTTTTACAAAAAGAGAATTGCAGATTATAGGGTTTATAGTTAAGGGGCTTACTAGTCAGGATATTTCTGCAGAATTGGATATTTCTAAAAGAACCGTGGAGACGCACAGAAGAAATTTATTTCAGAAGGCAAGAGTTAAGAACTCTATTTCTTTAGTCAAATTTGCTTATGATAATAAGCTGGTAAAGCGTTAGTCTTTAATGATGTTTAGGAGGGTTTTTAACTCTCCTACTTTGTCCATTACACCTGCTTTCCCAAAACAAAAAATAAGGTTGTTGAGCAATCGTTCAATAACCGTTTGGTTGGAGCAGGGTAGGAAATACGTTTCATCTTCTTCAATTTTTAATTGGGAAAGAAATGTCTTGATTTCTTCTTCATTAAAAATAGTTCCTCCATTGAAAGGGTTGACATAAAAAAGAACATCTTCTTGTAGGAATTCATCTACAAAGTCTTCAGGAAGAATGGTGTAAGCTAGAACGAAATGTTCAGGTAGGTTAACCCCGTAAATTGGGATTTTGAGTTCTTTTGCGATAATTAGATAAATCAAAGACAAAGAAATTGGGTTGCCTTTTTTACTTTCTATTACATGATTGATGAAGCTGTTCTGAGGAGAATGGAAGTTCTTTTTATTACCCGAGAATCCATAAATTTCAAAAAGAACTCTCCCAACAATTTTAGCTTTTTCTAAAGCCGTATAATTAGGGTTTAATTCTAACCACACCTCTTTCACCAATTGCTCAAAAAAACGTTCAACTTCTCCTACATCTAGATCCGGATATTGATATCGAGCTATTATTAAAGCTCCATCCAGTAGATCCTTTCCTTGGCTGTTTTTCCATTGGGCAAGATCTTTTTGAACGCGATCAAATTGAATTTGATGTATCAAATTTTCAATCCGCAATTGGAGTATATTATTGAAAGAATTGCCCCATGCATATTCTAAAATTGGCACAATATCATTTCCGATAAGTTTTAATTCTTGCTCAACTTGAGAGAATATAAACTCATCGGGGTCATCCAACAATTCTATAAGCGCTTTAATTTTAGTGTCCGAGTGCATTGCAACAAAAATACAACGCTTTTAAAGCGGAAACCGTTGTGATTTTCTGATTTATTAACCTTTAGTTGTTAATCGAGCCAATACTAACTGAATTAGCTCATTCATAGCTGGATGGTAATCTTTACTGAATTCGTTGGCTAATCTATTGGCAACGATTACACATAGGGTACAAGCTTCATGTCCTAATAGTCGACTAAGTCCATACAAAGCAGAGGTTTCCATCTCGAAATTTACTACTTTTTCACCTTCATATTTAAATGCAGAAAACTTATCATTTAATGTTGGATCGTTCAATTCTAGGCGTAGAACTCGACCTTGTGGGCCATAAAACCCAGGCGCTGTAGCCGTAATTCCACTGCTTATGTCTTTACCTAACTTCTTAATTAATAATTCTGAACCTTTTACTAAGTAGGGCTTTGTAATCTTAGGACTATAGTTAGTTTGTGCTAAAATTTCATTCAATAAGATAGATTCTTCAACGGTAGGCTCGAATTGGTAAAAATTTAAAAGACCATCCATACCTAAACCATATTTGCTCATCACGAAAGAATCCACCGGTAATTCCTTTTGCATGGCTCCGCAAGTTCCAATTCGTACAATTTCTAGTGAAGTTAACTCTTTCTTTACTGTTCTGTTTTCTAGGTTAATATTCACTAATGCATCCAGTTCATTCAATACAATATCAATATTGTCGGTGCCAATTCCTGTGGCAATTGCAGAAACCCTTTCGCCATTAAAAATACCTGTGTGTGTGACAAACTCACGGTTAGAAATTTTACATTCGACTGAATCGAAATAGGAAGAAATCAAGGCCACTCGTCCTGGGTCACCAACCACAATTATTTTTTTACCAATATTTTCTGGTTTTAATTTTAAGTGATAAACAGAACCATCTGGATTCAATACCAATTCGGAAGGGGCTAACTTTTTCATCTAATTTTATTAAAAATGTCTAATTACTGCAAAGAAAAAGAAATAAACAGTTTTATGGGTAAATGCTTCTTACTATCTTTGGTAGGTAATCATATAGTATCTTAATAAAATAAATAATATGGAAAGCCAAGTTGTCATTAAAAAAATATTAATCCCATTAGATTTTTCCGAAACTTCAATGTTAGCCCTAGAGCACGCAACGAATTTAGCAAAGATTGAAGATTCGAAAGTTATTTTGATTCATGTTTTAAAGTCAGGCTCCTATAGTAATATTTTACCAAGTATCACTGGCGAAGGTGTCGGTGTAGTGTTACGAGATGAAATTTCATCCAAAATGAATGAAATTGGGAATAAGTTTAAAGCAGAAACTGGAGTTGATTATGAAATAGTTCTTGCTGAGGGAAATGTAGCTAGTCAGGTAGTTGATACCGCTCATGAGTTAGAAGTTGATTTAATAATGATGGGTACACATGGAGTGAGTGGTTTCCAAGAATTTTTTATGGGAAGCAATGCTTACAGAGTTTTTACAGCAGCAATGTGTCCTGTATTAACAGTACAGTCACATGCTAAAAGTTTAGGCGCGAAGAAAATAATGTTGCCACTAGATAGTTCACCACATACAAGAGACAAAGTGAGATATGCAGTAGCCATGGCCAAAGCATTTGATTCAGAAATATTAATCCGCGCGCTTATCACTCCAAACCATGAAGAAGAAAAGAACATTTTTAATTTAAAAGTTCAACAGACCGAAGAGCATCTGGCTAATCATGGGGTTAAATATTCATCCGATTTTATCTATGGAGACGATATCGCTGAAATGACATTAGAAGAAGCAAAAAAGGAAAAGGCCGACTTAATAATTATTATGACCGAACAAGAGGCTTCCACTGGGTTGTTCATTGGTCAATATGCACAGCGCATTGTGAATCATTCTAGAATCCCGGTTCTGGGAATTACTCCATTGGGAATTGTACAATCATTTTCTCAAAGAAACTTAGGTGGTGATTATCGCCCTTTTGGATTATAATTTATTTTAACATTCACAGGGGGCAAATTTGCCCCCTTTTTTTATATCCATCCATGAAAGCAGAGATTATTACCATTGGTGATGAAATTTTAATAGGGCAGACCATCGATAGCAATTCTGCCTATATGGGGAAAGCTTTGAATTTTATTGGTGTTTCGGTAAATAGAATTACCTCAATTAGCGATACCAAAGAAGAGATTATTAACGCCATTGAAGAGGCTCATACCCGCTGTGATTTGGTAATTACTACAGGAGGTTTAGGTCCTACTCGAGACGATATAACCAAAGTTACTTTAGCTGAATATTACAAGACAGAGTTAGTAACCTATCCTGAAATAAGAGCCTTTATCAAAGACATTTTTGAAAAAAGAGGTTTACCGATTTTGGAGGTTAATTTAATTCAAGCTGACTTACCAAAAGATTGTCATATCATTCCTAATAAAATAGGAACCGCTAGTGGTATGTGGTTTGAACGTAATGGGAAAGTAGTTGTTTCCTTGCCCGGAGTGCCATACGAAATGGAGTATTTAATGCAAAATGGCGTTTTGGATAAAATTCAAGAAACATTCACTACTCCCAATGTAATTCATAAGACAGTAATGACTTCAGGAGCCGGTGAATCATTTTTAGCCGATCGGATTAAAGATTGGGAAGATACCCTAGATGCGGAAGATATCCATATCGCTTACTTGCCATCTAGTGGAGTTGTGAAAATTCGATTAAGTATCATTTCAGATGATAAAGCAGATGCACAGGAAAGAATAGACCGTAAAATAATGGAATTATTGCAACTAATTCCTGAGTATGTCTATGGGTATGACGACGAACTTTTAGAGGCAGCAATTGGAAGTTTATTAAGAAATGCTGAGGCTACTTTGGGAACTGCAGAAAGTTGCACTGGTGGTTATTTGTCTCATTTGATTACGTCGATCCCTGGGAGCTCTAATTATTATTCAGGTAGTTTGATTACTTATACCAATGAACTTAAAATAAAAGAGCTATCCGTTAAACCTTTTGATCTTTTAAAGCACGGTGCAGTTAGCCAACAAGTAGTAGAACAAATGGCAAAAGGGCTTAAAAAACGGTTGAACGTAGATTATGCGTTGGCAACTTCTGGAGTCGCTGGTCCTGACGGCGGTTCAGACGAAAAGCCAGTAGGAACTGTTTGGATTGCTTTGGCTACACCAGATGGTAGATTGATTTCAAAATTGTTAAAGCTTGAGAAAGATAGGGGTCGAAATATTCATCGTTCTGCTATAGGGGCTTTAAATTTATTGCGATTGGAATTAACTAGAAATTAAAATTATGACAGCTTTGAAAGTAGGAGCAGAGGCTCCAGATTTTTCATTATACGATCAAAATTCAGTGATTCATCAATTGTCTGACTTTAAAGGCGAATGGGTGGTTCTTTATTTTTACCCCAAAGACGATACACTAGTTTGCACCAAACAAGCCTGTGCATTTAGAGATCATTATGAAGATTTTAAAGACGAAGGCGCAGTTGTAATTGGAATTAGTTCAGACGATCGAATTAGTCACAATAAATTTGTGGAGAAACACAACTTGCCTTTTGTCCTATTAAGTGATGAAGATGAGGTGGTGAGGAAAGAGTATGGAGCCAAATCACTATTTGGCCTCATTCCATCGCGCATTACTTATGTGATAAATCCTAAAGGAATAATAGAAATGGTTTTTAACTCTCTATTTGGTGATGAAGAGCATGTAAACAGATCTTTAGCGTTGATTCGTAGTTCGGAATAAATCTCTAAGGAGTTACAATAGCACCTCTTTTTGAAATCGCTGAAATACTAAAAGCACCCAACATTTTCTTTTGAGGTCGGTTATTTGCATCTAGAATATTTCCGTAAACATTTGCAGGTGGAGTAGCAAACAATCCTCCATTGTTTGTTTGAACGGAAACAGCCTCTAAAAACTCATGAATTTCCTCATTAATACTTAAAAGTTCTACTCTAATGCTATCATTTAGTTGATAGTATGTATCATTTTCATTGATAGTAAAAACCCGAAGAGGAAATATAAACAGTTTACCATCATCCGCTAAATCGCCAAATGCTGCATCTTTATCGGTCAAACTAAAGTTGCCTTCGCCACCAACCCTCTTTCCATTTTGGTAAGCTTTTATCCAATAAAAGTCAGTGCGGTTAGGAATGTCCGTCGCAAAAAATTCGGCAGTATATCCATCATCTTCATCTTCTTTCGGATCATCATCATATTCAAATGCAATACTATCAATTGGAGGTACAGGATTTAATAAAGAAGTGGCAGTGAAAAACTCGTTACCTATCGTCACGTTTAGGGTATAGGTCACTCCAATGCTGTCTATTTTTTCTCCAGCAAAAGAGGGTGTCCAAATGTAATACCCGTTGATATTTTCCGTAAAATTATACAATGACCCATCGCTTCCAGCTACAGTAACAGTAGCGCCTTTAATAGATGGTGCTAAGCTGTTATCAAAGTAAGGAGCTGTAGTTGTAAGTCTAATAAGCTGTTGTTTGCTTTCATTAGTAATAAAGGCATCGGCAACATATAATGTTTCTCCTTCTTGTAGGTCAATGTCTACAACATCCTCACAAGAGACAAGTGAGATACTTAGAATCAAAAGGAATATTAATTTTGTTTTCATAGTCTTAAAAATTAAAGTTGTAGGAAATAGCAGGAACCAATGTGCCAATTACAGAGAATTGAACCGCTTCTGTATTTGCTGGATAGTCTTCGCTTTGTTGGAAATAAATACTAAATGGATTTTTTCTAGCGTACAAATTGTACACTGAAAATACTAGCTCAGAATCCCACTTTTTTGTCTTATCCGGGTTTAAATTAAGGGTTGCTGAAATATCCAATCGATGATAAGCCGGAATTCGAACATTGTTTCTACTTTCTTCAGAATTGTGAGGAATCACCGCACCTTGCACCTCATATCGACTAGTAGGAAATGTAGTTGGGGTTCCTGAAGACAATACAAAGTTTGCAGAAAAGCTCCATTTCTTCGACAAATCATAGCTTCCTACTACATTTAAGATGTGGGTTTTGTCAAATCTTGTGGCGTACCATTCATTGTTGTTAATACCGTCTACCTTTCTTTCACTTCTGGAAAGAGTATAGCTGATAAATCCATTAAATTGTCCTTTTACTTTTTTCAAATATAATTCTAAACCATAGGCTCTACCATCTCCACTTAATAAATCTGCATCTAGGTTTTGGTTAAAAAATATATTTGCATTGTCAATATAATCTATTTGATTTTGAAAGTCTTTGTAGAAGACTTCTGCTGAAGTTTCATAAGTGTTTTTCTTCAAATTTCTAAAATATCCTACGGCCACTTGATCCACCAATTGTGGCTTGAGGTTATTGTTTGTCGGCAACCAAATGTCAACAGGAGTTGAAGCCACAGTATTAGAAATTAAGTGAAGATACTGTGCCATTCTGTTGTAGCTTCCTTTAACAGAACTCACTTCATCAATCGAATAGTTGATAGAAAAACGAGGCTCAGGATTAATGTATGAGGCAATTACTTCATTATCGTCGTAGGTTTCTATCCGATCTAATTCTTTGCGCACCCCCGCTGTAGTATCTCGATAATACCTCGCCTCTCCTTTACCTAGTTGAGCAAAATTGGAAAGTCGAATCCCGTATTGCAAGGTTATTCTCGAACCAACCTTTTGTTCATTTTGAAGATACACAGCGCTCTCAATGGCATATTTTTCAGGTAGCGTAATCGAACTTCCATCACCACCAGTAGTAAAAGAAGCATCAGCCGGTTTGAAAACGTAATAAATAGCTTGGCCTCCAAACTTCAAGGTGTTCTTATTATTTATAAAATACGTGAAGTCCGGCTTTGCACTGTAATTGATAATTTTTGAGTTCCAATCGAAGTTATCCAATGGTTCTTCTGGAATATTTACTCCTAGTTTATAATCGTAATTGCTGTAATAGGCTGATAAGTTTAAGAAAAGTTTCTCATTGAAAATGTGATTCCACCGCAAGGTAGAAGTGGCATTACCCCAGTCAAAAAAGAATCCACTTCCAAAGACATCCCTTCCAAAAAATCCGGAGAGATACAGTCTGTTCTTATCGTTAATTTGGTAATTAACCTTTGCGGTCAAATCATAAAAATAGAACTTGCTGTCTTTTAAATCATCTCTTAAAAAAGGTTTTGCTAGTATGTCAGCATAGGAACGACGGCCTGCAATTAGAAAAGAAGCTTTGTCTTTCTTAATAGGACCTTGTAAAGCCAATCGGCTAAAAATTAATCCAACACCTCCTGAGCCTTCAAATTCTTTTGAGTTTCCTTCATTCATTCTAACATCCAATATGGAAGAAAGCCTGCCACCATATTCAGAAGGAATCCCACCTTTTATAAGAGTAACATTTTTAACCGCATCAGGATTAAATACAGAAAAAAATCCCAATAAGTGAGACGAGTTAAACACTGGTGCTTCATCTAAAAGAACCAAGTTTTGGTCGATACCACCACCACGAACATTAAATCCTGTGCTTCCTTCACCAACGGTACTAACCCCCGGCAGCAATTGAACACTTTTGATCACATCAGCTTCTCCTAGAAGTGCTGGAATCTTCTTGATTTGTTTTGAATCCATTTTTGCGACGCTCATTTCCACTTTGGTCACATTGGCATCACTTCTTTCACCTGTTACTATTACTTCGCCTACTTCATTTGCTCGTTCAGCTAACTCTATGTTATACTGACCGTTAGTAGAGAAGTCAATCGTCTTGACTTGATCTTCAAAACCTATAAAGGAATAAGTGATTTCGTGTGTCCCTTTTGGTAAAGTCAAGGAATAAAATCCGTAAACATTAGCAGTGGTTCCCATTGAAAGAGATTTAGAGTATACAGAAGCCCCAATCAGCTCTTCACCATTGCTCGCAGATTTTATGGTTCCACTGATCGTGAATTTTTCTTGAGCAAAGGTGTTGAGGGATAGTAAGAAAAGAAAGGTAATTGAAAGGTATTTCATTGTTTCATTTTTGAAAGCGCAAATGTAATGGTTCAAATATTAACTAGGGATTAAATTTTACGAACTGCTTGTCAAACAGATGAACGGTATTTTGGTTCTCGTTTTTAACCAAAAAAAAACCTTTGCTTGCAAGCAAAGGTTTTTTTAATCAAGCAATTTGATCTATTTATTTTTTTACAATAATCTTTTCTTTGATTCTTGCAGATTTTCCTGTTAATTCTCTCAAGTAGAAAATACGAGCTCTTCTAACATGACCTTTCTTAGTAATTTTAATTCCTTCTATGAAAGGTGAGTTGCAAGCAAAAATTCTTTCTACACCAACACTACCTGACATTTTTCTTACTGTAAATGTCTCAGTGTTTCCGCTGCTTCTTCTTTGAAGAACTACTCCTTGAAAAGTTTGAACTCTTTCCTTGTTTCCTTCTTTAATCTTATAGTCTACAGCAATTGTATCTCCTGCTCTAAAATTAGGGATGCTGTTGTTGCTGCTTAAATCGTTTTCAACAAATTGTATTGCGTTCATATCTTGTAAACTTTACCTCTAATAAAATTGGTCTGCAAAAGTAGCTATTAAAATTAAATCTGCAAACTACTCTGATGAATTATTTTTCAATAAATCTGGACGTCGAGTTAAAGTTCGCTCCATTGCTTGCTCGTGCCGCCATTCTTCTATCTTTTTATCGTCTCCTGAACGCAAAATTTCTGGAACCTTTAGTCCGTTGAAGTCTGCTGGACGAGTATAAACTGGAGGAGCCAATAGATTATCTTGGAAAGAATCGCTCAAAGCAGAGGTCTCATCATTCAAAACTCCGGGCAATAATCGAATGATGGCATCAGACAATACTGCTGCTGGTAATTCGCCACCCGAAAGCACATAATCACCAATCGAAATTTCTAAAGTAACGTAATGATCCCGAATTCGTTGGTCGATTCCTTTATAATGGCCTGCCAAAATCATTAAATTGCCTTTTAAAGAAAGTTGGTTGGCTAGTTGCTGATTCAATCGCAAACCATCAGGGGTCATGAAAATTATTTCATCGTAACTTCTTTCCGATTTCAAATGTTCAATGCATTTTGAGAATGGAACAATGGACATCACCATTCCAGCTCCACCACCGTAAGCGTAGTCATCCACTTGCTTGAATTTCTTTTCAGAGTAATCTCTTAAATTGTGCAAATGAATTTCTACCAATCCTTTCTCTTGTGCTCGCTTTAAAATGGAAGCAGAAAAAGGGCTCTCTACTAATTCAGGTAAAACGGTAATGATGTCAATTCTCATTTTATACTTTCAATAATGGAAGCGACAAAGTTATACCAATTAACCTTTTAAACTCTGCCTAAACTATAAAACATTTTTATTTAAAAGGTATAATTGGTAAATGCCGAGCTACTAACAAACGAGTTTATGAGCGTTTATTCTCTGCACAAAAAAACATTGAGCAATACAACCGCACTTAATAAAGACTTTAAGTAAATGAAGAAAAGGTATACTACAACTTGTCCGCCTTTGGAGGATTTGATAGTGCAATCGGTATTAATGGAACCAAAATAAATAGACGGTAATTCTATTTTAATACTTTTGCAGCATGCAAGAACATCCAAAAGTTATATTAAGAGCCATGGAGCCCCAAGATTTGGAGTTGCTTTTTCAATGGGAAAATAACCCAGACAATTGGCCTGTAAGTGGAACGCTTGCCCCATTTTCGAAATATACGTTGACGCAGTTCATTGCTTCTCCTCAAGATATCTTCACCAATAAACAATTGCGTTTGATGATTTCACTCAAGGATTCGAATCGATGCATCGGTTGTGTTGATTTATTTGAGTACGAAGTGTTGAGTAGGAGAGCTGGTGTGGGAATATTGATCGCAGATGAAATCGACAAAGGCAAAGGGTATGGGAAAAGTGCGTTAGCAGCGCTGTCTACTTATGCAAAAAATACGTTGAATTTGCACCAGCTTTTTTGCAATATAATGCTAGACAATAAAGCAAGCCTAAAATTGTTTGAGCAATCGGGTTTTGAGTTAATAGGGGTGAAGAAAGATTGGCAATTGATCCAAGGAAAGTGGGTAGATGAAGCAATGTATCAAAAGAAATTATGAAGAAAAAAGGAAGCGCTGTCAAAAAGGCCATTTTTATCGCTTTGGCGATTTTTATAGTGATAGGAGTGGTGATAGGTATGATTATTTATGAGAAAGTATTTATGCCCAATGTGAAAATTAAGGAAACGACTTACCTATATATAAAGACAGGTTCTGGGCTTTCAGATGTTCAGGAAAGTTTGTACAATCAACAAATAGTAGAAGATACGGCTAGTTTTAAGTGGGTCGCTGAAAAGAAAAATTACAACAAACACGTTTATCCAGGTCGATATAAAATAGAGCGCAAAATGAACAATAATGAATTGGTGGATTTATTGCGATCTGGAATTCAGGAGCCCATTCAGTTGACATTTAATAATGTTAGAACTAAAAAAGAATTGGCAGCTAAAGTGTCGACCTATATTGAAGCGACAGAATCTGAAATTTTAACATTGCTGAATAGCGATGAATTGGCTAAGAGTTATGGATTCAATAGTCAAACGTTTATAAGTCTTTTCATTCCTAATTCTTATGAGTTTTATTGGAATACGACTGCCGAGGGATTTATAAAGCGAATGGCGAAAGAATACAAGAATTTCTGGAACGAAAGTAGAATTGCAAAAGCGAATGCGTTAGGCATGAAACAGTCTGAAGTGTCTACTTTAGCTTCGATTGTTCAAGCAGAGCAATTGATGCGTCCCGATGAACGTCCTAGAATAGCAGGATTGTATTTAAATCGACTAAAGTTGGGAATGCGATTGCAGTCGGATCCGACTTTAATTTTTGCAATTGGAGATTTTACCATTAAAAGAGTGCTGAATAAAGACATGGCGATTGATTCAAAGTACAATACCTATTTATATGCTGGATTACCCCCTGGACCAGTTAATGTTCCTGAAATTTCTTCCATTGATGCCGTATTGAACGCTGAAAAGCACAATTACCTATACATGTGTGCCAAAGCAGACTTTACTTCTTACCATAATTTTGCGACCAATTTGGCGCAGCACAATGTGTATGCAAAGGAGTATCAAAGGGAGCTTAGCCGTAGACGGATAAATCGATAATTTTGTATATTTGTCGCCGCTTGAGAAAATAGATGAAAATTAGATATTTAGATATATTATTATGACAAAAATTAAATTTGGTACAGATGGTTGGAGAGCAATTATTGCTAAAGATTATACGGTAGAGAATGTAGCTCGTGTGAGCATTGGAACAGCCAATTGGTTGAAATTGAATTTTGAAAATCCATCAGTGGTAATTGGCCACGATTGTAGATTTGCTGGTGAATTATTTGCAGAGACAGCAGCTAAGGTATTGGCTGATTCTGGTGTAAAGGTTTACATCGCTAAAGGATTTGTTTCGACTCCGATGGTTTCCTTAGGAACATTGAAAATGAAAGCAAGTTTAGGAGTGGTAATTACTGCTTCACATAACCCGCCTTCTTACAATGGATTTAAATTGAAAGGACATTTCGGTGGCCCATTGTTACCTGCACAAGTGCAAGAAGTGGAAGATTTAATTCCTGATGAAAACACCATTGATTTAGATGCTATTCGATGGGACGAATTGGAGAAGAAAGGGAAAGTTGAGTACATTGATTTAGAAACAATGTATGTAGATCATGTGGAAGCGAATTTCGACATGGAAGCCATTCGAAATACGGACATGCATTTTGCATTTGATGCCATGTTCGGAGCAGGACAAGATGTGATGCGACGATTATTGCCGGACATAACCTTTATGCATTGCGATTACAATCCAGGTTTTGAAGGACAAGCGCCTGAGCCGATTCACAGAAACTTAACAGAGTTTTCTGAGTTGTTGAAACTCTCTGAAGGTGATTTAGATTGTGGTTTAGCAGTGGATGGTGATGCCGATAGAATTGGTTTATACAATTCAAGAGGAGAGTTTATTGATTCTCATCACATTATTTTATTACTGACTTATTACCTGGCCAAAGAAAAGAAAATGACGGGTAAAGTGGTGAACGCATTTTCAGTTTCACCAAAAGTGAAAAAGTTATGCGATGCTTTAGGCTTAGAATACCAAGTCACTAAAATTGGCTTTAAATACATTGCAGGCCACATGGTTTCTGAAGATGTCTTGGTTGGTGGAGAAGAATCAGGCGGAATTGCTATTAAAGGACATATACCTGAAAGAGATGGTATTTGGATGGGCTTAGTAATTTGGGAATACATGGTGAAGTCAGGTAAATCATTGGATGATTTGATTGACGAAGTTTATAAAATCGTGGGTGCTTTCAAATTTGAGCGTATTGATTTGCATTTAGAAGAAAGCGATAAATTAAGAATCATGCAGAATTGCATCGATGGAAAATACAAGAACTTTGGAGATTACAAAGTTGAAAAAGTAGAAGACATAGATGGCTTTAAATTTTACTTCGCGAATGACGAATGGGTAATGATTCGTCCTTCTGGTACTGAACCAGTATTAAGAACCTATGCTGAATCAAAAACGACTGAAGGTGCTTTTGCTATTTTGAAAGCAACACATGAAGCGTTTTCTACCAAATAACCTTTTGAAAGGTATATTTGGTGAATGCCGACATACTAGTAAACAAATAGTGATGCAATAACATGTCGTCATTTGGAGGATTTAATAGTTAAGTCGGTATAAGAAATAAGAGTAAACTATATAAAAATAGAAAGGCTGCATTAGTTGATGCAGCCTTTTTTGTTGTTAAAGTGTATTATTTTAATTCAACCTATAAGGCGTAATAAACCGAAATGGATCGATATCTACTTCAAAAAGGTTTTCTTCTTTCAAGTTTTTGAATAAATATTTTCCTTTCATCATACCCACATCTGAATGCAGCCTGCAAGCAGATTGATAGGTATATTTCTCAGAAGGTAAAATGATGGGTTGTTGTCCAACAACGCCTTCTCCATCTACCGAATATTGCTGACCATTAGAATCTAAAATGTCCCAATGCCGCCGCAACAATTGAAAAGGTTGATCTGAATTGTTCTCAATCGTTATAAAATAATCAAAGTAATACACCGCATTTAATGGAACAGATTGCTCTGAATTAAATCGAGTAATGGTACTGATTTTTATATTGTTGGTTAACTTGCTTACCATAACTTCTAGTTTTGGATGACACTCAAATTTAGCGAAATAATCATTAATTAAAATACAAACTAATTAATTGGTCATATACCGTTCCTTGAGGGCGGTGATAAACGAAGATGTAATAATCGTTTTGAGTTTCAAAATGAGAACCTTCAACGGTAAATACGTCACCTTCTTTTTCTCCATCCGGCAAAAACACATATAAATAGTTGTAATATCCTTGTTTTAGAAATGGGGAGGCTTTGTAGGCTTTATTTTCGTAATCGTATTGCATTTTAAATTCTTCATCAAACTCCCAATTGGTTAATCGACCAAAAACGTATAGATTTCCATTAGCTAATGGTTGATCCATCTTTAAATTGAAATGAACTTTTGCATAATCGGCTTCATTAAAGCTGTCTCTACTGTCGTCTCGCTTTATCAAGAACTGACCATTCAAATCTTGAGCAGTTAAATAACGAATGTGTGCTCGGGAGTTTTCTTGAAGCAGGTAAACATGGTTTTTGTTGTCCTCTTCATAAACGATGTCTTCCACATTGATCGATTGGTAGCGCAAGTCTTTAATGTCGAAGTTTCGGAACTCATTACCGGCCCAAAATAAATTTTTATCCTCGTAGTTATAATCCAATTCTCCACCTTTCATGTAAAGTGGTTTAAGTCCTGTAATGGCGTTATCCCACCTGAAGTTCTGGCGAACAACGATGTTTAAATCTTGGTATGGATCATTGATGGTGTAGTTTGGATGGAATATGGAAAAGTCAACTTCATGTTTAAAATCTCTATAACGAGCCAATGTAGCTGCTTTTACATTCGCAACAACCTCTACCTTATTGTCTACAATATAAAACTGTTTGGTCAATAAAATATCTTCTTCATTTCCATTGGTGTATACTTTTAATAAATAGTTCCCTGATTTTATAAAGTTAAAATTTGCATTGGGGAAGTTAAGTTGGTAATTGATATAGGGCTGAGTGGTATTGAAGGAGAATTTATAATCTTCTATAAAACCACTTGCAAATCCACTCATGTATTCTGGTTGAATTAATATGGATGGTTCCCAATTCGCATTGCAATGCACAAAGCTGTAATTATAGGTTTCAAACTTTTTTCCCAATACATCAAAACTCAAAGTTAATTGCTCATTGCCTCTCATAAACAAAATCGGATAAGTCATCTGATCGTCTTTCTGAAAGAGCTTTACCGATTTAACATTGTCTTTGTAAACATGATCCTCGTATCGCAGAAAGTTGTCTTCGTAGTAATCTGTTGGTTTAGAAGTCGCAGTTGATTCTTTAATTTCTTTAGGCGGCTTGCTCGCCTTTTTCGCGGGATTACAAGCAAATAAAATGACACACAATAAACTTAGTTGGACGTTTCGCATTTAAACTATTTTGAATAGAAAACAAATATATTCAAACCAATTTTAAAACGATTTGTTTCTCTCATTATTAGATACAACAAAGGGTGTTGTTTAGTATTTTTTATGAAACATTAAATGAATGTTAAAATTGTTCATTAAAAGTTTTACAAAAATACTTGCCTATAGTTTAGTAATAATTAAATTTGCGCCCGATTTGTATATTGAAACAATTACTATGTCAAGAGAGATAAAAATCAAACGCGGTAAAGACATTAAGCTAGTAGGTTCTGCAGAGAAGATACATGCCAATGGTTTACGTTCAGAAACGGTAGCCTTGAAGCCATCAGACTTTATTGGAATTCGACCGAAAATGCTGGTAAAAGAAGGTGATCTGGTAAAGGCAGGAACGCCACTATTCTTCGATAAAAACAACGAGGCGGTTAAATTCGTGTCACCTGTAAGCGGAAAAGTTGCTGAAATTAAAAGAGGCGCGAAGCGTGTTATTTTAGAAGTGATAATTACTGCTGATCAGGAAGTTTCTTACGAGAAATATGAAACTGGCGGAAATTTGTCAGGCGATAAAGTAAAAGAGTTGATGCTTTCTTCTGGTCTATGGCCGATGGTAAGACAGCGTCCTTTTGATGTTATCGCTAATCCTAACGAAGCGCCAAAAGCCATTTTTATCTCCGCTTTTGATTCAAGTCCTTTGGCTCCTGATTATGACTTTATTTTACATGGTCAGTCAGCAGCATTTCAAGCAGGAATTGATGCCATTGCAAAGTTAACAACTGGTAAAGTGCATTTGAATATCAATGGCGCAACGAGAGCAGACGATGCTTTTACAGCAGCTAAAGGTGTTCAATTGAATAAGTTTGTTGGGCCGCACCCTGCAGGAAACGTGGGAGTTCAGATTCATCAATTAGAGCCACTTTCTAAAGGAGAAACCATTTGGTTTGTGAATCCACAAGATGTGGTAACGATAGGTAAATTCTTCATTTCAGGACAATACGATGCATCAAGGATAATTGCATTAACAGGTTCTGAAGTTTCAAATGCAAAGTATTACAGAACTATTATAGGAGCGTCAGCTAAGAGCATTTTTACTAATAATGTAAAAGAAGGTTCAAATAGATATATCTCAGGGAACGTATTGACAGGTACAAGAATTGAAATGGATGGGTATTTAGGTTTCTATAACCACCAATTCACAGTGATTCCTGAAGACCACAGTCCTGAGCTGTTTGGATGGATTATGCCAAACTTTGGAAAGTGGAGTAATTCAAGAGCATTATTTTCTTGGTTAATGCCAAACAAAGAGTATAAGCTAGATTCTAAAATGAATGGTGAAGAAAGAGCTTTTGTAGTTACCGGACAGTATGAAGAAGTTTTTCCTTTTGATATCTACCCACAGCAATTGATCAAGTCAATTATGATTGACGATGTTGAGGCAATGGAAGAGTTGGGAATTTACGAAGTAGCACCTGAAGACTTTGCGCTGTGCGAAGTAGTTTGTACTTCTAAATTGCCATTGCAATCTAAAGTTAGAGAAGGTCTTGAGAAATTAAGAATTGAATCGTTATAAATTATTATCTAAAAGATATACAAAGTGAATATATTTAGAAAGTTATTAGATTCTGTAAAGCCAAATTTTGAGAAAGGTGGTAAGTTGGAGAAGTTTTATCCAGCTTATGACGCATTCGAAACATTTTTGTTTGTTCCAGGACATACGGCTAATACAGGTGCACACATTCGTGATGCAATAGATTTGAAAAGAACAATGATCACAGTAGTGATCGCGATGATTCCAGCATTACTTTTTGGAATCTGGAATACAGGATATCAGCACTTTTTGGCATTAGGCCAGCCAGATGCTGCATTTATGGACATGATTGCATTTGGAGCTATGAAAGTACTTCCTATTGTTATCGTTTCTTATGCGGTAGGTTTAGGTGTCGAATTTATTTTCGGGATTATAAATGGTCACAGTATTAACGAAGGGTTCTTAGTAACAGGGATGCTGATTCCATTGTGTTTACCAATTGGTATTCCTTTGTGGATGGTTGCCGTAGCTACTATCTTCGCTGTTGTGATTGGTAAAGAAGTTTTCGGTGGAACCGGAATGAACATTTTGAACGTTGCCTTAACTGCTCGTGCGTTCTTATTCTTTGCCTATCCTACATTAATGTCAGGTGACAAAGTTTGGATTGACACAACGACTGCTGCAGGTGAAACTTTAGCTGATGGATATACAGGAGCTACTTTGTTAGCTCAGTCTACCGAAAGTGCAACGACTTATGTCAATGCAGCAGGTGTTCAGTTTACTGATATTTTTTCAGCGGCATTCATGGGAACCATTCCTGGATCAATTGGAGAAACATCTACTTTGGCCATCTTAATTGGTGCAGCTATCTTAATTTATACCGGTATTGGTAGTTGGAGAATTATGTTGTCAGCCGCTATTGGTGGATTAGTAATGTCATTAATTTTTAATGCATTTGCAGTGAATCCATTTATGGAAGTTCCTGCTATCAATCAATTGGTTTTTGGTGGTTTTGCTTTTGGAATTGTATTCATGGCTACTGATCCTGTTACTGCATCACAAACAACTCGTGGTAAATGGATCTATGGATTCTTGATCGGAATCTTTGCGATCATGATTCGTGTGTTTAACCCGGCATACCCAGAAGGAGTAATGTTAGCAATTCTATTTTTAAATGTAATGGCACCACTTATTGACCATTATGTAATCAGAGGAAACGTTAGCAAGCGATTAAAAAGAGTAAAAGTAGCTGCATAAGCGAATAAAAAATAAAAGACATGGATGTAAATAAGAATAGTTATATTTTCGGCTTCTCTGCAATCTTGGTGATTGTAGTGGCTGCGATACTTTCATTTGCTGCAGAAAGCTTAAAGCCGATGCAGACCGAAAATGTAAGAATCGAAAAAATGCAAAATATCTTGGCTTCAGTAGGTGTTGAAGCAACTCCAGAAGAAGCAGGTAAGATGTTTGATCAATACATAGTAGACCAAAAATTATTGAGCTTTGAAGGTAAAGTAGTTGAAAATGAAAATTTAACTGCATTTGATATTGATGCTGTAAAACAGTACAAAGACAAGAACTTGACTGAATCAGAAAAGTATTATCCTTTGTTTACTTTTCAAGATGAAGAAGGAAAGAAATTCATTGTTCCAATGGCAGGTAAAGGTCTTTGGGGTCCAATCTGGGGATATGTTGCATTTTCGGATGATATGAATACCATCGTAGGGTCTACATTTGATCACAAATCAGAAACTCCAGGTTTAGGTGCTGAGATCAAAGAAAAGTTCTTCCAAGAAAAATTCATTGGTAAAACGATTTTCGAAGGAGATAAATTTGTCTCAGTAGAAATTGTAAAAGGTGGTCAGCCTTGGGATTCTCCACACAAAGTGGATGGTATTTCAGGTGGAACAATCACAAGTGTGGGAGTTGGCGAAATGATGGAAAGAACGTTAGGCGTTTATGTACCTTATTTCAAAAGTAACCCAAAAGCTAGTCTATAATTATTTAATAATACAGTATCATGAGTGAAACTGCAGAAGTGAAAATAAAAGAACCTTTATTTTCAAAGAAGAATAAGAAGCTATTAACAGATCCATTAAATGATGATAACCCGATTACTATTCAGGTATTGGGAATCTGTTCTGCTTTGGCAATTACAGTTCAAGTAAAACAAGCATTTGTAATGGCGCTATCAGTAATGGTAGTATTGATTTTTTCAAACCTTATCGTTTCATTGATGAGGAATTTGATTCCATCTCGAGTTCGAATCATTGTTCAGTTGGTAATTGTAGCTGCTCTGGTAATCTTGGTGGATCAAGTGTTGAAGGCTTTTGTTTACGATGTGTCAAAACAACTTTCGGTGTTCGTTGGTTTAATTATCACGAACTGTATTATCATGGGTCGTTTGGAGGCATTTGCAATGGCAAATAAACCTTTGCCATCTGTTCTAGATGCTATTGGTAATGCAGCAGGTTACGGTTGGATACTTATTATTGTGGCTGTATTTAGAGAGTTTTTTGGAAGTGGAAAACTATGGGGAGTTCAATTAATCCCTCAATCATTCTACGACTTTGGATACTTTAATAATGGGTTGATGATTTTGCCTCCAATGGCTTTGATCACTGTAGGAATTATTATTTGGGTTCAGCGTTCAAGAAATACCAAACTAATCGAGTCTAACTAAGAAATATTATTATCATGGATTACATTAATATATTCGTCAAATCAATATTCGTAGAGAATATGATTTTCGCCTATTTCTTAGGCATGTGCTCTTATTTAGCTGTTTCAAAAACGGTAAAAACAGGAGTTGGTTTAGGAGCTGCAGTTATCTTTGTATTGGGAATAACTGTTCCAATTAACTTCTTATTGGAAAACTATATTTTGAAAGAAGGTGCAATGACATGGATGGGTGAGGAGTTTGCTTCAGTAGACTTAAGCTTTTTAAGTTTCATTATGTTCATCGCAGTTATTGCTTCTATTGTTCAATTAGTAGAAATGGTTGTTGAGAAATTTGCTCCTGCATTGTACGGTGCGTTGGGAATCTTCTTACCATTAATTGCAGTAAACTGTTCCATCTTGGGTGGATCTTTATTTATGCAAGAAAGACAATATTCTAGTTTAGGAGAAGCTACCGTTTTTGGATTAGGTTCCGGAGTGGGTTGGTTTTTAGCAATTGTTGCAATTGCTGCCATTAGAGAAAAAATTAGATATTCAAATGTTCCTGCTCCATTAAGAGGACTTGGAATTACTTTTATCATAACTGGTTTGATGGGTATTGCCTTCATGTCTTTTATGGGAATCGAATTATAATAGTCATTTAAAGAAAAACAGAAAATATGTTTTTAGCGATTAATACAACCACAATTTTTACGGCCATTGCCGTTGCATTTATTGTAGTTCTACTTTTGGTTTCCTTACTGTTATGGGCAAAAGCTAAATTAACGGCTTCAGGTCCAGTAAAGTTGGTTATCAATGGAGAAAAGACAATTGAGGTAAGTGCAGGTAGTACCATTTTATCTACCTTAGGTAACGAGAAAATATTCTTACCATCTGCTTGTGGTGGTGGTGGAACTTGTGCCATGTGTAAATGTCAAGTACTTTCTGGTGGTGGAGAAATTCTACCAACTGAAAAGCCTTATTTTTCTAGAAAAGAAATTGCAGAGAACTGGAGATTGGGTTGTCAAGTGAAAGTGAAGCAAGACATGGAGATTCAAATTCCTGAAGAAATTTTTGGAATTAAGAAGTGGGAATGCGAGGTAGTTTCTAACTACAACGTTGCGACTTTCATCAAGGAATTTGTTGTAAAATTACCAGAAGGAGAAACTTTAGATTTCGAAGCAGGTGGTTATATTCAGCTAGATGTTCCAGCAATAACTGTTGATTTCAAGGAGATGGACATTAAGCCACTTCCTGAAGATCCAGCAGGTCCAGACAAATTCCAAGAAGATTGGGATAAATTTGGTTTGTGGAATTTGAAAATGGTGAATCCTGAGCCAATCTTTAGAGCATACTCTATGGCTAATCACCCTGCAGAAGGTAACATCGTAATGTTGAACATTCGTATAGCTACTCCACCATGGGATAGAGCGAATAATGCTTGGATGAATGTAAATCCAGGAATCTGTTCTTCTTATGTATTTAGTAGAAAACCAGGAGATAAAGTGGTTGTTTCTGGACCTTATGGAGAATTCTTTATTAAAGAAACAGATGCAGAAATGGTTTATATTGGCGGTGGTGCTGGTATGGCTCCATTGAGAGCACATATATTCCACTTATTCCACACGCTTAAAACTGGAAGAAAAGTTTCATATTGGTATGGTGGTCGATCAAAGAGAGAATTATTCTACATTGATCAATTTAGAAAGATAGAAAAGGAATTTCCAAATTTTAAATTTCACATCGTATTGTCTGAGCCATTACCAGAAGATAACTGGAAAGCAAAGACAAGTATGGATGGGGAAGGAGATGGATTTACTGGTTTTGTTCACCAGTCTTTTATCGACAATTATTTATCAAAGCATGATGCTCCAGACGAAATAGAATTTTATTTCTGTGGACCTCCAATGATGAACGCAGCAGTGATCAAAATGTGTGATGACTGGGGTGTACCAGAAGAAAATGTAGCATTTGATGATTTTGGAGGTTAATCCATAATAATCAGATTTCAAAACATACAAAAAGGTCTCTAGCATTTGCTAGAGACCTTTTTTGTTATCCTAATTTATTTATATCACTAATATATTAGATGGATTTTTTGATTAACTCGTCCACCGCAGAAAAAGGACTTCTTTTCCCATCAATCACTAATTTCTCCAGTTCTTTGGAGCGCGTTTTATTCGATTCGTTTTGCATGAATTGTTGAACAATTTCATTCTCCAATGCTTTATGATACCATTCCAATGCTTGCCCTTTTCGTTGTTCATCAAAAAAACTATTCTTTTCGATTAAATCAAAGTACTGTAGAGTGATATTGTAAACCAAATCGATATTTGACGATTCAAGAGCAGAACAGGTTTCTACTTTCGGAATCCAACCACTTGTAGAAGCCGGAAATAGATGCAATGCATTTTTGTATTCAGTACGAGCCCTTCTCGCAGACTTTAGGTTTTCTCCTTCCGCTTTATTAATCACTAAAAGGTCTGCCATTTCCATGATTCCTCTTTTTATTCCTTGAAGTTCATCACCTGCTCCGGCTAACATCAGTAATAAAAAGAAGTCGACCATACTTTTTACTTCCACTTCACTTTGTCCAACACCAACAGTTTCGATAAGTATGGTATCAAATCCAGCAGCTTCGCATAAAATGATGGTTTCTCTAGTGGCTTTACTTACTCCGCCCAAAGATCCCATAGATGGGGAAGGACGAATATAGGCTCCCTTCAAGTTGGATAGAGTTTCCATTCTGGTTTTATCGCCAAGAATACTTCCTCTATTTCTATTGCTACTTGGATCAACTGCTAAAACTGCTACCTTTTTCTTTTTTTCCTTTATCAAGTATTGACCAAAACTCTCAATGAATGTGCTTTTTCCAACACCTGGCACTCCTGTAATTCCAATTCGTTTAGATTTTCCAGAGTAGGGAAGGCAAGCATCAATAATTTCATGAGCTTTTTGTTTATCCGAATATCGGCTGCTCTCTACCAGAGTAATCGCAATACTCAAAAAGGTAATGTCCTTGGATAGAATTCCAGCTAGAATTTCTTTAGTGGAATATTCTTTCCGAGCCTTAGTGAGTTGTCTTATGTTTTTATTAATACTCAAACCTTACTTTTTTCGGATAATCATTAAACCATCCCGAATAGGGAATAGTAAATTTTCTACACGCTCATCATTTTGAATTGCGGTATTAAATTGCTGCAAAGCGATGGTCTCAAAATCTTTTGGATTCGCTTCTTCTGTTACTTTTCCACTCCAAAGCACATTATCTGCAATGAGTATTGTTCCAGACTTTACCTTATCGATTAATAGATTATAGTAATTGAGGTAATTCTCTTTATCAGCATCTATGAATACTAAGTCAAAATCTATATCAAGTGATGGGATAATTTCCAATGCATTTCCAATGTGTTGCTGGATCTGATCTGAAAACGGAGATTCTTTAAAGTATTTATTAGCGATTGTTTCTAATTCTTCATTTATGTCAATAGTGTGCAAAATTCCACCAGCAATTAATCCTTCCGCCAAACATATTGCTGAATAACCTGTGTAGGTTCCAATTTCCAATATATTTTTTGGACGTAACATTTTTGACAGCATACTTAAGGTTCTTCCTTGTAAATGTCCACTCAACATTCGCGGTTGCAAAACAGTCAAATGAGTTTCTCGATTCAATCGATTAAGAAGATCTGATTCATCCGTGGTATGCGCATCTGTATAATTCGATATATGTTCAGGTAAAAAATCCATTTTATTTATTGATATATGCCAGGTGACTAAAGTCGTTTGTATTTAATATTTCATTTGAAATGGAAAGAACTTCTTTTGAAGTGATGGATTCCACTTTTTCTATGATTTCCTCTAAGGTAGAAATTCTATTATGTACCATCAAACTTTTACCGTACGACAACATTAAAGCTTGATTATTTTCTCTTCCCAAAGCCATTTGTCCGATAATCTGTTTTTTTGCTTGTGAAAGCTTTCGAGCACTTAGCTCTTTTTCTCTTAATTGCTTTAGCGCTTTGTTCACTACAGCTATCGTTTTGTCTAAATATTGCTGATCGGTTCCTAAATAAATGGAGAAAAGTCCACAATCTGAATAGATTGAATAATTCGACTCTATATTATAGGTGTATCCTAACCGTTCTCGCACTTCCATATTTAAAATACTATTCATCGCAGGTCCACCAATCAGATTATTCAAAAGAATCATTCCATTCTTTTTACTTTTCATGGTACTGTAAGCCATATTTCCGCAGATATAATGACTCTGGTAATGGTCTTTTTGAATCGACTGCTCTACTTTTTGATACGTTTCAAAAGTTTCGCGCTGATGGTTTCTTTTTTTCTGAATAGGCGCATTGAAGTGTTTTTCTAAAGTTTCTTTCAATCGTTTCTCAGAAAAAGCGCCAACAGAACTAATCACCATTTCTTCTGTCGCATACAATCGATCCATAAAATCATGAATACTTAGTTGCGTAAAAGATTTCAAATGTTTTTCCGTTCCAAGAATATTGCTCCCTAGAGGATGCTTTCCAAAAACTAGCTCTTCGAAGTCATCATAAATTTGATCATAAGGACTATCTAAATAAGAGGCGATTTCATCGATGATGACATCTTTCTCTTTTATAATCTCTTTTTTCGGAAAAATAGAGTTGAACGTAATGTCTGCAATTAGTTCTGCAGCTCTATTTAAGTGCTCTTTCAGAAAAGAGGCATGAAAAACCGTTTCTTCCTTTGTGGTATAGGCTTCCAATTCTCCACCAACACTATCCAATCGATTTAAGATGTGGAAAGACTTGCGTTTTTTAGTTCCTTTAAAAATGGTGTGCTCTATAAAATGAGCCAATCCCTTCTCACTTTCCAACTCATCTCTTGAACCTGCATTAATAAAAAGTCCTAGATGTGCGACCTTTGTCGACTTTACTTGTTTGTGAACTACGCGAATCCCGTTCTGTAGCTCAAATATTACGAATTCCATATTGCAAAAATATGGTTTAGTTCGCCGGAATTAACTGATAAGATAAACCAAATTTCAGATAGTAATCGCTTCCCATCATTTTTTCTTGATATGGAGCACCTCCTGGAGAAAAAGTCGTTTTATCATAAGTCTTAGTTATGTCTTGATTTATTTGATATGCTGCTAATAATTTCAATCTTTCACTCAATTGAAAATTGAATCCTGCATTAACTTCAGCTCCAAATTGAAAGTTATTCAAGATATTAGTAGAACCAAATCCTTTGGATTGAATAATTGTTCCTGTATAAAAACCTCCTCCAATAACCAATTGAATTTTATTCCCAAAAACAAAATCTAATCCTAGAGGTACACTTATGTAACTAAGATCATAATTACCTTTTTCAATTTCCCGCTTGTTAAAAATTACACCTGATTTAATCAGAAATGGAGCATTCTCGAATTTATGAGTATAAAAAAATTCTATTAGTTTGTAATTCTTTAATGTAAATGCTTCTTGGTTAAATATACCTTCGTTCGACTCATTCATCTCTGCTGTTCCAAATCCAAGATTAACTCCAATTGATTTTTCTTGTGCATAAGAAATGGTGCTAATCAAGAGTAGTGATAAAAGTAAAGCTTGCGGTAAGTTAATAAGTTTTCTAGGTATCATAATTTTTAAAGGTTTGTTCTGCGGGATTACTTTGAATTGATAGAATCAGTTACATTTTCATAATGTCGGAATCGTTCTATCACTTCCTTTACATAGTAATAAGGTTCTCTTCCTCGACAGTAACCATGCCTTACTACTGGATCCTTATAAAATTTTGGTTTTGATTTATTTTTAAGCATATCGGCTACATTACCATCCCAGACCATTGGATCTAGATCGTATTTTTCAGCAAGCCGAATGGCATCCCAAATATGACCTAAACCAACATTGTATGCTGCAAGTACGAATTTTATACGTTCGTTAGGGTCAAAAACTTTTTCTTTTAGTTCTTTGTCGAGATATTTTAAGTAAGTTATTCCAGCTTCAATCTGATCGGCATTGGTCGAACTACTATCTATTCCAAGTTGTTTTGCTGTATTGGGCATTAATTGCATTAGTCCAGAAGCTCCCGCCCATGAAACCACCGAAGGGTCAAATTGAGATTCCTGATAAATTAAAGACGCAATTAATCGCCAGTCCCAATCAATGGCTTTTGTTTTATCCTTTATTATATCGTCAAAAGGTGATATAATTCCACTTTTTGCACTATAAAAATCACTAATTACACGATTCCTGTATGAGTATATGTTCCTGAAATATTTCTGGTACAGGTATTTGAATTCAACCGTTTTCTTAAAATCAGTCAACCATTCATCAATTGCTTCAGCCAAATCTGGTGAATTTTTCCGCACCGCCCATGAAATTCGCTGTTTTAGACTGACCGATAAGCTGATGTCAATATTATTAAAGAAAGATGTGTTGATTCGAGCTATATTTTTATCAGCAATGGTATAATCTATTTCTCCTTTTGAAACTTGTTCGATCAAAGTTTCAGTACTAATATCACCATCCACCGTTTTTATATTTATTTCAGCACCTATTTCATCTGAAAGATTCACCAACCTAGAATAAAAGGAAGAATTTTTTCGAACATAAATCTCTTTACCTGCTAAATCAGTTGCCGACTGTAAAAGTTTAGAGTTTAGTTTGCTTTTACTCATGTTCTGATAACCTTCAGGTTTTCGTTGAATCAAAACTTGCTCTGTCAAATTATTTAGTTGAGTAAACTTTACCTCCTTTGCTCGTTCTTTTGTTACCGTCCAATTAGCTGCAATTACATCTCCCTGATAGGTATTTAACAAATTGATGATATCATCCATATTTTTTACAGGAATTACCTCAAGATCCACATCAATATGGTTGGCAAATGTTTCCAGTAATTCATATTCATAACCCATCGGTTGGCCTTTATAAACAAAATAGCTCGTGGAACTGTAGTCAATCAATGCACGTAAAACACCTTTTTCTTTAATCGTTTTTAAATCATACTTCTGTTTCGGGTCCACTTTTTTAATTTTGGGAGCCTTGTCTTGATTACACGAAGTAGTAATTCCTAGTGCAACTAGACAAAAGAAGATTAAAGAGTATAGTGTTTGTTTTATCATATAAGAAGTTAAGAGAGATGCATCATCTGTTTTGTTTAATTAATTTCGCTTTCAAAATTATTTAGTCCCATGCAAAAACAGTTGCTACTTCTATTTACTAATATACTACTTTTCTCTTCAGTATCTATTGCTGGAAAAGTTGATCGTGCATTTGATGCGCTAGAAATTTACAATTACTTCAAAGCCAAACACCTTTTTGAGAAAGGAGTGGGGCGTGAAGACGCTGCTGCTGCATATGGCTTGGCTATTATCTACTCAAAAAATGACAATCCGTTTTATTCACTCGATTCAGCCAATAAATACATTAAGCTTTCTCAAAGCTATTGGCCTGAGCTGTCTGTTCGTAAACGAAAAAAATACTTGGACTATAGTTTTGACTCTACTGCTATTATTCAATTAGAAGATTCTATTCATTTCAAGAAGTTCAATGAAGTATTGAAGAAAAATACAATAAAGAATTACAATCACTTTATTTCAAATTATGCAGATGCAAAGCAATTGGAGGTTGTAATTTCATTGAGAAACGAACTGGCTTTTGAACAAACAAGAGCAACAGGAACTCCTGAGGCTTATTTTATGTTCATGGAAAGGTATCCTGAATCATCTCAATTGTCTGAAGCTAGGGCGAATTATGAACTAAGCTTGTATGAATCCATTACGAATTCGCAGTCGATAGCTAGTTATGTCACTTTTCTGGAGCAATACCCTGACAGTCCATTTGCTTATAAAGCCCAAGATGAAATATACAATCGAAGTACGGCAAAAGGAAGTATTAGTGACTATGTAGCATTTGTAAAAAAGTACACTACCAATAAGAATGTGAATGTGGCTTGGCGAAACATTTATAAATTGTACACGCGTGAGTATACAGCAGAGAAAATAGCAGAGTTTCGATTGGATTACCCCAATTATCCGTTTATGGATGAATTGATGGTGGATTTTGAACTAGCAGCTAAAAAGTTTTACCCGATAAAAAAGGACAATTATTATGGATACATCGATAAAAATGGGGCCGAAATGTTGCCATTTGTATATCAATGGGCTGATTTCTTCTCAGAAGGAATTGCCATTGTGGAGAAAGACGATTTTGTTGGTGCAATAAATAAACAAGGAACTATTATCATTCCTTTTGAGTACTCAGAGATTGAACGCTTCAATAATGGAATTGCTGTGGTGAGTAAAAATGGAAAGTTTGGTTTAATTAATAAATTGAATCAATTAATTCTGCCTCTAGAGTTTGAAGAGATTGGTGTTTTTTATGATGGGTTGTCACTCGTTTCTAAAAATAACGCTTTTGGATATATTAATAAGGAAGGAGTTTTAGAGATTCCGATTATTTATAGCTCTGCTGGGGCTTTTCAGAATGGGTTCGCATATGCTGAAATGAATGGTAAAAAAGGGATTATTAATCTAAAAGGAGAGGCTGTTGTTGACTTTATTGCAGATTGGATAGAACCATTTAATAGCGATGGATTAGCAAGAGCAAAAATTAATGCTAAATATGGGGTGTTTGCCAATAATGGATCTTTGATTTTAGACTTTAAATATGAGAATATTTCAGATTTTTCAAACGGATTTGCATTGGTTGCCGATTCTTTAAATAAGTATTCATTTGTCAATACTAAAGGTAAGCTAATTGCCCCATTCTCCTTTGAATTCATTCCTGAAGCACTTAGTTTTAGCAAATTCACAAAAGATGGTTTTGCTAAAGTCATCACCAAAGGAAAAATTGGAGTAATTGACACTACAGGAGAGAAGGTGGTTCCTGCTATTTTTGATGGAATTGGGAGTTATTCTCCAAAAGGATTAACTGCTGTAAAGAAAAAGGGAAAGTGGGGATATATGAATCAAGATACTCGCTTGGTAATTTCTTATGACTATGAATTTACCGGAGAATTCGTCGATGGAAAAGCAATCGTTAGAAATGATATGGGGTTTGGAATAATCGACGAGTTGGGAAAACAAGTGCTTCCTTTTGAATATAATTCGATCAAAATCATTGATAAGTTGGGTTATTTAGTTGAAAAAGGGGGAGAAAAAAATGTATTGTCTTTTGATTTAAATCCTATTTTCCCAAAATATTATGATTCCATAGAAATCGTAGACGAAAATATTATAAAACTAAACACATTGAATTCTATCGAAATATACAATAGATCAAAAAAACAAATTGTTTGGAAGTAAGATCAACGTTTTCTGAATTCATCATTGATTTAAAAAATCGAATAAAGAATGAATTGCCAGGTGATTTAGCACATCAGAAAATGATGTCTTACAATCGACCATTAGCTGCTGAAGTAAAAAGAAAGGCTGGTTATAGAGAAAGTGCGGTTCTTGTTTTGTTCTATCCAATAAATGAAATTCCTCATATCGTTTTTATACTAAGGCAGAGTTATGATGGAGTCCATTCTGCTCAAGTAGGTTTTCCTGGAGGTAAAAAGGAATTGGATGATGATGATTTAATTCAAACAGCGCTTCGAGAAGCCAATGAAGAATTAAGAATTTTGCCTGAAGAAGTATCGATATTAGGACACCTTTCTGAATTATATGTGCCGCCTAGCAATTTTTTGATTTCACCTTTCATTGGGTATTCAGAAACTCAACCAGATTTTATAAAAGATGAATACGAAGTGGCCGAGGTGATCGAAGTTCCATTGAAAGACATTTTAGGAAATGAATACTTGACTTCAACGACCATTAATCTACCAAATGGTGTAAAATTAAAGGTTCCCTGTTTTCAATTCAACGATCGAATTGTCTGGGGTGCTACTGCAATGATCGTTCAAGAATTGATCGATTTATTAGACTAACACTCTCGTTAGAATAAAATAGATACCATAAATGACAATGAAGCTGATTAGGATTTTGAATGATCCTTTAAAATACTTCGGGTTCTTTTGAATATCCTTTCGATAAGCGAAGATCATTCCTATAATAAAGGAGACAAGAAAGAATATTGCAAAGTAAAATTGACCACTGCTAAACATAAGACGCTATTTAAGTGGCCAAAATTAATCAAAAGACACTGATTTTAGTTTCAAAATGCAAATAAGTAATTCAGTTGATTGCTTACGAAGTGATACGAAACATTTTCCTTCAAAGAAGAAGTTAGATTATCTCGAATTGTTTAAAATAAGTTAGAATTTCTTGACCGTATTGAATCTGACTTTTCAAATGCTTAATTTTATCATTGTAAAAGTTAGATTATGGAAAGTAACCCGTTGATAGATAGATTGCCATCTCATTTGAAGCAATTTATAGTGGAGCAAAGTAGTGCTGATTATACAGCACAAGACCAAGCAGTGTGGAGATATGTTATGCGTCAGAATGTGAGCTACCTTTCTAAGGTAGCACATGGAGCATACATAGAAGGACTAGAAAAAACGGGAATCGATATCGAAGAAATTCCTGAAATGTACGGGATGAACCGAATTCTGAAAGAAATTGGCTGGGCAGCAGTTGCTGTAGATGGTTTTATTCCTCCTTCGGCTTTTATGGAATTTCAAGCTTACAAGGTGTTGGTTATTGCCGCAGATATTCGCACAATAGACCACATAGAATATACTCCTGCACCAGATATTATTCATGAATCTGCGGGGCATGCGCCAATTATTGCCGATCCGCAATATGCAGAGTACTTACGGTTCTTTGGAGAAATAGGAGCGAAGGCAATGTCTTCTGCTAAGGATTATGAATTGTATGAAGCCATTCGTCACCTCTCTATTATAAAGGAGAATCCCAATACAAAGGAAGAGGACATAGTAAAAGCAGAGAAATGGGTTGATGACATTTCTGCCAATATGGGCGAACCATCTGAAATGAGTATGATTCGAAACCTTCATTGGTGGACAGTAGAATACGGCTTGATAGGAACTTTGGAAGATCCTAAGATTTATGGAGCCGGTTTACTATCATCTATCGGAGAAAGCTACTCTTGTTTGAAAGATCATGTGAAGAAGATTCCATATTCGATTGAAGCAGCTCATCAGGCTTTTGATATTACCAAACCCCAGCCACAATTGTTCGTCACTCCGTCATTTAATACCCTGACAAGAGTATTGAATGAGTTTGCAGATACAATGGCATTAAGAAGGGGAGGAGCTTACGGACTTAAATTAGCAGTAGAATCTAATGCAGTAGCCACTGCTGAATATTCTTCTGGCTTGCAGATCTGTGGTGTGTTTACTGATTTTATTGCTGATGATCAAGATAAATTAGCTTATGTGCAAACGACTGGTCCTACCATGTTGGCTTATTATGATAAGGCACTTGTAGGGCATGGTAAAGATTTTCATGCCGAAGGATTTGGTTCTCCTGTAGGAAAACTGCATGGATACGATAAGCCGATAGAGAAGATGTCATATTCTGAGCTAAAAGAAAAAGGAATTGAGACAGGCAGTACTATTTCAATGCAGTTTGAAAGTGGAGTTGAAATTAAGGGATATTTATACCTATTAAGAAAGAACCGATATGGTAACGTGATTATTTTGACTTTTAAAGATTGTACTGTTACTTATAAGGACCGAGTTTTGTTTCAACCAGAATGGGGTTTATATGATATGGCAGTAGGCTGCGAAATTCATTCTGTGTTTAATGGTCCATCCGATGCAGAAGCATTCAACTTAGAATTTAAAGTTCCAGAAGAGAAAACACAGAAGATAATATTCGATGATAAAGCAAAGAATTTACACTCCTTGTATAATAAGGTAAGAAATAGCAGAGAAAAGGATGAATCCGTTAATGGATTACTTGAAATATGGGAGACTTTAAAAAAGGATTATTCCAATGAATGGTTACTTCCTTTAGAGATCGCTGAATTATTGAATAACAAAAAATCCAACCTTGATACAGTAGAAGAGATATGTCAGCACTTATATAGATTAAGTGATACAAGGCCCGAAGTCTCAACCTTAATAAATAATGGCTTGAAAGCTTATTTAAATCACACTCCAACCGAAGCGTAAATGAATGTAATTATTACAGGAGCCAGTCAAGGACTAGGATTTGAACTAGTCAAGAGGTTTTGCGAGTTTGATTCAAGTATAAGCCTTATTGCCATTGCCCGATCAATAGATAAGCTGACAAATCTAAAAATGGTTTGCAAAGAGAAGTTTGGTGTTGATATATCTATCATAGGTATGGATTTTAGTCAAGAGAACTTTCATAAGGATGTCTTAACGTTGCTTCCTGATGACTTTAATGAACTAGACATCCTTATTAATAATTCAGCAACGCTCATTAATAAGCCTTTTAAAGACAATGAATATAAAGATGCCCTCCTTTTATATAAGGTAAATACATTGGCGCCATACTTTCTAACGCAAGCTTTGTTGCCCTTGCTAGTAAGGTCAGAGAGCGCTCATGTAGTTAATATAAGTAGTATGGGCGGTTTTCAGGGAAGTTCTAAGTTTCCTGGATTGTCTTTATACAGTTCGTCAAAGGCCGCATTATCTAACATTACAGAATGTTTAGCAGAGGAATTAAAGGAAACATCTATTAAAGTAAATGCACTGGCACTTGGTTCAATCAATACAGCTATGTTGAGGAATGCGTTCCCAGGATACGTTTCACCCAACTCTCCTGAAGTAATGGCCAAGTTTGTTTGTGACTTCGCTGTAAACAGTGGTGCTATATATAATGGAAAGGTACTTCCTGTGTCTAATTCTACACCATAGGATTCTTGTTGGTTAAATTAAATGACTGATATTAAAGTAACTTTAAATTAGTTTTAAATTAATTCAATAAATGGCTTGTTGTATTAATATTTAGTTCTAATTTTGTCGTCCCAATCAAGGGAACGTTCATAGAAAAAATCGAATTTTAGGTCAGAAAAAAAAGTTTTATTTTTTTTCAAATTTAGTGCTAGGAATTAAAAAATAGTATTACTTTTGTCGACCCGAAAAACGGGAATTGAGAGTTTGAAAAGTTGCAAAAAAAGTTTTTTAAAAAGCTTGT